>BNJU01000545.1_pt1 | contig 218099 bp, 237 predicted proteins | sample 8539281 | NCBI WGS metagenome assembly BNJU01 (sample SAMD00202456, study PRJDB9452) | human saliva metagenome | isolation source: human saliva | place: Japan
AGGCTTCTTATGACGGCTGTGCCTACTAGAGGCTAGCTTGTCTGCGATGAGCGAATAGTAAAGACGACCCTTCTTTAAAATGACTTGATAATGCTTGTCATCCTTAATCTCGAATAATCAAGCCACCTGCTCTGCTTTGATTAGGGACAAAAGACATGCTTATAAATATCTTGCCGTCCTGATAAAGAAAAGGCTTGCAGCTTGTCTTGAGACGAATGATGTCCTTGATAAAATCATACTCTCTTGATGATCGGCAAAATATCCCAATTCACCTGATTGACTGCATCGCGCATTGTAACTGTTCATAGCCTTTCTCGATACTATGCAGGACGACCGTCTTCCCCGTATTACGAGCTTGGTACGGGAAAATTCCTGTCAACCTCCATGGCCATACCTTGCATGGGTAGGTTCATAGCGGTGCCAGCTCAATCCCGCTTGGTGCAGTCAGAACATCATCATCAGGATGCAGCTCACTGTAAATCATGCAGATTGCAGTATATTGAGCCTCCACATAGTTGGGACTTGATCAGGACTGAGATAGCTGCCTAGCTCACTGCTGCCAAGGATAGACTGCTTGTGGTATATAATCGCCTGACCACCTGACAAAGCCTTAGCAGTGCCGCCATAAGCCTCTCGGCTCCCTTGACTGCATCCCTCTCTGTATCATTAAAAATCAATCCGCGGCAACTGATAAGCATTGTCTTTCTTAACCTTGTCTTCTGGTCTCAGGCGTTCCCTTATCAGCCCAGCCTTCCCCATAGAGGCAGGATTCGGATCTACCTCATCCCACTTAGCTTGACGAATGGCATTCATCGTTTCCACATCATGAATTCCCATCAGGTCGAAGCGGAAGCCATCTACATTGAACTCCTTCACCCAGTAAACGAAGGTCAATCATAAACTTGCCAGAAAACATTTGTGCTCGCTGGCCATCTCTCCCCACTCCGGTTCCATTTTGGAAAGAGCCATTAGAGGATTCATCCGATAGTAATAATCCAGTACTATAGCCTGAAAAGAAATGGAATCGTAGGTCAAGTAGATGTGATTGTAAACAACATCAGTGTCTGAAATCCCCGCATCATGGTAGGCCTGAATCATTGTTTCGTCTGAATAGCCTGCGCTTGGATGGTAAGTTGCTGGAAAACTAGTCTCCGGGCATGATAGTTCTGCGGTCCATAGCCCCAGTTGTAGATTAGCTCCTTTCATCATAGTCCTTGTGACGGTGAGAGACAGGCTGAAGCTGGACAACATTAACGCCTAAATCACGTATAGTCGTCCTGTTTTGCCTAGATGATTGGTAGTTCTGTTTGACGAGCTCCCAAGAAGGTCCCATGATTGACTATCACCAGAAGTCTCGACTTGGTCCAAATCGATAATGCATCATAAATCACTGCCTGGTTTGGACTGTCCAAACGCCAGAGGAAGCTTCTTTGCCTTGACGGACTTGAAAACCACTTCTTCAAGTCTCATTGCCCCAAGTCATTGGCAGGCACTTGCCATCTGGACTGGTCGCAACAGTATAGGGATCACGAGTATAAAGGTACGGTATTCAAAGCTAACATAGTAGTGATAGTTTGCCCAGTCAAGAGTCTTCTCCTATTCAGCTGACCAGACACCAATAATTTTCCTTATGGTCGTGGGAATATCAGTCACCTTTTACGTGAGAGATTTTATAAACAGGAGCTTGATTATAACCGATTCATAGACTACACTCTCCACCTTCTTGGCTGTCCAGTGCCCAAACTTTGAAAATATGTGCGCCGTCCGTCTGGAGGTATCCCAACCAGCATAAGCTAGCATTCATCAAAGTAGTCTGTTCTCAGGGCCATATCAAAGTGCGGACGCCAGCGTGAATACTGGTGACTTGTCTGTTTGCAACTTGCAAGAATAATAAACTGAGCATCCTCAATCCGTATTCCGTCACCAGATGACGACAAATCAACTGATGATCACAGGACTGGCTAGACCAGTCTGAACGTTTAATAATCACATGAGCGTGATTCAAATGCTTGGGTCTCAAATGAGGCTACCGTACCGTAATCAAGTTTGGAAAGGGCGTTTCCTTTCCCCATTGGTTCATTGCCTGCCACATATCATAGGAAAATAATCTCCCAGTGGGATTCAGTAGTTCAAGACTTTATAGTCTAGCATGTTCTTTCATCTATAATTGACATTCTATTGAAAGAAGGGCTGTCTCATTTGTTTCATCGATAAGCAAAAATTCCGTCCCGTGCAGCACTTCCAGTTCAACGGGCGTATCGCCGCCGTATTCTCCATCCAAATTCGGCATAAATGGACCTTTTTTTTGTCAAAATTTCCAGCTGCAGCTTGCTTGTTTGAGGTATTCTACGACTGATGTCTACGTGTTGACCGCCATTAATAGCCTGCGTCATCAGACTCAGCATATCGAAGATTAACATCTGTAACCAAAATCAAAGGTAAATTCCCGTCGTCTAATTTGGTATCGGCTTCAGCTTTCAAAACCACCAATAGAGTTGGTCAGAGCCGCAAACATCAGCGAAATCTTCCTTCAAAAGACACCGTGGTCGTGCTTGATACGGACTTGCCGGAACTAGAGCGAGGGTTTTAGCCTTCTGCGACATGAGCAAAGTAGCCTAGACGAGTTTGACCTCACTAGGGGACACTATAAGTCAGCTCTGTCAGGTTCCAGCTGCCGCAATGATGATACTTGTTACCATAGGCCAGCCCAATATCCATCTTAATGGTCTGGTTCTTTTTTCAATAATGCGGGCTGCCGCTACTAGTCTCCATGGGAATCTTCAGGCACGCGCATAATAATCGTTGGTTGTGCCAATTGGAATAAAAAAGGCCAATTTACTAGGCCGTTCATCCAGATTCGCCACGTTAACTACCTCATTGATGGTACCGTCGCCGCCTGCCATAACGTCAAATCAAACCCTGCTTTTGCTGCGCTTTCAGCTTCTTTTGAGCAGAAGAGGCGCTGGAGTGGTTGTTGACGCTAGTTTCATAGCCCATCTCAAAACTGTCAAAACTTCCAATATTTTTCTTAATAATTTCCTGTCCCGAAGTGTGAGTTTATAAATCAATCGTGCTCGTTTAATCACCTCCTTCATACTTCAGCCTCATAAGCTATCAGGCAATGCTATTGAATTTCAATTCTAACTCTGAACCTTGTAGCTTGCTGCCAGCATCTTACGCCAGCCACTACGAATCCGTTTTTTAGAAAACAGATCCGGAAACATTAGCACCCAGACTCTGCAATTTTCTTTAGCTTGATTGCGTCATCAGTGTAATTTACCAGTCAGGACAACCGTCATACCTGATGGGCTGCATCTGCCGCTGCCTTTTGCCCCAGATGGTCAGATTTACACCTGCTTCTTACAGCTCAAAACTGAGATCTTCCTGCTCGGAAATAGGTATGGGCTTTGGAGCAATCCACAGTTCCCAATACTGTCAGCCATACAATTTCTTCTTGGCTGGCCTGGAGACAAGCTTAGAATATCATGGAATTTCTCCTTAAATCCGACTGGCCCTTGCTTCACATGGCGAATTCCCAAATGAACAAAGAGACGTTCAGCCGAGTTCTCCTTGGAAGCGAATATGTTATACTGTTGTTGCTGATTTTTTTCCTTAAGTTCTCTAATTCGTGAAATTTTTTTCTACCCAAATCAGCTATTAAAATGGATTCAGCCACATCTTTGACTATGGGTTTGAGCAAGAGCTTCTCTACTACTGCTGGACCAAGATTCGGTAATGTTCATGGCATCCCGGCTGGCAAAGTGAATCAAACCCTCCTTAATCTGGGCTGGACAGAGCAGTTGATGCAGCACTCAGAGCTACTTCGTCCTCAATGCTAAACTCACTCTCACAGCTCAGACAGTGACTTGAGTATTTCCAGAGGCTCCTCACAGACACACTTGGACTCACCACTCATAAGACAGCAGAGATAATATCTCCCTTTTATGAACCCAGTAACAATTGTCTTTCTGAGCGAATATCCTTCTCTGCAATATAGTCCACACACATTGTGCAAGGTTGCTCGGCTGACAGTCGTTCCCGCTAGCTTCTTTTTGTCAGATCAGCTGTCAGTCACACAACTCGTCCTTACTGTCCAGTCAACAGACAGAAGCTGTTCCTTTTCCTCAACCGGAAACTTGCCAGGCGATGGCCCACTTGGGTGTATGACGAGTAAGCCAAGCTCCTCTTGCCATAAGTCATTAACCTTGATGACAGCCGTCAAATCTGCAACGTTAATCTCGCTCCTGCGCAATCTTGCCGATAAGCTCCCAAACTGCTTCAGTTGGTCGCCAGAATATGTGTGGGATTGACTGAAAAACTTACGTCCTGCCAGCTTGTTCAGACGGCTTCTTGAAACATAACCTGAGTCGGACTGGCCCCTCTTGGTGAGAGGAAGGTTGCTAGGTTGCGCTTGGCCACAACCGCTGTGTCCAACTGCCGCAAGGTTCCTGCTGCCATGCGAGATTAGCAAACTCAGGCTCACCATTCTCCTGCCGCAGCTGATTGCCGCATCCAAAGGCCTTGGGCATGTGCTCTCCTCGAACGGTAATGTCCAGCCTTGGTTCTTTCAAAGTGGAAGGAATATCCTTGACTCGCTTGAGATTTACTGATATTTTTCTCCAACAGGCCATCCCCGTGTCCTCCTGCCAAGATTCCCTTTTCATGGAATGAGGGAATAAAGCCCCATCAATCTTGAGCTCACAAGATAGAGACTTGTGAAATTCCTTGCGAATCCACTGGTCAAAGGCTAGTAATTCTTCACGTGAAAAAGCATCACGGGAAGCGAGACCACTGATGTGGATGACACTAAATCCTTCTAAATCTTCCCTCCCACACCCGATGCGTCGGACTGTCAGGCTGCAGGATATCTGTTGGGTACTTTCTTCCTATCTCGCCTTCAACTCACGATGAGTCTGTGTACTCGCTGTCCGATACGCTTGGCCTGTCTGCTTATTATAATATTCCTTGGGCACATCGGTTGAGCAGTTCTACTGAATTCTGACTTCTTTGCTGTACGCTATTTTATCACAAATACACAAATCACCCTCTATTTGTTCCGAATTCTTCCTAAAAGAGGGGCAAAGGCGGAAATTCGCTCTCTGCTGTTTATTTGATAAATCAATTCGTCCAGGCAATCAGGTTAGCGTGACGATGGCTCCAACAATCAGAGCAAATTCTCCAATGGCTGTTTGTAAACCAAGCCAGGAAGAATAGCGAGCCTTGCAAGAAATGTAATTCTGCGGCAATGGTCACCATCGAATAGAGAATAAAACTGCAAAATAAAATGGTGAAACGAATCAAACCTTTAATGATGTTAGTTCTTATAGCGACTGAAAAGATAGACACTAGTGACAGGAAGACTAAGGTGGACCACCGCCAACAAAAGACGTGATTCCAAAACTATAGAAGTTGTGATCATACAGCCAATGGTCACTCCCAAATATGTTTCCGATTAACAAAAAGGCCATAAAGTTCATCATTTCAGAAATTCTGAACTGGTAAGCACTACCATAGCTAATAGCATTTTAGAAAAGGAGGCGTAATCAGCCAAGAGCTACATAAATGGCAGCAACAATGGCAATCTGAGCCAAATCACGAACTGTCAGTTTTCTTGTTTCATGTTTTCTCCTTTAGCGACTTTACCCGCATTATATATGCTTAACGAAGAAAATAGCGCCAGAGTTCTGCGCCCATAGTGCTGTAGACATCATTAGTTGATTCCCGGTTGGCAAGCCCAACTGTTTTAGCATAAATCCCAGAAATATGATGAGCTATCTTTATGAAAACTTTAATCAAAAGTTAACTTTGACAATGAGGTTCTGTCCTATCTTTTTTTTCTTTGGTGTAGCTATCATATCCGTTGTCAGTCGGATTATCTGCTGGATTGACAGAATGAACTACTGGCTACAATCATCGGTGATGTTTTGGGGATCCTTTTTTGCCTTTATAACGATACTATCGTTTTCAAACAACAAGCAAAGAATTAGCTGGCCTTCAGACTTATCAAATTTTCCTGCATTTGGCGTACTATGAACTTAAATTTACTGTGACCTCATCTTCTTCCCACAGATCATAGGCCAGTTTGTCAATAACAATATCAAAATGGTCAATGTCAAACTTTCATTGCTCGAAAGTGCAGTCATCGTTCTCAACTATGTCTTAGTATTGGTTTTGTGTCTTTACAAAACAAGGAGAAATAACAGATCAACCTATTTCACCCTATAAGCAAATCTGGACCAGATAATTCAGTCCAGATTTTTTTTCAATTTCCAAGCTTGGATTATCAAGCGTTAGATAGGTGATTTCACGCTGACACCAAAATAGTCCTCGATAAGTCTGGGTTCTGTCATGACTGTGAGCTTTCTTCTTCGTTGATAGCCTCGATGACCAAGACCTGGCATCCTTGGTTTCTCGATCGCTGGTCCTGGGCTTCTCCTCAATTAAAACAGCAGACGCTCCCTCTTCATCATGGGCTCATTTCTTCCAAAGCAGTGCCGTGCATCCTCTCTCAGCACCCAATGGGAAAAGGCTTCCCCACCCTTATTTTCCTAATCTAAGACTCAAACAATCTTATCAAATCTCACCGCCATGGAACCCGCATAGACGAGACACTGTTGTGATATCAGCAAAGTTGATTGGATGAAATTCACGCCCTGGCTGACCCGCTTGAGCAGGGCTTCGATGAGATCAATGCTCCTTCTTAGGCTCATAATTTGCTGAAAGCCTGCCGCCACTCCTGGATGACTGTTTTGGTGAGTTCTCGTCTGGGATAAAGTCGTCATGCTCCCTTGCCAGCGAGGATTTTGAAGCGGATGCTTAACAGCCACACTATTATCCAGCCCCTTTACCACTAAAACACTAATCTGCCCTTCCGATACTTGCCAAATTCATTTCTTGATCTATCTTCAATCTTAATAGTTTCTTTTTTTGTCCTTTTGACGCTTCAGTCACCTGTAGTGTTTTCACATATGGACCAGCATTTCCTCCAAAGGCTTGGAGCTTCTGCTGAAAAGCCCTGCGAGACCACAGAATAGTCGTTCTCAGCTAGGATAAGGATAAGTTTTCCCTATTCTGACAATTATTACTTGTTGTTGTCTTTAACATATACACTGGACCAAGCCTTGACCTCTAGCTTCCTTGACAGAACGGAGCAACCGTTGAGCGATCCACCTTGAGCAGCTCCGACAACTCCTCTTGGATAATTCTAGGTTCCGCAGTGATTTAAACGCAGATAAAGATATTTATATAAATCTATATCACGGAACTCAATATTAACAATAGAATCCAAGCTCAGGCAATAATCCCAATTTCCTGTGCGGCACCTTCCTCCTTTATTTTATTTGAATCCTATTATATCACATTTTATTGCAAATGCAATAAAATTAACTAAAAGAAAGAGAAAATCCTCTTTTAAATTTGGCAAAAATATTTTCTAATTTTTTCTTCATATATTTTTGTGGTCTTCCGCTTTGAATTAATGACATGTTCCTGCCATCATGAATATTTAGCTGGGATTAGTCACATCCTCAAATACATTCGTTCCTGGCGGAAAGAAGAGTTCCACGACTTTCTGACAACTTGATATCAAGTTCTTCATTTGAGCTGCACGAGAATCTTAGCCTTGCAAAATCTTGTGCAATTCAGGATAATCTTGACCAAGGACTGTAAGTTTTGCGAGGAGTACGTATCATTTAAACCAACACTAGTCCGTAAATGCAACACTCCTTTCTTAGCGAGGTTATCGCATAAAGCTTGTATTGGAAACAAAAGGTATTTTAGTGAGCTAACTTATCGGTTTTCACTTTATCGGCTGGAAGAATCTCCTCCTCCAAATCAATGAAAGTATTAGCTTTATAATCCTCATCGTTTTCCAGAATATTTGGGATGAAGAATAATCCTGTACATGCTACTGCTACTAGTTGCACCTCATCCCCATTCCCTATTGAGTCTGGCTTTCAGAAGGAACAAGATTATCATCAAAGAACGCGCCATCTTAAAAATATCCAGTCTTTCTTTCAAGTTTTTCTCCTGGTTATAAACAGCTAACCTCCAATATTCTCCTTTCCTGTAATTTACATTCATTAAATCATAGGCCTTGCTCTGGATTGTTCTTCAGCTTCATATAGTTATTTACAAAATAGCCATAATTAAATGCCCATACATAGTAAGCTTACTTGTTCTGGCTTAACTGTTGCCATTTTCACATTTCTTCCGAGTCTACGAGCTCAATTATAAGCAAGCTTTTTCCTTCAAAAATTTATAATTCGGTCTATCTCAACTTTTGTAGTAGGTATATTGACCATAATTTTCTTGAAATTTTATATAAAACAATTATCCAATATATCACTTCTAAATCCTAGAATCAGACTAGAGCATACAATACTCTTCCATTTAGTTAGTTTTTGCTTTTCATACCTATTTATCCTTTTCCACTCTAAACTAACTTGTAGTCCTCTTCTTGTCCTGCTCTTTTCTTCTTGAAGTAAAGCGTCCAGTGCTTTCAGCAAACCCTGTTTCACATGGCTCTGGATGCTGGCGTGGTACTGCACCAACAATCAAAATTTTATGATATGATAAGCAAACATCATCACAACCATATTGATGGAGCTGAAAAAGCGGCGAACATCAACTAGATGAATTTAATTATCATGCATACAGAAAAGATGTTCAGCAAAAGCAAAATGGTCCAGGAGCACAAAAGGCGCTTCCAGGCAGAACAAAAGCGTTTTTGTTGATTTCATTAGGAAGAAAATAATGAGCATAACCAAAGCCGCAAAGGTAAGGCGTAAATCAGTGGCTCAGTGAAGTACTGCGTGCTGATAAAGCTGACTATCTAGTTTCCAGTAGTACGAATCAGCGACATATGGCCAGGCGCTGTGTGGTCAGAAAGAGGCCGAGCAAAGAGATCTGCAGACCAAGACTCACAAATAGACTCATGACGCGATGAGAAATGTTGTCTTAGCCACCCACATAGAGGCTTTGTTAAAAGGCAATTGTGAAGTGTGGACTTGGAAAAGGGTCAAAGAGCCATTCAAGACTGAGAAGCTCAACAGGCCAGTCCGAAGAGCTGGGTCCTTTTCCGCATGACTTTGCTACAACATCATATAAAGTCTCTGGCATGTCCTTAATAGCGTAAATCCGCCACCGGAATGTGAAAATAGGGCAAAAATATTCACCACGATTGAGAGCAAGGAAAAACGGAAGTAATAATAATAAGCAATACCTTTGCTCAGCTCTTCTGCCTCTTTATAAAAACGAAAAAATGCTCTTAAAACCCAGTTGTTACGAACCTTGCCAGCCATTTCTTCACTACCATATTCAAAAAAGCTGAGACAATGCCCAGCCTTTGATTTCTAATAAGTCCCTTCTTCTCCCTGGCTGGTCAGAATAGCAGGGCCATCTTTTGTAATGACAAACTGATGCTCTACTGACAGGACAGGCCGCCATCCAGTGTTTTGTGTGTAGCCGGTCTCAAGTCATATCAATTTCAGGTACCTGTATTGATCATAGGCTCGATAGTCAGAACCATTCCCTCACGCAAGCGCAAACGCCCCGTCCTGCTCGACTCATAATGCAGCTGCCAAACCTCCCATGCATGGTTGGGCAACACCATACCCACCAAATCTCGCCGCACAACGCCATAGCCATAAGCTTTCCAGCGTATTCCTGAATAGCTGCATAATGTCTGTTGATTGCCAGCCTTAGCAGCCTGCAATTCCCGTGAGCATTCGCCAGTCACATCCATCAGCTGCTGAGCCTCTGGGCTAATCTTTACTGCACATAGGTCCAGCAGAGTCTGCCACCTGCCCGGAAGCTCTGTGTGCTGCTTCATCTGTGCTACATTGTCAAAGTCTAGCTTGGACACATCGCTCTGCCTTATCAGCCAAGCCAACAACCATATCGACGCTGGTGGCCTTCCGCCTTCTACCCAGTTTCTGATGATGACGAGGGAAAAGGCATGGGCTACCCTCGTCATTAAGAAGACGGCAAAGTCGCATAAGGATAGTCCATGACAGACCTTCAACACCAATCTGCAGGGGCAGCACATTGTCTTCTTTACAACGCTTGCGGACATATTTCAGTGCATCACAGCGTAAATGCCTGGCCAATCAAGTCTCCTCAGCCAATATGGACAAGGCAGAAAAATCTCCTCTTTGTTCATCAAGTCAATTTCACGCTGTGATTTTAAAGTAATCATTCTTTTTCTAAATTCTCTTCTTAATTAATTTTCATGTAATCGTTGGCACAACCAACATCGCCAGATACATCTCAAAGTCAATAATAGCTGTCCGCCTAGTCTGACGGATATTACGCGGCTGGATATGCAGCAGATCGCCAATCTGGACCGCCTGAAGAAATAAATCATCAGCTGGTCGATTATCAGGCTGCGGCCCGCTGTTGACCATGAGCTGCTGGGTAATCCTCGTCAGAATTTCTGTCCCAGCACGCACCGTTGGCCAACTTTGTTTGCTCTGCGCAAATGGCTCAGCAGTAAAGGAAAACAAATCATCCTGACGGCTAAATCTTGACCCTGCTCACTGAAAGTGGCGGGCTGGAAATCTGAGCATGTTTCCATAATGTCACCGCGTAATCCCCTCACACCTAACGAGTCTGATTGCTGCGAACCTAAGTATCATTCAAAATCTTCTGCAATCATGCGCTGACTGATATTGGCAATATTGGCAGATAGGCCTGTCATAAAGGCGTTTTCGTCATGACCTTGTCCAAGGTTGTCAGAGGACTTCCCTGCATCACATAGTTACCCCCTGGCATCTGCTGGTTGATAACCGGGAAACCGGCTGGCGTTACGACCGAACAATCTGAATGGTCACGAACAGTATCGGTATCATGCGAAATGCTCGTGGCTAGAGCGATATACCTGCTCCACTGTTGAAATATCGGTCTTGATTTTGCATATAGAACAGGGCGTTAATCATGGTTGCAACGGTGTAGGTATCGTGCTTGGTCCTGAACTTCGGTAGTAAACCAATTAGCATCTTCAGAACTTTCAAAACTGACTTCGAAACCTCAGTAACCAACACATTCTCATTTTCCAGAGCCAAGAGCTGAATTTTCGTCCGATGCTCCAACAATCAAGAACCGCCCTCTATCCAGATAATGGGATATTCTGTCCGTCATAGCTCCGATGGAAAATTATTGAGTCTTTTTCTAGACCTCTTCTCCAGCCAACTTCTGAGCCAATAATATCAACAACAATTTCCTTGTGGTCAGATGTAAAACTTTCTTGGACTTGACCGAACAAATACCTCCGAGGCCTGGTCTCAACATTACCGCGGTTCTCCTTCCTTGATCGCTCGATGGCCGTCCCATCACTAACTCCCAGATAGTTTGAAAATACTGCGGACACTGACCCTCTTGCCAATTGGAAGATTTTCAAAGATAGGTTAAAATTTCTATTCTTACTCATTAGAAATCTCCTCTCTCGTAGCAACGGTACTCCAGATAATCTCTCATCTTCCTCGTGTACCGATCGCTCCTTTAAACTGCCGGTAGAGGCTGAAGCCAGTTTTGAGCCACCTTTTATTATTTGGTTCTCTGCATGGTGATAATACTAGGGCGCTTATGAGAGTCAAAAGCGGGTAAAGATAGAAAAGCAATCTCGGACGAATTTCTGTTAGTCCCTTGGCCACAGTGGTCTTGCCGCGAAAATAACTAACTCAGCCTCTTTCTTGATCTCGTCCATCTTTTCAAACTTGACAGAGCCAATCATTCTGCGTTTCCTTGTGATAAATATTTACAAATCCCAGAGGATTTTCATAAAAAGGGAAATTGGCAATGACATTCACTTTCCTCTAGGCTTGCTTCTGTCGGAAAGACGAACTGAGTATTTTCGGATTGGACGCAATCTTATACGTTTCATCTTCCAAAGACAATGGAATTCATAAAAGCATGCTCTGTCTCAATAAATGAGCAGGCCGCTTCGTGTATTATAAATTCATCTGCTACCTCTACAAAATAAGCGAAAAACCTTATTCTTCTGTCAACTGGATATCTGCACCCAGACATTAATTTTTTCAATAATATTAGAATAGCCGCGCGAGATAAACTCGATATTAATGATCTCTGTCTTTCCTTGAGCCATCAAACCTGCAAAGCAGCTCACCATTAATCGGTTGCTTGTGACCTGAGCTCCCTGCAATTGATTTGGCCCTCATGAACAATCTGATCGCTACTGTTGAAATTTTGCCATGTAGCCCAGCTCCGCCACATGGTTATTCGCTTCTCATGGAGTGGTCCGTAATCTTGCAAGCGTGGCCATTAGCCGTCAGCAAGAGCGGGTGATAGGCTGTTGTAGGTCAGTTGCAAAGCCTGGATAAGGAGAGTAAAATGTTTACCTAACGCAAGATACATAGCTCTTCAACAAATACTGTCTTCGAAACTGTCATCGAACACCCATTTCCTCAAACTTGGCAATAAAACTCTCAAATGCTCATAAGGACATTATTAATCTGAATTCCCTGACCAATAGCACATACTGCAGGGCGATATAAGTTCCTGCCTCGATACGGTCAGGAATTGTGATGACCGAGTTCCATGAAGGTGTGGAACCCCTCAATCAATGATAATATCGGTTCCTGCTCCACGGATGTGCGCTCCCATATTGTTCAAGGTGCTACATCAGTGGTGCACAGGCTCCCTGCATTTCAATATCGTCGACCGGCGCCGGCAGCCAACATCGTGTTGATGGTAGCGCACGCTGACCATATCCATGCTCGTCTGGCTTTTGCTCTTTTCAGCTTGCTGAGCCTCCTGTGGATAAGGTTCATGTGGTTTGCCGTCCATGGTCATCTTCCAGCTTCGCATAGCTTTCAAAAGCCTTGAGGAGTTAAGGTCAATAGGACGCGGCGAGTCACGCCACTGGGCAGACCTGGGTACGCGCTTCGCATAGCGACCAAGCAAGCTGCCATAGAAATAATAAGAAGCCCCTTAGACTGTTGATCTTTTCCCATAAAGGCATGGGGACGTCTGGATACGGATGTCGATCAGACTGTCGTCAGAGACGAGCCTATCCTCAGGCGCGCGCATACCGCGTCACTAATATCATCAGTTTATCACGTCGAGAAATATCTGGAACACGTCCAACGTTACGGCATCAGCCATCTGCTGGAATCACTGCAGCGGAATCAGAACGCTTGACGTGACTTGCGCCGGTAACAGTCACTACTCTCGGCACCCGAGGCGACGACCATGTGTTAATCATGTTTGAAATTAAAAGCTCTTTCAAGGTATTGCCATTTGTTATACCACAGATTCAGATTTCTATATACTTTTAGATAAATAAGACAATTGAAATTAAAATATGGACACAGGAAAATTGCTTTTGTGTGCAACTAGCAATACGGTATGCCGTACCAGGAGACTGAGAGAGAAGCGCAGGAGGCTGAGACTGCTTGCACCTTGCAAATATTACCGCATAAAAGCTCTCCAACCTGTACGAGTGAGGGCTGTGTGTCTTCACTCTCAGCTGCTTTTCAACGCCTCTACCTTGTCCAACTTTTGCCCAGGCAGGGTCAATGTCTGTCTACCCATGTAGCGCATAGCTGCACGTCTGACGATATAGATTGGGCGTTTTCAGATCCAGCATTTGAATGATGCCGGCCGGACGCAAATCAAAAATCTTACAGATACCGCTTCCTGCAACTTGCTGCTGGAACAGTACGGTGCAAAAGTATCGATGCAGTACAGAAACCGGCTATGAGCCACACACAATAGCATAGGCTGTACTTCTGCTATACCTTGGCCAGTCGCAGCCGCCACGATGTAGCGATGCTGGCAGAGGCTGCGGTATTGAAGCTGAGCGGTCGACGCTGGTACGCATCGCGCCCACGGAAAGCTTCCGCCACCGTGACGAGCGCATAACCGCCGTAGAAAATATCCTATTAATCTTGCGTCTGTGTCGAGCCAGGTCTGCTTGCGGTCGCCAATTACAAAAGCGAGCAGTTCTTGGATTGATGAAGAAAATTTCGTCTTATCATCCCAAATATTGGGCTGGGATAACTGCTGCTTTAATTACGCGCCAATCCGTCATCATCGATGAATCTCTCTCTTCATTGAGTCACTTCTGGGTCATGCTGGGTCGAAATAACTGCCACCGTATCCACGCGCGCTGGCTGGTCATTTCATCGTACTCAGCGGTCACCTGAGACTTAGCATCTGGTCAGGCCGACCAGGCGTCTCTCCTGATTTGCGCAACTCCGCCAATCCCGTCGGACAGACTGGCGACTGGGCGAGGATGAGGAGCGGCATGAGCTCCGGCGTTTCATCCAGCGCAAAAAGCCAAACGCTGCGCCCTGGTCGCCAGCATAGTCAGGTCCAATGGATCTTGGGTCCGCATTCCACGAACCTCAGGCTTCGTTGACACGCCGAGCGATATCTGGCGACTGCTCCACTGAAAACAGTGCACCTGCACTGACCGTCTCAGCTGACAGCCATCCACTCTGTGATTGAGTGGCAGCCAATCTCTGCAATGGTATCACTGAGACCACACTGATTGATCTCCCGCAAGGCTGTGGTCCGGAAATCTCACCAAAACATATGCAGACCGAGCCCGTATAAACGGCTGTTTCAGCAACCACATGGGCATCTGGATCCTGACTCAAGACAGCATCAAAATAGCATCGGAAATTTGGTGCTGCAATCTTATCAGGATGTCCCTCGATACGAGCTCAGACATAGAGAAAGTTTACGTTCTGACATAGAAATGTCCCCTTAAAAAATTGTTATAGAGTTACAAAGTACTGATGAAGTTTCCTATCATCTTATCGGGATATATATTTCTCATTATACCTGTTGATACTATCCTTTTAAAAAAAAAGAACAAGACAGGTAAACTATACATAGTGGCTCCATTATTCTTTAGAGTTAACCAACCTATCGAATAAATAACAAAATAAAAACATAAAAGAAGATATTTAGCACCAAATTTTCTTCCATTACCTCACTTCTTTATACATGCAAACCGAACAAAACAGGCTACTTTCTAAAAATAGTAGGCAGTTGAAAAAGAAACCAATCTGAATTCTCCTGCAAAAGGCAGAAATCAGGTAAAGTCCTGAACTGCATACAGTAATATATTTTCTCATTCTTAATACAGTTAAAACGGTCGCGAATTAGAGATACAGATTAAGCTGGGTGCTGAAAATTAACAGAACGTCCCCATGGACACTAGGTGAAAATAAACAAACAAGACAGATAAATTATCTGATGAATAAGCAAATGACAGCAGACCCCCAGCCTATACTTGGTTTCTTGAATTCTTCATAGTAACGTCAGGAATATTTTGTTTCCTCAATAGATTGATTATTATCTTTATTCATCTCATTATTCGTCATTTGATTCATCGCTCTAATTATTTTTACACAGACTGAAGGCAGGAATCTATCCACTATTGTTCCTCAGATAGCGCATTTGCTTATGTCCAACCTCTATAATACGCTTGATTCAGAGAATATTTTGCTACATAACATACATATACTTTTTCCATAAACTCCTCATTCTATGCCGTCCATACAGACGATAGCCTTCTTGGCACGCTCATCCAGCGGCAGATGAACGCGATGTCTACCTCTGCTCGCCATGCGAGATGCTAGGCATGGTCGTCTATGCACGTGTGTTGGTGATGGAGACCACTCGTTTGCAGCCGACACTGAGAGCAGTTTAACGCTTGGGCGCGGATGGACGGGGAAAATAGGTCACATAAGCCGTAAAATCGCTAGGAACTCCCCCGACTCGGCTCCCTGCAAGATGGCATTGACCTCAGCATGCAAGGGTCCGCACGCAGTGACCGATCAAATAACCAAACACTCATGGGTCATTTTCGTGCTCAGTCTGAGACAGAGCCCATTGTAACCAGTTGAGGAAATAACCTTATTATCCTTGGCAGACAGCGCCAACTTTGAAATAAACCGCTTTGCAGGTTGCGATTGGCGTTGCGAAGAGCCTGAGCCCGCAAATGCCTGATCCCAAGCCAAAACGATTCTCTGACATAATTTCTCATTCTGCTGATTTTTATTCCACGTCATGTTTCTCTATTATATCGCATTCCCTATTTGTCAACTAAGCTATCACGAAAGCTGTCTTATCAGCACCACACATCGCTATCCTATACTATGAGTTGGCGAGCTATTTTTCTCTTCACTTACTTTTCATCGAGTTATCGAAAAGAGACCAAGAAATCCTCAGTTCTTGTTTTGATTATTTGCAAAAGCTTGGCTTTAGCATGCGTCTGCAAAACCTGTGAAAGCGCTGCTGCATCAGTGGCAACCGAGTCAGCCAACTGCAGTTAACTTCAATCTCAGCGATTTCAAACCACATGCATCGATTACAGCAGAGTATGAAAGTCCGTTCAAACGACTGCCGCATGTGCTGAGTGATCCCGAGTTTGCAGAAGTCACGTTTTTCTGACGGCAGTCTGGTATGCCATGAGTAATGAGTTCACGTGCACTCTTGCAGTACTGGAGACACAGGTATGTTTTGCTCCATAGTGACAGCTTTAGCTAATAATTTTAAAGCGTTTGCGACGTTTGCGTGATACAACGCCACCTTGCTGCGTGCCATTTCATCTTCCTCCAATGTTTCCTGAGATAATCGTTACAGTGGCTCTTGCCTTTCAGACTGCTATGACATTGCTGATACGCAGGATCTCACGCACTCATTTTCACTGCTCGCGAAGATGACGGCGTTGTTTCCTGAATACTCATCGTGAAACGGTGAGAAGTGTCTTCTGAAAGCGTTTCGGAAAACTACCTCAGCACGCCGTTACATATGACAACGTTTAGCTGGTGCGCGGTGTTTTCGTTTTGGCATAATGCTCTCCTTTTTCTACATCTTTCTGACAATCTATGTCAGGATTGGCGCCATCTACGCTGAGACATCGGCGTCCATCCATCGCGAGGCTTTGCAACTCAATGATATCGACAACATCCTGAGTCGCTAATCAACCATCTGCTACTGGCAGCCGATTTCTTTGTGGGTAATCATCTCCGACCTGACGGATCGATACCTTTATACGGATCATCCTTTGTCAGGAACTTGCGTGCGTTGCGAAGTTTGAGTATCAAAGTCTCCTTATCAATGGTTGGACTGAGACAGGACTACTGTCACAGTAACAACACTTTGTTTCTTGCACGTTGTTACTTTGTGGGCTCTGAGTCTCAAATTTGGAACTTACCGCAGATCCATGATGTCTGCAACAGGTGGTTTTGGCGCGTGGCTGAATCAGGATCAAATCGAGCATTTGCTTCATCCACAAGAGACACGCTTTCGCTCAGCGGTTTAATACCTAATTGTTCGCCGATCCAAGACCGATCCTGCGGCGGGGCTTCACGCACGGGTCATCATTGATGAATGAGTACTTGTTTGCTATGGTTTCCACCTCTATTTTGAGAGAAAAACAGAATGCGGTTACTGACATAGCAAGCCACACACACATGATATGGTATTTCATTACTGAAACTGAGATCACCTGAGACAGACAACGTGGCGGTAGATCTGCAGAGCAGAAAGCTCTCACTTCGACTTTTCCTCGACTCTGCTATCATGCAAAGTTTCATTTTGTTGTCCAATGCATCTTTTCTCAACTGATAGGTCACCTGCAGCAAGCAAGTGCCAACCTCCCGTGAGTATCAAAATGAGATAGCATCGTCTGCCGGTTTCGACGGCGAAACTCTGGTGACCTCTGCCCATAATCCGCTCTGCAATGCTTCTTTCAGTTTCTCCAAGTCGGCCAGGGCCTGCAACAGATGAGTCCGCCCATGACTGGCGCTCGGCTCTTTCATAACCAAGGAAACTGCAAATAGTCTTGGAGGCTCGGCCTGAGGGCAGACAGCCGTTCAATATCACGGCCATCACGGCAATCCCTCCCTGAGCTGCACAGTTTGCTGCTGCCGAGCCGCCAGTTTCTCACGGACGAGGACTTGGCGATACCCACGAAACGTTGGCGGTAACATCATTTTTCTCAGGTGGGTGAGTCACATCCACATCTCCGACAAAGAACCAACTGCTCGCCATCTTCTCGACCATACTGACCAGCGATGATTGGCTGAGCAAGTCTACAATTCAGTGGCATCTGCTTCTGTAAGATGAGTGCCGCCAGAGGCTTCAGACTGGGTTTACAGCGATACCCGGCTCTCTGTCAGTCATGCAAAACATAGCGTAAAAGTCATGGCATTAATCTTGGCAACGGTCGATTTTCCGCTGAACTGGACCATCGATCGCAATTGAATCTGTTTCATGGCTGGCTCCTACTCAATCTCACAACATCACTGGATTGGCATACCCAGAACCGGTGGACATATGAGAGGTTAAGCTGTTCGAAACGGCAATGAAATACCTGCACGCGCCGCAATAGCTTACCTCACCTTCATGAGCTGGACCGTCAGAGTTCCTCAGATGATTCTGGTGGTATTTGCCGCTGGCTGCTCTGCTGTAGAAGACGCTTCAGTGCTGGAACTTTTGCTGCTGAAAGTGCCGTGAAAACCTTCCATTTGGGTTCTGTCTATTACTTCTCCAGTGAACGAGATGGGTCAGAAAAGCACATACCGCAACCACTAAAAATACAGAAAATAATGGTTAATATGAGTCAACAAACGATCTGCATTCAGGCGCAAACTTCTTAGTTCGTTTCAACTTATCTTCTCCCGTTATCGTATCATCTTCTTCCCATGGTTCTTTTCCTTGACTTCCCTCATGAGTTTTCTTAATCTTATTACAATATGGGTATAAATAACACTCATTCCCGAACGATTGCATTACTGCTGGGCTCTGTCAAACCTACTCAGATCTTTTTGACTATCCATCGACAATGGCATCGTCAAATTTTACCAGGACGACCAGCTCCTAGAAAGAAATCGCTGAGGATCCGATGTCGTGGAAGCCATCAAAAACTGCCCAACCCGGCTCTTTTTGAAAGACTAAGTTTTTTGGACTGACTGCCATAGTAAGCTTCAAAATAGTCAATATGGGTAAAGTGTCTACTAATTCTACCTCACCCTTGAAAATACTCATTAAGGCCAGGCAGTGACAAAATATTTCTTGACACTTGCTACAAAAACTCGGCTGCGCTCTGCCCAAATATAAGGTAATTGACGTGCTTGGTCACTTCGACTTTTTCAATATCTGAAAGTCTTGAGCCTTTATCGGGTAAAAGGTTGGCTGTGTGATAATTCGCAAGGTTCCATCGTCATAAATGGTGAAAATAGCGATGAACTCCATTCCCAACAAAACCATGAACAGAGAAGAAAAACAGAACAGAGTCGGCACTCGTGAGCTCGTACATCAAAAGCCAGGCCAACAAAAATCAGAATGACGATAAAGACCAATATATTATCAGGATAGCTACATCTGGCTGCCAGTGATAGCGAACCTTACCGAAAATCTTTATCATGCTCACACCCCACTACTGAGTTTAGCATAAATTAGAAAAATAGAACAGGTAGACTTGCCTGTTCTATATTTATAATTTGCTGTCTTAAAGAAGCTATCGAGACAAGTGGCCCTTGCCTCTGACCATATCATACTCAATCAGTTTCAAATCGTCTGCTATTTTCAGCGATACTGCTTCGTCCAATTCTCTCTCCATACCACCATGCGCCTGACACATGCTACTGTTAATACTAAAGCATAGTGAAAAGGTGACCGCACGGGAGTTTGTCTTAACGAGCGGTAAAAGAAGAGCGGGAGAAATCACTGAATGGCTCTTGGATAATCGAGTTGGGAGTTTCATAGTTGCTCCAAACGAGACAATCCTGTCAGATGTGACTTTCCTGGATCTTGCTGAGGCTGACTGAGGGATAGAGACCTGCAGCTGAGATGAGTCGCCATAAAAAGACGACTGTTGCCTTTTGCATGCACGCTTTGAAAGCTTCTCCAGAAACATGCGGTCTGATCTGTATGGTAAGCGTTACGACGCCATGCTAGAAAAGAATTCGTTGCTTCCGCCGCGCTAAGTCTAGGATGGCTGGCGAACATGTGTATACGGAGTTGGCTCACTCCAAGGCATGTGGTTCTGGCATGGTCGCGACGAGAAGAAAACGTGCCCTGCGTCGATTCAAATGCTCCAGGAGACCTGATTTACAAGTCGTTTGATCGCTGTAATTACCACCTATATTGATCACCTTTTCCAGGCCTGGTGCCATAGTGAATAAAAGGTATCAAATCCCAAATCCTGGTAAAGTGCGATTTCTGGCACTAATTGCTAGGGAGGCCAGATGGATTACGTCGATTCTAGATGAATAAAAGCATCACTAATGGAGGAAATCTATTCATCCTCAGGACTGATTTCAGTAGTAGAACAGAAATAGATGGAGCAGATTATAAAGGCAAACCAGTGAGGGTCTGAAATTCCATGTTGGCCGTTCACTCCACCATAGCCATCTGACTTCATAAGTCCACTGGTGGTGCAGTTTAACGTCTGAATATAAGAATTGGATTCTCAGACATAGTATACGCCCATCAACCCGAGCAGGGGTCAGAAAACTCCTCAGAGAGATAAATGTACCGTTTGATCTTCGATTTTATTCTGGCGCTCTTTGTTAATAGCTTCAGCAGTTTCCTTACTTTTCTATCTCTTGGAATCTTTTCCTTAGAATAGCCAGTGACTCAGTCATGGTTGTATCAGGCATCTGTAAAAACCAGACAAAAGAAAGGAGCATGCGCTGTGAGTTGACAGTATTTCCCATCAAGTCAGGTCTGGTAATTATTTAAGATCAGGAAATAACGGATATTCTACTATTTTGCCCATTCTTTTTAGTAGCAAATGTATCCATGACTCCCAAGAAAAAAGACCAGGGGCTTGGGACTAGCAGAGGAGTTGGTATTTAGAACAGTTAATGAGCTTTGCCTGTAGATTTTCTTACCAAATACCGTAGAGAGCACTTCAAAGCAACTGGTCCCTAAGGGTAGCATCAAAATCCGTAATTGCCTCCGAGAAAGTCAAAAGAGTGTCTTGGGATTTCTCAGCCAGACCATATCACTTGGCAAAATATTGGCTCTTGGCGATACTGAAATTTCAGACTGCTGAGCTATGGTGGCTAACCACTACTAAGGCTGTTATCAGCATAGTTGGCGGAGAAAAGTGATTGAGAAATCAGGTAAAAGGCCAAAAAGTCATGACAATGATTTGAAAGGACTGGCTCCAGTGAAAAGATACTGATCCAAAACAATCACATCTCCTCGGATACTATTTTGGATTGTATAGTTAAAGATAAGAGCAAACACTGCACTCAACACAAAAGCAACAGACACTGCTTTATTCTGAGCGCGATCACGCAGTCCTAACAGCTAGAAAGCTGGGAGAGAAAGCAGGATAAGATGGTAGTGCGATAAGAGCAGAGGAAAGTTAGCACAAAAGGATTCTGCGTTATATCCACGCCTTCCTCAGGAATTCACTAAATAGCTTTGGTGATGCAGCAATTCGCATCTTATCGTCCGTCAAAGCGAAAATAGAAAGAGTTGGGAGAAAAAGTGCCAGTACCTCTCTATTTTTCTTATTAACCTGCAGAACTTACCTGGAAAGCGTTTTTTAGCTTTGGAAAATGGATAAAAATATACGTAAATAAGAAAATCAAAAAGCAAGCCAGGCAGGGAGTTAAACTGCCAAAAATGATTGCTGAAACACCGTTCTCTTTGAACTCAAAATCATTGACATACTGCGTTACTGTCAGTAGCAAATGAAAATCCTGTATAGAGAGCGTAAATAATAAGCTGACCATATAAAGATCTTTTGCTGAAGAGCTGAGACAAAAGCTTTGCCCAAGCCAAACAAAGAGAAGCAACATCAGAAAGGCCAGCCGAAAGGCAGGATAGCTCCTGAAATCTTCGCTACTCCAACAATAAAACTGTCATGTCAGCGACTATATCTAGTAAAAACTAATCAGCGGGTATGAGAACTGCTTATAGTGGTTGAGTAAAAATTTCATTTTCTTTCTGGTAAATAGTTATATTCTCTAGCGAGATTTTTGTGAATTAAGAATCTCCTTTTCTTTAAAAGATTGGACAAACGATTTCTAATCTTTTGAGATAAATTTTTCTACAATTTTTCTTTTGCTCAGTCAGATTCTGCCCCTCTTCCTCTGCCAGTCCAGTAAAGAAGGGGAGAGAGATAAGGGCATAATCTTGAAATCATAATGACTATCCCAAGCTGAATAAAAGCCAATAAATGCTCTAAAACATCAGACAACTCCTGATCAGAGGATGGCATGGCTTCTAAAGCCTTCATCTGGATACAAACTAGCCAAAAGCAGAGTATTTAAACCATACAGCTACCATAGACTCTCGTTAGAAGAGTCATAAAAGTCAAAAGACTTATGCAAACAGCTTCCTGCCAGATAGCAGCCAGCCTTGGACCTGGCGGTTCTGACTCAAACAAGCCGTCCTGACTGGGCGCGGCAAATCGGAATAACCAGCCTACAGCAGACTCCTGCTCTAGCGCTTCTATGCTTGTACTGCATAATAAACCATCATATTTATCAAATCAGAGCGCATAGCTTGGTCAAAAACAACCTGATTCTCTACCAATCGATGAGTAGATAGATGGCCGATATAAACATAGTCTTGTAAATTTCCTTCTGGTCTGATGGCAAACCAGGCATGCGATGCCTGACTGAGGACAAAGCTGAACTATCGCCCAGAATGTGCCAGCGCTGTCTGCAGCTGTTTCAGCATTTCTGGCTGCGCTACAGTCACTAAATACTGATACTGAGATGACAGAGAGAATAGCTTGTCCTGATAGTGCTGAAAAATAGGAAAATCCGTTACATGAATATGCACGGGAGGACAGGCTGATCAGCCCGATGGTTCAAAGTTGCCTGAGGACAAATACTTGTCCTGTAGCAAACAGGAAGGTCATGGACCAAAATGATAGAACAGGTGTTCCCCTAATAAGCGAAGTTGGATGGATGAGTTGGTTTTCAGATCTTCCAGCAAATACCTAGCTAAAAAGGATTACTCGTGAGACCTTCACCTTTAGAAAGGACCTTGCTTCCAGAATCCTAAGTGGCTTATACGTATGAAAAATCTGGATGAACCAATTCTCCTGCTTCTTCCTGACGGGTATCAAGGAAGATTGATATCTGAATCACCTCTACAAAACGTTTGATAGACTGGGTCTCATAATAGTCTATCACATCTTGAATGTCAGTAAAATCTTCTACCGACCAAAATTCACGGAAAGACTTGTCTTTGAGAACTGACTGCTTAAAGGTGACAAAAGTAGCTCTGCAGGTGTTCTTCAAAGTAACTAGTCTTGCGAAAATTAGTCATTCTGAAAATGCAACAGATCCTCTTCAAAGCGCTGATAAATGCGCAGCTAAATCCTAGGGTCCAAAGCAAGTGTCGTTCATGAAGTCAGAGAGTCTGAGTTCTGCAAAAGTGTCAAAAACCCAGCCAGTTCATGACCCATCACGCCAAGCTGCAAAAATCAAAGCCTCGATTATCCCGCTCAAGCAAATTGAAAATTCCCAAGTCTTCTCTCAGCCGGCATTTGTCCTCATCACTCAAAGGACTACTTTTGAAATAAAAGAATCTTAGAAAAAGCGGCTTTAGCTGCTCCAATTGATAGAAGACTGACCGCTTATATGATTGCATTATTGAAATGAACATAGAGTAATATTCGTTCATGAAAATACCTTATTCTTTTATGATTGAGAAATCTTCCAACTGCCATTACAGCTGGATTAAAGCCAGTAGCAGAGTCCTTAGCAGAGACATCGTCATCCTTAATATCCTGACGATTGACTAAAGATGACTGGGTTGTTCTGAGGTCTGCAAGGATAAAATCTGTTCTTCCTGATCCCACTGGAAACCTGCAGTTTTAACTTAGCGTTATTTATCTGTGACACATGCGCTTGAAGTCAAAGCGCTTCTGTCCAGGTCCTTCTGTCGGCTGATCCAGAGTTATCATTGTCAAAAGAGCCAGATAGTTCGATCCAGTATCTGTCCAGAGAAAGGAAACATAGGTCAGTAGGTCTTGATTTACCTGATAAAATTTCAAATTCAATCTCTTGTTCAGGTGAAATCATGAGGGCGAATGCGAGCTTAACCTTCAAATCAAAACCTGCATTCTCAACCTGGAATCCTTCGTTCATGGCTTTTTGTTTCAGTCGCATTGTCCAAACTGTACTGGTTGTACCACATCATCTGGATTGCCGATAGCCTTGATCAAAGCCATTTTCAATCAGACAGCCTTATTACATGTACTTTTAGCAGCTCCCATGTCATGGGTCAGCAGAATGGTCGTTTTGCCTGATTCCTTGCGATCTTTCGAGAATAGTCATTACACTTACGCTGAAGGCTTCGTCCCCGACGGCAAGACCTCGTCCAAAATCAGAATATCACCCTGAGCCTTGATGGCCACCAGAAAAGGCCAAACGCACCTGCATACCACTGGAGTAGTTCTTGGTTTTTGGTTCATAGCTCTCTGGCTCAACAAAACTCCACGATATCATCGTACATAGCGTCTACTTCTTCTGTTGAGAATCCCAGCATGGCACCATTCATATAGACATTTTTCGCGGCCAGTTAGTTCTGGATTGAATCGACACCTAGCTCAATAGAAACCAACTTACCATCAATAGTTACCCTTGCCCTTCTCGGAATATAAATCTCAGAATAATTTGTCAGGAGGTGGACTTACCTAGAATCCAGTTTGCGCCGACAATCCCGTAAGTCACCTTTTTCGACCTCAAAGGAAATATCTTTCAAAACATGCTGTTCTTTGTAGCCTTTGATCCCCTTAAAACGTTGACTGAGACTGCGTTCTCAAACTCTGGTAGCCTGAGTAGAGCAATCGAAGAATTTGCCACATGGTCGAGCTTTTACTGCATATATTTGACATTATAAAATCTCCGCAAAATCTCTTCAGCATTTTTTATTAAGAAGAACAAACCTAGAGCCAATATCACAAAAAGGAATCAAAGTAAAGGGATGAGGGCGATTGGTTTGTTATTCACGATATCCAGCCTCTGACATTAACAGGAGAAACATGGAATGGCGCATATCCTGCAGCATCTGAGCAATCAGTTGAGCATCATAATTTTAGCTACAAAAGTTTTTACCATCCAAAGGAAGTTCAGAGAGTAGATAATAGGGGCTGGCGTACATTCCTGTGAAGACCACTTCGCAAATCGGTCCAATATCCGATACTTCACAAACAAGGAAGACAGCATGGGGCTGTGCCATTACCCGAGACAATACTCCAGAAAGAGGAGATAATCATCAGCGTATGCAAGCCGAACTCCACCCTGATTAATCAGAGCGAAGGGAAAACAACGACTAGTTAATCAGAAAATTGTGCTGCTCAAGAACTGATGAAAAAGACGATGGTATGCTTGGAAAGTTTAATTTGACGCAACGTCTCCCGAAGACGATGGACAGCATGCCCATATTAGTGGCTTCAGTGAAAAGACCAAAGACCATCCCAGCAAAAGCCCTACTGCCTGAGTGGGGTGTCCATCATCAAAAGCGCAAAAAGCGGACAAAGACCAGATACATGATAGTAAACATCATCAATGGCTTCAAAATCGACCAGAGATAGCCGACCAAGGACGCATGATAACGCAACTTAAAATCCGTCTTGATTAATTCTTTCAAAAAGGAATGCGAGTACTAAAAATCCATGAATATTACTCATATAAGCAAACTTTGTGAGAAATGAGGCTCGTAAAAACAAGAGTATGGAAAGTGCGGTTTTACGATAGCCCGTACTAGTGAATCCTGCACAGCGCTCCTTAAAAAGGCACTCCATAATGGTCACAGAGTTCTCAATTAACTCTCTATTTTTCAGCAGTCAGCAGCAGGACCAACCAATTTCTAGCCTGGGTCTGGCTGTCTTTATCAATTTCAATATTTGGCAAAAAGAACGTGAGGGACGACCAGTTTTTACGCGTTTTCTGAGCGTTCGAGCTCCCAGCACGTATTCGAATGCTGACGATAGAGCTCACCCGGCTTGTCAATATGAACTAGATTGCCAAAGCCGCAGCCAGCAAAGCCAAATACCAATCGTGCATGAGCAGATTCATGTTCTTCCTTTCCCAGTCCAAAGTTGGGCCAAGGCGCGATTTATCTAGAAACGCCACCCGTCACCGTATTCTCCGTCAACTCTTGGACTAGTTCTGTATTAGCGTGATCTGACTGAGTGCGAATCATACTTTCATGAACAACCTGTAGCTCTTGATCCATGACCTTCAAGTCAGTATACACCAGCAAGGGCTGACTGCTATCATACTTGTCTGCCTCAGCCAATTGCATGGCAATCTTGTCTGGTAGCCAAACATCATCTTGGTCGCTAAAGAGATAGAAATCCGAATCTTGGTATGTGAAGCAAGCTATGAAAGCTCTGAATGACACCCTAGATTTTTAGTGGATTTTCCCGATTGATAAAATGACGGTCATCCTTGCGGCAAAAGTCTTCGATAACAGCCCGCGTCCCATCTGTAGAGCCATCATCACAGAATCGAAAGCTGCCAGTCCTATATGTACTACTCTGGAATACTCTTAATCTGCTCAAGCGACTTTCATTATAGGTGGACAGAAGAATGGTCACTTTCATGATAAAAATAAATCCTCGTATTCACCCACAATTTTTTCCCAGGTGTAGTTTTCTTTCATATTTTCTTTGGCGGCTTGACCTAGCTCCGTAAAATCAGTTTGAGCATCTACTCGGGTCAATAAGGCTGGGCCAGCTGGCCTTCTTCTTTGCCAGTATGAGCCGTTTCTGGCTACCTTCCGATTAAATGCCACATCCACCAGTTGGCATCTGTCTGAGCCAGTGCTTCAAGGTCCCAGGTTGGTCGCCAACCTCGTGGCCATGTATGTATGCAAAAGCATGATTACGGATATGTTGAGCAGATTCTGATCATAGACCGTCCCAACAAATTTCAATGCGAGAATCACGGTCAAAAGCCTGTTTTCTTGAGCTCTTCAAAATAGGTTGCCCTCATGGTTGCAGATAATCAACCAAATCACGTTGGGTTTTGGTTTCCTCGAATTCTTGAATGATGGTTTTCATAGTTGTTTTCTCGGAACAAGCGTCCGACAACGGGTAATAGTACTTTTCACTGGCCCACTTTCAGAAGACCTGACCTTGCCTTCGTTTTCACGTCGAATTAGACAGATAAAGGTCGGTTCCATAAGCGATGCAGTCGTTTTAGACCAGGATAAGCTTTTTGAATATAGCTTTCAATGCGTGACTGTGGCTCCAAAGTTGCATGGTCGGCCTTTTCAGAATACTTGAGATGGCTTGGATGGCTTGACCATGGCCCGCCACTCCAGCCGTCAGGTTGGTGAATTTACCGCCTGCCCGTGGATGCGACGAGCAAAGGGAAGATAAAGCACCAATCGTATTTTCCAAGAATGTATAAACTGCTGAGTCTGCTCTTTTCTTAGCAAACTTGAGGGCATAGGAGACTGCCATCATATCATAGGCAATTACACGGGCCGGGCCCGAAGCTTGGGTGGGCTTGACTGTAGAAAAGCAGTCTACCCTTGTAGTCATGATGAAAAGCTTCATCATCTGATAAAGCAAACCACATGACTGGATTTGAGAAGAGATTTGATGCTCTGTCAATTTCTCGACAAAGGTTTCAAATCCTCCATATTTGGCTGGAAGTCCCCGACTCCCGATGATGAAGACATGTTTTCATGATTTCCCTCAATTCAAGATTTTACAATCCATTCTGTTATACCACTTTCTAGTGTGTTTTGTATAATACAAAAAGGACAGGTAGAGCCACGTGAACTTGTCTTTTCTTTCTTCTATCTCTTCTGCAGAAACAGTTTATTTTTCACTTTTGCGTAAAGAAGAGCTGGCTTGTTGAGAAAGATTAAGTTGCATCAATAAGCGCTGACATGGCGCACAAGAGTTAGCCTGATACATTTCAGTATTTTTCAATCTTATCCAATAGGTTTGGTGAAACACTCTGAACCGAGTAGCGCTCTTGGTTTTGCCAGATTGGCCACCGACTGGTCTTTTTCTAATCCCTCAAAAGTTTGCCAAGGCAATGTTTATCTTATCAGCCAACCCTCGATGTTACCAGATGAATACGCCGGCCTTCTAAAGATTTCGCTGAGCGGATAGAGTGACCAGGGTTGTCCGACAAAATGGTCGGAAGGCCATTCATAATCGCTTCAGTATAGACTAAGCCAAAAGTTTCCATTGCAGAGAAATACCGCAAGATCTGCTGCCGTCCACCTCTGCCCAGGGATTGTCCTTGTGTCCCCAGGAAAACTAATATATATCTGGTGTTCAGAGATATAAGTATCGCATCTTTTTGTACTCCTCATCCAGGCACCGATAAAAACTAAGGCCGGTTTTGGCTGAGATAGCTGGTTATAGGCCTATCAATTCTAGTGATTTTTCCGCTCTGTCAAACGTCCGACTGACTGCATACGCCTTTCGGCTCCATCCCCTTTCTCCTGTTAGTAGGATGAATTTTTCGTAGGGGCAAAGAACAAGACTTTTTCTGTCTGGCAGCAGACTGCTAACTGTCTCTGCAAGGCACCTCTAACTGCAAATATTTCCTGTGAATAATCACTGAGTAAAATCTAGCTTTTCCTTATATATGTCAAAACTCTCCGTCAGGAAATTCATGAATCAGCCAAATGCGGAACATCCTCGCAGGCCGCTGCCACTGCCTGTGAAACATATTGACCGTATTGGTAACCAAATCAATCTTCGCTCCCGTTAGTATCTTTCTGAGCGCTGAGGTATTATCCTGATAAGACCGAGCTCTAGACTCAGGACTACCTGGCAGGCCACCAGGCGAATCCTCCCACCACCATTTAACTGACGGCAAGGCTATAGTCTCAATAGCCAAGGCAGCCAAGCTGGATATAGTCCTGCTGAACGGCTACATGATAATCCGGAATCGCATTGATAACCTGATGGCCCGTCTGGACCAAGTATTCCATCAAATTGACAATAGAGATTTCAGCTCCATTATCCAGCGTTCCAGTCGGCGAAATGAATAATATCTCATAGCTTATCCTAGTACATTTCAATAAAGGGCACCCATCAAGTGAAACCAGAGTTAGCTACCAGAGTCCCAACCATCATTCGATTCACCACTCTGTCTTTAATGTCCAAGGTTCCTAGATTAGCAACAGTTGGTAGCAGTAAAATCAGGAAGGGTGTAAAATAACGTCCCTGAGCACCAACTGGTATCATGGCACCTTTACCGAGGGACAATGGAGTGTCCTACAGATACATAATTGACACAACAGCAATCACTGAACCAGGAAAACAGATACCGCGACATGACTGCGTAGCCCTTGGTCATAAAATCCTTCTGCGACTGCAAAAGATAAGCGCCAAAACTGCCACGTGATAAAAATCAATAAGCGGCAGCTGGATAGTAAAATTTCCCAAAAACCAAACATACGATTGTCGAAAATTATATTGAAGTCGCCATTAACACTTTGCTTAAAAAGCGTATTCAGCAAGACTTGACCATAGTGCAAGAGCCCTCCCTGATTGCGAAATGCCAGATGCAAGGCAAGAAAGAAAGCTGAAAAGCCAAGTACATAGAAGATAGGGCGATAACGAGCTACAAAAAGCTTTGGTTGCAAGAAAACATTCAGAACCGCAAGGAATCCTTCAAACTCAAAGTCAACAAAGGCAGCAAGCCTAATAAAGGACATTATTCGGTTTGGTGACAAAGAGGTCCTATAAAATCACCAGCTCAGTATGTTTCTATTAGTGAATTTCTTATGGTAGGCAATATTGGTCAAAAGCCAACGCCAACATAATTTCAGGTAGTTCATCACATCGTAAGAGAGAGAAGCTGCTTGCTGGACCATAATAGGCAAAAGAGATAGGAAAAGCAGAGCTTTTTTGCCATATTTGAAGTATTTAATCAGCAAATAAACTCCGATGATATATGCCAAGGCATTAAGAACCGCCCCATCATCACGATGAAGCCTACTGACGGATAAAACATGCTTCCCAAGGTCATACTAGTAGCTGAGGCAGGAAAGAATAGCCTTGAGATTAAAGCCAAAAGGCAAACTCTTCTTGCGCCAGATCTATCTTCTCTGAAAACAGCTGCTTAGTCTCAGCCGGCGAAACATTCGGAGTGGATGGGATTTTGTCCATCCATTTATATGTTCGACTGGTCGGTTTGTGGAAGATTTTCCCATGTCCTACAGAGCGTGATTGGTCTCATCAGGCACCGATTAATCGGCTGTGCAATCATAAAGAAAGTCAAGACAAAGATACTTGCCAATAATGAAAATATTCTCAACTTTTAGCTGCTGCTTTCTTTTCGAAAATACGTCACCATTTCATCTTTTTATCTAAACTGCAATTTTCTAATACAAAAAGCGTAGGGCGTTCTCTGCATGATTCTCTACATAAATCCATAGAAAGAATCAGGCTTTCTAGCTTTTCTTTCATTCACTATCTTTGGCAAAGTCCCGTCGACCGTCTATCATCATGTCTGCAAAAGGCACCGATATGACCTGGCAATCGTTGGCACCTTGACTAGACTGCTTCTATCCACTTGATTTCTGACTTGGCGATTAAAGGGCTGGTCAACCAGTGGAACTAGAATTAATATCAACCTGACTAATCAGCTGAGGCAAGGCATTCCAGTCCATAGTCATGGACGATATTACGCCGCGAATATTGTTTCATATCCTGCAGGATATCCAGTGCCCTACGATATGAAGCTCAGCAGTTGGTAGTTGTCAAGAACTGCTACGATAGACGGCTTGATGAATAAAATTTTCATTGTGGCTGATAGAGCCAGAGAAATAGCCGATTTTGATTCTGTCGTCTGACCAAAGTCTTCCTTCAAAGAACTGCGAGCTAACCGCAATCAATTCGCTGGACGCCAGTTACGATTCAGCAGGACGGAGTCCTTGTATTTGAAACAGATTCCTCTTTGGCTGATTAGTGGGTAATCGCCTTCATCACAAGCCGCCAGCATTTTCCCGTAATTCTTGACTTTAGCATCGATGTGCCCTTTTCCTTCTCAGACAAGCCTTGGGTATAGCTCAGCTGATCCGTATAAAGGGTATCAAAGACCAAATCATCAATATCAAAATAAACTGGCTTATGCTCCTCCCGAGCCAAATCGCATAAAAGCTGGAGCTGGGCGGACCAAGGAGCGCGGTAGATAATGATGTGGCTGGCATACTGGGCCTGAGCCAGACTAAACTCAGACGCATTGACCACTTTCACAGCAAAGCCATTCTTTCTAAGCTGCTCTGCCTTATTGAGAACACGGTAGCGCGTACACTGCGGAATGATATTCTCTACACCGTCAATGATGAGAATGTATTGATCACGAGGCACCGCTTTAAATTTTTGAACAATGTTCTCAAGAATCTCCACTGGGTAGTCTGTCTTCTCCCGAACATAGTCCAATACATCAGTAACCTCTGACTCTCTTCCCAGACCCTGCCATAAAAACTGCTGATCATCATAATTCTTCAAAGAAGTATACTCAATCGAGGACTGCCCTCTTAACATCCTTAATGGATGAATATACATAGCCGAATCGATTTTTCGTGAACCAAGGCATCGTAGCGATAGCCCAAGTCAGCAAAGTACTTGGTAAAAGTCGTTTCATGCTTTCCGATAGCCTCTTCCCGTGAATCCGTATCAGTCAGCGCACTTGCCAATAGTCGTAGGAGATTCTTCGGACTGAAGCAGCAAAGCTCAATCACCAAAAATAAGACTGTGGTGATTGGGAATGTAACCCTCTATGATTAAAATCCGGTGATATCTTCCTGGGTCTCCTGCCAGGAAATTCCCCAAAAGTCAAGATTTCTGCCTGCCATAGTTTGAAAGACAGCCGCCAAATCACTCATAGGTCCGATATTGGTGTCATTGACGAGCATCAGCTGAGAACAATGTTGCAGCTTTTCCTTTCCTAAGGAAAGAATGCCTTCACGAAAAGCTGCCGTATCATAACCAGTATTATCCCGCACCAAGACTTGACCATACTGTCCTAAAGTTTCTAAATCTTCTGCAACCAGTCCGACGTTAACGACGATGAGAGTCTTATCAGCCAAAGCTGCTAACTTTTCTAAAAAGATAAGTTTGTACTGCTGCAAGCGTGGCTCAGATTCAAAAATGACATAGACTAAGACTTTTTCGCCACTTGAAACTGAAGCAAGAGCTTTTTCCCTTTGAGAGTTCCGCAGCCAGTGATAATAATAAACCTTAGGAGACTTAACTTGGCGTTTCAAACGAACCAGCTGTTGCTTAATCCGACTTAAAACAGCTTTGATACTGCGAGGATTTTTGACTAATCGAGCCAGACGTTTCAATGGCGTAATCACGCCATTCCCCAGGCGATAGGAAATAGAGCGTCGAATACGAAACTGCTCCTGAATAGCCTCATCTCGCTGTTCCTTTATCGTTCTCAGTCTGGATTTCAAGGAGTCTAGATTTTTATGTAACTGCTGCTGATCCTCCTGCAGTTCAAGAACATAGTCGTTCACTTTATCCATATGCTGAATCAGTTCATCCAAACGACCTTCCAGTGTGAATATGTTTTTTGCCCAGAGCTTGATATATTTCATCTGGTATCTGTTTTCATACTTACGCAGAGATTTTTCAGATACATTTCGTAATGATATCTCGTAGAATCCCGTTTAGAGATTGATTCCTTATCAAAAGACCCGGTAATTCAGCTTTGTTTTTGCATCATAAACTGGTTTTGCACCTTGATTGATAATTAAGTTTAAAAGAAAATCATAGTCTTCAGTTTCTCACGATTCAGCGCTTCGTCATAATAAATACCATCAGCAACCGAACGACGAATGAGGGAACAGTTGGAAATATAATTCTCCGTTAAGAAAGCTAGCTTGTCAAATGGCCGTGATTTAAGGTAAAATTCCTTTTTATCAGGATCATACAAATCACCATAGACAATATCTGCCTCCTCTTGCACCATAGCTGTATAGAAGCTCTCAATATAGTCCGAATCCAGAAAATCGTCACTATCCACAAAAATAAAATAAGTGCCTTGAATTTGCTGCAAAGCCTTGTTTCTTGTCTTGACAACCCTCATATTTTCATGGCTTTCAAACCGCGTCGAAAAAGGGAATCCACCAAGACAGACTCTATGATTTCAGCAGAATGGTCAGAGGAGCCATCATCCAATACCAGTAACTCAATATTTCGATAGGTCTGAGCAAAAATACTGCGCAAACACTGTTCAATGTAATCTTGATGGTTGTAACAAGTTACAACAACAGATATTAAATCTTTCATATACTTTCCTTGTAAATAACTCTATTAGTTTGAGTTAGCATCTTGACTCTTCATGTATGCTTTATTTATCAGATTAGCCACCCACTTGGGCCAGAAAAGCTGGTACATGAACAAGTCCTCTTTGGTTCGAGTATTATCTGAAATAGTCTTGGTTGTTTCAGACTCTCCATGAATTCGGTGGCACATAAGCTTCTCAGAAATATAAGCAAAAGCGACCCTTATAGAGCGCTAATCTTGTACAAGCATACCAATCCAGACTCACGCGCATTTCCTCATCAAATCGAAAAATCCCTTAATGTCTCTAAGTTGTAAGTCACCGCCGGACAGGAAATGGGATTGCCAAAAGCTAGAACCCGATTTCTCCAAAAACGACTGGCCGGCATCAGATTCAAGGTTTTAAGCATGAGAGTCTTGATTTTCAGATTGGTATTAGCCGGAATTTTGACTCCATTTTTCTCTTCAAAATAGTCTGTATAGGCAATGAGAATATCCTTAGACTGCTCTATCTTCTGCATCACTGCTTCTAGATAAGTTGGCTCATAGTAGTCATCTTGATGGGCAATGGTAGCATAAGAAGTCTCAACAAAGGAAAGGGCATTGTTCCAGTCCTTGCCGATACCTCCTCCTTCTTTCGTATAAAAAGGAATACCGTACTTCTGGCTTTGGCTGTGATTGAATCTAGAGGTGTTGAGCTATAGCAGATAATCTTTGATGGCAAGGTTTGAGCTTGCAAAGACAGGATACAAGCTTCTAAAAATTCACTTTCGCCATAGGCGCAAATCACCCAGGTATGGTTATTTTTCATCTTTTTCACTCTCTAACTTGGACATTCTTTGCTTCATGATGGACAGTTCTTGCACCAACTGCTTGATTTGCTCCTTTTGCTTGGAAATGGAAATAGTATGTAAAAAAACAATAACCAGCAGGAAAAAGATGGCCAAGGACATGACAAAGTTTGAGGTCAACTCAAAGCCTAACAATTTGGCAATCGAAACTGGAATCCAATCAAATACAGAAATAACAATCAGTACAAAGCCAATAATAATCCACATAAAGGCTTGCTCAAATAAAATATTGTTTTGATTGATATTCCGAAAGACAAAATACAGGAATAGGACTGAAGCCACTAGCATAACAATAGACAAAATGGACATTATTCACTCTCTTTCATAAAAGCAGCAATCAAGATCGAAGAGCAAACCTCAATCATATAGCGAATGGACTTAATCGGAGTGATCGAAGAGACTCCTCCTGCACGTTCAAACATATTGGCTGGTGCTTCCACCACTTTATATTTCCGCTTCAAGATATGGACGATTGATTCTGGCTCAGGATACTTGATAGGATAGCGCGCAGCGAATTGTCGAATAATGTCACGATTAGCCAAACGATAGCCTGATGTGGTATCCAGAATCCTTTTGCCTGTTGTTAATTTAATAAAAGCTGAAATAATGGTAATGCCAAAACGCCGCATAAAAGTCGTCTGAAATTCTGAAGACTTGTCACCGATAAAACGAGAACCAACAACCAAATCAGCCTGCTGACGACGAATAGGCTCAGCAAAGCATCCAGCGACTCAATATCATGCTGACCGTCTCCATCAAACTGTACGGCCACATCATAATTCTTCTCAAGAGCATATTTATAGCCCGTCTGAACAGCTCCACCAATCCCTAAATTCATAACCAAATGAATAGCATTCAGATGATGGCTGTCCAAAATCTCCTTAGTTCTGTCAACTGACCCATCATTGATAACTACGTAGTCTAAGTCAAAATCAACTTTCTTCGATATTCTACAATGCTCATAACCGTATTTAAAATACTTTCTTCCTCATTATAAGCAGGAATTATCATTAAAACTTTCAATTATCTTTCTTCCCTTTACAATAAATTTTAGCAAAATAATGGAACTAACCTTAACTTCTCTATGCTCACAATAAGTGAAATTTTTAGTCTGAAACCTTTCGCCCTGAACCTTCTTAGACAACGGAGAGATAGTACTGATGAGTTTATTCTCTTTTAACCATTCCTTGATCCTAATATACTGATGAATAAACTCCTGATTTGATGAGGCTCTCCCAGAAAAAGCAAATACCAAACATAATATCTTTTCAAGTAGTATACTACTAGCTCAGATGGCTTACCCAGCTCTAATATTTTTGAAAAAAGAACTAAAATATCAATTTTAGGAGAAAAACCTCTCTGAGAAGTGTTAGAAATACTCTTATTATTGTAATACCAATTATATCCTTTATAGTCTAACAATCCTATTTTATCTGTTGTCTTATAGGCAGCTAGGTTAAAAATGATATCTTCTCCTATACCATAGTCAAAAAATTCTAGATTGTTCGTTTTCAAGAACTCGGTGCGGTAAACTTTGGCCCAAGGAGCCATTATAATATACTTGGACCACTCTGACTGCTGTATATCTTGACTAAAAGATAATCTGGTTATCCTGATTGACACGTTTGTACCCACCAATAACCAAGTCTAAATTTTTCTCATGGATAGCCTGATAAAAAGTTTCAATGTAATCACTATCAACAAAATCATCATTATCCATGAACATAGTATATTCTCCCTCAGCTAGAAGAATCCCCTTATTTCTAGTTACTGCAACTCCTTCATTTTTGTTTGTCAATTACTCTTACAAAAACTATACTTCAATTCATATTCTTTTAAAATATTTAAAGAGTTATCTTTCGAACCATCGTTCAGAAGAATAATTTCAAAAATTCTTAAACGATTGATTCAAAAGAGAATCTACACAGCGTTTAATCCCGTCTTGTGCATTATAAACTGGAATAATAACTGAAAATAGCTGGTTTAGACATATTTTTTTCCTTTCATAACTAATCCGCTCTATTTATAAAAACTTCAATAAAACAGGAAATAGTTTTATTGAAAATTTTATCCCTAATAACTTAGCTACTAGGCCTGTTAATTTAAATGCTCGGTTCTCTATATATTTTGCATACTGTAGCAAATACTTATACTGATAAAAGCAACTCTTTAATTTTAAAATTATCAATGTATTGATTTACATAAGGTAATATAGAGATATAAAGAGATTGCAAAATAGATATTTAAGGCTTTTTTGAATTTCAACTGAATAGTTTTTCAAGTCAGAAAAGTCCCATCCTGATTCCTTCAAGAGTATCTTGAACATTTTTCTTTCACGACATTAGTCAAACTTCCTTTGCGGTTCTGTCGATACATGTATTGAGTACTATTAAGAATTGAAAATTTCTTTGTCATTTTTAAAATCCGAGAACAATATAAACTATCCTCAGATACCATTCCCTCTGGAAATTTTAGGCCGTTTTTGAAATAATTTTTTTCGATACACACTTATTCCAATTTGGACCATTAAATATTCCAAAAGCAAGTAGCTTTTAAAATATTTTCCTCAAACATAGATATAGGGAAATCTATAATTCTATCATCATAAAAATAACTGTAGCCAAAAACGATAACATCATCAACGCATTCTGTAGTTATTTCATCAAGTTGATTCAAAAAGTGTTGATCACTCCAAAAGTCATCACCATCTAAAAACAATAAGTACTCTCCCCGAGCAGACTCAATACCTGTATTTCTTGCTTTTGAGCTCCACCATTTGTTTGATTTAACACCCTTACTTTATTGGTATTCTCCACAGACAATTTATCAGCGACTATTGCAGTAGCGTCAGTTGACCCATCATTTATGATTAAAATTTCATAATCTTTAAATTCTTGAATTAAGACACTCTTAACACATTTTTCCAAATAATCCGCTACATTATAGGCAGGTATAATAATTGAAAATTTCATAAGTTCCTTATTTTTTCCTTCTCAAAAAAGTATATGGATTCGTCATAAAATAAATAATCAGCGAGACACTCAACCAAGCAATCATAGAGATAAGGAAAAAGACAAAGAGGCTCCCAAAAATTCCGTATTGGGATACTAGTGGTTCAGCTGTAAGAATGGATACAAGATAGCCCACTAAGAATGAAATGACTAAATAATGATGTTTTCTAAAAACAGTTAAAATATTATCACATACTGTAGAAAACGTACTAGCAATACCACCTAACAAAAGAATGACGAAACTAATTTGATATTGATCCAACCTTGTCCCATAAATGATATTTAAAATAGGTATGGCAACAATCGTCCCACCAAGACAAATCAAAACACTTGTTCCCCATAAAATTTTAAACAAAGTTATTTTTATACGTAATAAAATGAGAAATTTTATTCTCTTCTTTGAAAATTGCTAGTTGTGTAACCATAGGGCGTAAAAACAATCATTAGATTCATTGCAAAAATTGGAGTGAATAAAAATACTAAAGTCTCTCTGTACTCCCTTCCAATCAATCCTCTATTAAAAATATCGTTTTTAATGCATACTTAGGTTGGTTATAGATTGAAACTAATAAAAAGCATTTATAAATAAAGGTAAGCAGTCCTTTAAAATACTATAAATATCTTTTAGCTTTACTGTAGAGATATTAATACGATGAAACAACTTAGATTTTGGAAAATCAAAAAGAACTACTATGAAAGAGGTGAGTGTTTGAAAAACAATAGATAAAAAGAAGATTTTTAGAAAATAATAACAGAACAGCAAATGTTATTGTTGAAATCATATTTCTAAAAATAATGATTGACCAGCTATATCTAATCGTTCTTTTTGCTGAAATAAACCTTGAAATACATCAGACAGCGCTTCGCTAACTCTGAAAAAGATACCCAAAAATATAATCCAAAAAAATTTTCATGAGTAGAAGAATTTAAAATTAAATAACCTAATAAAATTAATATCATTAAAAATATTAGTTAGAAATCTAGTAGTCAAATATGCATCAAAAGAATATTTTTCTTTAATATCTGTTGCTTGAAAATCTCGAACTTGAAACCCCGCAACAATAACTAGTAAATTCACAATTGCATAAGAAAAACTATATAAGTCAGCTGACTCACTAGATAAAGTCCGAGTAACTATAAATAATAAAAATAACAGATACAGCTGCTGAAGACAGGCTGCCAAGAATATTCAAAAGAAAATCTTTTGTGGCGATACCACTTTCAATATAATCAAACTCTCTTTCATTATAAATAAAAACTTTATCCAATTATACCATAAATTCCTGTAAAAAAAGTATCCTTAGGGTACTAGATACTCATTTCTCCCCAACCTAATTAAAAAGGGCAAAACTTCTATCAAGCTTATATCTACACTTCTTCCCTTCCCGTCTGCTAAATCATCTTCAAGTTACTTCTGCAAAATCGAGCTATCTACTCTGGAGATTTACTGGTCACCTTCTATTCTTCCTTATTTTTTAAAAACAATTACAATATTAAAAAAACCCCGTTTTTCACGGGGTTTAGTGTCTGACTATAATTGTTATCTGGGAACGGAATCGAAATTAGCTTCGATTTCTGTAACCATACCTGAACCAACGGTACGTCCACCTTCACGGATAGAGAAAGTAGTACCTTGTTCAACGGCGATTGGGTGGATCAACTCAACGTCGATTGTTACGTTATCACCAGGCATTACCATTTCAGTACCTGCTGGAAGTTCGATTGAACCTGTAACGTCAGTTGTACGGAAGTAGAACTGTGGACGGTAGTTGTTGAAGAATGGAGTGTGACGTCCGCCTTCTTCTTTAGTAAGGATATAAACTTCACCCTTGAATTTAGTGTGTGGGTTGATTGAACCTGGTTTAGCGATAACTTGTCCACGTTCGATTTCATCACGTTGGATACCACGGAGAAGCACACCTACGTTGTCCCCTGCAAGACCTTCGTCAAGCTGTTTACGGAACATTTCAACACCAGTAACAACTGCTTTTTGGATTTCTTCTTTGATACCAACGATTTCGATTTCGTCGTTGACTTTAACGATACCACGGTCGATACGTCCTGAAGCAACTGTACCACGACCAGTGATTGAGAATACGTCTTCGACTGGAAGAAGCAATGGCTTGTCAGTATCGCGTTCTGGTTCTGGGATGTACTCATCAACAGTGTCCATCAATTCCATGATGATGTCTTCATATTTAGAGTCACCTTCAAGAGCTTTAAGAGCTGAACCTTGGATAACTGGAAGATCGTCACCTGGGAAGTCGTATTCTGACAAGAGGTCACGGATTTCCATTTCAACCAATTCAAGCAATTCTTCATCGTCAACCAAGTCAACTTTGTTCATGAAGACGATCAAGTGTTTAACACCAACCTGACGTGAAAGCAAGATGTGCTCACGAGTTTGTGGCATTGGTCCGTCAGTTGAAGCTACTACAAGGATAGCTCCGTCCATTTGAGCGGCACCAGTGATCATGTTTTTAACGTAGTCCGCGTGTCCTGGAGCGTCGATGTGAGCGTAGTGACGCTTAGCAGTTTCATACTCAACGTGCGCAGTGTTGATAGTGATTCCGCGTTCGCGTTCTTCTGGAGCAGCATCGATAGACGCATAGTCTTTAGGTTGGTTAACTGCTGAAGGCAAGCGACGTGCCAATACAGTTGTGATAGCTGCTGTCAAAGTAGTTTTACCGTGGTCAACGTGTCCGATAGTACCAATGTTAACGTGTGGTTTACTACGATCGTATTTTTCTTTTGCCATTTGAGTAAAAGCCTCCAATAAAATATATTTTATAGATAGACAGTAGGCAATACAGTCTAACTTTCCTTACTATTTTATCAAATTTAAATGAAAATGCAAGTCTTTTAGCATTTTTTTGTGAATTATTCCTTGTCTAATTTGTAGTAAGGTTGATTTTGAATAGAGGCTCCAATACTGGAAGCATGATTCCATTCTTTCCCTTCTAGTTGAGCAAAATTTTCGGATTTTCCAGTAAGAATGACACCTGAAAAAGTCAATTGATCTCGATTCTTTTCCTCGCGAATATCTAACTGGCCGAATTTCTTGAGATAGGACTCAACATCGTTGTACATGTTGTACTTGTTGACAGTTGGGAAAAGGTTTTTATCGGCCTTTTTCAAATAGTCTAAGAAAGTCTGTTGCTCTTGCTTAGCCTCTTCGCTCTCTTTTTTGCCGTCCGACGGATAGGGATTAAGCAGCGTACTATTAGCTCCATAAGTCGTCTGAGGATCGGTGCGCAATGCCATACCATTTTCACCATCTTCTGACTGACTGCCAATCCAGTACCAGTTAATCTTGAGGTTGCTCGGTATCATCTGCTGGATTTCCTTATAAGTGTAAGGTTTATCAAAAGTCAGAGCTATTTCTACCAATTGATTCGGCATTTCTTTGACAGATACAAGTTCCTGAGGTGCTGGATCTGAAGACTTCGTCTGTTTGGCATTGACATTGTAAAAGACCGGATATTTCTGACGAAGCTCTCGCGTATAGGTCCCTGAGGTAGAGGAATAAGTCGCCTCTGACGTCGGATTTTTATAAGAACCTGTTAGTGAATAGTTCCCCTCATAGGCTGGATAATCCACCATCACTCCATCAAGGTCTTTAAAACGATCAGAACGTAATGTTCCCGAAAGATAAGAGGTCGGATTGTAGTATAGACTGTCATAGTCAACATTAGGATAGGCGATTTCGGACATAACTTCGTACTGTTTCTGCAAGTCTCGTCCGTTACCAGAGGCTAATTCTGCCAGCCCCTTTCCTAGAAGACCTAAGAGAACTAAAGATACAAAGGAACTAATGACGACTGTCTTCCAGAGTCTCTTTCTTCTGCTTTTCTTTGCAATAATTTTAAATGTTTCCATTTCGATATCCTTTCTTTTCCAGCTCCTTTCGGAGTTTAGCACGACTGCGCATCAGCTGAATCTTGACCTTGCTCACTGAGTAAGACATGATTTGGGCAATCTCCTTGACCGTGAAATCTTGAAAATAATAGAGTTCTAAAAGCGTGGCTTCCTTGAGTGGCAGATCTTCTATCATACTTCTTAGCAGCTCATAATCTTCATTTTCAAAGGGATTGACAAGATCTTTTCCAAAAAATTCTTTTCTCAAAAATCTCCAAATAATGCTTATCTCTCTATATCTGTCGATATAGCGCCGGATGGAAACTCGATACATCCAAGCTCGCATCTTTTCCGCCGGAATAATAACTTCTGTTTCCAACATCTTGACAAAAACGTCCTGAACTACATCTTCTGCTTCCACTTTAGAAGCCCCTGACTTCTGCAGATAGGAGACAATCTCGCGAGCAAAGCCTATCAAGATTGTTTCATATTCATCTAGTTTGATAAGCTCACCCCCTCCTTCACTAGTATAACGAATTAAGTAGTCTTTTGGTTACAAAAATAGAAAAACCGGAACAATTCCGATTTTTCTCTTTGTATTAGCCAGAGTTTCGCAGACCAGTCGCAATACCGTTGATGGTGATGTGAATCAGCTTTTCTTGATCAGGTGTGAGCTGGCCATTTCGCTGACGCTTGATCAGTTCTAGCTGGATATAGTTCAAAACATTGAAAGTAAGGCATGCGATAGTGCAAGCTATCTCTCAGATAGGTGTTTTCTGCTAGGAGCTCATCGTGCCCTTCAATCTCTAGAATGACATCCTTAGTCAGCTGCCACTCATCCAAGATAATATTGAAAATATCACGCACATTCTGATCTTCACAAAGCTGCGCATACTCAAAAGCGATATTCATATTTGACTTAGACAGAACCATGTCTACATTTGACAAGAGTGACTTGAAGAAAGGCCATCTCTTATACATAAATTGCAGAAAGGCTAAGTTATTTCTGGGTCTTCATCAATGAATTCCTTGAAACTTGACCCAACACCATACCAACCTGGGAACATAACCCGACTTTGAGACCATGAGAAGACCCATGGAATAGCTCTGAGACCACCGATTTCAGTGATGGTTTTACGGGCTGCTGGACGAGAACCGATATTAAAGCTAGAGATAGCCTTGATCGGACTGGATTCGAAGAAATAATCGTAAAAACGCTCGTCGCCAAAGACCAAATCACGGTAAATCTGATAACTGCGATTAACTACTTGGTCCATAATTCGCTCATATTTATCAGACGTATGGCTATCGCTCTTCTTATGAGTTACCATGCGGTTAATGGCAGCAGACACCAGCATTTCCAAGTTATAGTAGGCTGCATCCTTGTTTCCATATTTATTACCAATGACTTCCCCTTGCTCAGTCAGACGGATCCGGTCATTGATACTGCGGAGTGGCTGAGAAGTAATAGCTTCATAGGTTGGGCCGCCACCACGTCCAACTGTACCACCTCGGCCATGGAAGAAGGTGATTTTCACGCCAAACTTATCACCGATAGCTGTCAACTGCTGCTGAGCCTTGTAGAGGGTCCAGCAAGAAGACAAGTAACCCCCATCCTTATTACTGTCTGAATAGCCCAACATGATTTCTTGATAATTGTCTTTAGAGGCAATCCACTTCTGTGCAATCGGTAGAGACAGGTATTTCTCCATGGTATCGCAGGAATTGTCCAAATCCTCAATGGTTTCAAAGAGCGGAACAATCTGGACACGAGCCCCATTTTCATCAATCAGCCCCACTTCCTTGAGCATAATAGCCAACTCAAGTAGATCTGATACACTGGTCGAGTGAGAGATAATATTCTGCTTAATGACTTCCTCACCAATGGCATCTTTTAGCTGACGGGCTGTTTTGAAAATCTCCAGTTCTTTTTGCAGGAGTTCAGACTTAGGCTCGTGAGTAGCTGATAGGATACGAGGATCTTCAAGCAGCTGTTTGAGGAGGACCTGGCATTTTTCTTCTTCCGACAGGCTACTATAATCCTGAACAATATTAGCCGAAGCCAAGAGCTCAGCCACACAGGCCCTCATGAACGCTGGAATCCTGCCGCATATCAATGCTGGCCAAGAAGAAAGCCAAAAACATCAACCGCTTGGAGAAGTTCAGTCAAGTCACCACTTACCAAGGCTTCGCCATGATGTTCGATAAGAGAATCATAAATGACCTGCAAGTCTTCCTTGAATTCCTGAGCTGTTTTGTAAGAAGGTGTCTCCTCTTTCTTCAGCTTCAGTCAGGGTCTCGCTGATACGAGACTGGATATAGTTAGGAATGATTTCTCTTCCTTTATTGCTGACAGAAAGGTTGGCCTTCGCAGACAATTTTTTTCCTCAGCTCGGTCAGTCAATCGCTGACCGTCACTTTGAAAAAGTTGCCTTCTTTAAGGTAAAGCAAGGTTTGAATCAGCTTGGACTGGATATAGTGGAAAAGCTCGGCGGTAAGGCTCATTTTCCCGATAAACAGACTTGTCTGTAGACAGAGCTGCCATTTCTGCTACTGCCTGACTGGTTTCTGAGAGGTTGGTCGAGAGCGAGAAGGTGCGATAGAGTGTATAAACCTTGTCAATGTAATAGTTGAGGATGACTTCACTCTGGAGGGTAGCTGATAGTTTGAGGGTTTCTGCGGTTACAAAAAGGATTGCCATCTCGGTCTCCGCCAATCCACATTCCCATGGTAATAGGCTTAGGATTATCCAGCTTGATGCCCCGCTCTTCCGCCAAGCGTCTGTATTCGACCATAAAGTTAGTGATCGCTTGTAGGAAAGAGCTGTTGTAGTACTCCATGACATTGGTAATCTCATTGGTCACTTTCAGCTTCTTCTCACGGATCATATCTGTCTGCATCATGAGCTCAATATAACGGCGGAGATTTCTAGCCACTTCTTCTCATTTGACCAGGCCAGCCTTTAACATCACGATGCTGACGCAGTAAACTATGAATATGATTGGTTAAGTCCAGAATAGTCTTGCGCTGGACCTGGGTCGGGTGAGCTGTCAGTACTGGCACAACATTCAGATTTTTCCAGAATCTCCTGAGCATTTTTCCCGCGTTGAAATCAGGTCAATAGTTGTTGACAGCTTTCCCAAGATAATCTTGATTGATATTGTTTCTGATGGTTGATTTCATAAGCTAAGTCCACGTCTTCTGAGATATTAATCAAAAGCGGCAAAATAGAGAAATAACGAGAAATATAAACCATTTCATCCGTCGTCAGTTCTTCTACAATCGCTTTTAACTCATGATATTTGGAGTTAACGGCCAGCTCTTCCATGAGGGAGATTTTTTCAAAGGTCTCAGGGTTGAGAAGATTCCGAGTAATATCGGCAAGCAAGTCTGTCAAAATAGCGACTTCTTCTCGAATCACTTCTTTATTGCTGTAGCTTTCTAATTTGTTAAATGACATAATCTGCACCTTTCATTTGCAACAACTGTTCATACGAACTGCGTTTAAGCTTCCTCAGACTGGTCTTGCGCCTCCGCTTCCATCTGTTCATAGAGGGCATCACGGCGCTCGTTGGCATCAATATTAAGTACCAAGGCGATGGCTACTGACAAGACCAGAAGACTGTTCCCTCCTTGCGATAGGAAGGGGAAGGTTACTCCTGTAGAAGGAATGAGACCTGAGATTCCACCGATATTGATGAAGGTCTGCATGAGTATCATACCGCCAATTCCCAAAGCCATCATGGAGTTAAATGGATTCTTGGCCCGAATCCCGACCAAGATAATTCTCAAAATCAGGAAAAAGAGTAAGGCCAGAATCAGACTGGCACCAAAGAAACCAAACTCTTCTATCACGATAGAAAATACAAAGTCCGTATGAGCTTCCGGCAAATAGCCGCGCTTCTCAATAGAGTTACCCAAGCCTAGACCAAACCAGCCGCCATTACTCATAGCATAGTAGGAATTAGCCAATTGGTGGCCTGAGCCAGACAGGTCCTTGAAGGGATTGAAGAAAGCACTGAAACGCTTGGCCACATACCCAAAGACTGGAATCTTGGCCACGCGCTCAACCCCAATCAACCAAATGCTCGCCAGAACCAATCCCGAAACACTGACAATGGCTCCCAGCATCGTAGAAAACCATCGATAGCCAATCCCGCTGACAGCTATCATTATTACGACGGTCAAAAATAGAATAGTCGCATTTCCAAGGTCTGGCATAATCGCTACAATCCCAATCAGAATAGCCACCATGGTCCGCCAGTCGTTAAAAGCTTTAGGAAACCAATGGTTGTGAGTCAGAGCTTGATAGTCATAGACCTTTATCTCCTCCTGCCTCTTTGTGAAGCGAAAAGCTAGATACCAGACCAAAATAATCTTCAAATACTCCGCAGGCTGAATACTGAAAGCTCCAAGCTTGAGCCAACCATGGGCACCGTTAATAGTCCCTGTTATAAAACGAGATAAGAGCAAGAGGATAATCTCAGCAAAGATAACTATAGTCAGGATGCCTCCTTTTTTCAGGAAACCCAAGCGGATTCTATATAGGAGCGCAATTATAAAGAGACTTATTACCCAAAAAATCCCCTGATTCAAGACCATGCCAAAACCATTTCCTCCGGCCTGAATCGAGGTAGGACTCGTCGTTGAATAGACCACAATCAATCCCAAAACAGATAAAATCAAATAGGGAATCAAGATGGAATAATTCAACAAGTGCTTCTTGTCAATTTTCATATTTCACCATTAAACTTCTAAAAATTCAATTCTCATTATACCACCTTTTGGATTGAAAAAAAAGCATTAGTGCAGAGACTGGAACAATAAGGACTTGCTTTCTCTCTTTTACATAAAATTGTGATAAGATAGGAAGCAAACAAAGGAGGAGAACATGACAGACATTTATGATATCGAAATCCAAAAACAAGACGGAAGTCTGCAAAAAATGAGTGATTATAAAGGAAAGATTCTGCTGATTGTCAATACAGCGACCGGCTGCGGCTTCACTCCTCAGTATCAAGAACTGCAGGAACTCTATGAGCGCTATCAGAAAGACGGATTTGAAATCCTGGATTTCCCCTGCAATCAGTTTGGCCAGCAGGCACCTGGAGACGCTGCAGAAATCAACAGCTTTTGCAGCCTTAACTACGGAACGACCTTTCCTCGATTTGCTAAGATTGATGTCAACGGTCCTCATACTGCTCCACTCTTTGACTGGCTCAAAAAAGAAAAGGGCGGTCTTCTGGGTGAAAAGATCAAATGGAATTTCACAAAGTTTCTGGTCAGCCGAGATGGCAAAGTTGTCAAACGCTTCTCTCCACAAACTTCTCCCAAAAAGATTGAAGAGCTCATTCAAAAGCTATTATAAAAGGTAAGAAAAAGCAAAATGATTTATCCAACGGCAACTCACCGTCCACAGCTTCGCTAATCTCTTAAAAAAACAAGACATTTTGAGCTTTCAAAACGTCTTGTTTTTTTGCTTTTATAATATTTCAATTATATTACATTTTATTCATTTTCTAGCAATTCTGGGGATATTTTTTGCTTTTTTATTTGTTTTAAGTTAAAATAAACCAGTATGAGGAAGAGGATTAAACCGCTTGCAATCCTAATTTTCTTTGCTTCTTTTATCGCTTTTATTTTGATAAGCAAGCAAATTACTGACTCTCAGGAAAAGCAAGCACAGGCAAAAATTTCACAAACTAAACAAACTCCAAGTTCCTCAAAAAAAGAGGAAACATCTGACGATTCGTCCTTGGATGAAGAGTTTATTTCCAGACCAATCATTGACATTTCTGGCTGGCAGCTGCCAAGTGAGATTAATTACGACTTACTCGCACAGAATGTTTCAGGAGTAATTGTCCGTGTTCATAGTGGAGCGCAGGCAAAAAAAGAAAACGCAGCAACCCATCTGAATGGTCTGGACAAGTCTTATGAAAGACACATCAAAGAATTTCAAAAGCGTAACATCCCTGTTGCTGTCTATGCCTATGTGGCCGCCAATAGCAAAAAGGAAATGGAAAAAGAAGCTGAAAGTTTCTACAAGGCTTCTGCCAAGTACCATCCAACCTATTATTGGCTGGACGTCGAAGAAAAGACCATGTCTGACATGAATGCGGGAGTTGAAGCTTTCCGAGCCAAGCTAGAGTCACTTGGTGTTAAAAATATTGGTATCTATATTGGAACTTATTTTATGGAGGAGCATAGCATCTCTACCGATAAAGTTCACAGCAATTTGGATTCCGACTTATGGTAATGACGACGGCTACTACAATGCCGCACCAAATACGGAGCAAGATTACGACTTGCATCAGTACACATCACAAGGTCAGCTGACTGGTTTCTCCCATTATCTTGATTTGAACCAGCTGTCAACCTTGAAAGACCAGACAGCTACCTATCAAAAGCTATTTACAGTTCCTAAAGAAAGTCAATAGCTCAGAGCGACAGCTCAAGTCTCAAAGACTGCTGTCGTTTTTTTATTGTCACAAAAATAGGAAATTTCCAGCCGTTTCCTCTTAATAAAGCCTATATTTTATGATATAATGATTTGATAAATGAAATTAGAAAAGGAAAAATACAATGATTTCTTGGTTGAATAGAATTTTTCAAAGGAATGGTCATTGCACTTGGCTTTATTTTGCCGGGAGTTTCAGGCGGTGTTTTAGCAGCTATCTTAGGTATTTACGAGCGCCTGATTCATTTTTTAGCACATTTAAAAAGGAAAACTTCGTCGAAAATGTTCTCTATTTCATACCAGTTGGAATCGGAATGATTTTAGGAATTGCCGCTTTCTCCTATCCTGTCAATCTGCTGCTGGACAACTACAAAGTGATTGTCCTTTGGGGATTTGCTGGAGCCATTATTGGGACTGTTCCCAGCCTCATTAAAGAGTCTGTCGCTAAAAGTGAGCGTGATCGGATTGATATTCTCGTTTTCTGGGTCAGCCTCATCCTCTCAGGAATCTTTCTTTATTCCTTAAATGGTATGGTCGGCACCTTGCCAGCTAACTTTCTCTCTTTCATCTTAGCAGGAGCCTTGATTGCACTGGGCATTTTAATTCCCGGACTCAGTCCGTCCAACCTTCTCCTGATTTTAGGACTCTATGCCCCTATGCTGAATGGCTTTCGCAAACTGGATCTCTTGGGAACCTTTCTTCCTATCGGAATCGGAGGCGCCTTAGCTCTGATTCTCTTCTCTAAGCTCATGGATCATATTTTGAAAAACTACTACTCTCGTGTCTATCACTTTATCATTGGCATTGTCCTATCCAGTACACTTCTCATTGTAGTGCCTCAAGCAGGAAACAGTGAAAGCATCAGCTATCATGGAGTTTCTATATTGACACTTGTTCTTGCAGCCTTTTTCTTCGGTCTGGGAACCTGGCTGGGACTCTGGATGTCGCAATTAGAAGAGAGATATACTAATGGCTAAAAAAACAAAAATCAAAAAAACACTGGTCGAGCAAATTTTAAGCAAGGCTAAGATTGAACATCGAGGCCTGCAGCTAAATGCCTTAGCAGAACAGCCAGCCGAAGGCTTGGACCGTTCGCAGATTTATAAAACCTTGGCCTTGACAGGAGACAAGACTGGCACACTAATCGGTATCCTACCAATCACAGAACATCTGTCCGAAAAGAAAATGGCCAAGATTTCCGGTAATAAAAAAGTCAGTATGATTCCCCAGAAAGACTTGGAAAAGACAACGGGCTATATCCACGGAGCCAATAATCCTGTCGGTATCCGGCAAAAGCACAACTTTCCAATCTATATCGACCAGTCAGCTCTAGAGCGAGATAGCATCATCGTTTCTGCCGGCGAAGTCGGCCGCAGTATCGAAATCAAGGCTCAAGATTTGGCAGATTTTGTTCAAGCTGACTTTGCAGACCTCAAAGGAAAAATCCTAGCTCATAATTCTTCAATACTGCACCTAATATTCTCAATAAACTCTAATAAGAAAGAAACAATCAACCACTATGAAATTATATTTTGTCCGACACGGAAGAACGGAATGGAATCAGGAAGGCCGCTTTCAGGGAGCCAGCGGTGATTCGCCACTGCTGCCAACCGCCGTTGAAGAACTGCATACCCTAGGAAAACATCTGGCTCAGACACAATTTGGAAAAATTTTCAGCAGCGACCTCCCACGCGCCGTTCGCTCTGCTGAGATTATTCAAGAAGAAAGCCAGTTTCCGACTGAAATCGTATCAGTACCTGAACTGCGAGAATGGCAGTTGGGAAAACTGGAAGGCGCAAAAATCTCTACCATAGAAGCCATCTATCCGCACCAGATGACTGCCTTCCGCCACAACCTTTCGCAATTTAATCATACGTTTTTTTGACGCTGAGTCGGTCTACCATACGACCCACCGGACCATTTCCTTTATCAAGACCTTAAAGGACAAGGACTATGAACAAGTGCTCATTGTCGGGCACGGAGCTAACTTAACCGCCAGCATTCGAACCATGCTGGGCTATGACACACCTCTCCTGCGCAAGAATGGCGGTCTGACCAATGCCAGTATCACCATCCTTGAAACAGAAGACTTTGAGAATTTTGAGCTGATCACTTGGAATAATACGGATTATTTAGTTGAAAAAGGCAGAAAATTAAAGGCTGGATTTCTAGCTTTTTTTCTTACTTTATAGCCAAATATAGATGAATTTCCCTATCTTTTGTGATAAAATAGGTAGGAAAACTTTTGGAGGAAAAACATGACTACTGAACATATCGAGGAATTAAACGACCAGCAGATTATCCGCCGTGAAAAAATGGCTGCGCTGGCTGAGCAGGGAATTGACCCTTTTGGCAAACGCTTTGAGCGGACTGCTAACTCTGCTCAACTGAAAAGAAAAAAATACAACGATAAAGATAAAGAAGAATTAAACGAACTCAATGAAACAGCTATTATCGCTGGCCGTCTCATGACCAAGCGCGGTAAAGGAAAAGGTTGGCTTTTGCTCACATCCAAGACCGTGAAGGCCAAATCCAGATTTATGTGCGTAAAGATGCTGTTGGTGAAGAAAATTATGAAATCTTCAAAAAAAGGCTGACTTAGGAGATTTCTCGGTATCGAAGGTGAGATTATGCGGACGGATATGGGTGAGCTTTTCATCAAGGCGACCCACCTTACTCATTTGTCTAAGGCTCTGCGTCCCCTGCCTGAAAAAAATTCCACGGTCTGACAGATGTCGAAACCATCTACCGTAAACGTTATTTGGATTTGATTTCCAATCGCGAAAGCTTTTGAACGCTTTGTCACTCGTTCAAAAAAATCATCTCAGAAATCCGTCGTTACTTGGATGGACAAGGCTTCCTTGAAGTTGAAACTCCTGTTCTCCACAACGAAGCAGGCGGTGCTGCTGCCCGTCCATTTATCACCCACCACAATGCCCAAAACATTGACATGGTACTGCGGATTGCAACCGAGCTTCACCTTAAACGTCTTATCGTCGGCGGTATGGAGCGAGTGTATGAGATTGGGCGTATCTTCCGTAACGAAGGAATGGACGCAACTCACAATCCAGAGTTCACTTCCATCGAGGTTTACCAAGCCTATGCAGATTTCCAAGATATCATGGACTTGACTGAAGGTATTATCCAACATGCAGCCGTCTCTGTTAATGGAGATGGACCAGTCAACTACCAAGGGACTGAAATCAAGATCAACGAACCATTTAAACGCGTTCACATGGTTGATGCCATCAAGGAAATTACGGGTGTTGATTTCTGGCAAGATATGAGCTTTGAAGAAGCTGCTGCCTTGGCTCAGGAAAAGAAAGTTCCGCTTGAAAAGCACTTCACCGAAGTTGGTCATGTTATCAATGCTTTCTTTGAAGAATTTGTGGAAGAAACCTTGATTCAGCCAACCTTTGTCTACGGTCACCCTGTAGCAGTGTCACCTCTGGCTAAGAAAAATCCAGAAGATCCACGCTTCACGGACCGTTTCGAGCTCTTCATCATGACCAAAGAATATGCCAATGCCTTCACCGAGTTGAACGATCCAATCGATCAACTATCTCGTTTTGAAGCACAGGCAAAAGCCAAAGAACTGGGCGATGACGAAGCAACTGGCATTGACTATGACTTTGTCGAAGCTCTGGAATACGGTATGCCACCAACTGGAGGTCTGGGAATCGGTATCGACCGTCTGGTTATGTTACTAACAGACGTGACTACCATTCGAGATGTCCTGCTCTTCCCAACGATGAAATAATCTGTATTTTATACGATATTAAGAAAACAGATCCTGCTGGAAGCCCAGCAGGATTTTTACATCACAAAAAAGTCTGGGAAACCAGACTTTTGATTATATTATTCATATCTCAGTGCTTCAATTGGATCCAGTTTAGAGGCTTTATTGGCCGGCAGGATTCCGAAGAGAACACCGATGGTTGCTGAGAAGAGAAGGCTAACGATGCTGACTGGTAGAGATACCGTTACTGGTGTTCCTTCCAGCATTTGACTCATGGCTGAGCCTAGTACAGACGCAAGTCCTGCAGCTAGAACCAGTCCAATCAAAACCCACCAATCAGTGTCAAAATCATAGACTCAATCAAAAATTGCATCAGTATGTTGCCACGTGTTGCTCCCAGAGCTTTTCGCAGACCGATTTCACGAGTTCGCTCAGTGACCGATACCAGCATGATATTCATAACGCCGATACCACCAACAAAGAGAGAGATTCCGGCGATGGCACCGATAACTACCTGTCATGGCACCATAAATATTTTGTACTTCCTGATAGAGGGCACTATCATCTGTCACTTGATATTCGCCCTGTTGCAGACCAGCAATTTCTGTTAATTTCTTGGCAACCTTAGGGCCAAGTTCTGGAACTAAGCTTGTATCATTCACTCGAAGAACAATCTCTGAAATTTCATCTACTCCAAAGTTTGCAGCTATGAGAGTATTGGTCGTAATGGCATTACCACCATAGACCTGCATGGAGCCAGATGCAGCAGCAGTTTCAGGATCTCTATAAACCCCAATCACCCGATAGTTACTGGCCCCCACTGTCACAATCTTATTGATTGCCTCTTCAGCGGAAGAAAAGAGGTTCGCAGCCAGATCTTCGTCCAGCAGCACAACACTGGCAAAGCCTTGATAGTCTTGCTGCCTCAAAGCGCGACCAGCAATGATTTTGTATTTTTTCACTTGAATATAGGTCATGTTTGCTCCGACAAAGTTGACGCGCTCAGCCTGCTTATTTTCGTAGCTAAAGGTTTCCATAGCAGAGTTGGTCACATAGTAGCCGTCCACTCCCTTGATATGAGTCAATTCCTTAACCCATGCTTCCTGGGCCTTGGGTGGTTCCACCACTTCCTCGCTTTCATCTTCTACATTTACTGAATAGAGATCAGCCGTCTGTGTGTAGGAGCCGTCCTTGCTCTTTTTAGGAGAAAAAACGAGACGCATGTTTTTCTGACTTTTGGTAAAACTCTCATTGACCCGTCGGGTAATGGAATCTCCTAAGGCCATGATAACCACAACCGAAGCCACTCCGATAATAATCCCAATCATGGTCAGGAAAGACCGCATCTTGTGTCCAAGAATGGAGCTAATGGCAAATTTCCAGTTTGCATTAGGCTAGCCCTCCTTCCTTAGCGCTATCAGATGAGATGACACCGTCACGAATGACAATCTGCCGTTTGGCATAGGCAGCAATCTCAGGCTCGTGGGTTACCATGATAATGGTTTTCCCTTCTCGATTGAGCTCAGTCAAGAGCTCCATAATTTGCTCACCAGTCTTGGTATCCAAGGCTCCTGTTGGTTCGTCAGCCAGAATCAGAGAAGGATTGTTAACCAAAGCACGCGCAATGGCTACCCGCTGCTTCTGTCCACCGGAAAGCTCTGAAGGCAAGTGATGCATCCGCGTGTCTAACTCCACCTTGGTCAGAAACTGCTCGGCCAAGGACTTACGTTTAGATAGACCGACACCTGCATAGATCAAGGGCAGTTCCACATTTTGCAAGGCATTGAGCTTAGACAAGAGAAAGAACTGCTGAAAGACAAAGCCGATTTGCTTATTTCGAACCTTGGCCAGCTTCTTATCACCTAGCTTAGCTACTTCTTCGCTTCCCAGATGATATTCACCAGTGGTCGGACGATCCAGCATCCCAATGATATTCATCAGAGTAGACTTACCAGATCCAGACGGTCCCATGATGGCAACAAACTCGCCCTCTTCAACCTCCAGACTGATGTCTTTTAATACCTGCAGTTCCTGGTCTCCATTGCGATAGCTCTTATTAATATTTTTTAACTCAATTAGCTTCTTCATAAGATTTCACCTCTTGACCGTCTTTCAAGCTATCTGTCGGATTGATGATAACTTTACTATCCTTTGTCAAACCAGATGAGATTTCTTGATTTTCAGCATCAGCATTTCCGAGCGTCACTTCTGTCTTCTTAGCAACTCCTTTTTCCAGAACCCAAACATAGTTCTTGTCTCCATCCATTACCACACTGCTGACTGGCACAATGAGTCCCTGAGTATTGTTTTTAACTTCAATATTGACAGAGAAGCCTTGTTTGAGCTCACCAATCTCACTGGTAATGTCAATCGTAAATGGATATTTAGAACCTGAAGCTGTTCCGCTGCCACCTGTTCCAGATGGTTGAGCTGCTGCCTGCTGACCGTCTTTTGGATAGTTGGAAATGTAGCTAATTTTACCAGTCCATTTCTTGTCTGGGTAAACTTTTGATGTAATGGTCACTTCTTGGCCGACAGACAAGTTAGCCAAGTTGTATTCGGATAATTCACCCTTAATCTGAAGATTTCCATTGCTAACGATGTGAACCAAGGTTTGAGTAGCACCTGTTGTTGATTTTGAAACATCGCGGTTGACTTCTACGACCGTACCATCTGCTGTGCTGTTCACTGTCAAGGCATTGAGAGTAGCTTGTGCTTTGTTCATATTATCCACTGCATCAGCTCGAGCATCGCGCAGGTCAGCTGCCTGAGACTCTACAGAACGCTGAGCCTGAGCTTCAGACGCCCCATCTGCTTCTTCGTCGCCAGTCGTATTTACAGTCACACCATTGGTCTGCAAGTCATGCAATTGACGATCGGCTTTGCTAACCGCCCGAGCAGCCGCATCATAAGCAGCCTGAGCCTCTGCACTTTTATAAGTGACCAACGCTTGACCGGCAGTCACCTGGTCACCGACATTGACCAGTACATTTTCCAAGTCACCTTTGGTGCTGTCATAGTAGATGTACTGCTCATTGCTGGCTGTGACATTTCCTGTCAGCAAGACTGAAGAAGCCACTGAGCCTTCCTTGGCCTTTTGAACTAAGGGAGTCGTATCGATCGGTGTCTCAGAAGGATTCCCTCCATTTAGAAACATGAAGAGAATTGCTCCTGCAACAACTGCAATCGTAGCTCCAATAATGCTAAATAATTGCCATTTCTTTTAACTTTTTTTCATCTCTTTTCCTCCTCTTGATGAAAAACGATTTTTCTTTTTGTTATATTATATCACAAGGCTATCATAATTCTTCTAAAAAAATTTACAGTTTTTCACAAATGGTTGCTATTTTATCTCAGATAGTCACTCCACTCAAAATCCGTAGCAGATTTTTGCATTCACCTGCTAAAAAAGGTACAATTACCTCATATAATAGAAGGAGATTCTAACAAGATGAAAGAATTTGATATGATTGCTATTGGCGGTGGCAGCGGGGGAATTGCTACCATGAATCGGGCCGGCGAATACGGTGCCAAGGTTGCCGTTATTGAAGAAAAGAAACTAGGTGGCACCTGTGTCAATGTCGGCTGTGTCCCAAAGAAGATTATGTGGTACGGAGCTCAAATCGCTGAAGCTATCCAGCATTATGGACCAGACTACGGCTTTACCTCTGATAATCAAGCTTTTGATTTTGCTACCCTTCGGAAAAATCGCGAAGCTTATATTGACCGAGCACGTTCGTCCTATGACGGTAGCTTCAAGCGGAATGGTGTTGAGCTGATCGAAGGACGTGCCCGTTTTGTGGATGCAAACACTGTCCAAGTCAACGGTGAGCTTATTCGCGCCAAGCATATCGTTATCGCGACGGGTGCTCATGCTGCTATTCCAAATATCCCTGGCGCAGGCTACGGAGAGAATTCCGACGATGTCTTTGCTTGGGAAGAATTACCTGAATCTGTGGCCATTGTCGGAGCAGGCTATATAGCTGTTGAACTAGCTGGCGTGCTCCATGCTCTGGGAGTCAAAACAGACCTTTTTGTCCGTAAGGATCGACCACTGCGCAACTTTGACAGCTATCTGATTGACGGTTTACTCCAAGAAATGGAAAACTCTGGACTCCAGCTTCATACCCATAAGATTCCACAAAAGCTGGAAAAACTTCCTGATGGTCAGCTCAAACTCTACTTGAAGATGGCAGCAGTCACACAGCACAGCATGTCATCTGGGCAATCGGACGTAAGCCAAATGTTCAAGACCTCAATCTGGAAGCAGCTGGCGTCACTCTCAATGAACGTGGCTTCATCGCTGTAGATGAGTATCAAAACACTGTGGTTCCTGGCATCTATGCTCTAGGCGATGTAACAGGTGAAAAAGAATTAACCCCTGTTGCTATCAAGGCTGGACGGACCCTGTCTGAGCGTCTTTTCAACGGCAAAATAGATGCTAAGATGGACTACTCAACTATTCCAACCGTCGTCTTCTCCCATCCCGCTATTGGAACAGTCGGCCTAACTGAGGTAGAGGCTGTTAAGACTTACGGAGCTGAAAATATCCACGTTTACACATCTAGCTTCACATCCATGTATTCAGCTGTCACCCAGCACCGCCAACAGGCCAAGTTCAAGCTTATCACTGCCGGTGAGGATGAAAAGGTCGTTGGCCTACACGGCATTGGCTACGGAGTAGACGAGATGATTCAAGGTTTCGCTGTTGCTATCAAGATGGGCGCTACCAAGGCTGACTTTGATGCTACAGTTGCTATTCACCCGACAGGCTCCGAAGAATTCGTGACCATGCGATAAAAAATTCAAAATCAGAAGAGGTTTGGTATTCCAGCCTCTTTTTGACTTCTGCTACCATTTTATAATAAAGATGATGACCGTTCCATAACCTAATCTTTCATTTTACAGACGAATCTTACATTTTTGTAAGATTGTAAATTTTAGCTATTTCAGCTTCATTTGACTTTCCTTTCAAATATCAGTTTAATTGAAGAAATTCAGATTTTTTTCAGACAATAAACTTCTGCATCACTATTTTAAAAGGTAAATTGTCAAATATCCATCAAGAAATTCCAAAAGATTATGAAAAAAACGATCTTTTTTTATTTGCTTATTATAGACGACAAGGAGCCTGAAATGAAATCTCAGACTCCTTTTTTTCTTTATGGTAAAAATAGCTACAGCTCTAACTGGTGAACCGCTGGCTTGATGCCAGTTGGGAAAGCTAATTGAGATGAGAGCACCCTTAGCCGGCAGCTGATCCAGATTAGTCATAACTTCTAGCTGATAAATGTCCTGCTCCAAAAGATAGTATTCATTGAGCAGCCCATGCTCCGCTGTAGGAATACCCGCATCTGTATCAAAAGTTTCGTGACCTACCGCCTTGACACCACGCTCATGGATAAGGAACTCTAGAGCATCCCGTCCCCACCCAGGAGTATGCTGAATCTCCTGATCATCCAGATTGCGCATAGCTGATTGGCTTGGCCAACGCTTGGACCAGTCTGAGCGAAAAGCAACAAACGTTCCTGACTCAATCTGCCCGTGCTCCGCTTCAAAATCTAAAATATCCTGCTTGCCCAGAATAAAGTCTGGATTTTCTGCTACTTCCTTAGACTTATCAATAACCACCAAAGGCAGGAAAAGATCTTTTAGCTCAATCTCTTCCAACCAGCGACCACCCTCCACAAAGTGAATCGGAGCATCAATATGAGTCCCGTACTGGCCAACTACAGAAAACTGCTGAACATGAAAACCGTCTTTCAAAGTGAAAATATCCTTCTTCTCCAAGGCAGGCAGAGCTGGAAAATGCGGACTATCTTCCCTAATCTGATGGGACAAGTTGACCCATTTTTTCTCCTGTAGTTCCTGATAAATTTTTAATAAATCTGTCATAGCCTTCTCCAATCTAGTCAGTCTTGCTTTGGGAAGATGTTGATTACGCACCCACACCTCTAGCAAAAACTCTTATTTACTTTTGCATTATTATATCAATCAAAGTGTGCTGCTGCAATTCTTTATAGCACTTTTAGATAATCCTTTTTTATTGATAAGAATATAGTTTGAAGCTATAGCTAATTTTTCTAATGAAGCCTATTCAAACATTGAAAATTTTGATATGATAGTACAAAGCAATCCAGAAACGAGGAAAACTGATGAGTAAAACGAAAAACTTCTTGCAGCCTTGGGCATCCTTTTCTTTAATATTTTTGGTCTTATCGCCTTCTTCGTCTTGCTCATCAGAAGCAAGAAACGAAAATAAGAATCTGTCTGTATAATTGTCTCGTCCGATAAAGAAGGACTTGACTTTTTTTTATTTAGCTTTTAAAATAGTTACCATAAAATAAAAAAGAGGTTTACTATTTATGAACAAGAACAAAGCTTTTCTTCTTGCCCTCCCAGCTATCGGAGCTGCCTTCCTAGCTGTCCTATCCCAATTAACTATTTCCATTGGTCCCGTTCCCATCACGCTGCAGACTTTTGCTGTCGGTTTGATTGCAACGATTTTTAAACCACGCGAAGCGGTTCTGTCGGTCTTTATTTATCTGCTGCTGGGAGCTATTGGCCTACCGGTCTTTGCTGGAGGAAGCGGTGGTTTCCAGGCTCTCTTTGGCCCAAGCGCCGGCTATCTCTGGTTCTACTTACTCTTTGCCCTTGTGACATCCAGTCTGACCCATAAGGACAGTCCTTTCTATATGATTTTTATAGCCAATGTATTGGGTGATGCTCTCGTCTTTGTCGGTGGTATCCTAGGCCTCCATTTCTTGGGAGGATTTGATTTCTCTAAGTCAGTCGCGGTTGGCCTTACTCCTTTTATCCTGCCTGACTTGCTAAAAATGGTTGTCATCACCATTATCAGCATTCCTATTTTTTTAAAGAGTCTGAAATTCCATCCCTACTTTTCAGAGAATAGAAAAAAACTGATAGAGCTTTCTCTATCAGTTTTTTAAATGCATCCACGAGAACCTGGAATTCTTCATTGGAAAGTGTAATTCCCTTGCCCATCTTGCTGTGGTCTGGACTCCAAGTCCGAATATCATACTTAGCTGGTGCTCCGTTAAAGCTAACTCGGTTGAGCTCCTTGGTCCAGCCCTTGTCATTTTCAGACAGGACCAGAAGTTTTTTTCTTCGATTTCGAATGTAAATTCAGCCATATTTCACCTCTTGTTTTTATTTTTCCAATTAATAATTCGTAAAAAGAATTTACAATTTAGGGAATTTTTGTTATATAATATATTGTAACAAGTTATGGAGATTTTAGCTATGAAAAAAATATCTCGAAATGATTTTTACAAAGAGCCAACGAATTTATCAGTGGCAAAAAAAGAATGAACAAGGACCAGAGGACAGTGGCCGCATCCTGCGTACCATCGAGCTAGCTCTGCGTAAACAATCTGGTGTCCACGTTATCTTTCTGGATAAAAGCTTCACTGGCGATATTGTCAAATACGATCGCGAGCGCCTGCAGCTGATTATCAAAAATTTCAAGAAAAGTATGACCACTATTATTCGCGTGCAGGACATCAAGCGAATCAGCCTCGTACCCAATAATATCCGTGAAGCCCAAAAGAAGGACATTCGCATCACCAACTCGTCGTTTCAAAAGATAACTCTTCTATCCAGCTGGATGGAAGAGTTATTTGTTTGTCTGAAAATAAATTGATCGATGCTTCTTGCATCCTGGATTAAAAGGATGAGAACAGATAGGACAAGCATCCTCACAGCCAAGATACTGAGAAATAGTCAACTCTGTCCTGCAATGGCCACAAAGAACTACTCGATCTTCTGACCGACTCACAGGATAGGCCAGAAAAGCATGATCTTCGTAGCGGTCATGACAGAGAAAGCAAGGATAGTATTTCTGACAAGCAAAGCACTTAAGAGCTATGATATCTCTCTCACTATGATAATGCTGGCAGCGAGTCTCCTCATCAAGAATATCTCCGTAAACCTGAATCATGCTACTTCCTCTCTGATAACCTCTATTCATAAAGATGGCTTTTAGATTAAAAAGCCACCTATGAATATAAGATTAAGCTCGGACGGTCACGCTAGTGCCATCTTCCTTGTATAGATTAATCAAGCCTTCCTTTCGAGCCCGCACCATATCGCCAGCCTCTACAGGGCTGCTCCAAGTGAATGGTCAGAAGCTCCATCGGATTAGGAGCCCGATCAATTTTGTTACCATCAGCATCACGAAGGTCTGTGACAAAGGTTTCAAAATGACGGAAGCCCGGTCCATAAAACTCAACCTGATCTCCTTCATGGATAACATTTCGCTGACGAATAGTCGCTGTCTGACTGTCTGCGTCATAGGCTACTACTTCTGCTACAAATTTGTATTCTGGAATCTTGCGTCGCGCTCCGAACAGCTGCTCATTTCTCAGTTGGAGTATGATAGTAGAATCCTGTAGCCAATTCGCGTTGAGCAACCTTCCACATCTCATCAACCAAGTCCTGCTTGATAGCTTCAAACTTTTCAGGACTTTCTAGATAAGCATTTACAGCTGCTTTATAGCAGTTAGTCACCGTAGAAACGTAATGAATAGACTTCATCCGTCCCTCAATCTTCAAGCTATCCACTCCATTTTCAATCATGTCTGGTATGCGGTCAATCATGGACATATCAACTGCGGACATGGAAAATTCTTCTGGAACTTCACCCTTCAAGCTCTTACGTTCTTGTCCGAAAGGCATGTCGTAGAGGTCGTATTTCCAACGGCAGGATTGCGAGCAGCCTCCACGATTGGCATCGCGCATACTCATGTGGTTGGATAATGTACAGCGTCCAGAGTAGGAAATACACATCGCTCCATGAACAAAGGCTTCTATTTCAACATCAGTCCGTCGGCGAATTTCAGCTAGCTCAGCCATAGAAACTTCGCGAGCTAGGACAACACGAGTCAGTCCTAAATTTTTCCAAAACTCCAGCGTTTCATAGTTGGTCGCACTAGCCTGAGTTGACAGGTGGATTTCCAGACCAGGTGCTTCTGATGCTGCAATAGCAATCAAAGCTGGATCTGAAACAATGACAGCCGCAATCCCGATATCCCGCAAACGGCGGAACCACTCACCAGCTCCCTCTTCATTACCCTCGTGCATGACCATATTGGCCGCGACATAGACCTTAGCACCATAACTAGCCGCAAACTGAACCCCTTCTTCCATCTGTTCAAAGGTAAAGTTCCCAGCTCGACTGCGCAGACCATAGGCCTGTCCGCCAATAAAAACAGCATCTGCTCCATATCGAACAGCTACTTTTAGCTTTTCCAAAGTACCAGCAGGTGATAACACCTCTGGTCGTTTCAACTTTCTTGCCATCATTTTCTCCTATTTGCAATATAAAAGTGTTGATGTCTAATCCTTATTATTTTTATAGTAATTTACCCCTAAAAGCAAGGTTCTTTGAATTATTTTTCACAATTCTAATTTTTAGATTATTCGAATTAATTCAAAAAAATAGTTTGAAGCATTTATTTTTTTACTCATGTTTTATAAATCTCATTTTTTGTTCACAAAAAAAGAACTCCTAAAAAGAGTTCTCGTTTCTAAATTTATTTTACCATATCGGGATCATAGTCATAAAATCCTGTATCGAGAAAACGATTTTTCGGATGCAGTTTATGAATCGCCTCATCCAGCACAAAGGCTTGATCTGAGCTAAACTTGCCTGCTTCAATCAAATCTCTCGCCTCTACAAAAATCTTAGCAATCTCGACAAAGTTGTGACCAGGTGTGTAGAGACCTTCCAACTTCCAGTTGCAGAAGCCATGGTCAACCAACTCTATCAGCTTGGTCATCAAATCCAAGTCATTATTGGCAAAAAAAATATGAGTACCATGATTGTCCTCAAAAATCGAGTAATGGCTCTGCGGATCGCTTGGTTCCGCCAGAAAGAGGTCCTCGTTCTCTCGTCTTCTCATCATCGATATGAGTAAAATTATAGTAATTCTGCAAAAGAGGACGCTTGGAGTGATGGATGACACTAGCTCCGTAAACCAAGACTTCAGCAGGAATTTCCAGAATCTCTGGCATCTTAAAAAGCTCAGCAGAAGGAATCTCACGCGCCAAGACAGCTTCTGAAACTCCAGCGTTCTTAGCCCAAAAGTTAATCTGACGGCTGCTGGTAACCATGGTCGAGGCGTCGTAAATGGTTTTTAATTTATAGCCATCGCGCTGCAGCACATAGAAAACACCAGCATCTCCAACGGTAATATAATCTGCCCCAATCTCCTGCAAGAAATCAAGGTAGGGCTTGATATTATCCATCATTTCCTGATGCATGAGCGCGTTCACTGCAACGGTCAACTCTTTTCCTGCTTGGTGAACCAAGTCAGAAATTCGAGTTAATTCGTCTAAACTAAAATTATGAGGCAAACGAAGGCCATAATTTTTCTCACCGACATAAATTCGATCGACATTTGCCTCTAAAAGTTCCTCAACTTGTTCTATACTTTCAGCTGTTGCTGTAATAATTATCTTTTTTTCATACAAACCATTATAGCAAAAAAATATAAAGGAGTGGTTTTTTTCATTCGAATTTATTCGTTTTGTAATCCTTTTGTAATATTTAAAACTGCAAAAAAATGGTAGAATTAGAGGGTACTGTAAGGAGAGAGAATTATGCACGTAAGAAAATACCAACAATATGATGACCCAACTGACTACTACTATCAAGAAATTGAATCTGAACAAACACCACTCTATCAAGAATACCTACCTGAAGCAGAAACATCACCAAGATTAAGTGAACTCTTTTTCTTCTTAAATATTGCTGTTTTCTGTGTCTTGACAGTTTTGTTTAGCTTTGTATTTTTGAGTTTAAAAATGAATACATTTATGTCCTTCACTTTGGCCATTGCTTCCAGCCTGATTAGCATTCAATCTTATCGCCTGTTCGCAAAGAAACGCCAAACTAGCAAATAAACCAACCCTGTGATTCTACGATTTTAAAATAAAAATATAAGAAGAAACCGAAGACGCTTTTATGTCCTCGGTTCTTTTTTTCGTTCTTGCAAACAAAGAAGACTAGCAAAATTTTGCTAATCTTCTTTGTTTTATTTTTCTTCTTGACTGTCTGTTTCGGCTGCCTTTTCTTTTTGTCCTTCTGTCGCTTCTGCTCCGAAGTCAATGATGATTTCTTCTGAAGGTTCCTCTTCTTCCTCTTGGAAGATCACAGGCTCTTCCTCTGCATAGCTGCTTTCTTCTTTATCAAATTTTTCTTTGATTTCGTTAAACTTATCTTGCGAGTAGTCCACTACTGACTTGGTCGTTTCTTTGACCGATTCGATGACTGTTTCAGTTGTAATCTCGCCTTTCTCAACCTTTTCTTTGGTTTGTTGAATTGCGCTGACAGCTTGATTTGAAAAGTCTTTAGCAGACTGAACGACAGCTTCGTGAATATCATCAGGATTTTCTTGGTATTCCTTAACAAAGTCCCGAACCTTATCTGTCGTTTCCTTTCCTTTCTTACTGGTCAGAAAATAGGCAGCAGCTGCACCTGTAACGGCGCCCAATAACAGTGATGAAAATTTTCCCATAATAGACCTTCTTTCTTATTTTTTAAACAATTTTGAAGCAAAACGCAAAGCAGATAAACCAGCTGTTGTCTTGACAGATCCCTTGCCAACAGACACAGCTTTTTTACTCAGCGTGCGCGCCTGAACGTTTAAATCTGAAACAGACTCAGACAGGTCCGCTACAGCTGTAAACAAAGGATCAATAGTTGCGACTTTTTGATTGATGTCGTCAGTTAAAACATTGACCTTGGCCAGCAAATCATTGGTTTGGTGAAGGGTCACGTTGACATCAGAAGTCAAGACCTTGATGGTATTTTCTGTTTCATCTAGCATCTTACCAGCTTTTTCGCCCAGATTTTTGACAGTAATCGTCAAGTAAATCACGAAGATAATGAGGGCAACCGCCAGTAAAGCATAAGCAATTTCAATTATCATATTTCTCTCCTTTCATCGCAGACATCTCTTAGAAGAGTCAACGGATCTATTATTTCTTATTCTTGATAATAAGGGGCTTTCTTTTTTCTTTGGTAAATGATGATGCCGATTCCGACAAAAATAAGAATCAGAGACAGCCATTGGGAAACACGCAGACCAGCAAACATGAGACTGTCCGTCCGCATCCCCTCAATGATCATCCGACCAAATCCATACCAAATTAGATAGAAGGCGGCGATTTCTCCCTGTCTCAGCAACTTAGGCCGACGGCGGAGAACAATAATCAAGATAAAACCAATCAGATTCCATACAGATTCATAGAGGAAGGTTGGCTGTCTATAGCTACCCTCGATATACATATTTTCCCGAATAAAGCTAGGCAGATAGTCCAAACTCTTAACTGCCGCACCATAGGCCTCATGGTTGGCAAAATTTCCCCAGCGACCAATACTCTGGGCAATCATCACACTTGGTGCTGCAATATCTAGAAAATCAACTGGATGAATCAACCTTCTCCGACAGAAAAAGTAGAGAACGATAGCACCAGCTATCAGCCCGCCGTAAATAGCAATACCTGCTATCCCGCCATTCCAAAAATCGATGATTTTTATCAGATTCTTACCGTAATAATCCCATTCAAAGGCCACGTAATAAAGTCGGGCACCAATGATGGCTACGGGAAAAGCTACTAGGATAAAATCCAAAATATCATCAGGAATAATCTTCCGACGCGGAGCCTCTTTCATGGCAAGATAAACGGCTAAAACTAAGCCTGTGACAATACAGATGGCATACCAGCGAATACTGATAGGCCCTAATTGGATAGCTACTGGATCAATCATGTTTCACCTCATTCCGGCTAATTAAATCGGTGAGGCGCTCTTCAAAGATCTTAGTAGCATCATAGCCCATTTGCTTAGCTCGATAGTTCATCGCTGCAGCCTCAATCACGACTGAGATATTGCGACCAGTCTTTACAGGAATCCGAATACGTGGAATTCTGACACCGGCAACCTCCAGCTCCTCTGTATCATTACCTAGACGGTCAAAAGTTTTTTGAGTGTCGTAATTCTCCAAATAGACAGCTATCTGAACTTGAGAAGAATCTTTGACTGCACTGGCTCCGTATAAACTCATGACATCGATGATACCAACACCACGAATTTCCAATAGGTGGCGCAGGATTTCAGCCGGCTCTCCCCAAAGGGTCACTTCATCCTTGGCATAGATATCCACTCGGTCATCCGCAACCAAACGATGGCCACGCTTAACCAATTCAAGCCCTGTCTCACTTTTACCAATTCCACTGTCCCCTTGGATGAGAACCCCCATGCCATAGATATCCATCAGAACCCCATGAACACTGGTTCTCTCAGCCAGCCGAGAATCAAGATAACTGGAAATTTCTCCAGACAAGCGGCTAGTAGAGGCTTTGCTTCTAAGAATAGCAACCTGCTTCTCATCAGCCGCATCAATCATTTCTTTAGGAATCTCTAAATTTCGAGCAATGATAACCACCGGCGTCTCAGGCTGGAACATTTTCAGCAGTACTTGATGGCGATTATGAGAGCTCATCTTCATCAGATAAGACCACTCTTTCATCCCAATCAGCTGTATCCGCTCGGGTGTATAAAAATCAAAATATCCAGTCATTTCAAGTCCAGGCCGAGAAATATCTGAAGTTTTAATTTCTTTCTCCAGTAAAACTTTATCTCCGTACTCCTGAGACAGACGAGACATTTTTTTAAGAGGTCTTTGACCTTTACTGACATTGTCTTCTCCCTTCAAATTTGTCTGCTTCTATTATAGCAAATTTTTACCTCAAAAGAATCTTTAAGATTGATTTTAGAGCGAAAAAATATTTTGATTTAAATCAACTTTTTAGTAAAAATAGAAAAACAGCCATGGTCTTAGTCAATCAGGCTGTTAAGAATCTTCTTTTGGTTATTAAAACAAGGATGGTTTTCTACAAAATCTGGGACCTCTTTCAGAGGCAACCAGACATGAGCATCTGTTTCGCCTTCCTGATAGCGGACTTGACTCTTATCGCCAGACACAACCACCTCATAGTAGTCGAAATGGCACTGATCTTTGACAGAGCACACCTGCTCCAAAAGTCTGATGCTGTCAGGAACCAGGCCCAGTTTCCTCTTTTAATTCACGTAAGGCGGCTGTCTGACTATCCTCTCCTGCCAGCACACTGCCTCCCGCTCCGAACTCATAGTAGCCAGGATAGAGACTTTTATTTGCTGACCGCCGCATAAAGAGAATATCACCATCCTGATGGCGAACCAAGACATTAACACAGAGATGAAACTGTCCTTCAGGAATTTTTTCTCCTCGAACCAGGAGATGAGGGAGTTGATTTCGATTTAAGTCATAGGCATTCCAAACTTCTGTCATATTTCCTCCTTGGATAAATTGCTAATATTTTTGGTGATGTTTTTAAGTGTCAATTTACCTGGTTTTTCTATCCTGCTTCTTTTTTTAGATTTTTATCTAAAAAGAAGCAAGCAGAAAAATAAATCACGGTATAGAAATGTCTTACTAAAACATTCCCTACTTCAGTAAAAAAATCGGGAGCGCATCCCGAAATTTTCTATTTTATTAAGAATTACCAAAACCAGCCGTCTTTATCGTCTTTCGATAGCTTCTGCTTCTTTTTCGTTTGCGCGGGCCAGTTCCATACATTTCTTCTTCTATGTCTTCTTTATAGGGCATAACCATAGCCAGCAGGATATAGATGAGAATTCCCTAAGCCGAAATTGACCACAGTAAAGATAATAAAGAGGAAGCGCACCAGGCTCAGATCAAAAATCAAATTTATCACACAGACCGGACAAGACACCGGAAATCAGTCGATTCTTTTTTTCAACTTATAGAATTTCACGTTCATGATAGAGACCTCAATGATCATATTTACTTTATTCTACCATATTTCATGAGAAAACAATCGGGCCAAAGGCTGATTATGGATTAGAATAGTTCATTCTTTTAAAAAAGAGAGTTCTTCAAGAACTCTCTGCTAATCTATCAAGCTTTCTCTGACAAACGGAGCTTGCCCATACAGCGTCCGCAACGGTATTTTTGAAGATTGACTCTACGTCTACGACGGATAAGTGCTCCGCAGCTCAGGCATTCATAGACGAGAAAAGATTGCGAGTTGGACAAGGAGGGAGCGTAGCGCAGACCATCAACTTGCTTGAGCAGTTCTTTAAAATCTCGATCCCCATGGCGGTATCCTTTACCCTGATAATAGAGGTGATAGTGAGCCAGCTCATGGCGGACAATTTTTCGAAAGATCTCCAGCCCAAAAGTTTCATAGATTTTTGGGTTGAAATCTAGATGACCATCTTTTGGAAAGAAGCGTCCTCCTGTAGTGCGGAGACGCTTGTTCCAATAAGCTTGGTGGCGGAATTCCCAGCCAAAATCCTCAACCGAAACCCTGCTTGACATAGTTAGTTAGATTCATTTGGTGCTATCAGAGAGAGGTTAACCTTCTCCCGCTCCACATCCAGTTTATCCACCCAGACTGTGACTAAGTCGCCAACAGATAGGACCTGACTAGGATGCTTGATATAGTCTGTGCTCAGCTTGGAGATATGAATAAGACCGTCTTCGTGGATACCGATATCCACAAAGGCTCCGAAAATCGACAACATTCCGGACGACTCCTTCCAACTTTTGACCGATGCGCAAATCCTTGATATCCAAGACATCCTGCCGCAGAACTGGCGCGTCAAAGGAATCACGCAAATCCCGGCCAGGTTTGAGCAAATCAGCAATAATATCTTTGAGGGTTTCTTCTCCCAATCCTAGCTCTGCAGCCAAACTAGCAGTCTGAACAGCCTTTAATTTGACTTGGGCAGCTTCATCCAAACTGCTGATTTCCAGACGCTTAAAGAGCTCCTCCACTGCCTTATAAGACTCTGGGTGAACGCCTGTATTGTCTAGCAGGTTATCACTTTCAGGAATACGCAGGAAGCCGGCCGCCTGTTCAAAAGCCTTTGCGCCTAGACGCGGCACTTTCTTGATGGCCTCGCGAGACCGAATCAAGCCTTCCGTTTCCCGGTATTTGACAATATTTTCTGAAATAGTCTTATTGAGACCAGCTACATGGGCCAGCAGGGCAGGACTGGCGGTGTTGATATTGACTCCGACTTGGTTAACCACTGTATCAACGACAAAGTCCAGACTTTCAGACAGTTTTTTCTGGCTGACATCATGCTGGTACTGACCAACCCCGATAGACTTAGGATCAATCTTGACCAGCTCAGCCAATGGATCCTGCAGACGGCGGGCAATGGAAATAGCTGAGCGCTTTTCAACGGTCAAATCTGGAAACTCATGACGAGCCAGTTCACTAGCAGAGTAGACAGACGCCCCGCTCTCATTGACGATGACATAGCTGACATTTGGATGAGATTTCAAAACTTCTGATACAAAGGCTTCGCTTTCTCGGCTGGCCGTTCCGTTTCCGATGGCAATGATTTCACGCCAAACTGCTCAATCAGCTCTGACAACTCTTTCTTAGAAGCTTCAATCTGAGCTGGCTTTTGCTGGTGGCACTGGGATAGATGACATGAGTCGTCAGCATCTTTCCTGTCGCATCAACAACAGCCAGCTTGGCTCCTGTCCGAAAGGCTGGGTCAAAGCCCAGTACTACGCGACCTTTGAGAGGGGCAATCAGGAGAAGATGGCGGAGATTATCTGAGAAGAGCTGAATCGCACCATCCTCAGCAGCCTCAGTCAGCTCGGTCCGAATACGGCGCTCCATGGCTGGAATGATTTTTCTTTTTAACAGCTTGCTGGACAGCTTCGATAATATAGGCATTTTTTTCACCTTGAAACGTACTTCAAAGAAGCGCAGGATCTTTCTCAAGATTGTGCTCAAAACCAACCTTGAGAATACCTAGCTTCTCACCACGATTAAGAGCCAGAGTCCTGTAGCCTTGCATAGTCGCTACTTTTTCAGAAAAATCATAATAAATTTGGAAGATCTGCTTTTCATCCAAATCACCGTCTTTGAGACTGGATATGATAGAAGAATTGGTCTGCATCTCGTGGTAGGTCCAAGCCCGCAGCTTAGTATCTTCGGAAATTGCTTCAGTCAGAATATCCACTGCTCCAGCTAGAGCAGCTTCTGCTGTTGGAAAGGCTTCACTAGTCAGTTTCTCTGCTTCTTCCTGTAGATTAGCCGCATCCTGTAGGATGAAGCGAGCCAAAGGAAAGAGACCTGCTTCACGCGCAATCGTAGCCTTGGTACGGCGTTTCTCCTTATAAGGCAGATAAAGTTCTTCCACATCAGCCAGCTTTTCAGCAGCCTCAATCTCAGAGCGCAACGCATCCGTTAGTTTTCCCTGCTCCTCAATCTTAGCTAAGACCGTCGCTTTACGCTCTGCCAAGGCAGTCATGCTCTTATCTAGGTCAATGATTGCCTTAATCTCGACCTCATCCAGATTTCCTGTCATTTCCTTACGGTAACGAGCAATAAAAGGAATCGTATTTCCCTCAGCGGTCAGATCTAGGACCCTGTGATACTTGGCTTTTCTTTTAAGGCCCAATTTCTGGGCAATTTTTTTCAATATTTATATTTTTCCATAACAATCCTATTATATCACAAGTGCTTTGAAAGATAGGCAGTTTTTAGAACTATTTAGTACTATTTGTACAAAAAAATTTAGGGTAAATCAGCGACAAAGAGTCTCTTATGTTTCAAAAATTTCATTTTTTTGATAATTGGTAGTATAATAGAATTATTATTTTTAGAAATGAGGTGCCTTTATGGCTGTTAAATTTACTAGATCAGACGATTTGGACAAGATGTTCGAGGAGTTTGCGACCCTGCCCAAGATGGAAAAAGGTAGAGTTCCCTGAGGAAGACAAGAAAAAAATCTAAAAAAACGAGAAGGATAAGAAAGAATGAGCTTCTTCTCTCAGCTACCGGCCAGTGTCCTGCAAGCTGGTGCCATTTTTTTCTCCATTATCATTGAGGCCCCTGCCTTTTTGTCTTGATTGAAGTATCATTTCTGGCTTTATCGAGGTGTATGTCACGCCAGACAAGGTTTATCGTTTCCTGCCCAAGAACAAATGGGCTCGGATTTTCTTTGGGAAGCTTGGTTGGTTTTTGTCTTCCTCTTGCGAGTGCGGAATCGTCCCCATTATAAATCGGTTTCTGGAAAAGAAAGTTCCCAGTTACACGGCTGTGCCTTTTTCTGGTAACGGCTCCAGTCATCAACCCCATCGTGCTCTTTTGCGACCCTACTCAGCCTTTTGGAAATTCCTTCCGAATGGCTCTGCTTCGTGCTTTTAGGTTCTATGGTCGTGGCTATTCTTTTAGGGATTTTTTTCTGGGCTTCTTTGCAGATAGCAATATTCAAAAAAAGAAAATCGCAAAGGCTGTTCATGAGCATGACTTTTTCACATCTCAGCAAAGGGACAAAAAGCTTTTTTTCAGGTCTTTGTGCAGGCCATTGACGAATTTTTTTCGATACAGGCCGCTATCTGGTCTTTTGGCTGTCTCTTCGCCAGCCTAGTCCAGGTCTATGTGCCAACCAGAATCCTGACCTCCATCAGCTCGACACCAGCTGTTGCTATTCTCCTGCTCATGCTGCTGTCCTTCCTGCTCTCACTTTGCAGCGAAGCTGATGCTTTCATCGGGAGCTCCTTGATTGCTAGCTTCGGCTTATCGCCAGTCTTAGCTTTCTTGGTCATTGGGCCTATGCTAGATGTCAAGAATCTGCTAATGATGAAAAACTACTTTAAGACACGCTTTATCTGGCAATTTATCAGCCTGGTTACCGTCGTCGTCTTTCTTTACTCTTGGCTTGTGGGGGTGGTGCTATGATTCGATTTCTAATCTTAGTCGGCTACTTTGAGATTACCATGTATCTGCAGCTGACAGGCAAGCTCAATCAATATATCAATCTCCACTACTCCTATCTGGCCTACTTGTCTATGATTCTATCTTTTATCTTGGCAGTTGTGCAGCTCATTATTTGGATGAAGAAGATGGAGGTCCACAGTCATTTAAATACTCGCTGGGCTAAGTTAGGCAGCGTGCTGCTCCTTGTCATTCCGCTTTTTGTGGGAATTTTCTTTCCAACTGTAACCTTGGATTCGACAACAGTTTCGGCTAAAGGATTTCATTTTCCCCGCTGGCTGAGGGAACTTCAACTGCTATTCAGCAGGACGAAGGTACGACAAGTCAGTATCTGAAACCAGACACCAGCACCTACTTTACCAAAGGGGCTTACGAAAAAGAAATGCGGGCAGCCGCTAAGAAATATGTCAAGCAAGATACCATTCAGGTCACGACTGAGAACTACATGGAAATCATGGAGGTCATCTATGATTATCCCGACGAGTTTGTGGGCAAAACGCTGGAGTTCACTGGCTTTGTCTACAATGACCCCAGCGACCAGAAGAGCCAATTTCTCTTTCGCTTCGGTATTATCCATTGTATCGCCGACTCAGGTGTCTATGGCCTCTTGACGACTGGAAATACCCAGCATTTCGAAAATAATACCTGGATTCATGCCAAGGGAAAAATTAGCATGCACTACCATAAAAGTCTGGGACAAAGCCTTCCAACTCTAGAAGTAGAAAGCTTTGATAAGGTAGAAAAACCGGACAACCCTTACGTTTATCGGGTATTTGAATAAAGAAAACGAGGCTGGCACAATTGTGTCTAAGCCTCATTTTTTATCTTTGAATATGTTTCAAGCAGCAGTCACTTTCTTTCTATTTATCTCCCTTTTCAGAAACCGAATTTCTGAATACAATCTTTAGAAAAAAATTGTGATAAAATAGAGACATCATTTAGAAAATAGGTATCAGGATGTCTTCAAAAGTTATTGTTACAATTTTCGGAGCCAGCGGTGACTTGGCCAAAAGAAAACTCTATCCATCCCTCTTCAGGCTCTATAAGTCTGGCAATCTTTCCAAGCATTTTGCAGTTATTGGAACCGCCCGCCGGCCTTGGAGTAAGGAGTATTTTGAGTCTGTCGTTGTCGAAGCAATCGCTGATTTAGCTGACAGTCCAGAGCAAGCCCAAGAGTTTGCCAGCCACTTCTACTATCAAAGTCATGATGTGCAGGATACCGAGCACTACATTGAGCTGCGCAAGCTTCAAAACCGACTCAATGAGCAATACCAAGCTGAGCACAATAAACTCTTCTTCCTGTCCATGGCTCCGCAATTTTTCGGTACCATTGCCAAACATCTCAAGTCTGAAAACATCGTAGATGGCAAAGGATTTGAACGTCTGATTGTCGAAAAACCTTTCGGAACAGACTTGGCAACTGCCAGCCAACTTAATGAAGAACTCTTGGCTGCCTTTGATGAAGAGCAGATTTTCCGTATTGACCATTACCTAGGCAAGGAAATGATTCAGAGCATCTTCGCTATCCGCTTCGCCAATCTTCTCTTTGAAAACATCTGGAATCGTGACTACATTGACAATGTCCAGATTACCTTTGCCGAAAAGCTAGGCGTCGAAGAACGTGGTGGTTACTATGACCAGTCCGGTGCTCTACGAGATATGGTGCAGAATCATACTCTGCAACTCCTGTCACTCTTAGCTATGGACAAGCCGAAAAGCTTCAGCAAAGAGGACATTCGGGCAGAGAAAGTCAAGGTTTTTGAGCGCTTGGTACAGCCCGATAAAGAAGACCTGAAAACGCTTCTTTATCCGCGGCCAGTATAAGTCAGGCACGGTCAAAGGTAAGAAATACATCTCCTACCGGAGTGAGCCTAATGTCAATCCTGACTCCATGACTGAAACCTTTGTTTCAGGAGCTTTCTTCGTAAATAGCGATCGTTTCCGTGATGTTCCATTTTTCTTCCGGACTGGTAAACGCCTCACTGAAAAAGGCACTCTTGTTAATATCGTCTTTAAGCAGATGGAGTCTATCTTTGGTGAGGAATTAGCACCGAATGTTCTGACCATTCACATCCAGCCAACCGAGGGCTTCTCACTTAGCATGAATGGCAAAGAGGTCGGCGAGCGCTTCAGCTTAGCTCCTCTCTCTCTGGACTATCGAACAGACGCAACAGCCAGCGGTGCTTCCCCTGATCCTTACGAAAAATTAATCTTTGACGTCCTTAACAATGACTCAACCAACTTCAGCCACTGGGATGAAGTCCGCTCCAGCTGGGAGCTGATTGATCAGATTGAAGAGCTATGGCGTAGCAACGAAGTGCCTCTTCATGAGTATCCTGTCGGTTCTATGGGACCAGATGCTTCTTTTGAACTCCTTAGAGAATTTGGAGCTGACTGGCAGTGGTCTCCAAACAAATAAATTTTAAAAATTGTTCATAAAAAACCAGTACTCGTACTGGTTTTTTGTTTTATACCAAGCCTTCAAGCAGGCCTTTCATAAAGTTCTCTGAGTTAAACTCACCGATATCATCAATCTTTTCTCCAAAGCCAATCAGCTTCACTGGAATATCCAATTCCTGACGAATGGCTAGTACAACCCCACCTCGAGCTGTTCCATCAATCTTTGTCAATACAATTCCTGTGACTGGAGTGATTTTAGAAAATTCCTTGGCCTGAACCAGAGCATTCTGACCAGTTGAAGCATCGAGAGCTAGGAAAGTTTCATGTGGTGCTTCTGGATCCACCCGCTTAATAATGCGGCCAATTTTCTCTAGCTCCGCCATGAGGTTGTCCTTATTTTGCAGGCGGCCAGCCGTGTCAATCATAAGAACATCAACCTGCTCTGCCTGAGCGCGCTCCATACCGTCATATACGACGCTGGCAGGATCGCTCTTCTCAGGCCCCGTTACTACTGGAACATCTACGCGCCGACCCCATTCAGCCAGCTGAGCCACTGCTCCAGCTCGGAATGTATCTGCTGCTACCAACATGACTTTCTTGCCTTGTTGTTTGTACTTATAGGCTAGTTTACCGATAGAGGTGGTCTTACCGACTCCGTTGACCCCAACAAAGAGCATGACAGTCAGACCATTTTGGAAATTGATTTTTTCATTAAAGCGGCCATCTTTCTCATAAATGTCCACCAATTTTTCAATAATCAGCTGGCGCAGAGCAGCTGGTTTTTTAGCATTTTCCAGACGGGCTTCATAGCGTAGTTCCTCAGTCAGACTGGAAGCCACTTGAACCCCTACGTCACTAGTGATGAGCAGCTCTTCCAAGTCTTCGAAGAACTCTTCATCTACCGAGCGGAAATTGGCAAAGAAGGCATTAAGCCGTGCTCCAAATCCTGTCCGAGTCTTCTTTAGGCTGCGGTCATATTTTTCCTGAGTAGATTCCTCTTGAGGAAGTTCAGCAGGCTCTTCTGCAGCTGCTACTTCTGATTCTTCAGCAACATCAGCTGCTTGTTCGACCTGTTCTGATTCTGTTAGTGACTCAGCTTCTGTTTCTAGCTCGAACTCATCATTTGAATCAGTTCCCACCTCGTCATAGGAAGCAGCTTCATGTTCAACATGAGATGATGCTTTATCCGAAAGATTTGTTTGTTCAACAACTTCTTCTATCGTTTCGTCACTGCTTTCAGACTGGTGCTCTTCTAAAGTTTCTTCAGTCTGACTTGCTCCTTGAGCCACTTCTTGATTTTCTGCAATAATTTCTCTTTCATGCTCAGGCTCCTTGCTTTCTTCTTGGATAGCTTGAGATATTAGCTCTTCTGTTACTAACTGCTCTTCAACATCAGCCAAACCATCTTTTGTATCCGAAATTTGATCATCAACTTGCTGCTCGCCCTGATAGGACTGAACAGCTTCCGCTTCAAGATTTTCTCCTGCTTCTGGAACAGGTGCTGTTTCTTCTTCAATCTCGCCAATGTTTTCCAGTGCTTCCTTGACAACTTCTTCAATTGGCGGTTCTTGTTTTTTTCGGCCGAAAAGGCGGTCAAATAATCCCATCGGCTAATCCTCCTTTAGTACATATTCTTCAATAGCCCAAGCCACTGCATCCTCATCATTGGTCATAGGTGTCACCACATTGGCTGCTTCTTTGACGATGGTTACTGCATTTTGCATGGCTACTCCCAGACCAGCCCACTCAATCATAGACAGATCATTGGCTTCATCACCACAGGCCATGACCTGACTTCTCTCAATGCCTAAATGGGCAATCAGTTTCTCCAAACCATTAGCCTTATGGACATTTTTAGGGGACCACTCCAGCAGCATTTCTCTAGATTTAAAAATCTCATAGCGCTCAAATAATTCCGGTGAAATTTGCTCAATAGCCGCATCCAGTGGTTCTTGAGCATAAGCAGTGACACATTTATTGTAAGTCTGCTGGCTGGATAAGTCGCTGAAATCAACAGGCTCAAAGGTCAGAGCAGGATTGAACTGAGCATAAAGCGAATCTTGATCGGATTGAATCTGATAGACAAGTCCTTCGCAGATAGCATCAAGCGGGATATGGAGCTTGTCCGCCTCCTCATAAATCCGGGCTACATCATCATAAGAAAAGACTGTTTTATCGAGGATTTCTCCAGTGTTGCGCTGAACAAGACCACCATTAAAAGTAATGGTGTACTCATCCTCTCGACCGTCTGTTCCCAGCTCATGCAGGAAAAAAAGTCCATGGCCTTAAGGGGACGACCAGTAGTCAGAAACCACCTTAACTCCCTTATCCTGAGCTGCTTTTAAAGCTGCTAGATTGCGCTCAGAAATCTTCTTGTCTGAAGTCAGGAGAGTTCCATCCAAGTCCAGAGCAATCAGTTTTATATCTGCCATTATAATCCCTCCATGTAAGTGATAACCGACTGAGCATCATGGTGGCCGATGACTTCCTTGGCCACTTCTAAAATCTCAGGGCGAGCATTTTCAGTCGCAATCGGATAGCCAGCCACCTGCATCATGTGCAAATCGTTGAGATTATCGCCAAAGACCATAACCTGAGAAAGATCTATGTCTAGCTTCTTGGCCAGCTCAACAATGGCAACCCCCTTATCCACATGGTCCAGAACGATGTCAATGGACTTGTAGCCAGTTGTCATGGCCTTGACTCCATCGATATTCTCATTGACCCAAGCTTCACCAGCTGCGACTTGGTCCTCAGCAAAATTGGTCGTAAACTTGAAAATATCATCGTCGATATCAGCCAGGCTAGCTACTTTTTGAATGTTTTCATTATAATGAGCACTGAAAGAAAGATAGGTCGGATCCACAGTCTCCAAGACATAGCAGGCACGTTTGCCCGTCAAAAGCAGCTCATTGACATTGACATAGGGAGATTCCTGCAGCTTATCAAAAACCTTGAGATAAAAGTCCCGTGGCATGGTTGCTTCATAGAGGTCCTCGCCATGAAACTCAACTAAGCTGCCGTTTTCAGCAATAAAAATAATCTCATTGCGCACTTCCTCAAACAGCTTTTCCAGCGACAAGAGGCCGCGCCCGCTAGCTACGGCAAAATACATGCCTTTTTCTTTGAAGCGAGTCAAAACTTGCTTGAGACGGTCCATATCAAACTGACCTTTACTGTCTAAAAAGGTGCCGTCCATATCCGTTGCTACTAATTTTATACTCATTTTACATACTTTCTAAATCTTTTAACTTGACCGAGACAATCTTGGAAACACCAGACTCCTGCATGGTAACTCCATAAATAGAGTCTGCAGCTGACATGGTTCCCTTACGGTGAGTGACCACGATGAACTGGCTGTCCTTGTCAAATCGATTGAGATAATCCCCAAAGCGTTTAACATTAGCCTCGTCCAGCGCTGCTTCGACCTCATCCAAGATGACAAAAGGAATGGTCTTAACACGGATGATTGAGAAGAGTAGAGCCAAAGCTGACAAGGCCTTCTCGCCACCGCTCATCAGATTGAGCGACTGGATTTTCTTGCCGGGTGGCTGCACGGAGATTTCTACACCTGCCGTCAGCAAGTCTCCCTCCGTCAATATCAGGTCTGCAGAACCACCGCCAAACATCTGACGGAAAGTCACCTTGAAAGCTTTCACGAATGGCTTCAAAGGTTGATTTAAAGCGTTCCTTGACTTCGTCATTCATCTCTTCAATCGTCTCTAAGAGCAGATTTTTGGCTGATAGGACATCGTCTCGTTGCTCGTTGAGGAAGTTCAAACGGTTGCTGACTTCTTCAAACTGCTCAACTGCTTCCAGATTGACTGGACCTAAAGCTCGAATGGCTTTTTCCAAATCCTTAACCTGGCTTTCAGCAGCTGGCAAACTTTCTAACGGACGAGCCTGGCTGCTTGCTTCATCGAAACTCATCTGATAGTCATCTGTCAGATTGCTTGCCAGACGGCGCATGACATCCATGAGCTTATCCTTTTCTGCCTCTGCCTTGGCTTGCCGGCGAATCAATTCTTCATTTTGATGGCGGGCTTGCTCCAAACGACTGGCAATATCGTCAGACTGACCTTCTAGATCTTCAAGCTCAAATTTCAGACGAATCAGTCTTTGATCCAGCTCAGTCTTTTCTTGCTTGGCAGTCTCTAATTGCTCTTCCAGAATCGTAATATCCACCTTTTGCAGGCTGGACTGCTCCTTTTGCTCCATCAAAGAGCTCCAAGGTCGCCTGCTCTTTTTGCAAGGCTGGCTTTTTCCTCGGACAGACGTTCCAAGTCATTCTTTTCAAAGCGTTGGTTGGAGGTCAGCTCTGTTCGCTGGAGCTTGAGTTCAGCTAGACGAGAGGAAAGCTTGTCAAAACGAGCCTGAACTGCATCTTTGTTCGACTTAACCTGCTCTATTTCTGCAGTGATGTCCGATTTTTTCTTGCTCAATCTCAGTCAAGCGGGTCTGCAGTCGGTCTTTCTCTTCTGAAATATCCAAAGCAGATTGACCAGCCAACTCCTGTTCCTGTAGATTTTTCAGACTTGTGAGTTCTTCTACGCGCTTGGCTAACTGTTCATAGGCTAGATTAGCCTTTTGCTCAGCCAAACGAGCCTGCTCACCGTCTGTCTTGATTTGTTCCAATACCTGCTTAGCCTGACTTAGCTGGTTTTGCAGAATTTGCACTGCTTCTTCCTGCTCTTTCAAGCTGACATTTTTCTGCTTTAATCTCTTCAAGCAAAGCATCTAGCTCCGGCTTGATAAAGATAGTATTGTTATTGCGGTTGGCACCACCAGCATAAGAACCGCCAGTCCGAAGCTCTGTTCCATCCAAAGTCACCATGCGAACCTGATAGCGCACTTGGCGAGCTGCTGCTCGGGCATGCTCCACTGTATCAAAAATAGCGGTCGTTCCCAGCAGATTTTGAAAAATGCTGTCTAACGATGACTCATAGCTGACCAAGGAAGAAGCCAGTCCCAGAAAACCAGCACTTTTTTCAATCGTAGCACGGTTATGGTCAGGCAGCTGACGCGGCTTGATGGTTGTTAAAGGCAGGAAGGTTGCCCGGCCAGCCCGATTTTTCTTCAGAAATTCGATAGCCCGAGTCGCAGCCGCCTCATCTTCCACGATGATATTCTGACTGCTGGCTCCCAACGCAATTTCCAGCGCTGTCTGATAGTGGGGATCAAAGCTGAGCTTTTCGCTAACTGCTCCAACAATGCCACCCAGACGGCCAGCCTCCTGCAGCACACTCTTAACCCCAGCATAGAAATTGCTGTGATTTTTGAGAATGGCTTCCAAGCTATTGGAACGTGCCTGCTTGTTTTTGAGGTCGTCCAAAAGCTCAAACATCTTAGTCTGCTGATGCTTTATAATCAGCCTCTAGCTTCTCTACTAACTGGATCTGACTCTGGTAGTCAGCCAGTAGGCTCTTGAGGGCTTGGCGAGCAATTTCCAACTCCTCCAAACCAGCCTGCTCCTGAGTCTGACTAGCCTCCAAATCAGCCTGCAGCTTAGCATAGTCTGCTTTCTTGCTCTCAGCCAATTTAAGCTCGCTAGCCAGCTGACTCTCCAGAGAAGTCAAGTCATTAGAAAGATTTGCCTCTTCCTGCATGAGCTTGACATACTGCTCACGCAGATGCTCAATCAGCTGGTCTGGATCATCTGAAAAGTCTGCTAATTCTGCTTCCAAAGCAGCGATAGACTCCTCATTGTCACTCAGTTTGGCAGCTATTTGGCTCAATTCAGCCTGCTTGTCTTCTATGTTGCTTTCTATCTGAGCCAGTTTTTCTGACAGAGCGGCCAAACGTTCTTCATTTTCCCGACGGCTCGTCGCTGCCTGGCTGGACTCCAACTTAGAAAGATCAATCTGCCGCTCCAAATCACTGATTAAGCGGGTCAATTCCAGCAAACTAGCTTGATCATCAGACAAAGTTTGATTGAGCTCATGGCGCTTGGCCTTCAAGGTTTGGTTTTCAACTTCCAGCTCATCGCGCTTGCTGTAGTAGGCTGCTAGCTCCTGCTGGATATTCCTTAAATCTTCTTCAGCCTGGGTCAACTTTTCCTTATTAGCTGTCAGCTGAGCGACCAAAACATCCAAGTAAAGCTCTCGGCGCTGGCCATCCAGACTCAAGAAGCGCTTAGCAGTTTCAGCCTGCTTCTCCAAGGGCTTGACCTGGCTCTCCAGCTCGTAGATAATGTCTTCCAGACGGTCCAGATTATCCTGAGTTTGACTAAGCTTGCTTTCCGTTTCCTTACGACGTGTCTTATACTTAAGCACTCCAGCCGCTTCTTCAAAGATTGCCCGGCGTTCCTCCGGCTTGCTGTTGAAGATTTCCTCAACCTTCCCTTGGGAAATGATGGAGAAGGAATCTCGTCCCAGCCCAGTATCCATGAAAAGATCATGGACATCGCGCAGACGGACTTTTTTGCCGTCAATCTTATACTCACTGTCACCGCTGCGGTAAATGTGACGCTCCACCCGAATCTCATTGGCAGCATCCTTGATAAATTGGTCACTGTTGTCCAGAACCACTACCACGGATGCGTAATTAAGTGGCTTGCGGGTTTCTGTTCCCGCAAAAATCACATCGGGCATCTTGCCGCCCCGCAGACTTTTCACACTGGACTCTCCCAAGGCCCAGCGCAGGCTCTCCGTAATATTGGACTTGCCGGAACCATTTGGCCCAACAACCGCTGTCACTCCCTGATCAAAGACAACTTTAGTCTTATCAGCAAATGACTTGAAGCCCTGAATTTCAATTTCCTTTAAAAACATGAAGAACTTTCCTTTTCAAATGCGTTTTTAGCAGCTTCCTGCTCGGCCAGCTTTTTAGAACGCCCCTGGCCTTGACCGGACTTGCAGGCCATTGATGAGAACAGCCACCTCGAAATTTTTGGCATGAGCCGGCCCTGTTTCAGAGACGACCTGATAGGCAATTTCCACATCACCATTAATCTGCAGCAACTCCTGCAGCTTGGTCTTATAGTCCGTCACCCGCTCAAAATCTCCCGCTTCCACCTTGGGAATCATGACTTGATAGAGAAAGCTTTTGACTGCTTCCACACCCTTATCTAAGAGCAAAGCGCCTAAAAAGGCCTCAAACAAATCTCCTAAAATCGTATCACGATTCCGGCCGCCAGACTTCTCCTCACCGCGTCCCAGCTTGATAAACTGATCAAACTGACAATCACGGGCAAAGCCTGCCAGGCTCTCCTCCCGAACAATCATGGAACGCAGCTTGGACAGAGTCGCCCTCTGGTCTCTTAGGATACTTGGTATAAAGATACTCCGAAATAATCAGTTGCAGAACAGCGTCTCCTAAAAATTCCAAGCGTTCATTGTGTGAAATTTTTAAGAGGCGGTGCTCATTGGCATAGCTCGTATGGGTAAAAGCCGTTTCCAACAAGGTCTCATCAGAGAAAACCAAGTCAAACTGCTCCAGCAATGCTTTTTTCAAATTTTCCATTACTATTTTACATCATGCTGACTTCAGTCAGATAAGCAGCATGATACCTTTTCCTTTCCAAAGATATACAGTCTCTATTATAACAAAAAACAGGCGCAAACGCACCTGCTGACAGTGATTTCTATTCCTTATCCGGAATTACTTTAAACAAATAATAGGTGATAAAAATGGTCAGACCCAACAGTCCAATCTTAACCCAAATAATAGGCGCTAGAAAAATGGAAATCCCCATCAAGATATAGATGGAAACGATAATCTTTTTCTTACGCTCCTTGGCAATCGTTCCCGTCTCTCGAAAATCTGCCACATAGATTTGGTACATCTTGGTATGATAGAGCCAATTCTCAAAACGCTTGGAACTGCGCGAAAAGCAGGCGATGGACAAGAGAAGAAATGGTGTCGTCGGCAGGAGAGGCAGAAAAATCCCCAAAACTCCTAACCCTAAAGATAAGAGACCTACCACAAAGTAAATTGGCTGCATACAAGCTCCTTTCTGATATTTAAGAATCACTTAAATTCATTCTCTAACTAAGAAAAGCTCAAACTAATGATTTTTAATATTTAAAACGGGTATAGATGAATTTTTAATTGTTCTTCTGCTCATTTTTATTCTCCATGTCTTTTTTTCTCTGCTCTTGAATTTTAGAAACTTCTTTTTGCCACTCCATGTAGTCTTTATAAGTATCTAATGTTTTATTCTCATTATAATCTTCACTTGTAACAATATCAACTGTTTTTTCACCTACTGGAGTAAACCACTGGCGTAGGATTTGGTATTCTTCTTCTGCAGTAACCAATCCTTGACGAAACCCAATAGAACTTATTTGTGAATCATCTTCCATATGCTGTATAATTTCTGGATACTCTCGACTTAAATTAATCTCCTCCGACAACTTACTACCAGAAATCAAAGTCAGTCGATCTCTATCCAGTGAAGCGCCTCTTTCTTTGAGAATATCATAAAAATTTGTCCCATAAATCAAATCTCCCAATCTATATTGATAGCGTGACTCTAAATGATGCAAGATGGGATTCTCATCTTCTATCTTATGTGTTTCTAAATTCAATAAGACAAATGTGGGGCTATCTCCTTTCCACTTACGGAGCTCCAAAATTTGATAATCTTGACCGTTTCGTTTTGGTAAATAACGCTTCCTAAAGCTCCTAAATAGTATGAGGAATCATATTTTTTACCCAAAGCATACAAATCCACCTTCTGAGCGCTTGGTTTCTTCTGCTCAACATCATAGATATATACATTCCAATACCAACCTTCTGATGGTCTCTCGAAGAACTGGCTCTATCAAATCTCCGCTCATCTGTCACTAAGTAGCGCTGTCAAGGCCTCCATTCGAAATATATCTTTGTTGGATGATTGTATCAAAACAAACTGATTTTTCATCACCGAAAGTTTCAATATTCTCTATTTTTGGCTTCTTAAAGACATCATATTCAATCTTAGGTTTTACCCCTATTGAAAACTATGAAACAAAAGATAAATACACCTATCAATGCAAGCCCTAAAGCTATAATTGTAATTAAGATATATTTATTTCGAAACATTCTCAGAACCTCCCTTGGGCAATGCGATTGAATTCAGCTTCTCGCATAAAAACTCACCATAACTATTTTTGTATTAACTTATTATATCACACAGTCCTTTAAAGTAGAGAAAAAGAGACTGGACAAAAGTGTCTCAGTCTAGCTTTTATTTAGTTTTAAAGTTCTTGACTAACTAATTGACTGCTCAACAACAAATGGCTGTTGAGTTTGCGAAAGTAAGTCGCTTTCGTTTTGCTCATCTATTAAACTTCAAAAGTTCCTTTGATGAAAACTTTTAAATACTCGTCAAAAGGCGTTGCGGTATCAGGCAGGTATCATGAGACTTGGAAATCGTGGCCGACTGCCATATCGGCTTGAGCCAGTTGATTGACCATGGTCATGTGAGCCAATTCCTTGATATTGTTTTCCTTGCTGAGATGCCCTAGATAGATTCGCTTGGTGCGATTGCCTAAAGTCCGAATCATGGTCTCTGCTCCGTCCTCATTGGACAGGTGACCCATATCCGAAAGAATCCGCTGCTTGAGACTCCAAGGGTAGGCACCGCTGCGGAGAATTTCAATATCATGGTTGCTCTCAATCAGATAGCCGTCGGCATTTTCGATAATCCCAGCCATCCGGTCACTGACATAGCCCGTATCCGTCAGCATGACAAAGCTCTTGTCATCCTTCATAAAGCGGTAAAATTGTGGACAGGCTGCGTCATGACTGACACCAAAGCTCTCCACATCCAAGTCTCCAAAGGTCTTGGTCTTGCCCAATTCAAAGATATGCTTTTGACTAGCATCCAGCTTGCCCAAGTCCTTTTCCATAGCCTTCCAAGTGGCCTCATTAGCATAAATATCCAGATGATACTTGCGGGCCAACACTCCAACGCCATGAATGTGGTCCTTGTGCTCATGAGTCACTAAAATGGCATCCAAATCCTCAGGCTTGCGGCCAATTTCGCCCAGCAAGCTCGTAATTTTCTTGCCTGATAAGCCAGCGTCAACCAAAATCCGCTTTTGGTCTGTTTCCAGATAGAAACAATTACCGCTTGATCCTGACGCCAGAATACTGTATTGAAATCCTTTAGTCATGTTTACTTTCTATATATCATCTTCATTATCCCAGTCGTCATCCCGGACGCCATCATTCTCATAAGGCAAGACAATGGTAAAGGTCGAGCCCACACCATACTCACTCTTAGCCCAGATAAAGCCCTGATGCTGCTTGATAATTTCCTTGGCAATAGCCAGCCCCAGACCCGTTCCGCCCTGTGCGCGGCTGCGTGCCTTGTCCACTCGATAAAAGCGATCAAAAATCTTAGGCAAGTCCTGCTTGGGAATTCCTAGTCCTTCGTCTGCAATAGAGAGAATCAACTGCTCATCAGTTGTCTTGATGGAAACAGTAATGGTTCCACCATCCGGCGAATACTTGATAGCATTGTTCATGATATTATCAATCACCTGGGTCAGCTTATCTGTATCAATCTCTACCCAAATCGGTGTTATAGGATAATCACGGATAATCTCATATTTCTTAGTTTCGTCTTGATTTTTTATCTTGTCAAAGCGATTGAGGATAAAGGTGATAAAGGCCGTGAAATTCGTCAGCTCCACTTCCAGATGACTGGTCTCATTGTCAATACGGGACAGACTAAGCAAGTCCGTTACCATCCGCATCATGCGGTTGGTTTCATTGAGCGATACCTTGACAAAGTCTGGCGCTACTGGCTCAGACAAGGCTCCCTCATCAGGGGCTTCCAGATAGGACTTAACACTGGTCAGCGAGTCCGCAACTCATGGCTGACGTTAGAGACAAAGAGGCGACGCTCCGCTCTTCCTTGTCCTGCTCGGTCGTATCATGCAAGACAGCTACCAAACCAGAAATGAAAGCCCTGACTCCCCGCCTTACCAGGGCAAAGCGAACCCGTAAGCTCAAGTACTCACCATTTTTCATCCTGAGAATCTATTGTCAACTCAGGAACATTGGTAATCAGGTCCCTCAAATCATACTCGTCTGAAATCAAGCAGATCCAAAATACTCATATTTTTGGACCTCATCTCTTAACTCCCAACTGCTTGGTTGCCATATCGTTGATAGTGATAATCTGCCCCCGGCGGTTGGTCGTAAGCACGCCATCTGTCATATAGGACAGGATACTGGAAAGGCGTTTTGTTTCTTGCTCAAAGGTTTTCATGTGTCAGTCGAATGACCTCTGAAAGATCATTGATACTGTTGGTCATATCTGTGATTTCTGGACTCCTTGCATGTCCAGCACTTCAGAATAGTCACCCTGCAATCAAATCTTTAACCTTTTGATTAAGCTGTACAAGCTTTTGATTATCACAGCGATTTTCCAATAAAAAGCAAGGCAACAACTACAATGAAACCGATAATAATGATTGCAAAGACAAAATCCGCAGAAATCACAAATTGTTTAATTGCTTCAATCATTATTTCTCATATAATAGCCAACTCCATGGCGAGTCAAGATGTACTCAGGCCGGCTTTGGCGTATCTTCAATCTTTTTCACGCAGGCGTCGGATGGTCACATCCACTGTACGGACATCGCCAAAATAGTCATAGCCCCATACTGTTTCCAGTAAAGTGCTCACGTGTCATGACCTGACCGATATGTGTCGCCAAATGGTGAAGCAGTTCAAACTCACGGTGGGTTAGCTCCAGCTCCTTGCCATGCTTCTTAGCAACAAAAAGCATCTGGCAAAAATCTGCAGTTCTCAATGGTCAACTCGTTTGGGCCACTTTCTTCTCTGGTTTTTCCACAACAAGGTCTGCTCGACGAAGAAGTGCCTTGACACGCGCCTGCAGCTCACGATTTGAGAAAGGCTTGGTCACATAGTCATCTGCACCGATTTCAAGGCCGATAACCTTGTCAAACTCACTGTCCTTAGCAGACAATACAATAATCGGAACATTGCTGGTCTTGCGAATAGTCGAGCAACTTCCAGTCCGTCCACTTCTGGCAACATCAAGTCCAGAATCAAGATGTCTGGCTGTTCTGCTTCAAACATTTCCAAGGCTTTCCTTGCCATCAAAGGCAGTCAAAACCTCATAGCCTTCTTTGGCCATATTAAACTTAATAATATCTGAGATTGGCTTTCATCATCTACAACTAATATTTTCTTCATATGTTCACCTTAACATAAGATTGGGATTGAATCAACTCCATGATAGAAAAGTTGTGACATAGTCAGCTAAGTCGTCCTGCATCAAAACGTGCAAAAAGGCAATCTAGTTTGCCTAGCTAGACTCCCAATCAATTTTATTTATTTATATAGTCTTATTATACCAAAAGTTTTCTTAAAAACACTAATTCAAGCCATTTTTATTCCACATTTGTGAAAATGGACGATTCTCATCAAAAAAAATTTCTCTGAATAAAAATAGTCATTTTTATTCAATTTGACAGTTTATTTATTCTATGGTAAAATCTATGTCATATTATCTAACACAAAGGAGAAAGATATGGCTTTTAGTTGAATTTAAAAAAATGTCGAAAAAGTATTACGGAGACTACCATGCTCTGCGCAATATCAATCTCAGTTTTGAAAAAGGACAAGTAGTCGTACTGTTAGGGACCATCTGGCTCAGGAAAATCTACTCTTATCCGTACAATCAACGCTTTTAGAAGGTATTGATCAGGGAGCTTGATCGTCAACGGCCACGAGATCGTGAACGCTGCTGCCAAAGATCTGGTCAACTTACGCAAAGAAGTCGGAATGGTCTTTCAACACTTTTAATCTTTACCCCCCACAAAACGGTGTTAGAAAATGTCACTTTGGCGCCTATTAAAGTTCTAGGAATGGATAAACAAGAAGCTAAAAAAATCGCTCAAAAATATCTAGAATTTGTCAACATGTGGGACAAGAAAGACTCTTACCCAGGCATGCTGTCCGGTGGACAAAAGCAAAGGATTGCCATTGCCCGTGGATTAGCCATGCACCCTGAGCTCCTGCTCTTTGATGAACCGACTTCTGCCCTGGACCCTGAAACAATCGGGGATGTTCTGGCTGTTATGCAAAAATTAGCCAAAGACGGCATGAACATGATTGTGGTCACACACGAAATGGGATTTGCCCGTGAGGTTGCTGACCGTATTATCTTCATGGCAGACGGTGAGGTGTTAGTGGATACTACTGATGTTGATGCTTTCTTTGACAATCCTACCGAACCTCGCGCTAAGCAGTTTCTCAGTAAAATTATCAACCATGAGAGTGATAACGTGCTTTCTTAAAAAGGAGAAGACCTATGAAATTACAAAAATACTCATCAGCCTATTCTTACTCCTTCTGACTCTAGGCTTTATTAATGCTGTTCCTGCACAAGCCGATTCCAGTACCAGCCAACAGGTCAAGGCTATCCAGAAACGCGGTGTCCTCAATGTCGGTGTCAAGCAGGATGTACCTAACTTTGGTTACCTCAATCCTGATAGCAATACATACAGCGGTCTAGAAATCGATATTGCAAAGAAGATTGCTAAGGAACTAGGCGTCAAAATCAACTACGTCCCAGTTACTGCACAAACACGCGGACCACTTCTGGACAACGGACAAGTTGACATGGTCATTGCGACCTTTACCATCACAGATGAGCGTAAGGAAATCTATAATTTCACAACCCCTTACTACACAGATGCTTCTGGTTTTCTAGTTAATAAATCCAGCAAAATTACAGATGTCAAGGACTTGAATAACAAGACTATCGGCGTCGTCCAAGGCTCTATTACTCAAACCTTGCTGGAAGAAATCGCCCAAGAGAAAAAGCTCAACTTCAAATATGTGGAGTTAGGCTCCTACCCTGAACTTGCTGTTTCCTTGCGGGCTCACCGTATTGATGCCATTTCTGTTGACAAGTCAATCCTAACCGGCTATGTAAGCTCCAAGTCAAACATTCTGGATTACAGCTTCAAAAAAGCTGATTATGGTGTGGTAACAAAAAAATCCAATACTCAATTGAATGACTATGTAGATGGCCTAATCTCTAAATGGAAGGAAAACGGCAGTCTACAGAAACTTTATGACAAATATGATTTAAAACCATCTACTTCAACAGATGATTAGAAAGGAGACCCCATGAGTTTTAGTATTTCTTCTTGGCAGGCCTACTTTGCAGACTTTGGCAAGTTTTTCCAAGGATTCCTCTTTACTTTAGCTATTTCTATCGGTGCCCCTGACCTTGGCTCTTCTACTAGGGATTTTCTTTGGAGCGATCAGCACAGGTAAGCACAAAGTTCTACGTGGTCTAGCTCGTATTTTTGTTGAGTTTTATCAGAATACACCACTCTTAGTTCAATTTGTAATTGTCTTTTACGGTCTTCCGCTAGTCAGCAATTACACCATCATGCCCTCAATCTATTGGACTGCGGTCCTCTGTGTAGGATTATACCACGGTGCTTATATCGCCGAAGTTATCCGCTCAGGTATCCAGTCTATTCCTCGTGGACAGACCGAAGCTGCACTCTCTCAGGGCTTTACCTATGTAGAAACCATGCGATACATCATCCTGCCCCAAGCTTTCGGATTATCCTGCCACCGTTAATCAATCAGGTCGTCAATCTGATAAAAAACACTTCTACCGTCGCTATTATCTCTGGTATGGATCTGATGTTCGTGACCAAGTCCTGGTCTGCTCTGAATTCCAACTACATCCCAGCCTTTGCTGGAGCAGCTTTGCTCTACTTCCTCCTTTGCTTCCCTATCGCTAGCTGGGGACGTAAGGTAGAGGAAGCCAATAAACAAGCTTACAGCATCTAAGGAGGTCTCTATGGAAAATATTTTAAAAGTCTTAACCGCAAACAACCTCCTCTTTATCCTTAAGGGGCTCTGGCTGACGCTGCAAATTTCTTTCATTTCCATTGTCCTATCCACGATTTTTGGAACGATTCTAGCAGTCATGAGAAACGGAAAAAATAAACTGCTCAAGCTGATTGCCAGCATTTACATCGAATTTGTCCGTAATGTACCCAATCTGCTCTGGATTTTCACCATCTTTTTAGTCTTTCAGATTAAGTCAACGCCAGCCGGTATCATCAGTTTCACTGTCTTTACTTCTGCTGCTTTGGCAGAAATTATCCGAGGCGGCCTCAATGCCATTGATCCAGGTCAGACTGAAGCTGGCTTATCTCAAGGATTTACTCAGTTTCAAATTCTGCGTTATACCATCCTACCTCAGGCTATTCGGAAAATGCTGCTGCCAGCCATCATTTCTCAGTTTGTCACAGTGATTAAGGATACCAGCCTTCTCTATTCTGTTATTGCGCTCCAAGAACTTTTTGGTTCTGCTCAAATTCTGATGGGACGCTATTTTGAAGCTGAACAAGTCTTTGCGCTCTACCTACTAGTAGCAGCCATCTATTTCCTGATTAACTTCGCCATTTCCAGCTTCTCGCGCAAGCTATCCCAACGCTGGGCTCAAGCTGCAGAATAAGTAGCTTAAATACAGACCTACTGTTAAAAAGCTGAGTTTACCATCTCAGCTTTTTTATTTTTAATATTTGTGATAGAATAATATCAAAGGATAGACAAGGAGAACGATATGAAAAAACTGACATTGCTTTTCACCACTTTCTTAACACTAATCTTTCTCAGCGCCTGCGGTCAGCACACTAGCTTTCCAGGGAAAATGGAAGGCTCAGAAAGCAAACGGCGAGGACATTGACATTGTCTTCAATGACAAGACCGGCAAGCTAGGTGATAAAGAATTTCACTATAAGATAGATAAGTCAGGCTATCAAGATAACACCAAATATTACAGTATCACTGTCAGCGATACCTATCACTACACCATCCTTTTCCCAGATGATGATATGAAAATAGCTACTCTTCTAGAACCTGATGACCCGTCTAGCGACCCTCTCTATGGGGAAATGCTCTATGCCATGAACCGAAATGAGTATCCTGATTTTTGATGATTATGTGGATAAATACTTGAATTAAGATTAAACTTGCTAACATAATTAGTTAAAGAAGTTTTCACCTACAGATAGAAAATAATTAAACCCGAGCTAATTGCTCGGGTTTTATATATCTAATGAATTCTACTTTTTCAACACGTGATTTGTTGGCAATATCTGCTAAGATTTGCTCTACAAATTCGTCTCACTAGTATTGTATGTGTTTCTTTTTTGACCGTAGCGGCGGACATTAACAGTACCGTCTTCGACTTCCTTGTCACCAACGATGAGCTGATAAGGAATCTTGCTAGTTTGTGAGGCACGAATCTTGTACTGCATCTTTTCATTGCGCTCATCCACATCAGCACGTACACCCTTGTCGCGCAGCTTTTTAGCCATTTGCCAAGCATAGTCAATATGGGCTTCGTTAGAAACTGGAATCAAAGTCACTTGATGCGGAGCCAGCCAGGTCGGGAAGGCACCCTTGTAATTTTCAATCAAGATGGCTGTGAAGCGCTCCATGGTTGAGATAACTCCACGGTGAATCATAACTGGACGATGCTCTTCACCGTCAGCTCCGATATACTTGAGGTCAAGCGCTCTGGCAAGAGGAAGTCCAGCTGGATAGTTGATAGAGTTTCCTCATTTCCTAGGGCTGTTTTAACCTGGATATCAAGTTTAGGACCGTAGAAGGCTGCTTCTCCTTCTGCTTCAAAATAGTCCACACCCATTTCGTCCAAGGCTGCTCGCAACATGGTTTGGGCATTTTCCCACATCTCATCGTTATCATAGTATTTATGCGTATCCTGAGGGTCACGAAGAGACAGACGGAAACGATATTCTGTCAAGTTGAAGTCAGCGTAAACGTCGATAATCAACTGCAGCGCACGCTGGAATTCTTCTTGAATCTGTTCTGGCGTTACAAACAAGTGGCCATCGTTCAAGGACATTTCACGTACACGTTGAAGACCAGTCAGGGCACCAGATTTTTCGTAGCGGTGCATCATGCCAATCTCAGCGATACGGATTGGAAGCTCACGGTAAGAGTGAACATGGTGTTTGTAGACTTGGATGTGGTGAGGGCAGTTCATCGGACGCAAAACAAACTCTTCCCCATCACCCATATCCATAGTCGGGAACATATCCTCTTGGTAGTGCTCCCAGTGACCAGAAGTCTTATAAAGCTCCACAGAAGCCAAAGGCGGAGTGTAGACGTGTTGGTAGCCTGAAGACAACTCTTTATCAACGATGTAGCGCTCCAACTCGCGACGGACAGTCGCACCATTTGGCAGCCAGAATGGCAAGCCTTGACCCACTTCTTGAGAAATCATGAAGAGATCCAGCTCTTTCCCTAACTTACGGTGGTCGCGTTCTTTGGCTTCTTCCCGCATTTGCAGATATTTCTTCAGGTCTTTCTTGTCAAACCAAGCAGTACCATAGACCCGCTGCATCATAGCATTGTCGCTGTTCCCGCGCCAGTATGCTCCAGCCACGTTCAAGAGATGGAAGATTTGAATCCGACCTGTAGATGGAACGTGAGGCCCACGGCAGAGATCCACATATTCACCCTGACGGTAGATGGTCAAACCGCCCTCATCTTCTGAATGCTCTTCAATCAATTCCAACTTGTAAGGATCGTTTTTGAAAATTTCACGTGCCTCATCCTTGGTCACTTCCTCACGGATGGATGGGAAATTTTCTTTGACGATTTTCTTCATTTCTTCTTCGATACGAGGCAGATCTTCATTTGAAATTTGCCCTGTTTCATTGTCCGTATCGTAGTAGAAACCGTCCTGAATAGCAGGACCAACGCCCAAGTGAATATCTGGGAAAAGACGGCGAGCTGCTTGTGCAAACAAGTGAGCAGCAGAGTGACGCAAGATGTCTAAAGCGTCTTCGTGGTCAGGTGTCACGATTTCAATGGCACCATCTTCAGTGATGGCACGAGTCGTATCAATCAATTTGCCATTGAATTTACCAGCCAAAGCTTTTTTAGCTAGGGAATTGCTGATAGATTGAGCAATTTCAAAAGTTGTAACGCCAGATTCGAATTCACGAACAGCGCCATCTGGGAAAGTGATCTTAATCATGTGTTTTCTCCTTTAATATTATATTGTTTCTGTTAAGCAATTTAAAGATTCGAGCAATCTCTTCCGCAGTCTGCTTTTCTGACTGACTACCATCTGTTATGAGGCTAGGATAGCCCTAATCTCACCACTTCCTTACGAACCATTTGAGCAAAAGAATGTCTCGCTGCATCCAGTTTTCAAAAGCTTGCTCAGGATTGGTTGTTCCTCTAAGACATAAAGGACCCATTCTCTCTGTCTATAATGCTTTTTCTGAAAATCAGCTGTCAGTCAAGCATAGATAAGAGGGCGCTGGGCATTCAAGCTCCTTTACCAAGTGAGGCAAAAGTCCTGCCCCCTCCACCAAGAGAGATCTATCTTGATTTTTTATCAAGTAAGATTTTACATAAGGAAAAATCTCTTCATAAAAGCGCCATTCTTCATCTGCCATCTCTTCTGGATTTCTCATCCAGATTTGTTCCGATTTCTGTCACTGTCTAAGAAGGCAAATCGGCTGTGAATCTGCATGATTGACTCATCATCTCGTCTACCCAAATCATCCAGTTTGATATGAAGCAGCTGATACTGTCTATCAAGAAGTGAAGCAATTGTTGACTTCCCACTACAAGGCGATCCGCCAATCATATAAAGCACCATTCTTCCTCCTTCTGACAAAAGAAAAACGACATCCATAAAAGGACGTCGCAACGTGGTTCCACCTTCATTTATGCAAGTCAAAAGACTTACACCTCGAATCGGCTCTAACGTAGCCACCGTTTTATGTTTGCATAAAAGCTGATAGAGTAGTCCCAACTGCATCCTCTACGCGATTTCCAGCTCCACGCGCTCTCTAAAAGATTTCCTGCAGGTGATTTGTCTCTAGAAAACATTATAGCACGATTGGAAAAATTTGCAAGAGCTATTGTCCATCAAAACCAGAAAAATGATTTAGAGCCTCTTGACTCAAAGTGGCAGCTTGACGTTTTTTACGGTATTGCTCTGCCAACAGCATTCCTCCCAAAGAAAGGAATAACAAGACATGAATATCCCTAGCATTATAAAGCGTGGAAGTGATTGGATTATAAATCTTGTCTCCTGAGTAAAAAAGTCCGTCAAAAAAGTTTTTGAATAGATAATAATACTGAACCCCTGGAATCAAAAGAAGAAAGGGCAGAGAAAAACCTTGCATCCGAGTATTTATATAAACAATCACTGCTCCAATCAAAGGAAGCAGCAAAGCATAATAAAATAAATTAAGATTAGAAAGCCAGTTCAAATTGCTTCCCATACTCTCTGTATTATTTATAAAATATTGCCAAATTTGTTCCCAAATCAAGCCCGAACCAACGACAATGCCATAGAACAAAAGCAACAAAGGCAGCTGTTTGAGATATTTTTTCATAAGATTTCTCCTCTATTTCTAAACAAAACCTTGCATAAATAGCTATTGCCACAATGATGCAAGGCATGTTTCTATTCTAATAATTTAGTAATATTCCTGATTTTTTTCACTTGCTTACTCGAAGCTTTGAGGATACGAACGGAGCCATTGATTGGAAGAGATGACCTTGCCAGGCAGATAGGCCACCGTCTTGGCCAGACGCTTGGCAGCACTTTCCTCTGGGCTAAGCTCGTTATGGAAGTCCTTGGAAATAGTCAAATCCAGATAAAACTCATAGACTCTGCGGCCAAAATTCTCCGCTGAAATTTCGTAGAGCTTGTCTGCTAACTTCTGCTCATCCATATCAGGTGTCGCAATAATTGCCTCTAAAATAGCACCTGATAAATCCCGCTCTTGGTAATAAAGGGTTCCAAAAATCTTGTCACTGATAACATTATCCAGATAAGGATTTCCATGGGCAATAATCGGCGTGCCGCTGGCTAAGCTTTCCAGATAGGTCAGACCTTGGGTCTCACTGGTTGAGGCAGAGATAAAGAAATCCGCAGCTTTATAGTAAAGGGCCGTATCACTAGGAGCAATCATCCCTGTAAAGATGACAGTATCTTCAATCTGAAGCTTGGCAACCAGTTCTTTCAAGTCTTCCGCATAAGGGCCGTCACCGACAATGACTAGCTTGACTTTGTCATTTTCATCAAGGACGGCAGGCATCGCTTCAACGATAGCCTGGATATTCTTTTCATAAGAAATACGGGACAGACTGAGCAACATAATCTCATCTTCAGCCAGTCCTAGCTTGAAACGGAGTTTCTTGATATCCTCACGCGAAATTTCCGGCCGCTCAAACTTCGCCAGCTCAATCCCTGTCGGAATCACCCGTTTTTCTGCTTCGATTTTATAATCAACCAAAAGGTCATAAACAATCTCGCTAGGGCAGATAACCCCATCCAAATCACTCATGAAGCCGCGGACGATGTACTTGACCATACTAGGACGGATGACCATCCCCTTGGCAATATAGTGCACATAATCCTCATACTGGGTATGATAGGTATGTACTACCGGAATCCGCAGCTCTTTAGCAATCCAAATTCCCAGCAGCCCTAATGAAAACTCAGTCTGGGTATGGATAATATCCAGCTGGTACTGGCGGGCAATTTCTAAAGGCATGAGAAAATCCTCGATAAGCCACTCTTCGGTCCTTAAAGGCAAAGAAAGGTACGCTGGGAATCCGAATAATCTGCCAATCCTCATAACGATTGACATCCTTGTCCGTCGTCGTAAAAATAAATACCGTGTGACCTAATTTTTCCAGCTCCGTCTTCAAAGTCCGAATACTGGTAGCAACCCCAGAGACCTGAGGAAAATAGGTATCTGTAAAAAGACCAATACGCATCTTACATCTCCAAAACTGTTTGATAAGCCTCAACTAACTGACCTGAGACATCGTCAATGGATCGACTTTTAGCCACCTGATAGCCTGCTTCACGCTTGTCAACCTTTTTATCCAAGATATTTCTCAGAGACTGGACAAACTCATCTACATTGTGACAGAGCTCAGCTGAACGATCATCCACCCAGCCCTGATAGACTGGAATATCACGCAGCACAACATTCTGCTCACTGGCCAAGGCTTCCAGGACAACAATTCCTTCAGTTTCCTCATAGGACGGGAAAAAGAAGGCATCTGCTCCAGACATGGCTCCCTGAAATACTGCTCCCTTAAAATAGCCGGGAAATTCAACATTATCAGGATGGTCAAAGAGAACCAGACGGCGAATCTTGCGCGGAATCAGCCAGAGATTGATAGAGCCCAGCCAGATAAAGCGCACATCTGGCATCCTGCGGGCAACCTCTACAAAATCCTCAATCCCCTTGCGGCGGAAATAAAGGCCAGCACAGACGACCACTTTCTGCCCTTCTTCAATCTTAAAATATTTTTTAAAAACTTCTTCCTTGCGAGCATCTTTCTTATACTTAGGCAGGTCAATACCGTTTGACACAGCCACCATAGGCGTAGTGACCCCATAAGACTGAATCAGCTGCTTGGAATACTCCGAAGGCGTGATAATGAAATCCGCCTTTTTATACATGTGAGTCAGATATTTACCAAAAAGCGGAGCAAAGAGATTGGATCCAATGAAGGAATTTTCAAAGTCCTCCTTGGTCGAATGCCCGTGCATAATCACTTTTTTTATTGCGCCTCTTAGCAGCATGTAGGAGAAGCAAGCTGCGAGGACCATAGGTATTGATGTGAACCACATCATAATCTCCTAAAACGTCCGTCGTATAAGGAATCCCAGCCAAATCCAAGGCATGCATCTGATGCTGGAGAGCTCGGCCAATTCCCGATTTCTCCAAAACGGACTTTCCTTCAAGATACAGTAATACTTTCATACTTCCTATTATACCGAAAATCAAATAAAAAGGAAAACCACAAGGGCAAATGAGGTAAAAAATCCATCCAAAGCCTGATAGCATATAGAAAACTGCTCTAACTGAATGGAAACAAAAAAAGGCTGAGGTACTACGCCTCAGCCTCACTCAATAATAGTGAAAATTTCTTAAAGCAGTCATTGACTTAGTCTCTTCACTCACTTTTCGAGTTCAGAGAAGTTCCTAATCAGACTTGCGGCTCACCGCTTATTTCCGAGTTGATTTACGCTCGCTAATACTGTGAGCCAGGAGAACTTCGCGTTCTTCCAATTCTTCCTTATGCATAATCTTAGTCAGCATGCGCATACTGATAGCGCCGATGTCATAGAGGGGCTGACCGATTGTGGAAAGGTTAGGACGAGTGAAACGAGCTACTTGCGAATCATCACTGGTAATGATTTCAAAATCTTCTGGAACCTTGACACCTTGATCAGACAGACCATTTAAGAGGCCTGCTGCCAGTTCATCTCCTGTGACAAAAGCTGCAGTTGCTTTGGAAGCAATAACACGCTCTGCCAAGTGGTAGCCATCATCATAAGAATATTTAGATTCAAAAACCAAGCCTTCGCTGTATGAAAGCTTCTTATTCTTCAAGCCATCTTTATAGCCTGATAGACGGATTTTCCCGTTGATATCATCTACGAGCGGTCCGCTGACAAAGGCAATTTTCTTATTGCGCTTAGCCAGTAATTCTACAGCATCAACCGTTGCTTGCTTGTAGTCAATATTGACGCTAGGAAGTTGATGCTCCACATCGACAGTACCCGCCAAAACGACCGGTGTGCGCGAACGTGAAAACTCTGAGCGAATTTTCTCCGTCAGATGATAGCCCATGAAAATAATGCCATCTACCTGCTTAGAAAAGAGGGTATTGACAACGGATACTTCCTTATCATCATCCTCATCACTGTTAGCCAAGACAATGTTGTATTTATACATTTCGGCAATATCATCAATCCCTTTTGCCAGGGTTGAGAAATAACTGTTGGTAATATTTGGAATGACAACGCCGACGGTTGTAGTCTTCTTGCTGGCTAGTCCACGTGCTACTGCATTTGGACGATAGTCAAGACGATCAATGACCTCTAAAACTTTTTTACGTGTGTTTTCTTTGACGTTCTTGTTTCCATTCACTACTCGACTGACTGTCGCCATCGAAACTCCCGCTTCACGGGCGACATCATAAATCGTTACTGTGTCGTCTGTGTTCATATAGTTTCCTTTCTTCTATTGAAAATATCGTTTTCACTTTCCTACATTCACCATTTTATCACTTCTTGTAAACACTTTCAAGTATTTTGATAAGTTTTTGAAAAGTCTTGCTTTTTTTGACATTTTTTGCCAAAATAGAGGCATAGAAAGAAGGTTGTGACCATGACGAAAATTCAACAAATTACCCATTATCTAGAGAATGAGAAGCTAGATGCTGCTGTCCTGTCTGATCCAGTCACTATCAATTATCTGACTGGTTTCTACAGCGACCCACATGAGCGGCAGATGTTTTTGTTTGTCTTTCCTGACCATGAGCCCCTGCTCTTTGTGCCTGCTCTAGAAGTTGAGCGTGCTTCAGGTTCTGTTCCCTTTTCAGTCCTTGGCTATATGGACTCTGAAAATCCTTGGCAGAAGATTAAAGCTGCCCTGCCGGCTCACTCCTTCAAGACTGTCGCTCTTGAGTTTGATAACTTGATTTTGACCAAATATCATGGATTGAAAACTGTCTTTGATAGTGCAGAATTTACCAACCTGACTCCTTACGTCAACCGCTTGCGCCTGATTAAGTCTGCCGATGAAATCCAGAAAATGCTGGTAGCTGGCCAATATGCTGACAAGGCTGTTAATATCGGTTTTGACAATATCTCACTGGACAATACTGAAACAGATATCATCGCTCAGATTGACTTTGCCATCAAGCGAGAAGGCTATGAGATGAGCTTTGAAACCATGGTGCTGACGGGAAATAATGCAGCTAATCCGCACGGCATTCCCGGTGCCAATAAAGTCGAAAATAACGCCCTCCTCCTCTTTGACCTTGGCTGCATGGTCAATGGCTATGCTAGTGATATGACACGGACCGTTGCTGTCGGCCAGCCGGACCAGTTTAAAAAAGATATCTACCATCTGACACTGGAAGCCCAACAAGCTGCTCTTGACTTTATCAAGCCAGGCATCACAGCTCATGAAGTAGACCGCGCAGCACGGCAGGTCATCGAAAAAGCTGGCTATGGTGAGTATTTCAATCACCGCCTCGGCCACGGTATCGGTATGGATGTTCACGAATTTCCATCCATTATGGAAGGCAACGACATGGTCATCGAAGAAGGCATGTGCTTCTCTGTTGAGCCTGGTATTTACATCCCTGACAAGGTCGGTGTCCGTATCGAAGACTGCGGCCATGTCACTAAGAATGGTTTTGAACTCTTCACCGAAACTAGCAAGGACTTGCTGTATTTTGAATAGAATTTTATAAGCCTATATTATGTCTTGAATGATTATTGGGCTTGGCAAAGGACTTCTGGTTCTTTAAGCTATCATTATTGGACATCGTTATAGCTGTCTTAGTCCTTAAGCGTTTATAATTTCAAAAAAACGATGGAAAAGTTTCTGTCGTTTTTTCTTGTTTTCTAGTAATTATACTAATTCATTTAGGCTCACCTGCTTTTCCTCTAATGATGTGAGCTGTCAGAGACTTTCCAAAGAACTCATTTAATCTTCACTAACCAGTTTTTACACTAGCAAGATGATTCATCACTGAAAAGATAAAGCGTCATTAAACCTTGTCATATCAGAAGCTTTTTATCCCTTCTTGCCCTTCTGATTTAAAAATGTTATAATTTTTTATGAAAAATTGTCTAAAAATTCTAATCTTTGTTGTTAAGGAGGTCTGGATGGTCTTTAAAAAGTCAGAAAATCACGGATTTTCTCGCTATATCTGCCTGCTCTTGCTTCTCATCATTTTTCTGGCTTTCTCCCTCTTTTTAGCTGTATCCCTGGGATCGGTCACTATTGACATACAAGATACTTACCATATTATTTTCAGCAAGCTCGGATTTCCCCTTGGCACAGGCAAACTATCTCCCTCTACAATCGCTATTGTTTGGAACATGCGGGTTCCAAGAGTGCTCTTGGGAATCCTAGCTGGTGCTGGCCTGTCTGTCTGTGGCAGCGTTATGCAATCTACTGTCAATAATCCTATCGCAGAGCCTTATATCCTAGGAATTTCAGCGGGTGCAACTTTCGGAGCCACACTGAGCATTATCTTAGGGCTCAAATCCATTACTGGTGCTGGCGCCTTTATAGGAGCCATTCTGGCATCGGCTGTGGTCCTTTTTATCGCATCCATGCAGGGAAAAATGACGACAAGCAGTCTGATATTATCAGGAACAGTTGTAAATGCCCTTTTTATCGCCTTTTCCAACTTTATCATTTCCGTCGGTGCCAACGCCGACAGTGTTATGACGATTAAGTTCTGGACTATGGGCTCACTGGCTGGAACTTCTTGGTCAGATCTTGCCTTGCCGGCTCTTGTTGTTGGTTTCTCCTTTTTGTTTTTCTGTTCCCAGTATCGGATTTTCAATACTATGATGATGGGGGACGAAGCAGCTTTGACACTGGGAGTGCCTCTGCGTTTTTACTGGTTCCTCTATATCACAGTTGTCGCAATAATGACTGCGGTGCTGGTTGCCTGCTGCGGTATTATTGGCTTGTCGGACTAATCACTCCGCACATTGCTCGAAGATTAGTCGGTACCAACTACAAAAGGCTCTTTCCTATCGCTACCCTGCTCGGCTCTCTCTTTCTTGTCTGGGCAGATGTTTTGGCTCGAATTTTGGTCAAAAATGCCGAGCTGCCGATTGGGATCTTCACCGCTTTAGTCGGCGCCCCCTTCTTTATCTACATTGTAGCCAAAAGCCGAAAGGAGGTAAGCAGCTGATATGGATCTAACTTGCCAAAATATCCACTATTCTATTGGCCCAAAAGAGATTTTGAAAGGGATTTCGCTCAAAGTCGAGGGAAATCAGTTTCACACCATTTTAGGGCCCAACGGAAGCGGTAAAACTAGTCTGCTCAAAACCATCTACCGTCAGATCAAACCTGACAGCGGGAACATTTATCTAGACGGAAGGCCACTTGAACAGATCAGCATAAAAAAAGCTGCCCAGAAAATAGCCGTTGTAACTCAGTTTAACCATCTTCAGTTTGACTGCACCGTCCAAGAAATCGTCATGCTGGGCAGGACGCCGCATCTGTCCCTTTTTCAAAAAGAGAGCGAAAAAAGACTATGCCCTTGTCCGTCATGCCTTGAGTCAGGTAGACATGCTGGACAAGAGAGAGCGAACCTATCTATCCCTGTCTGGCGGTGAGAAGCAAAGAGTCCTGCTGGCACGCGCTTTGGCTCAACAGCCAAGCCTACTGCTCCTAGACGAGCCGACCAATCATCTGGATATCAAATACCAGCTGGATATGCTGCGTATCGTCAAAGACCTGAAGATCAATGTTTTGGCTGTCTTGCACGATATCCAACTGGCTTGTCGGTATTCAGACTATTTGTACCTCATGAAGGGAGGTGAGATTGCATACCAAGGCGCTCCAAACGAGGCCATCACCCATGATTCACTGCAAGCCGTTTACGGTATTCAGAGCAAAGTGATCTGGACTAACGATCGACAGGCCATGATTCAGTATCTATGAGAGTCTGTTTTCAGCTTTATCTATACAAGCTCCAAGCCCAAGAAAGGAAGGAAATATGAAAAAAACACTCAGTATCTTACTCGTCGCAACTGCTGCACTGACAATGGCAGCTTGCAATTCTTCATCTAAGGAAAGTACGAAAGAAAGCTCAACTTTCGCAATCTTCCTCCAAAACAGAGAGCGCGAAAAAGAGCACAGCAGAGACAAAATATCCAGTGACAATCAAAACTTACGATGGCGAAGGCAAGGAGATTGATCAGGTCTTTGAAAAGGCACCGGAAAAGGTCATCACCAACAACCTTTCGACGACCGAAATCTTGATTGAACTAGGATTGAAAGACAAGATCGCTGGTATGCTCAATCCAGACAATGATGTCACTGATAAATACAAGGCTGATATTGCCACCATTCCGCAAGTCGGCGACAAGAAAACCGTATCACAGGAAACTGTGCTATCTTATGAGCCAGACGCTCTTCTTGGCCGAAACATGATGTTTTCCGAGAAGTCTCTGGGAACAGTCAGTGCCTGGAATGAAAACAAAATCCCTGTCTACACACAGAAGGCTTCCCTGTCCAATACCAAGCAAGATCTAGGCAATATCGTTGAAGATATCAAGAATATAGGAACCATTTTTAATGTCCAAGACAAGGCCAATCAGTATGCTGATCAACTGCAGGCAAGAATTGACACTGTCAAGAAGGCCAATAAGGCTAGCCAAGGTGAAAAGAAAAAAGCGCTCATCATGTGTGCCTACAACGATGAGACTTTCGGTGCTTATAAATCTGCCCTGCAGGAGAGTCTGCTTAACCAGCTCGGCTATACCAATGTAGCGACCGGAACCTCTGACCTAACCTTGGAAAACCTTATCTCTATGGATCCAGAAGTCATCATCTATGTAACCAGCGACCGCAACAAGTCCATGGATGAGCAAGCAGTTGATCTAATGAAAGCCAATCCAGTTCTGGAAGATGTCCCAGCGGTCAAAAATCAAAAAATCATGACCATCTCCTATGATGAGTTCATGGATTATGGTCCTGCTGTAATCGACTCACTCGAGAAAATCAATGACTTTGTCAATAAATAAGACCTTTGTCTGGGAGGATATCACTGTCAATATTGCCCTGCCTCAGGATTATGACAAATCACGACCTTATCCAGCAATCTTACTAAATGATGGAAAGATAAACTACCTGAGCAGGCTTTCTTCATCGGTAATCTTGATAGGACTGATATCAAACAACAGGCTGGACGATTATACACCCTGGAAAGCCAATGCCCTAAAGCCTGGCAATCCTGATTTTGGCGGCGAAGCGGATAGCTACCATCAGAAACTATTCAACGGTATATTAACCGAAATCAGACAGCACTACCTACTGGATGACAAGAGAATTGCCTATGGTGGCTACTCTCTTGGTGGACTAGCGGCTGTTTACAGTCTCTATAGCGACTGCAAGATCCCCTGCGTCTTTTCTATCTGCGGTTCCTTTTGGTACCCTGGTTTTACCGACTATTGCCGGACCCAGAACTTGAAAAACAAGGGCTGTCTGGTTTATTTGCAGAATGGAAAGGCTGAAGGCGCGAATCACTCGAACCGACTTTCCAAGGCTCCTTTCTATGCTGCAGAAATTCATCGCTTGATTCAGAAAGAAATCCTTACCACCTGCTCCATCTTTGACCCTTATGGGCATCATGAAGCCCTCAAAGAGCGCTATGTTGCCTTTGCCGACTGGCTGGCCACACAATGGCATATTGACTAATGAAAAACCCCTTTGTCACTTACAGCAGCTGACAAAGGGGTTTTTCGTTTATTAATGGAAGCAAAAGACTTTTACCAGTAAAATGGTAAAAGTCTTGAGTAGAAAGATTTATTCAGTCTTCTCCCCAGCCTCCAACTCCAGTAGGAAGGATTTTTATCAAGACCGCCGGCATAACCTGTCAAATTTTACTTCGATTCAAATTCTACACTACTTTCAGCAGCCATCAGTTGGTCAGAAAATAAATAGGACTCATAATTATTATCAGGGTTATCCGTCCACATTTCACATTGCTTGATAACAGTCACAATGGCATCTTCGACACCCTCCGGTGGATATTTGTATTTCCTAAGGAGCCGTTTAACAAGCATGCGCATACGAGCACGCGCAGAATGTTTTTTCTGCCAATCAATAGTTCTGCTTTTGCGCAATGTCTCCGTTAATTCATGAGTCATTGCAACAAGCTCATCATTTTCATAAAAATCTTTGACTGCTTGTGGTTGCGTCAAAGCATCATAGAAAGCTAATTCTTCATCGGTAAGACCTAAAGAATCCCCCTCTTCGTGAGCTTTCGCCATTTCTTTGGCCATTTTCATTAATTCAGCAATAACTTCTTCATTCGAAAGCATGCCATTCAGATATGCTCTCATCGCTCGCGAAAGAATTTCAGAGAACTTTTCGGATTTGACTAAATTAGTTCTTTGATATAAAAGTAATCTGCTCTTGTAATAATTTTTTTAAGAGTTCTACCGCTATGTTTTTCCTTCATTTTAGAAATTTCATCTAAAAATTTAGGATCAAATAACGAAAATCCTGTATCAATATCTGAGAATAAATTAATGACACCTTCACTCTTGATAGAAGCTTTTAGTAACTCATTGATACGATCATTAATATCTTTCAGAGAAAGCTTTTTATCCTCCCCAGTTATTCGTGTCAGCAATGTTCTGACTGCTTCCAAATAAGCTGCTTCAAAACGTTGCTCAGGAGTAAGCAAAGAACGACAAAGTGATAACGCTTGGCGTAAGAGTAACGATTCTTTTATGAAGAGCTCTTTCTTCTTCTCCTTGTCTACACTTGACAAAAAGTTTACCCCACCACTAATTGTTTTAGCTCTGATTAAATCACTTGATTTAGAGAGCATGAATTCTGAATAGTCAAACCCATAAAACAAATCACGACAGACCTCTAGTTTTTCAACAAACTTTGGTAAAGCTGTCTTAGCTATATCAGTGTCCCCAAAGTTACCTTTGTCTCGATTTGTATAATCGTTCATGGCTTGCTTTAAAGCACTTGCAATACCAATATAATCAACTACAAGTCCACCCTCTTTATTTTTGTATACACGGTTAACACGAGCGATTGCCTGCATAAGATTATGACCTTGCATTGGCTTATATACATACATGGTTGCAAGGCTAGGAACATCAAATCCAGTCAGCCACATATCAACGACGATAGCAATCTTAAATGGGCTTTCATTGTCTTTAAACCTTTTAGCCATCTCTTCTTTATGGCGCTTATTCCCTACTATATCATGCCATTCTTCCGGATCATTATTACTAGAAGTCATGACAACTCCAATTTTTTCTGTCCAATTCGGACGCTTTTCAAGTAAGGTACGGTAAATTTTCATCGCAATCGGACGAGAATAAGCAACAATCATTGCTTTTCCAGTTAATTCCTGCGCACGATTTTCTTCATAATGGGTAATGATATCTTCACACAAGGCACTAATAGTTTGATCGGCCCCTAAAATACTATCAAGACGCCCCAATTCCTTCTTGCTTCTATCAATCGCATGTGATTCAGCGCTTTGTGCCATCAAGTCATACTCTGTGTCAATCAAACGCAAGATATTTTCATCTAGTTTTAAATGCATGACGCGGCTTTCATAATAGACAGGCCGAGTGGCGCCATCTTCAACCGCCTGTGTCATATCGTAAACGTCAATGTAATTACCAAAAACCTCTGTTGTAGACTTATCTTTAGTAGAAATAGGAGTTCCAGTAAACCCAATATAAGTCGCATTAGGCAAGCTATCTCTAATCAGTCTAGCTGCTCCGACGACTAGTTTCGCTTCGCTTTCTCCATCTTTTCCTTTGGTAATTTTAATCTTTTCTTCAAGTCCATACTGACCACGATGAGCCTCATCTGCCATGACAACAATGTTTCTTCTATCAGAAAGCGCCTCTTCTGACTCTGAAAACTTCTGCATAGTTGTAAATATAATGCCATTGGCTTGGCGACCAGTCAATAGTTCTTTCAGATGCAAACGGCTCTCTGCCCGAATCGGTGTCTGTCTCAGAAAATCTTGGCATTTGGAAAACTGTCCATATAACTGTTCGTCCAAATCATTTCGATCAGTCAAAACGACAATAGTTGGCGATTCTAAAACTTTCTGCAGCAGATGAGCATAGAAAACCATGGATAGAGATTTCCCACTCCCTTGCGTATGCCAGAAAACCCCTCCCCGTCCATCGCTTTTAGTTGCTTTCAAAGTAGATACTGCAGCCTTATTCACTGCAAAATACTGATGATAAGCCGCTAAAATCTTGGCATCCTCAGAAAAGCAGATAAAATTCCTTAAAATATCCAAAAAAATCTAGTCTTATCAAAAATACCTTCAATGAACGTGGTAAAATTAGCATACTGAGTATCTTCAAAACTACCATCAGTAGTCTTCCACTCCATAAAGCGATCTTCACCAGCAGTAATTGTCCCCGCCTTTGAAGTGGCCAGATCCGTCATTACACAAAAAGCATTATAGTTGAATAAATTTGGAATTTCTTTCTGATATGTTTTAAGCTGACGGTAGGCATCAGAAGCATCTGTTTCTTGGCGAGAAGGAGTTTTCAACTCAAAAACAACTACTGGCAAACCATTCAAAAACACTATAATATCAGGACGTTTATTACTCTTCTCTACAATTGTCCATTGATTAATTACAGTAAAAGAATTATTATTTACATTATCGAAATCAACTAAATAAACGAGATTAGATTGTTTCCTTCCTTGATGAAAATAGGAAACTTCTATACCGTTTTGAAGATAATTTGTAAAAATCTTATTTTTTTGAAGCAAGGAACCTGTTTCAAAGCGCTGTAGCTTTTCAATTGCCTCTTGAATTGCAACAGTCGGTAGCTTATCATTGATCCTTTCCAAAGCAGGATAAAGCTCCTCCAAATATAAAGGTGTTCTATAATCACGCTCTACATCTGGACCATAGACATATGAATAGCCCAAACTATCGCGAAAAAGTTCGATGACTGCATGTTCGTAGTTGTCCTCAGTGAATCCCATAAATTAAACTCCATTCTATAAATAGTATACTAAACTTACACTATTCATCAAATAATACAAACTTTTTTTGAAAAATATATTTTCCCTAGGGAATCAATAGCATAGCCATAAGCTTTTTTCACTTAAATGCTTATTAATAAACTGTTGTCTCAAGTTTTCTTGAATACATCCAAAATCAGCAAACTCACCAGTTTTTTTAAATAACTAGGCAGCGTATTATTAAAAACCCCCATGTTTGTTATAAAGGCAAATCTCTTTTTTGCATATCTTGAATGAGTAACTCCGATCTGAGTAATGATTACTTCCTGTCTCCCAACATTAGTAATCGTTACATTAGTATAAATTTTTTTATCCAAAGAACCTACTGGAATGATTACTTGTGTACTTACCCGTATTTTATTTATCGAATCTTTACGAGAAAGATACAATGAAACAACAACTGCACCAATCGTACCAATTGCTGAAAGTGCTTCCCAAATATTTCCTAAATCAATTATAACTTTCAATTTTATACTACCTTTTTCATTTTGTACGCTAAATCATCATTTAGTGGCCTGATTGACAGAGATTTCTCCTGATAGCAGTTTGGGAAGTAGCGTATCTCTCATTTCCGTCAGTTTACGACTTTCAATACGATTAGAAATGATCTGCCTATAAATCGGCGCAAGCAATAATCCGATAGATTTATAGTCGTGGTCATTTGGTATTAAAATTTTAGCTTTTTCTAAACTCCTTCGAGTTATATGACCCATTGTAGTTGCTTTGTCTGCTGCGATTGCGATAAATTCTTCAAGATAATATTTTTGTCCAACTATAATAAAACCACTTATCGTATTTTTGAGAACTAACTTTGAAAAGGTGTTGATTAAGTCCACCAGTTCCCCCTGTCCAAAAATCAACAAGAAGGCTACCGGACCAAGAAAAAATGACATCACCATCTTGGATTATGTATTGACTTTTGATATTTGCTGAACATAAATCACTTGACGAGTCAAAAATACCTTGCCGTAATTCCTTTATTTTAAGGACGGGTAAGCTTTCCTCATTATCAAGTGGTCGATACTTTTGCATAGCTAGTCCATTAAGGAACTCAGCAATATCTGTAAGATTTGCTGTCTTCCAATCAGAGGGTTTTTCACCACCAAACGGATCGAAATCAATAAACCAAGATTTAAAAATAGTCTGCGCTATCTGCTCTAAATGATGATTTATCTTTTTATTATTCTCGATTTTAAAATCAAATGCTTGTAATACGCCTATTATTTTAGACTGCATTTCAAGTGATGGAATTTCTACTTCTAACGCATTTAAAATTGCAGTTGTCAAACTAGGAACCGCGCTTCCAACATTCAAACTTGCCAAATCATAGGTTTTTTAACTTATAAAATAAAAAAATTCAGGAATTATAATTGATTCATTGATTTCTGTATAAAATAACGTATCTACTGTCCAAAATGGTTCGGTAACAAGAAAAAGATTACCTAATGAACCCTTTCGCGGAATCAATACTGATTTTTTTAGAATATAATTCAGTATCAGCATATCGCATAATACCACCTGTGCCATAAACAGGAATATTTCCATCGTTTAGTTGCTTATGATCTTTTCCATATTTGATCTTTACAATATCACCTAAATTATATTTAGTCATATTATATATGAACCTTTCACCCTATATATTTTCTATGCGAACTTTTTACATTCGCTTGGTTAACCATGGCATAGTGCATGGTTGTATCTATCTTAACATGACCAAGCAAGTGCTGAACTTGTTCGATGGGCATGCCTTTATCTATGGCACGTGTCGCCAATGTTCTTCTGAATTTATGCGGATGGACTTTATTTAAATCTGCTTTTTCACCGAGTTGTCTTAGTCTTGTTTCTACCCCTCCGATTAATAGTCGATCATACGGAGAAACTAAGGAAACGAATAAAGCTGGATTATCATCCTGACGACTGTCCAAATAATTTATCAGGTGAATCTTTGTTCTCGCATCAAAGTAAACAATCCGTTCACTATTTCCTTTGCCAAAGACCACGCACTCTCTTTCATAAAAATTAATATCTTCTCTATTTAATCCTACTAATTCACCAACACGCATGCCTGTTGAAGCTAATAAATCAATCATAGCCAAATCACGGATTTCATCACAGGCATCTCTTAAAAGTTCAAGACCTTCATCAGAAAAAGTTTCTTTGATGGTCTTATCTGTCTTTATCTTATGAATCCGACGAACAGGACTTTGAGGATATAATCCTCATCTTCCAACCAACTGAAAAAACTGCTAAAAATCCGACGCATGTTGTCAATCGTCACCTTGCTTGATTTTCGCTCCTGCTGGTAACGTGCAAGATAAGTCCGCAAATCACTGGTAGTCAAATCTCTTATGGCTGTTTTAAGACTGGTAAACATGTTTTCAATAACCATTTTATAGTATTTCAAAGACTTCTCACTGCAGCCTTCAATCCTCTTAGCCGAGATAAACAGTTCAAGTAATTTACTATTGCTCTTCTGTTCATTAGCTGATTTAATCTCTGCAACTTCTACATTGATAAAAGCTGCAGTTAATACCTTTTGAAGATTTTCTAACTGCTGAACACTTAAATGTTTTGCCATATCTGCTGTGATTTGTGTGATTAATTTTTCCTTCATAAGCTACCACCTTTCTTAATTTATTATACTTCATGGATAGCTTAAAAAGATAAATCATCATTTAGAGGAGATGGCAACTTCAATATTTGAAAATATGTTTCCTAATGTTTCTTCAGGAAAATCTACGATTGGTAACTATATTATTCCCAAACGTGGTAAAAATTTGCTATCAAAAGATGCGATAGTTGGAAAAGTTCCTGTTGTCGCTGGTGGACTACAACCTTCAACTTTTCATAATATTGCTAATACCAAATCACCAGTTCTTACAATTTCAGCATCTGGCGCTAATGCAGGGTACGTTAATTTATGGCATATACCAGTTTGGTCCTCCGACTCTTCATATATTGATACCAGTATAACTGATAATGTTTACTTTTGGTATGTTATGCTAAAAAAACGTCAGCAAGAGATATATGATTCTCAAACAGGATCGGCACAACCTCATATTTATCCGAAACATATTGAAATTATGCCAACTATTGATTTATCGGAAGATAAAGTAAGTCGTTTCACAAAACAAGTAACCCCCTTATTTGAAAGCATTGGAAATAATATAAAAGAAATCGGTGAACTTCAAACTATTCGCGATACTTTACTTCCCAAACTCTTATCAGGCGAAATTCCCGTTAATCAAGCCACTAAATGATGATTTATCTTTTTATTATTCTCAATCTTTTCATCAAGTGAAAAAAATAGTCTGGAAATATCTTGTTGTAATTTTCTTGATTCAGGAAATTGTATAATAATATCATTCAATAATCGTTGTCTATTTAACTCAGTCTGCCCAGTTGATCCTTCTTGTAATCCTTCAATTTTTACTTGTTGTGCTTTAAGAGCATAACCTAAGTACAAAGGATCTATTTTCTCTTCATCTGGTCTAACAATTATCATATGTCCATCTACAGTAGTCAATTCAGGTACTTTTTACTAATTGAGCAACTCGGCCAGCTGTTCCAACGCCTGTAGAATTTATTAAAACATCATAATCTATTAGTATCTTATTTTTAGGTACTTTTTTCTTCGATAAATCATTTAACCGTGACAAAGAGTAGTCAATTTGAAAATTTCTATTCGTCCTTTGATTAAGCACAACGATAGTATTGTCGGATTTAGTCTCAATATATTTTGGTGGAATACCTTTTGAAACAAAGCTAACAAGTTCACCTAAATTTACCTCCTTATATTTCAAACCCAATCTCCCCCAATCTTTCTCGAATCTCATCTTCTAATTTATGGGATTTAATAAAAAGTTCTGATAGTTCTGTCGTCAGTCGGTCCATCTTCTCTTCAAATGGTTCTCCGTCATCTTCTTTTTCCTCAATACCTACATAACGCCCTGGCGTAAGAATAAAATCTTGCTTTGCAATTTCTGCTGTTTCAACAGACGCACAAAAACCTTTAACATCTTCAAGGTTTCCATTTTGAAAGGCTTCAAAGGTATCTGCTAACTTCTTAATGTCTTCGTCGCTAAAGTCGCGATGCTTACGGTCAATCATTTCTCCCATATTTCGAGCATCGATAAACAGCGTCTTTCCTTTTTGTTTTTTATTTTTACTGATAAACCAGAGACAGGCTGGAATAGTTACACTGTAAAAGAGATTAGCTGGAAGAGCTATAATTCCCTCAATTAAGTCATCTTCGATAATTTTTTTACGAATGTCCCCTTCACCGCTCTGAGTCGATGAGAGTGAGCCATTGGCTAGAACCAAGCCAACCTTACCATTACTAGGATCCATATGATGAATCATGTGTTGAATCCAAGCATAGTTTGCATTGCTATTAGGTGGCGTTCCGTATTTCCAGCGAATATCATCTTGCAGTTTATCTGCTCCCCAGTTGGAAATATTAAAAGGGGGATTAGCCATGATATAGTTAGCTTTTAGTGTCGGATGTAAATCATTGAAAAAGCTGTTCGCTTGGTGCTCACCAAAATCCGCATCAATACCTCGGATAACCATGTTCATCTTGGCCATCTTCCAAGTATCAGCATTGGATTCTTGACCAAAAACAGATAAATTATTAATATTCCCACTATGATTCTCTATAAACTTAGCTGACTGAACAAACATACCGCCTGAACCACAAGCAGGATCATAAACACGCCCTCTATAAGGCTTTAATATTTCTACAATCGTTTTTACGATACTGGTCGGAGTATAAAATTCACCGCCTCGTTTTCCTTCATATGCCGCAAACTGTTCAATACAATATTCATAAGCACGCCCAAGTAAATCTTTTTCATTCTCACCTTCATACATTTGAATATTAGTAAAAATGTCTACAACTTCCCCTAAAACTCGCTTATCTAAGTCTGGACTGGCATAGATCTGAGGAAGGACATTCTCTAGACTAGGATTATCCTCTTCAATTTCACGCATGGCTTCATCCAAGACTGTGCCAATTTCCGAAGAATGGGCATGACTCGCAATAAATTGCCATCTAGCTATTTCAGGGACAAAGAAAATATTCTCCTCTGAATATGCATCAGGATCATTCTCAAATCCGTCACCCTCTGCAAGTAATTGTTGGTATTTTTCTTCAAAAGCATCTGATACATATTTTAAAAAGATTAGACCAACAATAACTTTTCTGTACTCTGACGCTGAAATGTGCCCCCGAAGTGAATCTGCAGCATCCCATAGTTCCTTTTCAAATCCAATATTTGCGTTTGATTTTTTCGCCATTTTATACTCTTTTCCTATTTTAATCACATCCATTTTACCATATTTAAAGTAAGTTAAAAAGCACCGAACGATGCTTTTTTAGCTTATCAATAGTTTAAAACAGTCAGCCTCTCGTTTTCTCCCCCGCCTCTAGTTTCAACAGGAAAGCTTTTTTATCAAGACCGCCGGCATAGCCTGTCAATTTGCCGTCGCTTCCGACAATCCGGTGACAGGGAATCAGAAGGGGAAATCGGATTATGACCGATAGCGCCACCGACTGCTCTAGCCGAGCCAATCTTTCCATACTCAGCCTGCAACTCCCGCAAAATGTCTGAATAGGTAGCCGTTTGCCCATAGGGAACCTTCTGTAGTACGGTCAGAACCTTGCTTCTGAACTCAGTTACTTGAGGTGCCAATGGAATCTCATCTGTCGCAGGATTTTCTCCCTTAAAATAAGCGTCCAACCAAGCAAAGACGCGTCGGCTGACTTCTGTCTCTCCCTGTTGCGCTTGCTCCAGATCATAGCCTGCCCCAAAATATTTCTGATTCTCCAGCCAAAGCCCCAACAAGGCATTTGCGTCTGTCAAGATGAGAATCCGGCCAATCGGCGATGTATAATAAGTCTTGTACATATTTTTTCTTTCTTTTAGCTTCTTGATAAGCCTTATTATACCACTCTTGTCTTAACTTTTGCCACAATCCCATCTGGGTCTGTGACTTCTAGCTCTTGGGAGCTAATCCATCGGACTGGCGCTTGCAAGTCCTGAGCATTTTCATAAATAGCTACTAGGTCTTCTTTCCCTTCTACTTGCGCTTCAAAATAGGCTAGTCCCATTTGCTTAGGTTGGCGATGATTCAAGTGAGAACCTCCCCATTCATTGACTGCTACATGATGATGGTAGTTACCTGATGCCAGCCAGCTAGCAGAAGATACAGAAAATTTATCCTCCAAGCCTAGAAGCTTTTGGTAAAAATGACTGGCAGCTCTGCTATTTTTCACAGACAGGTGGATATGGCCCATACGAGTTCCTTCAGCAATACTAAACGGTTGGACTTCCTGACCTAATTCATAGATTTCTTGAGCCGCAAGTGCTTCCGTCACTCCGATAATGCGACCATCTTCTCGAATATCCCAATCAGCCTGAGGCTTGTCCCGATAAAGTTCAATGCCATTGCCTTCTGGATCCTCCAGATAAATGGCTTCACTATAACCGTGGTCCGCTCCTCCGACCATAGGAACTCTATTTTCGGATAAATGCTTAAGGATATCCGCCAAAGCTTGACGACTTGGAAGCAAAAGCGCCAAATGATAAAGACCGTAAGCCGACTTGACGGGCTGTCGGTCACTGGTTGCTAAGAGCCTCACCAGCACTTGTCCGTCCCTGCCCAAAGCCACCTGTCCGTCCTGCTCTTCCAAAAGTTCCAGCCCTAAAACTCGCTGATAAAAGTCCTTTTGTCTTGCTAAATCGGCCACATAAAGTGCCACCTCTCCTAGATAAATCTTGCTTTCATATTCAAAAGTCATGTTTTTCTCCTCTCTTAAATTTAAAATTTCAGCAGTGCTCCTGCCAAATCTTTTTTTATTTTCCCAAAACAGAGATACGTTTCTTGATGTGGCTGCCCTTTTCAATCTCATCCAGCATAGCCACAGCATAATCTGCATAGCTAATTCGACTTTGACCGGCTTCATTAACAGTAAAGACCTCGCCAGCCAAGATATAATCGCCCGTCTTAGCACCATCTACATCAAAATCTGCTGCTGGACTGATGTAGGTCCATAGAACATTATCAAACTGACGCAAATGAGCCAGCCCTTCCGCCATAGCTTTAGCCAAAGGCTTGTAATCTACTGGAAAATCTGGTGTATCTGACAGCTGGATGGTCATTTCTGGATCCATATAGAGGCTGCCTGCACCACCGACAACCAACAATCGAGTCTTTGTATCTGCCAAAAGCATTGCTAGATGCTCCAATGAACTTGTATGCTGGGGCAAGTTGTCTGGTGCAAAAGCTCCAAAAGCTGATACGACTGCATCAAACTCAAGCAAGTCTTCTTTATTCAAGTCAAACAAATCTTTAATCAATTCATGCTGGGCCTCACTTTTATTGGCTGACCGAACGATGGCCGTTACATCATGCCCCCGTTTAACTGCTTCATTCACGATGAGGCTGCCAGCTTTTCCATTTGCTCCAATTACTGCGATTTTCATAGTCTTATCCTCCGATGGTTAATTTTATATTGTAATTATTTTTGTTACATCTATTAGTATAGCACATCTTAATGTAATGTCAATAATTACATCTCAAAATATTATTCACTAAAAAACAATCTGCTCACTGGGAAACAGATTGTTCTTTAATTTCTTTTTCGGTTGCTGCAACGACTTCGTCAAGGCTGGTCTGAGCCAATTCAGCTTCCATGGCTGCCTGAATAGCCGCCAAGCGGTCATCTAAGACATTGTGAATGTTCTTGCCGATAGGACAGTCTGGATTGGGCTTGTCATGAAAGCTAAAGAGCTGGCCGCTCTTGCCCAGACATTCAACCGCACTATAGACGTCCAAAAGACTAATGTTTTTCAAATCTTTGGCAACCTCTGCTCCTCCAGTCCCACGAGCAACGGTAATCATCCCGGCATTCTTGAGCTGGGACAGGGTCTTGCGAATAATAACTGGATTGACGCCCACACTGCCGGCAAGGATATCACTTGTCAGTTTTTGTTTTTTTCCTCCAAAGCCAGTACAATCAGCATATGGGTGGCAATGGTAAAACGGCTAGAAATCTGCATTTTTCTCCTCCCTCATCATTTCTCTCACTATTATATCTCAAAAATGGTGTAACTTCAAGAGTTACGACTGGACTTTAAGAAAGCTGCAATCTCATCCGCATAGCCTTCCCTGCTCACTGATTTCTCTCAGCAAGTCATGGTTGTGGGTATGGTGGATACCATTGACCAAACTCTCCCTATAAATCTCATAATAAGGCAAGTGGAGCTCCCGAGCCAAGCTCAGTTCCTGCTCCACATCGTAGGCCACGCGCCGAAGGTCGACATCAGCCAGACCTGTCTCATCAATCTCTAAAATGGCATACTGGGCTCGCAAGTCCTGACGCAGAGCTGAATCTAGAAAGAACGGCTGACCAATAGAGCCGGGATTGATAATCAGCTGTCCATTGGTCCCGTAGCGGAGAAACTGCTGGTGAATATGACCATAAACAGCGACAGCGCAGTCATTTCCCTCAAAAAGTCGATCGAAATTGCTCTGCTCGCCAATATGAATCAGCTCCGCCCCCAATTCTTATCTGGCAGATGGTGGCTGACCGCAATCTTCAATCCCTCTACTTCTGTCAAGATCTGCAGAGGAAGTTCCTGCATGCGGTCAATCTCTTCTGGACGGATTTCCTCTAGGACAAAATGACAGAGCCGGGTCAGGTAGAGATGGCTAGGACGATCCAAATCCAGTTTTTTTGATGCAAGGCATGCCAGAGGCTGTCTTCCCAATTCCCCCTGACCTGGAGGCTGATATGCAGCTGCTCCATCCTGTCTAAGATATTTCTGCGACCGGTTCCTGGCAGGAGCAAGTCTCCCAAAAACCAATAGTCTGTCACTTGCTGGCTTTCCGCATCCGCCAGTACTGCTTCCAAGGCTGTGCTATTCCCATGCACATCGGATAATAAGGCAATTTTTCGTGTCATCGTGTGTCTTTCTCTTTCTTTACAAGGAATATTATATCAAAGTTCAAAAACTTCCACCTCACAAGTGAGGGAAAGTTTTTGAAGTGTTTTTATCAATCAACGGACTTGAGCGCTTCCAGCATATCCACCCTTCTGAGGCGGTAGTTGACAAAGAAGCCAAGCAAGGTCAGAATAAGAGTCACTGCTGTTAGAGGAAACAGATAGACTGAGGGACTTACTTGAGGGTTTAAGCTGATAATGCTAGGCGCAACCTTCTCAATCAAAAAACGATGCAGGAAGAAACCGCCTAGAAGCCCAACTGCCATCCCAATCACTGAAAGAATAATGGTCTCTCGATAGATATAGAGGGTCACTTCCTTATTATGGAAGCCCAAAACCTTGATGGTGGACAGCTCGCGAATCCGCTCGGCCACATTGATATTTGTCAAATTATAGAGAATGACGACTGCTAAAAGAATGGAAATCAGCACCAAAACCAGCATTGTATTATTAAGAGAATCAGCTAGAACGTTGAACTGCTTCACCATGCTTGCGTTTTGAGAAACACTCTTGACAAACTTGAGACTCATAAATTCATTGGCCTTATCAACAATATTTTTACTAGAAGAGTCCTTGAGCCGCACTAGATAAGCATTTTTCTCAGGCTTTTTGCCGTAAATCTTCTGGTAGTCAGTTGCCTTCATAAAGGCAAAATGGCCAAAATGATTCTCATTGACTGCTGCGAGCTTGACAGGCTTGCCACCCAGCTCTATACGGCCACCGGGGCTAACTCCAGCTATGCGGGCCAATTTATCCGAAACAACTACACCGTCCTTGAGAGTCAGCTTTTGCTGGTTGTCAGGACTTTCCAGAGAAATAAAAGGTTCAAAATTTTCCTTGTCCGTAACCATTAAAGTGACTGATTCTGTCTCTTTTTTCCCTTTGTATTTCTCTGTTAGGGTTTCACTATGGATTTCCTGATAGTCAGCAATCGAGTGATCTGACAACATCTTTTTCAGCTTGTCTTGCTCAGCTTGATTCTCCCCAGGATTGACAGCGACAATCAAGTCGTATCGCAGAATCTCCTCAAACTGACGTTTGGGAATACCACCAATAGAAGATTGGAGTCCTAGGCCGGCAAAGAGCAGGGCAACGGAACCCGCTACACCAAAGATGGTCATGAGCATCCGCTGCTTATAGCGAAAGATATTGCGAGCTGTGACTTTCTGAGTAAAGCTAAGACGTCGCCAGATAAAGGGCAGTCTTTCCAAGAAAATCTTGGAGCCCTTGACCGGTGGCTTGGGCAAAAGCAAGTGAGCTGCTTCCTCTGTCAGCTCCCGTCTTGCCACCAAATAGGCAGGGAGAACGCTGGAAAGAAGGGAAAGCCCAAGGGCCAGTAAACTATAGGAAGTATAAAAATATGCATGAGGGGCAGAGAGCACCATCCCTCTGGTAATAATAGAAGAAATCACTCCAGACAAGAAATAATGTCCCAGCAGAATCCCTATGAGGGTACCTAGACTCCCCGCCACCAAACCGTAAAGAGCAAACTTGCGAATGATATCTCGGCTATGATAGCCTAGAGCCTTGAAGACGCCTGCATTTGTTCGCTCCTCATCGACAAAGCGAGTCATGGTGGTAAAGGTCACTATAGCTGCCACCAAATAGAGCACCACTGGGAAAATATTACCAATCAACGCAATACTATTCATGGAGTTTTTATACATATGATAGCCATTCCCACCTGGCAGAGACTTGCGGTCATAGCTATGATAGGCCGGCTCTTTCAAACGATTCAGGTCTGCCTTAGCGTCAGCTAGCTTGTCCTTGCTAGCTGATAAGTCTTTCTCTGCCTGTGCCAGCTCAGCTTTTTTCTGATTGAGCTGGGACTCAGCTTCCTGAATCTGCTGCTGGCTCTGGCTGAGCTGGGCAGGAGGGAGGATAGAAGCGGATTGAGCTGCCGCTAGCTGGTTTTTTTGCTGGTCTAGCCGACTCTGAGCTTGCTCTAATTGTTTTTTACCTTGGGTCAGCTCGCTCTCAGCCTGAGCAATCTTATCTTCGCCATTCTGAATGATGCTTTTAGCATCTACCTCTAATCTCTTAAAGCGAGCCTCTCCGTTATCTTCCAGGCTCTTGTCCAAAGCTGTCTGGTGCTGCTCCAAACGCTCCTGATAACTTTCAGAGAAGGGAGCCAGCTTTTCTAAATCATGATAGCGCAGGCGGGCAATACTGTAAACATCTGTATCAAAGGCCTTGGGGCTTACTACAGCATAGGCTGATAAAGCCCCGCTGCCACTAGTCGCATTGCCCAGATTTCTATCAGACCATAGCTCCGCCGAGTTGACAAAACCCACAATCTTATAGGTCTTGTTTTTCAGAACTGACCGACTGCCTGCTTTTTCGGTCAGATCAATCTCCTGGCCAAGCTTATATTTCTTAGACCAAAAGCTAGCCAGAGCAATTTCTTGCTCTTTCTTGGGAAGACGACCAGAGGTCACTTGAAAGTTTGAAATATCCTTGGTATCTGAGAATACTCGGAGGGCCTCCTCGTCCACGGTGACATCTGTCAGATAGCCAAACTCGACATCAGCTCCCTTGATAGCTGCCAGCTCTTTCTGGTCTTCTGCATTCAATCCATAGTCTGCCATAACAGCTAAGTCCATGGTTCGCCGCTCTTTCAAGTAATCTGTAGCTGTTCTGCGCATATTGGGCGGAGCGACCTTGAGTCCCACGAGAGCTAAAGAGCCCAGCATCATGAGGATTAAAATAGATAGGAAACGTCCTTTAGAGCTAGTGAAGGAGCGCAGAATATCTTTCCAATAAATCTTTCTCTTCATATCAATACTCCAATGTACTTATATCCTGTGGTTGTTCATTGACTGTAACACTCTTAATCCTCGCATCGTGCATACGGATGACCCGATCAGCAATGGGAGCTAAGGCAGCATTGTGGGTCACGATAATCACCGTCGCCCCTTGATTGCGGCACATATCCTGTAAGATTTGCAGCACTTGCTTGCCAGTATTGTAGTCCAGAGCCCCTGTCGGCTCATCGCAGAGCAAAATCTTGGGATTTTTTGCCACAGCCCTAGCGATAGACACCCGCTGCTGCTCCCCGCCTGATAACTGCGCAGGAAAATTATTGAGGCGATTTTCCATACTAACCGCAGTTAGAACGGCCACTGGATCTTGAGCATCCTTGACAATCTCAGAAGCCAATTCGACATTTTCCTTGGCCGTCAGGTTGGGCACCAAATTGTAAAACTGAAAGACGAAGCCCACATCATTGCGACGATAGTCCGTCAGCTGGTGGGAATTGTAGTCAGCAATATTCTGGCCGTCTATCAGGATATCTCCCTCATCATTGGTATCCATACCTCCAAGGATATTGAGCACCGTAGACTTACCAGCACCAGAAGCGCCTAGGATAATCACCAGTTCCCCCTTTTCAATCTCAAAAGAAATATCATGATTGGCAACAATTTCCGTGTCACCTACCTGATAACGTTTAAAGCTATGTTTCATTTCAATATAAGCCATATCGTTTCTCTCCTTTTCAAAACTCGTTTCCTTAAATCAACAAGGTGTTGATTCTAAATCACAGATATTATATAATGAGCTTAGATAAAAAGCAATAACCAAAAATCAACAAAGTGTTGATTTAAGGAAAAAAGGAAGAAAAATGGTCCAGAAACGAAAAACTAGTACCAAGGAAGACATCAAAAGAAGCCTTTGATTCAGCTACTATCAGAGGAAAGGTTTGATAATATTTCCATCAGCAAGCTCTGCAAGCGGGCTGGGATTAACCGCGGCACCTTCTACCTCCACTACCAAGATAAATATCAGATGGTTGATAGTCTCAAAAAAGAAATTATTTCCCAACTTTCTAGTTATAGCATGTTTGAAGCGGAGAACGCATATCCCAAAAAGTTAATGATAGCAAAAATTTCATATACTCCGTGCTAATGAACGTCTTATCAATGCCCTGACCAGAAGCCATTATATTGACTTTCGCGAAGCTATTCGGGAGTACATAACCAGTATCATTCTGAGTGATAAGCAAAAGGCTGCTACCCAGCGTTTTTTAGAGGAGAACTTTCACATCCCTCAGAAATACGCCTTGGAAATCTTCCTATCCAGTGTTGAGGGGATTATTTCTCTTTGGATAGCCGGCGGAGCTCAAGAAGAACCTGAAGAACTCACTGACATAATTTTGACTACTTATAACTATGATTATTTGAGATAAGGGCTCTAGCTTGAAGGATAGCCTGGACAAGAGTCGTTTTTTTCCACTATGAAAGGCCGAACATTTTGCTCGGCCTTCTTTTTATTTTAGATTAGTTTTTTTCTTTGTTTTCTTCAAAAGAAAGAAGACTCCTGCTAAGATAATCAAACCTGCAAGGCCCATGATTGTGACTTGCTCTCCTGTTGATGGCAGGTCTTTTTTCTTGGCCTTGACGGACTGCTCATTTCGATACTGCACTTGGTAAACAGAGAAATGATTGGTCGTGAAGCTGATAGTCTGGTTTTGATTAACTGTTACATCAAATTTCTCAACTTGTTTGCCATTTTCATCCAGAGCATAGACGGCATCTACTGGCAGATCTTTGCGGACTGGGATCGTCACAAGGGTTGGACTGACCTGATGCACCGACTGACCATTTGGATTGGTCAAGCTAATGTCATAAGTATCTGTCGGCTGAATCTTGCTTTCCATTTTTTTCACTGACAGCTGAAGACCAGCCTTGACCAAGTCAGCATTTTTCAAGCGAATGCCAGTTGTGACATCTACCAAGCTGTCATCTTCTACATTGACTTCCGTCCGTGTATCCGAACTGCTAGAAGTTGCTGAAGAGGAAGAACTTGACGAGTTTTGAGTTGATGAAGAGCTGCTAGAATCTTTGCTGGAGCTAGATGGAGTTGTTTTTGTTGCTTCCTTGATTTTAGCTTCCATTTCAGCTTCTAGCTCTTTCATTTCCTTAAAGACTTGCGCTGCTCGAGCCTGTGTTTCCTCTGTGACTTTGGCTGAAGAGTCTGGAAGAGCTGCATTGGCTGCATCTAGAGCATTTTGCTCCTCAATAAATCGGGTTTCCAAAGCCTTCCACTTATCTTGGACAGAAGTTCCAAAGAGGTCCTGATGCTTGGCCGCCATATCGTAGATATGAGATGCTACCCAGTACCAAGAGTCTGGACTGTAGCTAGTTGTGTTGACCTTATAAGCATCGTAAGTATCCGTGATATTCCCATTATAAGGCAGGTAAGGTGAGAAGCGCGGACTGCCTACCGCCAGCCACATAGTGCCTCCGCCCATATTGGCTGGAACGCCGTCTTTGAGCTGGAAAATATGAGCTTCCATGACATTTGGGTTGCCCAACGGATATTTGTAAACAGGGTCTGTCGTACCGCGTTGTGGCAGCCCCTTACCATCTAGCTCCATTTGGTCCAGAGGTTTGAACTGAGTGCCCTCAAAGCGATTGCGCTGCATAGCCATGACATCTGCTACACTGATCTTTCTGTCTGTGGAGTGCATGAGATCAAAGTAAGAGTCGTTATAAGACACGGCCGCATTTGGATCTAGACTGGTGATACCTGCCCAGGCACGCGAACGATCTGCCTCTGCCATCGGTGGATTGTAGGACTGAGAAATGTGGAATTTGCCGTCAATTTCTTTATAAGAGTTAGCTTGCTTGGCTACATTCTGAACACCCTTTGAGGCAATAACATTTTCTGTATCGTCAAAGTCAACACTACCCAAGAAGAAAGTATTAGGAAAGACAGCATACTTGTCATCTGGGAATTTAATAGCAACATATTGGTGACCAGATAGGATTTCCATATACCAGACACCAGTCTTGTCAGCAATGGTGATAATATTACCCTCTGCTGCTCCCTTCTCTCTGACAATCTGCGCCATCAGCTCCACACCCTGACGGGCAGTCTGAACATGGGGCAGAACGACGGTTGTCAGGATAGACTCTGCCAAACCATTTGCTACATAAGGATCCACTTTTTGGATGGCATCATTAGCCTTGGCAGAAACAGTCGCAGAAATGGAAACACCGTATTCATTGAAGCCAACCTCATCAAAAATACCTTGGGATGGGGTCACATCTGATACCGAAGTATACTTGTAGCTTTCTGCCGGCAGGGTCCATTCAAAACCGTTGGCTTCATCGACTAGTTTGGCACCACTCGCATTAGTCTTTCTCGGATGAACCAGAAAGACCTTATTGTGATTTGGCTCCAAGTCCTCTGTCCGACCGTAAAGCGTTGTGCCGTCTGCCGTCAGGTCTTTCCCGACGATAAATCCTGTGCAGGCTTCGACCACTTGGAAAGGAAAGAGAAAAATGGTCGAAAGAGCTAACAAGGAACGAAACAATATTTTTTTCATAAAAATATCTCCTTTGTTTTTTTGTGAAAAATTACAAAATTAAATACTATATTCAGTATAGCCTTTTACTCTAGGTTTTGCAAGCGATTTCATTTTTTTGACGTGTAAGATTTACTAGATAAATAATTCATTTCAAAATAGAAAAAAGCCAGATAAAATCTGACTTTAAAGACACGTGGCTGCGGAGGCACAAACCGCAGCCGCGCAAGTATTGCAGGAAAGAATGGATAGGAGAAAAAGGACAAACTTCTCTCCTATTTCCAAACTGGTTGTGCTTCATAGCTTAGATTATTTTACCGTCTTCTCTAGACAAGCAATCTTACCATACGCTGACCCGCTTATCCGGAGCCAGATACATGGCATCACCTTCTTTGATTTCTGGATAGGTTTCATAGAAGGCCTCTACATTTTTGAGCTGCTGGTTGACCCGCAGTTCGGACGGAGCATGGACATCTACCTTCAGAAGAAGTTGATTAAATTGCAGACTGGCCTTACTTCTCCAGATATTGGCATAGTTTTCAAAGTAATTCTTCAAGTCTGCATCTGGATATTTCTTTTTAACAACTTCGAGAGTAGCTGAAAGTCCTCCAGCATCGGCTACATTTTCTGTTACCGTAAGCTTGCCGTTGACCTTACCGCCGTAGATTTCAATACCATCCCACTGCTTGGTAACAGCTTCAATTTTCTTGTCAAAAGCTTTCTTATCTGCTTCTGTCCACCAATTGTTCAAATTTCCCTCTTCATCAAAGTTTGCACCGTTTGAGTCGAAGGCGTGAGTAATCTCGTGACCGATAACCATACCGATACCACCGTAGTTCTTTTCCATTTCTTGCTTAACATCAAAGAATGGATTCTGCAGGATTGCGGCTGGGAAGTTGATACTGTTATTTTCCTGTGAGTAGTAAGCGTTGATATCATAGGAAGGCATCACCCATTCGTCCTTGTCTACTGGCTCAGAGAAGTGCTCAACATCATATTGATGTTTTTGCTTGACTCAAAGCAATTGCATTCTCAAAGAAGGATTTTTTTATCGTCTACCTTCAAGGCCTTAGTCGCTTCGCGAACTTTTTCAGGATAGCCGATATAGAGTTTCATAGTATCCAGCTTCTTGACTGCCTTCTGTTTGGTTTCTTCTGATAGCCATTCGTTTTTCAGCATACGTTCCCGATAGACTTCCTTGATATCCTTGACCATTTGGGTCACTTCTTGCTTGGCTTCCTCACCGAAATATTTGCGACCATAGTAAAGACTAAAGACATCTGAAAAAGTTCCTGTTGTCAGATTGTATGCTGCATCTTCTTTTGAAGTTGCTTCCTTAGTACCTTGCAAGGATTTTTGGTACTCTGCAAAAATCAGCCGATAGTCATCGGTTAGAAAACTAGATGCTGATGCTGCCTGCTTCACAAGCATCCAAGATTTGAGCTTGCCAAAGTTCTTGTCGTTGACTACCTTGGCAAAATTTTCATAATACTTAGGGTTAGGTACATTGACATCACCAGCTTCCTGGCCTAGATAGTCATTGATAATATCGTGAAACTTAAAGGTATCAGAGTAGGCATTGATGTCTTCTGCCGTCTTAGGATGGTGAAGATTTTTAATTTCTGAAGTTTCTTCATTACTTTGGGCATACTTGGCCAGTTCTCCATCAAATTCTAGGGCTTCTTTGACGATCTTTTCGCTGTCTTTTTCACTGTAGCCCAGCTTTTGCAAGGCTTCTTTGAATGCTTTTTCCAGCGGATCCATCATCCTTTTCTTAGCACCTTCATCTTCATAATAGCTCTTATCCGGCAGCATAAGACTTGGACTGGACAGATTCACTTGTTTCTGATTGGTATTTTCTAGGTTAGAACTAATTTCAAGGGTAAACGGCAGTGCTAGACCACGCTTTTCCCAGTCAACAGCCTTACTGGCTAGGTCCTTCAAATCGGACAAGTCTTCAATTTCCTTGAGATAGGACTTGAGAGGATTTAAGCCATCCTTTTCCCGCTGCTTGAAGTCAGTCGCTTGCTGGTAGTATTTGATAAACTCAGGCATGCCTTCAATCGTTGACTCTTCTTTACCAGAGACTAGATTTTTGACATCTGCCTTCATCTTATCCTTGACCTGCTCGTTCAGTTCATAAAACACACCGTTAGACGGCTGATCGCTAGGAATCTCTGCCTTTTCCAGCCATTTTTTATTGATGGCTTGATAGTAATTGGTTCTCACTGTGGCATTCTTATCGATCGGTGTCTCCTGAGGGACAAAGGTCTTATAAGCCCAGTAGCCACCGGCAGCCAAGATTAGGCCGGTCACAGTCAACGTAGAAGTTAGAATGATTTTCGTTCTTTTCTTCATGAGTTCCTCCTTGTATATTAAGTAAAAATATAATTGACTTTTTTTATTTTACTCATTTACTTTTAACATATTCTTTTTTTCCTCGTCAACAGAAAACTGAAGGTCTGGAAAAAAATTTGCCGCAAGAAGAGAGAATAAGGTCATTCAGTCTGCTTTTTAAAAAGTGATCTAGTCTAGACTCACACTTAAAGAAAAAAACTAAAGTTTCTATCAGATGTCCTGTTGCTTCCAGCTCTTTTTCTCCTCCTTGCACTTTCTAGTATAGCCTCCAAACTTCAGATATTTCTCAAGAAATTCTAAAATATTTCTAAAGTTTTTTTACTAAAATAAAAAAGACTGAGACAAAAAAATGCCTCAGTCTAGCTTTTATTATGTTCAAAAAAACATTGTGGCTGAGACAATTTAAATTGTCTCCCAGACCTTTTAAACCTAAGCCTCAAAAATAAGTGAGCCAAGCTAAATTTTTCAAAAAAATTTAGTTCTGTCCTAGCATCTTCTACTGAATCTTTTTAGCCAGCATAGTCGCAAAGCGCAGCTGAATTCGATTGCCGTTTTCATCACGGCGATGGAGGTGACCAGGATTTTCATTGTACTTAACCAGCTCCCAGTCCTTGTAATACTCGGCAAGCTCGCCTTCCTTAAAAAGTAAAAAGGAAAGGGAACAGAGCAGGGAAGTCTTCTGTATCCATAGCACAGACGATGAGATTGTAGCCACCAAGCGCTGTATGCTCTTGCATATTTCGGATAATATGCGGAATCCGCTCCGCCTGCAGAAACATCAGGACAACGGTGGAAACGATCAAATCATAAGTCTGGGTCAGACTAGCTGAGTTGATATCGTATGCACCCACTGGAAGATCCAAATCTTCCTGCTCCACAATGCTGCGTAAGATCTCCAGTGCCAGCTCATTCTGATCTACAGCCGTCACTTCAAAGCCCTGCTTGGTTAGAAAGAGAGCATTGCGACCTTGACCACAGCCCAAATCAAGTGCCCGCCCTGGTCGGACTGTCTGCATGGCTTCCAAAACCTCTGAGTGCACTGGATTGCCGCCGTATTTCTTAGGGAAGTAATCCTCAGACCGACAGTAAAACTCCAAATACCACTCCAAATCATCTGTCAGAGCTTCGACCCGATGCCAAGCTTGGGGTTGGGCAAAAGGATTGTCCTGACCAGCTTCAAAGATGTGCTCAGCCAGCTCCTCACCTTCCTCTGACATCTCGATAAACTTAAGGCGTCCCTTGAGAACAGTAATTTTGCCCCAAGTTCCCTCTTTGGTATTGTGCTTTCTCTTTACCGCTTCTGGCATGGTATCAGCCGTCCACAGCGGCATACGTTTATAAGCTAACAATTCTTCTGTCATAAAAAATCCTTTCTCTGAAAGCCAAGCTACGAATAATCTAACTGTCTTTATCATACTCGAAAAGCACAGACTTTACAAGTGCCAAGTTGAACTGTCTCTAGCAAAAAGAAAGAACTGGTCAATCAGCCAGTTCTTTCTCACATAGGAAGTTTACTTTTCAGCATCTATCTCTTTACGACTCATCAGTATACCCTTTCTTGTAAAATTGATTTATTCTTTTTTTGTTTCATTAATTCCTTATCCTTACTCTCATCATAAAACTGGTTGAATTCCTCTTTAGAGTTAAAAGGATGTTCCAATCCATCTTTACTGATACTTGCTGGAATTACACCTTCATATAAGTCTGTATTCGAAGGAACTAACAGACTATAAAACTCTAGATAGTCTTTAACGCTCTTATCAAGTATATAAAGTTGAGAGTTCGTTTTTTCCAATAATGCCGCTGCCTTTGGGTCTGTTTGCGCCATTAAGATGTTTCGAATCCAACTTGTATCCACAGCTTCGCCTAAAGGATATAAAATAGGAAATCTGAAATTCCCCAACTTTTCTTTAAATTGTTGCGTATTTAGTTTAAAATTAAAGGTGGGACTTTGAAATTGTGCTGTCTTATTATCTTCCCATTCAATTTTTCGAGTATCAAGATTGTACCAAAGAGTTTGAAACTTCTCATGTTCCCCAGACTCAGAGGCAAGAATAGACAAATAATTATTTCCATCAATGACAGTTAATGTTTCCTCTATTCCTCTAGGTAAATATTTAGAATTATAGTCTGAAACTAATTTATATAAATCTTCTTTTTAGCCTTCTAGCTGTTGATTCTTAACGTGGTAAATGGATAAGGTATAATAGTTATCTTCATTTTTTTAATCAAGATAATTCGGTCCTGAAGGAAGTTTCATGTTCTCTCGAACAATATAGTTGGCATTACGCGCACCAATTGTCACTTGCACTGGTCTATCTGCGTTTTTCAGAGTGGCATACTTGCGAACTAAAGCATCTTCCTCTGGATTTTCTGATTTCCAATGAACAGCTACCCCTGTACCATTTTCAAGAAAAGAATAGTCATCAATGGTAAAAGTTCCTGTATAATAATTTAAGGATTCATAAGTTTCTTTTTCTTCCTCAGCTTTTCGAACCTGTTCTTGTTTTAAATGACACTGCCAAGCAAATATGGCAAGTCCCAAGACTGCTACAGCAAGAAGACTTAACAATAGTTTTCTTATCATTTTTTACCTTTCTTCTTATCGTTTCTATTTTTCTTTTTGTGGATGGGTTTCAACCCAATGCTTGAAATCATTAAAAGATCGAATCTGTGTTTTCTCTCCAGTTGTTTCATCTGTTGCATAAAGTTCCATTACATCCTGACCTTCGGACGCAAACCAATGAATTAAATCATTAAACCACTCCTCCTCATTGTATTGGTCTGGACGGAAATAGATTTTATTGCCTTCTTTTATATTTGTCCCAATTTCTGGATAAAGTTTTGCAAAATTAGTACCTGAAAGTTCTAAATTACCTTTATCATAAGAAGCTACTAAGTAACCTGGTCCATATCCTAAGTGATAATTTGATGTTGAAGAACTAATCTGACTCTCTATACCTCCTTTTTTCCAATTGGTAGCCATAGGCGAAGAAGCCTCCACAGGAAAAATTGTGATATCCTCTTTACTTAAAAATTCATTGAACTCATTTTCTGACATCTTCTTTTCGATTTTTCCCGTATCCAACGACAGAATTACGTATATAATTTTTTCTATCTTACTGCCTTCGTTCGAATACATGCTAAAGGATAAATATTCTTTTCCATCCCTTGAGAACTGCTCCTGAATCTGCTTAAGCCTATAAGTATTCTCTCGTCCTAACAAACTATAGATATCGACTTCTTTGCTAGTTATTTTGGTGGAATCGTGCAAATCATAAATCTTGATTTTGAAATATTCCTCTTTATTTACTTTAGATGAACTTACACTGTCATATTCATCCAAACTGTTGTATTTAAAATCCGTTATATAATTTTTGACTATAGCGAAAAGAATCAGTTTCTTTACTGCCAACCAAAACATATTTATCTTTATTAAATAGCTGTATTCCTTCAACACAATATTCACTCTTAGCATATTCTTTCTTCTTCCCACCTAGAAAAAAAGTCAGTGAAGCCACGGAAGTCAGAATCAAACAGAATATAAATATGAATAGCTTTTTATTGAGTTTCATTTGCTTACCACCACTTTTTAATTCATCTAGCCATTTATTTTGATAGTCCTCGGAGTCAATCCACTTTTTCATCAATCATTCACCAAAAGTGGTCATCCTCAAACTTCATCCTTTCCATTATAGCATAAATCAAAAGTCAGAGTTGGATACCAAAAAAAGACCGGTCGCTCAGTCTTTTCATCTTGTATTAAAGTTCTTCATCTGTCTTGCGATATCGCGGTTTTGCTCGCGGCGTTTGATGGACTCGCGCTTGTCGTAGTCGTGCTTCCCTTTGGCTAGGCCTAGGAGCAGCTTGGCATAGCCATCCTTGAGATAGACCTTGAGTGGCACCAGCGTCATGCCAGTTCCCTTGGTCTCCTGCTCCAGCTTTTGGATCTGCTTCTTATGCAGCAGCAGTTTTCTGCGGCGCTCAGGCTCTTGGTTCCAGATATTGCCCTCTTCATAAGGAGCGATATGGACATTGCTGAGCCAAGCCTCACCGTTCTTGATCTGGGCAAAGCCGTCTTTGAGATTGATACGAGCAGCGCGAACACTCTTGATTTCCGTACCGGTCAGCACCATGCCGGCCTCGATGGTATCCACGATGGTGTAGTCGTGTCTGGCCTTTTTATTTTGCGCGACGACCTTTCCTTCTCCCTTTGCCATGCTTGGCTCCTTTCTTGACTAGTTCCTTGTAAAATGCCTTCTGGCTCTTGCCTTTCTTGGACTTCTTATCTTTCTTATCTCTGTAGCCTTTTTCTTTGGAAGAATGGCTGCGCTTGTCATCCTCACGGCGTCTCTTTCTACCTGACTTGCCTCTGCCACTCTTGCTAGTCTTTTCTACCAGGTCAAATTCACTAGGCAGGTATTCAAAGTCAATCTCGCCTGTAGCCTTATCCGCTCGGACCAGCTTGATACGAATCTGCTGACCGACCTTGAAGACCACACCAGACTTTTCTCCTTGCAGGGTCATCGTCCGCTCATTGTAGCTGTAAAACTCTGGCAGGTTGGTAACATGAATCAAGCCTTCGACCGTATTGGGCAGTTCAACGAAGAGTCCAAACTTGACCACGCTTGAAACCACGCCGTCAAACTCTTCCCCAACAAATTCTTCCATGTACTCAGCCTTCTTCATAGCTTCAACTTCACGCTCGGCCTCAATAGCCCGACGCTCTCGGCTGGAAGACTGACTGGCAATCTCTGGAATCACTTGCTCAAAATGCTCTGCTATTTCTTTAGAATGTCCATAATCCCGTACCATCCGGTGAACCAGAAGGTCTGGATAGCGGCGAATCGGACTGGTGAAATGCGTATAAAACTCCGCTGCCAGACCATAGTGGCCGTGATTATGCTCAGAGTATCGAGCCTGCTGCATGGAGCGCAGAAGCATCATGGACAAGACGTCCTCATAAGGCTGGTCTTTGACCGCCTCCATAATATCCTGCAGAGCCTGCTGACTCATGGAGCTAGCCGTCCCGTATATCCGAATCCCAAAGCTAGAGGCGTAGTCAATAAACTTCTGCACTTTCTCCGCCTTAGGCTCCTCGTGGATCCGATAGATGAAGGGCAGATTTAACTTAGCAAAATGCTCAGCCACCGTTTCATTAGCCACCAGCATAAAGGACTCAATCATACGCTCAGCAATTCCCCGCTGACGCAGGGCAATATCCACTGGCCGTCCTTCTTTGTTGACCATGATTTTTGGCTTCATTGGTGTCAAAGTTGAGCGCACCGCGTTTAAAGCGCATGCTTTCCAGAAACTCATGCAGCTGGACCATGCAGTCAATACTGGGCACAATGGCCTTGAACTGCTCAGCTTTTTCCTGATTTCCAGCAATGATGTCGTTGACATCACTGTAGGTCATGCGAAAGGTCGTCTTGATAACAGTCTGGGTGATGGTATGCTTGACTACGCGCCCCTTGGCATCTATCTCCATGATAGCCGACTGGGTCAGCCGGTCCACATTGGGATTGAGAGAGCAGATACCGTTTGACAGGCGCTCTGGCAACATGGGCACCACGCGGTCGGTCACATAGACTGAAGTCGCTCGATTGAGGGCTTCCTTGTCCAGCTCAGAGCCTTCTTTGACATAGTAGGACACATCTGCGATATGTACGCCTAGCTCAAAGTTGCCATTTTTCAGGCGCTTGATATGGACAGCATCATCCAAGTCTTTGGCATCCGCCCCATCGATGGTAAAGGTAATCTCTTCACGCAGGTCCAAACGCCCTGCCAAATCACTCTCTGTCGGTGCATCCGGAACTCGCTCGGCCTCTTCCAAGACCTTTTCTGGAAACTCAGAGACAATGTCCATGGACTCCAGCACTTCTAGTACATCAATACCTGGATCGTTGACATGACCGACCACATCGACCAGACTAGCCACGAAGAAATCGTGTTTCTTGGTCGGATACTTGTCAATAGCGACCTTGAGCACCTCTGTGCCATCAAGGACCAAGGCTGGTTTTTTAACATAAATAGGCTGGCGGATTTTCTGATTTTTCGAGCGGATATAGCCTGCGTACTTGGGCTTTTCCTCATCCAGAACCAGCTGACCAACCGCTGACGTCAGGCTGTGCTCCAGAATATCGATAATCTTAGCTTCAGCTGACGTTCCCTTGATCCGGTCTGCCACCTTGGTAATGACTACTTCCACCGTATCGCCATCAATGGCATGATTGACATCATTACGGCCGACAAAGAGGTCATCCTCTTCCTCATTCAAGGTGACAAAGCCAAAGCCATTCTTGTGGGCATGAAAAACACCCTTGAGCGTCAGACGCTCCTGCTTTTTCTTCTCATAAAGCTCAATCCGCCCCTTGTCATCAAAGCGAATCTGATGCTTTCTTTCCATCTGGGAGATGGTCTTAACCAAGCTACTAAAGTCCTTGGAAGACTCTTTCCCCAAAGCAGCCGCCAGCTCATCTACGCTGGCCTGCTGTCTTTCTTTTAAATATTCAATGATTTCTGATTTCATATTCCTCTTCTTTTGATGAGTTCTTTCTTCATCTCTTCTAAATCTCTTTAAAACTTAAAAAATAGGCCAAGACGAAGTCAGAGCCCATTTTATTTACTAGATAATACTGCTAATACCAATGCAATCAGTAGCCAGAAGAAAATCATGATTCCCGTCATACGCTGCATCACAGCTTCAAAACCGCGTGCCTTAGGACGTTCAAACAAGTCGTTGGCACTGGCATCAAATACGTTGCTGGACTGATTTTTAGTTGGTTGCATGAAAATTGCAATGACAATAATAGCTGATAAAATGACTAAAATGGTTAATAATAGGTTGTACATAAATAAAAACTCCTTAAAATCCTATCTATTTTATCATAAAATCTACTTGGATTCAAGATGTAAAGTAACTTTTCTTTCCTTAGGACAATACTTTAAGACCTCAATTTTTTCCGGATGCGTTTTAGTATTTTTGCTGGTCAGATAGTTCTGACTGCCGCAGCTGGAACATTTTAAATTTATTTTTAACACGCACTAGATATCCTTCTTTTTTAAATAAATTTCGAAAACTAAAGAGATTGGCCAGCATACTGACAGCAACTAGCCCTGCTGTTGCATAAAAGACTGAATGATAGCCATAGGCTGCCGCAATAGCCGATCCAGACATAGGGCCGACCACCCCGCCCAGATAAAAGAAAATCTGATTATAACTGAAAATCCTAGAGATTCCAAACTTGGGTGTTATCTTACTTAGCAGAGCATTAACACCTGGTATCAGCGCCCCTGTTCCTAGGCCAAATAAAAAGCGATAAAAGCCCAGCTGCATAGGGGAGCCAGCATTGGCACAGAGCAGATAAATCAGGATTGAATAGAACTGAGCCAGCACCAGAAGCCGATGATTGCCGATACGGTCTCCCTAACCGCCCCAGAATACTGGAGCTCATCATGCTGGAAAGTCCCATGCTAGAAACGATGAGACCCGAAACAAAAATCAGATTGTCCTTTTGCCCCAGTTCTCTGACATAGAGGGCAAGAATAGGGCTGATAGATTGAGCTGCAAACTGGATAACAAAGCTGGTCAGAAAGAGATTCATCAGCATCTTAGGATACCTGAGTTGGCGCAGCAATTCCCTAAAGCCTATCTCTTCTTGTCGGGTCACTGGCACAAAATCCTCCCGAATCAAATAAAAAGGTCATCAAGGCTGCCACTAGAAAAAAAGCCGCCAATCAGGAGAAAGACATTGCGGATACCGAACATCTCCGCAATCAGACCGCCAATAAACGGCCCCATAAGATTACCCGCAACGACACCGGTCGAGAGAGTTCCCAGAGCATAACCCGTTTTTTCCTTGGGAGCCTGACTGGCAATCAGAGCTGTGCTGTTGGGAACATAACCAGCGAAAACACCGTTTAGAAAGCGTAGGAGCAAGAGCCAGAAAATATTGGGTACAAAGGCAATACCTCCCATAGTGAAAACCATGGCAGTAGCTGCACGTATCATCATAGGCTTACGGCCATATCGGTCGGCCAGACTTCCCCAGACAGGAGAGAGCAGCGCCGCTGAGATTGCAGAGAGTGAAATCCCTAGCCCAGCGTAATACTCCACCTCATGACCTCTGGCACCCAGCTGCTCCACGAAAAGTGGCATAAAAAGGCGTCACCAGAGAAATGCTGGCACCTGTTAGGAAGTTCCCAAACCAAGCGACTTTCAGGTTATGTTTCCAATTTACTTGTGTCGTAATAAATCATCTTCTTTCTAATTTCTGCAAAGCATCGCGAATCTGCTGTCGAGTTTCTTCAAGCGAGCCATTATTATCTATCAGCACATCCGCCCTCTTTCGTTTTTCTTGTAAAGATAGCTGAGCTGCTATGCGTTTCTCTGCTTCTTCCTGACTGAGAGTATTTCGAGTCATAAGACGACTGAGCTGAGTTTCCACCGTCACATCCACCAGCCAGATCTGGTCAAACCAATCTTCATATTGTAGCTCAAACAGCAAGGAAGATCCATAAAAAGACAGCCTGAGTTTCTGCAAGCAAATCTCGCCTGCCAGCCAGTTCCTCGCGGATAATCTGGTTTTGTATTTGACTGGACTGGGCCAAGAGTTCGGGATCCCCAAAAATCATAGCTCCTAGCTTAGGCCGGTCCAAGCGACCATCTTCCTGTAAGATAGCTGGACCAAAAGCGGATAAAAGAGCTTGATAAAGCCGTCCCCCCGGCTCTTGCAGCTCATGCACTACTTGATCCGCATCAATGACTTGGTAGCCCTGCTGCCTCAAAAACTCTGTCACTGTTGACTTACCCGAGGCAATGCCGCCAGTAATACCGATAATTCTTGCCATGACAGCTACCTCGCTTTCTGGCAATGAGGACAGAGATGAGTACCGCGTCCACCCAGCTTAATTTTCTCAATCGGGCTGCCGCATCTAGCACAAGGTTGAGCAGTCTTTCCATAGACCTGCAGAAAATCCTGCATCGTGCCATCTTCACCCAGAGCATTGCGGTAGGTCCGAATAGTCGATCCCCTCTTTTCAATCCCAAGCTGCAAAACTTCTATAATCTGCTCACGCAGCCGCTTCACTTCAGCAGGCTTTAGACTAGCTGCTGGCCTTGCCGGATGAATCCGCGCCCGCCAAAGGGCCTCGTCTACATAGATATTGCCTAGCCCAACGACTAATGTCTGCTCAAGCAAATAGGGTTTGATGGGCTTCTTGGAACGACTCAAAGCTGCGGCAAAAGGTGGCAAAAGAAAATCCGCCTCTGTCGGCTCAGGACCAAGCTTTCTAGCAGTAAAATAAGCCTCCAGCTGGTCCTTTCTCAAGAGCTCCATGGTCCCAAACTTTCGAACATCCTCATAAACAAGCGTCCCACCATCCGTCATCTCGAAAAAGACATGGGCATGCTTGCGCTCAGGCACCGCATCAGGATAAAAAAGATACTTGCCTTCCATTCGCAGATGGGAAACCAGTATCCCGCCCGTCAGGTAAAAGAGCAAATACTTGCCCCGACGGCCAATCCTTTCAATGGTCTGACCTGGCAAGTCATGGACAAAGCTATCCACTCCCGTTCCAATCATCTTGGTATAGCGGACCCGCACCTGCCCAATCGTCTTGCCAACAACCAGACGCTCCAAACCGCGCCGAACCGTCTCCACTTCAGGTAATTCAGGCATAAAGTTCCTTTCTTAGTATTCTCAATGTCAAAGCCCCATAGCAAAGCTGTCCGAAAAATACTCATCCAGCATCAGGCGGTGTTTATCCGATACATTTTCCAGCTCTGCTATTTCTTCTTTAGAAAAAAAGCCTAACCGTAGTGTTTCCTCATTGTGAAAATTGGAAATATCAACATTCTCCAGTGCCTGCAGTTCATACAGAAAGACAACCGTCTGCACTTTGTCTCCATTAGGATAAGATTCATCAAAATTAGTGTAGACATTCAGCAAGCGCTTGGCTTCAACAGCAATGCCTGTCTCTTCGTGAAATTCGCGCACGGCTGCTTGCATAGAAGTTTCCCCAAGCTCCATAGCTCCACCAGGAATCGCCCATGTTTGCTTATCACCTCGCAACTGCAGAAGCACACGACCTTCCTCGTCTGCCAGAATCCCACCAGCAAAATTCAGGATAACCTTATCATGCCCCACCTTGGAGCGAATATAGGAAATGTAGTCCATATCAAAATCCTTTCAATTTCTCTGGGAAAGCAGCGTTTTTGAAAGAAATAGCGCAGTAGCTGAATATGCGTATCCACATCACTAAAAAGCCAAGCATGGCCTTTTGCCAGGATAGAAGGCGCATTCAGACCTAACATTTTTCTGTGCCAACCTGCGGTGCCAGTCATGAATGGTTTCGGCTTCTTTTCCACCTGAGATAAAGAAAGCAGGGTTATCAAAATTTATATCAATCATAGATAAATATGCTCTCCTTATCCTTCATCACCAAGAGATAGAATCTCCAAATACATATCCAATCTTTCATTGATATATTTGGCAAATAAATCCTCCATTGCCGATAAACTTCCTTTTTGAATGAAAGTCATCAAATGCTTGGTAATAAGCTAATCTGTCCATGAATTTTATATCAATTGGTGGATAGCCCTGCCTTCATCAACTCCAAATTCACCAAGAGCCTACCTGTTCGGCCATTGCCGTCAATAAACGGATGGATACTCTCAAAGGCAATATGAAACTGAGCTAGTTTGGTCACCATATTTTTCCTGACTTGCAGCATAGTCCACTAGGAGTTTTTCCATCAATGGAGCAATCATATACGGCTGAGCCGGTTCATTAGCTGCTCCCATGATACGCACCGGGACTCTCCGATAAATACCTCGGTCATATCCGCTAATACTAGATAATGAATATCCTTTATCATCTGTTCTGACAAAGGCTGGTTCTCCTCAACAAGCCTTTGAACATACTGAAAAGCCTCCTGATGACCGATTGCCTCCATATGATCTTTTTAAAAGGCTTTTTGGTCAATAGTCAATCCACGCAGGACCAAATCTGTCTCACGCAAGGTCAGAGTATTGCCCTCAATGGCATTTGAGTTATAGGTATATTCGACTGTGAACTCTTCATTTAGCCGCTCCAACTCTCCATCCGTCAAAGGGCGAAGTTTTGACAGCCGCATCATCTTTTCATCAATCAAGGGCAAGAGACTCTCGACTTTTTTATACCGGCCATCTGCTGGCTTTCTGGCATCTGAGGGAATTCTCCACAAACGCCCTTCTTGGACAGCACCTGGGATCTTTCCCTGACTGCACAGAGACCGAACTCGACGATCAGAAATTCCCCAGAGTTCAGCTGCCTGCCTCACTGTCATATACATGAGCACTCCTCACTTTCTCCCTCTATTATACCATAGTTCGGAACAATACGAGGATTAACGGAACAATATTTGCGGATTAACGGAATGATAGTAGCTATTAAATAACGTAATATCAACAATTTTATATCTTGCTGCTAGTTTGTAGTAAAAAGAGATAACAAATTGTTATGCTCTCTTTCACTGCTATTTTAAAAATAATTTTTCCTAGCTTCCTTAGGGATTCAATATTCCTTCTTATTATAGCCAAAGTCCGCCAAGTCCAGCTTCTTGTCCCGCCAGTTTTTCTTAACCTTGACCCAGGTTTCTAGGAAGACCTTGTCCCCCAGCATGAGCTCAATATCGCGCCGAGCCATGGATCCGATTTTCTTCAGCATGGATCCGCCTTTACCGATGATAATGCCTTTTTGGCTGTCACGCTCCACCATGATAGTCGCTCGGATATGGACCTTGTCCGTCTCTTCGTCTCGCTTCATGCTGTCAACAACCACCGCGACTGAATGGGGGATTTCCTCCCGTGTCAACATCAACACTTTCTCCCGAATCATCTCTGATACCAGAAAGCGCTCCGGATGGTCAGTAATCTGGTCTTCTGGGAAATACTGGAAGCCTTCCTCCAAATTCTCACTGAGGATGTCAATAAGATGAGAAACATTATTGCCCTGCAGGGCTGAAATCGGCACGATTTCTTTGAAGTCCATCTGCTGACGGAAATCATCAATTTGCGCTAAAAGCTGATCCGGATGAACTTTATCAATCTTATTAACTACCAAAATAACTGGCACCTTAGCCGCTTTCAGGCGTTCGATAATCATGTCATCGCCCTTGCCACGCGGCTCATCAGCCGGCACCATGAAGAGGACGGTATCCACCTCACGCAGGGTGCTGTAAGCTGCTTCCACCATAAAATCACCTAGAGCCGTCTTAGGCTTATGGATTCCCGGCGTATCGATAAAGACAATCTGCTCCTTATCCGTCGTGTAAATTCCCATAATTTTATTGCGTGTGGTCTGAGCCTTATCGCTCATGATGGCAATCTTTTGCCCCATAACATGATTCAAAAAGGTTGATTTCCCAACATTGGGACGTCCTAAAATAGCTACAAAACCTGATTTAAAAGTCATTCTTTCACCTCTATTATATTTCCATAAAAACAGCAGAAATCGGCAGTCTCCCCCGATTTTCAAATCTTTAAAAAATCCAATCCCAAATCTTGGGAACAAAAATAATCAGTCCTGTCACAACGGCAAAGCCAGATACGACCAGAACAGCTCCCGCTGCCATATCCTTGGCATTCTTTGCCCGCATAGAAAAGTGGTAATCACTGGCCAGATCCACGACATTTTCAATGGCAGAATTGACAATCTCAAAGGCAATGACCAGAAAAATGCTCAAAAAGAGAAAGAGCCATTCTATCGCGGACAAGTCAAAAATCAGTCCCGCAACTATCACCGCCAGAGCCGAAAGTACATGCTTGCGCAGATTGCGCTCCTCTTTAAAGGCTGTAAAAATACCAGTTAAAGCAAATTCCAAACTCGAGACCACATCTCGATTTTTCCATTTGCGTTTGTTATTTCCTTGTGAGTCCATAAGCAGTTAAAATTTCTTCCTGTAAACCAAACATTTCTGCTTCTTCTTCCGGCGTATAATGATCATAGCCGTTGATATGCAGAAAACCATGCACTGCCAAAAAGCCCATCTCCCGCTCAAAACTGTGGCCGTATTCCTCTGCCTGCTCACGCGCCTTGTCCACTGAAATGAACAGCTCACCGATATAGGCGTCAAAATCCTCCAACATCTCAGCTAGCTCAGGATGATCCAGCAAATCCTCCTCGTCAACAGCGATGTCCAGCTCAGGCTTATACTCCAAGCTGATCACATCCGTCGGCCGATCCGTATCTCTATATTCCAAGTTGAGTTCATGGCTACGCGCATTGCTGACAAAAGTCACAGCCATTTCCTTATTTTCCTTGCCCGTTTTCTGGGCCGCAAACTCCAAAATTTCCTGAGTCTGTTTAAGAATCTCTTCTGAAACCTGACCCGTTTCATCTACCATTTCGATATACATATCTTACCCGCTTTGCTAGTATTACCTTATTATATCATATTTTGACTCACTTTAGGGAGCCGAGGGCAGGGTTTTGGAAAATAGCAGAGCAGATTTGTCAACCTCTCACTGTAAAGACAAAAGCAGCTATTTTTATTATGTTCTTTCCCGAAACTTTGCCTTTCACTACCTACTATCATTGACAAAAAGAAAAGGCTGGGAAAACCCAACCTTGTCCTACAAGATGCTAATTGCCGGGATCGAACCGGCGACCTCATCCTTACCATGGATGCGCTCTGCCAACTGAGCTAAATCAGCGTACCTATCTAATATATCATGTAGATAGGTGCTTGTCAATATCCTTTCTCATTTTTTTGCAAAATAATCTTCCCTAGTCAGATAGTAATGAACCCGTGTCACAATGCGGCCTTGCTCATGCTTGTCTAGTGATGCATAAGGCTCTTCGTGGGAATATTTCATACCAGACTTGACCATAACCCGGCCAGATGCTGGATTATCGACATCGTGCAGCGCTACAAGTTTGTTCATCCCGATTTCCTCAAAAGCCAGCTTGATGACTGCGCGATTGGCCTCAGTCGTATAACCCTGATTCCAATATTTTTTTATTAATTACATAGCCGATAGCCGCCGTTTTCAAGTCCAGCCTGATCTTATGCAGATCAATAGTCCCGATGAATTTGCCGCTTTCCTTTACTTCTATTCCCCAGCGCCCCAAAGGATTGGCCAGATAGAAGAGAGCGATATTGTTGCGTGTTTCTTCCAGGCTTTTATTTGTCTCAAAAGTATAGCGAGTATTTTCTTCATCCGAAGCATACTCAAACATCGCCGGGGCATCCTCCAAGGTCACCGGACGCAGAATCAACCGCTCAGTTTCCAGTCTGGTATGACGAGCCAGATTGACATAGATATTTTCCATCAGAGCCTCCTATTTTTTTCTTAACAGAATAGCACAATTCACTAATGAAAGCAAACCACTCTGATTTTTTCTTGATTTTTGAAGCGTTTTCATATACAATAAAAACATCTTAAAAAAGGAGCATATTTTTTATGTTAATCGGTATTCCAAAAGAAATCAAAAACAATGAAAATCGTGTCGCTCTGACACCAGCTGGTGTTCACAGCCTCGTTGGTAGAGGCCATGAAGTTCTGATTGAGACAAATGCTGGGCTGGGATCTGGTTTTACAGATTCAGACTACGAAAAGCAAGGTGCAAAAATCGTTCCTACTGCTGCAGAAGCGTGGGCTGCTGAGCTAGTGGTCAAGGTCAAAGAACCTCTGGCAGCTGAATATGGCTTCCTGCGTGATGACCTCTTGCTCTTTACCTACCTGCACATGGCTGCCGCTCCTGAGCTAGCAGATGCTATGACTAGTGCCAAGACAACCGGTCTGGCCTACGAAACTGTTCGCGATCAAGATGGACAACTGCCACTCTTGGTACCTATGAGTGAGGTAGCTGGCCGGATGGCTGTCCAAATCGGAGCCCACTTCCTGACAAAGCGTGAAGGTGGATCTGGCGTACTTCTCGGTGGTGTACCGGGCGTTCCAAAAGGAAAAGTTACCATCATCGGTGGCGGTGTCGTAGGAACTCATGCCGCTCGTATCGCTCTAGGATTGGGTGCTCAAGTGACTATTCTGGATATCAGCGCTAAGCGTCTGTCTGTCCTAGAAGATGTCTTCGGCCATCAAATCCAGACCCTCATGTCTAATCCTTTCAATATCGAAGCTAGCGTTCGAGAGGCAGATGTCGTGATTGGCGCTGTCCTCATTCCAGGTGCGAAGGCTCCGAAACTGGTGACAGACGATATGGTTAAGCAAATGCGTCCAGGCTCTGTCATTGTAGACGTAGCCGTTGACCAAGGCGGTGTCATCGAAACAGCCGACCGTGTAACGACTCACACCGAGCCTGTCTATGAAAAACACGGTGTCCTCCACTATGCAGTTGCGAATATCCCTGGGGCCGTGGCCCGCACTTCTACCATCGCCCTTACTAATGTCACCCTTCCTTATGTGGAGGCTTTGGCAGGGAAAGGCTTCAAACAAGCCATTGCAGATGACCAAGGCCTGCGCCAAGGTGTCACAACCTACCAAGGTCACATCACCAGCCAGCCAGTTGCAGAAGGCCTCAACAAGGACTACACATCTATTGATGAACTCGTTTAGTTGATTATTTCAACTTTAAAATCAATCCTACAAAAAAGAGCAGAAATAAATCTGCTCTTTTTGTATGGCTATAAGATAAAAATCCAATTCTTCTTTAATAATACCTTTTTAGTTTTTCTTGATTTTCTTTGAAATTCCTCTAGCCATTCCATACCATAGGCATGACTAAAACCTTCTAAAAGAACAGAAAAATCAATCGTATCAAAGCCTAACTTCCTCAGATCCTCAAAGGTCTTGAATGGGGAATGAAAATCTTTGTATTTGATAATAGCTCCGATGTCTTTCAAATCCTGCTCTCTAATGCTAATCATTTTCATCCCTAAAACATATTCAATCGGAACCATTAAAACCGTTAAATGACTAAAAGTATATAAGGTCTCACATAAGTCAACCGCAGGTTGCTTGTTCATGCTCGCTACATTATTATTGAGCCAAAGTTCTTCATGAGTATTGAGGTTAAATCGTTGTCCTACTCTCGCAATAATCTCATTGATTTTTTGGTTTTCTTGGTAAAAAGCATCTACATCTTGCGTTGCTCGCAAGCCATGATGTTCCAAGACATAGCCCCCAACACAGATAATAGTCAAAGTAAGGTTGGCTTTGAGCCAATTCTTGATTTAAGGCTTCAAAAAAACTGGTTTCATTTTTATCCATGCTTATATCTCTCCATCAGCTCTTGAACATTTGTTAACTTAGCAGGTTTGTTTAAAGAAACTACATACTCATGCGTTGGAGTGTGTTCTTGTAGAGCATATTTCAGACTAACCTTTTTGAAAATCTGTCAACTCTTTTTGAAGCCAACAAACGTTCCACATCTTTTGTCAGTCAAATAAGAACTATCTTCAAAAATAACCTTTCTAAGGTAACGAAACCAATGACTGGCGTTAAACCTTGATTGCCTAGAAGCATTAATCATATAATCATACCAATCCATCTTCTACCCCTTTTTAAAATTTTATCTTTCTAAATAATCATTTTTATTCATTTTATAAATCTTAAAAATTCTATATCAAGGCTCATGTAAACTGATATCTAGTTCTCAGATTCCATTTCTTCTGGCTCAGTTGTAGGCTCTTTAACAGGAGTTGGTTCATAAGCTCGGATAATCTCCGCCACCACTGGATGACGAACGACATCCTTAGCTGAGAAATGCACAAAGTCGATCTGGGAGATGTTCTTCAATTTCTCCTGAGCATCAATGAGTCCTGATTTAACATTGCGAGGCAGATCAATCTGGCTGATGTCTCCATTGACAATCATCTTGGACTGAAAACCAAGGCGTGTCAGAAACATCTTCATCTGCATGATGGTGGTATTCTGTGCCTCGTCCAGAATCACAAAGGCATCATCCAGCGTCCGCCCCCGCATATAGGCTAAGGGTGCAATCTCAATGATTTCTCGCTCCATGAGGCGCGTCGTCTGGTCCTTACCCAAAATCTGATACAAGGCATCATAGACCGGACGCAGATATGGATCAACCTTTTCCTTAAGGTCACCAGGCAGAAAGCCCAAACTCTCACCAGCTTCAACCGCTGGCCGTGTCAGAATAATTCGCTTGACCTGACCACGCTTAAGAGCAGTCACGGCCAAGGTCACCGCCAGAAATGTCTTCCCTGTCCCGGCTGGACCAATCCCAAAGACAATATCATGATTTTTAACACTATCCACATAAATTTTCTGGCCAAGTGTCTTGACCCGAATTGGCTTGCCATAACTGTCCTTGATAATCTCTTCTTCGTAAAGAGCTACAAACTTATCAATTTCGTCATTTTTGACCATGGTAATGGCTGTCACAACATCGGGAGTACCGATAATCATGCCACGATTGACCAAGACCAACAGTGCTTGAATGACCTGTCGAGTCTCCTCGCAGGCAGCCTCCGTACCCAAAATCTGCACAATCTCGGTTCGGGCATGAATGGTTACCTTCAATTCCTGCTCCATTAGGCGCAGATGGCGTTCATTAGAGCCAAAGAGATGAAAGGCATCATCTGGATGGCCCAGTTTCAATTCTACTGAATGTTCCTGCAAACAAAGAACCTCTCTAATTTATGAATGAATTATCTTTATTATATCAAAGCAAGCAGAAAATGACTATCCCTAGCCACTATCTACTCAATGTGCCTGATATTCTTCCCAAATAGCATCGAACTCGCCCAAGTTAAAGGAAAAATTTGCATGCTCCTCCAGAAAACGACTGACCTCATCAAAATCATCCGTATGCTTTGGAAAGGCCGTATCCTGAAAAGCCAAATCCGCCAAAATAGCCTTGGGCTCCTTGCTCTTAGGATTGCGCTCTGTCATCAGCCAGCTGTAAAAGATTTTCTCATGGGTTCTTTCATTTCTTTAAGACAGTATCCTTCAAGCATCAGCTCTAGATACGTGATTCTTTATCCTCACACCAACTCCGTTCCAGTCGGGTCCTGCTTGATTTTACCAGCTTTCATCAGCCCACCCAGAGCTTTTTTAAACTGGCCTTTGGAAATGCCAAATGTAGCCTTGATGTCGTCTGGTGAAGATTTATCGTTCAAAGTCATAAAACCGCCATTGCTCTCCAGATAGGTCAGAATCATCTGGGCATCGTTTTCCAACATTTCAAAGGAGCGAGGCTTGAGAGAGAGGTTAAGAGTGCGGTCTACTTCACGGAAGCCAATTACCCGCGCGTCCAAGACCTGACCAAGACGTGGCTCTGCATAGCGCTCACTCGGATGAATGAAGCCCAGCATATTATTCTCCGGCAGGTAGACAAGGTACCAGAAAGCTTGAGCCGATAAACGATGGCTGGCCAGTTTTGGTTCTGCATGTTATTATAGGCAGGACGAGCCAGACGCTGGAAATCCTCCTGATAAGCCAGTTGGCCCCAGATGCGGTCTTTCTTATCTACTTCCAGACGGATATAAAGGAGGTCACCCTTTTTTGGCCAGAGTTCCTTGATTTCTGGCAAGATGTCAAGTGACACAACGATTTGTTTATCCGGCAGACCGGTATCGACAAAGACACCTAGATCCTTTCGGACCTCCGTTACTGTTCCCCAGCCAAACTGGTCTTGAGTAGCTGTAACTTCAAGAGTTGTCAGGCGAAGCTTCTGCTTCATATCGCTGTAGGCAAAGCCTTTGACAGACTGCCCCAGCTCATGCGCCCCCTCTTCCTTAGAAAGAGCGTAAACCTGACCATCCTTTTGAACAAAGTAAAAGCGATCATTTTCATCTGTGATGATACCCACGATGAAGCTGGCAAGATTTGTATTCATATAGACCTATTTTCTACCTTGCTTCTTCAAACCGGGCAAGGATTTTTGATGTTAAAACAACTCAGTCAGCCAAAGCCAACTGAGTTTTGATTCTGATAAAAATGTTAAACTTCTAAAAGTTCTTTTTCTTTATTGGCTGTCATCTCATCGATATGTTTGACAGCATCGTCCGTTACTTTTTGAATATCCTTTTCCAAAGTCTTCAATTCATCTTCAGTGATTTCTTTAGCTTTTTCCTGCTTCTTAGCTTCATCCATAGCATCGCGACGGATGTTGCGGATAGCAACTTTAGCATTTTCACCGACCTTTTTCACTTCTTTAGCCAAATCACGGCGAGTTTCCTCTGTCAGAGCTGGAATGACCAGACGAATCACAGAGCCATCGCTGGCTGGCGTAATTCCGAGGTCAGAAGCATTAAGCGCACGCTCAATATCCTTGATAGAAGACTTGTCAAAAGGTGTTACCAAAAGAACACGCGCTTCCGGAATCGTAATCGAAGCGATTTGGTTGAGCGGAGTTTCTACTCCATAGTACTCCACATGGATGCGATCCAAAAGGCTGGCATTGGCGCGGCCTGCACGGATGCTGCCAAATTCACGAGCCAAACTTTGGTGCGAGTGGGTCATTCTTTCTTTTGCTTTTTCTACAATTGCATTTGCCATGAGTTTCTAATCTCCGTTCTTATAAATTATTTGATACTGTTGTTCCGATTTGCTCACCGATAACAACGCGTTTGATATTGCCCGGCTCATTCATATTAAAGACAACCAAGTCAATGTCATTGTCCATAGACAGGGTCGAAGCCGTTGAGTCCATAATCCGCAGTCCTTTGCTGATGACATCTCGGTGAGTCAGCTCATCAAACTTAACAGCGGTCTTGTCTTTCTTAGGATCGGCATTGTAAACACCATCTACGCCATTTTTGGCCATGAGAATCGCATCTGCTTCAATCTCTGCTGAGCGCAATGCAGCGGTTGTATCGGTTGAAAAATAAGGAGAACCAATACCTGCACCGAAAATGACGATACGGCCTTTTTCCAAATGACGAAGGGGGCCCGACCTCGGATGTAAGGTTCAGCAACCTGCTGCATAGCAATCGCAGTCTGCACGCGCGTATCTACACCGACTTGCTGCAGCGAATCCGCCATTACCAGCGCATTCATGACAGTGCCCAACATACCAGTATAATCGGCCTGCACACGATCCATACCCGCTTCTGCTGCCGGCTCACCCCGCCATAGGTTTCCACCTCCGATAACCAGAGCGATCTGAACTCCCAAATCATGAACTTCTTTGATTTCTTCCGCCATCTTCTGAACGGTTTGAATATCAATACCAACGCCTTTTTCACCGGCAAGAGCTTCACCCGACAACTTAATCAAAATACGCTTATACTTAGGTTCTACCATTTTTTTACTCCTTATTTTATCTGTACTATTTTACCACATTTTGTGATTTTTATATAGTTAAATCACTGAAATTTTTCCTTTTTCCTTTTTGTGAAATAGCAGAGCAGACAAGCTCATTTCACAGAAAAACCAGCCCCATCATAAGATAGGGCTGGAAAGTGATGATTTCAATCATCTTTTGCTAGATCCACTCACTGCTTGAGCGACTATTTCCTTTCCCGCTTAGCTAAGAGTGGCAGGATGACACCCAGACTGATCAGGACGATTGGCGTCAGGATATTTGTTAAGAGAGAGAATTGCCAGCCAGCTGGGTCTTTGGCAAAGTCCACTTTCGGAACCATCCCTAAAATGCAGGCAAAGGCTGTAAAGAGGAAGCACCAAGCTCCGATGGCAAAGCCAACTTTGGGATTTTTGGTAAACTTGTACTCGGCATCCTTGTACTTCTTCCAAGCCTTGTTCAACATCATGTAGGCCAGGAATACCCAGAGATACCGCATGGGCATAACGATGGAGTTGAGGTTGGTCATCCATTTGACTAGGCCGTCAATTTCCTTGATTCCAAAAAGATTGGCAGAATAATCAAGAAGCTAACCAAAATCCCTGTCAGAATGTAACCGTTAATGAGGACACCTTTTGATGTTCGCTTGCGCAGCCAGCTTGGGACAAACTCTTCATCGGCATTATTGAGCATGATTTGCAGAGGTGCGTCAATAGAGAAAGCCAGTGCAGCAATCTGTCCAACCATATTGGTCAGGGCATAGATGACTACTAGTACATTGCCTACACCCCAGTAGTTGCCCAGCATTTGAAAAGCTTGGTAAGCACCGTTTCGCATCAGATCCTCAGGAATATTGCTGCCATCAAAAAGCATGCCCATAGCAATAGAGCCTAGGATAGCAGATGCACCAACCATGACAGCCATGACAATCATCCCCTTTGGAAATTCCTTGGCTGGATTGCGTGTTTGGTTAACGTAAGGCGAGATTTTCTCAGCCCCGCCGACCGCAAAGACCAAGAGGGAGATAGTCGTGAAATAAGAAAAATCAAAATTGGGAATGTAAGTGCTGAGCTTATCCATATTGGCCGTCGCAAACTGCATATCAGGTTTGATAAAAGGAGCCCCGACCGCTAAGAGGACGAAGAGGAAAGACATAATCAGCATAGCGCTTCCTGCCAAGCCCCCAATCACCTTAAGCGTTGACAGCCCCTTGGTAGACAAGTAGAGAAAGGCACCGAAAATCAGCAAGCTAAGAATAATAATCCAGTGAATATCAAGACTGCTCAAAAAGTCGCCATTTCCCTGAAGAGCCCAGCCCAGCGGAATCAAAACTCCCTGCGGCTTCTGAGCCAGATAGGGAATATGCACCACCCAGTAAGTCCAGGCCGCAAAATAAGCCAGCCGCTTGGTAGAGGTCTTTTCCACCCAGTCACTGACACCGCCTCCGCTCTCCTTAAAAGTCGAGCCTAGCTGCCCCACGATGAGAGCATAGGGAATAAAGTAAATAGCAAGGATAAGAATCCAAGAAACAATTACCGAAATACCCTGCTGGGAGTAGTTATTAACTACATTTCCAAGACCCCAGACCATATTAAAAGCAATCAGAGATACCATCAGCCAGGTTAGCTGGTTCTGATCTTTTTCATGACACCGTCCTTTTATTATAAAATAAATTGATTCGATATTATTATAACATATTTCTATGAGTTTGTAATCGTTATCAGTATTTTTATTTCAAAAAAAGAACCGCCCGAAGGCAGTTCAATTTAATTCTTAAAGTGAGTTTACGTCAACCTTGATACCAACACCTTGTGTAGTAGTGATAGTCAGGTTGGTTACGTAAGTACCTTTAGCAGTAGCTGGTTTTCGCTTTTTGGATTGTGTCGTTGAAAGCTTTGAAGTTTTCAACCAACTTGTCAGCTTCAAATGAAACTTTACCAATGATAGCTTGTACGTTACCTGCACGGTCTGCACGGTAAGTAATCTTACCACCTTTAGACTCTTCAACTGCTTTTGCAACATCCATTGTTACAGTACCAGTCTTAGGGTTTGGCATCAAGTTACGAGGTCCAAGGACACGTCCAAGGCGACCCACAAGTGCCATCATGTCAGGTGTAGCGATTACTACGTCAAAGTCCAACCAACCGTCGTTGATTTTTGCAACGAGGTCATCTTCACCAACGAAGTCTGCACCAGCAGCTTTCGCTTCTTCTGCTTTAGCACCACGTGCGAAAACAAGAACACGTGAAGTTTTACCAGTTCCGTTTGGCAATACCATTGCGCCACGGATTTGTTGGTCAGCTTTTTTAACGTCAATGTTCAAGTTGTAAGCAACTTCTACAGTTGCATCGGAATTTTGCAAGTTAGTTTCTTTTTGCAAGTGCTACAGCTTCTTCTACGCTGTATGCTTTTGTGCTGTCGATCTTTTCAAGAGCAGCACGAAGTTGTTTGCTTTTTTTAGCCATTTTATCTTTCTCCTTGTAAGTGGTTCAATCGATTTTCATCTCCCACGTCACTCGTCAATCTGATCAAGTGTAGTGCGGGCAAATGGGACGAGCGTTATTGATTAGTCAACAACAGTGAATCCCATAGAACGAGCAGTACCTTCAATCATACGCATTGCAGACTCGATGTTTGCAGCGTTCAAATCTGGCATCTTAGTTTCAGCAATTTCTTGTACTTGCGCACGAGTAACTGTTGCAACTTTCGTTTTGTTTGGCTCACCAGAACCTTTTTCAACACCTGCAGCTTTCTTCAAAAGAACAGCAGCTGGCGGAGTCTTAGTCACGAAAGTGAATGATTTGTCTTCGTATACTGAGATAACAACTGGAATAATCATACCAGCTTGATCAGCTGTACGAGCGTTGAACTCCTTAGTGAATCCCATGATGTTGATACCGGCTTGACCAAGCGCAGGACCAACTGGTGGAGCTGGAGTAGCTTTACCAGCAGGGATTTGCAATTTTACAAGTTTTTCGACTTTTTTAGCCATTTTTAAATCCTCCTTTGTGGTTTTGGCGGTAAATAAAGATTTTTACCTCCCACAAGTATGCTTTTCGCATACCTTTCTATTATACACTAAACTTTGTTAAATGCAAGAATTTTATCTTCTTTTTTTGAATTTTTGTGGTAAAATAATCTTATGATACTATTAAAGATTGCTTCGATTTTATTTATCTTTTTAACATTGATTTTAACCACTATTACTGTGCGAGTTTTTCAATTAAGAAAATACGGTTTAAACTTTGCGGACTTGGCTTTTCCGCTTTTTGTTGTGGAATTTTATATCATTTCAGACAAGGCCTACTACCACAGCTTGCTGCCCCAGCTAACCCTAGCTCTCTCAGTTCTCGCTATCGCCATCACCATCTATTTTCTAAAGAAAAAACGGAGTTTCTACTATCCTAAGTTCTTTAAGTTCTTCTGGCGGGCTGGATTTCTTTTGACCTTCTTCATGTACCTAGCCATGGTCATCGGACTCTTTTTGTAACAATGTAAAAACAAAATCCATCGGTTATTAGATAGCCGATGGGTTTTTCATATGTGAGATTTACAAGTCATTCTTTTACCAAGAAAAAGGGACCTTCCGATGCTCCTAGTCTTATTCGTGAATCTCCAGAGGCAGGCCATCCGGATCAAAGAAGAAAGCCATCTTACGCCCGTCAAAGTCGTCATAACGCAGCTCAGTATGGGGAATCTCCAAACGGTCAAATTCCTCCAGCGTTTCTTTGACATTTGTCACTCGAAAGGCCAGATGCCTCAGACCAGTATGCTCAGGATACGGCAGGGCTGGCCGCTTAGGAGCTTCTTCCTTGATGAAAATTTCCAGAGTCAGATTTCCCTTGCGGACATTAAAGAGAATATCCTGCTTGTCCGGCCGATGGTGCTCATCTAGCATGTCAAAGCCCAGCTTGTCCACATAAAACTCCCTGGTCTTAGCATAATCATGACCGATGATAGCTATATGGTGAATAGTGTCTAGTTTCATACCTTCTTTTCCTTCCCATGGCAATGTGTAAGTAGAGAAAATCTGCTGGCTGACTGCTGGCAGATTTGTTTTTATCAAATAATTATCTTACTGGCAGACTAGTGAAATTAGAATCAATTAGTCTGCAAAACTTTTCTTGGCTTTGTTCCTTCGGCTGGTCCGATAACGCCAGCCGCTTCGAGTTCTTCCATAAGACGAGTGGCCCGATTAAAGCCGACCGAGAGTCGCCGTTGAATCATAGATGCGCTGGCTTTCTGAGTCTCGATAACCAAGGCCTTGGCTTCTTCAAAGAGAGGATCACCTTCATCGTCGCCCCCGCCAGTATCCAAATCACTTTCAGATACTTCACCAGGATCAAAGCTATCGTCATAATCAGCTTCAGCTTGGTTCTTGACAAAGGCAACAATTCGCTCCACATCTTCATCTGAGATAAAGGAGCCCTGCAAACGAACCGGATGGTTTTCATCAATAGGCTTAAAGAGCATGTCTCCTCGACCCAAGAGCTTTTCTGCCCCATTTTCATCCAGAATGGTCCGACTGTCTGTCCCGCTGGACACAGCAAAGGCAATCCGAGAGGGTACATTGGCCTTAATCAGACCGGAGATAACATCTACAGATGGTCGCTGGGTAGCCAGAATCATGTGAATCCCAGCCGCACGCGCGCTTTTTGTCCCAACCGAATAATGGCGTCTTCCACTTCCTTGCTGGCCACCATCATAAGGTCAGCCAGCTCGTCCACGATGACAACGATTAAAGGCAGGGGAACTTGCTTGTACTCTGATTGGGCATTGTACTCGGCTACTTTAGCATTGTAGCCAGCAATGTTACGGGCACCGACCTTGGAGAAGAGTTCATAGCGGTTTTCCATCTCATCTACAACCTTCTGGAGTGCACGGCTAGCCTTGCGAGGATTGGTCACAACAGGGATAAGCAAGTGGGGAATGTCATTATAAACGGACAGCTCCACCATCTTAGGATCCACCATCATAAACTTGACTTCATCCGGTCTGGCTTTCATGAGAATGCTGGCGATAATACCGTTGACAGCCACAGATTTACCAGAGCCAGTAGAGCCAGCCACCAAGAGATGGGGCATCTTAGCCAAGTCAAAGGAGCGGACAGAGCCGTTGACAGCCTTCCCAAGTGGGATTTCTAGGAGCTTGTTGGCATCCGTTTTCGACTGTTCCCAGAGTTCTCGGAAAGTCACGGTCGCAACTTCAGAGTTGGGTACTTCAATCCCGACTAGGGATTTCCCAGGAATTGGTGCCTCAATCCGTACATCCTTGGCAGCTAGGGCAAGAGCCAAGTCATCAGCCAGATTGGAAATCCGATTGACCCGAACACCAACAGCTGGCTTGACCTCGTACTTAGTGACGGAAGGTCCGATTTCAGCCCGCTCAACAGCAGCCTTGATCCCAAAACTAGCAAAGGTCTCTTCCAAAATCTTAATATTGTCGCGGACAATGCGCTTTTCTTTAGACTGATTCTTAGGCTTGTCGGGCGCAAAGAGGTTGATGGTCGGCAGCTTGTAGTCCAGACTTTCCTTGGCAGTAAAGTCCACTTCAACGTCTACATCTGCCTCCTCCGTCTCTTCTTCGCGACCAAAGTCCAGAGGCTCATGAGGATCATACTCTCCCACTTCCTCATAGTCTGCCTCGTCAAAGTCCACAGCTGTATTTGACAAGTCCTCGTCATCTAAAATCTCTCCTGTTTCAGGATTGACTTCAGCTTCCTCTTGCTCTACTTCAATGGCTTGCATAGCTGCCTGTGCAGCTTTCTCTTCCTGCTCCAAGAAACGAAGCTGCCGCTTTTCTTCTTGCTTCTCTCTCCAATTTTGAAAGGCTGCCATAGCCTTTTCTGAAATGTCATAGATAGACCAAGGGCTCATAAGCAGACCGCCCAAAAGAATGAGCAGCAGACCGAAGAAATAAGAACCGATATTTGAAAAAAGGAAAGAGATAGGCGCGTAAAGGAGAGAACCTAGCAGGCCACCACCCGCGAAGGAGGTAACCTTAAAAGCTGTCAGATCAGTCAAAACCCTGCCTAGAGTTGTGGATAAGACAGCTGCTCCCTCTAGCTTCAACACACTGACAAAATAAGCTTGAAAAATTAACTCCAATCCCAAAAAGAGGCTGATAAATCCTGAAACTGTCCCCTCGTGCTTGTGCAGCCACTTGAAAAAAAAGAGATAGCCAAAGCTGGCCAGAATAGCCAGATAAGCCAAGCTTCCCACCAAGAGGCGAATCATATTATAAATGGTGACCCCAAAGGCGCCCAGCTTTATAGCTGCAAACAAAAGAATAAGAGCCAGCACAAAGGTGGCAATCATTCTCTTTATTGCTTTTTGTCTTTCTAATTCTGCTTTTGTCGGCCGACGAGTTGTCCGGCCTTTTTTCGTGTTTTTCTTAGTTGCCATAACCCTTATTATACCATATTTGAGCCTTAGATGAGAAATCTTTTATCTAGATTAGCAACAAAAAAACTTATTTATCCACGCAAAAAGAACTGGGCTAGCCAGTTCTCATTTCACTATCACATAATTCTTATTAAGCCTCTGGCATAACCGCCCAAGCAATCAAGTAAGCCAAAGACACCTGTACCTGCCACACAGACCAAAAGAATCCAAATAACACGAACCAAGGTTGGATCTAAATCAAAGTAGTTTGCGATACCAGCACATACACCAGCGATTTTTTTGTTTTTGACATCTCTTGTCAGTCTTTTCTCCATGGAAAACACTCCTTATTATTTTTACACTGTTTATTTTACCATAACATCTCTCAATGCACAAGTTCGCCTGCTATTAAGCTCTCTCTTCAGATAAAATTTAATTACATCAAGATGAATTTGTTCACTCTACCATACTTTTAACAGGTCCAAGCAAAACTCTTGTTCTTGTGTTAGAATAGAGAGAAATTCTAATTAACAGTAAAAATATTTCAGGAGGAAAATAATGCGAGCCGGAGTCATTCTTTTCAATCCCCAAACCAAGCAAATACTGCTCATCCACCGCTGGAAAAATGGAGAAGAGTATTTGTAATACCGGGCGGCGGAGCCGAGTCAGGTGAGACTGCAGTCCAAGCAACTCAGCGAGAAATTCGGGAAGAACTAGGTTGGAGCTTGTCTGAAAAGCAACTGCAGCCAGCCTTTACTTTCAGAAATGGCCACCGCTTAGAAATCTATTTTCGTGCCACTATCAGCCATACATCAGCCCCAATGATTCAGGGCGAGGAAGCCCTTCGCAGTCATGCCCAGAATATCTATCAACCTGAATGGCTAGATATAGAAGCAATTCGCAACCTAAACATACAGCCAGCAGGACTTAAAAATCTGCTCCTGGATTGTCTGACACAGGAGGGTTTGAAAAACTAGCCTAATTGTAGTAAAATATCAGTAGTTTACAATCTAATGTGAGAAAGGTTTTATATGAAAAAAATTCTTCTTATCAGCCTCTTATCAGGACTTGTCTTAGCTGGCTGCTCTGGTAAAGGCAAGAAAGAGGAGACGGCTAGCTCCTCTGACTCATCCAGCAGTTCCTCTCTAGTGAGCTCTAGCTCTGACCCAGAGGAAACCAGCAAACTCCGTGAGCAATTCAAGGATGCCATGACCAACGAAAATGCCAACTTCCCGCAGCTATCTACAGAAGTTGCTGAAGATGAGGCGGAAGTCAAGTTGGTAACGACTGAAGGCGATATCCGCATCAAGCTCTTTCCAAAACAAGCCCCACTGGCCGTTGAAAACTTCCTGACCCATGCTAAGGAAGGCTATTATGACGGCATTATATTCCACCGCGTCATCAATGAATTTATGATTCAGACCGGAGATCCTAAAGGCAACGGCACTGGAGGCGAGTCTATCTGGAAGGGCAAAGACAAGTCTAAAGACTCTGGAAACGGCTTTAAAAATGAGTATTCTCCATATCTCTATAATATTCGTGGTGCCCTATCCATGGCTAATGCAGGCCCCTAGGTACCAATGGCGATCGAGTTCTTCATCAATCAAAAGCAAGAAAAAGATTTGACTAGCCAAATGTCTCAGATTCCTTCCCAGCTAAAATCATCGAAGCCTATAAAAACGGTGGAAATCCTACTTTAGATGGCGGTGCTTATACCGTATTTGGCCAAGTGTTGGAAGGTATGGATGTGGTGGACAAAATCGCTGCCGCAGAAACAGACGATAATGACAAGCCTAAAAAAGATATCAAGATTGAAAAAATCGAGATTATCAAGGACTATGACTTCAGCAAATAAGAGCTGACCGCCCAACCAATAAAGGAGGAAAATCAATATGATTATCTGGGGATATAAAGGTGTATCAGAAAAACTTTAGGACATACCCAAGCAATATCGATGTGCCAACTGCCACAACGTCGCACCTTGGGACATTATTGAAACCGGCCGAAAGTTTACACTCTATTGGATTCCTACCTTTCCTTACGGTAGAAAACATTACCTCACCTGCCCTGTCTGCCAGCACGGCAAGCAGATTGAAAAGCAGGAAATCGAGCAGTTTTTGAATTATTAGCAACAGAAAGAGACGATTCTCAATGAACCGTCTCTTTTCTTTTAAATTTTATCAAGTCAACTGGTTAAAAATCCCAGATCTGGGTCCATCCAGCCTTCATAGAAATCAGGCTCATGGCAGACCATAAGGATGCTGCCCTTGTATTCTTTCAGAGCTCGTTTGAGCTCTTCCTTGGCATCGACATCCAGGTGGTTGGTCGGCTCGTCCAGCACCAGAACATTATTTTCTCGGTTCATTAGGAGGCAAAGTCGGACCTTGGCCTGCTCTCCACCTGAAAGAACCTGGATCTGGCTCTCGATGTGCTTGGAAGTCAGACCACATCTGGCCAGAGCCGCTCGGACTTCTGCTTGGTTAAGGGCAGGAAAGGCGTTCCAGACTGCTTCCAGCGGTGTCTGACGATTGCCGCCCTCGACTTCCTGCTCGAAATAGCCCAGCTCTAGATAGTCCCCACGCTCGACCTGACCTGCGATAGGCGGGATAATCCCCAGCAAACTCTTGAGCAGGGTTGTTTTTCCAATCCCATTTGCCCCGATGATCGCCACCTTTTGATTACGCTCAAAGGTCAGGTTAAGGGGCTGGGTTAGCGGTCGGTCGTAACCAATCTGCAAATTCTCAGCCTGAAAGATAAAACGGCCAGGTGTGCGGGCAGGTTTGAAGTCAAAGGTAGGCTTTGGCTTCTCACTCTGCAGCTCAATAATATCCATCTTATCTAATTTTTTCTGGCGGGACATGGCCATATTTCGGGTTGCCACGCGGGCTTTATTGCGAGCCACAAAGTCCTTAAGGTCCGCAATTTCTTTCTGCTGGCGCTCGTAGGCCGCTTCCAGCTGAGATTTTTTCATCTCATAGACTTCCTGGAACTGATAGTAGTCGCCAGAGTAACGAGTCAGGTGCTGATTTTCTACATGGTAGACAATATTGATCACGTCATTCAAGAAAGGAATATCATGGGAGATCAGAACAAAGGCATTTTCATAGTTTTGTAGGTAGCGCTTAAGCCAGTCAATGTGCTCCGCATCCAGATAATTGGTTGGCTCGTCCAAGAGCAGGATATCTGGTTTTTCAAGAAGCAGCTTAGCTAAGAGAACCTTAGTCCGCTGCCCACCAGATAGCTCCGTCACATCACTCTCCATACCGTAGTCCATCACACCTAGTGCCCGTGCAACTTCGTCAATCTTGGCATCCAGAGTATAGAAATCTCGGCTCTCCAAGCGGTCCTGCAGCTCGCCCACTTCTTCCATCAGGGCATCAACATCGGCTCCTTCCTCAGCCATGCTCATATAGATTTCATTGATACGAGCCTCGGTCTTGAAAAGCTCGTCAAAGGCCGTGCGCAAAACATCGCGGACAGACTGGCCTTGCTCCAAAACAGCATGCTGATCCAGATAGCCAGCCGTCACATATTTGGACCACTCGACCTTACCTTCGTCCGGCAGCATTTTACCCGTCACAATGCTCATAAAGGTTGACTTTCCCTCACCATTGGCACCGACCAGGCCGATATGCTCACCCTTGAGCAGGCGGAAGGATACATCCTCAAAAATAGCCCGGTCTCCAAAACCGTGGCTGAGATTTTTCACTTCTAAGATACTCATTTTTTCTCCTCTATCATTGATTGCAGTTCCTTGATTATACCATCAAAAGGGATTTTTTGGCAAGATAGAATAAAAGGAAAAGCGAGCCACTTAAGTCTCGCTTGCTTATTCTCAATTCGCATGATGCGTATGCTTGGTAATCCACTGGGTCAGCTTGATTTTCAGCCAAAAGCCATAAATACCACAGGTAACAATGGTCAATAGCCACCACTTAATCCAATTCCCAAAAAGCTGCATGGCAGTACCATCAAAGTAAAGGCGGTGCCCGTCAATAACTGTATGTTTCACCTTCCAATTATACAGAATACACATACCCCAAGGTGCACAAATTCCTAGCGTAAATACTGTAATCAAGGTAGCTAAAATCACATGACCGATGTAAGAAAAGAGACCACCATCAAAATAAGACTCTTTGTACATACTTTCTCCCCCTTTAAACCAACTCTTTCAGAAATTGAATCAGGGTTTCTGCCGAGCGTTTACCAGCTTCAAGAATAAATTCATCAAAAGTGACATTGGCATCATGGCTAGCTGTGTCGCTCATGGCCCGAATGACCATAAAAGGCAGGCCAATCGAATGTGTGGCTTGAGCAATAGCTGCGCCTTCCATCTCGACAGCCAAGACATCTGGAAAATGCTCCTTGATGCGATCAATCTTGTCTTGACCTGCAACAAAGCTATCACCTGTCGCAATCAAACCTACCTTTGCCTTTTGATTGGTCTTATCCAAAATTTTCTTCATTTCAGCAACCAGATAGCGACTTGCTTCAAAATAAAGCGGCTGTCGTGCCATCTGACCGTAGTCATAGCCAAAGGCCGTCACATCCACATCATGGTAGACCAGACGATCTGCGACCACCACATCGCCGATAGCTAGACCTTCTGCCACTGCTCCAGCTGAGCCTGTGTTAATCACGGCTGTGACCTTGAAGTCATTGACCAAAACAGCCACGCTCATAGCAGACATAACCTTGCCAATCCCGCTTTCGACCAACACCACTTCATGATAGCCGATGGAGCCCGTATGATAGACATGGCCCAAACGCAGGTGCTTCTGCGGGTTTTCTAAATGCTCCAACAGAATCTTCAACTCCTCGGGCATGGCTGCGATAATTCCAATTTTCATATAATACCTCAAATCATCTGATGAAAAGGAAGCTTAGACAGGCTAGGCTTCCTTTTAAGTGCAATAGAGCAGGTTTTTAAGGCCACCAAATAATAGCAGCAATCAAACCAATCAGCAGGATAACCACCCAAAGGAGAATCTTATTGAGTTTGGCTTGAAAGAGGCTCCGCTTTTGGTTTTCAATCCGACGGCTCTTGGTCACGGTAGGATCTACCTCAATGTGCAGAGTCTCATCCGTAAACTCCTCTTGGTTTGGAGCAGTCTGATAGCTAAAACGACTCTGCTGAGATCGAGCTTCTTCATAACCAAAGCGGTTTTGAGGGCTTTGATAACCAAACTGAGTATCCTGTCGACTAGACTGCTGCGAGCTAAAGGAGCTTCTGCCAGTTGAAAGAATCTTGGTTTCCTCGTCATCCATGAGAGGCGGCCCCGAAATATCCTCACCGCGGTTGGCCCGCTCAATGATTTCATCTGTTAATAAAGCTTTTCCCATTGATCTACGTTCCTATTTATTCAGATTTTTTTGTTCCCAGTACTGAAGGGCCATGATGGTCTTGGCATCGCAGATGTCACCGTTTTGCAACAACTGATGTGCCTCCTCCAGACTGACTTCAAAAAGTTCCAATGTTTCATCCTCGTCTTGGGGACGAGGGTTTTCGACCTTTGTTAAATGGCTGGCGCTGTAGAGCTTGATTTTTTCATTGCAAAAACCGATGGCAGAGTAGAAATCATAGACCAACTCCAGCTGTCCAGTGTAGCCGGTCTCTTCTTCTAATTCTCGGAGGCAGCCGCTAGGGGATCTGCATTCTCTCTAACTCAAGCTTACCAGCTGGAATCTCGTAAGAAGTCGCTTCAATTGCCTTGCGGTACTGCTTGACTAAAATCATCTTATTTTCCGGGGTGATAGCAATTACAGCCACCGCCCCATTATGAAAAATCAAATCCCGTTGGGCTTGACCCTTGCCCTCTGGCAACTCTACCTGATCCTGAACCACTTGGAAAATCGGGCCTCGATAAATTACTTTGCGTTGGACGGTTTTTTCTTCAAATTCCATGACTAAACCTACTTGTTTTGAGGGTGATGAGGAAGTCGCTTAGCATAATCTTCCTTGTTGATCTGACGGCCACGTCCCAGAGCGATGGCATCTGCTGGTACGTCCTTGGTAATAGTAGAACCAGCACCGACCAGTGAGTTGTCACCCAGCTCAACTGGGGCAATAATGGTCGAGTTGGAACCAACAAAGACATTGTCGCCAATGATAGTCTTGTACTTCTTCTGACCATCATAATTAACCGTAATCGTACCCGCACCAAAGTTGACATTAGCGCCGACTTCAGAGTTTCCAATATAGGTCAAATGACCAGCCTTGGTATTTTCTCCAATTGACGATCCTTTAACTTCTACAAAGTTACCGACATGGACATCCTTAGCCAGACTAGAACCTGGACGAATGTGAGCGTATGGTCCGACCGTCACTCCATCCGCAACACTTGACTCCTCAATCATGGAGTTGGTGATAACGGTCCGCTCTCCAATGACAGAGTCTACGATGTAGGTACCGTTAGTTAAAACAGTCTCTGCCCCAATCTTGGTCTGACCTTTCAAGGTCACATTTGCTTCAACTTGAACTTCAGGCGCAATTTCCACATCTACATCGATATAGGTCGCATCTGGATTGACAAAGCTGACCCCATTCACCATATGCTGCTGGTTAATCCGACGGCGCATTACACTCTCAGCTGTAGCAAGAGCCACGCGGTCATTAACCCCCAGACTTTCATCAAAGTCTTTCAGCGTATAAGCACCGACTTTCTCACCATTCTCGCGGAAAATACCAATCACATCTGTGATATAGTATTCGCCTTGAGCATTATTGGTATTGATATTTTTGAGGGCTTCAAAGAGACGAGCATTGTCAAAGACGTAAGTTCCCGTATTGATTTCCTTGATTTGCTGTTCAAAATCAGAAGCATCCTTCTGCTCAACAATTTTCAAGACTTCGTCGTGCTGATTGCGTACGATACGGCCGTAGCCGAAAGGATTATCTGCTTCTGCTGTCAGGATAGTTGCAACATTCTTGTGGTTGATATGGAAGTCAATCAAGTTTTTCAGGCTTTCTCCTGTAATCAGAGGAGTATCGCCAGCAATGACCAGCGTCTGACCAGTCAGATTTTCCAAAACAGGCTCGGCCATCATAACGGCATGGCCCGTTCCCAGCTGCTCGGTCTGACGGACAAAGTCTGTCTGACCTGCCAAGACTTGCTCAACTAACTCTGCCTTGTGCCCAACAACTGTCACGGTCTTCTCTGGATCAATGGCACTAACACTACGAAAAACATGTTCCAACATGGAAATCCCTGCAACCTTGTGCAGCACTTTTGGTAAATCTGACTTCATGCGAGTACCCTTACCCGCAGCCAAAATAATCGCGTAATTTGTCATCAATTATCTCTTTTCTGTAGGATATCACCTTTATTATATCACTAAAAGGTAATTTTTAAAAATTTAAAATCAAGTCATCCCCATAAAAATCTGCAACACTTTTGCACAAAAATCAGCCTTTAAACAGCTGATTTTGCTTCTTTTCTTGATTTTCTTTGGAAGATGGACTTTCTTGCCATAGTCCTTGAAAACAGCCCGCTGCTTGAAGTAAATCAATTCTCCATCTAAAAGCTGTATCTTCGTCCAAATCCATGGTGCATATCAATAGAGCGAATGGTCCGAGTCTTAGGGTCAACCACAAGGCAACCTGACACTTCTCAATATCAATGGTCGTATCATAATGTTCATCATTATAAGCATAGTAGAAGGCATCGATAAGATCATGCACCCTCACCTTCTGCTGTCACTGAAAAACTCATAGCCCCCGTCCACTCTTTGAGTCAGTTCCTGACTCATTATCTACCATGACCTGCAGCAAAGCCTTAAAAGAGGACATGCAGAATAGCCATCAATATGTTTCTGTGACTCAGTGTCATCAATGGTCTCAATCATCCTTTTCTTCCAAGTACATCCGATCTTCGCTGAAAATAGTGGGTCAGTTCTTTGATCATCATAGGTTTCGTATAGCTAGCTAAATAAGGTGAATCTGAAACAGTCAGCTGTTTAACTGTCTTGGCTTTTCTTTTGTAGCCTTCTAGATAGGTCGACTCAGACAGCCGATCCATGTAGAAACTATCATGATCGAATCAAGGATGCATCCACTACAGCAGACAGCTAAAAGCGGGACTCGATTGCTTCCGCTATGCCTCCGAGCTTAAAAATAAAGTATAGAAAGGTTCCTCCAATCAGTACCAAAAGGCAGACACAGCCGTAAATGATAAAAATGAACCTTCTTCAAAATCAATCCTCCTGAAGCCTTCTGTCGTTTGCAAAGCTTATATTATAAGCTTTTTAGAAACTATTTTCAATCTTTTTCAGAAATGGTCTTTGAAGGCTGGTAGAAAAATTAGTTTATTTAGCCTTATGGTTATATAGATTACAGGCTTTAATCAATTTCTGTCTTTCCCATTAAGATTTTCTTCTTTATTGAGCCACTCGCTCCATCAGACAAATTCTTTAAATCCTTTTCAGAAAGCTAACCGGCAATCGCTTGGTGCTGATAAGCGCATCTACAAATACATACTCGATATATCCTATAGCGGAAGAAAAAGCTAGTGGTTTTTCAAACTCTCAAAAGTCATTGCCAAGTATCGAATATAGCATGAAAGTAGCCGCTGTTTTTGAATACCCTAGTATCTCAGCCCTCTTTCTCATTTTCAGCCAACTGCTGGCGAAGCTTGGTAAACCAGTCCAACTGAAAGCAGACAGAATCAAGCCCCAAATTCGAGCGTCTTCATTTCAAAATAGCCAATCTGGGAAATACTTTCAGCTAAATCAGCCGCCTGACTGGTCTCTATCAGCTCTGGCAGCCAGATAGCTGTTCTGCTCTAGATAGGCTTTACCTTCTGTTCCTCCGTGAAACGAATCGCGTCTTTGACAGCACAAACCTTGGACTCAACTTCAGTCCTCAATGGTCAAATCAGCATCTGAAGCTGCTCTCTCTTAGGAGATAACTCCATAAAGAGAATTTCCCCAAGTCCATATTCTTGTTCTTGCTCATGTTGATAGGCGTTTTTAAGCCATCTCAAAAACAAGATTCGTCCAGAAAACTGTAATCACGTATTCCTTCTTCATTTTCCTTTTCTACGTACTCCGAATAAGTCACTGCCCTTGCTGGGACAGTTTTTAAGGCTGCTTGGATATGCGCCTAGACTATCGCTGCACATATAGAGCTGAAATTTTGCCGCATCACCTGACGAATTTCATAAACTGTAAAACGCTTTTATCATGGTAAAGCTAAAATTAATTTATCCATTTCTCCTCCAATCACGATTTTTATATACCCTATAGCAACACCTTTATTTCCGATTTATCAGAGACGACAAAAGCCTATTCAAAAATAGACTTAAGCTTGATCCAGCGGATAACCTTTCGCGAGATTCTTTCTGGGACGACACCCGTTTCTTTGAGAATTCCAAAACCGGCTTCCGCCAGACACTCCGTAAAAATCTCCTGATGGACTTGTTGCCAGTGAGCCAGGTTTGTCTCCTTCTCCTCTCCTCAAAAGGCGTGTCGGCTGAAACCTCATTAAAAAGGTACCACAGAGACTTTGGTGATTTTCACGATGACAGTTTGCCTTCCTGACTGTCTACAAAATGACATCAAAAGCTTCCTGCCTGCGACGGGCAGGGCTCATTTTCAGCTTATAGGCTCATAGGCAGAAGCCGCGCTGTCTTTTCACCGCGCAGCACTAAGTCAGCAAGCTCATCTGCCAAGTCACCCGAAGGCCCAGGCGTCAATATCGTCGCCAATCTTTTGGATTCGATTTTCTTGTATGCCTGCCATTTCTTTGGGGTCATCTTTTCTCCTATCTTTCTAAAATGAAAATTGTGTTTATATCTTCCTACAAAACTGTATCTTTATCAAAATCCATGAGCAGTCATGTACTCATAATAGTAAAGCAGAGCCTGTAAACACTCTTCATCGGTTGCTTCTGCTATCTGCTCCATGACTGACAAGAGAACATCCGCAAAATCTTCACCGTAATAAATCAGATCAGCTCTTGCTCACACTTGTCTGGGGTAAACATCCCTACCCACCACTAGAGGATAATCAGCAAGCAAGTATCTGTCGCGAAAAATTCAGTTCCCATTTTCCTTAGCATACAAACACAGAAATCATCATCTAGCTCTTCCAGATTTACAGCCTCAATGATATCTTTTAAGTCATAGGGTTTGGTTTTTCTTCATTTGGTCAAAAGTCCCTTTTCCATTCATAGGCCGGATAAGCGCACAGACACTGATAGTGTAAGCTTTGCAACCTTCTTGGAAGCTTCGTACGCATCCCAGAGAGGAAAGAGTGAGTGTTTTGGCTTTAAAATCATCTGGGCACTCCAAGATTTTAGCAAGCCCACCTTCCAGTGAGCTGGCGTGTGCAATTTCAATCTCAAAAGCTCCATGATAGATAATCCTGTCGATGCATAGCGATGATGTCCTCCTGAATAAAGTAAAGCAAAAGCCACCCGCCGTGAAAAATGGTCAAAACCGGAAAAATCACCCTGCAAAATCTTGAGACCAGCTCTCATGGCAAACGCTCATAACTCTCCTCATCAATCGGACAAGATGGTAGTTTGTTGGTAGCCTCGCTGCCACTATTCTCCAAAGCATCTGTGTCAAAAGCGGCACCTTGTCCTGCAAAACGCTAGCGAGTAATGGCTCAGCCACTCTGACCATCCAGAAACTCTGCCAGCTGGACTCCTCGAGATACGGCGATCAGCTAAACTATATTTTTGCTAAATTCCCGCCACAAATTCGGATCACCTGACCAGACGGAAGATAGAATTTCGCTAGTTGGTAAGGCAGGATGTCTCAGGCATTCATAAAGAACTGCCCTCAGACTAGCATCCAAACCGTAAATGTACCATATTTTAGTCCAGGTTGGAAGCATTCTTTGCCTTCATTCTTTATCTTCTTTCAGATGCAGTTCATTGATTTTATTCGTCCAGATACAGCGTCAAAGCCTTCGAGAATATCTTTTAGACTGTGGATATGATCGAAACCTTCTGATAATCGTTGCCAGCTGTTAGCTCAACCCGTGTATTGACTGCTTCCATTCTTTCCATAAATTTGTTTGGCCAACTAAGATTTGGCATATTTCAAGTAATGCGCAGTCTGCATTTTTCATTTCTCAGGGATATAGCCCGTAAAGCCCAATAATTCATATTGGATAAGAGCACTTAAGCATGCGATTTTTGGACAAAACTTGAGACTGCTGCTCTGACTGCGCAACCAATGAACGCCTTCCTCAACTTGCCCCACAAACACTGAGTTTGTTTTAACCTTTTGGGCGAGGCGTTTTAGCTTTTCTCCACAAGACTGTCAGGTTTCTAATTTCCCGTCTTTGACCTCAATCACAAACTCCTTGTCTGGAAAGGCCTCAAAACCTCATCTATTGTGGGCATCGGCGAAACTCCTTTTTCCTCTAAAAGGATAGGTTTTCTGCCATCAATACGTAATAATAACCGATATCCATTTTGAGCTCAGCCATCGTATAGTCCTGAATTTCTCCTCAATGCCAGTCTTGAATTTCAGAGTTTCATCATGAAAAGACTATGTTGTTGGTCTTTGGACAATTCATCAAACTCCATCCTGCTCCCAGGTCAAAAAGCCGCCTGCATTGAAGAAATGGTGTTTCTCAAGATAGGGATGTGTGGGAGGGTCAATCATGCTGCCGTATTTGCTGTCCCCAGTCCCTTTAGACTCATCAAGGTCTGTGTGAGTCCTCGATGGGCTAGGATTTTATATTCTTTCCCATCTTTTATTAGAAAAAGAGGCTTGTATTGTTTAACCAGATAAGAAATAGCAGGGCCTGGATAAACAGATAAACTCTTGCGTTTTTACCATTTTAAACATTTTTATTTCCTTACTTCAAACTCCAGCCACCGTCTATTTTGATAATCTCGCCCGTGCGCAGCAGCTGCCTTACCACTGGCTAGAAAGAGACTAACATCAGCTACTTCCCCGAGGATCCAGCCAGCGCTTGATGAGCGTTTTCCATCAACCACCAGTCTGCCAGTCCGCCTGGCTCAAAATCTGCGGCAGTCATGTTTGTCTTGACAGCGCCTGGCGCCAAAGCCAAAGACTTGGATATTTTTATCCGCATAGTCCAAGGCTATCTGTCAGGTCAGGCCAGCCAGAGCATGCTTAGAGGCTGTATAGGCAGAACCACCACCGCCAGCCAGAAAAAGCAGCAATCGAGTCATATATTAATGATGATACCAGACTTTTCTCTAGCATTTTCTGCAAGTAGCTGAGTGATTTTCATAGTCGCGGTCAGATTAAGGCAAAATCTGTTCCCCAGTCCTCATCGCTGGTCTCGTGCAGGACGATAATCGTCCAAGATACCTGCTGTAGTTGCAGAGATGTCCACCTCAGGAAAGCTAGTGAAGAGTGGTGTCAAATCACCTGTCAAATCCATCTTGACAAAAACGAAGCTCATTGAGAAAGCGGGGTTTTTCCATCCTTGTCCACCCGTAAACCCGATAGCCATTTTTCCAAAAGGGTCAGAGTAAGAGCTCGGCCGATGCCAGACTGGCTCAACCGTCACCAGCACCGTCTTAGTCATCTACTTCCACCAATCTGTCGCGAGGACATCACAAGTCGGACTCACATGGAGAAGCCCTCCCCCTCACCAGAAACATTGATAAGGAGACAGGTGTCACTCAAGAGCCACTCCATTCTGCTCAATCGTGTCAAAAGAGCTGGACGTAGTTCTGCCCCACCCCAGCCTGTACGCATATCTTGGCCTCAAGGGCCCGGTAAAATTCTTCAAATGTCATGGTTCTCCTTTGTTTGCTGGTAATCTTTGACAAAATTCCCTGCTAGCCACCAGCAGTCATAAGTATATTGGACGACTTTTCTCGACTGTCAACAAGTTTTTCATGTTGCTGCAACCAAAGTCTCAAAATCAGGTGTTTTTCTTCTCCATCTCCACAAAGAGATGAATATCACCGTAGCTTTCCTGCGAGATGCCCTCACCACTTCAAAGCCCACGTTGCAGATAAAGCTGCTGGGCTCAGTGATTGAAGTCAGCCACGGATAGAATTATGACTCAGGGCGCAAATTTTTCCACATGATAAAGTCCAGAATTCCTGCAGAAATGCAGCGCCCTGACCTTTTCCACAGTGCACCAGCCTCATCCCCAAACCAAGCTCCAAAGTGTGCGCTCCTTTCTGCTCCAAGCAGAAAAACTCCATAGAGTTCCCATCGCGCATAACCTGATAAATAACGGTCCCCACGCGCTTCAGGAGAGAAACCATTTCGTCTCATAATCCTCCAGGCCGGCTTTTCACATCATAAAAATCATAAGGCGCCTCATAGTGCCAATCGACTGGCATTTCTAAAAGCATGCTGCTGGGTTAGTGGTTCGATTTTATTGCTCATATTTTTCACCTCCTCCAGAGATTGGGCTTCTCGCCATGCCAAATAATCATCAAATGATTTAATTTGTGTTTTCTCACCTGTTTGCAGAATCTGTCGCATACACCTCCATAACATCCTGTCCCTTGGGGTGCAAAACCACTGCAAAGGTTGTAAACCATTCTTTCTTGATTATGCTACTCAGGCTCGGAAATAAAGTTGAGGTCATATCCTTCATGATACTCGCTACTTCTGGATATAGCTGAGCAAAATTGCGATTATCAGATATCAATTGACTATTTCGATAATGATAATCATCTGGCATAATAGCTCCATCACTTTCCCAAAGATGGTGTTGTGCTAGCTGTGTGTGCAGACTCATCAGAAAGACCACCTGGAAGAAAACTCACTTCATTTCTATATATGGATCATCTTTTATCGCAGAAATTATTTTCGTCTCTATCTTCCGTACTTGGTTTTCCTTTCTCTACATCAAAGCAAAATTCTTTTCTCACTCATAACTATGATTTTGATAACTCTAAATTCTCTAGGAAAATAATCTTTCCCAGTTCCATAGTAGTCAGTCGTTACTTCGTCATTACGATATCCCTCAGAGGGATTAATAAAGAGATATAAATCTCATTTCCTATCTAGCTTCGGTACTGTTTTAAATCTTAATAGCCACGATTTTATAAAATTCATCTTTTTCAATTGGCGGAGATTCTTGACCTGATTTTACATCATCAGTGAATGGACTAGTGGATGGTTGAAACATAATTTTAGTCCATAGTAAAATATGACCATAATTATCTTTCTCTCACAGCAACCAATACAAACCTTATTATCATCGAAAGCTGAACGCTTTTGAATTTTGTTCTCTGTCTATTGACATAAACTTTAGTATTTATTCTAATAACCCATAAGGTGGGCAGACCTAAAGCTCGCAACAAAAGAATACTCAATAAAACATACACTATCTTCTCTCTCAAGGACCGTCTATCTCCTAAATTTCTTAAAATTCCAATAAAATCGTTTCTGGTCTGCTTTTCACTGCAACCAAGGCTGTGGTAAAATTCATGGGCTGATGAGCGAGAATGCCTGACTAACTCGAATTCCTGTAGCCTGCTGCTTTCTCCTCTTCACTTGTCAAAGCTTGCAGCATGCTCTGCCGTAGTCCCTGCCTTGCCAGGAAATCCTGAGCGATCGGCGAAAGCCAGAGATTGAGCAAGGACGGAAAATAGAGCTTAGTCAGCAGCTAGCAGCATGAGCGTAGCCTATGACCCGACCGTCTTCTTCAACCACCAAAATCAAATGGTGGTCATCTCTAGCAGCCTCTTCAGCTGAGCCTCGTCGCTTCCCTATCGTAGTCACTAGCGAGACACTGCAGCATTGAGCCGCTGAATGGCTGCGGCGTCACTTAGTTTTACTTTACGAGTCATTTGTCACCTCGTTCTTCTCTTTATTATAGCAGAAAAGAGTCTCTTTGACTGCTTTCAATGAGCTATTTCTCCCTATCTCGTCCCTTCAACCAAGACTCCGCCTCTTCTAAAGGCTGGTCTGTTGGGACATCAGGCTGAATTGCCTCCATTCCTGTACAAAGCTTGCCCGTGCGATCCGGATACTCGAGGGCGAGTCAAAGAGCAAAACCGCTGCCCATCACACAGTTGATAATAATTATTTCCGTAGTCTAGCTTTGCCGTTAGCTGACCAAATATTTTAACGTTTTCCAGTCCTCAAAAGCTAAAACAGTCATTTCTGAGCTTCCGGTTACGTTCATTTAGGTAAGGACAGCATATTGGCACTTCTTTGCTTTCTCATCAGTCTGCTCCAGACCAAACTGCTTCAGAATATCTGATCGAGATACCGCGCTCTGCTTCCATCTAACGGAATTGGAAGAGATCTTCATCAGGCAAAAAGAGAGACAGGCCCGCAATCCACATCGGATACATATTCCGCCGGTATTATCTATCAAATCCACTACAACCGCCTGATAGTCACCCTTTTTAGAGCTGCTGATAGCTTGTTGGCATAAGCCTTCGCTGCTCTGCGTCACCAGTGAGCAGGGAACTTTTAAACTCAGAGAATCCTCCCGATCTCTGCACTTCAGGCTGATTTTTGCTTTCCGGACTATTTTCGGGATTATCACATGTGACTTATAAGAATGTTTCCCGCCAGCCTCTTTGGTTAATTTTTCCAAGACAGGATAGGTATCTTGATGGGTCTTGGCAGGTCCAAAGCTTCTCTAAGGCTTTCTTCTCCTCCATCCCAGTCTTTGCCCGCATAGAGACCGAAATCAAGCTTTTCTACAACCCGAGCGGGGCGTAGTCCTGCGGACTAGGTGGAAAAAGATTCCATGAGTCTGGACCAAAGTAGGCCAGAAAACCTACTAAAAGAGCAAGCAAAACCAGTACTGTTCCCTAGCAACCTAAAAGGACTTTTTCGCATACCGTGCACAACCTTTCTTGTTAGGATTTCTGAGCTGGATTGTAGCATAGAGAGACGTTTTTCCATGTCTCTACCTTACATTTATCATAGCTAATCTTACATTTTGTAAGATGATTTCATTTAGATCTACAGTTGTTTATTTCCATCTCTCACTTCCTTAGAGAATGCAATCATTAAACCAGACCCATAGCTAGAACTGCTAGAATAACAAGACAGATATTTTCCGTGGACAGAGCCAGTCTTTATTTTCCTCATGCCAAGTTGTCTTCCAAAGCCGAACATAATCAGCATGCATATCTTCAGGCTGGTTCAGTGGATAGCGATCACAATCGCCAGTAAGATCAGGGCGATAAAAGCAAGGACAGTAGAGCCGATTTTCTTCTTTTGCAGCTTTAGGTTGGGTTTTCATTCTTTCTCCTTCTATTAGTTCCAAATTCTATCTCTTTGTCTCCACTAACTCCTATACCTCTGAAAAACAAGACTATTCCAATAAAAATAGTATTAAGAGAAAGAATCTGGGCATGAGTAGATAACAAATAATACTACACTTGACAAAATGCCTGCTGCTAATAATTGGCATGATAGCTAGTCGTTTCATTTACCACAATTCTCTATTCCATTGGCCAATAATAGGCTCTTTTGTTCTTACTTTCTTCCAATCAGCTAAGTTTGCAACCTTTATGCTAGAAAAGATTCTAGTCGTTTCTCTCTATACTATTTTACAAGAAACATAGCTTAAGAACCATCGATCCTATTGCCACACCAATATTTACAAGACCAGTTCCGATATTCATTGGTCGATTTACTGAGCCAAAAGAGAAATTCTAGCGGAATTATTTTTCTCAGCATTCTAGCCAAGATAAGACCTATGAAGTTCCTGCAATAGCAGGTAGATTATTTGATTTGTTTGAAAAATTCAGTATGTGGTATGAAAGAATAGGCTGTTTGATAAAACCTTTTCTAAAACAGCCACTAGGACATATGTCCCATTTTCTCTCCGAATATTCCTGTCCATTATCAGAAATTATTAAGAACCATCCGAGAAAAGCTTTCTTACTATTAAAGAGATATTATAGCATCGGCCTTTTATACAATTTTTCTTCATAAAACTCTTTCTAGCTTTTAGTTTTATAGTCTACCAAGTTTCCTACACTTCATCTTTCTCGACCAACCAATCTCACACCCTACTTCTCTTTTACAGCGATTTCTGAGTTTCGACAGCCATAGAAGGCATAGATAAGACTTCCCAGCGCTAAGGGCAATTCCAAAAGGCCTGCCAGGTTTCCTTAGTATATTGGGTCATGAAGGACAGGCAGATGATAATGGACAAAATCGGTGTCAGAGGTACTAGAGGCGTTTTAAATTCTCCCGCTTTGGGCATTCCTTGATCTTTCCGCAATTTCAAGACAGGCAGTGCCAATAAAATCAGATAGGTCAAAGGTGCAGATATTGAGGAAAAGAAGCGATACTAGCCAAGGGAAAGATACTGCACAGACAGCTGAGGCAATCCCTACTAAAATCGTAGCATTCTTTAGCAGCTGACTCAGTCTCTGTCAATTTTCTTGAAAGAGCGAGGCAAGAGACCATCACGCGCAATACTGTAAATCATCCGCGACAGGGCATAGGTCATGAGAATGCAGACCGTAATCAGAGTCAAAATAGCGACGACAGAGATATAGTTGGCCGCCCAGGCAAGTCCGACGCTGCGCAGGGCAAAGGCCACCGCATCAGAGACATCCAGCTTGCTATAGTGGACAATCCCAGTCAAGACCAAGGTCAGCAAAATATAGAGAATGGTCACAATGCTCAGGATAAGACGATCCCACGCGGAACGTTCTTTTTGAGGCTCTTTGATTTCATCAACCGCCATGGAAAATGGACTCAAAGCCTAGAAAAGCAAAAGAACATGGTGAAGCCCCGGCCATGATGCCGACCTTACTGCCATAAATTTCTCCAAAAGCCAAAATGGTGCAAAGTTAGACCAATTTTCTGGCTTGATGAAGAAAAATCCTGCAATGATAAAAAGTGCCAAGGCTGAGAATTTCAAGACCGCAAATGGCTGAGTTGAAGCGCAGGGCTGCCTTTTGAGTTCAAAGGACAGCCTGTAACAAAGACCAAGACCAGAATAGGGCAGCAAGTCCACTAAGATTTGCCTGCTTTTTGGATTGAAGGTGCCATTCAGGCTGCTGCCGGCAGCTGGATACCAAAAGCCGCTCAGTAAACCCTTCAGATAAGACCCCCATCCAGAGGCAACACCTGAGAGCAGCGGTCGAACTCCATGATGGTCAGCCCAGCCAGCCAGCCAAGCAGGAAATTCTCCCGAGAACCGCATAGATATAACTGCTAGGCTCCGCCATTGGCGGAATCTGTGAGGCAAACTCAGCGTAGGGCCGAAATACTCACACAAAGGGGCTGAAATGACAATCAGATGGATGGTCAGAGCAGGCCCAGCATATTTGGCCGCTCAGTCCTGTGATGGTGAAAATCGAGTTCATGCTCAATACCAAGCAAAAATCAGATCAGGAATTTTCAGAGTGACGGCGCATGCGCGTTCTATCTTACTAGCATCTTTTTTCTAAATATATTCATCTATTTTATTCTCCTAATTGCATTAACGCCCCTATTTTATCATATTTCCTCCCTTTAGGAATCCTTCTCAGAAAATATTTCCGAGAAAAGAAGGCTGAGAAAATCTCAGCCTAGGTCTTTAAAATAGATGAAAGATATATAAAGCCTGTCTCTGCTCTCACATTGCCACAATTTTTACGATAGCTGCGAGAGTAATGAGAAAAGACACCAACATATACTGCAATAAACTAGGCGCAAACACCGGGAGTCACTACTAACATAAGTGTGGCATTCAGCACCCCTAAAGCAGATGCAGTCAAGCTCAGCACGTGATAGGCAAAATGACCAAATGAAGAAAGGCAAAGATAAGCGGTGGGAAGAGACATCATGGAGTCCGCCTCACGAATCGTTTTCTCTGATTTGTTTTCGTCCAATCAAACTCTTTTGTAAAATAACAAAGCCTTCTCGATCTTCATGGCCTCTCAGAAATCTGCTTGTAGTAGATGATAAGAAACCGTTCCAAGCATAAAAACGATTGATAGGGTAAATTCCAATAAAGAACACTACCACCTACAGCATTCCTTTTATTTCTTGCTTGTCAAAGGCAGTCACCGGAACGTAAATAGCTTTGGATTTTCAGGTAAAGATTGGTATTAAAACCGTCTTAATCCTTTTCTTGGTATATGCTTCTTTTAGTTTTCTGTTCTTCTTTTGGAGCTTGAGATTTAATCCTCCATCACAGTTGGGTCATTGACAGCCGTAATCGTTCTCATAAACAGAGAAAGATTTGACTCGGGATTTTAGCTACCATATAGATCTAGGCACCATCATATTCATCGGATCGGGTATATTACCGAAACGAAATCTTCTTTTAATTTTCTCTGCGGTTTTAAATTTTATCAGCCAGCTGTCGAAATCTGCTGTCTAGTTCCAGTCCTTTGCTCAAATATGGCTACTTCATCATCTTTAAGCTGAAGATTTTTGACACCGTCGTTCCCTGATAATCACTCTCAGAAAGTGGCCCAAATATATAAGATTTGGAGTGGATGATTTCTGCTAGAAATAAATATCTAGCTGATTACCAGTTCGACCGCTATCTCCTATCATGTAATACTGGTAAACTAACTTTTTACTAATCTGTAGCTGCATCTATGAACCAAAACTCTGTCAAAGCTTGGTCCCAGCACCTCACCTGTTATTTCTTTCTTCAACTTGGATACTGAAATCTGTGCGGGAACATGGCATTCTGCATATAATCACCGCCATATCACTTTAAATGCTGCTCCACTCAGATAAGGTAGCCAAAACCATTGTCGACAAAATAGAAATCGTCCTTCAAACCGTGCATTTTCTTCATTCGAAAAATTAGATTAGATACCGAAATCATGTTATCAGGCTGATAATAAAACGTCTTCTTCTTTTTCAAAATCTTGTGAGAAACAGTCGTTCACGTATCGAAAAGTCAGATAAGTCTAGAATAACAAAAAGCACGAGCTACGAAGAAAATCGATAATGGCTGCCACTCAGTTAGACTACACCTAAAGCAAGATAGAATGTGGCCAAAAGCGAGAGAGTATCATACTAATAATGGTCGTGCAAGAGTCAAAAGCGACTCCTTTTCTCCCCGCTATTTTTCTTTGACTACTGGTAGAGCATCAAACTTTCTCAAGTAAAAGCCGTTTTAGTGTAAAACAGAAAATACAAAGCATAGAAAAATGATAATCAATTGCAATACAAAAGGCTGAGCGTGTCGAAACTAGAACCACCTTGGCTTACGCGTGAAGCTTGAGCAAAAAGGCGTCGTCAACTGGCTCGAGAAGACCTATGGTCAGCCCCAAGCTTTACAGCCACTAGCTCGAAGATTAGTAGTCTCAATAAAGGTCATAACAAAGAGATGGCTCTTATTAAGACCTAGCATACCATAAAGCCCTAGCTCCTTGGAGCGATTCCTTCATAAACTAAATTGATTAGCATAAAAGACACAATTCCAGCTGTGATGTTTACAATAACAACCCTAGGACTCAAAACGAGGATAACAGAGTTGGCACCTGTCATTTTGGATAGATTGGGATTAAAAGCCAAGGAGTTGAAAATATAAGAAATGGCTACAGCCACACAGGTAGCCAGTGCAAACGGATAATAGAGACGGCGGTTCTTAATCAGATTGGATACCGCCAATTTTGCTACTAATCGAAACACTAGTCGCACCTCCTGCTATAACTGTCAGTGTCGAAATCTCTGGAACATCTGCCATCAGTCTTGTCGCCGCGGAAGATTTGATTATAAAAATCCATCCTTGATAAAAAGAGCACCCGCTTGGCGTGCTAGCTTCTGCCGTTGAGTGGAGTCGCCATGAGAATGGTTTGACGCGGGCATAATATCATCAAAGACATCTGCGGGGCTGCCGAAGATTTGGAATCCAAGGCTCCCGTCGGCTCGTCCGCCAGCAGAATCTCAGGATCTGTGATAATGGCTCGAGCCACTGCTACCCGTTGCTTCTGGCCACCGGAAATCTCATAAGGAAACTTCTCTTGAAGCTTTGTTAATCCCAGCTCATTGCAGGTCGTAACCAGCTTTTGCATCATCTCGGTAATGGGACGTGAGAGAGGACCAGTGGCAGGAGAAGGTTATCCTTGACCGACAGGGTGTCCAGCAGATTGAAATCCTGAAAGACAAAACCTAATTTCTCCCGGCGGAAGCTGGAAGCCCTGGCTGTTTTGATGGTTGCCGTGTCGGTTCCGTTGAAAATACGCGGCCCTCAGTCCGGCTTGTCCAGCATGGCTAGATGTTGAGCAGGGTGGATTTCCCAGACCTGACTCCATGATGGCGACATATTCGCCTTTTTCTACCGTAAAGGTGAATGTCTTTCAAGGCCTCTACTTGGCTGCTGAAAGCTGGGTTTATAAATCTTTTACGTGCTGTACGATCTAATAATGTCATCATCGAACCCTCTTCTTTATTTAACTTGTATACTACTATCATACCGGAAAAGACAGACAAGTTTCCATAACCTAATCTTTCATTTTGCCTGCCAATCTCATGTTTTGTCATCTGTACCAAGTCGGATAAGAGAAAGAAAGCTCAACTGACTTTTCTCTTATCCTTGAATATAAACTCTCAGTGACTGTACTGCGCCAGAAATAATATTGACTGGAAGCGCAGCCAGACGAGTCTTGTCGATTTCTTCCTGGAAAATCTTTGAGCTTCGGTTTACTTGGCGATGGTTAAAAGATTGATTTTTCATGTGGGCCTCCTTCTTGGAATCTGATAGTTTTGGAAGATTGTTATCTTCTTTTTCTTTACTTATAGGATACCGAATTCTGGTTAGCTGCCATAAGATAACCTTTCATGTTTTAAACTTACGTGTCACTTAGAAAATGAGTTTTCGATTGTATGGCTTATACTGCATCAGTAGGCCCAAAGTCAGCGATACTTATTGTGCCTTCTTTCGTCAAGTGCGATAGCAAGCGTCAGTGTTCATTGACACTTGTACTCTGTTTTATTTTTGAAACGGATTCCGAAATAAACCCCACAACCAACTATGATAATCAAAGCTCATAGCAAGTAGCGTAAAGCTGGATTTGCTGTACCTGGAAAGGCAGAACTTTCTTCGAGTTCCCCTATCTTGGGGTTTATCTCGGTCTTTATCTGTTGGTTTATCTTGATTTGATCGGATCTGGATTGTGTGTCTTTAGATCGGATCTTTCTGGACCAGTCGGTTTTGTTTGGTCGCTACGACTAACTTCCTATCCTTGTATTCAACTGTATTTCCATTGGCATATTTACAACTGTTGCGTGCCATCGAGATTCGCTGAACACAAATGTCAGTAACAACGAGAGTAGCTCAGCTAGGCTGCAGCTTCACGGAATGTATATACTCCAGCTAAATCCAAGCTCGTGCGATGTATCTGCTTTCTGAAGTCCATTTGCATACAGGATTGCTACAGGTTGCCTCTTTGCCTTGGAAAAGTTTGAATCTCTGCACTAGCAATTTCCAGTACCACCAAGGTTAACCTTACTGAAGGTCACCTTACGTGGGAGATCCTCGTCCTTTATCGTTTGCTGCACAGTTGAGCCGTTAGTTAGGCGACCTGTGTCTCTTCACCCTTTCAGCAGTCCTTCTCTCGCCAACATTGGCTCACTTCTACTGTTTCCGTCAGTTTTTGACTTGGAGATGTGATGTCGGTTGCTTTGAGGTAGCCGGTCGGTGCTGCTTCCTCATGCGCATAAGTGCCCGGAGGCAAGTTGATTCGCTGATTCTACCAGCTTCGGATGTCCGGCTTTCGACAGCTTGACCTTCTGCTTTCTTGCCCTTGGAAAGATCTTGTGGATCCCGAGGCTTTGCCTGCGATTTCTGTACCACCAAGGTTGACCTTACTGGAAAGTAATAGTCTTGGGACTGTCATTCGATATCCGTTTACGGTCAGAGTTGAACCGTTGCGTCGCAACGGTGTTAGCTTCACCGCTTAGCATCCTTCTCGCCAACATTGGTCACTTCCACTGTTGCCATCATGCTTGACTTGGAAAGTGATACATCGGTCACTTTAGGTAACCCGTTGAGACCGCTTCCTCATGGAAGAATTATAGCGCCAGGTGCCAAGTTGATGTCCTTGGACGCTTACCTGCTTTCGGATGTCCAGCTTTCGACTGCTGCGTTTCCTTCAGCTTTTCTCGCCCTTGTCAAATCTTGATCTCAGCACCGGCGACTTTCCAGCACCACCGGGGTTGACTTTGCTGAAGCGTAATCTCACGTGGGAGATCATCATCCTTATCGGTTACTGTAACAGTTGAGCCTTTTGCTGGCAACGTATGTTTTCTTCACATGAGTCTTTTCTCGCCGACATTGGTCACTTTCACTGCAGCACCATCATGCTTGACCTGGACATGTGATGTCGATGGTTACTTTGAAGGTAGCCAGTTGGAGCGCTTCCTCATGGAAAAGTATAGCACCAGGTGCCAAGTTGATGTCTCATGGACTGATTAGCCTCGAGAGTCCAGCTTTCACTGCATCTCCTTCAGCTTTCTCGCCCTTTGCAGATCTTGGATCTCTGCACCTGGGACTTTCTGTCTCGCCGGTTGACCTTGCTGAAAGTCACCTTGCGATGCAGATCATCGTCCCACCGGTAACAGTCACTGTTGAACCATTGGTCGCAACGGTGTTAGATTCGTGCCCCAGCATCTTTCTCTCTCGCCAGCGTTTGTCACTTCACTGTGCCACATCATGCTTGACTCTGGAAGGTGATGTCAGTCACTTTAAGGTAGCCGGTTGGAGCGGCTTCCTCATGGAAGAGATATATAAGTACCAGGTGCCAAGTTGATGTCCTAGACTGATTAGCCTCGGAAGTCCAGCTCTCACTGCATCTCCTTCAGCTTTCTCGCCCTTGTAGATCTTGATCTCTGCACCTGGGATTTCCTGTTCCGCCTAGGCTGACTCCTGCTGAAAGTCACCTTACGTGCAAGATCACTCGTCCCATCGCAATAGTCACTGCTGAACCATTGGTCGCAACGGTTAGTAGATTCGCCCATAGCATCTTTCTCGCCAGCGTTTGTCACTTCCACTGTGCCATCATGCTTGACTTGGAAGGTGATGTCAGTCCTTTAAGGTAGCCGGTTGGAGCGGCTCCTCATGGAAAAGTACTAAGTACCTGAAGTCAAGTTCAATTTTTGGACTTACCAGCTTCAGATGTCCAGATTTTCATTGGATTGCCTTCTGCCTTATCGCCCTTGTAGATCTGATTTGAGCTCCTGCAATCTCAGTACCGCCGAGGTTGACCTCTACAAGGTTACCTTACGGAAGATCATCGTCCCCTATCGGTCTACAGTCAGTGTTGCCCATTGGTCGCAACGGTGTTAGATTCGCCCTTAGCGTCCTTCTCACCAACATTGCTCACTTCTACTGTTCCGTCGGTCTTTCACTTTGAAAGGATATCGGTCACTTTTGAGGTAGCCAGTTGAGCGGCTTCCTCATGGAAAAGTATAATTACCAGGTGCCAAGTTGATGTCCTTAGACTGATTAGCCTCGGATGTCCAGCTTTGACTGCTTGGCCTTCTGCCTTGTCGCCCTTATAGATCTTAATCTCTGCACCAGCAATCTCAGTACCGCCGAGGTTGACCTTACTGAAGGTCACCCTGTGGAAGATCTCGTCCTTATCGGTCACTGTAACAGTTGATGTTGGTTACGACCTTGTTGTCTTCTTTAGAGTCTTTCTCACCGACATTGGTCACTTCACTGTTCGCGTCATGTTTTGACTTGAAGTGTGATGTCCGTTACTTTTGAGGTATCCGCTGTTGCTTCATGAAAGTATAAGTACCTGAGTCAAGTTTTAATCTTTAGACTACCAGCTTCAGAAGTCCAGCTTTCTACTGCTTGGCCTTCAGCTTTTCCTGTCTATAAATCTTGATCTCGGCACCGGCAATTTCAGGTACCACCTAGGTTAACCTTATCAAAGGTAATCTTACGCTGAGTCATCATCTTTGCTAGCACCGTAACAGTTGGAACCATTAGTTGCAACGGTTGATTCACCCTTAGCGTCTTTTCTCGCCAACATTAGTCACTTCCACTGTTCCGTCAGTTTTTCACTTTGAAAGTGATGTCCGTTACTTTGAGGTAGTGTTGAGCTGCTTCCTCGTGGAAGCATAAGTGCCGGGTGACAAGTTGATATCCTTAGACTGATTAGGCTTAGATGTCCAGCTTTCGACGCTTGACCTTCAGCTTTCGCCCTTGTAGATCTTAATCTCAGCACCAGCAATTTCTGGTACCGCCGAGGTTGACCTCACTGAAAGTAATACTTTTAAGACCATTGTCCTCTTTATCGGTCAAGTAAGAACCATATCATTTCAACAGAATCTGTTGCTCCTTTAGCATCAACTGTAATGGTGCTATCAGAATGAACTGTGAATTTAATATCTTCTACAGCTACAAATCCAGCAGGAGCAAGGCTTTTCTTTCAGAGAATAGGTCCCGACAACTGCAACCACATAGATGTTGGTTTCGAAGTCCACTCTGCAACAGGTTCTAGCTTTCAGGACTGAATCGACTGCCTTGTAGAGTTTCAATTTCGCACCAGGGATTTCTTCCCGTGGATCTACTTTCTTGATCGTCACATCACGTTCTGAGTCGTCATCCTTGTCTGTTACCTTCAAGGTTGCTCCTGTCAGTCACAACTTATTGTTTTCACCTTGGAGTCTTTCTCACCGACATTGGTCACTTTACTGTGCGTCATGTTTGACTTGAATGTGATGTCGGTCACTGAGGTAACTGGTTGAGCCGCTTCCTCATGGAAGGTATAAGTACCGGGTGCTAAGTTGATGTCCTTAGACTGATTAGCTTCGGATGTCCAGCTCAAGAGCTTGACCTGGAGCTTTGTTGCCTTTGAAAATCTTAATTTGAGCACCCAGCAACTCAGTACCACCCCAGGGTTGACCTTACTGAAGGTAATGGCTTTTAGGACTATTGTCCTCCTTGTCGGTAATCGTCAGAATTGAGCCCACTGTTGTGAACAGTATCTTCTGCTCCTTTTTCACAAGAGCAACAGTGCCATTAGCACCTACTGTAAATGTGATGTCTTCTACATATTGATAACCAGCAGGAGCATTCGCTTCAGTCAGTGTATAGGTTCCTGGAGACAATTTTATCACTTTAGAAGTATTTTCTTCTGAAGTCCAGTCTGCAACAGGAGCTTCTTCCTGGTCAACATGATCACCTTTATAGATTTTCAGTTGCGCACCAGGAATTTCTTTCCCGTTTGGATCTCACTTTTTGAAAGTTACATCCTACTCGGTTACCGTCTTCTTATTGACGATCTCGCGTGATACAGATTTGTCTGTTCCAAAATCCTGGGAACCAATCTTAATTTCCTCAGTTAATTTATCATATCCTGTAGGAGGAGTCACTTCACGGATGGTATAATCATCGCGCAACAAGTCACCCAAGTTGGCATTCCCGTTAGAATCTGTGGTTAATTTTCCGACAACTGCTCCGCTCCGATCACGAACAACTTCAAATTCTGCACCTTGCAGGTTCTCACCATTTTCATTGACCTTATGAAGCTTAACGGTGAAAAACATAGCCTTCTCCAACACCGCCAGCAATCTGATAAGAACGATTTTCAGCTGATGTCGTTGTCTGACCACCGTTATAGGTCATGGTAGCACTATTGGAAACACGCTCACCATCAACAAGATCGTAATCTGCTTTTGTCTTATAGTCCAGCAAATACCCGAAACCATCCATGTCGCCAAGATCAATCGTGAATCCATCACCAGCGGCATTTTTCCGTACTTGATTGAAATTAGCTCGTCGTCTTCTGTTGAATCCCGCACCCAATCTCCATTATTCCAGCGCTAGTCAATTTTATAGACTCGAATTGAGTCTCTCATGATTTTAAAGATTAGGAGAGGTAATCTTGTCAGTTATCGTTACATCGGTATAATGTTCCATATTGCGGTTAATCGCAACATTGTAATGAACTTCATTCTCACCGTCTTCTGCTGCCTGATAAGAGCTCTTCTCAATTTTTGAGTCATATCTTTGGGCGGTCCGTTATAATGGACGATTCCCGGATACAACATCCGACCTCCACGGTAAATCCACTATCTCAAGTCACCTTCTTGTCTCACAACATCATGGTCAACTCGTGCATAGAAGAAGAATTCTCCTGGACACCAGACTTTTGCTCAACATAATTTGTATAGGTCAAAGTAATGGTCTTGTTGGTTGAATCCAAAAATCCATTTGCAACTACGTTATCTGGAGCTGTCTTTAAGCTCAATAGCTGAAGAGTTCCCAAATGCATACTCAGAAGGCAAGGTGATTTTGTCGTATCTCCTTGATGTACTTAGTTTATCCGGCAAGACAAACTTATGCTAAACTCGAAAAGTTTCCCTATATATCAATTCCTGCTGTCAAATCACCACCTGAAGAATTCTTCAGGCTCATCTCAGTGATAATATCACCAAACTCAGCTGCTTGCACCTGAGTGAAAGAGGAGCTACTGATGGCAAAATGACTCCAAACAAAGAATAATAAGGTGGAGCAATGCTCTAATCCTTTTGTTCATGCAATTTTCCTTTCTCACAATATTCAGTTTTTAAATGTACAATGTAATTGTATACTAACTGAGCTTCCCCATCTTGTCAGTGCCCGCTTTCAAAAAGCGAACATTTATAGATACAGTACATCACATTTTATCATACTATAAGAAAATGGCTATACACAAAAAGAAGATAACATTTGTTTACCTTTTTGTCATTTAGAAGAGGTGGACGATTTATATGGTTCATTCGCAAATCAAACCACTATTGTTAGGGTCAATTACGTCTGACAATCAATGTCCTCAATAACATAGAAAAACCGGAAACAAAGTCCGGTTCTTCTGATTTATTTCCTAAACGTCAGGACATAAAATTTTTCCGTCCCAAAGGAGTTTCAACTCTCTCTTTGACTCCTGTCGGTATAGCGGCCTCAATTTCTCCTAAATCAACAGTAGCGTCCTTAAAAATAGTTCTTGCTGAAGTGGTTCTTCTTATATTGCTGGTCCACATAGTCTGCCGTCTCGTCTGAAATCATAATCTTAGTTCCTGGCTTAGCCACCCGCAGCATTTCCTGCATGGCCTTGGCCTTATCACTAAAGAAATTAATTCCACCGATATGATAGACGATGTCAAAGCTATTATCTGCAAAAGGCAGGTCCTCTGCACAAGCATGAAAGAGTTGCAGATTTGTCTTCTTGGCACAGGATTTCTGACATTTTTTCAGCATGCCTATGGAAATATCTGCCCCAACAAAGTCTAGGCTTTTCAGGTCAATATTCTCAGGAATGTAGCGCAGGTCTTGACCAGTCCCGATAGAGACATAAAAGACGGATAGATGATCCTTCCATTCTATTTCTGCCATCTGGTCCTTTCTCAGCTTGTCAATAGCTTTGCCATGGAGAAGTGGCCCCATCCATTTCTCACCAAAATCATACCAGCGAGCCAAGCGATTGTACATGGTCATATACTTGGCATTGTCCCCTGAGACATAGTCCGGATTCAGCGCCAGATAGATGTCTCCATCTTTTTGAAAATCCGCTAACTTCAAACCTGACTTCAGCTTCTCTTGTATTTTTATATCTGTCATATCTTCTGTCTCCTTTTTCTATTTGCCATTTATTATAGAGGATTCTGAGACAAAAACAAGAGTTTTTCCCTAAGTGGCTGCCCTGCATGAGTAACTGGAAGAAATTGCTAAATGCTGCAAAAACTAGACAAAAATGTGTAAACAAAGAAGATAGCATTCTGCTCTATCTTCTTTATTTATTTGCTCAGTCGAGTCTTACGGTAAAGTCCTAAAAAGAGTCAGGACTACCAGACCAGCAAGAACTAGTCCAAGGCTTTCAGCAGAGCCAGTCGCAGGAAGAACTTTTTTAGATTTTCCTTGACCGTCTGCTGCTTTATCAGAATCAGATGATTGATTTGGCTTAATACCGCCTTGAACTACTTTTATCAGGCGTACCAGGTTCAGCTGGTGCCGCTTGGTCAGTAATGAACAACTTACCGTCTGTATACTCTACTGCATTACTATATAGCGTCTAGAACTGTTACAGTGCCATCTTCATTGACTTGGAAGACAATATCAGTCACAGCTAGATAACCTGTCGGAGCTGCTTTCCTCATGGAAGGTATAAATACCCGGCTCTAAGTTGATTTCTTTAGATTTGTCAGCTTGAAGTCCAAGATGCGACAGGACTGCCCTTTGCTTTCCGTCCCTTGAAAATCTGAATCTGAGCACCGGCAATTTCTCACCAGCTAGATTGACCTTTACTGAAGGTTACCTTTTTGTCTCCAGGAATTTGCGTTTGCTTGTTAACGACATTTACTGCGACCAATCTGCTGTCTCCAGAATCTCCAGATGCCGGACTTCCTACGTTCAAAGTCTTACCAAAATCCGTCGGACTGATGGTAATATCCTCTGTCAGGCGATCGTAACTCAGCTGGAGCAGTCGTTTCACGCAGGATATAAGTGTCACGCAGAAGATTACCAACTTCTGCGTTCCCATCTGCATCTGTCGTGATGGTGCCAACCACCTTATTGGTCGCTTTCCGCACCACTTCAAAGACTGCACCGCTCAGAGAAGCATTAGACTCATCAGTCTTGTGAACCTTAACCTTGAAGTTATAGCCTTCTGACTTTCCGCCAGCAATCTGATAAGAGTATTCATTAGTTACAGACACTGTCTCGGTATTGTTGTAGTTCATAGTAGCCTTATTTCCTACAACTTCTCCATCAGCCAAATCATAGTCAGCCAATGTCTTGTACTCAACTAGGTAGCCGAAACCTTCTACATCTCCGAAGTTGATTGTCAAGCTATCGCCTTCAGCGCCAAAGGTCATCTTAGACTGGAAGTCTGCTGTTACATCTTCAGTCGAATCACGCGCCCAATCTCCATTATTCCAGCGCCAAGAAACCTTATACACTCGCACAGAATCTTGAACAATCTTAGCGTTTGTATCACCCAGCTTGTCCGTCACAGAGACATTTTTGTAGTTGCCCATGTTACGGTTAATGGCCACATTGTAGCGGATTTCATTCTTAGCATCGGCATCCCATTGAAAAGCACTCTTTTCTAGCAGAGACTCATACTTTTCGGCGCCCATTATAGTGAATGCTGCTGGCAGGAATCTTATTATTGCCTACCGTGAAAGTAGCTGGAATATCTCTTTCCTCTGTGACCAACCCTCGTGGTCAATCCGCGAATAGAAGAAAAACTCGCCTCTGACACTGGACTCTGCTCCCACATAGTCTGTGTATGTCAGTGTGATGGTCTTGGCATTGCTATCCAGGACTCCATTAGCCACCAGGGCTCCGTTTTCATCCTTGAGCTCAATAGCTGAGGAATTCCCAAAGGTAAATTCATTCGGCAAATGAATCACCGTTGTATCACCCTCATGGGCTTGGTTGTCTGGCAGGGCAAACTTAGCATAGACACGGAAGGTCTGCCAGATATCTACACCATTGGTCAGCTGCTCACCAGAGTTAGTGGTGAGATGCATTTCAGTGATGACATCATTAAGTTCCGCCGCCTGAGCCTTAAGGGTTCCGGCTAGGGAAAAGGCAGGAACACGCCTAGACAGAGAATGATTAGCTGAAACCATACTCTCAGTTTTTTATTCATGCAATCTTCCTTTCTCACAAGTAAAATTTGTTTAAAAGCACAGCGTATTGGCAAGCCAGTCGAACACGCCCTTTTCATGTTCTTCTGCCTTTTTGACAAACACTGGAAAGACGATACTAATTCATTGTACCATATTAACTATTAAAAAAACTATAGGAATGCTCACAGGGTTTTATCATAAAAGGAGAAAGAAGATGCTAAGGCTTCTCTCTCCTTTTTATAAGCAAAACATGCCAAAAGATGACCTAAAAATCATTGAACAAATTCAGCTCTTCTATTTTGACAAAAAGTCAATCTTTCTGTGACGCACTGGAAGTTGCGTCTACCTGATTCTGATCTGCTTCTTCTTGTTTGGAAGAATTTCTTTCCGTCTTATCTGAAGTGTCAGGATCTTTCTGTACATGCCCTCAGGCCGTTAGGATAAAGACAGAAATCAGAGCCAAAAACAAGCTCCCAATTTTCTTGAACCCAGACATACGAGTCCTCCATTTATACGAAACTTGATGAGACTAGTACTCCGCCAAAAATGCCTGCACAGTCTTGACATCTTCTGAACTACCGCCTTGGTCAATATCGCAGATATGCTGTAGCCCATACTTTTCAATAATCAAGGCAGTCGCTCCGCAGAAGGTCCGGCCGTGTTTAACAGAGTCGCCATTGTTAACAAAACCTTTAATCAGCCCAGGATGTTTCTTGATAAAGCGTTTGGTAGACCATGGAATTTTCCCAGCACCAGCATTTCGAGTAATGAGAATACAAGGCTCTTCCAGTTTCTCCTTGATGCTCTGGGTCGGATAGCCCAGTGATTCTGCAAATCGTTTACCAATACCAGTATTTGAATCATAAACTACAATCATCTTCATCACCTACTTTCTTAAAAAAAGGATAGCAAACCATGCCGCAAAACCTAAAACCACGACATCTGAGATGAGCATAAGCATGAACTCCAAATCTGGCATCATGTGAATGTAAATCAGCAATGACAAAGTTGTCAAAGCCAGTGCCGTCAGCTTAACAACTGCCGGCAAGCCCGGAATCAAAGCTGCTCCGATTAGGACAACAATAAGACCTCCGACTAAAAATGACTGAAAATCCACACTCAAACTAAAACCAACTGTCACACCGCCGTAACCAATGGTCAAAAGACCAATCGCGGCCAGACAGATACCCAAAATAGCCATTCCACTCATAGCAAATCCTCCTTGCTTATTCATTCTTTTCCTCACTTTCTTTTTTGAATAAACTGTTAAAAGCATTCATTCACTTCTTGACAAAAAAATAATGTACTTTATCCAATAACATTTCTTCCCATTCCCGAATCACAGGACATAACTCATCACCTCCTTTGTCAATGAATGAATGGTTTTAGGAATTCATTCACTTCAGTTTCTAAGTAAAGGAATTTCCTCTATTTGGAAAAAATTCCCTTAACAAAATATTTAACTAGAGTCTCAAGACTATCGAAGTAGCCTGAAAATTCCTGCTCTGTGACATGCACGTCTATGTAATAAATCAAGTCATAAACCTTCATGATCTCAGCTATTTTCTCCTTCGAAAACCCCTCTTCCTGCAAGCGATGGCTGAAGGTCTGAATCAGAAACTGATGAAAGGCATTGGACGCTCGTCCGGAATCCTGATTATAGTAATCGTGCAGAATCTGAGAAATGCCCGGCTTGTTCCACTCAGCCAGAATTTTATTAGGCGAAATCAATTCAAAAGTGACTGCAAAAAGCTGTTCAATGATTGCCTCGGGCTTGCCCTGCCAGTCTACGCGTTGCATGATTTCCTCACGTACACGGCTATTTTCAGCTACATAAACCTCCAAGAAGATAGCTTCCTTAGACTCATAATACTTGTAAAAGGATCCGACAGCCATCTGACTTCTCTTAGCAATATCAGAAATTCCAGCTGCCTTTATAGCCTTTTTTCTGCAAAAGACTTCTCTAGCCGCAGCTAGGAGTTCATTTTTATCCATTTCACGCCTCTTTTGTGAATGAATTTATTTTTATGTTCATTCATATTTTAACTAATCCTTGCCACTTGTCAAGCATTTATGTTATACTATACAAAAAGATAGTTTGTTAATCAAATTATGAGATTATATTTTGGAGGTTGAGCTATGCTAAAGGAAAGACGAAACCAGGTACCATCGCCCTACTGGGAATTTCTCTTATTTTTCTAGTTGCTTTGCTGCAGTGATGGGCTTTATCCAATACCAAAAGTCAACACTAAGACTGCCTATGACCGAAATAGCGAGTCTGGAGCAAATTCAGCAGTCTATGCTGAAGTGTCATATATTTTTCCAGAGGCTCTGATTGAAGTTGAAGATAATACCCAAGTTTGGCTGGTTGCCCTACCAAGACGGATATGTTGGTCTGCAGGCTAAAAAGGAGACAAGCAGATTGCCCAGCTCTTGGAAAAAGAGAAAAAGGGTGAGCTGGAAAAATCCTGTCCGAATCGTTGGCTCCTACGTTAATGCTAACTCCCTAAAAAATCAGGATATATCTCTAATTATGGCAGCCTCGTTCGCGGTCTCCCAGCAGACAATCCCATGAAGTCATCACAGCAATGTCAAAGCAGCTCCTATATCTCTATCACTGAATTTGAATCTGACAATCTTGCATTCATGTTCTACATTCTGTTTTGCTTGGACTCTGTGTTGTCTTTGTCGTCATTGCAATCATCGGTCGTAAGAAAATATTGCTGCTTATGAAGAAATCTACGCAGCCTATCCAGAGGCCAAGGACAATCTCAATATCCTGCTGGAGCAAAGCTTCTTTCCACGACGATGTGCTGAAAATTGCTGTTTATAAAAGACCATCTCATTACCTACTCATCGAGGGTTTCAAGAGCGATTGATCTCAAACAGGTCGTCCATCTCTACCACCACATTCTGACCATGCATCGTGGCTTCGTTGCTTTCAAAAGCAGAAACTCAACCTTAGTTGCTATTCGAAACAATCAAAAGAAATACCAAATGCCTATTAAGAACATTGGTAAAACAACAGACACCAAACTCCAGTCAACTTTGACTATCTCTACTAACCACTTCCCTCATATCAGATTGGGAGTGTAATAGCACATAAAACTCAAGCTAGAAAATTTAGCTTGAGTTTTTTAGATACAAAAAGACAGGAGCAGGATACGATCCAGCTCCATTTATTTTTATGATATGCTTGTCAGAACGTTTTTCAGCAAGTTACTTGCCTTCTTTTTCCTTTCTGCGCTTAGCTAGGGCACTATTAATCTTCTTGGTCTTAAGATTTGTATCCAAGTAAAGAAAGAGCCATACAAAGAGATAAATCAGAATAAAATCTAGCCAGAAATGCCAGTTGGCAATTAAAAATCCCCAGTTATTGTAGACCATGAAACAGCATACTAAGACTGCGACTGCGACAAAATGCAGTAACATCGAGACTGAAAAAGAGAAGCGGTCTTCAAGAGTTTTTAAAATTGAACTGATGATCCCAATCAAACCGCTCATCACTATGACACTGACGATATTACTTGTTGTGGGCGGATTTTTTTGAATAGAGAGAGCAAGGACAATCAGATAGACTGCACTCCCCCTCTGGATGCCCATCAATATAGCGTGTAGACATTTTTATACTCATCACTACCTCCTAGATTCCCCAGATATTCCATTAAGAGTTTGACATAGCGACGGCTGACTTCGGTCTTGATTTGATTGGTCAGCTTGGCCGTCATATTGCTAGAAAAGCTGTCAGACAAAGACTCCAAAATGGTCAATATTGATGACAGCATGCGGGAAACCTGGATAAAGTTCGAGCTGCTAATCCGCTGCTGAAAGCGAGTCAAGGTCTCTGTCGTCTGATAAAAGTGCCTTCTCTGCCGTAAATCATCAAAGTTGTCTGGTTGATGTCTGCTAGGATAATATCTTCAGTCTTCAGCATGATAAGCTTATCGTCCGACTTGATAGGCAGGGACACCACCTGGCCCAGCCTTGTACTGCTCTAAATAATCTAAGATGGCCTTGCTTCTGCCGCTAGCTGGTCTGCCCTTGACCACAACCAGCGGATCCTTGGATGAAATGGTTGGATCTGTTTCAAATTTTGCTTTGCAAGAGGAAGCTCCCTATTCACATTCTATTGTAGTTTCAGCCGGCGGATGACAATCATATTTTGCACTATCCAAATAAGCGCTATTGCAACTAAAACTATTCCAACTATATAGAAAGTTTCTGTCCTTGTCAAGAGCTCCTGCCATTCAATGCGAATTCCCATTGTTTTTTCAAAAGCTACTCGTGACTGGCTCTTATTGGCAAAAGTGTCTGCTAGACTTTCCTTCATGAGAAGCTGTCTGAAAAGAGATGCCATGTAGTTAGAAGGCGTAAGCTTCATCAGGTTTTGAGCCATGTTCGGCAAGTTTCCAATAGGGATATAGGTTCCACTAGAAAACCAGAGGTCGCTCCGACTACGGTCGCCTAATTTTACCTAGACTATCCACTGATTTGAAGCGTTGAACAATCAGAGCATTTATCAGTGTGGCCAAGAGGCTGTTCAAGATCATCAGAAGCACCAGGTAAGAAAGATTTCCCCATTCAGGAAATTTTGATCCGCCTGCATAAAAATAGCTGAGGCATAAAGGTAAACATAATGACCTGCATCAAAAGCCGATAATAATAGAGCTGACAAGATAACTAAGCTGCAAGCCCCACGGTCCTAAATCCGTGATAAAAAGATCGTCTGTTACCATCCGCTCCCGGTCTTCGACCTGCCGTGAGAAAGCTGCCAATGTGGTTGTTAATGCTGTAACTGCCAACACGCCGCCAATCAGCCACAAGTCCATCAGCTGGCTGGAATAGCCTCCAGAATTACTTTTCAAAAAAACGATATAAAAGCACAAAGGAATAATGGCTCCAAAGAGGGACAAATTACCCCACTGCGGTTGCGAAAATAAAGTAAAAAATTGCGTTTAATCAAAGCGAGCATATTAGCGTACCTCTCTTCCTGTCAGTGCCATAAAGGCATCGTCCATGGTTCCGGGTTGGAATTCAAATTGTTCGATATAGGGACCAGCCTGAGCCAATAAGGTCAGAGCTTCTTGAGTCGTTTTAGGGTGGAGGATAAATTTCCCTTCCTTGACTTGCTCCCAAGCGCAGCCTCTTGCAAGCTTTTCTCAAAACCTCAGCATCTTGACTCAAAATCCGTAAGACATTGCTGGGCATAGTTTTCCCTTAATCTGGTCTGCAGAGCCTTTAGGCAATGACCTGACCATGATCTCACGATATAGATCTTATCTGCATCATCAGCTTCATTGAGATAGTGGGTTGTCAAGACAATGGTCATCTGCTCTTCTTTCTGAATTTGCTTGAGCAGGCTCCAAATACTCTCCCGAGTCTGAATGTCCAGTCCTGTCGTAGGTTCATCTAGAAAAAGCAGGTCGGGACTGTTGAGCAGGGATCGAGCAATGTCCACCCGGCGCTTTTGGCCGCCAGAAAGTGTCCCATAAGGCTGCTTGGCAAAGGCTGACAAGCCCAGCTGAGAGACCAAGCGCTCAATTCTACCTGCCGGCATCTCCTTGTACTGCTTGGCTCTGATGGTCAGATTTTCCAAAACTGTCAGCCGAGCGTCCAACACACTATTTTGGAAAACTACACCCAGCTTAATTTTATCCGCATAAGTAATCTGCCCCGACGTCGGCCGCAAGAGCCCAATCAGCATCTGGATAGTCGTAGATTTTCCTGCACCATTTGGTCCTAAAATAGCTGTGAAACTGCCTCTCTCAATTTGAATATTCAGATCATTAACTGCCACCTTATCGCCATAAACCTTGCTAAGATTTTTCGTTTCTACTAACATGATCTTTTCTCCTTTTCTTTACTTCTGAGACTATGATAGCAAGTCTTTTTTGAAAAATCTCGGCTTTTTGGACAAGCGGTAAAATGAGGGAGATGAGTGGTAAAAATCCAGACATCAAAAAATCCCCGACCAGAGGTCAGGGATTTGCTCTTAGCGGGCGATAATCTTGCGGTAGCTGCGTGAAGTCAGCAGAAAGACCAGAATATAGGTCAGGAGGAAGACTCCGCAAGTTGCTAGTGTTGTCTGGATTAAGAGAGGAAGATTGGTCACACCCAATAGAGCAACTATCAAGCGCAGCATATGAAAGACCGCTGCTACATGTAGAAAAGCAAAGATGAGAGGTAGGAAGAAGACAGTCAAAATCTGCTTGCGAATGGTACTTCTAGTCTGCTTTTCATCTAGACCAACCTTTTGCAAAATGATAAAGCCATCGCGGTCTTCATATCCTTCAGAGATTTGCTTGTAGTAAATCACGAGAACAGCTCCTATAAGGAAGATAACTGATAGGAAGACACCGATGAAGAGCAAGGTTCCAGTAAGTTCTTGATAGCTCTTTTCTGCACTATAACGGTCACTAGCCATTGCGAAGCTACCATCTTGAGCTTGTTCCTGATCCAAAGTGTCCCTCAACCCCAGCTGGACTTGCTCGACGAACTTTTTACTGCCCTTAGTCTCTGAAGCAACTCCAATGTAGTAGTAATGATCCACATCGAGATTAACCTCTTTGACATCATTGACCACCATATAGAGCCCCTGTTCCATGGTCACATCGTTTGGATTAGGAATTTCCCCATGCGTGAAATTCGACGATAAAAGCTGCTTAATCTTCCAGTCCTTACCATTCACTCGGAGAGGCTTATCCTTATTCAAGGAAATATTTTTCCCGTAAACCAGGGTTTCATCGTCTGTCAAGTCTATCTTTTCCCCTGTCATTTTTTCATAATCCTGACGATTGATGACCGTAATCGTGCCGGCAGACTTGGTCAAGATACTTGTATCCGACTCCAGCTCTCTTTGCATTGGAACTGTCACATCATTACCAGCCAGTTTCGTAATGAAGGCTGATTGGTAGAGATAGGTAGTATAGCTTGGCTTCTTCAGATCTGTGTCCTGAGCGACTTGCTGGACCTTGTCCAACAGAGCCTCCTTCTGATCGGTCGATTTCGGCAAGACGACGCTGACATTGTAATCCTTTGGATGCAAGGTAGTAATATAATCCTGACCCCCAACATAGATATTTATTGTACCAACCAGAGTCACTAAGAGCATGGTAGATAGAATGGAGATAGTCGCCAATCCTGCTGCATTTTTACGCATCCGCGAGATGAGATTAGAAACAGAAATGAAATTCTGCGTTTTGTAGTAGTAGCCTTTGCGCTTTTTGAGAAATTTCAATAGTGTAATCGAACCTGCATTAAAAAGCAGATAGGTTGCTAGGATAACCATGATCACAGCTATAAAGAAATTGCCGATAGCAGCGACAGGCTTGGTAACGGTCAAAGCCATATAATAAGCCACACCCATGAGCAGGAGCCCCAGCAAGGTTTGCAGAAAAAGGAAGCGTCCTTTCTTCTCGCCTGCTTTCTTTTCCTTCATTAGGTTAAGAGAGCTATAGCGTAGAAGACGCGTAGAGTTGAGCAACAAAATCACCGCAAAAGCAATACCCAGACTAGCTAGAGTCATCCAGACATTCTGCCATTGGAAGGTCGAGGCAAGAACTGCCGGCATTCCCATCAATTTCAAAAGAACTGCGTAGAGCATCTTATCTAAAGCTAGGCCAGACAAGATACCCAGACCAACTGTAAGTAGATAAAAGACACAGAGTTCAAAGAAGGTCATGACTAGCAGATGCTTTTTCTCCATGCCCAGTAGACTATAGACTCCCAACTCTCGGGAGCGGTTTTTCATGACGAAGCTATTAGCATAGGTGATAAGGATAAGGACGGCAATCTGAATGACATGGATACCAAACTGCAAGGTCATGCGAGCTGCCGTACCACCATAAGAGGTCTCCATATTGGGGCTATAAGCCAGTGAAACAAAACTATACAAAATCGCTGTTGCCAGTACCGTCGCCAAAGCAAATGGATAATACAAACTGCGATTTTTAACTAGATTTGACAAAGCTAGTTTACTCGTTAGTTTGAACATAATTGCCCACCTCACTTGCCATAACTGTCAGAGTATCGGAAATCTCTTGGAACATCTGCCGCTCGGTCTTGTCCCCACGGAAGATTTGATTGTAGAGAATCCCATCCTTGATAAAGAGCACCCGCTTGGCGCGACTAGCCGCTGCTGTCGAGTGGGTTACCATGAGAATGGTCTGACCGCGGGCATTAATGTCGTCAAAGACATCTAACAGGGCTGCCGAAGATTTAGAATCCAAGGCTCCCGTCGGCTCGTCCGCCAGCAGAATCTCAGGGTCTGTGATGATGGCCCGAGCTACTGCAACCCGCTGCTTCTGACCACCGGAAATCTCATAAGGAAACTTTTCTTGCAGCTTGTTAATCCCCAGCTCATTGCAGGTCGTAACCAGCTTTTGCATCATCTCGGTAATGGGACGGCGAGAGAGGACCAGAGGCAGGAGAATATTATCCTTGACCGACAGGGTGTCCAACAGATTGAAATCCTGAAAGACAAAGCCTAATTTCTCCCGGCGGAAGCTGGAAGCCTGGCTGTTTTTGATGGTTGCCGTGTCAGTTCCGTTGAGAAAGACGCGCCCCTCAGTCGGCTTGTCCAGCATGGCTAGGATGTTGAGCAGGGTGGATTTCCCGGAGCCCGACTCCCCCATGATGGCGACATATTCACCTTTTTCTACCGTAAAGTGAATGTCCTTCAAGGCCTCTACTTGACTACCCTGAAAGCGAGTTTTATAAATTTTTTTCACATGCTGTACGTCTAATAATGTCATCTTGCTTCCTTTCTGTTTAGCAGGAACCTATCAACGCCCTGCTTTTAGCAGTTTTTATAAACTGCTTCCTAATTGATAAGTCTATTTTATATCAATAACAGCCGTCCAGCCATAACCTAAGCTTACATTTTAAAGTGCAATCTTACACTTTTGTAAGATGAGATGGGCTTTATTTTACCCAAAAGGCAATCAAGGCAATTAGCCAAAGGTGGGCTGGATAGAATATATAGAAGAAATATTTGCTCCACTTGCTGCTGGATCCTCGCTCACCATTATAGAAGTGCAAGAGGGGAAGAACACTGATAAAGAGCCAGTCTGAATTATAGAGCAGCATTGATAGCGTGTCCTGCAAGGTTGGATAAATTTGAATACTCATGGCAAAGAGAACTCCCGCCCAAACTACATAGAACAAGTTTCTGAAAAAGACTTGATTTCTAAAAAGATAGGTCAAGAGCATGAAAGGAAGCAGAGCCATGCCGCCTTCGCTAAAGAGAAGCCCAGCCAGCAAGACTAATACTCCTGCCGCTATCCGCAAACCACGCTTCCTATCCTTAGCAGCTCCGCCATTTTCAGAAAATCCAAAGAAAAGACTCAGCATGAGGACACCGCAGGCCAAGGTCAGGAAGATATTGTGAGTGAGGTAGATGCCCTTTTCCTGAAAGAGGAGCGTCAGGATACAGTTTCCGGTCTGCATCAGGGCTGCCCAAAAAGAAGAGCCGCATATTGTAAGCCAGGCGGTTGCGAGTGTGGATAAAACCTTCCACTGCCATGAAGGCAAATGCTACTCCGACACAGCGGGTTAGGGCGTGCAAGACGCCATCCCAGCCCTCCGGCACCAGCCCCGGTATCTGACTGATATGGTCAAAAACCATAAGAAATGCCATGAAGAGCTTCAACTGAAAAGCATTTATACCTTTTGATTTCATTTTTCTGTCTCCTTCTTATTTCTTGCCTCTATGATAATAAAAAAGAAAGGCCGGTACCATAACCTAACCTTTCATTTGCTAGTTTTATTCTTACAATTTTGTCACTTTTAAAAATCATGCAAAGCATCTACCTAAAATAGCTCAAAACCTAGTGCCTTTTATGAGAACTTTCATCTGTCTGCAACTTTTCTAAAAATCCTTTGACAGCTTGTCGGTCTGCTTCCGTTCCAGAGCCCTCTATGTTACAAATATGGCGGAGACCGTACTGCTCCACTATCTTATCCGTCGCCCCGCAAAAGGTCTGCGGATAACGCTTCTGATTGCCATTAATGACAAAGCCTTTGATTAGATGCTCATACTTTCTGATGAAACGCTTGGTCGTCAACGGAATCTGCCCTGCTCCGCTATTTCTGCTGACCAAAATACAGGGTCCCTCCAGCTTTTTCCAGACTGACTGGCTAGGCAACCCCAGACTTTTAGCAAACTTCTTGCCCAAACCAGTCAGACTATCATAAACCACTACTAGCAACTTTCTTCCTCCTATTCAAAGATCAATTTCTTCTCAGGAAAGGCGATGGAAACCGTCGTTCCCTGACCAACTTGAGAGTCTATAGCAATCTTGTGTCCCAGCTGGTCAGCAATTTTCTTGGACAGATAAAGACCTAAGCCTGAGGACTGCTGGGTCAAACGACCGTTGTAACCTGAGAAACCGCGCTCAAAAACCCGCAGCAAATCAGCATTTTGAATCCCCAAACCCGTGTCCTTAATATAGAGGCTGCCCTCGTGAAAATAAATCTCTATGCTGCCTTCTTTTGTGTATTTAAGACTATTGGACAGGATCTGCTCCAAAATCACTAGAAACCACTTTTTATCAGTGACAATCGTGTGGTCTAGATCATGAAGATTGAGACTGAGTCCTTGCTGAATAAAGAAAAGAGCGTATTTCTTGACCACTTCCCTGACCAAATCAGCCAAATTTTCCTGCTTCAGAACTAGATCGTCATGGAAGCTTTCCAGACGGAGGTACTGGAGCACCAGATGAACGTAGGATTCGATCTTGAAGAGCTCCTGCTCCAACCGAGACTTGGCTTCCTTATCCTTCAAATCTCCAATCAAAAGTGAACTGGCAGCAATAGGAGTCTTGACTTGATGAACCCAAAGAGTATAGTAGTCCAGCAAATCATTGTATTTTTCCTGCTCAACCAAGAGCTGATTCTTCTGTTCGTACTCCAGCTCCTCCACTCTTTCCTGCAAGAGCTTTTCTAGAGGAGTCTGAGCCTGACCAGCGACCTGCAGCTTCTGGCTGCGATAGCCCTTAAAGGCCGTCCAAGCATCTGCTCCGATAAACAAGAAAGACAGAAAAGCCAGCAAGAGCGCGACATACTCCAGCAGACTGCGGTAAGTATCAAAGACAAAGGCAAAGAGCAGAATAAAGCCTAGCAGCAGAATCAGCAGAGCTAGAAAAAATCGCCGCGAATAAAGGTAAGACTTAAAAAAGAAAAATTTATCCTGTGTGTCCATTGATGAGACCGTATCCTATTCCTTTTTTGGTTTCGATGAAATTCTTTAGTCCGTGCTCTTCAAGCTTTTTACGCAGGCGAGCGACATTGACCGATAGGGTATTGTCATCGATGAAAAAGTCACTATTCCAGAGTTCCTTCATCAGATCATCACGCGCCACAATACCATCCGAATGCTCGAAGAGGACCCGCAAAATCTGAAATTCGTTCTTGGTCAAGGTCACCACTTTCCCATCAAAGACCAGATCTGTCGACTTGAGATTGAGAATGACACCTTATGCTCCAGGAGACTCTGGTCGTTTCCAAACTCATAGGAACGGCGCAGCAAGCCCTGAACCTTAGCCAGAAAGACATTGTTGTCAAAAGGCTTGGTCACATAGTCATCTGCCCCCATATTGATAGCCATGACAATGTCCATGGACTGATCACGGGAAGACAAAAACATGATGGGCACTGTTGAAATCTTGCGGATTTCCTGACACCAATGATAGCCGTTGAACAAGGGCAGACCGATATCCATCAGCACCAGATGCGGCTCCTCTCGTACAAAGACAGTCAGCACATCCATAAAGTCCTCAACTGCCACTACCTGAAAGCCCCACTGTTCCAGCATTTTCTTAATCATCTGACGAATGACCGGATCATCTTCTACTAGTAAAATCTTGTGCATCTTTCCCTCCCGATTTCTTACTAGTAACATTATACCAAAAAATGCGATTGCTTGTTTATCATCCTCAGTCTAAGGTAGGATTTTTCTGGAAAAGAGAAATTCTATCAGAAAAATATGCTATACTAACTAGTAGAAATTGGAGATGAAACATGAGCAATATTTTTACTTACCTTGAAGAAGTTCAGCATGACAGCATTTATGATAAACCATTCAATGAACTGGATCTGCTAATTCTGACAGAGCTAACCTACTTGCCTTTTGACCAACTAGTGCATGAAGACATGTCCCCCTACTGCGACTGCCGACTGATGGATTTGGCCGACCAAGTACCGCGCGACCTCTCCATGATGGTTAGCAAAAACCGACTGAAACTGCTAGATTTGGCCGCAGCCTCTACCCGCTTTAAAAATCTAAAACTGATGGGCTATGTCAATGATGTTGACCAAGATATCCAGAAGCAATTCGCTGCCTTGATTTTCAAAATCAAGCCTGATACCTATGTCCTGGTCTTTCGCGGCACAGACGACTCCATTGTCGGCTGGAAGGAAGACTTCCACATGACCTATATGGCTCAAATCCCTGCTCAGAAAATGGCCGCCCGCTATCTGCAAAACGCCTTAGAAAACCTGCCCGGTAACTTTATCCTAACTGGCCATTCCAAAGGGGGAAACCTGGCTTCTTATGCAGCCAGTCAGATGGAAGCATCGCTCCAAGACCGTATTGAAGCCATCTACAGCTATGACTCTCCCGGTCTCAATCACTCTGTCATCGAAAGCGATGGCTACCAGGCTGTGGTTGAAAGGATGAAACGCTACCTGCCTCAGAACTCCATCGTCGGCATGATGCTGGAAACACCTAAGGAAGCTAGGATTGTTAAAAGCAGTGCCATCGGCGGCTTTGCCCAGCACGATACCTTTTCATGGAAAATCAAGGGAGCCTCTTTCCTATTGCTGGATACACTAGATGCAGAGAGCCTACAGATAGACAAGACTTTTAAAAATTGGGTCAGCACCGTTTCAGATGAAGAACTTAAAGACTTTTTCGACCTCTTTTTCGGACTGATTTTGGATGCTGGTATCCAGTCTGTCGACGAACTGTCCAATGTTGAAAACTTTAACAAAGTCCTCGATATCCTGAAAAATGCTCAATCCCTAACAGACCAAGAACGTGACATGCTGCTGCGCTTGTCCAAGCTCCTGCTGAATATGCGTGTTCAAAGCTGGAAGGATGACATTAGCATACCTAATCTTTCTGAAATTGGCAAAGATATTCGAGAAAATCTATCACGCTGGAGTAGGCAGTTGCCTTTCGGCCAGTCTGAGACTGACAAAAAGGAAGAGACTGCTACAGAAGTTCACGAGTAAAATCGCAAAAGTCCTCTTTATCTTATCCAACAGAAAACTTGGCCTTTCCATACCAAAAAAGAAACAAGCTCTTATCTTGACAGCTTGTTTTTTCTTTGTTAGAATGTAACAAACCTATTTACAACTAAGTAGTAATAAAAATCAGAAAGGAAACCATCATGAAATCTATCAAAGGAATTGCCCTTATTGCTGTCAGCATACTCTTGACCATCTATGCTTGGGCTTCAGCTGGGATGACCAACTTTATCGTACCCGGTCTGGCCTTAACTACCCTTTCGCTGACCTTTTTACTTGCGACTCGGAACGCCCTTTTGGAAAAATGGTTCCATGGCATCGAAAAGATGTACGCCTATCATAAGTTTACAGCTATCTTTTCCGTCGTCCTGCTCGCTCTCCACAATGTTGCCATGGGCGGCAGTCTATGGGGATCTCATCTGGCAGCCCAGCTTGGGAATGTCGGCATCTATCTCTTTGTCAGCATTGTTCTGGTGGCCTATCTCGGCAAGCACATCAAATATGAGGCTTGGCGCTGGATTCACCGCTTTGTGTATCTGGCCTATATCTTTGGCCTCTTTCACGCTTATATGCTGATGGGCGGTCGACTCCTGACACCGACCTTGCTAGGCTTCGTAGTCGGATTCTACGCTATCATCGGTTTAGCTTCTGGCTTTTATATCATCTTCCTCTATCAAAGTTTGGCCTTTCGACATCTGGGGAAAATTCTGCAGGTCAAACGACTGAACCACGATACCGTGGAGTTGAAAATCCAACTCAGTCAAAAGCTAGACTATCAGTACGGTCAGTTTGCCTTCGTCAAGATTTTCCAAGAAGGATTTGAAAAAGCGCCACATCCTTTCTCTATCTCTGGCGGCCATGACAATATCGTCTACTTTACTATCAAGAACTCTGGCGATCACACTAAGAAACTTTATGACAAGATCCAAGAGGGAACCAAGGTCACCATTGACCGAGCTTATGGTCACATGATTCTGGACCAAGGGCAGGAAAAACAAATCTGGATTGCTGGTGGGATTGGCATTACGCCCTTCATCTCCTATATCCGAGAAAATCCTAATCTGAATCGTCCAGTCAGCTTCTACTATGCTTACACTGGAGCTGAAAATGCAGTCTACCTAGACCTACTCAAGGACTATGCAGCCAGGAATCCGTTGTTTGATCTTCATTTGGTCGATAGCAAGGTCTCCGGCTATTTGGATTTCAAGAATTATCCTTTGGACGACAAAACTACGGTCTTCATGTGCGGACCTGTCAAGATGATGGATAAACTAGCCAACGAATTTAAAAAGACCAATCCTAAAGCAGATCTGGTCTATGAAGGCTTTAAATTTAAATAAAGAGTATAAAACATCAGGAGCAACGATAAGGTTGCCCCTGATGTTTTATTGTCTAGTAAGGTATGGAGCTGAACCAAGATACAGATTGGGAGGTCTGCCTGATTCGTAAAAATCTTCTCCAGAGAATAAGGACTAATTTCAATCATCAATCTTACTGCTTTTTTTAGGCATGTTTGAAACAAAAAAATATAAGACATTTTTCAAAAACATTTACCAGTTTATCACGTTTCTCTTTTTAAGTTTTGCAGGAACGGATCCCGTACCTCTGCTGGAACTTCTAAATCATCTGAACCATACTGAGATAATTGATCACTAAGAGTCTGTTTTGATTCCTCAAAAAGCTTTCAAACCTTCTTCCGCTTCTTTGTCAAAATCTGCTCTTTCAGACTCAGGAGTTTTTCTCTAATTTCTCCACTATATTTGATGTAATTATCCGCAAGCTTTATTGTAGACGGTTTTCAAGTCACCAATTGTTGTTGCGTTAGCGATTTCTTCGTCTGTAACCAAGACAAAGTCAGGCGTTTCTAAATTGGCACTTGACGAAGTACTTGAACTGCTTGAGTTACTTGCTTTACTGCTTGATTTTGAAGACTTTTTAACTGAGCTAGAAGCAGCCTTGCTTTCTGAAGATTTAGAAGTAACGGATGAATGATTATTTGAACATGCTGCTAAGGTAACTGCTGCTAAAAGAGCCACGCTGGCTGAAAAAATTTTTTCATTTTTGTCTCCTTAAATAAAAAGTAATTTCATTATAGAATAAAACTAAAAGTGCTGTCAAAAATCTAACTGTTTTTAAAGAAATCAAAAATTCCTATTTTTTCCTCCTTGAATTAATTTGAAAAACTTTATAGTATTAAAAACAAGCAACTACTTTTTATGATAAAAGGGTATATATTTTTTTATCGTTTTTCGATATTTTTTTCTTGAAATACAATAAAAATAGATTATAATAAGAATAAAAGGAAAAAGAAAAATCTACTGCAGGCTGATTTTTCGATAGAGTAAGCATCATGAAAAAGATTGAATTAAAAAAATAACTCTTTGCTCAAAGATATTGTTACTCTATTAAACCTTATCATAGTGGGTTATGCTGCTATTCTGGTGTTTCTTACTATCCTAAGTGTGATTTCTTACACGGTCTTTCCGACAGGCTGGGAATAAAGCTCAATGTTCAATTTCTGCCCTCAGTTGATTTTTTTCAAATTGGTGGAGTATTCTAGCCTTTTGTTATAAATCTTCTCACAGCTTCTTTGACTATTTATCTCATCTGTCTTGCTCGTAATTTCATCAAAAATTTGATTGGTGGAAAGATTTTTGATTCATCGAATACCCAACTAGCCAATCGGGCATGGAAAGTCTTTCTGGCTCTGACCTTTCTTTCCGTTAAGGTTGCTGCATCAGGCAATCCCATCACCCTCCCCTCTTTTTAACGCCAGTATGAGCTTTACACCTCTCTTGGGTGCTCTGATTATTTGGCTGATGATGAAAATTCTGGAAAAGGGAATTGATATAGCTGAAGAGAATGAATTTACCATCTAGGAGGCTGCTATCATGATTATCGTTAATCTTGATGTCCAGCTGGCCAAGAAAAAGATGAAACTGGGTGAACTGGCCGATATCATCGGTATCACCAACGCCAACCTTTCCATCCTCAAAACGGGCAAGGCCAAGGCTATCCGATTTAGCACCCTCAATGCTATCTGTCAGGCCCTTGATTGCCAGCCCGGAGACATTCTAGAATTTACAGATGATGAAGAATAAAACAACTCCCGTCTTAGCCGATTCCATTCAGCTAGGAGGGGAGATTTTATTTGCCTATTCAATCATTTGTGTTTCGGCTAGTTTCTTATACCAGTGAGCGGATTTCTTCGGATAGCGTTCCTGCGTTTCGAAGTCTACGTAGAATAAGCCGTAACGCTTTTTCATAACCGTTAGACCAAGAAAAAGACATCCATCAGAGACCAGATAAAGTAGCCCTTGACATTAGCCCCGTCCGCAATCGCATCGGATAAAACTTCCAGATGCTGCTTGACGTAATCAATGCGAGCATCGTCGTAAACTGTATTGTCCACAAATTCATCTTTATAACCCAGACCATTTTTCTGTGATATAAATCTTCTTGTAGTTTTGGATAATCTTTTCTTAATCCGCATGATCTGATCATAAAGACCTTGCGGATAGATAATCCAATCCCAATCAGTTTTTGGTATATGGGTTGGAGATTCTCTGCGCCCTACACCCTTAATCTGGTACTTGGAGCTTCCCTTTTCGCCTTTTCCGTTATGGATAATTTCTGTTTCACCGTCAAAGTCGCGCATCCAGTCACTCATATAGTAGTTGATGCCAAGGAAGTCATTGAGGTCTTTAGCCGCTTCTAGAGCTGCAAAGTCTTCATCTCGCAGATCCAGCTGACCACCATTGACCTTAAGAATATGATTCACTCCTGCCATCGTCTCATCTGAGTAGTGCCCCAGATAAGTCGCATCTAAGATGAACTTGTTATGAATAATATCTTCCAATTCTGCCGCTCTGACATCTGCTGGATTTTCTGGATCGTAAGGATATTTTGTCGGAAGTGCATGAACGACACCGATTTCGCCCTTGTATCCCTTGTCCTTATAGAGCTTAACGGCACGGGCATGGGAGACCATCATGTTGTGATGGGATTGAAAAAAACCTTAGCCAAGTCATACTGAATCCCTCGGCGGGAATTTTTCCAACTAGTACTGACCATCACCAATAGGACCAATTTCGTTGAAAGTTGTCCAATAGCGAACTTCTGGAAATTCTTCAAACAGAAAGCCGCATAGTCCACAAAGTGCTCAATATTTTCCCGATTGAGGAAATCGCCATTTGAATGAAGGGCCTCTGGTGTATCAAAGTGGTGAAGGGTCACAAAAGGTTCTACATGACGCTTGTGGCATTCTGCGAAAAGATTATGGTAAAATTCCACACCTTTTGGATTGACCTCGCCATAGCCTGTCGGAAAAATCCGTGACCAAGCAATGGAAATCCGAATCCCATTGACACCGTACTCTTCAGCCAATTTCAGATCCACAGGGTATTTGTGGTAAAAGTCACTGGCAGGTTCTGCCGTGTACCAGTAGTTATCCTCTAGGTATTTATCCCAGGCAACAGGTCCTTTTCCATCTGTGTGGGTTGCTCCCTCAGCTTGATAGGCTGCTGTGGCACCACCGAAAATAAAATCTTTAGGTAAGCTTTTTGTCATCTTATTTTCCTTTCAATAACATTTGGAGAGTGGGACAGAAATCGGTAATTCGTTAGAATTCGATTTCGTCATCCCACCTCCGCACAGTTGAGTAGGGCTGTAAAAGCTGATGAAATCAGCGTAGTAGAGCCCACTCAACCACTGCGTCTTGCTCGACAATCCAAAAAGACAATTGAGAGGCTAGGGACTTTTGTCCCAAACTCTATCAAGTTGCTTCATCTCACATAAACAGATTTAGTTGTTGAATTGCTCCTGAACGAAGGCTAGCGCTCCTTTGCCATCACGGGTGAGTTTGATGTATTGGCCGCCCTCAGTCTTAGCTAGCTTGATACCCAATTTATCAGTTTCCGCCTTCATGTCTTCGTAGTTGGAGGCAACTTGAGGAGCCAGGATAACTAGGTCAAATTCAGGCAGCATTTCACGGTGAGCACCGTAGCCACCAGCTGCTGCTTTGACAGGAACATTGTATTCAGCTGCTGCTTTATTCAAAGCGTTGGCCAGCAATCCACTAGTACCACCGCCTGCACAGAGCACCAGAACATTGGTTTCTTCGCTAATATTGTTTTGCGCTGGAGCTTCTTCATCCACTCCTGCTTTTTCAAGGATAGCGTCTGCTTTAGCAGTATTAAAGTTGGCTGCTACTTTTTCTTTAAGAGCATCGTTAGCTTTGCCGGAACGTTCTTCTTCTAGGATTTGTTCGTCATAAACCTTGACAAATGGATAGTAAATAATCACATCCACCACTACCAGAAGAGCTGCAAGAACAAAGGACAGAAGCTGGAAGTTGGTACCCAGCACAATTCCCAGAGGTCCAGGTGTCACCCAAGGAAGGTTGGCTGAGAAGGAGTTCATGTTTAACGTATCAACAAAGAATTTGAAAATCCATACGTTTGCAATAGGCGCAAAGATAAATGGAATAAAGAAAATCGGATTCAGTACGATTGGAGCACCAAAGAGAATAGGCTCATTGACACCAAAGAAAGTTGGGACAACAGATGCCCGTCCAATCGCACGGTTACGCTCGGACTTACAGATCCACATGAAGAGGAATGGAACAATCAAGGTCGCACCAGTACCACCCATGGTAACGATGAACATTTGAGTACCAGAAGTGATGACCTTATCCGCATGCTGACCAGCTTGAACCAGAGCCAAGTTAGCATCGATATTGGCATAAGTAATGGCAGCAATTGCAGGCTCAACGATAGACGGACCGTGAATTCCCACGAACCAGAAGAAAGCATAAGCACCAAAGATAAGAGTGATTCCCAGATAGCCGTCTGCCGCTGAGAAGAGCGAGCGAGAAGCGTTCCGATGGATTCAGCAACCGTTACGCCCAGACTTGCTTTAACAAGCAGTTCCAAACCGTAGAGCAGAACGACTGAGACAGTAAATGGAATCAAGTCTTTAAATACTTGCGAGATATTTGGTGGAACCTCTTCTGGCATGCGGATGGTGACATTATTTTTTACACAAACCTTGTAGACATTAACCGTAACGAAGGCTGCGATGAATGCTGTCAAAAGACCTTTGGTTCCCATGAAGGCAGTCAGGAAGCCACCTTCCTTGGCAGGCTCAGCTGCCATGAGGAGGAAGCCGACCATAGAAGCTAGCATAGTAGACAAGAAGTTAATCTGGTTTGTCGCAGGCAGGTCGCGGTTGACAGAGTCTGTCAGCGCCTTGGCAGTAGTCCCACCCACAAAGAAAGCCAGAATCCCCATCGAATAGCTATAAGGGGTCATTAGGAAAGTTTCAATGTCCTTAGACCAGTGGAAGCCCCAAGCATTTGGCACATAAGCAATCAAGATAAAGATAGATGAGAAGAGGATGACAGGCATACCAGCGATAAAGCCATCCCGAATAGCACGGAGATAGATATTCCGAGAAATCTTCTCAAAGAAAGGCTTCCCTTTCTCAATAAGTCCGATGAGTTTGTTCATTATTTTACTCCTCTTTTGTATAGTTCAATCAAATGGTGCATCATGTCTTTTAGCAAGATAGTAGTCATTAAGTGATCTTGGCCGTGCATCATGGTCACGCTGTAAGCCAAGTCCTCACCAGCAGCTTCTTTTGTCAAGAGACTGGTCTGAGCATGGTGAGCTTCAGCGATGCAACCATTGGCTTCTTCCACCAAAGCATCTGCCTTAGCAAAATCCCCAGCCTCTGCTGCTTTCAAAGCTTCTAGGAGCTTGGAGCGAGCGTCACCAGCGTAGGCCACAATTTCAAAACCGAGCAATGTTACTTCTTCTCTATTCATGAGAGTTCCTCCTTGTATTCTTATGTAAAATGTTATTATTGTTTTCTATTTATAAAAGACGTTGAATATGCAACACCAGGTAGACCTGTTCGCTGCGGTAGAGATCAATTCCCGTCTTCTGGGCAATGATTTGGTAAATATCACTTCCGACCTGATAGGCTTGAGGGTAGGTCATCTGAATCTGACTTTCCATTTCCAGCAGGGAAACATTGTCATCACGGCTTCTGTCCAGATAGTCCAAAAAGTAGTTCAGGTGAATCATAAAACGGTCATAAAAGTTGCTGTTTTCTGCACTTCTTTTAATGCCATTTTTCTTCAGCTCTTCTTCAACTGCAGCCAAAATATCTTTTCGCCTGCCCAAGTGGCTTTGCCCCTCAGGATTGGTCTCCCTTCGGCATTGATAAAGTGATAGGCAATGCGATTAACCTCGTCGCCAGGGAAATTATCCAACAACCGCTCGCGGTATATGGCTACCGCTTCCTGAGCAATCTGATAAGGAATAGGATATTTGTCCGAAGCATCTGGCAGGTCACTCTCCTTGTACCGCCCCTGCTGTACAGCCTGATAAGAACAGTAGATGTGATCTGTCAGCGTGACATAGATATACTCCTGAACAGGATAATCATATTTCTTAGAAAGGGTGTCAATCACATCATAAGTTACTGTGATAAAGTCCAGCGGAACATCTTTGAGCAAAGGCCACAAAGTTTTCTTTTAGACTCTTCCGTTCGTAGGCGAAAGATTTTCTCAATCTTACTTTTCCAGAACGATGTCACCCTTCTTTTTTATTAAAAGCTATGCCACTGCCAATCAGAACAACCTCTTCACCATTTTCATGTTTGGCTAGAGCAACATTGTTGTTCATAGGATGTACGATTCGATACATATCTCCTCCTCTTCATTTTCTAGGGTTCTGGCAAAACAAAAAGACCACAAACAAAACCGAGGCTATATCTTCCCTCAATTTATTTGCGGTCACGCCTAATCCAACTTAGTAACGCTCACCCTATTCAATTTCTGATTTCATTATAGCATATCAGCATTAGAATGTAAACCCTTACTTTATTTATTTTTCAATAAATTTTAGGCTCTTTCTTTCCAAGAGGTAGCTGTTTTTTGAAGAACCTTGTTGAGCTCATCAATATTTTCAAATCCTGTTGTACGAAGCCACTTGCGAGCTGCTTCTTCACCTTGCTCAATGTAGTCTTTAACGCTACCAGCCCAAGTCGCACGTCCGCAAAGAACACCGTTGAAGTTAGCACCTGACTCATGAGCAAACACAAGTGTTTCTTGGAAGAGTTTAGCAGATACACCAGCACTCAAGTAGATGTATGGCAGGTTAGTTGCTTCATCCTGTTCCTTGAAGAAGGCAGCAGCTTGTTCTTTAGTATGAACTACTTCACCATCGCCAAAGCCTTCAACGTATTTAACATTGACTGGTACTTCCACTTTCAAGACATCAATGTTGAAACGTGGATCTGAGAAGACCTTCATGGCACCGATAACCTTGTGAGGTTTCACTTTAGCGTACTCAGCGCTGGAAGCATCCGCAATCTTTTCATCGTAAGCCAAGATTTCAAGGAAGAAAGGAATATCTTCTGCCACACACTCTGAACCCACACGCTCGATATAAGCCTGCTTTTGCTGGTTGAGTTCTTCAGAGCTGTCTACATCGTAGTAAAGGAGGAATTTCACCGCATCCGCACCTTGTTCTTTGATGCGTTTTGCAGACCAAACATCCAGACAGTCTGGCAGACGCTTGGTGCTTGAAGTATCATAGCCTGTCTTTTCATAGGCCAATAGCAAGCCAGCATTCTTGTCCAAAGCTTTAGTAGCAGGAAGTCCGTACTCAGGATCCAGCAACATAGATGAAGCATAAGGAGTCAGCTCTTCTGCGACCAAAACTTTCAGTTCTTCCATTTGAGCTACTGTTGGTTCTGCTTCCTGGTGTTGGGCCATGAGGCGTTTCAAAGCACCGCGTTGGTCAAATGCCAAAGCAGAAATGATGCCATTCTCATCAGAAAGTTTTTCCATGTACTTGCGTTTTTGTTCTGTTAATACCATTCTTTATACCTCTTTTACTGTAATTTGATTGTATAGGCCGTCGTAGTTTTCAACATTGACATGACCGGTCATTTTTTCTTGGGCATTGAGCATGCCGAGAACGTTAGCTTTTTTTGAGCAGAGAAACATCATCCGCTTGATGACTCAAGGCTGAAGAAATTCCTGCAACAGTTGAGTCGCCAGAGCCAACTGGATTGACCACTTGGATTTTAGGAATATCTACTTTATAGAAAGTGTCCCAGTGTTTGGCAAAAGCGCCGTCTGCACCAAGAGATACGATGATCCACTCGATTCCATCAAAGAGCGGTTCTGAAAGGACAGCTTTTAACTCATCCAAATCTTTGGAAACTTCGCGACCCAATAACTGAGAAAGTTCCTCGTTATTTGGTTTGATGGCAGTTGGTTTGACATCTGATTTGAGTACAGCTTCCAGAGCTGCTCCGGAGCAATCCAGCACCACCTTATTGCCAGCTTGATTAGCCATTTCAATCAGCTGAATATAGTAGTCTTTCGGCAGGCCCGCTGGCAGACTGCCCGAGATACTGACAACATCTGCCTCAGCCATCAAAGACCGGAAGTGCTCTTGAAAATTCCTTGCCTCATCTGCTGTAATAGTCGGACCGGCTTCCAGGATTTCTGTTTGCTTACCTTCGTGTAAGATAGCAATGCAATTCCTCGTATCTCCCGAAATATTATAAAAGTATTGTCTAACATTAGGATGGAGGTTTTGTAATAAGAACTCTCCGTTAGTCCCACCAATCAGTCCCGTCGCAGCGACATGGTCTCCAATTTCTGCCAAGACCCTGGTCACATTGAGACCCTTGCCTCCTGCTGTCTTACTGACTTCAGCAACACGATTAACAGTATTTATTTCAATTCTTCTAAAGGATAGGAAATATCGATAGAAGGATTCATGGTCACTGTAAGAATCATCTAGCTACCTCTCTAATCGTGGTACTCTCCACGATCCCATTTTTCAAGAAATTCTGTAAAGAAGTTGGCATCTGTTTGATGAGCATTGTGAGTCTCAACGTGCTCAATTTTTGCGATCAATTTTTTATTTTCTTCAGTTGGCTTGTACTCCGCATGGATGAAAGCTTCAATGATATCGCACATGAGGAGCTCACCAGTGATTTTACCGCCAAAACCGATAACGTTAGCATTGAGTTCTTCTTTAGCATAGAGAGCTGAAGTCATGTCACGAACCAAGGCAGAACGAACACCAGGCACCTTATTTACAGCGTTGTTGATACCGACACCTGTACCACAGATACAAACACCAAGATCAGCTTGTCCACTAACGACTGCCTCCCCTACTTTTTTACCAAAGATTGGGTAGTGAGTACGTGTATGGTCATAAGTACCAAAATCAAGAACTTCATAGCCTTTTGATTTTAGAAAATCTGAGACTGCCATTTTTTCATTGGTAACGATATGGTCACATCCAATTGCAATTTTCATTTGATTTCTCCTTTTCTTAGCACATCTTGTTGAGCATGTCGACCCGGATTTGGTGACGGCCGCCGTCGTATTTCCCATTGACAAAGCCTTTGGCAATGTTCTTAGCCAGCCCTTCACCAACGATTTCAGCTCCCATCGTAATCATGCGAGAGTTGTTATGACCGCGAGTCATGTAGGCAGAGCGTTCATCTGAGACTTCCGCCGCTACCATGCCTTTTGATTTTTGGTCGCTACCATAAATGGACCAGCTCCATAAGCGTCAATGACAATACCAAGATTTTCCTCTTGCTTATTCACCTCAGCCGCAACTGCAAGGGTCACATCAACAAAATCCTGACCTTCTTTCGTCACATCCACCACTTCAAAGTTTTCTCCGACGAGAAAATCCTTGACCACATCTTTCAGCTTGCTTCCAGCAGCATCTGCTCCAATAATAATTGCCATGAGCATTCTCCTTTGTTTGATTTTTTTGCACAGAATATTGTTTATAAAAACACTTTCTGTTTCCTATAAAGCATACTATACTCCTTCAAAAGTTATTTGTCAACATTTTTTTGTTTATTTTAATCAAATTATTTTTTTAAAGATGATTAAAATAAACAAAAAAAGCCCTAGAAAGAGCTTTCTGATAATTTTTTCATCCATTTAGAATAAACTAGGAAAGAATCTTGGTATAAACCTCCAGTTCTTCTTGAGCATTTTCAGACATCTGGTCTGTGATAACAGCTGTAATATCAGCCAAAGGACAGATAGAAGTGAAGTCTTCCTTGCCAATCTTAGAAGAATCAATCAGTAGGTAGGTCTCTGTCGAGCGCTCCAAAGCTAGCTTCTGGGTGTAGGCTTCTTCAAAAGAAGAAGTCATAATCTGACCATTTTTGATACCATTGCCGCTGAAAAACATCTTGGTAAAATACATCTTGTCCATGATGGCATTGGTCATCTCGCCGACAAAGGCTTGAGTCGCTTCCCGCATCTCCCCACCAAGTAGAAATACTTTGAAGGTATCCGTCTTCTTCTCCAGAAGATCATGAAAGATCGGAAGACAGTTGGTAATCACGCGCAGATGCTGATTGGTGATTTCCTCAGCCAGCACTTCCACAGAAGTCCCCGGTCCAAGAAAAATAGTATCGCCATCTTCAATCAGCTCCACAGCCTTCTTGGCCACAGTCCGCTTGGCCTTGATATTCTGATAAAGCTTCTCTTCATGAGGGATTTCTCTATACTTGAGATGCTGATTACTTTTAGCCCCACCGTGAACACGAGTCAGCAGCCCTTTACTTTCCAACTCAATCAAGTCCCGCCGAACCGTCATGTCTGAGACCTTCATAGTCTCCACAATATCCGCAACCGTCACCGTTCCCGCTCGATCCACCAGCTTAACTATTTCGTCCTGTCTCTGATTTTTACCCATACTTTAGCCTCTCTACACATTGGTTTTGTTTATTATAACTCATTTTTTTCTGTTTTTCCATATTTTCTGTTTGTTTTTAAACAAAATATGATATAAAAAAATCCGAGAACAGTAACTGTTTCTGTTCTCGGATTTTTTTAATTTTTTTCCCTACTGTTTATAGTAGTATTGATCAGCAGGGACATTTCCGATATTCTGACCAAAAACTAATCTCGGTCTACTACTATCAGATTGATCACCATACGGATTTCTAAAGCCTATTTTAAATAAAGCAATCATAGCTCCTGAATTTCCTGACCGAATGTTGAGTGTTGGAAACTTGGAATTGGAAATCGAATTTGGTGAGATACTCTCATTTCTGTTCGTTTTTCCATCTGCGGTTATAATTATCTCCAGACCTTCTCCGTTTTTCCAGACACCTGCTAAAGTCGCATAATCTCCTTTCATAATGGCTTCAATGTCCAAATCTTGTTTCTCTACTGAGTCAGTAGTATATTTTTCCCACCACTTATCTTGATATTCTCTAAAACTAATTTGATTTGTTTGGCCAAATATTATTCTTTTTTCTGAACTAATATCTCCATTTGGTCCCTCAATATTTTCTGGAACCAAAAACACTGAAATTTCTTTACCCTCTACAGCTATTTGGTTTACTCCAATAAAATATGCTTCATAATAATCTCCTATTTTTCTAGGCAGTTTATTCTCATTCAACTTATATTGCATATGAGAAGAGCCACTCCAAAAATTCCAATCATTGCCTTTTCCAGTAATTCTTGGGAATACACTGGTTCGATTTTGAAAATAATCTTCAGGCTTATAAGCATATAAAGTAAATCCTGAATCAGCTATTGATTGTTCCAAATCGTCATTGGAATAAACACCGTCAAATGAAGATAAGTTCCCCTTGAGTACTAAGTCCTGGTCTTTGGCATTATCTGATTTTAAAAAATCTTTTTGATTGGAAAATATCATTTCATGGTTCAAATCACCATCAGATAAAGTAACTGTAACAAGTTTAGATTTCTCATCAAATACTTCAATAGTAATATTAAAAACTATCATAACCATCAGATTTTTTCATTTTGCTAGTAGATGTTTTTTTCTTTTTTCCTCTTCTTTCCAACTAGTCTCAAAAATACCAGAAACCATACCATCGGATGTTTGATAGTCTATTTTCCACTTATGGTCAAGGGAACTAATTATAGCTTTACTGCCAGTATTAGAAATATACTCCCCTGTAATATCAACTTTATCTGAACTATATATATGCTCACTAACTTCTTTAGTATTTTTTCGAACTATATTGCTTATAGACAAAAACAAACTAAGCCTAGGATAGTTATACAAATAATAGAGCCCCCAAAATATAAATTCCTGTTTTTTTAACTCTATCTGCTACCCTGTAACTTTTTCCTCATATTTCTCTCCGATTCATTTAATAATTTTAACTCCCTTACAAAACCAATGTTATTATAACTTTTTTTGGATTAGAATTGTAAATCCTTAAAATAAATATATGAGTTATTTCTAAATAGAAAATACTAATAAATCCCCCAGCAGCCTCCTGCTGGGGGATTCTCATTAGATCAAAGATTGCTAGCCAATCAAACTTCCATTCGGGATTTTTTCGTCCACAGTAAGGAGAGTCAGTTGGTCGCCGTGCTCAGCTGATAGAATCATACCCTGACTGATACGGCCCATCATTTTGCGCGGTTTGAGGTTGGCTACGATTTGGACTTTCTTACCAACCAATTCTTGTTCGTTTGGATAGTATTTAGCAATACCAGAGAGGATTTGGCGGTCCTCACCGTCTCCTGCATCCAAGCGGAATTGAAGAAGCTTATCTGAGCCTTCAACTTTAGACACTTCTTTGACTTCTGCGACACGGATTTCTACCTTATCAAAGTCGTCAAACTTGATTTCCTTGCGGTTAAGTTTGAGCTCGACTTCTTCTGGATTCCATTCTTTTTCAACCTCAGGTTTGTTGCCTTCCATTTGTCCCTTGATATAGGCAATTTCTTCTTCCATATCCAGACGTGGGAAGATTGGTGTCCCTTTCTCTACAACTGTCAGGCCTGCTGGGAGCTGCTCAATTGCTAGGTTTTCCAGCGAAGCTGCTTGAGGCAAGCCAAGTTGGCTGAGGACAGCCTTACTCGTTTCCATCATGAAAGGCTCAATCATGTGGGCCACAACACGAAGGCTCGCTGCCAAGTGGCTCATAACACTTGCAAGTTGATTGCGGAGGGCTTCATCCTTAGCCAAGACCCAAGGGGCAGTTTCATCAATGTATTTATTGGTGCGGGAGATGAGCATCCAGACTGCTTCTAGGGCGCGTGGGTAGTCTACTGCATCCATGTGTTTGTAGTAGTCAGCGATAGATTGAGCTGCTACCTGAGCTAGAGCTCCGTCAAAATCCGTTACATTTTCTTCGTAGACTGGTATTTGACCGTCAAAGTACTTGTTAACCATGGAAACAGTACGGTTAAGCAGGTTCCCAAGGTCATTAGCTAACTCATAGTTGATACGACCTATATAGTCCTCAGGAGTGAAGGTTCCGTCTGAACCAACAGGAAGACTGCGCATAAGGTAATAACGCAATGCATCCAAACCATAGCGTTCTACCAGCATTTCAGGATAGACCACATTGCCCTTAGACTTGGACATCTTGCCATCTTTCATGACAAACCAACCGTGGGCAATCAAGCGGTCAGGCAGCTTAATATCCAGCATCATGAGCAAAATTGGCCAGTAGATAGAGTGGAAACGCAGAATGTCCTTGCCCACCATGTGGAAGACTGTTCCATTCCAGAATTTATCGTAGTTATCATGGTCATCCTGACCGTAGCCAAGAGCAGTCGCATAGTTGAGCAAGGCATCAATCCAGACATAGATAACGTGTTTAGGGTTAGATGGCACAGGCACGCCCCAAGTAAAGGTCGTCCGAGATACGGCTAAATCTTCCAGACCCGGCTCAATAAAGTTTTTCAGCATTTCATTGAGACGCCCGTCTGGTGTGATAAAGTCTGGATGAGATTTAAAAAATTCTACCAAGCGGTCTTGGTACTTGCTGAGACGGAGGAAGTAAGACTCTTCTGATACCCACTCCACTTCGTGTCCAGACGGCGCAATTCCGCCGGTTACCTTTCCATTTTCATCACGGAAGACTTCAGCCAGCTGGCTTTCGGTAAAGAATTCCTCATCAGATACAGAGTACCAGCCTGAATATTCACCCAAGTAGATATCATCTTGGGCTAAAAGTCTTTCAAAGACATCAGCTACAACCTTTTCATGGTAGTCATCGGTCGTCCGGATAAATTTATCATAAGAAATATCCAACAACTTCCAGAGTTCCTTGACCCCAACTGCCATCCCATCGACATAAGCTTGAGGACTGATACCAGCTTCCTCAGCTTTTTGCTGGATTTTTTGACCGTGCTCATCAAGACCGGTCAGATAGAAAACATCATAACCCATGAGACGTTTGTAGCGAGCCAGAACATCACAAGCAATGGTCGTATAGGCAGATCCGATGTGGAGTTTACCGCTCGGATAGTAGATAGGGGTTGTAATGTAAAAACGATTGTTTTTTTCAGTCATTTTTTTAATCCTTTTCAAGGCTAATGAAACCTTTTTTTAATAGCACTTCATTATATCATATTTTGTTAAGTTTGCGAAAAGACATTCATTAACATTCAAATCAATTAAAAAACCTAGAAAATATTCTAGGTTTAATAGGTCACAACATTCAAGTTGCCACTTTCATACTCTGCGATGAAGATATTCGAAATATCGGTGTATCCGTCTTTAGACAGTCTCTCCACCAGCCACTCTTCTGTTTTGTCAATAGACTCTAAAATATCAATCTGGACAACACCATCTGTAATAAGGGGATATTTAGGATTCTCTTCACCAGCCTGTACGATAATGAGCTGGCCGTTTTGCTCTATAACCGCCCGTTTGACCTGCTTGAGCTGGAAAATACCTTGGCTGCGCAGCTTCAAAGCTACATCTGCTGCTGAAAGACCAACAGAACGGCAAGCTTCGGGACTCAATTTCCCATGCTGAATCAACGTTGTCGGCTTGCCATCAATCAAATGCTTAACCGCACGGACATTGTTATTGAGCCACTTTAGAGTCAAGACCAAGATAGTCCACATAATGAGAATGACGGCATACTGAAGAATGTTAATGGAGCTATTATAAATTACCCCACCAATAATACCACCAAGAACATAGTTTTGAATCTGGTCGATCGCTGAATTTGGCGCCAGATTGCCTTTTCCCGTCACGTTGATGACAAAAACGAGTGAGAAAAGCCCTAGTGCTAGCTTAATTAGGATTTCAAGAAAATTCAATGTCACTTTTCAACCTCCACTATTTCGATATCTGTCGTCTTATGCAAGTCAATTTTTTCAAGCAGATATTTATCTGGCTCACTACCGCTCATAGCCCGATAAAAGTTCTTTCCAACCTTCAAAACCGCTCCATCAGTTGCGGCTGAAGTATTGACATAGACCTCCGACTTATCCACACCCAAGTCTTCTGAAATAACCTCAATAAAATGCAGAGAGGTTTGAAACTGGTTGTTAGAGTCTTGGTCAGTCTGAAAATTGCTAATGCCAATCAAGACCATGGCCACTAAGGCCAAAACAGAAATGATGGCTAGTTCTCGGAATTTTGAATCACGCTTATTGCGATAGGCCTTAAAAGCAAAAAATCCTGTCACAAGCAGAAGCAAGACAGAAAGTGCAACTGTCACCCAGTTTTGCTGGCTAATCTGACTCAAAACATAATCATAAGAATAGAATTTCATGGCTTCTCCTCTATTTTTCTAGGATAATTATAGAAAAAAATTTTCATAATTTTTCAAGCTTTCTTACAATCACTTTGCTATAAATCAGTCCTAAATTTTGTTATAATAAACTCAGTAAACTTCTACTAGAAAAGGAAATTTTATGAAACTCATCTCTTGGAACATTGACTCTCTCAACGCTGCATTGACCAGTGATTCTGCCCGAGCTAAGCTCTCTCAGGCTGTCCTTCAAACCTTGCAAGCAGAAAATGCAGATATTATCGCCATTCAGGAAACAAAACTGTCTGCGACAGGTCCGACAAAAAAACACTTGGAAATCTTGACAAATCTTTTCCCAGACTATGAAAACACTTGGCGTTCCTCCCAAGAGCCGGCCCGCAAAGGCTATGCAGGAACCATGTTCCTCTACAAAAAAGAACTGACGCCAACCGTAACCTTCCCAGAAATCGGCGCTCCGTCAACCATGGATGTCGAAGGCCGCATCATTACGCTGGAATTTGACGGCTTCTTTGTCACTCAGGTTTATACGCCTAATGCTGGCGATGGACTCAAACGCTTGGATGACCGTCAAGTCTGGGATGTCAAATACGCTGAATACTTGGCAACACTAGATCAACAAAAACCAGTCCTCGCTACTGGCGACTACAATGTGGCCCACAAGGAAATCGACCTGGCCAATCCAGCCAGCAACCGCCGTTCACCAGGCTTTACTGACGAAGAGCGCGCTGGCTTCACCAACCTGCTGGCTAAAGGCTTCACCGATACCTTCCGCCACTTGCACGGCGATATCCCTAACCAATACACTTGGTGGGCACAGCGCAGCAAGACTTCTAAAATCAACAATACAGGCTGGAGAATCGACTACTGGCTAACCAGCAACCGAGTGGCAGACAAGGTGACCAAGTCTGATATGATCGACTCCGGTGCGCGCCAAGACCACACACCGATTGTCATGGAAATTGAGCTCTAAGGAGAAAGCTAATGGACTATCAAGCTGTCATTCCTGAATTCGTGGTATCTGACATCGACAAGTCACGCCACTTCTACTGCGACTTGCTGGGATTCTCTGTCGAATACGAGCGTCCAGAGGACAAATTTCTCTTCCTCTCGCTTGAAGACTGCCAACTTATGCTAGAAGAAGGCAGCACAGAAGAATTAGCCCAACTGACCTATCCTTTCGGACGTGGTGTCAATATTTCCTTCGGCATTGAAGATGTCCCTCAGCTCCACAAAAAAACTACTGGAAGCTGACTATCCTATCCATCGTCCGCTGACAAAAAGAGAATTTCGAGTGGGAGATAGCTTTATTTATCCCCATGAATTTGCGATTTTGGATCCAGATGGTTATTTTTTAAGATTTAGTGAATAAGAAAGCGAAGTCATTTGACCTCGCTTTTTAAATGTCTTTAAAGTTATAAAGTTGCGGATAGTGATCGCACTCGGGATTTTTAGGATGGCAGATAGCCCGTCCAAAGTAAATCATGGCCTGATGGGCTGGCAGCCAACGTTCTGGTGGGAGAACATCCATAACTCGCTTTTCTACCTCTAGTGGCGTTGCCGACTTTTTAACGATATCATGGTGCTTGCAAATGCGCTCCACATGAGTATCGACAGCAAAGGCTGGAATACCAAAGCCCACACTCATGACAACATTGGCTGTCTTGCGACCAACACCAGCTAGACTTTCCAATTCCGCCCGCGTTTGTGGTACTTGGCCATCAAAGTCGTCCAAAAGCTGCTGGGCGCATTTCTTCAAAAACTTGGCTTTGTTGCGATAAAGACCTAGGCGGGAGATATATTTAGCAATGTCTGCTTCACCAGCCGCAGCCATGTCCTGTGGACTAGGATAGGCTTCAAACAGAGCCGGCGTTGCCTTATTGACTGCAGCATCTGTCGTCTGAGCCGACAGCATGACCGCTACCAAAAGCTCAAAGTGATTGCGAAAATCTAGACTGGGCTTAGCATCAGGGAAAAGAGCAATAATCTCTTCAATGACATGACGAGCCCGTTTTTTTGATAAAACCATGATTCTTCTTTCTAAGATTGAGATAGATTTATTATATCATGAAAGGAAGAAGCATCCAAAAAACATGATTGAGAATGCAGCTGTTCTTAATACTTTACAAACCTAACTCTTCATACGCCTTCCGGTAGCCAATCTGCAAGATTTGGTTATCTCGCACCAAGAGCGGTCGTTTAATCAACATGCCGTCTGTCGCTAGTAAATCTGCAGCTTCCTGAGCTGTGAAATGTGGCACCTTTTCTTTGAGCCCTAGTTCACGGTATTTGAGACCGCTAGTATTGAAAAAGGCCTTGAGCTCAAAGTCCGAATTCTGAATCCAGTCTAGGAGCTGATCCCGGCTAGGTGTATTTTGGACAATATCCACCGCTTCAAAATCCACTCCTAATTGATTGAGTTCAGCCTTGGCCTTGCGGCAGGTAGAGCATTTTGGGTATTCGATAAATTGTAACATTGTTTCCTCCGTCCCTATGATAGCCCAGCTAGCTCCTTCTTGTCAAGCCGAGACTCATTAGAAAAAGCCGACAAGCGAAAGGCTTATCGGCTGATACAGACTTATCCCCTAGGGAAGTATAGTCTGTTTTTTATTATTTCTTAATCAAACGCACGCGCACAATATTATCGCTATTTTCAAATTTATCAACCAACTCCTGAATCTTGCTTTCGTCTGACTCATCCAAATCCAGCAAGGTATAAGCATAATCACCCTTGGAACGATTGATGATATTGTCAATATTGATATTCAAATCACTAACCGCTGTTGAAATTCGAGCCACAATATTCGGTACATTTTTGTTAATCAGGGTAATCCGATAAGGCGCTGAGAGTGCCTGACGGACATTAGGGAAATTCACAGAGTTGATAATCTCGCCCGTTTCCATGAAGCGGCGAATGGTTTTGCCAGCCATAATGGCACAGTTGAGCTCAGCTTCTTCGGTCGATCCACCCAAATGCGGAAAGACTGTAATCTGCGGATGACGGAGCAGCTTTTCTACACCAAAGTCTGTGATATAGCGCTTGACTACACCAGCTTCTATGGCTTCAAAGAGGGCAGCATTGTCCACCAGCTCGCCACGAGCAAAGTTGATGAGAGTTGTTCCCTTTTGCATAAGACCAAAAGCAGCCTGATCAAAAGTAGCGCGTGTATCATCAGTCAGAGGGACGTGGATAGTGATATAATCACTCTTCTCAAAGATTTCCTTAATGTCTGCTACCCGTTTGACATGGCTAGAGATATTCCAAGCTGTTTCAATGGATACATAAGGGTCATAACCCAGGACATTCATCCCCAGACGATAGGCATCGTTGGCAATGCGGCCGCCGATAGCTCCTAACCCAATGACTCCCAAAGTCTTCTCTGCAATTTCTGTCCCAGCAAACTGCTTCTTACCAGCTTCCACTTGCTTGGGAACATCATCACCAGAAAGGCCATTAGCCCAACTGTTAGCTCCGATATAGTCACGTGCAGATAGGAGAATAGAAGCCAAGACTGCTTCTTTTACCGCATTGGCATTAGCTCCTGGCGTATTAAAGACCACAATTCCCTGAGCCGTTGCCTGATCGACAGGAATATTATTGGTTCCTGCCCCCGCTCGCGCAATGGCTTTGAGCTTGCTCGGAAATTCCTGTCCATGCAGGTTTTGACTGCGCAGGATATAAGCATCTGGATTGTCAGACTTGTCTCCGTCAATCTGAAAAGCATTGCCCAGCTCCTTAAGCCCGATTTGATTGATGTTATTAAAGGTTTTGACACTAAAGACCATAGATTCCCTCCCTTAAGAATTTTCTTCTTCAAATTTCTGCATAAAGGCAATCAAGTCCTTGACACCTTGGAGCGGAAAGGCATTGTAGAGACTAGCTCTCATGCCGCCTACGCTGCGGTGCCCCTTGATATTCTTGAATCCCGCTGCTGCAGCCTCTTTGTTAAATTTGGCGTCCAGCTCTTGGCTAGGAGACACAAAGGGAATATTGGCTACTGAGCGCTGCTCCTTGTAATGGACTGGACTGCGATAAAAGTCAGACTGCTCAATGAAGTCGTACAAAAGGCCAGATTTTTCACGATTGCGCTTTTCCATTTCTGCTACGCCACCTAGTTCCTTGACCCACTCAAAGACCAGTTTGGCCATATAGATGGCAAAAGTCGGTGGTGTATTGTAAAGAGAGCCATTGTCCGCCTGAATGCGGTAATCCAACATGCTAGATAGAACTGGTTCGTCATCCAGCAGGTCTTCTCGAATGATGACAACTGTCACGCCGGCAGGTCCGATATTCTTCTGAGCCCCAGCATAAATCAAACCGAAATCCTCTACTCGGTATTGAGCAGCCAGGATATTAGAAGACATGTCCGCCACAATCGGCACGCCATTGGTCGCTGGCAGATCATAAATAGCCGTTCCTTCAATAGTATTATTGGTTGTCAGATGCACATAAGCCGCCTGCGGATCAATCTCCTTTTCATCAAAAGAAGGAATTTCCGTGTAATTTAAATCCTCTGACGAAGCCAAAAGAATAGGCTCAAACGGAATGAACTTAGACAGCTTGACTGCTTCAGTGTAAGCTTTCTTTCCCCAAGATCCAGCCACTAGGTAATAGGCCTTGCCGCCTTGGGCTAGATTAAGGGGAATCATACTAAACTGGGTAGAAGCTCCCCCCTGTAGAAATAGCACGCGGTAATTGTCTGGAATATCCATGAGCTCACGCAGCAAGCTCTCAGCTTCTTTGATAATATCGTCAAATTCTTTGGATCGGTGGGACAGCTCCATCACACTCATGCCACTTTGGGCATAGTCTAAAAACTCAGCCTGAGCTTTTTTCAAGACTTCCTTGGGCAATACTGCCGGTCCAGCAGAAAAATTGTAAATCGTCATATCCTACCTCCAAAATTTATTTTGTATATCATATCACAAAGTTTAGAAAATATCTATTTTATTTCAGAAATCTAGTACTTTTTTAGGTAATTCCCGAACATTGTTGAAATATAGATAAACAAAACCAACTGTCTAATCCAGATAACAAAAAAATCCTGATTTTAAGTCAGGATTAAATAGTCTTACTAAAAAGCTGAGTTACACTTTTTACAATTTTTAAACAGACAACTGGTTGTATTGAGAAATTTATGAGCTTCTATCAATCCTTATTTTCATGATAAACCGCATAGAGCTCGCTCTTGTTCCTGCCGTATTTCTTGGCCACTTCCTTGATAGCCTGATTTTTTTTGCTGCCGGCTTCAACTAAAAGATCAATCTCAGCTAGGATCTGCTCCTGAGATATGTCGTGAGGAGCATCTTCTGCCGCCCCAGCTACAATCAAGAGACACTCTCCTTTAGGCGGATGTTCAGCCGTATAAGCCAACAAGTCTGAAATCAGCCCTCGCTGATACTCCTCGTGAATCTTAGTCAGCTCGCGCACCAAGACGACTTGGCGGTCACCATAAACCGCCAGCATATTTTCCAGCGTCGCCCGAACCCGATGAGGAGATTCGTAGAAAATCTGGGTCTCAGGATAGGATTTTTTGCTAGTGAAAAATTCCTTCTGCTGGCCAGCCTTTCTAGGCAGAAAGCCATAGAAAATATGCGGTTGGGGAGCCAGTCCGCTGGCAATCAAGGCTGTTATTCCAGCACTAGGACCAGGAATTGGCACTACAGTAATTCCAGCTTCTAGCGCTGCCTGAACCAAATCATGTCCAGGATCAGAAATACTGGGCAGACCAGCATCCGAAACCTGAGCTATATCATTTCCACTTTGAAGCATGTCCAAGAGAACTGGGATTTTCTCCTTGGCATTGTGCTCGTGAAAACTGATTTGCTTGGTCTCAATCCCAAAATGCTTAAGCAGAAGGCCCGTATTTCTCGTATCTTCAGCCGCAATCCTGTCGACCTCTTTCAGGGTATTGACCATACGGATGCTCATATCATCCAGATTGCCGATAGGAGTCGCGACCAGATAGAGTTTGCCGTAGGCAGTTTCGCCCTTAAAACTTTTTTGAACCTGCATCACTACTCCCTAAATAACAATTCATCGCAGAACATGCACTCTGCGTCATTCTCCCGGCGCTGACCGTAGAAATCCGTACAGACATGAAAGCCGTCATAGTAAAGCTTACGTAGATTATCTCGGTTTTTCTTGGTCTTGGTCGGAGTTTCCTTCTCCACTTCTCCCAAGCGCTCCCTCAGCTTGTCATTTTTCCAGATGCAGAGCAATATTTTTCCTCTACCACACTCTTGAGATTTTTTTCTTGACAGCCTCCACCTCAGCAAGGGTCACTAAAAAGCGTCTGTGAAAAAAATCATCCAAGGCGTCAAATAAGTCTTTTTTTATCCATTTTATACTCCTGTGCTGCCTCTTTTTACTTTACCTTCAAAGTCATATATTCTAAAGCGTTTTGAAAAGATACATTGGCCCGCCACATCTTCCGAGCCAGCAAAAGCTGCTCCAAGGCCTGTCGACTGCTTTCTGTTGCTATGTCCTTATAAAATAACACTTCCAAGAGCTTGAAGACCTGTTCCTGCTTCTCCTTATCATCAGCCAGCTTTGCCAGACGCGAAACCTGCAGAAATGCCTGACTGGGGCGATTTTGAAAATCCTTGACAAAGCGCTCGCATTCGCTGACTAATTCAAAAAAGGCGTTATTATGAGCCAAGCTTTCCGCTTCTGACTGAGTATGACTATAAGCAGCTAGTAGCTCCGCTCGACTTTTAATCAAGCCATCCTGTTCCAAACTTTGCTGCAGAGTAGCTGTATTTTTCAAAAAATGATAAACCTGAGTCCGACTTCGAATTGTCGGCAGAATCAGCTGTTCATCAGCAGTCAGAAGAAAGATATAAATCTCGCTCTGTGGTTCCTCAATGACTTTGAGCAAGGAATTGGCTGCATTGATGTGCATCCGATCCGCATCGCAGATAATGAAAACCTGCCGACTGCCTTCTAAGCCACTTTGAGAGAAGTTTCGGACCAACTCCCGAACTCGGTCTGTTTTAATAATGTTATTAACCGGTCGCACCACAGTTACATCAGAAAAATCTTCTGCTGCAATCAAACGACAAGAACGACAGGACTGACAAGGCCAGACGCCTTGCTTATTCTCGCAAAAAAGACTCTGAGACAGGATTTGGGCCATTTCAAAACTGCCAAAAGCTCCGGTAAACAAATAGGCGTGACTAAGCCGCCCCTGTTCCAGAATATGCTGAAACTGCTCAAACAAGCTGGGCTGGCTTTGCTGTAACTCTTTTATCTTCATGACGGATTCCCAAATCGTTCCTGAATGATGGCCAAACTATCAGCCACCACCTTATCCAAAGGTTGGCTAGCATCCACCTTGACAAAGCGCTCGGGCTCCTTATCAAGAATCGCCAAATAGCCCTGCCGAACCCGCTGGTGCAAGTCCAAACCTTCCAGATCAAGCCGATTCACCTCTCGACTCTCGCTCCTAGCAATCCGCGCCAGCCCTTCTTCCACATCAATATCAAAATAGAGGGTCAAATCAGGCTTGAGTCCATCGGTTGCAAACTGATTGAGCCATTCAATATCTGCCACATCCAGACCCCGTCCGTAGCCCTGATAGGCCACTGAACTATCGATAAAACGGTCCATCAAGACAAGCTTTCCTTGCGACAAAGCTGGCAAAACCCGCTCAGCCAAGTGCTGACGGCGGCTGGCAATGTACAGCAAGAGCTCAGTCTTTGCATCCATAGCCGTATGACTAGGCTCCAAAATCACTTCGCGGATAGCCTCCGCAATCTGGACGCCACCCGGCTCCCGCGTCGTAATAAGACCAGTGCCATAATTTTTCAAAAAAGGAAGCAAGGCTTCCAACACACTCGACTTTCCAGCCCCTTCTGGACCTTCCAGCGAAATCAAAATACCATTTTTCATCTTTACTTTTAATCTCTAACTTCTATTTTTTGTTCTTTATAAGAAAATGCAGATAAGACTTGCCCTAAAGCTTGATATAATCTACTTTGCAGAGTCCGTCCACATTACTGTGCAGGCTGATAAGAGCCGATTCCGTCAACTCATTATTTTCATCCCACTCTTTTTTATCTATTGTTTATTTTACCAAAAAAAAAGCTAAAAGCCCATCATAAGAAAAAGACTTTAAAAATTTTTTTCAAAGTGTTTCACAAAGGCTAAATTTTTGGTAAAAATATATTCAGAATAACTTTCTGGAAATAGATTTAGGAGGATGTTATGTTTAAATTAAAAAAACGTACTGGCCATCATTTTTTTGGGGCTGGAATTTTTTCTTTTGGGATTCATTATTTGGTCATTCCTTTTCATTTATATGAAGGTGGCGCGACGGGTTTGACCTTGATTGCCTACTATCTATTTAAAATCCCTGTCTCGACGACCAACCTGATTATTAACATTCCTCTCTTTATTATTGCTTGGAAGCTACTGGGCTCGCGAACCCTCTACCTCAGCATTCTAGGGACCTTCTCCGTATCTGCTTGGCTCAAGATTTTTGAAATCCTACCTGCCTCCAAACACCTGCAAAACTATTTCCTCTCAGCTCTGGACGGGGATGTTTTACTGGCCTGTCTTGGAACAGGGATTGTTTTAGGGATTGGACTGGGCATCATCTTCAATGCTGGCGGAACAACTGGCGGTACTGATATTGTAGCCCGCATCTTTAATAAATACACTAGCATTTCCATGGGCAAACTCATGCTGACTGTTGATTTTGTGGTCATCACCTTGGTTCTCCTTGTTTTCAAAGACCTACGCATGGTGTCTTATACCCTGATGTTTGTCTTTATCACCTCGCGCGTCATTGACTTGATTGCAGAAGGAGGCTTTGCCGGCAAAGGATTCCTTATCGTTACCAGCAAACCGGCAGAACTGGCTGAAGCTATCAATAACAAGCTGGATCGTGGAGTGACCTTCCTCAAGGGGCAAGGCTTCTATAGCAAGCAGGATCTCCAGATTGTCTACTGTGTTGTTTCCCGTAATGAAATGCAGCAAATGAAGAAACTCATTAACCAAGTCGATCCATTTGCCTTTACAACTATTACCGAAGCCCATGAGATTTTGGGCGAAGGCTTTACTTTAGATGCTAACAAACAACCTATTGTACGTTAAAAACCTCATCTAATGATGAGGCTTTTTTATCGCTTATAAAGCTTTTGCAGCAGTATGTGTAATCTCAGCCAGCTCAATCGCATGCTCCTCAAATTTTTTCTTGAGAAGCGCCGTATCTATATTACCAGCTAATTGTACTTCAATGACGACTTTGCCATCCTTGCGTGGGATATTGACGGTATTGGAGATGTTGAGATTTTCTTCCACCAGAAGACGGATAATCTGCTCAAGAACCCCCTACCTTATTCTCAGTGACAAAGCGCAGACGGACTCCCTCTTCACCATAGCCAGATACTTCTAAGAAAGCCTTGAAAATATCACGGTCAGTAATAACCCCGTAAAGCTGCTCATTATCCACGACAGGCAGGATACCAATCTTATTTTTCAGCATTAGATAGGTTGCATCTTCCAGACTGGCAAACTGAGAAATCGTGACCACATCACGA
>BNJU01002238.1_pt1 | contig 217998 bp, 250 predicted proteins | sample 8539281 | NCBI WGS metagenome assembly BNJU01 (sample SAMD00202456, study PRJDB9452) | human saliva metagenome | isolation source: human saliva | place: Japan
TGACGATAACGGCGAGATGGCTACAGATTCACTTATCGACGATAACGACGATATGCCTACAGTTGACGTTAACGGTGTTATGGTTACAACTGCCAATAAAGCTGACAACGAGAAAACGCAGGCGAAGAGAACAAGCTCAAACCAGTGGTGGTACTACTGGAGCTAACGGTAAGGCTTTACAAGAGAAGCATCACCTGGTTGGTGGTGACGTTTCTCGAAGACCATCAACGGTAAGAAGTACATTCAATACCGATTGCAAGATGGCATGGTTGGGTAAAAGACGGCGACACAGCATGATGACAACGCTTACAGGATTCAGAATACTTCTTCGGTGATGAACGATGGTCTCGGCGGGCAGAAGGATGGAAAGAGACGCTATCAAGGATGATCAGGCAGCAGACCTCTGCCTGCGACAACTACCGGGATGAGGACTGGGACAAGATGGTTCTATCAAGGCTTCCGTGAAAGAAGGAGGAAGAAACCAGACAGGCAAGACAATCAACGGAAGAAAGTATGGCCTGATGAGTATGGCTGCATGAACGCCGGTTGGATCACACAGGAGCTAAGTATTATTCAACACACTTGCTAAGGATGGCGGTGGACAGGTATCATACATACTCTAACCTTATTCTTATACTACTCAACACCTGAGGATGGTGCAAGATCTATAAAGGGTTGTCTGGTTGGCACCCTGGTTACTACCTCCAGAGTAGACAAGAGGAGGATGCAGATCACCACGCTTCATCATTCAGAGACGGTACTTGAAAGCTTGCGTTAACGAACCAAGACAGAACGGTAGAAGTATGTATCCTTGACAACTACGGTAGAATGATCGCGCGGACGTTAATTTCAGATGAAGCTAATACTGTGTGGTTCAGGTTACACAAAGAAGATCGTGTTCAGAAGGCAGATTCGACGGTACACAGACAGGCGACAATCAACCAGATTTGTAAAGTTATTGAATGACAGCACTGGCTCCTCATCAGGAGAACTATATTTTCTTCGGTGGAAGCGATGACGTCTGCGAAGACAGGAAACAGATCAACAGAGCTGATAGTTTGTGTGCCAATAATATCTATTCGCTAAGAATGATTCTAACAAGGGTGCCGGTCTTAACGGTATGGAAGATCACGTCTATACAGGAAAGCTTGAACAGCTGATGCTGACAGTGATTGAGATCGTTATCCTTGACAGTTTACACGATAACAAGTTTGGCTGCTGTCATCTGTAAAGAGGATGGCCTGCATGGCAACGGTGACAAAGCACTTCAAGTCAAACTATACCTAGATTATACAGAGCTTGGCTCACAGGTCTTCCAACAGGCTATATACTTATGCTGTTAACACAAATAGTGCTATGGTTAAGAGCGGAACAAAGAAGGACGAGATAATACAAGGTTAAGACATCTAACCACACAGTAGATTGGGCATTGCTCCTGAGTGAACAATTCCTAAATAATTAAATAGATTTGGCATAGGCTGAGGTGGAGCGAAGCTGAAGCCCCGCTGGCATCTGGATAACGAATGCGAGAGGAATACTTTCTACAGGTATTCTCTTTTGGATTTTGTCATATGTAAATTGTACCATTAACAAATATATCACCTCATTATTAGTACTTGACTTTTTTTGATATTTTAAATTGCTAATAAAAGTTAATACTGTGGTTGTGCAAAATTAAATTAATGATTTTGAGACGAGCAACGCTCAAGTACAACCGGATATTGAGGACAGATGTTAAAAGATTTTAAAGAGTTTGGTGTTTAAAGGTAATGTCGTTTCTGGATATATGATAGGTGTTAGACGTAGGCTGAGAATGCTATCGCCACGGATCTTTATCCAAATGAAGTTGATTTCCCATCATTGCATTCTGTATCTTCTTATTTGTAAAGCTTTGTAGAGCAAAGACTAAGAGAAAAGACAAAGAGGATGCTGGCGGCAGAGGAAGCACCTGGGTAAAGGCTGGAGTGATGCGCTTCCGGCGAAATGATTTATTATGCTAAAAAGAACCAAGGAGGAAGGCGTTTACTGCTGCGCACACTGCAGATTGTCTCAGTAGTAGCGATGGTAGGTACACCTGATGTTGTGAGAGCCTATGCAGCCTAAAGGCTAATACAACAGATGGTGCTGAAGAGTAAAGCATGCACCTGTAGTAACTGCTGATGGTAAGGTTGTTGTTAATGTAGGCAGCGTAGATCATCCTATGACACCTAGAGCATCTTATCAACTTCATCGCGATCGAAACAAACCTGGAAAGCAGCATAAGTGACCCTACAGTTGAGGATGTTTCACATGCTGGAGTTCGGGTATTATGAGATGGGTGAAGCTTGAGAAGGTGCTTAAGAGTATTGTAATTTACATGGTTTATGGAAAGCCAGAGGATACCAGGAAGCATGGCGTGATAAGCCGCGGATGGGGAATATGGGGATGAGGGCTTCTGGAGATCCTGGATAACGGGAATAGCTCCGGGAAATCAAAATGGAAGATCTTCCGGATGATTTTGTTTGCCTACCGGCATGCAGGCGGGCGATGTAGCCTTGGTGAACAATATTTAAATAAACTATTCAGAGCCTTTTTAGGCTCTTTTATATGAATGCAGGCTTTCCGCTCGGATTGTTGATCTTGTAAGTATATACTATAGTATTAGAATCATTATATCGGAATAAAAGAGATTGCAGTGATATATAGATATGGAGTCAAGCTTGAAGGTTCCTGCTATCGCGAAAAAGAGAGTCATAGTATCCGCTTTTTGAAGTCAGTACCAGGTAAAAAAAAGTTTTTGGAAAAGGTGAAGAGATTTGCTTAAGGAGGGCGGTGCGCCTGAGGACTATGGGCAGAGGCAAGTACAAAGAGAGCAGAGCCAGAAGAAATATGATTTATGATTATTGTATTAATTATATAAGGCGGCGACGAAAGATGCAGGAGGGTATATCTGGGATGTGGATATGGATGAGGATGATTATGCAAGAATGAGAAGCAGTGATTATTCACCTGCCTGCATTATAGAAGTAATGATGACTATTTGATAGTAAGGAAACAAATGCATGGAAATTGAGATAGAAAACACGAGTTAGAATAAAAGATAATAGACATAAGGGCTCAAACATGAATTCAAAAGAGGAAGTATTCTGACTCCATATTAGCGGAAGAAGATATACTTGAGGAGAATAAAAGATTTTACAAAACCGATATTATCTGTCTGGTAAAGGCAGGCACAGACTGAGTATCTGGCTGAGTGAACCGGAAAAGTCAGGGTTATGAGAACATATATAATCTAAAGCAGGATATGAGGCTCATATGAAACTTGTGTGAATTAAATGAGTTTCTAAAAGAGGAAAGTAAAAAAGATGAGTCGAATAAAAAAGAAGCAGAGATATCGAAAGGGCCATTATAAAGAAGTTTTAGAAAGAGTATCTGGAGAAAGCTTACTGCCGCCATAAATGAATATGAACTTATAAAAAGACGGTGATAAGATTGCGGCATGCATATCCGAGTGAAAGCATCTATAAGCGAGGCGGTGCTTTCCTTCAGGAGCTTAGCATGGAAAGAGGAATTTTGAGCTGGTGGCCCTTGTGATGAATCCGACATGATGATATAAAATTATCAACCATAGTAGATAATGCCAAGATTTGGATGTCCCTATAGTAGTATTTGAATCTTCCACATACATATTGTGGCAGAGGATGAGAAACGCTATGCCATTCTCAGCAAGAATGAGAAGAGGACATCTGCAAAGGAAGGCAAAGGAGCTAGCTGCACAAGATTGCTTCTGGACATCATTTGATTGATGTTATAGAAACTATTGTGATGGGAATGCGTTACACGGAGCCTTCAGATTCAGACAATGATGCCTAAATCTCACTCCATAAACTTTTGAGGGTAGGAGCCATCAGGACCGCTTTATCTGTATGGAAGAGGACATTATTACTGGGCGCATAATGAGCCAAATTTTATAAGATGTGTGCCCGCAGATTGACTGATAATTGCTCTATATCAGAGACCGGTGATAGGATCTATGAGGAAGAAGAAGAAAACTATAAGAGTTGGCTGCCAAAAATCCATATATATTGGAGTAAAGAATAATATTTCAGAAGTGTGGAAAATGTCAGTTGATACAGTAGCTCACAAGAAAACGGGCAAACACTCTTCTTGGAGGACTACTGATTAAGAGGTTATCTTGTAAGAGTGAGAAAAAACTTGAATATTATGATAGCACGACTCACTACCTTCAAAGAGTATAAAATGACGGAGGAGAGGCCTTTTGCAAAATGTAATGGAAAAAGGCGATGGCAAGGAAATGACATATATTGAAGAAATATGATGACCAGCAATGAAGTTAAAAAGAAGACCGATGGTACTTTATTTGGTGACGAACTTAACGGAGAGAAAGTGTTATCGAACTTTCAAAAGCTTAAATAGTATAGTGCGAAAGAGGGTATACTGACATATTTGATACCCGGAAACCATGATGTTAGATTATGAAAGGAAGTTTCGATTTAAGAAATGAAATATATAAGGTTGACAGCATGTGGTGTAAAAGATTTCAGAGAGATATATGCTGACTGCGGTTATAAAAATTATGAGGGCCTATGATGAGGCATTCCCCAGTTATATTTCAAAACTTAGGATGATTTATATTTGTTAATGCTGGGATACCAATTCTGTCATTCAAATTATGTGAGTAAGGAAAGTCTTTGGCTTGATATGTCTTTTTGAATTATCAAAAGCGGATGCCAAATACTTATGGTAAGCTATCAAAATCTTCTTGAGCAAAATTTTATGCGTTTACGGAAGGTTTTATGATTAAAATGTGATGGAAATAGAAGCCTGGCGCTAAATACAATGGGAAGTTGACCAGCGGTCATATGCATATTCAGTATATTGAAAAAGAATCTTACAACGATTGTCACATCCCTATTGGAGTGTGTCGAATCATTTTGCAAATATTATTTATGACGGGAGGTCCTTTTGAATATTTTACAGAATGTTCAGTGGAGGCTGTAAATGATTTTGAAAATTGCTGTTATAAGTTTAAAGGTGTTGGAAGCAGACAATTGAATAAGTTGTTTAACACTACAATTTTGACAATGATGAAGAAGAAGATATTGAAAAGATGGGCAGAGCTCTAGAATGAATGAATGCTATTTTTGCTTGAGAGATTTTGATAATACGGGGCTTCAGTTATGCATAAGATTCTTGGGAAGATCGCATGAGAGCTCACATATCTTATGTAAAGAGTATACCGACTTGTGTTCAGTCGAGCAGAATAAATTTAAATCGAATTATAGAGAGGAGATAATAATGAAGATTTTGTAGATAGATTCTTTATACTATGTAAAGAAAAATACAAGATCTGATGAGAGTAAGGCAGGGATAGTTATTCCGTCCACACCTCTGACAGATGGAATTTTTGGAGAGCTTAGTGATGAGTTAAAAAGAACAGGCTAGAAGATGTTAAGATAAATAAGAAGAATGCATTCCTTATGCTGTCAAAGTTCCCAAATGTGAAAACGCCCCAGTAGTAGGATTTATTTCACTATGTGAGTTGCCAGTAGCTTTTAATGCTGAGAATATTTCACCACAGATACATGAAAAACTAGCAGACGGAGGGGATATCGCACGGAAACAGCGGATTTGTGCTTCAAGGAGTTCTAATTTAAAAAATTATGGACAGACTTATCACTACTGACGGAACTACGCTTCTGGTTGATGATAAAGGGTTTGCAGATTGTTTAGCTATGGAGTATTTGATTATAATCCACAATGGTGCAACTCCAGAGTTGCTTTTGACGTGATGAGGAAATAGGTGTCGTGAGCCAACACCTGATGTAAAGACTTTGGTTGACGGCTTTACACTAAGGTACTCTTGAAAGTTCTGTGTAGGTAACTACAGTTTGAATGTTTTTAACGCCGCAGGCCAAAGATCGATATTTTAGTAAGAGCATCCGGTGATGCCAAGAATAAGATGATAATGCACTTACTATATCAAGAGATATTCAGATGGCATGCCCTTTATCTGGTACCTGAAACAACAGAGTGTAGAGAGGGATTAGTACATTTTGATAAGAGGCACATGGAGATGTGGAGAATGTGTTTTGTCTATATTATCAGAGATCACAACTGTAGCTTTCGAGATAAGAAGCAACACTGTAAGAAAGATTAGAAGAAATCAATCTCAAGATATGATATGGTGGTTAGAGTAAAGTTTTGAGACATGACAGAATATCGCACAGGTGATACTGGCAAAGAATGATCCGTTGAGGTGACATTGCAATAAAGTGCTATGGAAAATCTTGGAATAACAGTAAATAAAAGACTTATAAGAGGCGGAACAGACGGTTCCAGATATCCTTATGGGATTTCAACCTAATATATTACCAGGCGGAGAGAACTCCACGGAAGATTTGAGTTTGTAAGCGTTCAGTCGCGCTATAGATGCTGGTTGTGGGAGAGGTAAAGATAGGGCGGAGAGGATAATGAGGTGCTAATATCGAAAGGAAAACGATGTCCGCTTTTTGCTGTTTTATGATTCAAAGTTTTTGAAATGTTCACTAACAAACTTTACGAAGGAAATGCTCATACGAAAGACTTTGCGAAGTATTTGTAGTCGGAAACCCTCACTGCATCCGTTATTTCATACACTTTTAAGTCACTGTCAGTTTAAGAGTTTTACAGTTTGTTGAATACGATATCTGCTTGAAGAATACAGTATAGCCAGTATATTGTTTTAACTTACATTTAAGTAAGTATGACATACTGCATTCTACACTGGATATCGGTCACCACAATTGTTTTGATATCGTGAGCGTATACCTCACATTATTGCTATTATTTATTTGAATGAGATGGTTCTTCACCTGAAATGAGATGTAGTCTTGCTTTTCTATATCAATTTGTTTTGTCTTGACTTAATCGTTGCAGTTTATTTCGGTAATGGTTTTTCTAAAATGGGATACAACTCATTGTAAAGTTAATGTTTTAAATATTCACAACCCCAAACTGATTGCTTTTTTGCTAGGAAACCAGAATATCCTGAAAATTATAACAGCATCATAGCCGTAAATATGACGTCATCATACTTTAGTCCGGTCTTTTTGGTGGTGGCTTGCCGATATCGGACAATCACTTTATCCGTTTTTTCAATTTGTTCAATCCGTCATATCCATTTATCAAGCCCAACTATAACGGCAGTCGTGGCTGGCCCCACTTTGCCATAAATGATCGTTTTTCGGATAATGTCCTCATCTTCAACTATCAACACTTTATTTCATCTCCAACGTAAAGGCACCCACCACCACTGCTCCATGACAACTGTCTATTTCAAGGCCATATTGACTTGCAAAGCAATTTAATAACTCTGTGTGAAATGTTAAACTGACATGTTTTGTATATTGACCTTTTTCCAGACTGTCTGGAGCACTTGTAAATAGCGGAATAATACCTTGCCATTATCTCACCGATATAATCAGTATATCGTCCATGTGTTTTGCTGCACCTTTATATGAATAGTATCAATTAAACCGTGAGAGAGAGTCAATAGGTTGCACAAAAAGCTTTTAGGCATCAAACATTCTGGGTAATTCATCGGGTATATCAATACTATAAGTCAAACGTCTGTTGTAACGTAGCTAAGCAGCATAAGATAGTCAAGCTACGTATTCTATATCTCGTTCCGGGAGTGCTACAAACAGCAAAGCTTCCACACAAATACTATAACGCATCAACCCTGCAAATGCCAATACCATCTCACCGCCTTTCTCTGGTCAATCACAATTCCGATATTTCTTTAAAGTTTCGCGGACATAACGAAAATGTGGATTAAACTGTTCTTCAAGCCGCTTGATTTATAATACGTTTCTCTTCCGAAAGCCTGGAATTGTAGTAAAGTAGTTTTTCTGCCAATATCTTATCAAATGACGAGATGAGTATATTAAATTCTCTTCAAAATACCGGATTATCGTACCCTGTTTCCCTTTACTCATCTTATCGTCAATATAATCTGCTCTTCAATGGCAGATACATCGGAACATGCGTTTGCAATATATGGAATCATAAAAAGCATTATAAGCGCTGAGGCTATGGCAAAACACATACCGTGGCTAGAAAGAACGCCGTCGGACTCTCTGGATATCATAGTGTTATAATGTAAATTGACCGTCGCGTAAATGTCTAATATGTCCTGATATCTTTGTTCCGTTGATGTCATATCACCGTCTTTTGCGTAGATCCATGGCATTTATCTGCAGGATATCGCGCAGGTTAAATCGTATTTCTTTCCCGGTATATATACAGACTTATCACTGTCGTCGGTTATCACAATGGTTCATAGGAGAGCGCATAAACAAATATTCAACCTCACTTTAAAAACATCAGAGGTATCCAACTGTTTCTACCTATCCATTATTGCATGAGCAAAGGTCAGGCTTGACTCCGTTCAGCAGTCATAACTCATTCGGCTGTGATATAGGTGTGATTTAAGAGCGATGATTTACCCTTTTCCACATACACGACCTCCAAAAACAGCTCTTTATTGCCTTTCTAAAGAATTGGAAGATATTATATGTGATCTGTCATCCAGTAAAATGTAAAATTTGCTTTAAATTTGCAACGGCGTCATACAGCCATGCTAAAGTTTCAGAATTAATCCTTTACGAAGCTTTACTGTTGCCACCACCTGATGCAAAGTCTCAATAATATCTTCATGTCGACAAATCTCCTGGTCAGAACTCGTAAACTCGAAAACTGTCACGCACTTGCACAACTTTTTGAGTATTCTTTTATTTCTCAAGATTTTCAATTCACATTTTAAAATTAACGGAGAAAGGCAATATCATCAAGGACAACATTACATGCACAATAATAGATAAGTTACACCTTTCAAAATGAATACTCTATATATTTTTATATGTACTACGTCTTTTCTATGCTTTTCCTCCGGCTTCATACTGTACATTTATATCGCTTACCACTGACTTTAAAGAAAATCACTACGATAAAAATGCTGGTTTACTGCTTAGTATTTTCAGAATAAGCCGCCGCATTACTGAAGGTGCCTCTAACGACTCTCGGCACAGATTGCGACTGTCAGTCTGAGCTTTTACCTAGACATAAAATTATAGAAGAACCTGTCTAGTTCACTGGCCAGCGACCCAGCCTCACGATTGCTCCTGATAAGCACACCCTGCTCAGCATCACGTGGTACCGTTATCTTCAAAATGATTGCAACCATTACAACCAAGACTTACGGCTGCTTCCTCCACACTTGGGCTGGGATTTTGACCGGATAATGGCAGTACTCTGTCGAATTGCAGGTGGCGTATACGTCTGACAGATAACGAAATAATCATTATTATAGCAGTTCCGCCTCAGTAGTAAAGGCCTGTGTTAAATCCGTACAAGAATGCTATACCCAGTACGGAGCCCGGTATAATATAAGGCAGCATAGTTAAGCATCGGTGCAGATGTGCAAACGAACGTTTCTCTGCACTAAGCATGCAATTAGACTACCCAAACACAACAACTGTCACCACGTCAAATCCGAGATAGGTGTTTGGTGCTAGCGGAGCTATTATGATCAATAGTGTACAATAATTTTCCGGTGCAGAAACCGCTGAGTATAAAAGTCCGCCACCGCTCGGTTTTCAAAACGTAGTTGTCATAACGTTAGGTTGCGTGACGATGCCACATACTATGACATATACCAAAAGGTGCACCTGCATATACCCACCGATTTTGGATCGCTTCGATAGGTTTTAGTGCTTTCGTCATTGAATAAGTAAATTTAGCACCTAAAAGCGTTGTAAGAAAATACAGCAAGGGTCACCGATAACCCACCACACAATGCAGCCAGCGAAACGATCATCCGTACTGACTTCCCATAAACTCGACTGCATAAACTCGTATAGGAAAGCTTTATATCCCTCCGATAAGCACTGGAGTTCCAAAATCGGACCTCGCATAAAAACAAGTAAGTAAACTGAGTCAGGCACGTAGGTGCTACTAAAGGTACCATAACAGCCCCACTCTGTCCCATAGATTGCAACCAAGCGCTTTCTGCAGCCCTCTCTACCAAAGAGTTGTCGTCAAGGCTTTTTAAGAGCGCCCGAGGTGTACATATATACAAGTGGAAATGACTGCAGTGAAAACCAAAACTCATACGGCAAAACCATAAACTACCTGTCACATTTCACTGAGCAAAATATTATTTATCACTCGTGTTATAAAGCCGTTTTACCAAGCAGCCGTATCCATGCATATGCTCCGATAAAAAGGAGGTGATAAAGATGACATGACTACGTCATTATATCTGGGCATTTGTTTGCGTCGATGACACCGATGCGAGCGAGCAACAAGCCATCGTCAAGCGCGAAGACGCAGATATTAAAGTTGCTACGATAGTTACCTTAAAAGCCGTTGATTAATGTGTCTCCACCAATATGAAAACCTAGTAAAATAAGCAAACTTAAATCGAGCCTGAAATATACCTTTATATAAAATCAAAACTATGGACAACAATGAATAAATGACAGCGAAAAGCTCAGAATAATGTGAAGGTGGATACACCATATTCAGCTTCTCTCTCTTTATACCGTTCATGCTGCTCACTGGGCAAATTTCTTTGTGACCGTCATTTCGCAACACATTAATCTTTTCAGTTTGTAAATTTAAACAGACTGTGCTGCCATCCGGTATTGCCTCCAATGCATCAGAGGCTTTGAATTACTTTCCACTCTTTTGCCAGCTTTTCTCGTTCTATAAAAGAAGTTGGTGTTGGATTCCTAAAAGACACCGTTCTTAATTATACCCTTGATTCCGTCTTTATTATCTCTGCTTAAGATACTCTCGGACGGATGGAAACAATCAGACTTCTTCCATGTCTGCGCATTCTTCAGACAAATTATTCATTGCAAAAATGCATCAAAAATCTTTGGACTCTGTCTGGATTGATTCTCATTACATGACCGTCCAAAATATTGGGACTGTACGATAAAAGTTGCTAAATGTATTTGCTGGTTTTGATCAAATTTCTCTGGTGTGTCTATTTGCTGCATACACCTCCGCTCATAACGGCGTATCTGTCGGATACTGCAAGTGCCTCTTCCCTGACCGCGTAACATACACTGTTGTAATTCCGATTTGTTGAATACGTCTGTCAGTATTTCTCATTTCAACTCTGAGCTGGTAATCCAAATTACTTTAGAGGTTCATGCATCAACAGACGGATGTATGACAATTGCCTGGCAAGAGCAACGTTTGCTGTTGTCCACGAGCTTTTACAGGTATCTGTCTTTAAACGTATCAATCTTTAATGATTTTTAGTATCTCATCTCACTCCTCAATTCTCCTGTTTACCTCATTTTCTGGCTGTTTAAACCGAAGGCAAGACTATCTCACTCGACATATGTGGGAAGATTGGTACACTTTTGGAAAAACCATACCCATATGTCTTTTACTGGTAGGTATATTGTTGATAAGCTTTTCATCAAGCTTCGATTTCTCCGCCTTCTGATGGAATTAAAACGATAATCATTGCAACAGAGTCGTTCTTCACATTGTGCCCGACGTCCGCCGAGAAGTACTCACCTTCTATATTTCAGTGACAGTCGTTTATAACACGGTATCTTTTTCCGAATCTTTTAACCACAGTTCTCAACATTTATTGCTACACCAGAGTTATCTCCTGGGTCAGAAGGTAAAGGGCTTTGATGCTTTTAGAGACATTTTCCTTACTGCAACAGCCTTTCAACCCACTCTCTTTTGTTTTATTGATTAATTTTCGATATTTAATAAATGTACTCGCTAGTCTCACTGAACTTCGACATGCTCTGTGAACATTGTGGTACTTTGCCCTTATGTTCAGCAACCCAGCCTTTCATCATAGTTTATCGTTAACTTTATATCTGGCTTTGTGGCTTTCATGTAACCACACTTCACATCCGCTCTTGTACGGTCTAACGGTCAAGTTTCGACCTACAAGCACTGTACTCGCTCAGACAAACTATAAAATCAACAAATGTGTATTTTCCGGATGCTTGCAGTTTTCAAAATCTGCACTGATTCTGCGAAAATAGCTCCTCTTTAGGAATACAACTCACCGGAGCTCCGTCTTTACATAGCTTGCAGGCGACCTTCCCAAGTCAAACCTACAATATACTCACCTTCTGCAACTCCCTTTATAAACCTGGCTGGAACTGTTGCACATCTTCCGTTCAAATTCTGTAAGAACTTCTATCAACATAGGCCCATGACTCCATCTGTAGAGTGGATCTCGATCTTTCCCATTCCGTAGAGCATTGCCATCACTGATTGGAAAGCTGAACCTGAGTTAACAGATCACCGGAAAGCGATCTTTCCTTTAAGTCTCAGGTTAATAAGTCTGCAACCTTCGAATCTTCATATTCGCTAAATCTTTATTGGACGATCACAACTGTAGTGATCTGCAAATGCAGGTGGAACATCCTGCTGGTATTTCATGCAGGTCTACGCTCATATTGTCATTTTCTGATGACACATACTCTTCAAACAAATTTCAAGAAGAAGAGAGCATTGTTTCGATCTGGGCTGCCCAGAAACATATCGTGCCGCTTCTCTGACTGAGCTCTCTTTAATCACCCTCCTGTTCCTGCAACAACTACTTCAACTTTAATACCTGCTGCATTCCTCATCGGAATCACGGCATTGTCAGTGTCTTCTACCTCTTGCTGCATATAAAACAACCAGCATCTTTCTTCGTGAGCCCTCAGATTTTCTCGGCTGCCTTTTGTTGTTCTCGGTAGCCGAAGTCTCCACTCGTCTGTCCTCTAGGCTTTACCGTGCCGAGCAGCAGGCCAAGGAGAACGACAAAAGACAGAACTGAACATAATAAAGCTGCTTTAGTATCTTTTTCATCATTTCTCCCAAAACCACGAACCATATAGGTTTGTTTATAGTTTAGCAGTCTTTATATTGAAAATATAACCTCATTTTAGATAAGAAAGGTGGAAAATATCCACCCAAGCCAAAGTTGTGATAGTAGACTTTAAACTGTCAAGACCTGTCAAAGATTGACAGTTATTAGTTTGTAAATTATCAGGATGCTAGTTGATATGTTAGAATCACAGTCACTTTCAGGATCCTTCTACTATCGATCGGCATTGGAAATGTTGTCAAAATAATCGTTTATCATGGAGAGATTCATCTACATATCAATAGTGCGGTATTTGGCTTTTAGCTGATATGGCGTGCATCTTCATCATCAATCACATATTTTCTTCGCACCGCTAAGCACTTCACCCACAGTGCAATATCGCCAGCGTCCGGTTAGCCTTTGCACGCTCGCACTACCGCGCAGTCCCACAACAAAGCTTGCGCTTTACAGGAAGCCTTTATTTATACTTTCAGCATTTTCTCTGAAATGTCCTGTCTTGGCAATGTCTCGCAATGCATAAAAGTCATCGGATCTATTTTCTGTCAAATCAATCATGTCAAGGATGCAGTATCGCCTTTTGCTGAAATTTTCAGGCGAGTTCACCCACTCCTTTAATTTATAATCCGGCTATTACAGGTAGGTACTAGGTAAATCAAGTGAAATAATAAGACAGAAATGAAAAATAGTGATGCAACAACTTGAGTATTTCTATCCTCATATAAAGGTCTTTGTACTCATCTTTCATGTATCAAACCATTTTACCGCATATGAACATGCAGCCTTTCATATTATTTGATTTGGCATAGTCTATTACCTCAAGCATAAGCTCACGCAACGCCCTGGACCGCGAAGAGAGTCATCCACAAACGTATGGTACTAATAACCATTGTGTTATCATCCAAACTTGCGCAAAACGTCACTAGCAAATCACTTTACCGTTTTCGTCATTCATATATATTCATGTGTCAGCTATATTAAAACATAGTACCTCCAATATTCTTATTATTTTAAGTAAAGAGTAGCATGTGAGGGAGCAAAAGTCATGGATATTGAAAACATAACTGTAGTATATTAAATGTCAAATAAGGAGAAAAGATATTTAATCATAGTAAAGAGCAATCTATGCCACGAGTTGCAGCTCGTGCTTTTCTGTTAAATGCCGAGTATCAAATCATATTGACAGTAATCTGTTTATGCTAGCATTACATAGATGCTGCGTGGCACAGGTGGCAGCGCACCTCATTGGTAGTGTGAGGAGGTCACGGGTCCGAGTCCCGTCAGTTGCTTGAGTATAACCCTTGATTTTACAAGCGTTGTTATTTTACGTGTTGCATTCCTGAGTTGTGGCGTCAACGATGCTTACAAAAAGCAGGTTTTCCTTTGCTCATTTTATATATGGCAGCCATAGAGTCCTCGCACGCCGGGACTTCACCGCTGATGATTCTTTTTATTTTTCCTTCAGCATTGGTAAGCAAGCAAGGCACCTGTTCTTTCATCAATCCTAAGTGCAAGACGGTTTGATAACTACCTTTAGTCGTAAGAATCTCTTTACGTCTCGTACCGATATCGCACAACATGCTTTTCATAATTTTTCTTTAAGTCCGCCTATATCCTCAGGTTTTAGAAAAGATATTCATAGTTTCGTAGAAAGTGGATACATAACGGCTGCACTCAATCTTTGCCGTCCATCAATATGTTGGTTTGGGCAGAGGATGATGCCATGCCTTTTATATCATCAGGGAATTCCTTTATTATTAACATTTATACCCATTCCTGAAATATCGTATGAGCACCGTCCATATCGGAGCCTCATTTCCGTAAGATACCCTGATATTTTCTTTGACTTTATGACTATACTCATTCGGCCACTTTGATGCAGTGGTGCTTATAGGTGCAAAAGCTCTCTACAGCATCACAAATGGAGATGGCGGTGTCACACGTGATCACAGAAGCTCTTTTCTACAGTAGCAGGCTTTTATACAAAGCGCTCATAAAGACACTGGGTTCTGCGGCAGGTGAACTCCAACTCTTCCCATTCTGCCTTTTCTCCCAAAGCTGTATAGGTCGTAGGCTGCAAGGGTGAAGCGAATTTATCTTTGTCTGCCATCAGTCATAGCATAGTTATTGGTGGGAGCTCGATCATCCAGATATATTATCTGTGGTGCATTGAGAGCTGTAGGCATTTATATTTTGGTCTCTATTTGCACTTGATTTAGAATATCGCTTATGCCAAAAGAAGATAGCCTCTTGTTATTGACGGATTTCATTGCAGCTGGCCTAATGCGAAATAGACTTCCTGCATTTCACGGCAGCTCGAGACACCCAGACTCTTTCTGGAAACATCTTGACCGGATACGTGAAATGCTATTTGATAACAGATTTTAAAATCGCATTCTTAACATATTTCTCCCCATATGTCATATAAAAATAATGCACTGAGTGGGATTTCGAACCGCAGTCTTCTAGAGTCGGAGTCTGATGCGTACACCCACCACGCTATTGATACAACAAATATTACAAAATTATATCATAATAAATCTTGATAGGGTGCTTTTGCACATCATTTCTGATGTTAAATGCGGAATCAAAGCAGGTTATAAAACTGCTAAAAGAGGCACGGCAGGAGAAATGAAAATACACAGCAGGAATAGGTATGACGCAGGATGATGTGGCGGTTGCGTTACGGCATGCAGCACTACAAGCAAGGCGGTGCACCGAGAGACTCACCGTGAAAAGCCAAGGAGTCTACTACATGTCTTGAAGAGGAAAAAGTATTGATCGGGATTATAAAACATACAGGCATGTAGTGATCCGATTCCGGAATTATAGAGCTGTGAAGGCTATCGCATGCAGTTTGATGCTGAAGAATGTACAATGCTGGAAAGAAGCGATGAGGACGGACCTGCGGATTTGCAGGCAAACTGACAGATGTAGGCACAGGTAGTACGAACCATTTTGATGATACTGTTACCTAAGTGTGACAAAGGGATATGGAGGGATAACTCATGTGTGTATCAGAATAGTCCAAACTGTAGCTCCATGATGTCGATCATCAGCACCTATGCTTACATGGGCATATGTAAAAGAAGAGTCTATGACGCTATATGGTAGAGACTGATGAGTTGACTGCTGAAGAGAGTAGTATGGACGAGGGTTTCAAGTCGTGAAGATACTATGCTTTGGATGCCAGATGGTGAAAAGACCTTGCAATTACGGCAGCGAACAAGTGTGATATGGGCGATAGCTGAACACTTTTATTCTATTTGGGTGCAAAAATGTGCTCCAAATGAGAGTGGTGCTGTGCAGTGGGAAACTCAGAGCAACTCTTCAGAAACAACGTTGAGGAAAGTAACAGTGTAAATATGAAAACAAGTAAAGAGGAAGCCAATGTATCTGGCTATATCGAGACAAAGAGTGAAACTGATATGACGTAAGAGATGTAGACTACCACAGGAACTCATTGCGATCAGGATCCGGCTTTGAAGACAGAGTCAAGGCTTTTGGTACTTGATAAAGCAAGTAGATATCGAGTCACAAGCATCGATATTATAGATTACTTTAAATGAGGGTGATTGTCATGTACTTACTTGAATGCTCAAGGCATCACCTGCAAGACTTATGGTAAAAAGGATGCCGGAGCGGCAATAGGAACACTTCTTTTAAAGTTTAGTGTCAAAGTCACCATTGCCTGGGCATGCCTTTAAAACCCAGATGTGCACGGAGTCGAGTGACTGATTTCGAGACGTGATTACTTTTGTGGAACATGAGTGGATGGTCAGGAGAAGGTAACAGAACAATCGAGTTTCGAGTTTAGCGGGATTTTTGAAGAAATCTGGCTAAGCTTTGAACCATGCCGCTTCCACCATATATTACGCATGCGTTGGAAGGACAAAAACCGATATCAGACAGTGGCGTATGGAAAGAATGAGGGTTCGTTGCGGGCACCTACGTCAGGGCGGGTTGCCTGTATTCTACAAAGGAGCTGCTTTGAGAAAATAGAGGTATCGACTCTAAGCGAAAGGTTACTCTGGCAATGTGGCTTGCGCTTTTCAGGCCGCAAAGGTAACGACGTGAATGAGCATCACATGCTCAGAGAGTCAACCATCAAAAAGAGGCTGCCGATACTCATTAATGGTACAAGCAGAAAAGGCAGAAAGAGTAATTTGTGGGAACCACAAGTACCAGAACTACAGGCGCGGCGGATGAAAACGGACATCTGGAGAGCAAAAGTCGGGTGGACAGATATTTTTCGTATATCCCGGACATAAGTTTAAGGTTTCTGTGATGCTCTTATTACAAAACTTCCACTCTACCGGAGTCAACTTTGGTACTGCTTAGAGCGTACTGGCAGGAAGAGATATATATTGCACGCTTATGAGGAGTTGCAAAAGAGAACAGATTTTTCTGTGCCTTGGGGATGCGATGTTTATACCCTAAATATATTTTTAGAAAGGGTATATGAAGATGAGAAAAGCATTGTGGCATTACTTTGTTTTGATCAATGATTATCGGACTGATGAGCTTTAGTGTACACGCCACAACAGTAAGAAAGGCAGTTCACAAGTAATTACACACCTGCAGCAGAGTGAACCTGTCCGCCAGAATATGTTCATGGGCAAAGACAAGCCAAGGAGCTCTACACTTTATAGCCGACAATAAGGTAGTAGGTAAATGGCCATGCGCAGTCTGAGAGTTTTCAGCAAACGGAACAAAGCAAAGCAGACAGAACAACTCCGAATGGCGTTATTACTATATCTCGTGCAAGAAATGATAAGAGGCATATCATTTATCTCTTGGACTTTCTGACTTGACAAGGCGGCAGCCGACAGAGGATTTGAACAGGGAATTATTACACAGGAAGAAAAGGATGCCATCTACACAGCTATTGATAAGAAGGTATGTCCTCCATGGAATACGAGCAGCACTTGGCGGTGCAATAATGGATTCACGGAAATTATCAAAAGTGCGTACCTACAGCAGGTTGTGTGGCTGTAAGCATGATGCACTGGAGGCTTATCTGGCCATATGGACAGCTCGGAATCAAGGTTTCGGTAGGACCATAGAAGATATAGGGCATGTTATGCTTTGTCTATAATATGCCTTTTTTAAACAGAGAGAGCAAATAAAATGAATATTAGAAAGCAATTTAGATATAAAATCAAGATATAAAAAGCAAGGGAATATATGAAAAGAACAGGCAATCCATCAGTGGAAGGACAGTTATCCAGAAAAATATCGTAAATACGACAAGAAGAAAAATATGCTATGTATTGAAAGAGAAGGTATATTTTTGCCTTTAATTTATGAAAGGCTGTGAAAGAGCTAAGAACTAAATTTTCTGTTAAGACTATGGAATACATGAGTGGCAAGATGAAGTAAAATAGCAATTGTAAGAGAATAATAAATTTTCAAAAAGAAAGATCTATTTGAGAATAGATACACATGAGGACAATATCACAATGCAAAGCTTGGAAATAGCTTAAAAGCTCGGTATTAGTTTGATGACGAAAGTCTTAGGATATTATATGAATTAAAGGAGGAGTTATGACCAGACATGCAAAAGCGGGAGGACGGAAAGACCATTGAGATAGAAGCTGCATCTTATCCAAAGCAGAGGCGGCAGGTAGGAAAGCATAAAGAGAATGGAAAGTTCGGAGTGCTTGGATACTTGAAGAGATGGGATATAAGAGTTTCATAAACGGTATGGCTACAGATGAAGAGGACCTTACCGATATTATGTATGATGATGCCTATGCATAAGAAACGGGGATTGGCAGATGATATTCTCCGTAGTTACGGAAAAGCCTTACAGAGGTCAGGCCTAAATCAGGTGATGAATAGTAATAGAGGATCCCAAGGCAAGGAAGGAAAGGAATACCACCTGTAAAGACGACCCAGATTATTTTATGAGGAGAATTGTTACAAGGATGAGGAATATCACAGTCAACCATGGTGATACTATCTCATAAGATGAGAATGACATTTTAGGTGGAATATGGAAGAGCCGGTGAGATCGAAGATTTCATCGGTCTTGTTTATTTAGAACCTTCATCCATTAAGTTTTGCACATAGTCAAGGAAAGCTAATTGGTGGGATGGATTTTTAGTTCATATAATGTAATGAAAATGTCTCATATTTGCATTATCGCCGGATAGTTATCACCTTTGTCGCTATCCAATAAATTCTGAGTGGAAAATCTTGAGCAGATACTTATGCCCATACCGTGAACTATCATCTGCTGTATAATCTCGTCATTTGTCTGTGCAATTACATTAAGTCACTTTTCTTTATACCAAGACTTCAAAGCTTGCTGGCTACAAATTGGTGCCTGATCCGTTGGACTTAATATCAGGATACTTTAATATTTCGGATATCTGCACGACTTTTAAGCTTTTATACCCTCTGTGGCAGGTGTACAGCATAAGATGATCGACATACTTTCGCTCACAGAGGTGAGCTTATGTTTGCCGGTAAAAGCTATATCGCTGTCGCTAAGTAAAAGCTCCGCTATTTCGTCATCCTTTCACAGATACTAAAATGCATTTCAGGATATTTTTCTTAAACCTGCAACATTTCGCAAAAGATAGCCTGAAGGCATGAGTGGAAGCACTTATGTAACATGCTTTTAGATGACTGCTGTAATGAGAGTACAGCCCGATCCTTGGTCTCCACTATTTTTCTGGCATAGAGAGAAATGTCTCACCTCAGGTGTGAGAGTAATGGACTTTGTAGTTCTTAAGCAGCTTTCTTCCAAATCATCCTCTAAGTTTTGAACATGAGCTATAGTTGACTCTGTGATATAAATATTTGCAGCTCAGAAAAACTCTTTAATTCGGCTGTCCATGAAAGCCCAATTGTCTGAATTCCATAAATTATCTCCTTAATATAATTATAGGTTTATTGTATAGATAAAGTCATAAATGGTTGTGCAAGATTAGTTAACTGTATAAAAGAAAAATAAAATAATTTAAAGTTTTTAAAAACATGTTGACAACAACTTTATATTATTATATCGAAGTGTTCAAAACACAGAACATAAAAATGAAAAGCGCTTTAGCTCAGTTGGTAGAGCAGTAGACTTTAATCTATTTGTCCAGGGTTCGAGTCCCTGAAGGCATGCAGAATCCCTACTTGATAGACAGTGAGCTATTGGGAAGGGCTTTTTGTTGTATAATGAAATTAGGTTATAATTAAAGACAATGCTTAAATGCAAAAGCAGTGAATTTGTTTTGACTTTGTGAAAAGGAGTTAATATGCTGAGAGTTGGTATGCTAACAAGTGGAGGAGATTGTCAGCCTTAAACGCAACAATGCGCGGTGTGGCAAAGAGTCTTTACAAATCTGATAAAGGTGGAAATAATAGGTTTTCTTTGAAGGCCTAAGGGGCTTATGTATGAGGACAGAGTAATGAAACCCTCAGATTTGCATATTGACAACGGCGGAACTATGCTCGGAAACGTCGTCAGCCTTTTCAAACAAGAGAGAGCCTGATCAAACGGTTGGATAAAGTAGAAGCTATGAATCAACATATAAAGTTAAACTTGATTGTCTTGTGGTATTGGTGGAAACGGATCAAAAAACGGCAAATCTTTTAAGTGAAGAGGGCTTAATGTATCGGACTCCAAAGACCATAGATAACGATCTTTACGGTACGGATATGACATTCGGTTTTCAGTGCAATGGAAATAGCTACAATGCTATTGATTGCATTCATACTACAGCTGCTTCTCACAGCAGAGTCTTTATTGTAGAAGTGACAAATAAGGTGGGGTGGCTTACACTGTATGCAGGGTCTTGCAGGCGGTGTGACATCAATTTGATACCTGAAATACCTATGATATCAAAATAGCGAAGCTATAAAGACAAGAGAAAGGAAGGCAAGAAGTTTACCATACTTTGGTGGCAGAGGCGCAATATCAAAGGAAGATGCCGCCCTTTCAAAAAAGAATTAAAAGAAGAAGAAAAGAGCGGAAGATATCCTCTATAAGTTATGAAATAGGAGATATGCTATGCCGAAGAGACAGTGGATGTAAGAGGATGTCCGGACACTCAAAGAGGCGGAGACCTGAACTCTTATGACAGAGCTCTTCTACAAGGCTGTTGGTGCATGGAGCCGAACTTATACTTGGAAAAAGTCGGTCGTCTTGTGGTATTGTAAGGTGGGCGTCATATGTTACAGTAGATATTGCTTTCTAAATGAGTCTCGTCGGTACCATTAAATATGCAGATCCCGGGAGCCTCGCACTAGATAAAGAGAGGCAAGACTTGTGGGAATAAGCTTTAAGGGACAAACTAGAAAGGAAGCAAAACGCTTTATACAGCATTATGAGCAGAAGTTTCGACCTCCAAATCTCTGGCATGAGGTAGGGAGGGTCAGGAAGCTAGTCACAAGCAACTTCTAAAACTGGGCAAAGACCGAAGTTATTAGTCATCGCATATGCTCGCGGAACAAGGGTACAGGAAAAACTAAGTATAGCCAAGATAATGGCAGGGTGGCACCCAATTGGGAAATCCTACAAGATGCGGGACCGTGTAACGAATGCCCAACCTGCAGTCATCATTAGCGAAGCTTCCATAAAATGTGTGGAGCATGCGCTGCACAATAACGCGGACAATACATAGAGACATAGCGAACAGGTCACAATATCCGCCAACTTTCGAGTACAAAAGTGTTTATTATAGATGAGGCATTATGCTCACAGGAGCATTCAATGCACTTACTTCTTGAAGAAACTGCCGCAATATGTTATATTTATTCTGCGCAAAACCACAGAGGCGCTATAAGCCGCTGCTACAGTGCTGCCAAGACGCCAAAGATATGATTTTAAAAGAATAGGCACTGACACCATTACCGGAAAGCTAGAAGAGCCGCGTAAGAGTGGAAGGTAAGCTGATAGAAGACAGGGCGTGCTTGAGTATACTGCAAAGTTCAGCAGACGGAGTCTAAGTGAGAGGATGCACTCAGCCTTTTGATGAATGTATTTCGTTTTACAAAATGAAAAGATAAGCCATGAAGCGCACTGGATACACTTGGGGTCTGGATATAAGTGTGTGTGTTTGAGCTTGGATCGGAGTACTGAGGGAACACCATAGAAGCAGTTGAATCTTTTGAATACTTGCCCATAATAGACGGAAAAGAGATTAGGCAGTCTGCACGTGGATTTCGGCGGTATCTGAGAAATATTCCCGATACTTAAGTCCACACAAAATGACAGTTCGCTGGTTGACATGTCGGAACAGAAACTTACAAAATTTAAAAAGAGAAAAGCAAATACTGAGCTTTCAAAGGAAACGCTTATATGCGGTGGTGCGGTTAGAAATTTGTTTTGAGCTTTCCAATAAATTAAAGACGCCACACAAAAGAGTTGTGGCGGAACTTGAATTTGTCAGACTTGTGACTCTGGAGATGAGTGATGGACCTGGGACAGTGTGCTTTGAGGAGACTCTCAGACTTGAGTCGGGGAGTAAGTGCCTGTTAATACGGTACAGCAGTCCGGAAGAGGCGGGATTATTCCGATAGAGGATGAAGTCGCGAGCTCTGAAAGCGACCCGGTGATGATTGGCATGGCACTAAAAGAAAGAAATGTGGAACCAGCATAGTGGAACATCTGGCGGTGCAAGGCGGCAGTGTGCATATGGGCGAAGCTGAGATAGAGCTCGCAAAAGAGCGCGGTGTATCGATGTTATTTCTCTTTAACAAGATGCTGTACGATATGGGAAATAAGGAGACGACAATCTTAGATTTGCGTACATTTTAAGTGAAAAATACGGAAAAGATATTGCAATCCGGATTTCTTAAGAGAAAATAAGGTTGTAAGCAAAACACAAGATATGTTTCGATAGGACGAGATACTGCTATAAACACAGCAGATCATTATAGAACAGTAGGAGATATTTATAGTAAAGCGTGGCGGTTTCAGGAGGCATGAGCCCGGTAATATAAATCAGCTGATGAAGCAGACGAAAAGATGCAAAAGCAGATGGGAAGAGCAAAGTGCGGCCTTTTGAAGGTAGTGGGAGTTTAGCGCAGTGCTGGAGGTTGGGTAAGCATTACAGCCCAGGTAGGAAGTCACGTGCTGTATTATAGATAAAGAAGTGGTAGATCCCTGACGATGTGGAAATGTTAGAAGATTTTGATAAATGGCGGCTACAAATGAGGCTCCCAGAAAGATGGAAGAGCATTCGCACTGATGGGCGGCATTGCGTGGAGCAGGAAAGCTGCTATTCTAATGGATTATTGCAGCAGTCATATCAGCAAGCTTATAGAGGAACTTTCAAAGCCGGCGGGTGGGAGCAAAGTCCGCACAAAGGCTTGCTACATAATTGAATGTCAAGGAATAGGCAGAGTCATTGTCGGTGCAATAAAAGACAAGGGCAATGTGAATTATTGCAAAAGAATGCTATACCTTGACAGACGGAGAAGTCTGTCCTATATGTGCCAGTGAAAAAGAGACTGGCGCATCACAATGGTGGAAACACAAGGATCTGCATGGGCATATGAAAAGACTGGAAAGGAGCATGGAGTATACTCATGTTTACACGGGCACTTTCACCCATGCTTGGAATAGGTCCGGCGGATATTAGCTGAAGGAACTGATAAAAAGACCTTGAGGGTGAGGTAGATGAAGTTATAATTGCACAAACCCACACTTGAGTGAGACACGGCAATGTATATAGCAAAACTTGTAAAACCCACAGGTATAGAGGTGAGCAGGATAGCAAGGAGTCCCTGAGGAGGATTTGAAGATATTGACGAAGTGACTCTGTTGAGGGCACTCTGAGGGGAAGAAGAGCACCTAGTGCAAAAGTATCTTGAGGTTTGGTGCAAGCATGGATAAATATGAATTTCATCTAGGTTGAATAACTGAATAAATTGGTGAAAAGCGGTGACTACAAGGCTGCCATGTGAGAATCACCGATACAATCGACTGGAGCAGAGTTCATAATGCAGGCTTATTGACAAACTCGTTTCAGAAGTTCATGACGATGAGTATGAAGGAAGCAGAGAGGCATTGCTTTTGGCCTATGACAGAGCACCGGTCTGTAAAAGAGCTTGTACAGGCTTACCATGTTTGCGATAAAAAGAGGGAGATATAGCGGAGGCTGAAGCTTACTACAGAGAATATATCGAGATATCACCAAGACAGCAGAAAATATCTTATGGAATATCATATTGCTGTATGCAAAGGGTGAAGACATACAGGTAAGAAGATTAGAATTTTGAGAGGCACAGTGATATCGAGAGATGACGAGCAGTGGAAATATGAACTCGCACAGCTTTATGTCAGCAGAAGAATAGATGATTGTATCAAAAGACCTGTGATGAAATAAATGCTTTTATTCGAGTCGGTGAGTATGTGAAAAGGCCGCGGCTTTGAAGGAGTCAACAGGGCCTGTCCTTTCAGCAAAGTATGCAGGAGCAGGTTTGATAAGGAGTCTGTATGAGGACAGATTAAACTGGCTTGCAAAAGCAGTACGAAAGTGAGAATTATCCGAATCTAATCTGGATGATATGAGTGCATATAAACCCAGAGAGGAAAAGAACTACTATAAGTCTGATTGATGAGGAAGAACTTGATGAGTGAGGTTTCATAAATACTTGAGTTTTTCCAAAGACTGTCGGTGACCGAAATAAGGATATCAGAACAACATTTACGAAAACGTGAACCTGGAATTTGAAATAGAACTCAAGAGGGCTACAGCAATCACAAATGAAAAATCTGAACAAGATGAAGACTGAGGGCGACTGACGCATCATGATGAGAGATAGGATGAAGAAGTTGGGAGCATATGAAAGAGGGAGAGAATCAAACAGGAAGATTTTAATGCTCCACCGGTGATGTGGGTGAAAGAAGAAAAAGAATCAGTAATCATTTTGACAGTATGGGATCACAAAACTCAGAAGCAGAGATGAAACGTGAGGGAATGGATAAAGTACAAAACACATGGATGAGATGAAGAGTGAAAGAAAGTCTCTCAGACAATGACGATACATCTGAAGATTCACACCTTGGTGGGAGCTGCTGAGAAGATACGGTTACTAAAGCCGAGCAGAGCGCAAAGACAGTAGAAAATATAAAGAGCAAAGTCTGGAGAAGTAGCAAGCTCATGGTAGACGTAAAGTCGATGAGCGGGATGAATCGGAGACGAAGAGAAAAATGATAAGATTGATTTTGATGAAATATCAATGCAAATAAGAGTGAGGAAATCAAAGAATACGGCTCAGTGATGAGGATGACGATTTTCACAGAGGAGATACCGATGAACTGCTCAGAGAATATCACGGTTACAGAAACAGCTTCAACGAAAGGTATTGGAAAAACCATGTCCTGAAAAGAAGAACTTATATTTGATAAGGAGGATTTAATAAACAGCTGGCTTTTGACGATGAAATAGAGGCGTGGTGGCACTCACAGGCTCATCTGTTGTGGCCACAAAGAAAGGAGCAAAGAGGATGGTCCAAAAGCAGTATAAAAAGTGAAACAACAATGGAAGTGGTGGCTGATGCAAGAAATCTATTACACAAAGGAAGAGAGAACTTTGTCAAACAAAGCAAAGAAGGGTGTGAAGAAACCCGGAGGAGATCTTTTGAGTAGAGCCTGAGTATAGGGAAAGAACCGGAAGTGATGATTGTGTACCGTTATAGATAGAAGAAAACGATATTCGAGAGGATATACAGTAGACAGATATCTGGCGAAGTGAAAAGGAAACTGAAGAGATTGCGAGAATCGTGGATTCATCACATAGATGAAGAAGAGAAGCGATACACGTAGCTGAAGAGAGTGTGGAAGAGGCTGCAAATGATGTATAGTAGGGAGGTTCGACGCATTTCTGCACTCGAAAAGCACGTCGAAAGCAAAGCGCCAAAATCAAGAGGAGTCCATGGAATATTTTATGATAGAGAAGACCGCTACACTGGTAGAGGCATCACAGGACAAAAGCGGCTCTTGGAAAATGCCATAGAGGTGTTGAGAGAGGCAAATGAACTTACGAAAGATAAAAGCATACAGTATTAAAAATCAAGGCAAAGAGCCTCACCTGCAAAAGGGAGTGGATGAACCCGGTGATAAGATTAAAGCGCAAAGATCTTTGTATTATGAAGTTGATGCGGGATACCTTGATGATAGCCACTACTGCTGGTGAAACTTGCGGAGTTTATCTGAGACGCAGACTAGTAGGCTTCTGTCGGATACACTGAAGGTATTGTAAACCTTTATAGAAGCAAACGATCTTTTGCAAAGGAATGAGTCTTGGTTAAGAGAGAGGAAGAGGTTCTAAAGCAGAAAAGAATATTGTGTAAAATATTGAGTTGAAGGACAAAGCAAAGGAGCCTTGTAAAGGAAGAAAGCAAGGAGGCATCGTGGAGAAAGCTGCTCGAGGAAGATCGACACGGAAAAGAGTCGCAGAGTACTGAAGAATTATCGGACCTGAAATCATAGGAAGGAATATTTTAAAGAAGGAACAGTGGCGAGGATTAGTCTGCCTGAAATGCAGGAATGCCGGAGCCGCCAGCATTACCTTCTGCAAACAACATCTACCGAGTCTGATGTGAAAAGAGGAAGAAAAAGAGGCTGATCAGATTGAGCCTGTTATATCACGAGCCTGTAAAGGAAGAAGATAAAGGCGTGGGAAAAGCTGGAGACACCTTGGATGAAGAGCCGATCAGCTTGATTAGCAGAAGGAAGATGAAGCCGGATACAGCTGATGAAGAAGAAGATTTGAGACGGTGAGACAACGCTCCGATGGATGTGGACGACGGGATAAACTATGCACCTGAAGCTATGCAAAGGGAGAGCAGGAATGCGCGTTGCGGCAACGAAGGCAGCATGCCGGGTGAAGAGAGAGCGGATTATGGCGAAGGAAGATAAAACGCCTTTGACCAGGAAAAGAATGCCGCGGAAATCTGTGATCGCTGCAGCGCACTCAGCTGAAAGGCTGGTGCTGTGCAGGCGTATATTCCGGACTTTATGAACTAAAGGGCGATAGCATGCGATCGATTCCCAAGAGAGGAGCATTGGTAGGGACAATGCGTCGAATCGCTGGAGGTCGGCACACACCGTACTTTGTAGAAATGGATAGCGCGAGGCATGGTAGCGGCTTTTGGCACATACTCACTACAATGCTGCGGGCTCATCGCGTAATTGCTGCTTGAATTTGTAAATCCAGAACTTCAGAAATGAGTTGCAACAAAAATACCAAGACTAAATTGACCGGTATTGACTAGACAGAGTTATGGAGATAGGCATGAGATTCATCAAATGCCGAGGGAAGAAGTAGCAACAGATGTGTTAAACTGAATGTGCCCACAGCACAAAGATGTTAGAAGAAAATGACGACAGAAAGGTATATGATAAGCTTTGGTGTAGTACTGCGGATTATATTGCAAGCTGCGTCACCCAGATAGACTGTCAATTCTATAAGTTTTATCGGTTCATTTGTAGCTGTTTGTGGTGCTTGGAATACTGTTTGTGTTGCAACAAGATTCTAAGCAAGATACCGGTTTTAGAGGAGTCAATCAGTTGCTTTGAGCTTTTACAGGTTTTATTTTTGCACTGATAATATTCTGGTCGGACTGTATTTTTATCACTGCTCTTCTACAACAAAGACGGAAGGAATCTTTTCAGAAATGCTGGAATGCAGCCCTGATTTTGGTATTTTCTATCAAGAATGAACCCCTATAGCGGTATTTTTAGGACTCAGGATGGAGGCTATACAAATCTGAAAGCTGATGAATGCATCAAATGATAGTCGGATTCTTAGGGTTATGGGATGTCACCATTCTCTCGATTTCACAATGATTTTACTTTGACATTTGCAGACAAAATATTATACGGTGACACTCCTTTTCAATAATAATGATTTTGGCTTTGATTGTATATGTATGGTTTTGTATGGATTCAAAAACTTTCTTTCGATAAACTGAGAACAAGTGGTTTGTAGTCTGGTTGTAAAAGAAGAATTCAGCATATGGGATGATATGTATAATGATATTCTGCTGATGAGTAACTTTTCCACAGCATTTGCGAGGGAAGATTTATAATGAAGCCATTACAGGAGATAAGGGAAGATATTCGGGACTCTTACTTATTTCTATCTATGTGATACTTTCATTTGCCAGTAAGTCGCAGACGTTTTCATTCGGCAAGGTTTACTTTAGGCTTTTCCTTGCAAGTATCCTGTAGGTTTTATTGATATACGATTATTTCCACATGGATATATTGATTTATGAGAAATAGCTCTGAGCAGGGTCTATATTCACTTTCAACAATCGGAAAATATAAAATACATACGCTGTTTTGGCATTTTTATATTGCGATTGCCGAACTTGTTCATCACTACGCCATTTAAAAGTGACAACGGCAGAGGTGAGATATGAAAAATAGTTTTCACTATGATAATGCTTATGAACTTATTGCACTTGCAATGGGTAAATTTGATAACGGATATCTTACACTGTGCATTTTCGGACTTGTACCTTTTGTGGTATCTTAGAACCATGGAAGGTGTAAGAAGATTTATACTGACATTACTTATCTTCTGGGAATAAAGATAATACAGTCTGATAAATATGCTATGCGGGCAAAGTGCTCGGTATTTCAGGTTTGTACTGATTTTATAAGTGATTTTAAATATCTGAATTAATTATTGTTGCTGTAATCAGTAAGCTATCATGCATGCTACTTGAATACAGAAAAGAAAGAAAAAGAAGAGACAACGAAGCGCGGGTTTAAGAAGCTTTTAAGATATATCTGGTCTAAATACTTGTTATAGTATTTGCGCGTACAGTATTTATGGGAATGAAGATAAACCCGGATGTAACTGCTGCTAAAGAAAAGTACGGTGTGCCTTGCAGATTATCTTTGCATTTAAATGATCTCAGGTACTTTTAGAGGTTATATATGGAGAGCCGCTGGAAGAGTATATGAAATTTCGTTGCTTCACAAGATTTTCGGAAGTGACCGGATACTTTTGGTTTATATATCGGACTACTTAGAAAAATGAAGAAAATGACAAGGCTAAACTCGGTCAGTTCTTTGATGCAAACACGCAATGAGTATATATACACTATTACTCTTGACCTATAGCTACAGTAGCTTCTATATTCCGGCAATTATACTTTCCAAGTGTTGAAGCGCTCAGAACAAGACTGTTTTAGATTTTAGAGACAACATAATGCTGCCATATTTCAGCGCATGTGCTATTGCAGTAATTTGCTACGCCACTCAGGCTGTCGTAAATTTGAACTTACCTGTAGTAACAATTCATTTTTATGGATATTCCAAGTATCATGGTGGAAGTCACTAGAGACAAAGGAGAAGTTATAAATGGATAAGATAATCCTTACAGGAGATACGTCCCGACAGGAAAGTTACATGTAGACATTATATCGCTCTTTAAAAAGAAGAGTTGAAATTGCATTCAGGAGAATTCAAAAGATTTTTATAATGGTGGCGGATGCTCAGGCACTCACCGACAAGATGGAAAATCCTGAAAAGGTAAGACAAAATATTATAGAGGTAGTACTGACCATCTGCAGCGGTATCGACCCCTAAGAAGTCCAATATATTTTATACAGTCAATGAAAATGGAGCTATAGAGCTGGCATTTTCATTATATGACCTTTGTTACAGTTTTCAAGACTTCAAAGAAATCCTACAGTAAAGGCTGAGATAGCTTAGAAAATTTCTGAAAACAGTATTCGGTAGATTTTTCACACATCCTGATCACAGGCATCGGATATTACAGCATGTTTAAAGCAACTACAGTACCTGTAGAGGGATGACTCAACTTCCCACGATTGAGCAGACCAGAGAGATAGTAAGAAAGTTCAATCCCGTATAGGGTGAGACTTTGTAGAGCCTGAGGCATCCATACCTGCAGGAAGATGCGGCAAAAGAGACTTCCGGGCACGGATGGTAAGGCAAAGATGAGAAGTCGCTTTGAAATTGTATCTATCTTTCAGATGACGCGGGACATGGTGGCATCAAAGCTATAAAGACTATGATACAGATCCTTTACATATAAAGGTAAGCGTATCCGGGACATCTTGAAGGATACGGTAGTTATTATTCTGGATGCTTTCTCAAGACCTGAACATGCAGAGTACCTTCTGGATTATAAGTCACTTGATGAGCTCAAAAGAGCATTACACACGTGGCGGATTAGGAGATATGAAGGTAAAGAAGTTCTTGCGTAATACGGAAGAAAACTCTGGCAACTGATTAGAGCAAGAAGAGCGGAATTTGAAAAAGATATTCCGCCATCTATGAGATGCTTAAGGAAAGCTGTGAAGTGGCAAGAAATGAAGCTGCAAATACACTTTCGGAAGTAAAAGAAGCTATGAGAATAAATTACTTTGATGATGTTGATGATGATAGCATGAGAGAGAGATTATCAACAATAATATAAATTTTAAATCCGAGCTTTTTATTTTATAATCCATATGAGATTGTAAATTTAAGTTTCGATTTTTGATTAAATTTTTCTATATAAATTCTAAAAATAGACTGACAGTTGAATATGTATTCAACTATATTAGGTAAATATAACAGTTGAATCAAGTATTCAACTAAAGGGAGGTGTGTTGAAGTAGAGAGTTTACAGAGACAAGGCACTGGAAAGAGTAAAGATAAATATGCTTTGAGGCTGAAACGATAGATTCACTGTCGTCAAAGCTTTTTAAAGTATTTGAGATCTCGAGAGGATAAAGATACTTTTAACATTGAAATGTGATAGGACTTTAGGTGTACTTGATATTTAGGATGTGCTGGAATGACAAAGTCGGCGGTATCACATCAGCTTGGTACACTAAGGACAGCTTTGTTAAAGCAAGCAAGAAGGTATGGAAGTATATTATTCACTTGATGACGAATCATGTAAAGGAGATATTTGAAACAGGTATCGTACATGTCTCTCATAGATGTAAAAAGCAGATTTTAAAGGAGAAAAGAAATGAAAAGAGTTTATAAATTAGAAGGTTTGGATTGTGTATGATAGTGTGAAAAGTTTGAGAAAAGCTTGCCGCCATTGATGGTACTACAAGTGCAAAATATCAATTTTATGACTTTTAAAATGTACCTTTGGAGGCTAGAGGCTCTGAGCAAGTGAAATGATGTTATTGGAAAAGGACTATATGGAGATGATGAAAAGATTGAAATATCTGACGAGAGGCAAGAGAGCATATACTAATTAATGCAGGTGTATTCATCAGATAGAAGTGATGACATGAACAATAAGCAAACAAAGAAGATGTTAAGTATAATTATGCAAAGTTTTTATATAATCGCTGTCATAGTTTTCCAAAACAAGCTTTTCCATGTCAACATAATCTGCTTCGACTCGTTCAGGCGGCATATATAATAGTGGGAAAGGATGTATTACTTAAAAGCCTCTCAAATATATAGGTAAGGTATTTGATGAAAATCTTTCTTATGACTATTGTTACCGTAGGTAGTGTAATAGGTGAATATCCAGCTGTCGGAGTTATGCTCATATGGTGGGTGAACTACAGTCACTGGCGCAACAAATCCAGAAAAATCCATATCGGATATGATGAATATAAGACCCGATTGTGCAAATCTTTAGAAAGAAGACGGCAGTGTGGAAACGGTGGATCCTATGACGGAAAGTCGGTCTATATACAGATAAAAGCCGTGAGATAATACTCTGACGGGAATAGTGGTATCCGGAAAGGCAATGCTTTGATACTGAGCACGACAGGTGAGTCTGTACAAGAAGTGCAAAATGCAGGGCTGAAGTTTCAGGCATAGTGGTAGTATAAATAAGGACTGCTTTAAAAGCTTGAGGTTGCTAAAAGAGTAGTGATTCTATGGCAAGTAAAATTCTTGACCTCGTGGAAAATGCTGCAGCAAAGAAATCGAAGACAGAAAACTTTATCTCAAAGTTTGCAGGGAATATATACCCTATAGTTGTGCAGCTATAGCACTGGCTGTGATTCCGCCCTTTTATATTTCCGGGAACAGGATTTTCATACATGGATTTACAGGGCACTTACATTCTTAGTTGTATCATGTCCTTGCATTTGACATAGGACTCCTTTAAGCTTTTTCAGCGGCATAGGCATCGTCAACAGTGTGTGAGTGCTGATAAAGGAAGCAACATCTTGAACTCTTAGCCGGAGTGCGACTTTTGTGTTTGATAAAACCGGGTACTAACAAAGGAGTTTTTTGAGCGTGGTAAGCCTACATCCCAAACAATGGGCGAAGAAGAATTGTTAGCGAGGCAGCAATGGCGAAGAGTATTCTTCACATCCTATAGCAAATATCTATTAAAAAGGCATATGAAGAACTGAAAACTGAATCGGAGAAAAGTACAAATATTTCCGACAGATTAAGGACTTAAAAGAGATTGCAGGACATGGTATCAGTATAAAAGTTTGACGACAAAGAGGTTCTGTGGTAATGACGCTGACTTCAAACAGTATAGGATTTTGAGTGAAGAATTGGAAGTGCTTTTGTTCAGTGGCTGAGGAAGGCAAAATTTTTAGGATCGATCGTAATATGATCGAATAAAGGAAGATGCAGGTGAAAGCTCGATTGCACTAAAAGAGGTCGGAGTTGAAAAAGTTGTAATGCTTTACAGGCGAGATAAAAGAGGTCGCGGATGAGTGGCAAAATGAGCTGGGAATTGACTATGCATACTCTGAACTTTTTACCGCAGGATAAGGTTGAAAGGTGGAAGAGGAACTTTTGATGACAATAAAATACTGCATTTTGTAGGTGACGGATTTCAAACGATGCTCCGGTTTTGGCAAGAGCCGAGCATAGGTGATTGCAATGGGAGTATAGGGTCTGACGCAGCCATTGAAGCGGCGGATGTGCTATAATGGATGACAAGCTTACAATATAGTAAGGTATCAAACTTGCAAAAAAGAACTATGAGCATTGCAAAGCAAAAATATTATATTTGCTTTGGTGTTAAGTTATTTTCCTATTGTCTTGGCCATATGGTTTTGGTACTCATGGGAAGTGTGGTCTGCTGATGTAGGTGTAACTGTACTTTGTGTGCAATCAATGCTAGGAGAAACCTGCAGACAAAAACATATATATGGAGATTTATGAAAAGATAACAGCTGCATAATAGACCATCTAAAGCTTTCGTGGAGTTTATGTGTCAAGCAAAAGATAATGTCGGTGAAGAGATTAGTTACCACATTTTGGAGGCAAGAATGACCAGCTGAATTTTGAGCCGGTAATAAATATACGAGCGTCATGCTATTGAGCATCTGTCAAACATTTTAAGAAAGCACAAAAGATTACGGAGGAGAGTATTTCTATTTCGACCTATGATGTAGAACAGATTTTACCCAAGCTTTTAGCGGCAATCATGAGTCAAGAGAGATTATACCTTTGCTTAAGGAGATGTTCGAGATAAAGGACTTTTGAAGGAGAGGTTCCTAGGAGTTGCGCAAAGGACTGTGGCAACTCATTCGATAGCAAATTCTGCCTATGGCAAAGATATATTTCAGCCAAGTATCTGGATGAAGGCTGGAAAATATTTGCAGTTAGTTTTGACGTGTATCCTGCAAAAGAGCGATAGAGAAACGACGAAAGGTATGTGAGTATTCTTTGCACACTCTTTCAATAAATACTTAAAGGAAATTTAAAATATACATGACAAATATATTGACATATTTCGGTATTATAATTTCGATCATAAAGAAAATTCCTGAGGAGTTGACAACTTTGCCACTGAAACCTACATTTTGATCAGAGGGATTCCAAATAATCCCTCGATGGATGTCTAGTTTCTGCAGGTAGAAGGCAGATATCACAGGAGGGTAACTCACCTGCAGGCTCTGCTAGGCGTCACTAGGAGCTGTCACTTTAGTAGTTTCAGAGTGAGGTTTCGGCCACTCTTTGTTTTATATAAAAGCATGTGATGGTTTCACGGCAGAGACGCTTACAAAGAGGATGTATCAAAAGAGCAGAGGCTGAGATAGACAGAAAGAAAACTGCCCAGTTGACCGGAAACTTACAGAGGCTGTAGATAGCAGAGCACATGGAGATTTCGTCTGGCACCTGAATTATGCTGCAAAAGAGAGAAAACATGAGAGAGAGATGCAGAATCACTGCTTTAGAGAGAATGCGTTTAGATTCTGTCATGTATATGAAGATGAGGCAAAAGAAGATCAGGTCGGAATTTTGACCCATGCCACAGAACCCTGGCATTTGAAGATGATGACGAGGAAAAGTTCAAGATAGTTACTTCAATCAGAGGAGATTCACTGGAAGGCAGGCTCAGAAGAGAGAGTCACCGATAGGTAAGGCATGACAGGGGAAGAAAAAGCGTGACAGAGTGCTGGTACCTGTAGGTGACGGAGGATATTATGTAAAATAATGTCCATAGAAATAAGCAATGAAGAAGACGAGATAAGATCGTTTTAGAGGAAATATGAAACTTGTAATACAGAGTGAAAATCATGCAAATGTAAAATAGATCGTAAAGTAGGAAGATAAATGAAAGGTCTTTGGTTTTGAGGAGTGTGTAGCGGCAGATGATGATGAAAGAATCGTTGAAAAAGTATTTTAATAAGCTATCAACTTAGAATATTTGAAGATGAAAACGGAAAAACAAACCTTCATTGAAAAGGATGTGGGCAGGTGAGCTCTTTACTTGTATCTACAGTTTACGCTGCTGGCAGATTGCAAAGAGGGAAAACAGACCGAGCTTTATAGGGTGCAGGCTCACCGGATGAGGCAAAGAGACTTTATGAGTATATGGTGGAACTTGATAGTCGTATATTCATACAGAATGCGGAGTATTCGTGGATATATATAGTGAAAATGACGGATCCTTTCACATATAGTATTGGAACTTTAATATGAGAGAACCTTACAAAAATTTTTACTTGTGATGACACGAGATAGTCAGAAAAAGATATTATATCAACTGGGAAGAAAAGTTTTAGTTGTTGGAGATGCCGAAAACGGTGTTGAAGCACTGGAGAAATAGAAAATTTAAATCCGGACCTGTATTTACCGATATCAGAATGCCATATATGGACGGACTGAGTTGACTCAAATTAAATAAAATATAAGATATCCTCTATAAAGTCCATTATCGGGACGATGATTTTGACTATGCAAAAAGCAGCCATTACGATGGGCGTAATAGAGTATGTGCTAAGCCTTGCTTTCCGCTGTTGAGCTACGGAGCATCCTCAGAAAAGTACATAAAGTATGGATGAGAACTTGATAATAGAAAGAGATATTGAAAGACTCAGAAGAGGATACCAAGCCAGTATCCCTATACTCAGGAGCAGTTTTTAAACGGTATTATACGCTGGAAGTATAAGTCGCTGGAGATAGACGTGCTATGTCCCGAATATGATATAGGATTAAACAATGCAGACAGATATATAGTTGTCGTGCTGTTCACAAGATAGATATGGACAGGCAGTATAGTTGATAAAGAACTTATCCATACTCGTAAAGCGTCAACCTCCTGAAAACCTGAAATATAAATTACAGGCGGAGGTCTTTTCCATGTATTCGAAACCAGTATAGTTATATTGACAGGACTTCCCGAGGAAGATGCGTCAAAAACTATATAATGTCCCATACCACAGAGGCGACATGAGATGCAAACAGAGCCATAGTTTGTAAAAACCTTACCGTAGGTCTGGGTATCAGTGTAAGGATAGTACAGGCATCTTCTCACAGGTCATATACTCTTGCAAAGGAGGCCTCGGATACAGAGGTATTGTAGGAAGCGCGAAGTTATTTTATATAAAAAGATATGGAGCCTGTAAAGTCGGATAAGCTGAAGTTTGAAGATATTGAGCAAAGGAATATATCAATATATTAAAGTTCGGAAGTGAGAAAGTATAGCAGAATATGTGGAGATAGCATCAAAGCTAAGGAATCAAGGCTATTCAAGTCAGTATCAGTCCTATATGATAAATGTTATAAATATATATAAGTCTGCGTGCAGGATTACGGACTTGAGCTTTTCAGTACCACAAAGACGGCTACAGATTATATAGATCTTTTGGATAAGATAAAGGATACAGGCGGTTTTCAGAGAGTGGCTGCTGAGCAAGTATAAATATCGCCTATAAGATAAGAGAAAGACGAGCTTTCACATCAAAGAAAGGTACTTGAAGAGGCTAAGGCCTCATATGAAGAGAACTTTTGCGGATATGGAATTGTCGCTTTGAAAAACTTTGTAAAACATTTACATGTCTCCGTTGCCAGGTTTTTCACAAACTTTAAAAAGGATATGGGGATATCCTATGTAAATTTCCTGACCAAATGTCAGATTGCAAAAAGGCTGTGGAGCTTTTAAAGACTACAGATGAAAAGACATATATATAGCGGAAATGGTGGGTTATGCGATCAGAATTATTTCAGCTATGTGTTTAAGAAAAAGTATGGGGTTTCACCTTCAAAGTACAGACAGCAAGGTTAGTATATGGAAAAAGGGAAATTCAGTTTAAAAACTTGAGTATAAAAATTTGAGTATACAAAGCTCTATTTTTCATGTACTTTACAGTTACAGCGATTATAGCCATAGCACTTATAAGCTTTTATAATATTTCAAAGATTTACAAACAGCTTTAAATGCCACCATTATTGAGGAAAAACTCGGTATTGTAGGACAGCTTGGTGAGTCTGTGGATTCATATCTTAGAAATGCCATGAAGGTATCCGATTCCATTTATTATAATGTTATCAAAAATACGGATATATCAAATGATGATATAAAAAAGGGTATGAACCTTATCATGTCAACAATGACAATATGATAGATGATATAGCTTTGATATCCGGAAAGGGCGAGCTTATAGAGTCCATGCTCGTATTACGACTTAAAGATAACAGCAATGTTTTGGAAAAGGATTTTTAAAAAGTATGGCGGAAAGTGAATATATCAACTTTTCCATGCCGCATATCAGAGATCTCTTTTGACAGGAATGAAAGCAGCTATTCATGGGTGATTTCTCTTCAAGAGCGGTGGAGGTGACTGATGAGGGTAAGGGCCACACAGGCACTTCTTCTTATCAACTTAAACTATATGTATTTTGAGGAGATATTTTCAAATGTAAATTTGGGAAACGGAGGTTATGTGTATCTGACCAATGATAGTGGTGATATCATATGGCATCCGAAACAAAATGAGATATATTCGGGACGATTTAAGGAAGATAATAAATATGCCGCCACTTTAAAAAGACGGAATAACAGTTGAAAAATCTTAGCGGGAAAGAATATTACACTCAATGTAAGGACAATAGGATATACAGGTTGGAAGCTTTATGGGAGTGACACCAAGTGCGGCACTTGGCGTAGACGGAATAAAAGTTCAGATTCTTTGTACTCTTCGTTGCCGATCTTTTCTTATTTTTACTGGCTATGATAAATGCCTTTATTTCCGATAAGATATCAAACCTATAAAGAGTCTTGACGGCAGTGTAAGAGAGATTGAGAGCGGAAATCTGGATGTGGAGATAGTACCTAGCGGTTCTTATGAGGTGGAACATCTCGGCAAGTCAATTAAAAATATGCTTGGCAGGATAAAGGTATTGATGTCGGATCTTGTGGATGAGCACAATGCCAAGAGAAAGAGCGAGTTTGATACATTGCAGTCTCAGATAAATCCGCATTTCTTATACAATACTTTGGATATTATCGTTTGGATGATTGAAAACGAGAATTCCGACAAGGCTGTAAATATTGTGACGGCACTTGCAAAGTTTTTCAGGATTTCATTAAGCAAGGGAAAGAATATAATCACTGTAAAAGATGAGGTGGAGCATGTAAGAAACTATCTGATGATACAGAATATGCGTTTCAAAAACAGGTTTGAATACAGTATAGATGTGGATGAGGAAGTGCTTATTCATCGCTAAAGCTTATGCTTCAGCCATTGGTGGAAAATGCGATATCACGGAATGGAGTTTATGGACGGTGACGGTGAGATAGACGTAAAAAAGTATTTAAAAGAGGATGACAGTCTTTATTTTTACGATAACGGACAACGGGACTTGGAATGAGTGAAGATATGGTTGAAACTTTACTGAGTAAAGACTTTTGTTCCAAGCAAAAAGGATCCGGTATCGGTGTAAAAATGTAAATGAAAGAATAAAGCTGTATTTTTGAAGTGAATACGGGTTGAAAGTTGAATCGGAACCCTGATGAAGGTACAAAGATTACAATTCATTTGGCTCGCTGTAGTATATGGAGAGAATGATGAAGACAGATAAAAATATATATGGATAATATGGTTTGTATCAATTATCTTACTCTTTGTAATTTCGCAGACAAATTTGATATTAAAAAGAAGAAACACCGAGAGTTTATCAGGTATCTTTGATACTTGACGGTGAGGATGAAAGCAAATACGCTAATCTTAAAAAAAGGGTGTGGATGATGCCGCAAAGAAATACAATATAGATATAAACCTGATTACATTAAATAATATAAATCAGAAGACGCTTATAGAGTCCGAGGAGGAAAACGGTGCCGACGGTATTATTGTGCTGGCAAAAAAATGATTTAAAAAAATCAATCTATAAAGTCACCGGTGGTTGTATTAAAGTCAAAGGATACGGATGTATTTGATACGACTAAGATAGGAAGTGCAAATCCAAGTATAAATATCTCAAAGAGGACTATAAATATTGACTATACAGATATGATTGAAAGGCTTTATACGGCATTTGAAGAAAAGTATGACGGAAGTTCACCGGTTTATGTATTTGTAAATGATTTGAATCTTGCAGGTGTGTCAAAGGAAACAGATTTCTTGAAATCAAAACAATCTTCTAATATAATTCTTGTAGAGGGAGATGAAAAAGGAGTTTCGGACGGCAATAGAAGATTTGTGCACAGTAAGAAAAAGCGCTTTTATATTCTCACTTGATAAGAAAAGCACTGAGAATATATGTAAGATACTTGGAGGCAGCAGCGTTTATAAGGAACATATACACGGGTTTTATTGCATAGGAGCCACTACATTCTTTTTAAATAAATTAAGTGAGGGCAGTATAGATGCGATAGCTACTCTAAATGAGTATGACGAGGGATATTCGGCAGTGGAAATGCTTATGGCGGACTTAAAAAAAGACGAACTATATGACAAATATCGATATGGAAAATATGCTTGTGGATAAGGAAAGTCTGGAAAATGAGGATATAATAAAACAGCTGTTCCCGATTGACTAGCACTGTGGGAGGAAGATGAAAAAACATGGTTTTATAATAAGCATGGCGATTTTGGTAATTGTTCTTGTCGTCGGCTGTATATCTATGATGAGCAGGGTTGCATCGCCTAAGAAAAATGTCATCAAGATAGGTCTTTGTCTGTATAGATTTGACGATACATTTATTTCAAATGTCAGACAGGAAATTGAAGAGTATGTAAAGGAATATGAGAAAGAACATGATATCAAGATAAATCTTGAGGTGGTGGATGCCAGAGACAATCAAAATACTCAAAATCATCAGGTGGATAGATTTGTATCTCTTGACTATGATGTACTTCTTATAAATGTCGTTGACAGATTTGCCGCTTCAAATATGATTGAAACGGCGGTCGGCGCAAAAAAATACCGATAGTATTCTTTTAACAGAAAACCGGTGGATGATGACTTAAACAGAGCGGACAATATTTATTATGTAGGTGCAGGACCGAAGTCCGCAGGAATCGAGCAGGCCAAGATAATAATAAATGCCTACAATGAAAATCCTCACAGCATAGATATAGACGGTGACGGTGTGATAAATTATGTGCTTTTAGAGGGTGAACCGAGTCATCAGGATTCTCTTGTAAGGACAGAATGGGTTATAAAAACTTTGCAGGAGAACAATATTCCGATAAATAAGCTAAACGGTGCTATCGGAAACTGGGAGAGAGCACAGGGTCTGCGCTTATGGAAGAGTGGCTTTATAATTACGACAATATAGACCTTGTCATATCAAATAATGATGATATGGGACCCGGTGCTATAGATGCGATTGAAAGAAACAATAATATAAAAAGGTATAAAGGTTGTCGGTATAGACGGAACAAAGGAGGCTCTTGAAGCAACTCAATGAAGGTAAGCTTTTGGGTACTATAGAAAGTGATAAAAAGGAATATGCCAAGGCGGTAGTGGAAATAGCGATGCACAGCATAGGGAAAATCAGATTTGCCTGATGATGTAAAATGCCAAAATTAATGGAGAACAGAACCTATGATGTTAGGCAGATTCCCAGGGTAAAATAAATTTTTGTATAAAAATTCACATTTATTCCATATATAAATTGTATATGAAACATTGAAAAGAGCATTGACTTTTATGCTCTTTTTATTATGATAAAAGTCTAAAGATTAGAACACCTTTTCTAACAGGTGTTATGGGGACCTTTCTTTAAATAATTCTATAGGAGTTTTATGAGGCATATTATAGCGGTGATTGATACGGATATACGCTTTTGCCTTTAAAATTATCTGATTTTCTTTCTAAGGAGGATAGGATTCTTTCAAAGCGGTCGCTTATACTTCATTCCAAATGTACAGTAATGAAAGCTCTTCTATGGAGACAGTGGCATTTATCACGGATATTGACAATGTGGATGAATGCATAGATACGGGACTTCCGGTCGTTCTCCCTGTCAGATGATGCGATGGTAGAGTCTAACATACCGGTTCTTCAGAACTTTTCTGTTCAATATTCAAATTTTGCGGTGTACATATAATAGTTGATGAACTGCTGGGATTTTTCGCAATAATTTCTTTCGGACTTACGGCAGGGTAATAAAAATACAAAAGTCTACGGTGTTTATTCTCCGATAAACAGATGTGGCAGAACAAGTCTTTCGGTGGCATTTCATTCTTACTCTGTTCACAGGAAAACAGTTCTTTGCTTATTTCTTTGATGAATATGATTCATTGTTCTCGTTTTGAGAAAAAGAAAACAGTAGAGACCTGTCTGATGTTTTCTATGGTTATAAAACCGGAGATTTAAACTTTTGCAAACTGGGAGAATGTATCAGCAGAGTTGAGGATTTGAATATTGTTCTACCCTGCAAGGTACAATGAAGACTTGTTTTATTTATCCGATAATGAGCTTACAAAATTTATGAATGATATTCTTTCGGCAAATCTGTTTGAAGTTATTGTAATCGACTTTGGAAGTATAGGGCCGCAGATCCATGCAGATTTTGGATATGTGTGAAAAAGATATTCTGCCCGGTGATTGGAGAGAATAACAGTGTGGAGATGACAAAGATAAAAATGAATTTAAATCACTTCTGGGCGAAACGGATATGCTGGAGATCATTCACAAAATATATGAGATGAGATTGCTGAAGGAGGATATTTCCGCAGATATATTTAATTTTACAAGATTAAAGTGGCGTGAATATTTTTCACAGGTTTCAAAAGACAGCTGAGGGCCTATGATTTATTATATAGTGGGCAGTATGTTATTTGCTGCGGCAATGACGGATATACTTTGGAAGAAGGTTCCGAATATTATTATTTTAGGATATTTTCTTATAGGAGTATATATTACATGTAGAGTTTGTATTCAGAGTTTTTATTTCAATTATATTATTTTCAATTCTTTACAGGCTTTAGATTTTTGGAGCCGGAGATATAAAGTTGTTTTCTTTGGTTATAGGATTTTTAGGTACATATGACGGGGTGAATGTGACTGTTATAGCATTGGTGCTGGCAGGAGCGGGCGCATTACTTTATATGATTTTTCACTAATCAGTTAGCAATCAGGATTACAATGCTTATAAACTATTGTACGAGAGTGCTTTGTGCCGGAAGAATTGAAAAATATTATGAATACAGAAAAAGTGACAAGCATTTGATACCTGTTTCTCCATATTTTTTTGGCAGGCTTTTATATTATGGAGGTGCTTTTTGTTAAACAGAAAAATAACAGATGATGAGATTTTTAGAATACAGGTGGTTAAACGTGAAGATGAGAGCGCAAAATCAGGGTGAAAAGTATTTATGAGCAGCTGAAAAGAGAAATAAGAGATGAGCTCTCGGATCTTAGAAATATAGAAGATGAAGAATTATATGAAATAATAGATCGTGAAATAGTACATAAGGAACATTCTTTTTATATTCCTCTTGAAGAAAAAAATAAATATAAGAAATTTCTTTTGATTCGTTCAGAAGGCTGGATATACTGCAGGAGTTATTGATTCCAAAGACATTACAGAGATAATGGTAAACGGAAAAGATGATATATTTGTGGAAAAATGTGGAAAAGTCATGAAATGGGATAAGAGCTTTGTGAGTAATGAGGTTTTGGAAGATATGATTCAGCAGATCGTAAGTAAGGTGAACAGAGTTGTAAATGTGTCTTCACCTATTGCAGATGCCAGACTTCAGACGGTTCAAGAGTACATATTGTATTGCCGCCAATATCTCTTGACGGTCCGATTATTACAATCAGAAAGTTTCCGAAGTTATCAGCATGGAGAGAATGATATCATACGGAACAATATCTGAAGAATGTGCAAAATTTTTGGAGATGCTGGTTTGCTCAGGATATAATATTTTTATTTCAGGAGGCACAAACTCGGGAAAAACCACTTTTTAAATGCACTCTCAAAGCTATATACCTAAGGGGAAAGAGTTATTACAATAGAGGATTCTGCGGAATTACAGCTGATGCATATAAAAAAATATAGTAAGGCTTGAGACAAAAAAATGCGACTTTAAGCGGTGACGGAAGTATCGGCATAGGAGATCTTATATAGGGCATCACTTAGAATGAATCCCGACAGGATAATAGTCGAGAAGTCAGAGGAAGAGAAGCGCTTGATATGTTGCAGGCTATGAATACCGGACATGACGGTTCGCTCAGTACAGGACATGGTAACAGTGCAAAGGATATGCCTCAAGACTTGAAACAATGAGTGCTAAGCGGTGCGATCTGCCGCTGGCCGCTATCAGATCGCAGATAGCAAGTGCATTGGATATTTTGATACATCTTGGAAGACTCAGAGAGGGAGAAAGAAGAATGCTTGAGATTTTGGAGGTTTTGCCCTCATGAAAATGGGGAGATTGGGCTTAATAAGCTCTATGAGTTCGATATGGAAGAAAAGGTACATAAAAAGTCGGAGAACTTAAAAACAAACAAAAATTGTTCGCAGCAGGCTATAGACTATAACAGCTACAGATTTAGTGTTTTCGGAGTGGATAAAATACAGCTTTTTAGCCGTATCGGCAGCAGCCATAGGTTCTTATGTATTCTATAAAAAGTATAATCATATTTTTCTGTCTTTTTCCATTCTGTTTTTTTATACCCCAAATTTAAAAAAAGAAAAGAATTGATTGCAGCAAAAAAACGCAGACTTGTAGTTGAGTTTAGGAAGCGATAATGATACTTTCATCACTTTTGAATGCCGGATATTCATTGGAAAACCTGCAAAAGAAGCTCTGGTGGAGTTAAGACTTTTATATACTAAAAGATAATCTGATAATAAAAGAATTTGAATATATAAATCAGCTTATTTACATGAATATCAGTGTTGAAAGGGCATTTGACGATCTGGCTTACAGAAGTCACAGCGAAGATATAAGAAGCTTTTGCAAAGGTTTCTAAGGATTGCAAAAAGAAGCGGAGGTGAACTTGAAAAACATTATCGCTCATACGGTCGGTGTTATAGGTGATAAGGTGAGAATAAAGGAAGAGATAATAACCATGACGACTGCAAAAGAGGTTTGAACAGACCGTTATGAATATATTTCCGCTTTTTATAGTTTTTATATATTGATATAAGCTCACCGGGGTTTTTTTCAATATTATGTATACAACCGTTATCGGAAGAGCCTGTATGAGTATAGGACTTATAGTCTATCTGTTTGCTATTTATATCTCGAAGAGACTTTTAAATATAGAGGTATAGCATATGAAAAGTATTTGAGAGTAATCTTTTTAAATAATTTAAAGAGTTGGTTGATTGTAATAACAGGTTTTGTGATTTTTGGTATCTGCAATTTTTTTAAAGGTAAATACGGTAGAAAAATAATTACATAAACAGACCGGTGTGGATGAATATGATACTGAGATGGAAATAGAGGTTGAAGGTCTACTTGATAAGCCGCAAAGAATAGAGATACCTGTAACAAAGAGAACTTATTCAAAAGATGAGGCAAAGGAGGCTATAAAAAAAAGGTCTGAAGAGATACTTTTTAACACTTCCGGGTGAAAAACTCTTCACTGCAAAATATAACCACAGATTTGAATTTGACAAATGAAATAAGCGATTTGGGACTCAGTGTAAGATGGGATTTTCGGTGAGAGCGAACTTATAGACATTTTGGGAAATGTACATAATGAAAATCTCAAAGAAAACAGAAATATTGATATAGAGGTGAGCTTTAAGTTATGAAACTTACGAGGAAAGCTATATTATTCCCTATAACAGTATGTCCGAAAAATATTGTCGGATGACGAAAGGCTTTTTGAAGGGACTGATTGATAAAAATAGCAAATGTCGATAAGGAATCAGCACAAAAAGACGGTTATACTCTGCCGGATACTTATGAAGGAAAAAGGCTTATATACCACTACGGCGAAGCGTTTAACTTTAATATTATCCCTATAATGGGAAACAGTTATAGCGATACTTTTTATATTTGCAGGATAAGGAAAAAGAAAGGCGTAGCACAGAAAAGAGAAAAAGGGAGCTTATGAAAGGATTATCCGGATATAGTTTCAAAACTGATAGTATTTATAGGTGCGGACTTTCTGTCAGACAGTCATGGGAAAGCATAGTTATAGATTATGAGAATGAATGTAAAGAGAACAATGAAAGAAGATATGCCTATGAGGAAATGGTAAAAGGCTCTGGCAAAACTGAAAACCGGAATATATGAGAATACGGTATACAAGGATTTCGGCAGGAGCTGTGGCTCTTAGGCAATATATGAAGCTGGCATCACTTTTTAGAACAAAACAGAAGGAACGGATTCTGCAAAATCTGCACAGTCTCCCTAAGTATGGAGTCACAAAGTGCATGGGACGAGAGGATAAATTTGGCAAGAAGAGAAGGCGAGGAGTTAAATACAAAGCTGCTTTTTACCGCTTTTTTTATGATGTTACTTATAGTGATGATGATAATAATTGTACCTGCATTGTTGATATTTTTATTGATTTGATAAAAGCAATGTGAATTTTTATAAAAATAGAGAGGAGTAAGTATGTTGGAGTTTTGGAAAGATTTTATGGAAAATGAAGACGGTGTCGGTGTAGTGGAGATCGTTTTGGTTTTTTAGTTGTTTTGATAGGGTCTGGTACTTATATTTAAAAGGAAATATCAGTAAGCTTATGAATAATATCTTTCAAGGAAATCAATAAGAAATCAAAAAGAGGTATATAATTGAGAAAAAGCGGTTCCGTTACTGTCTTTATATGTCTGATATTTGTCTGTATCAGTGCTTTAATATGTGGACTTTTGGAGTCTGCAAGGACATCGGGAGCAAAGATTTTATTTACAGGTGGCGGAGACTCTGCAATTGATTCGGTCTTTAGCAGATATCATAGAAAGCTTTGGGAGAATTACAGGATATTCGGTCTGGAAAGTTACAGTGATGAGAATATAAAAGATATGATGCTTTTTATATGGATCCTTATATAAAAAAACAGCGGAATGTACAGGATTCAAAATCCGCAGGTGAATTTAAATAAGAAAATATATTTAAATGACAATGGTGGAATGTATCTTGAGCAGGAGATTATTGATTATATGGGCCTTGGAACTTTTGAATCTATATTTGACAGTTCTCCTGATAAGCTTTTGGAAAGATATAGAAGATGCCAAGAGTATGGAAAAGGTTACTTCCGATTATGGTCTCAGTTCAAGGGAAGCAATTGAAGTTGAAAAGGTTTTTAAAAAGGCTTTTCTGAAAATATTTTCGAGCAGGAGAAAATAAGATCCGAAATGAAATCCTCACTTGAGGCAAGAAATCTCACAGAGATAAAAAGCTTTTGTAAGAATCTGAAAAAGGTATTAAAAAGTTCCGGATCTTATAAAAAAAGTATGAAAAGAAAGCTGATAAATTGTCGGTGAAAAATCGAGAGATAAAAGAAAAATGCCGAAAGTATTTCAAAAACTCTCAGAAAACAATAAGGCGTATATCGAAGGAGAGACGGCAAGGTTTAAAGACTACGCAGATAAGGACGGAGAAAGAAGACTTGAGGTGGCAGCACTTGGTGGACTTTCTGAAAGTATGGTAGGGGAGATCGAGCATCTGGAAGCCGATATTGAAAATCCTGCAGGAAAGAATAGCGGAAGCATCAGATGATGAAGAAGATGAACATGGAAATGAGATAAGCGAAGGTTGGGATAATGTGAGTGATGATATAAATTCACTTACAGAGATGAGAATGAACTTTAGACATGGAATATCTGATGAAGTTAAAGAAGATCAGCTAAAGCAACTAAAAGAACTGATTTCCGACGGTATATTCTCTCTCGTGATTCCTGAAAACAGAGAGGTTTCAAATAAAAGTATAAACAGACTCTGCTCTTCCTTCAAATGCCGTCACAGGAGGATATACAGGCAGAAATCTTGCAGAAAGACTTTTTATAAAATGAGTATATCGGAACATATTTTTGCCGACTTTTACAGATGATATAAAGACTCCGCTTTCATATGAGCTTGAGTATATATTAAACGGAAAAGACTCGGACAGGGAAAATCTTGAAAACACGGTGGCAGCTCTTCTTGCAATAAGAGAGGGATTAAACTATATGCATATCATATCCGATGCCGATAAGATGCAAAGAGCCGGAGAGCTTTGCAGAGGTAATCAGCGGTGTGATATGTCTGCTCGAAATAACATTTCTTGTCAAGTTTTTGATAATAGCGGTATGGGCTTTGGTGGAATCGGCTATAGATATCAAATGTCTTTTATCAGGGGCAAGGTGCCTATAATAAAGACGAAGGACGATTGGAAGGCGGATCTTGACACGATATTTGAAGTTTTTGGAAAACAGGGCTTTGGGCAATAAGGATTCCGAACGTGGTATCAACTATGAGGGATATTTGAAAATGCTTTTATATAGAAGATCCTGTAAAAAGAAATTTCAGAATGATGGATATAATGCAGCTTGATATAGGTGTGAGCCAAAAACGACTTTTTAATGAAGGATATGATATACGGTATTGATGCAAATATAAGCTGTGGAGCAAGAAGAGTATTCAGTGAGATATCGTATTTTTCCAAAGAGTTTTGCAGGTCTTATATCAGGCTATGAGATGCAGGTTAAAGTGAGAAAATATATTGAAGGGAGGTTTTGTATGTCCTCTTATAATGAAAAATTTTAAAAATAAAAAAATGAAAGCTCTCCAAGCATGCAGGATAAGAGGGCGCACAAAGCCTCTCTCAGTGTAGAGGCAGCCATGTGCTTTTAGCCTGTTTATTATAGCTATGGCGGTACTTATAATGCCTTTTGATATGATGAACACCAATAGAAAAATCAGAGGAATTGCAGAAGCTGTATGTAAGGATTCCTGCCAGTATGCATATACATATTACAGGATTTACAGGTAATGCAAGGGAAGAAGAAAGATGAAAATTATGATCATGAAGCTATGGAAAATGTAAAGGAGTATTTGCAGGTGGAGCAATAGGAAGCTTTTGTGGTTGCAAAAATAAATACTGAGGTGAAAGATAAGAATATAAGTAATATTCACGGACTTTTATCAACCTGTATGTCCGACGGTGAGACCATATGTATAAGAATAGATTATAAGTATTCACTGCCGATAGGGATATTTAAAAAAATACAATCAATCAGACTGTGGTAGCTTCAAGAAGAGCGTGGATAGGGGCAGATGGCGGGAAAGATCCGGAAGTTCGGATGATGAAGAATATGTTTATATAGGCAGGAACTCGACCAGGTATCATTTAGATCCAAGATGCCACTATCTTTATAATGATTTGCGCTGTATCTTTGTCTGAAATAGCAGGTATAAGAAATGATAACGGAGCGAGGTATCAGCCATGTGAAAGATGTGGAAACAGAGCAGGAACAAGCGTTTATATAATGCCTTCAGGCACGAGATATCACAGTGATCCCTGATTGCAGTGCAATCATAGCTTATGTACAAAGAGTAAAGCTCTCGGATGTGGAACATTTGGGAGTATGTTCTACTGTGGAGGTAGACATTGAGTATTGAACTTGTGGAAAAGATGATTTTAATAATATTTTTTTGCTGATTTTTACATTTCAGGATATCAGAAAAAAAGAGATATACACTTTCGGTGTGGTTTTATTTTATATAATGATTATAGATATTCAGATATATAAGTTTATTATCGGTAACAGCATAGATATTAAGAATACAGTACTTGGAATACTCAGCGGTTTTTTATTATTGCCGCTTTCAAAGTTTAATATCTTGGGAGAGGGAGATGCACTTGTATTTATAGGTTGCGGAGCGATACTGGGGCTTAAAGGGAAATATACTTTTATTTTTTTGTATCGGTTTTTATAGTTTCAATATATGCTCTTTTATGAGCCTATATTACATGATAAAAAGCGTAGAATAAAAAGGAGTCAGAGTGGCAATGCTTCCTTTTATAACTATGGCAAATTGCATTATATGGTTATGTGTATGAAGAAGAGTTTGAGAGCAAGTTTTACAGTGGAGATAACTTATATTATATTTTTTTATATTTATGGGTATCGCTTTTATAATAGGATACAGCATAGATAAACATACTGAAACGGTTGACAGTGTCGAGATGCATTTACTGCTTGAGAGATTGGCACATGATGAGAAAAAAATATGGGATATGATACGGAAAGGTTAAAAGTCTTTAGTTGAGTTAAAGGGCAATAAAGCTGTAAAAATAAAGGAACATAAATTTTTCCATCGAAGGGGAGCAGGGAAATCAGAGTATCAGAGTGGCTGTCTATGATCCCTGAGGGCTATATAAGAGCGACTACAGCATTGGAGGGATATGAAAGACTTAAAGGTCAGTTATCAGAGGAATCTGAAGAGTAACCAGCTTATATTTGAGCCGGAGGAAAAATATTTGCTTTGAGTTAAAAAGCAAATATGCCTTTTGAACTGGGTATGATAGAGCATAACAATATCAAAAATTTCTGAAGCCTTTTTATAAAAAGGATGAACTCTAAAATGGAGATTTGTTATGATATAAGCTCATTACAGCCGGTATCAAGAATTTTTTTGAAGTAAAAACATTGAATGTGGAAGAAATAAAATCGTTTATTATCGAAATAATAGCAGCAACAAAAATCATTGGAAGAATTTTTTGCTTGAAGCATCATCAATAGTACTGGATCCCGAATATTTTTTTCCGATTTGGACCTTAAAAGATTCTCATTTTTATATATTCCAAGAAATGAAGATAATAAGGAAGAGATGAGATTATTATTGGAAAATATTTTAAATAATATCAACAAAGAAGATAAAGAATGCTTTGATAACGGTATACGGGATACTGAAGGAATGCCAAAAAAGAGATTTCACTATAAATGATTTAGAAGGAATTTTGGACTGTAATTTAAAGAAGGCGGATAAGGAGCAGGTTGTTTATGAAGAGATAATTCTGAGAATGTTGACGAAAAAGAGAAATAAAACTAAATTCAATATTTTTCGGTGGTGTTTTTTAAAAATAAAAAAAGTGAAAGCTCAGGATGAGGAATCGGAGTTTCTGAAAAGGTATTTGAGGGTTATGAGTCAAATGTGAATGCCGCATATATAAACGAGGATAAGACTTTATTTACAGTACCTGATGAAGAAATAGGAAGTACCGTACTGCTCACGGATATAAAGATAAAAAGTTCGGGAAGATTTTTAAGAACGGTAAACGGAAGGAAGACATTGAACTCTCATACTTACCCTTTATTATAGGAAAGCAGGAAAGAGTATGTGATTATGTTCTTAATATTGACGGAGTGAGCAGAATGCATTTAAAATTCTTTTGAGAAAGATAATGAAATTTATGCAAGAGATTTAAACTCAAGAAACGGAACTTATATAAACGGCAGAAAGCTTGAGAACGAGGAGAATATAAGGCTGTATAACGGTGATTCCGTCAATATCTGCGGTATAAGTTATATACTCGAGATATAATTGTTCTTGATAGTTTTCGTATCTATGTTATACTTTTATAAAATCATTAAGAAAGTTTTTATGGCTTTTTATTTGTAAAGGGAATAATATTGTAAAAAGGCCGTATAGTGATGATTAGGAGAAGAAAGTGAAGGACAAGATACGAATAGTGCTGTGCTGTATATTTTTAACAATAGCGGTATATGCAGGATATAATATTATAAAGATACAAAGTGAATATAAAAAGGTGTGGATACTTATAAGGAAATAGATAAGTATACCATAGAGCAGACGGTGGCACAGTCAAGTGATAATACGGAAGAGACTGTAGAGGAAACCGAAGAAGAAAAGCCATATCCGAAGGTTGATTTTGCAGGATTAAGGGCTGTAAACGGTGATGTTATAGGGTGGATTTATGTACCTGATACGGAAATAAATTATCCGATAGTACATACAACAGATAATGAATATTATCTGGATCATATGGTGGACAGAACAGAGAATCCGGCAGGTGCTATATTTTTAGACACAAGAAACCCAAGTGATTTGAGTGATCTGCACAGCATAATATACGGACATCATATGAAAAACGGAAGTATGTTTGCGGCACTCAAGGGCTATAAAAAGCAGGATTTCTTTGATGAACATAAGAACGGATATTTGATAACTGAAGATGCGGTATATAGAATCGATTTCTTTGCCGGACATGTGGCAAATGTGGAAGAGAACGCATGGCAGCTTGATTTTAGTGACGGTACGGAATTTGATAACTGGATAAAGTCATTAAAAGAAGTATCTGCATTTAAATCAGATGTGAATCCGGAATATGGTGATAAGGTCTTTACCCTGTCAACCTGTAGTTATGAGTTTGATGATGCAAGATTTGTACTGAGCGGTAAGCTTACAAAAATTGAATAGCTTAAAAATCAATATAAAGGGTTAAGAGCATAAACTGTTCTTGACCCTTTTTTAAAAAGGTGGTAGTATAAATTAAATTCCTACTAATAAAGTAGGGATAAAGGGATAGAATGAAAAGAGGACTTTATGGATATATTAAATGAAGTAAAAAGATACATGAAACTTTAGTGGAGCTTTAGAAGAGATTTCCATCTGCATCCGGAACTCAGCATGAAGGAGTATCGTACAGCTACGAGAATAGAAGAAGAGCTTGATAAGCTGGGTATAGAGCATTACAGAAGTGCCGAAACAGGAGTAATAGGACTTATTAAAGGAACAGGAAAGTCGGAGCCTGCAAAGAATACGGGAGCAGATGAGTCTGAGAGCAATATAGGACATCAGGGAAGTACCAGAGAAGGCAAGGACAGAGTTGTGGCACTCAGAGCCGATATAGATGCGCTTCCTATACTTGAAAGAGATGACAGAGCGTATTGCTCAAAAACAGAAGGTGTTATGCATGCCTGCGGTCATGACGTTCACAATGCATCTTTACTGGGTGCGGCTATAATACTTGCGAATAACAGAGAAAAGTTTGCAGGAACGGTAAAACTTATCTTCCAGCCGGGTGAAGAAATAGGTGCAGGTGCGCAGGCTATGATTGCAAACGGTGAAGTAAAGGGAGTGGAAAGAATTTTCGGACTACATGTGGCACCTGATTTAAGATGTGGAGAGGTCGGAGTGACTACAGGTATAAACAATGCATCTGTGGACCATTTCAGAATAGAAATAGAGGGAAAGGCTACTCATGTATCAACTCCTCAGATGGGTATAGATGCACTTTACATAGCCGCACAGACTGTTGTGGCATTACAGGCTTTGGTTACAAGGACTACATCACCGATAGACCCTGTGGTTATAGGTGTGGGAATATTAAACTCCGGAACATCTTACAATATAGTGTCAGGCAGCGGAGTTATAGAAGGTACAACAAGAACCACCTCCGCAAAGACCAGGCAGGAAGTAAGAGATAAGGTGCAGGAGACTGCTGAAAATATTGCAAAGATTTACGGTGGAAGCGCAAAGGTTATCTGGACAGATTATACGTCGGCACTTATAAATGATGAGAGGGTTTCAGAAGAGGTTAGAGGCATTGTAAAGGATATTTTCGGAGAAAAGGCGGCAAAGGTAAGACCTATATCTTTAGGCGGTGATAATTTTGCGGAATTCATTATGGAAATTCCGGGGGCATATGCTTATCTTGGAACTTCAAATGAGAGCATTCCAAACAGTTTGATTCAGATTCATAATGAAGGTTTTGATGTAGATGAGAACGCTTTGGACATAGGAGCAACACTTTATGCGGAGTATGCACTAAGGTGGTTAAATGATAAATTTTAAAACGAAGATGTGCTTATTTAGGGCATTTTTTTAAACTTTTTTTAACAGCGATATTATATTATTATTAAAGATTACTTACAAATAGATAACTTCTGTAATAAATCGTTGACATTTAGTTACTCACTTACTATAATTCAAAAAAATTAACTTTTGTATTAAAAAGGAGAGACTTTATGCCAAGAATAACATCGCTTTTTAAAGTCCATTTGTGGAAGATTATGGCAATACCTATGAGACTCACAAAGAAGATGTACAGACAGATGGCTCTGCTCACAATAGGTGGTGCAGTGATCAGTGTCGTTGCATTTTTCAAGCAATGGATTTGCGGGAAGCGGAAAAAAATGCTGTCAGAGCTAATGTCATAAATTCCGGAGAAGGTGAAACCTTTGAGGATGATATGGAAGACGAGACAGACGAGATTTTGGATAACGCCGGATTAGATAATACAACTGTTGATGAGGATATTGCAAATTTGCCCCGAATAGAGCAAAAGGAGACCGGAAATGAAAAAATGGAGAGACTTCTTGAGGAACGTAGGGTAGCACTTGGATTATCTTCACTTACAGTAGAGGATTATAATAATCTGCTAAGGATTGTTGAAGCTGAGGTAGGTGACAATGATGTCTATGGTAGAACGATAGTAGCCAATGTGGTTTTAAACAGGGTTCGTTCAAGCCATTTTGAAAATACTATAACAGAAGTTATATTCAGCAAGGGACAGTTTTCACCTATAAGGGATAAGAGATTTTTTAAAGTTAAGGTGAGCGAAGCCACTATCAAAGGTGTAAATAATGCACTGATGGGAGAGGACTATTCAAGAGGCGCACTTTACTTTATGGACAGAGCTTATTCTTCAAGCCATGCGGTAGGATGGTTTGATTCATCTTTAACTTATTTGTTTTCTTATGGAGGTCACGAATATTTTAAATAAATTATAGTTGAGTAGGTATGTTTATGGGATTTGAGTTTTTACAGTCCCCGGTGGCAATAAAAGAGTTGTACGGGGATTGTAAAATTAAGCCTATATGCTGCTGTTTGAGCTTTAGATGTTAAACAATTTTTTCTCTGAAAAAATCAAAAAAATGCTTGACATTGCAATGCCGCTCATATATAATGCTGTATGTGTCTGAGAGAGACATGTAAATAATCATCGGGGTGTGGCTCAGTTTGGCTAGAGTACCTGGTTTGGGACCAGGGGGTCGCAGGTTCGAATCCTGTCACCCCGATATGTTTTCTAAAAACATAATATATGAGTCTGTAGCTCAGCTGGATAGAGCATCGGCCTTCTAAGCCGAGGGTCAGGGGTTCGAATCCCTTCAGGCTCACTGATATGCAGGTGTGGTTCAATGGTAGAACATCAGCCTTCCAAGCTGAATACGTGGGTTCGATTCCCATCACCTGCTTTTTATCATAATATATGATATATTATGGTGGGTATAGCGCAGTTGGTTAGCGCGCCAGATTGTGGCTCTGGAGGCCGTGGGTTCGAATCCCATTACCCACCCTTTAATGGGTCATCGCCAAGCGGTAAGGCACAGGACTTTGACTCCTGCATTCGCTGGTTCAAATCCAGCTGGCCCAGTTATATGGAATTGTTACGTAACACCCTGAGGGGTGTTATTTTTTTAGAATAAGCGGTTATGCTTTGGGAGGTGCTTATGGACATTATGCCGATTTTTGCAGGTATTGTAGGACTTGTTATAGTAGTGGCGGTTGCGGTATCGGCCGGTACGATGGGGGCTGTATTCGGTGTTATAGCGGAAGAAGATGAAGACGATGAGTTTTTAAAAAGTGGGGCAGAGATAAAAATCTCTGCTCTTTTTGATTTCCTTAACTAAAATGTTATGGCAAGTATAGAAAATATATATGCATAAAATAAAGAATAGTTAACAGTAAAGTTGAAAAAGTTTTTATTTTTAAAGTATTATGATAAGAAAAATCTTTTAAAAATAAGGAAAGATGGAATATGAAAGCAAATATAACATTGATAAACGGTGACGGTATCGGACCTGAGATAGTAAGAGAAGCAAAAAGTTTTGGAGGCTGTCTCACAAAAATATAATCATGAATTTATATATACAGATATAGATATGGGAGGATGTTCCATAGATAAATATGGAGTGCCTTTGACAGACGAAGCAATAGAGATTGCAAAGAGCGCTGATGCGGTACTTTTGGGAGCAGTCGGCGGCAATGTAGGAAATTCGAAATGGTATGATGTTGCACCTAATCTAAGACCTGAGGCCGGACTTTTAAAAATAAGAAAAGAGCTTGGACTTTTTGCAAACTTAAGACCGGCACTTTTATATAAGGAACTTGCCGATGCCTGTCCTTTAAAAACGGAGATAAGCAAAGCAGGTTTTGATATGGTAATAGTCAGAGAGCTTACAGGAGGACTATACTTCGGTGAGAGATATACAAAAGAGACAGACGGTGTAAGAACTGCGGTGGACACTCTTGTTTACAATGAAAAATGAGATCAGAAGAGTGGCTAAGGTTGCCTTTGATATCGCTTCAAAAAGAAGAAAGAAAGTGATCAGTGTAGACAAGGCAAATGTACTTGACAGCTCAAGGCTTTGGAGAAATGTGGTCGAAGAGGTGGCAAAGGATTATAAGGACATTACTCTAGAACATATGCTTGTAGATAATGCGGCTATGCAGCTTGTAATGAATCCAGGGGCAGTTTGATGTAGTGCTTACAGAAAATATGTTTGGTGATATTTTATCGGATGAAGCAAGTATGATCACAGGCTCCATAGGAATGCTTTCCAAGCGCAAGCTTAAATGAGAGTAAGCTTGGACTTTATGAACCGAGTCACGGTTCGGCACCCGATATTGCAGGAAAGAATATTGCAAATCCTATAGCAACCGTACTTTCAGCGGCAATGCTTTTTAAGGTATTCACTTGGTCTTGATAAAGGAAGCCGGTGATATTGAAAAATGCTGTTGAGAAGGTTTTTAAAGGACGGATTCAGAACCGTAGACATTTATACTGAAGGAATGAATAAAGCTTAGTACCTCTCAAATGGGTGACAAGATAGTTGAATATATAAAATGATTTCACAAAAGCAGATTGTGATAGGAAGAGGAAATATGGAAAATTTACGCTCAATAATATGAAGTCGGGTATGCAGCAGGCACCGAGCAGATCGCTTTTTAAATGCTGTAGGTATGACACCTGAGGAAATGAGAAAACCTATAATAGGTATTGTAAGTTCATTTAATGAGATAGTACCGGGACATATAAACTTAGATAAAATATCAGATGCCGTAAAGCTCGGCGTAGCGGAAGCCGGAGGAACACCTGTTGTATTCCCTGCGATTGCGGTATGTGACGGTATAGCAATGGGACATATAGGAATGAAGTATTCACTTTGTTCAAGAGATTTGATAGCCGACTCTACAGAGACGGTAGCAATGGCACATCAGTTTGATGCGCTTGTAATGATCCCGAACTGTGACAAGACAGTACCGGGAATGCTGATGGCGGCGGCCAGACTCAATATACCTACAGTATTTGTATCGGGCGGTCCTATGCTTTCAGGAAGAGTTAAGGGAAAGAACACATCACTTTCAAGTATGTTTGAAGCGGTTGGAGCATATGCGGCAGGTAAAATAAGTGAAGACGATGTAATGGAATTTGAGAATAAGACCTGTCCTACATGCGGTTCATGTTCAGGTATGTACACGGCAAATTCAATGAACTGCCTTACAGAGGTTCTGGGAATGGGACTTAGAGGAAACGGTACAATACCTGCGGTATATTCGGAGAGAATCCGTCTTGCAAAAAGAGCGGGATATGCCGTAATGGAAATGTTAAAGAGAGATATCCGCCCAAGAGATATTATGACAAAAGAAGCATTTATAAATGCGCTTACAATGGATATGGCACTCGGATGTTCCACAAACTCCATGCTTCACCTTCCTGCAATTGCTTATGAGGCGGGAGTTGAGCTGAATGTGGATATTGCAAATGAGATAAGTGCAAAGACACCGAACCTTTGTCATCTTGCACCTGCAGGACACACTTATATAGAAGAGTTAAATGAGGCCGGCGGTATCTATGCGGTTATGAAGGAGATATCAAAGCTTGGACTTTTAAACCTTGACTGTATGACGGTCACAGGTAAGACAGTCGGTGAGAATATAAAGAATGCAATAAATCTGGATACGGATGTTATAAGACCTGTCGAGAATCCATATTCAAAGGTTGGAGGAATTGCAGTACTTAAAGGTAATATAGCACCTGATTCATGTGTGGTAAAAAGAAGTGCGGTACTTCCTGAAATGCTTAAGCACTCAGGACCTGCAAGAGTATTTGACTGTGAGGAAGATGCAATTACAGCAATAAAGGGTGGAAAGATAGTACCGGGAGATGTTGTTGTTATCAGATACGAGGGACCGAAGGGAGGTCCGGGTATGAGAGAGATGTTAAATCCTACATCGGCAATTGCCGGAATGGGACTTGATACTACCGTAGCGCTTATCACTGACGGTAGATTCTCAGGTGCATCCAGAGGTGCATCAATCGGACATGCTTCACCTGAGGCGGCTGTTGGCGGACCTATAGGACTTTTACAAGACGGTGATATTATTGATATTGATATCAATGCAAATACAATAAATGCCAGAGTAAGTGAAGAAGAGTTTGCAAAGAGAAGAGAAAACTGGAAGCCCAGAATTAATGAGGTAACAGGTTACCTTGCAAGATACAGAAAAGCTTGTTTCAGGTGCTCCAAGGGGTGCGGTTTTTAACAGTGGATGAGTTATAGGAGGATAGATGGCAAAATTAAGCGGATCACAAATAATAGTTGAATGTCTTTTAGAGCAGGGCGTTGATACCGTATTCGGATATCCGGGCGGCGCAATACTTAATCTATATGACGAATTATATAAAAATCAGGACAGAATAAGACATATACTTACCAGTCATGAGCAGGGAGCCTCACATGCCGCTGACGGATATGCAAGAGCAAGCGGAAAAGTAGGTGTTTGTCTGGCAACAAGCGGACCGGGAGCTACAAATCTGGTAACAGGTATTGCAAGTGCATATATGGATTCAATACCGGTAGTTGCCATCACCTGTAATGTAGGCAATAATCTTCTTGGAAAAGACTCTTTCCAGGAGGTGGATATATCAGGTATTGTAATGCCTGTAACCAAGTACAGCTTTATTGTAAGAGACGGAAACAAGCTTGCGGAGACTATAAGAAGAGCCTTTAAAATAGCTGTAAGCGGCAGACCGGGGCCTGTACTTATAGATATTACAAAGGATGTTACCGGAGACAGCTTTGAATACGAATATCAAAAGCCTGAAAAGGTAATGCCGACTACAAGTGTAAGTGAAGAAGAGATATTAAATGCCGTTTCACTTATAAGAGCTTCAAAGAAGCCATATGTTTTGGTAGAGCGGCGGGGCAATCCTTTTCAGGAGCAAGCGAAGAACTTAGAACCTTCGTTTCAAAAATAGATGCACCTGTAGCCGATACACTTATGGGTAAGGGAGCGTTTGACGGCTCAGACCCGAAATATACCGGAATGGTGGGAATGCACGGAACAAAGACAAGTAATCTCGGAATAACAGAGTGCGACCTGCTTATTGTAATCGGTGCGAGATTCTCAGACCGAGTAATAGGTAATGCCAAGAAATTTGCTAAAAACGCAAAGATTTTGCATATAGATGTGGATGCTGCCGAGATAAGCAAAAATATCAAGGCACATTACAGTCTCATCGGTGATGCAAGATTGATTTTAAGAAAACTTAATTCAAGACTTGATCCTATGCACCATGATGAATGGGTGGCACATATTGAAAGATTAAATGATATGTATCCCGTAAGGACGAACAAGACTGGGCTTACAGGTGAGTACATAATAGAGACCATAGATGAAAAGACTGCCGATGATACAATAATCAGTACTGAAGTAGGACAGCATCAGATGTGGGCGGCACAGTTTTATAAGTTTAAAAATCCGAGAACATTCCTTACATCAGGCGGACTTGGAACTATGGGATACGGACTTGGTGCAGCTATCGGTGCAAAGATGGCAAAGCCTGATAAGACTGTAATAAATATAGCCGGTGACGGATGTTTCAGAATGAATATGAATGAAATAGCTACAGCCACAAGATATGATATTCCGCTTATTCAGGTTATTATAAATAACCATGTACTTGGAATGGTTAGACAGTGGCAGAATCTGTTCTATGGAAAGAGATATTCACAGACTGTATTAAGAGACAAAGTGGACTTTGTAAAGCTTGCAGAGGCTATGGGTGCAAAGGCCAAAAGAGTTACTACAAAAGAGGAATTTGATGTCGCTTTTGAAGAGGCATTAAAATCAAATACAACTTTTGTAATTGAGTGTGAAATTGATTCTGATGAGAAGGTATTTCCGATGGTATCGCCGGGAGCGGCTATATCGGATGCGTTTGATGAGAAGGATTTGAAATTAAATCCGATTAAGTAAACAAGACGGTATTTTGCGAAAAGCAGATTGAAAATATTGTATTATAAGGAGATTATCATGGGTAGAGTATATAATTTTAGTGCGGGTCCCGCAGTACTTCTGAAGAGGTTTTAAGAGATGCAGCTGCAGAAATGCTTGATTACAACGGTAGCGGAATGTCCGTTATGGAAATGAGCCATCGTTCCAAGGTATATGAAGAGATAATAGAGGGAAGCCGAGAAGGATATAAGAGACCTTTTAAATATCCCCGATAATTATAAAGTGCTTTTTCTTACAGGGTGGCGGACATACACAGTTTGCAATGGTTCCTATGAACCTTATGAAGAATAAAAAAGCGGATTACATAATCACAGGACAGTGGGCTAAAAAGCCTTCCAGGAAGCAAAGATGTACGGAGATGTTGTTGCTGTGGCATCAAGCGAGGATGAGACTTACTCATATATTCCGGATTGCTCGGATTTACCTATAAGAGAAGATGCGGATTATGTATATATCTGCGAGAACAATACAATCTACGGAACAAAGTTTAAAACATTGCCGAACACCAAAAGGCAAGGATTTGGTTGCCGATGTATCATCATGCTTTTTATCAGAGCCTATGGATATCAGCAAATATGCTTTTGGTTTGGGGAGGTACAAAAAGAATATCGGACCTGCAGGAGTGGTTATTGCAATTATAGAGATGACCTTGTAACGGATGATGTACTTGAAGGCACACCTTCAATGCTCAGATATAAGATTCATGCGGATAATAAGTCACTTTACAATACACCTCCGACATACAATATTTATATTTGCGGCAAGGTATTTAAATGGATTAAATCTCTTGGCGGACTTGCCGCAATGAAGGAAAAGAAAATGAAGAGAAGGCAAAAGATTCTTTATGATTTTCCTTGATTCATCAAAAGCTCTTTAAAGGAACTGTAAGAAAAAGAGGACCGTTCACTTATGAATGTACCTTTTTATTACAGGAGACAAAGAACTTGATGCGAAGTTTATCAAAGAGGCCGAAGCAAACGGATTTGTAAACTTAAAAGGTCACAGAAGTGTCGGTGGAATGAGAGCCAGCATCTACAACGCCATGCCGAAGGAAGGCGTAGAAAAACTGGTTGAGTTTATGAGAAATTTTGAGAAAGAGAATGCATAAGGAGTTATCATGAGAAAAAAATACATTGCTTAAATGCTATCGCAAATGTCGGAACGGATATATTTGACGAAAATTATAAGCTTACAGACAATATTGAAGAAGCGGATGCTATTATGGTAAGATCTGCCGCAATGGGCGATATGGAGTTCTCTGAAAATCTCCTTGCTATTGCCAGAGCAGGTGCAGGTGTAAACAATATACCGCTTGAGCGATGTGCAGATGCCGGAATAGTGGTATTTAATACACCGGGAACAAATGCAAACGGTGTAAAGGAACTTGTAATCTGCGGTATGCTTTTGGCTGCAAGAGATGTAGTAGGAGGTATCGAGTGGACAAGAAGCATCAAAGATTCCGACACTATTGCAAAGGATGTTGAAAAGGGAAAGAAAAACTTTGCAGGCGGTGAGATAAAGGGAAAGAAACTCGGAGTAATAGGACTCGAGTGCTATAGGTGCCGAAGTTGCCAATGCCGCAGCTTCACTGGGGCTTGAAGTTTTGGGATACGACCCGTTTATTTCCGTAAATGCCGCATGGAGACTTTCAAGAAAGATAAAGCATATAACAGATATAAATGAAATATTCAGAGAATGTGATTATATTACATTGCATGTTCCGCTCACAGATGATAACAAGGGCATGATCGGAAAAAATTCAATTCCTCAGATGAAGGACGGAGTTGTGATTTTAAACTTTGCAAGAGACCTGCTTGTAGACGATGATGAGATGGAAAAAGCGCTTGAGAGCGGTAAGGTTGCAAGATATGTTACAGACTTCCCGAACACAAAGTCTGCAAAGATGGAAAAGGCGATAGTTATACCTCATCTGGGTGCTTCAACACAGGAGAGCGAGGACAATTGTGCGGTTATGGCTGCAAATGAACTTGTAGACTATCTTGAGAACGGTAATATAAAAAAATTCCGTTAACTTTCCCAAGCTGTGATATGGGAGTATGTCGGTAGAGGGAAGAGTTGCTCTCCTTCATAAAAATATCCCGAATATGATAGGTCAGATTACTTCCGCATTTGCAAAGAACGGATATAATATTTCTGATCTTACAAATAAATCAAAGGGCTCAAAGGCATATACTCTTATAGATATAGAGAGTAAGGCAAGTGACAGTCTTGTAAAAAGAGCTGAATGCCATAGACGGTATTTTTAAAGGTAAGAGTTATAAAATAATAATATAAAAACGGTAAAGTCATTTCGGCCTTGCCGTTTTTGCTATTATTGAGATAATAAAGGCTATATGTAATGCGGTATTTATGATAGAATTATCTAATCAAGCAAAACGGAGGTTAAAATGGCGGTAGTAAAATCTTTCAAATGTGTCAGACCGGTTAAGGAACTTGCAGAACAGGTGGCATCTTTGCCATATGATGTATATGACAGAAAAAAAGCAAAAGGCAGGCGGTATCGGGCAAGCCTTATGCATTTTTAAATATTGACAGACCTGAGACGGCTTTTGACGACAGCTTTGACATGTATTCAAAGGAAGCTTATGAAAAGGCAAAAAATCTCTACGAGGAATTTAAAAACAAGGGCATATATGAGAAGGACAATGAAGACGGCTATTATCTTTATGAGTTGACTATGAACGGCAGAAGCCAAATAGGTATAGTGGGACTTAGCGAGTGTAGATGATTATTTAAACGATATTATAAAGAAACATGGAGAATACCAGAAGAAAAAGAAATCGACAGGATAAAAACATGTGGACACTGTAAATGCGTCAGACCGGACCGATATTTTTGGCATATAAGAAAAATGACGATTTGAAAAATAATCTCAGAGAATATATCGGATGCTATATATGATTTTTGTATCGGATGACGGAATAGGCCATAGAGTATGGAAGGTAGATAAAAGCTATAATGAGCAGATAAGAAGAATGCTTTGAAAATATAGAGTCTCTGTATACTAGCTGACGGACATCACAGAGCCGCTTCCGCAGTAAAGGTGTGCTTAAAGAGAAGACAAAATGAAAACAATCCGAATGCGGAGTACAATTATTTCTGTCTGTAATATTTGATGAAAGGCAGCTGCATATTTTGCCTTACAACAGAATAGTGCTTGATCTTAACAAAAAGCGTGGAAGAAGTTATGAGCCTATAGCTGTAAATTTTGATGTAACAGAAGTCCTGTACTTGAAGAGATGGGTGACAGAGGCGAGGTTCGGAATGCTTATGGATAAATTCTATATTTTAAGTGCAAAGAAAAAGTACTTGATTCGGTATCAGGGTGACGTTATAAAAGAGTCTGACGTGTCAATATTGCAGGATTTGGTGCTAGAACCCATATTCGGAATAAAAGAGCCGAGAACAGATGAAAGAATAAAATTTTGCAGGCGGAATAAGAGGAGTAGGATACTTTAAAGTCTGAGATAGACAATGACAGAGGCAAGGTTGCATTTTTGATGTATCCTACATCAATGGAGGAGTTATTTGCTGTAGCTGATGAAAATAGCTTTATGCCTCCGAAATCCACATGGTTTGAGCCCTAAGCTCAGAAGCGGAATTTTTATACATGAAATTTGATGAAAATTATCATATCATTTTGCCGACAGAGTAAATATGAGGGATATGGTGAGGCTTTGGATGCATTCTGACGGCGGTAAGATATTTAGACGGAAGCTTAATGATTTTGCGGGGCAGATGAATGTACACTTTTAATATGGTTGGGATAAAAATGTAAAGACCATATGGAGCTTTGTTCCTCAAAGAAGAATCTTAATTTTAATTTTAGGTTATTCTACACGAGGCATTGATAGATTATGTATTCGTACATGAACTTGCACATCTAAAAACATATGAATCATTCCAAAGCTTTTTGGAGTGAGGTGGAAAAAGCAGATACACGATTACAAGAAAAGAAGAGAAGAACTGAGAAAGATATTTGATATGAGTGAGATATGACAAAGAGGAATTTTTGGACGGACTGATGAAAGCTCTGGCTTCCACAGGTTCTACAATCTCTTATAGCGGAAAATATAAGATTTCTTTTATTCGTCATATATTGATGATGAGCTGTCAAAGGAAGAAGCATAGATGAAATCATGGAAGAACTGGGAGAACCGAGGCTTATTGCCAATTCTATAAGGTTGCAGCCGGATATGACGATGTGTCTGTAGGCATTGACAATGAGACATGTAATAGCAGCCTCAAAAAGCCGGAAACTATGAAGAGAATGAAAACTATAGTGACAGAAAAGATAAAAGCTTTTCAAAACGTATAATTTTTGGGGCAACAGCACTGATATACTATAATCATTGCGATAGCGGTTTAGTATGTGATTGTGCGCTGTAGTTGCTGCGGTATTTTCATTTTTGGCACCTGTATTACTTCCCTGTGATAGGAGTACTGCTGCTTTTGGTGGCTTTTAATAAAGGGATTTTTCGGAAAAGGGATTACAAATTTTAAGTTGTACAAAAGTGTTGCAAAAATTAACTTTTGAAATAAAATCGAAATATAAAATTCGGTTGCCAAAATCGGAACCATCTTCATTATAGATTGATAAAAACAATATAAATATTTATTTCAAACGAATAATGACTACTTAACAACTTGATAGATTTTAAAAACTTTTAAGAATGGACTTTTTATGGGATAAAACTTGAGATTATAAAACTAGGGTTATAAATACGATGTTTACTGCATTTATAACCTTTTCGATATAAAAAGGTATAGGAAATATTAAAGCTTGAATAAAAGCTTGACATATTCTCTTAGTGAGTTTATACTAAGTTTCGTAACATTTACTTAGCAAACATAAATCGTTTGTAATTATTAGATTTAAATTCGGACGGACCGGGTTTAGCATAGAAGAGATTTAAGGAGCGAAAATGAAGAACACAAAAAGAATTATAATTGGAATATTATCAGCATTGATTATCAGCACAATTTTCACCTGTTACATCACTTTTGCAACAACATCAGTTAGAAGGTTACAAACTTTCATGAGAAAATGTGAGAGGACCGGCTCTTAAAAAGCGGTACATATGGTCTAGCAGTACAGGCAAATACACTTGATATATATAAGAGCATGACATCAAACGATACAATCGGTGAAAGGCAAACAGGGTGACGTATTCCAGATACTTGAAGAAGATATGGGTGGCGGATACGCAAAAGTTTGCATATATATGATGTAGAAGGATATTTCTATAAAGGATGGAGACACTTCTATAGATGAGATGGATTCAGCGGGAAGAGGCTGCCGCTTCAGCAACAAAGAGCATGAGTTCAGGGCTACAGCTTCAAATAGAGAAGAGATTGCAAACTTTGCAAAGACTTTTGTAGGCGGCAGATATCCTACGGAGGAACAAATCCTTATAGGCGCAGATTGCTCGAGATTCGTAAAATATATTCTGCAAATGCTGCAGGTGTTTCACTTCGAGAACATCTCAGAGCAGTCAACCAAAGGTACTACGGTTGCAAGTGCAGACCAGCTTCAGCCGAGGCGACCTTCTTTTTCTACAGTTCGGGCAGATCTGTAAGCCATGTTGCTATAGTATATCGGAGACGGTAAGGTGGTACATGCTTCATCTTCAAGAACAGAGATAATTATTTCAAACTATAACTACAGACCCGTAATTCGTAGTGGCTAATGTTATGGGATAATGTTTGATGACAAGAACCGGCTACCATTGTAAAAGGCTTTTGTGGTGCAGCTCAGTCTAAATTTAAGAAAGAGATTCATATTTTACTAATGTTATTGTAGTATTAACCAATTCTTTGTGTTAAACTATGCTTATGAAAGATAAAAAAGAAAAGAGTAGGCGAGAAAGGTTATGATTGAACTTGGTTTGAAATGAGAGGAGAAGGTCTGTCTGATTGGCAACAGATGATATATTGGTCGGGCTTGCACTTGCTGGCAAATGCGGAAAAGTATGGATACAGCCACAGGCGCAGACTTCATACCGTGTTATAAAGGTATATCACTATATGTATATGTAGGAGTTACTCCAAAGAAGGACAGAACTGTTTCTTTGTGGGGAACTATTGCAAGACATGGAGAAGGGGCCTATATAATTCCAACTTCAGAGTCATGGATAGACTGGCTTTGCAGAAAATATAGATTGTAGATAGAAATTTCTCAAGATATCTTTTAGCTTTTAAAGGTGTTGAGAAACAGAGCACTGTTGGAAGAGTTAAACGGGGCGCTTGAGGAAGGTTTGAATATTGATACGTCAGACCGGATGATTATGATGTCTGTTAAAGGATATGTGAGCGAAAAGATTTCGCCGCATGTTTTGATAACAGAGATGAATTTGCCAAAGATGCGACAGGATATATGGTATATAAAGACGGGAGTCGCATTAAGCGGTTGTGCGGGTAGAGCATCGGCGACGAATTTATGGAGCTTGTTTTTGCTACAAATCCGACTACAGAGAAGAAACCTTGCGCTCACGGCAGCATCAAATGTCACTTTATCTGGAAGATATCAACCTATAGATGTTAGAAATCAGCACTCTGTGGAGTTGGCCTCAAGACTTGATTTGAATTTATAAAAGAATATCGGTATACCAAATTTATAATCAGAGGATGAAATTTAAGTGAAAATAATTTTAGAATATAGGGGTGCAGAAAGTCACCCTCATATTCATCAAAGGTGGTAGTATGGATAAGATAAACCTTGCAAAACGTCTTAATAATAATAAGAGAGGCTATTTGATGAGTGATGCAAATCAGGGAAAAGCATAAGATTGCATTGATCGGGGATGTGAAAAATGAGTGTGATACTCTTGCGAATTTATCAAGTGAAATTTTTAAAGAATTCACTTGTAATGGATTTCTAGGAGACTGCAATAGCGATAGGAGCTACTCTTGCAAGCAGTGCGGAGCTTTTTCATGCAGACAACCAGAGAAAATATATGTGCACAAAATGAGGTATATACATTTTACAGAGGCACACAGTCATGCTATGGAGCAAGACTGGTACTTCGAAGATATGGAAAAAGATATATAATCAAGTAGACAGAATAGATTTGTTGAAGATGAGATCACCACGGAAAATACTATATGGCATTGTATGAGGAGATTGAGAGCATATGTTAGAGGAATGATAGCCATGCCCTCTTACAAATACATTGTCAGAAGAGAAAGAAGAAAATTTTTAAAGAAAAGAATGTGGATATAGTCTATATAAGAGATATGAGATAAAGAAGGTTTTGAAGACGATGTCGTTGATACTTTGACCAATGGCGATGTGCACAGAATCAACACTGCATTAAGCCGATGATGTAAAACAATTAATTTTAAGACGGATATCAGAACAAGACGGCTTTTAAATATAAAGGATCTGGATGCGGAGACTGACGAGGCTGGAGAGTTCTTGGAAGAAAAATTAATCTAAAGACTCTGTTGAAGGATAAAAAGACTGTAACAGTACTTGGAACTGAAGAATTTATCTATGTCCCGATCAAAACTGGCAGAGTATATAGATGCTGTTTCAGATGCAGATGTATATGTGCACTCATCTACAAGAAGTCCTATTGAGGTATCAAAGTTAGAGGATTATCCTTCATACCAGATATGGTAAGAAGTATATATGATAAAAAGACAGACTATATATATGATTTGAAGGGTCTGATATATCTCTTCCTTGTTACGGACGGAAAAAGAAATTGAAGGAGAAGCCGATATCCTGGAGGCAATTAGACTTTTCGAGAAATAAAAATATATATTTGATCGAGATTGGGATAATGAGTAGTTACAAAGAAAGCGATGTCATTTTTCTCTTAAAGGATGTTACGGGACTGGTAGAACCTCTGCCAAGTGTGGAAAGGAAAAGCTTTATACAATCAGAATGCATTACAGTGAAATGCTGCCGATAGAGTATATATCCCACAGAGGAATATATGAAAATATATTTTGATTCATTCAAGGTTTTCGGACAGAAAATGGCGGATTCTCTTGCATCTTTGGCAGATACAGTGATAGAAAAAAGAGGAAAAAATGTGGTTTTGGTTTCTCTGGCAAGAGCAGGTACTCCGATAGGAGTGCTGCTTAAAAGATATAAAATGGAGTATGAAACCGATGTGGTACATTATTCCGTTTCTATAATAAGAGACAGGGGCATTGATGATAATGCTATGAAGATATACTTGCGCGTCTACAGGGCAAAAGATATACTGTTTGTGGATGGCTGGATAGGCAGGGTGCAATACTGCAAAGACTGAAAATCAGCCTGTGAAAATTATGAAGGGGTATCTGAGGAACTGGCAGTGGTATCGGATCCTGCAGGTGAGACGGAACTGGCAGGCACTTATGACGATATCTTTATTCCAAGCTCCGCCCTTAATGCTACGGTATGCGGACTGGTAAGCAGGACTTTTCTTAGATACGATATAATAGGTAAAGACGATTTTTCATGGTGCGGTCTACTATAAGGAATATGAAGAAAATGATTTGAGTTATCACTTCATCGAAAATATAGAAAAAGCTTTTAAAAATATGTAAAGGATGAGAGTATCAGAGGAGCAAGGGAAATTATTGAAGTCAAAAAGCAGGCGGATAAATGCGGTATAAAGGATATAAATCTTACTGAAGCCCGGCATAGGGAGACTACAAGAGTACTGCTTAGGAGAGTTCCTGGAAGATACTTATAGATGAGAAAAGATATAAGGATGATAAAGAACTTGAGAGCATATCATAAAAGCTTGCCGGTGAAAGAGAAAGCGAAATAGAATATACATGCTAAATAATTATAAATGCATGGAATAATAAAGAAAATGAAGGACATTTAAAAATGTGTGAGTTGGAAAGACTCACACATTTTAATATTTTTACTCCGAGTACTGCGCAAATGAATAACTTCCATTGCCCAACTGTAATGAATCTTCGGTTCATTTATTCTGTAGTATTGTTAACATTGGGACAGGAACGATACATCTTCTTGTCATCAAGTACACTTAAAAGCATCATCATAGTCAATACTTGGAACTTATGAGGCATCGTTTACCACAAGTATCTGTTTTCGGATGCACAACCGTTTTACCTGACAAAAACCGTTTAATTTATCAAGCTCAATTTCCTTTTCCCAGACCTTCCTGCCAGCCGATACCTGCATAGTATTCACTAGGCGGGTGCCGATATATATAATCACTGAAAGAGGTTGCAATAGTGTCGGACAACAGTCCTGCGTAACCGGACCGCTTTGATATATGCTTTCATCAACTCTGTGCCTGACGCAGAGCATATTGAAGTATACTGCCTGCAGCACCAAAATATTTAAAACATAGTCCTCATATGCGGCAAGCTTTTTCATAATTGCATACAGATAATTATATCTGTTTCGAAAGGTCAGAAGTGATACACATCAAGTTCGAGGTAATATATACACAGGAGTGGAAAGTACCGAATTTATTCTTTGCATTTCATAAATATATATCGGCATTTGATACGGAAAAAATCGGGTAATATAAAGCCGGTAATCATATCCAGTAAGCTGTCGAATTTTTATACAAATGGGCTATATGTGAGGTGGAGCACTTTTATAAACAGTTGGGTATATAGAACTCTCTCTCTTTTTGAAAGACAAACAGTTTATCCAAGGTCTTTATAATTATATTCTCAAGCTGTATCACTTCTGGCATCATTACTTGCCATGTCAAATGAAAAAGCTAGAGAAAATGGAATATTAAATCTTTCAACATATATATCGTCTATAATACCCAGTGTTATTTGCATCGGTATAAAGCAGTGCACCCTACGCTATAGTAAATACTGAGTCTTTCATCGACTAACCCCTGTCAAAAATATTGAATAGGCTTATATTTTTTCGCTAATATTGATATAATTGTCCATATAATATATAATAAAAGAAAGACAGATTTTAATGGAGCAAGTATGCCGAAATAGATTGAATCCTATAAATATAAACAGTATTACAGAGTTTGGAAGAGTAAGGGGTAACAGAGCAGGTGAAACAGAAACACCTACATGGTAAAGTTTACAGGTGCAAACTGCAAATACAAATAAGGAAATAAATGAAACTAGAAAATATCTAAATCTGAGATGAAGCAGGGAAGGATACACTATAAATATCTTGACTCATTGGAAATAAAGAGTGATTGTATGGAGCAAAAGAGGGCTTATGAAGCTTTTATATCCAGGTCATCTTTGATACGCTTTATAAGACAAAATAATATAATCGAAAATGAGCTTATAGAAGCGGTAAAAGTAAAACTCAAAAGCACAGAAGAATATTTTCGGATACAATAGATATAATGGTAAAGCTCTTTATATTGGCTTGAAGATAATTTTCGGATATCAAAAACAAACGTAGAGAGGAATATAAAAGGTCGTAGTCGGAGAATATACAAAAGGAATCAAATCATGTTTTCTTAATTTACCAGTATGGATGTATGCTGCTGCAGTATGCTAAAAGACATCTCCGTACCGGGATGAATATTTTCACACAAAAAGCCGTGGTGATTTTTATGGCAGAGATGATATATGAGCCGGATTGATCCTAGGAAAATCATCAGATACAACAGCTCACCGATACCGGAGCTGACGTGAATGAATGCGCACCGGTAAATACGGGGTGAGAGAAAAACGGTCTACCATAGTCTGGCATCCACCAGAAGAAAAGACAGAGACTCTAAAACTAAACGGCGGTTAGTAGTCACTCTCAGTGCACCGAGTTAACAATCATCCGATACAGAGGCAGTACTTCGGCAGCACCTCAGACTCTGCAGTGAATGAGCAGAGATGAGAGTTAAGCTATGTGAACTTGCAAGACTGTCAACATCAATTGTAATGATAGCTGTATTTGACAACCGTAAGAAGCTTCGGATAGGCTCGGGGTATAACGACAGTAGAGACGGTTTTCATAGCACCAATAACATGTTATAAGAGGCGGATATTATTTTGAGAGCAAGAATAGAAGGATGAGAGAATATATGAGACAAAATGAGGTTATAAAATATCATCATCATCTGACTTCAGTAATAATAAAATTTCAAAGAGTGCTAAATCCGTTTGAGCTGCAAGCAGGAAAAGAAAGCGCTGGTAAGAGGGCAAAAGGTAGTGTGCAATAGGAAGCCCTGGAGGCTTTTGTCAGGTTTTCAGACGGTATTATATCAGGTTTGGGAAATATAGATAATGGATATGATAAGTTCAGCGCACCACATCGCCGGGGGTCATCAGGGGAGCGGTACTGAACATGTACGAGGGATGATCGGCATCACTGCAGGGTTTTATGAGGGCAAAATATCATCTGGCTGTACCGTATGATGAGTATATAATTTTTACGAAAGAGCTTTTATAAGATAAGAAAAGCTTGACTTGAAAGGGATGATGTGCATGGTTGTGCATCAGAAAGATAAAAAGGGCTAAGACTAAAAGGCAAAGTGAAAGAAAAGTGAAGGGAGTATGATAGCAGTAAATTCCATGATGAAACAATACTTGAATTTATCAGAAAAATCTATGATTTGGCACGAGAGAGGAATCATAGATAGTAGAAAAATCCTACTGGACAATATATATTTTAATGAATAATCGGAGATAAATATGTTTCACAGGGCCGGGATTTATGGCGGAGGCTTATGGCTTGAGAAATAAAAGATTATCAGAGGGCATCCATAGCGACGGAATCTATGATACCTGGAGGTAAGGCGTAGGGTAAGAATATAGATATCTTAAAGAATAACTTTTATAAGGATAGTGCTGGCTCTACTATAATTTTGCAATATTATGGAAAAGCTCAAAACGACGATGTACCAAGATTATACTCTGGGAATGTAAATTTTTCAGAGCTGTACCTTTAAAAATACTATAGATGCTGCAGATATTATTCTTGTTCAACCACGGTGATTCAGTATATAGCACAGATCCGAAGTCCGAATACCTATAGATTTGGGAATGGGAAGAGAGCTTTGCAGGATTTGATTCCAGGCTGTTAAAGCGGATGAAGAAGACAGTTTTTGTACAGCAGAAATCAAATGCGTTGCCAATACAAATGCATGGCTTAAGTGAGATCTGTGAGGATGAAGAATACAAAGAGGAAAATGAGAGTTTTTCTACAAAGTGTTTGCAAGAATAAAAGTTTGTGACAATAGAAACACCTATGTAAACAATCTGTAATTTGTTGTATCAGGATGAGCTAAAAACAGAAGCATAAAGGTGATAAACAATAAAATCACAAAACTCGAGTGTGGACATTTCAAAAATAAAAGAGGCAGCATGCCAATGAAAATCAGCTATAACATCTGAAGAAAAATATCAATCTCCAGAGCAATACACTTTTGTGGAGGGTATGAGATGCTCATGGATACCATGATGAGACAGTAAACGATGAATATGGATCTCAATAAAATGATGAATAGAAGTATATATTCTATGCTGGTTCCAGAAAGATATATACCGATGTAAAGATACTGATATTCATCCTGCTCCCATACTTATATACTGGAAATGTGGAAACCGATACGAGAGTCTGTTCTAAAATGGCGACAAAAGCTGCCGATAGATGTAATTATCTTAATCCGGAAAAGAAAGATAAACTTACCGGAGAGGAGTATATGAGGTACATTTGAAGAGACTTTGAAAGTAAATGAATATCCTACAGACGGAAACAATCACCATGGGTACAATGGCATAATGCCGAAAGAGATCTGGATACTATGATGTATTCGGATACCGGAATGTACGAGATATGCACTTCAAGGCCAATATATAAAACTTTCAACTACTTGCTGATGAAATAGGTGTTATTGGAGGGTAGGCAGGAAGGCGGTTTTAGACCGAAGTTTCACAGTCGATGATGTTGTAAATATTCCCGTAATAAGCTTACAAGATATCAGTGTGGCAAACTCGGATACGGTCATATTTTCAAAATATCGAAAACCTTATAACAGATACAACATTGATATATAGAATGAGAGATATCGGAAGAAACTGCACCGTAGCAGTGAGCGTACCGCTCTTTTTAAGAACGGAAGACTTGACAGAGAGGAATAAACAGTCCACAGATTTATAAATATGACTATTTAAGAGCTGAGACTCAGTTATATTCTTGAGATTGTTTGAGCTTTTAAGGAGAAAGACCTATAAGTGAACAGGCAAAACGGACTGAATACAAAGATAATTACAATTGTTTTTAGACTTTTACCATGAAATTTTAAGATTTATACAAAGCTTGATTTTACAAAATGTCCGCCAAAAGCATATACTAGTAAATACAACGAAACTGTTATTTCGTTGGAAGACAGCATAATTGTTGCTTTTGAATCTGATAGGATTTGATATAGTATTTTTATGCCTACAGATATGATACGTGGCTTAAAATACTACAACCTCAGATAATGGAAGAGTATATAATGGCAATATCTTTATATAGCATATGCGAGTTTCAATAGACTGAGGTCTGTGAAGGAAAAAGAAAAATCATCAAGACTTTTTGGCATTATGAAAACTAATATTGAGCCTTTGACATTTTGGAACGAGGCATAGGAGGAAAAAGATGGGACTTGATGCAAAAGCAAAAACCGTGAAGCTGAAGCGGTAACAAGCGACGTTGCAGAGAATGAAGCATTACCTACTGTTCTAAAACCTTTGATATTGCAATAGAGATCTGCATCAAGAATGAACTGGCAGATTCGGCGAGGTTGATGCACCAGCAAGCAAGATGAACTTGACAATCTTGACAGTATTGTTACATTTGGTGGCGAGGTTGATATAGAGATATCAAAATCTCCAGTTTGTACTCAGCATAGCATGAACATCGCTCAGATTGAAGAAACTTCAAAGATGTTGGGTGTTCTACCAATATCATGAGCAAATTTGATTGAAGAGACGACAGAACCGGGTCTTTTGACAAGTCTTTCGGCGGTGGTAGCAGCTGGATAAGATAACTACAAAGTATCAGACCATGGGCAGAAAGCAGACAAAGATATGTGGAGCTATACTGCGAAGGGTGAGATCAAAGAGACCAATAAAAGCTAATACTATGTTTTGAATCAAATGTAAATTATTATCGATTTGTTAAAACATATCATGGCAGTGAGCAGGGATGTAAGGAACTGAAGGTACAGCAGAGAGAACTGCAGAGATGGAGCACAGGTGATAAGTCAATGCAATTTGAGCTATCAACTCAAATACAATGCACTTATGATGCTTGAGCAAGAACACAGGATTTAAGAGTTGCCAGAATGTTGTATGCAGACTATTCCGATGTTAAAAGACTATGGAGTTCAGTAATATAAACCTTATAAAGAAGAAAAGATAAATTGGCTTTATTATATTATTGCCTATTTTCAAGCAGAGTCTTGCACAGGCTAGTTATGCTCAAACGTCAGAGATTGGCGAGGCTGAGGCATTATCCGAGCCTGATAAAAAGACTCAATGAAATGATATTAAAGAATGCTACGAAATACCGTTGAGCAGGCAAAGCTTACAGCTCAGATGGGTGCGTAGTTCATATAGCGGATACGTTTGAGAAGTTCGCGAACTATTGTAAACGGTATCGAAGAAACAAAGAATGCAGGATTAGGACGACAGACAAAGAGTTGAAGATACAGCCAAATCCTGAAAATATTAAAACGAATTTTATAAGAAATTCGGTGTGTATAATAAAGGAGGATTTATGTCACTACATCACCAAAGGACAAAAAGTGTATCTGACAAAGACAAATCTGGGACTTAAGAAAGTTATCGGTGGTCTTGGATGATGCAACGCACTTTGATTCAGGTGCCGACTGACTGGATGCTGCGGCATCTATGAGATGCAAGGAAAATGCCCTGACAGGATTTCATTTACGGCAACCTGGGTCATCCGTCAGAGAGTGCTAATTATATGCGATAACTTACAGTGAGAAGGTGATCAGTGATGAGCAAGATCAAGATCGATCTTTCAAAGGTACCTGCAAAATATTGAGAAGATTGCATGTATACTTATATATGATGCGGATTCCAGAAGACAGAACTTCGGTCAGGGTTTCAAAATGCTTTATATCAGAATTTTAGATGAAGTGACAGGCGCTGAGATCATCAGATACACCCAGGAGGATTTCATCGAAACAGCGGTAGTAGTAGGTGAGCCATAAGCTACGACGAGTGGAAGCATCGTCGTTGAAGTGATTCGGTGGCGGACTGCTGCACTTTGTAATCATTACGGGTATAGCGGTGGCAGCTTAAGCCCCGCACGCACATTAGGAGGATATATGTCTCACTGTCACAAAAGGACAAAAGGTAAGCCTGTCAAAGGAGAAGTTTCGCAGGTTTAAAGAGAATCGTAGTCGGACCTGGATGGGACGAGAGCCCAAAGGGAGGCGCGATTTATCATCGCCTTGGCAGCGGTCAGCCAGGAAGGCAATATAGACTGTGACGCATCAGCTTTTCTAGAGGCAGGTGCAGGTATATGAAAGTGGTGATGGGGTTTATTACGGAAACCTCGCCACCTTTCAGCGCGTATTGCATATGGGTGACACCTCGACAGGTGCAGGTGACGGAGACGACGAGCAGATTACCATCGATCTTGACATACCTGCAGTTTATGACAGAACAGCTAATTGTTGCAACACTATCAGGGCGGTACAGAGGACGTCGGAGTTCGACGATCAGAAATGCATTTATAAGACTTGTAGATGTCGCACCAAATAAAGAGTCTGGCGTTAATCTTATGGTATTATTTCGAATGACTGCACGATCTCCCGGTGAGGTATACAGACATCTGGAGAATGAAGTTCTCGGCTGTAGGACAGGAACCATGCGATCTGGGTCTTGGAGAATTGGCAAGTAGAGATATGCAGATAGAAGACTACGGGAGAGGGCGGCTGCTTTCTCAAAAATTTTGAAAGAGGTCATTATAGGAAATTTCACTCGTTTGACTGAAAAGAAGTTGAGCTGGCAGGACTGCGCTGTACAAAAGTGATACCTGATTCGGAACCCAACCACCCTTTGGCAGGAGTTCTAGCGACATTTAACGATCCTACGCATCAGGATACCACCGCTTGCCATCGCGTACTCGGTGATAGTACTGTCTTGGATATGCTGAAATTTATAGAACCGCTTGCGCGCGCCATTATTGCGGTATTAATAGGTAGCCTTTGTATCTGCAAAGACAGCAAAGCGTAAGCGATACCTAGCATCGAGTTAGCGACACACACAGAAGTTACATGTACATGGTCTCACAGGAAACGGTCTTGTGGAAACTGCTATAGATGATGGATGGCGTAAGTAGTAGGAGACTTGTACTTTTACAATCGGGAGATAAGATACGGCAGACGGTCAGCTTTTAACAGACGGAGATTTAAGAGGTTGGACAACCCAGCCCTAAAACGGAGAGGCCGGAGGAGCGTAAAACAGCTGCAAAAGACGAGATTTGAGTTAAAAGAAGATATCACAGGTGACAGATTCCGTAGATGCCTCATTCACTCTTTAGAGGTGCTGCAGCATTTGACGGAGAAGAAAATGCGTTTAGAGGTTAAGAGAGTCTGGACTCAGTCCGATGAAGGGTAAGATGGTGGTTTCGAAATGAATGAAGATTTATCCTGATTCACCACTTATGAAGCGTGAAAGCTGGTCAGCATCAGAGGTCAGCCTGGAGGCGTAAGGTGCGCGCAGCTGGTAATGCAATACTACTTATCGTGCTTACTGTATAGTAAGAGCAGCTTTTGGCAACTCACGCTGGCGTACTCACAGACAATAGTGCAGCACCCGATCAGCGCCGTCACCTTTGCAATAGTTATTACCGTATGCGCCGTTCGTGCGCTCTCACGATATCCTTGGTACTTATGCAAACACCAGCAGAATAGTCTGACCACAACGTACTTGTAAGAAAGGCGGAAGGTATCGAGCTCAAAAGCGCAGGTTCACTGAACATGTCTTTTCCAGTGATAAGACAGGAACTATTACAAAGGGAAGCTTCCTTGGGTCGGTGATTTCTTCCTTGCAAACGTGGAAACTCCATTGGCGTTCGGATCTTAGCGATCGCAGTAAGGTACAAAAGGTCTTATAGATATTGCAATAGTAAGAATACTCAGTCATTGTCGATGACAGAGCGTGAATATGGCGGTAATGCACAGACCAGGCATTGATGACAGTTTTATCGGACAGCGCACTTTGATGCATTACAAAAATGAGAAGAGCCTTGCAGGGAGCACATCAGGAGTTCGACTCAACAAATAAACTCAGTCAGGCAAGCACAGATTCTTCGATAAGACATTATCTATATGGTGCACCGAGAGACCGTCGCAAAGGCGAAGAAGTTCTGATCGAGGAACGGTGAAGCAGCACAATCGACGGCGCTGTTTTGGACAGAAAGATTGACGATGCAGCAAGAGCCAGGAGAGTCTCTGGCATTCGGATATTCAGAGCAGCCTCTCTGCAGTGCCGCATGTGGCACGATGATGAGTTAGCACAGGCTTGGTAGGGTATCAGAGATGATGCAAGACCCGAGCTGCGATGCTGGCAGCTGAGGTTATGAGCAGGTATTCAGGCAGTACTGACACAGGTGACAGACTGGAGACAGCTTATTGCACTCGCTAAGGATGCAGGCCTTATACAGTCTGCTTCGACAGAGCGCTTTATCGGCAGAACTTCAATGAAACAGAGTGATGATGAAGTAAAGAAACTGGCACCCTATATCGTGAGCTATCGTCAAAGAGCCTCTCCCACAGATAAATCCAGAAATGGTAAGTATTCTTTGCCAGGAGATGAATCTGCCAGGTGGCATGACGGGAGATTTGTAAATCGACTCCACCCGCACTCTAAGAGCAGATGTGGATTTACGGGATTGGCGGTGGTCATGCACAGAGGCCGCGATGCTGGCGGTGAGATAGCAATTTTACGTGATACGCGATCTATAAAGGATGCGCAGGACCTATGCAGAACCACTCATCACAACATACTTAAGTTCTGTAAGTTCCAGTTGGTTTGTGCAAATGTTACTGCGGAAGTTATAGTAAGCGCCACTGCGCCTTCTTCTGGAGTGGAAGAGCCGCTTAAGGCAACTCACCCTGCTGCTTGTAAACCCTTGTAACGACGGACCTGGTGCGATAATGTTGAAATGAGTCGGCCAAAAGAAAGCTAATGATGGAAAGCCAAGAAGAAAGAGATGAGAATATCATCAGCAAACACGCTATTCACCCTGGCAGTTAAGGGACCCTGGCTTACAGCACTCAGCTTTTATATATCTGTGGTTGTTCCGTTCTTGCAAAATCGGTTTGACGGCAATGAGGGCGAACTCTACGAGGATATTTTGTCTTTATAGCAAGTAGCACTTAACGATTTAATGTAAGAGATGAGCTGGAATATTTACGCCTCATGAAAATACAGGCTTTCTTTTAAAAGTGCCTTTTGCGATAATCATGCACAGGCGCTTATAGTCAAATGCAGGTGCTATACCTTTGTCATTCCTTTCCAATTTATCGGAAAGATGTTTAGCTGTGCACCGTCAGTGTACTAGGGATGGATAGTAATATCTATACTGTACTCATCACGATACTCGGTAGATATACCCGTGAAAAGTTGTAACGACATATAAGAATGCTTTAATCATAATACGCTGTCGTTTTGTACATGTCCTTTTTATTGAAAATAGCAGTAGTCCGTTATTGGTATGGAGATATATACGGCAAATGAGATTATTATACAACCTCAAAATTCTAAAAGTTCTAATTTCAAAACGTATCAAAGAACAATCCAACAGTAAAATGCGTGGTAATGAAGAACTTTCGAGCATTAATCACCAGCACTGACCGGTGATCACAGACTGAAGAAACTATAAACGAATTGAAAGAAAGGAGAAAGTTAATACAAAGTGAAGTGCTGGATAGAGTAGGAGGCTGAGAACAGAGGAATGGAAAAGGACATGAGAAAAAGGCAGTGGAAAAGGTAGGCGGTAGGACGACAGGAAGGTGTTATAAGCATACTTTCAGACCTCTTTGGTCACGACGGAATACGGTATTACATGAGGCTGCTGTCAGAGCAAACATGAGCGCCGAAGATTTTGGAGAAGTTTGATAGCGATACTTTAAACACAATCTGTATGCAACCTTTAGCGACTTTGGCTTTTTGTCTCATTTTTGTTAAAATTAAAATGTTGTTTTGGACAATGAAATTGAAGGTGAGGGCGAAGCGCAACGAAGGCAATAATCAGCGGTACTTCTCATGATAGTTGCTGTGGCGCTCTTGTTGGGAGCTTTAGCGATCAGTTCATCGCAAGAAGTCATGGTATGATAAGATCACCAGCAGAGAGGTTTAAATCCAGAGAAATACTAGAGGAAGCCTTACAGCCGAGACAAAGAAACGTGAAGCCTCTGGAAGCGTAAAAGAAGAGTCTATAAAGACATGAGCTTTGATAGAGAGGTGAAGAAAGAAGGCAGAGTTAGCTCACAGAGAAAAGAGTACTTTAGTAAAGAAGAGATCTGGACAAAGAAGCGATCTACTTGAAAAGAAAGAAGAGAGTGCTTTCTGGCAAGAGAGGAGAAGATATTGGCAAGGAGCAAGGAAGTTGAATCCCTGTGATGATAAGGGAATCGCTGAGCTTGAGAAAAATATCCGACCCACAAGCCATCAGGGTAAGGAACTTGTTACAATCAGTTGAAGATGAAGCAAAACATGACAAAAAGCTTTATTAAAGAGCTTGAGAATGCCGCAGGATGAAGCCGAGAAAAGGCTAGGAATGATGTGGTCACTGCACCAAAGATGTGCGGGACTATGAAGCGAAACGACGGTTTCAGTAGTTGCTTTACCCAACGACGATAAGCGGTAGAATCATAGGTCGAGGGTAGAAATATACGTACACTGGAACAGCTTACAGGAGTAGAGCTTATCATTGACGATACCCCTGAGGCGGTAGTTTTATCCTGTTTCGATCCTGTAAGAAGAGAAGTGCGGCCAGAGTAGCAATTTTGAGAAAGTTGATTGTTGACGGTCGTATTCACGGCAAGAATTGAAGAGATGGTGATAGGGAAAGAAGAAGTGACGGTATTATGAGAGAGGAAGAGGAATGCGCGCACTCGAAGTAGGTGCAGCTGGTATACATCCTGAGCTCATAAAATTACTTGAAGAATGAAATTTGAGGACCAGTTATGGTCAGAATGTTTAAAACATTCTATTGAAGTGGCACAATTGTCAGGACTTTTTGGCAGCAGAAGTTGAGGTGATATCTGATTAAGGAAGAGAGCCGGTTTACTACATCGATATTGGAAAAGCCATCGACCATGAGGTAGAGGGTTCACTGTACAGATTGGTGGAAACTCTTGTAAGAAGTACAAGGAAACATCCGGTTGTAATCAATTCTGCAGAATCACATCATGGAGATGTCGATCCGATTCACTTATTGCATGTCTGGTACAGGCGGCAGATACTATTTCCGCAGAAAGACTGGGTGCAAGAAGAGAAACACTGAGACATATACTAACAGACTGAGTCAGCTTTGAGGAAATCATACATCATTTGACGGAGTTGAGAAGTCATTTGCATATCCCAAGCAGGCCGTGAGGTAAGAATCATGGTATTGCCTGAGAAAGCAAAGTGATGACGATATGGTTATTTTAGCCAGAAACATCTCAAAGAGGATAGAAGAAGAGATGCAATATCCGGGCCAAATAAAAGCAAATGCGATCAGAGAATCAAGAGTGCAGATGCTGCTAAGATAACAATAGGGCGATAGCGGGTAGTTGCCGCCTTTTTGTGTAAAATTATAAATTTTGATTGTAACCTTTGCAAGGATTTTCGAAAGAAAATATCATATAATAGTAATTGACTGAAACTCTAATATAGTATTTAATAGTATGAAGAGAATATTATATAAACATATAGATATGGAGTGAAAAGGGAAATATGAGAAATTTTGAAGAAAATTTGCCGTAGCGGCAACAAGCGGAATAATAAGTTTCATGGCATCTGCGACCGCATTTGCAGCGTATCGGGAATCAAATCTGTAAAGATAAATATAAAATCGGATGCTATTACAGTAAAGACAGAGACATAAATGATATTACGGTAAATGTATCAGGCAGCAGCTACAGTATTGACGGTGTAGATTTTATGGATATGGGTACTACCTGGGAGATTACAGATACCCTAAGATTACAGTATTTGTCTGCAGACGACAATTATTACTTTCAGTGTATAAGGCTGAAGATTTTAAAATAACAGGTGAGAGCTTATAGAAGCAAGAAGAGAGAACAGCTCAAATGATTTTATACGTAGATATTCAGTTACCGGCGTTGATAAATCAGGTATCACCATAGAAACGGTAAATTTGAGCATTAACGGTCGGCTGCATGGAGTATATCTCAGTGAGCTTCAGGTTATCAGTGAAGCTGATAAGAGACAATACATCCACAGTCGCGGAGTGCAGAGTCTTACTACAAACAGTGCAAACTTTAAGTCACTTATGACAAAAGTCGTGTACATACACATTGAAGGTTAGAGCTGTAAACAGGACTGGGTACAAAGAACAGTGCATGGGTATATCAAGCACGGTAACAATAAGTCAGGCTGAGGCTGCAAACAACTTACAGATGAGTAAGAATGCTACAACACTTCAAGGCACATGCGCAGAGAAATGCTACAGGTTGGTGGATCGTATTCTCGACGGTACATATGTAACTTCACGCGGAAGCAGATAGGCGGTGAATGGTACTATTTCAATGCTGACTGGCGTATGCAGGCTGCAGAATCATCGGCGGCAACTGGTACTATACGATCTTAACAGAGAAAGCATGCTTTTCAAATCACCACAACACCCGACTGGATACTTTGTAAATGAGTCAGGCGTATGTTGCAAGACAATAAATAATATAGTTAGAGAGCAAAAGAAACTTCGAACTGTAAGACAGTTTAGAGTTTCTTTTTAAGCTACTGAAATTTACTTTCATATCGGCAAATCTCCTTGAAATATTTATGATTCCTTTATAACAAAGCTGAATTTCAAATTGCCTTCACCTTTATCAGGTAATCTTCAAGAGTAGGTGCCCCCTAGGCATCATCACCTCCAATACCCATCTGTGCAAGATTTGCTATCGAAGCACAGTCTTTGTAACAGGCGGTAATCCAAAATCATGTCTTGCCTCTTCAATCTCACTCGGAGTATAGGCAAGAGCTGAAACATTAATACAGCCTGCAACTATAAGGTCATCGTCCCTTCTTATCGGTAGTTTCTGCAAATCTTACATGAGATTTATTGCCGCCTCCTGTGGTGAGAGATATTTAGCAATCTGATCTGACTACCCACCTTCAAAAAGGTCAATCTTTGCACCCGGTAATCTGTCTGAGTAAGTTTCATAGACCTGCACCATACCATGAAATACTTTTCTATTCAGGCTTTAACTTAAAACATTGTACCGAACTCAGGTAAACCATAGTGACCTGTTTCACCTTATAGTCCATGTTTATCTTTGATGCTGCTGTCACCATAAACTTCATATTCCACAGTGAGCTCTATCGGCAAAGTGCAGGCAGGGCATATTTATAAGTAATAGATACAGACATATTATTCATATCTTTCATAACAGGTCTGGAATGAGGCCAATATGTCTTCACGTGAACTAGTGGTACAGTAGTCGTTTCACTTGAATATCTGAAAAGGCACATTGTTGCCGAAATCATTGTCTGTAGGCGGTCCTAGAAATTAGGTCTGGTATAGCTTTTAAGCAACTCTTTCCTGGCACATATCTGCAAGACACAAGTCCGCGAAATTCTGAGAGAACAGAGCCTCAAATTATCTTTATTCCGAAGTTCGACTCTATCGAGTTTATAGGGTTTTATCTCACAGAGAGGAGTATCGCAAATAATCATGTTTCATCAAACTTTGAGAAAGAGAATCTATGCCTTTATTACCTTCTCTAAAACAACTTCTGTAAATGAAACTTTGCCAAGGTGATATAAGGTTTCAGATGAGAAACAGCCTTGACACCCATAACATAGCTTCATCACTATATATATCACAGCTTTGGCTTTTTCTTTATACTTATAGAATGCTCAGTTTTGACAACTCTTCACTTCAAAGAAAAAGCTGTTTTCATACAATGTCTTTCCGAATTTTTATGTAAATAACAATTATAGTCATTCAAATTCTGAAAAGATTTCGTTATGTACATATATAAGTCTTTGTCAAATCTATCGTTTAAATCAACAGGTCTGTAATTATATCTTACCGCCTGAATTTTAGAGATATATCCCTCGTCGCCTCGTATACTATACCGCTCTGCTAGTTATAGTCGGTAGGAGAGTCATCAAAATCTTCCGTAGTACTGAGTATCATGCTGAGCGATCTCACGGGTAACAAGCTGAATGATATAGTCCCAGATAAATCCCACCTTTGGAAAAAGCTCCTCTTCCCATGCAAGCTCGGTATAGCTGTACACTCCACATGAGTTGCCCATCGCATAGAGTATATCTCACATTCACTAAAAAGGTTTATCTCGTGAGCCAGAAAATCTTTACATCAGCCACCTGGCATACATTCTGCTTTCGATATCTGAGGTATCATTATAGCGACGGTCAGTTAAAAACTCCTCATAGTGACAAGTCTGCTTGAATCTCCTGAAGAACTCGCTCATCTCATATATATCGCTACCGCCATAACTCTCATCTTACTGACCAGATAAGAATGAAGAGTGATTGTCTCTCTCATACATGGAGTTTGCGTCGGTCAAGAAGAGGTATCCACTCTTTTTATCGCCCGAACTACCGCATCATAGTTCGAAACACCGCAAGAAGACCGTCCCCAGCTGCCGTGAGACCTGAAAGATTACATTCATCCATAAGATAGATGCGTAGATATCGCAGAGCTCATATAGGCGGAGCAGTCGGATACGACTTGTTCTATAGCATTGATATTGTTTTCTCATGGTAACTATATCTTTTTAACTTCCGCATAGCTGATTGCATCGACCCGGATTTGATGAAATTGACGTCTGTCCACACCTGGCAAAACACGATTCTTTACCGTTGAGAGTCATTATTAGCTGAATCAAATAATCTAATACCGATTTTTCACAGAGGTTACTTCAAGTAAATTATCACCGTCATATTTCGACATACAGAGTATAAAGATTGGTATTTCTGCACCCAAAGCTTCGGGACTTATTTATCTCAAATGAAAACGTTATTTTCACCGAAACCTGATCCTTATCAAGCTTTGATACAAGAGTCTTCATCAAAGAAAGCATCTTAAACTCGTTTGACTTTTAAAGTCATATGCAAAAGCGTCTATAATCTGAGTTTGACTTTGCACTTTTGGCTTAGAGTCAATGATATATTAAGTTTGACTTTACCAAGACTTTCTATTTTCAAATATCTGACTTTACACCTATATCCTGTAAATGGTACTTTTGGTTTTGCATATAGACAGATATCTCTGAAAAATTCCTGAGAATCTGAAGAAACTCGATCCTCAAGCCAGCTGCCTGAACACCATTTTGCAACCTGATTGCAAGTTTGTTCACCTTAACTATATATTTACTATAACCAAACTCGAAGGAGAAACTGTTCACAGTAGCCTATAGTGTCCGTTTAACCATACGAGGCTGCACTCTCAACACCTTCCATTCTAAAACAATATCCCTGTTCTGTGAAAACTTTGCAGGTGAAATGTAAAGTATTTACATAGCTTGGCAACAGGATTAAAGTCCATGGAGACTGACCTGATTTAAGCTCCTGTCTACTGTCCCCATGGGTATGCAACATCATGGTATAGTGAGGTCTGTCACAGCCTCATTTACAGGCGAACTGACATATCCTCCCAGTTTCTGCAGTCAAAGCTAGTGCTCAAACTGTCAGAGTGGAATCGGGATTGATGGAGTAATCAACCTCCATACCTTCAAATCATAGCATAAAGAAGACTCGCCCTTATAAGTTCATTCCATTTGCAACATACCTACGATCTGAATGTGCTGGAAGTCTGTTTTCCTCAAAACAGTGGGTTCTAAAATGTTTTTAAAGATATCTTTTATTCATTTTTACCTCTCTAAAATTATATTTTATCAATAAAAGGTATGAAATCTACCAGTTTATCCTGTGTCAGGTTTCACACCTTTAAAAAGAATACGCATATTACTTCACAGCACCTGCAATTCTCAGCAAATTGCTTTTGAGCACGAAGAATATGATAACTGTAGGTATGCTGCAAAAGAAGTACAGCAAGCATCAGTACACCGTAGTCGGTTGGCATAACCTCTTTTAGTTTGCTACAGCATAGGCATTGTAATGATGTTTTCAAATATTACCTTTGCCAAAGATATGAGTTCCATGCACCCATGAATGTAATGATGGCTGCTGGAAGCATAGGTAGACTTCATGGTAGGAATAAAATATTTCAAGGAATATATTAAATTCATTTAATCCGTCAAGTCTTGTAGCCTCAAGAATACTGGGAAAACGATCTGGCACTCTGTCTAAACAGCATTATCAAAAACGGAGGGACAATGTAGCAGTATCCCAAAGTTGTAGTTTAAAAAGTCCCCATTTTGGAAAACATCTGAAAGAGCGGACTACATAATGCAAAGGAAACCATCATAGCCAACAAAAGTACAGCCATGATAGCATCCTTTGCCTTATCATGATAGATTTCAAACCGTATCCGGCAAGTGAGCAAATAAATAGTGCCAACTATTGTCACTATTATTGAGTATTTAAATGAGCGATTACTAGCACCTCTGACATCACTTGCTGCAAGCAGGTTTGAAAGGTTTTTAAAAGAGATAGTTTATCGGAAGGAGAGCACCTCTCATTACATCTATACTCGGCATGAGTGGCACTGACTGCCATCCAGCATAGAGGGAAAACTCGATATAAGTGAAACAATGGTCAAAATACATATTTTGCAACAGTTCTATCTTAGTCACGCTATCACCCACTTATCTGTCATATGCGGCGAGTACCGCCACCAAAATCAAAAATAAAGAATGACATGGCGGCTGAACAGCCGAAATTAGGTACATACTAAATGAAGAGTTATAAATATAATGAGACATTGTGTATAGTTGCATTAGCTGACCGCCGCTTGTAAGGTTGACTGACCTATCAAACAACCGCTAATGTACCGTTTGTTGACATGATAGCTGTAAGTAAAAATCATCGGCTTTTAAAAGCGGGATGGTTATCTTCTGAGTATCTGAAATAGTTGCACCGTCAATCATTTGCGGCTTCACATATGGAATACTCTCATATTTGAAGTCCCAAGATAGAAACCATATTGTAGCCTGTCCATCTCCAAAGCAGAGCGATTATAATAACAATTTCTGCTGCAAAAAGAAAGGATTTGAAAGGAAATTATAGCCTGTATGTAAAATTCCAAGATTTACAAGAACGGTATTTATATACCGGTCCACTGCAAAAGAGCGATCTGAATATAATGGCATATGATACAAGAGATGTAGCACATGGTGTAGAAATACAGGTTCTGAAAAGCCCCTTTTAAAACCTTAAATGCTTATCATTTAATAAAGATGCCAAAGAGTAGAGCAAATAGCATTATAGGTACCTGAACTATCAGGTATATAAAGGTGTTTTTCAAAGACTCGCATAAAGATTGCTATCAGCAAAACATTCTCTATAATTTGTCAAACTGAGTAAAAGATATTTTTGCACCCACACCGCTTTGCATAGATAAAATTATAGGCCTTATCATAGGATAGAAACTCATAACGGCTATAAGCATCGGTGGCAGGGGTCAAAAATATCCAACCCGATATATTTTGTTTTTGTGAGAGTGAGAGTTTTTCTTATTCCCCATAAATTCTCCTTCGATTAAACAAGGGCAGACTCTGACTGATGGCCAAACCTACCCCTGACAAAAATCTTAAAATTATTTACTCATTGCGAAATTAACAGTGTCCTGTACAGTTTTAAGCTCGCTGTCAACATCAGCACCGGCAATGATATTTGTTGCCGCAGCAGCTGCAGCATCTCCTTGCTTCATAGTAGTAAACACCTGTATTATTCTTTGCGTCTTGAGGCAAAGTCTAGTGCAGTTGCAAAACCTGCTGTCCGCCAAAGAACTCTACCTTTTCTGCATAAGCTGCTGTACCGCCTCAGGTAACCATGTAGCCAATGCACCGCTTGGAAGAATATTGTCATAAGTCTGTGCTTCCTCGACAATGTCTTTGCAAGGAAATCAACTGCCAAATCTTTTTCTTCTGAGCCGGCATTACAGCCCAGCTTGAAACCACCGTTATTTGAATAGTTTGTCTGCCTCGCCTACACCTGCAAGTTTTGGAAGATTTGTTACAGCCCACTTTCCTGACTCGATCCTTGCAGCTCTTATAGAACCCATAATCCAGCATCCGCTGATAGTTCCGGCTACGGTCTCGGTATTCATTGTAGTGATATACCGATCCTCAGTCGTTTACAAGCGATCATAACACCTGACTTTCCTTAAGCTTTTTATATGTCTCAAGAGCCTTCTTCAATGTTTCCTGCTTTCCTACGATATCTCGGGTCACCTTTGTCATCAAAGAGTGAAGCACCTGTAGATTGAAGCGATAATCATTATAATATCTGCTTCATTTGCCTGACATGAGAGCAATGGCTTTCCGGTCTTGTAGTGCACATCCTCACCGATCTCTATATATTTGTCCCAGTCGATATTCGCAAAGACGGCTGGCATAGCCCGCCTGCTCAGGGCGATATCTGTTCTGTAAGCGCGATAACTGTACCGTTATCAAAAGGAACACCGTAGTTTACATCATTTACGGTTGAGTAAGCTCAATTTACCCGGTGCAAACTGTGTAAAGTCAAAAGCCTTTTGTTTCAGCCAGTTTGCAAAACATCAGGGAATGAAATCTGATTCTTCCAGAAAGCATTATCCTCGCATAAGGAAAAATATCAGGTAATGTAGATAATCACCCGCAACACCGCAGTGTGTGAGTTTTTGTCTGTAAATCAGCCCATGGAGTTTCAACTACATTGAGTTTGAAAATCAGCGATCTTTTGATAAACCTTAGCTGCCCTATTCATCGCATTGATATTGAATGCAGGATCCCAACACCATACTCGTAAGAGTATTTCATCTGCAGCAGTTGCTGCATTATCTGCAGCCTCGTGAACCGCTTGTGGAAGCTCTTTTCCACCGCCACTATCCTGCAGTAAGCTGGCGCACAATGCACCGCCATAAGAACACTTAAAATTTTCTTTTTCACAAAAAGTCCTCCTTATCGTTACAATCAGTTGAGCTGAGCTATATAAAGCGCTGAAAGCCTGTAAAACTCAACCTGAATTGTCATCATTTTTCAGAAATTATACACATTGTGAAAAATAATTGTCTCATGGTAGTTTTATACTATTATAAAAAGATATAATTGTTTATATTGTATACAAAAAGTAAAAACAATAGAATGAGCTAAAAATAATAAGTAAATAAGAAATATGTATTTAATATAGAAAGCTCTTCGAAAAATTGAAAAACTTTCAAAGAGCTTCAGTATTTGTAATTATAGAATATTAGCAGATGCTTTTGGTCAGTTTTGCATAAAATTTCTAACTGAACTGTTTTATCAAATTAATGATATTATCAACACCTGCTTTGTGGCATCCTGAGTTTGACATGGCATCTATATACTTTTGTCTGTTTTTATAAAGTTCTGATATTTCACGGCAAGTGAAATATTTGTAAGCGCTCTTCATCTATTACTTTAGAATAACCGGCATTTTCAAAAGATTCGGCATGTATCCGATCGCCTCTGAGCGGCACCTGAGAGCGGTATCAAAAGATTCGGTTTTCTGAGTGCCAAAAGCTCGCATATTGTATTTGCACCGCTCTGAAACGACCACATCGGCAAGAGCAAAGAAATCCTTCAGCTCCTTATCCACATATTCATATTGAAGATAACCCTGATCTTCCACATGCTTTTCGTCTACATTACCCTTACCGCAGATATGTATTACATTAAACTCTTTTAATATATCATCAAGAGATTTTCTGATTGCCGTATTTACTATAACGGAGCCTAGATTTCCTCCCTATGATAAGAAGAGTCGGTTTCTTATCAACCCTGTCAGTTTGAGAGCTTTCTTCCTGTTACCGCTTAAAAGCTCTTTCCTACAGGGCGAACCCAGGTACAGCTTTTTCTCGAAGATACTGAGAGTCTCCGGGAAATTGGTACAGACTTTCGTAGCAAACTTGGTTGCTATTTTATTTGCAAGTCCTGGTGTAATATCAGATTCATGTATGATAACAGGAATCTTTTAAAAAGCGCAGCCATAACCACAGGAACACTGACAAAGCCTTTGAGAAGACTATATCGGGTGCATACATTTTTATGATTTTCTTTGCTTCAAAAAGTCCTTTTACCACCTGAAAGGGTCACTGAAGTTTTTCAGGTCAAAGTATCTTCTGAGCTTTCCTGAAGATATACTTCATATGGAATATTTTTGAGCCTTTTATAAGACCTTCTTCCATACCGTTTTTACTGCCTACGTATTTGATATCAACCCGGCTTCTTTTAATGCAGGCAAGAGAGCAATGTTCGGTGATATGTCCCCGGCGGTACCGCCACCTGTTAATATTATTTTTCATATTATTTCCATTCTTATGTTATAATTAAACCTATATATTAAGTATAATTTAACAAGTATAAATATTCAAGTGAGGAGAATGCAATGATTGGTATAATCGGTAGCTATGGAAGAGGAAATTTCAGTTGAAAAGAAATTATGGAAAAATAAAGAGACAAAAGTCACAGCCGGTATGGAGTTTGCATAGGGAAAGATAAGCGAAAGCCTGTCACCGTGGTACGCCCAGGGTATAGGAAAAGTGAATGCGGCGGCATGTACTCAGATACCGGCGGACAGATTCGTAGTGGAACGGTAATAAACACCGGAATTGCTGGTTCACTCAAAGAATGAGATAACATAGGAGATATAGTGCTCCATAGATACCGTAACTCGATAGGAATGTTGAAGGCTTCGATATCCGAGGACAGGTACCGAGAATGGATGTATTTGCATTTCTCACAGATGACGGGTTTACTTAAAGCATCGTGCAAAAGGAAAATCTGTGAAAAAGAGCTTAAAGATATTTCGTGTTTTGAGGGCAGAGTCTAAGTGGTGATATTTTGTATCGGATAAAGAAACAAAGGAAGATTTGAAAAAAACTTTTGCGGATACTGTACTGGAGATGGAGGTGCCGCAATAGCACAGGTTGTATATTTGAAAACGGAATGAAAGCACTTATAGTGAGAGCCACATCCGATAAGGCGATGACAGTGCGCATGGACTATGCTGAGTTTGAAAGAAAGGCATAGAAAAATGTGTGAAGTTTACTACAAGATTGATAGAAACTATTGATACTTCCTACTATTGCCAAATAGTATATAGTTGTTATAAAATAAAAACAATATATTGTTTTAGAAACATTATGGTTATATATGACCGTAACACATTATAAATACAGAAAAGGCTGTAATATGAACAAGACAGTAAGTTTTGATTATTCAAAAAGCAATGGCATTTTTGGGGAGGATGAGCTTTCAAAATTTTAAAACAACCACATTGAATGCCAGAGATACATTATTATCAAAGTCGGGGAGCAGGATCCGATTTTAGGTTGGATCGACTTCCTGCATACTATGATAAGGAAGAGTTTGAGAGAATAAAGACTACAGCAAAGAAAGATACAAAATGATTCTGATGTACTCTTTGGTAGTGGGAATCGGAGGCTCACTACTCGTGCCAGAGCTGCAATAGAGTTTTTTGAGTCACAGCTTTTACAACTGTCTGGATAAATCGCAGAGAAAACACCACAGATAATATTTTTGCGGAAATTCACATCATCAAAGCATATAGCTGATTTGAAGGATGTTTTGAAAGATAAAGATTTTTCTATAAATATAATATCAAAGTCGGGAACTACAACAGAGCCGACTATCAGCTTTAGAGTATTTAAAGAACTTTATAGAAAAGTACGGAAGAGAAGAAGCAAATAAAAGAATTTATGCAACTACAGATAAGGGGCAAGAGGTGCACTTTAAATCACTTGTCAACGAAGAAGGATATGAGAGCTTTGCAGTACCTGGATGATATAGGCGGAAGATTCTCGGTACTTACAGCTGTAGGTCTGCTTCCGATAGCTGTTGCGGAATAGATATTGATGAGCTTTGGCAGGTGCTGCAGCTATGAGAGAAGAAGTAATCGGAAAGCCTTTTTGAGGAAAACTTCATTATTATATGCTGCAATCAGAAATATATTCCTAAGAAAAGGAAAAAATGTGGAAGTTACGGCAAACTATGAGCCGAGTCTTCACTATGTTTCTGAATGGGTAAAGCAGCTCTTTGGTGAGAGTGAGGGTAAGGACGGAAGAGGTATTTTCTGCTGCTGTGGATTTGACAACAGACTTACACTCTATGGGACAGTATATTCAGGACGGTGGAAGAATGTTGTTTGAAACCGTACTTGATATTGAAGAGTCACCTGCAGAGATTCTTTTAAAAGAAGAAGAGACGGATACAGACGGCATGAATTACCTGGCAGGAAAGAGTGTGGATTTTGTAAACAAGTCTGCAATGAACGGAAACAATACTTGCACATACAGACGGTGATGTTCTGAATCTTTAAAATAAATATACCTGATGAGAGCCCTGTTCACTTGGAAGTTTGTTTCTATTTTTATGAGTTTGCATGTGCGAGTGATATATACTGGCGTAAAATCCGTTCAATCAGCCGGGGTTGAAAGTTATAAGAGCAATATGTTTGCACTGCTTGGTAAAAGCTGGGATATGAAAGTCAGAGAGAAGAACTTAAAGAGGCTTAACTAAAGATGTTCAGGCTTTGGGGAAAGATATTCAAAGACAATCGATTGGTAGAAAAGACCATGTTGCAAACAGATGGAGATTACAGTAAAGACAGAAAAACAATGATATTTGATGCGATTAGAGAGATATGTCATGAATTTGATATAGCAGAACCTATATGGCTTTTTGCCTAATATAGATGACTTTGCTTATAGAGGTAAAGTCAGATTTAATGCTGACAACTTTATAGAACAAATAGATTTTTGACTATCTGGAAATACAAATAATAGAAGAATAATAAAATGGAGAGTGTATTATGGCAGAACCTATTTTAGACTATGACAGTTTTTGAAGGTCAAAAAGTGCTCTGCTGGAGCTTGACACATTGAGCTACAGAAGAGGAAAGGCTCAGAGCGGAAGGCGAGAGGTAACCAAAGCTATAGAAGCTGAAAAAGAAAGCGTGGAAGGCAGAATATCTGAGACCACATCTAAAAGATTAAAAAGAGATAACATCCACATATGATGCCGAGATTAAAAAGGCTGAAGATATCCGAAAATCTTTTGGAGGCAAAAGAAGGGTAAGGCAAAGAGTAAAAGGTAAGGAAAGAATTGCTGATGAAACTAAAGAATTGCACGATCATATAGCGAAATACAAAATCTGAAATAAAAAGCGAGATAAAAAGAAAAATTGCTGGGATTTTTATGGAGGAAGATTGTATCACACATTTTTATTTTCCACACAAATTCTTTTGATTTTGTAAAGATAGTTTTAGCTGTACTTGTAATATTCCTTGCAATACGCGATGGTAATTTATAAAGTTGATACCGAATCACAGAACTATATATTTACCTTTTATTTGCTTTGCGGTTATTATTTTGATAGGCGGATTGTATGTATTGATAGGAAATCTTACAAAAGCAAGACATAGAGACAGCCTGCTTAAGATAAGAGCTATGAGAGATACTATTGACAATGATTTTAAGAGAATCAAACTGATAACAAAAGAGATAAATAACGACTCGTCAGAGGAAAAGTATGATTTGGGAGCTTTTGATGCCGAGATAGAAGAAGCAAAGATTAATGTACAGAGTATAAAGGATAAGAAAACTGCAGCTGTAAGCGAGTTTGAAAACAGTACAAAGAAAATTATTGCAGATGAGATAACGGATAATTCAAGAGAAAAACTTGAGAGTCTGAACAATGAGCTGGAGGTGACAAAGCAAAGCCTCGGAAGTATAGCTTCAAGAAGATCGGAGATAAACTTAGATATATCCGATAAGTATGAATCATATCTTGAAGAGACTTTACAGCCGTCAAAGATAGAGGCTTTACAAAAACTTATAAATGACAAGGAAGCGTCCAATCTGATTGAGGCTATAGATCTGTACCAAAGAAGACAAAACGGATAAGAGATGATAGAAGATAAGGAACAAAGAAGGGAGCTTAAAGACAGAATAATAGTAACTGCCGATCTTGATGAGAAAGATGCTCCAAGATCCAGAAGAAGACAAAATGTCAACTTTTTTGTAGAAAGGGGGAGGTTTCATCCTCCTGCTTGCTTTAATAACTGCTTTCACAGTTGTATTTGCATTAATAAATCGGTATAAGAGTTATGATAAATTTAAACTGAAATGGATTCATGAACTCAGTGAGGGCAGCCCTTGTAGGTTGAGAAAGCTTGGTAACGGTTTTTTTAAAGTATTCAAAAGACGGTGCATTGTATTTAAAGCCCGGCGGAAAAGAAGCGTGGATAGAAAGCTATGAGATGTCAAACCAAAGACTGATAATAACGGTAAATATGTGATAATATTTGATGTCGGAGGAAACGATCTTGAAAGCTATACAAAAGACGGCAGTGGTGGCGACGATAGGTACCGATTTACCGATACTTAAGGCTGTCGTATCAAAAACCGGTATAATTACCATATTGGTAGAAGATTCAAATTCACATATATTTTTTTCATAACAAAGAGGGGAACAGCTTAACATAAGTATAAAGTCAAAGCTTTGCCGGAGACGGCTTTCCCACAGATATAGCATTGTCAGCTCGACGGAACCGCACTTATGGCAACGTTCCAGTACTTAAAAGGGCAGTTCAATGATGGGAAGAGTCGTTTTTATGATTTCTCGGAGATCGGACAAAAATATGCCGAATAGAGTCGTAGGCGGTTTTGATGAAGAGTTTGTTTCTTCAATGGTGGCAAGAGTAAGGTATTTTTGATAAAAATAAATTCGGTAGCAATTGCATCTGACGGACTTTATTTCTCTCGTCAAGAATGTTATTCTGAAGCTTATTAAGACAATAAAGGCCGAAGAAGATATTGAAGCTGTGACTTTTGAGGGAAATAAACTTTGTGTAGTATATAAAAACACATCGGAAAAATTTAATCACACATTATATATATACTGAAAAACAGGCGATGTTATTTTGAAAAAGAGTTTTTGGGAGATTTTTCAAATCTTGATATGCAAAAAGGGTATATTTATCTGACAAAGGATGATAAGGCGACAATAATGAACACGGCAGGTGTAATAAAACACAGCGGCAGCCTTGATTCAAATATACATAAGATTGTAAAAAGAGGGTTGATTATCAGGATTTACAATACTTGGAGATAATGACTTTAGAGGAATAGTACTTAAGTAATATAAAGGAGAAAATATGGAACAGGTATGTAGGAGTTGACATTGAGGAACAAGTGTAAAGCTGGGCATATTCACACTTAACGGAGATCTTTAAAAAGTGGGAAAATACTTCACGGAGCCCTAAAAACGATCCTAAGGCACTTTTATCGAGAAAAATAGGAAAGTCTATAAAAGAAACATTGAAAGAGGCAAGACTTACTCTTACAGATTGTGTAGGTGTAGGAATGGGAGTTCCGGGACCTGTAATGCCGAACGGATTTATAGAGGTAGTGGTAAATATAGGATGGAGAGAAGTTTTTCCCGCCAGAATACTCTCAGACTTACTTGCAGGTATGCCTGTGGCACTTGGCAACGATGCAAATGTGGCGGCACTTGGAGAAGCATGGATGGGAGGCGCAAAGCATCAGCAGGATTCCGTAATGGTAACTCTTGGAACCGGAGTAGGTGGAGGAATTATAATAGACGGGAAAATTGTTCCGGGAAAGCACGGTCTTGGCGGAGAGATAGGGCATATGCATGTCAGAGAGTCTGAGACTGAAAAATGCAATTGCGGCGGAAAGGGTTGTCTTGAACAGATATCAAGCGCTACAGGAATAGTAAGAGAGGCAAAAAGACTTCTTGCAACAAAGAAAGTTGCATCAAGACTTGCTTTACTGGAGGATATAACCGCAAAGGACGTACTTGATGCGGCCAAGGCGGGTGATGCTATAGCACTTGAAGTTGTAGATACTGTTTCAAAATATCTGGGAATAGCGCTTTCACACTTGGCAATGACTGTAGATCGGAAGTATTTGTATAGGTGGCGGAGTATCAAAAGCAGGAGATTTTATAGATAAAAATAAGAGAAAAATTTGAGTATTATACACCCATAACAAAGAACAAGGCGGATATAGTTCTTGCAAAGCTTGGAAACGATGCCGAATATACGGTGCAGCAAAAGTTGGTATTGGATAAAAGAATATAAATCATTTTCTAAAAATACTTTCATATTAAAAACTTGTTTTTATAAGTTTCATGATATAGTGTCAGATATCAAAATGATGTTTAAATAGCATAAAGTCATTTGACTTAGGAGGAATTAAATATGAAGAAAAGATTTTTGATAACAGTTTTAGGATTGACAATGGGAAGTGCATTATTATTCAGCGCATGCGGTTCAAAAAAAGAGACTGCAGAAACAACACAGTCAGTTGCAGAAACCACTACAAAGGCTGAAGAAAGCACCACTGCAGAGACAACAACAGCTGCAAGTGTAAAAGTGGACATAAACTACGATATAGCAAATCACCTTGATGAGTCATTTGATGATGTCGGAAGTGCATTCGGAACAGCCGCATCCGATGAGAAGGCTGAAGCCGGTGAGAGAATTGTAAAGTATGCAGATCCTGAGAGAGTTTTACATTACTATGATGACAAGTCGGGCGGATATGTACTTGAAGCTGTAAGTGCAAAGGCTGAGTGACCTTTTAAGCTTTTACTGCAGACAGCGTTAAGCTTTGATGATATTTTGATCAGATGGAAGGCGAGAAAGCCACAGGACTTGAGTCAAATGATGCATACCTTACAGTAGGTGTGAAGGGAGACAGCAATATCGTATTCCAGTCGGAAGGATATTACCATCAGTATCTGTAGGTAAGCGACAATGTGGTTTCAAAAGGACAGCGCGCAGCAATAGTAACAGAGGACAGAGCGGGAGTTGATACTGCAGGTGAAACAACAAAAGGCACCTTCAGAAATCAAGACACCTGAAACAACAGCGGCAAAGAAATAATTTACTTTCAAGAAAATATAAACAACAAAACAAAAAGTCGAAGGAATATTACGAGATATGTCAGAGTATCGTATATTCTTTTCGGCTTTTTTGCTGCAAAAAAGTAATAAAGCAAAAACTCAAAAATACAAATGAGATAAATGAAATTTATCATTGATAAATAATAAAAATATGATAAAATATTAATAAATATATATATATAACACTAATTCATGACTGCTTGGTTCAGACTCATATATAAAAACTAATAAAAATATCTTCCATTCATCGTATTGACTTATTTTGACAAAGACAATCATTCAATAATATTATATTGTTATATTATACCACTAAAATAGTATAATTAACGCTTGAGTAGGGACTTGTTTTTATTACACAAAAATCGCATATAATACGACATAAGACGAGAAATTGATACGAGTTTTTTACATATAAATACGATATAAATTTTCTTTAATGATAATAAGAGACTTACGAAAATATAATGGGCAAATATTTTTGTGGGTTATTTTGTTTGCATTGAAGAAATATATATAAATATTCTGACTGGATATAATAGAGTGACTGATTTAATGATACATATAGCAGTGATATGAGTATGTGTTGAACATAGTATAGACCTTATATTCCGGCAGACAAACAATCAAGGAGGTAGTTTGATGAACAAAAAGAGCATAGTAAGTCAAGCAGGCTTGCTGGCGGTTTCCGCTCTGTTCCTTTGGGCAAACCCTTCTACTGCACATGCAGAAGGATGGGATAACTCAAACGGTGAGTGGAGATATCTCGACAATGCCACTAACGCAGTGTCTGAGGCTTGGAGAAAGTCGGGTGACGGCTGGTATTATCTGGGTGATGACGGCAACATGGTAAAAGGATTCAATTGTTACCGTAGGTGACGGCATTTATTATTTGAATGCCGACGGTGTAATGGCAGCTAATCGTTGGGTTCTTGCAAAAGATATCGACGATAATGATGCATGGTATTACTTCGGTGCCGACGGAAAAGCGTACAAGGGCAGAGACGGAAGAGTATACACTCGTGAAATTAACGGAAAGAGATATCTTTTTGATGAAGAGGGAGTAATGCTTACAGGATTCTTCGATGCAGAGGGCAATGGTAGAAGATGACAATCCGTTTAAGAGTGCAATATACTACTGGTGATGACGGAGCAATGTATGCTGACTCAGTGGTTGCTTTATTCACAGGTAGGAGAGAATCCGGGATATTCAGAGCTTGACAGAGAAACCACAGTGAGTGCGATGAGATGTGGCTGTACTTCGGGGCTAACGGAAGAAAGTACGCTGCACGGCAGTACGATCAGTCAAAGCAGAGAGAGATAAACGGTAAGGCATCACCTGTTTGATGAGAACGGTGTAAGATACCTCAGCTTTCTGTAACCACGCAAACATAAGAGCACAGCAAGCAATGCTAAAGTAAAATACGGTTCACTTGATACAGACGGTGAACTTAAAGATGATTACTGGACATTTACAGTACCGAATGAAGTGATGAGTCAGTATGACTATGATACCGAAGAGCACAGCTGGTTCAGAACAAAGAAAGACGGTAGGTACTAAAGATAAAATAGCTACAGTATTTGGAAGAAGATACGCTTTGACGAGATCGGACGTATGCAGACAGGTTTTGTAATCATGTTGGAAGATGATATTTCTGGTATCAAAATATGATGTGGATGAGTGGACAAAGGAAGACTTCTTACTGACGCAGTTAACTCACCTATAGCTGCAATCGACAGAGGTAGCTTATATCTTCGGTACAGATGAGCTTAATGACGGTTCAATGATTACCGGTGAGGTTACAGTAACTCTTAGAGATCAAAACGCAGTATTCGGTTTCAAAGACAACGGTAAGGCTATCGGAGCAAGATGCACACTTGCAAAGAGCGACGGTAAGCTCTACTCAACGGCTTAAGACTGATGGACGCAAGCCTTAAGTACGGTATTCTGACGATACAAGAACAGGTCACGGCGAGTATGTAGTCGTCAGACCAAACGGCAGTAGTCAAAGGCACAAAGATTCTTATGACGGAGAGGGCAAACTGATAATAGTTTCAAACTCAAAGTTCGTAGCAAGAGTAAGTGACAGTGACAGACCGAGAAAGAAGAACGGAAGATTCTATCACTACGATTCAAGTGCCGACAAACATGACAGATGGGGAGCGGAAATCACATATGCTACAGACGGATTGAACAACTTGGACAGTGATTTTGTTCTCTTTGACAGATAGTTAGAGGAGAGATATGAAGAAAAATACATTTAATAAGGACAATCAAGCAGGCGACTGCCGGATTGCTTGCAGGAGCTATGGTCTCTACAGGGCTCCACTGGGCAATTTTGATCAGGCAGGCGGTGGACTGTTGCCGAATGAGGATTTAGATCCGGAAATCAACAGCACCGGCCACAGAGGCAAGTAACAAGTATGTTTCAAGAGCTGCAACTGATATAGTATCTTCAGATTCAACTGACATGTTGACCGGCAGGTTCAAGCACTCAACCATGTTGGTACAACACATATGGCTCAGCAGCGGTGGGAGATATTACATTTGAATTTGCCGCTGTACGATTCTGCAGCAAGAGAAAATAAATCTCGCGGATATTATGATGATAATTCAGTGACATCATATGGTGATAGTGTTGATATAGCACCTACTATTCGTTCTGGCGTATTCGAACAACTGGTGGCATGGATACTATGTTTTCGGTAAGCCGTATCGTATAGGCACCGATGTACAGAATAAAACGGGCGGTACACCATGATGCGACAAATCCTCGATCCAATAGTGAATACTTGGACAGGAACATCAAAATGATGAGCCGAATTCAGCAAGTTATACAAGTTCAAAAAGGCATTACATACAGGTACTAATCATTGCATATGGTGAAGTTCTTACTTTGACAGACGGAACAAATACTGTTCAGCTACGTCAGGAGATAAAACCTTCAGACGATGACCAATATATTATTGTTCAATACACTGCGCATAATCCCGTCCGCACTATCAGGATTTGTGGTGGGTAATGAGACAGATACCCTGGTTACATCTCAGGATGCGGTTCATTTTGTTACACCTCGTGCAGGTGGAGCGTTTGAGGGGGTCTATTTCAAAACCCCTACAAGCGGACAGTATGGACTTACTATATTTGATATTTATACATCAGGTAAGGACGCAGGAGTTGTAAAAGAGATGCAAATGACCTTCAGAAAAACCGTGTATGGGCAGGACATTATCATCAATACAGCCGGTGTTGGTCATACCAACTGGTTTTCTACAGAGCAGATCAGGATTTATAACCGAGACTCAGCAGTGCTTTTTCAACCCTACTTTTAACTTCTGCTTCCCGGAGACAAAGATTGCTACATTTGTAGCATCTATCAAAACCTTCGGTTTACTGCATGTAAATAATGGTGCTGACGGTAGCGCCACATCAGCAGTGCGCAGCCGGATTCATGGCAACCCCGTAGGAAGTATTGCTGATGCTGTAGCACGAAGATCAGGGCCAAGAAGGAGCATATATTTACCTTCAGTCGGATACTACTAGAATGGCATGCGACTATTCCGGCAGGTACCGATATACTATTCAAACTGCAGACTTTTCTGCATTACCGGCAGGTCAGAGCTATGGTGCAGGTTATAATCACGATAATACACCGCCTATAAACAGATACCGCTACTATAAAGAGAGCTGATAACCTTTTACATTCCTCTTTAGGTAGAGAATGGTTCTGCACTTAGTTTCCGTGATGTTACTGCAGACGGTACTGGCATATTTCTCACAGCAACTGTGCTGCAAAAGCCCACTGCACCTATTATAGAAGCAAGGCAGGTACGGTAGCATTAAAGGCGGGTCTACATTTACAATGACATGTTGATGATGCGGCTGTAGGTGCAACACACCATCTGTAATAGAGGTTAAAGATACAGCTGTTCTTGATTTGAACTCTCCGTGGTGGTGCCACACAGTTACAGGAAACGAATGTATTAAGAATACTCCCTGTTATTAAGATTTCATCATCTGCAACCACGACTTAACGGCATGTAAATATTACAAATAACCGGTAATGGTAAAATGATCCACCGCAACAAAAAGGACTTCTAATGTAACTCTTTGGTAGCCGTTTTTGGTAGGAAAGAACAATGAAGCGAGATTCGGCAACAACTATTGAGTTACATTAGTGAAAAACCTTCCTACAGCTACAGGAATGGGAACAGCACTTATCGACTTTGAAGACAGACCGACTCACAGGCTTGGCAAAATTATCCTATTCAGTATCAAACTTTGCAGCAGATGCAAGCGGACACATATAGTAATGGGTGATGAGGCAAGTCAGGTAACAGGTGCGGCAACAACAGATGTATAGAATCAAAACGTTGTTTATATCACAACAGATATGCATGACTTGGTTCTTACATATGTAGATGAGAACGGTTCAAGTATTGCATACAACAAGTTGGTGGTTCCGCAATAATGAACTGACAGCGGGATCAACAGTACTATTATAGATGCAAACCCATATCAGAAGTCATATGTGGTTCACAGATTGAGTTCCCCCATCTGCACCTGCAGGATATACATACTTGATGAGGTTGATACTTCAGGAGGAGCACTTCCGGCAGGAGTGGCGGTGGATAATACAGGTAAGCTATCGCTACCGTACCGAATGAAGATTTAAATATCACTATTAAGTTAAAAGAGAAACGAAGTTCGTTACAGCTTTGATACACAGGGTGGAAATGTGAAAGTTACCGACTTGATAGAGGCTGTAAATCCGGGTGGAACTTGCACTACAATGCCAACTCCGGTAAGAGCGGATATGTATTTTGACGCATGGCATAAATACACAGATACAAATAATAACGGAGTTCATGATACAGGCGAGCCCTCGATCTGGAGCATTTACAGCATTCCCCTGCACCCGCAACGGCAGGAATAACAAAGCTTTTATGCAACATGGACACCGAACAACACCTTATGCTGTGACACCATACATAAGAATGCAAATCCTTCACTTCCCGTTACATTTGCAACAGATATACAAAACTATACAATAACACAGCATGTAACAGCCGATCCACTCTACACTTGTGCTACCCTGGTATTCTCGATATATTTATGACACGGCAACAAGATTTGACCTGCAAGTCAGGGTACTTTTAAATCTTGCTACAGGTCACACGACCTTCCAAGTATGCCCGCAATGGAATAAGTGTAAATTATCGTTACAAAGTTGATACATATCAACATTTAATTACACAGTGCGTCATCAGGATGCAATGGGTAACCTTAGCGGGCAGGAATTACAGCGGCTCCAAAGAGAGCGAGCAACAAACAAATGCTGCAACCGAAAATATCACAGGATACATTTTGATCACTTTCTGATATTACAACAGGTGATACACCAAACCCCGCAACATATGTTTTGGGATTGTCATCACTGGATTTACATTAATAACAAGCTACAACAGACGGAGTATTCTCCGCATAGTATGCCAACCAGGATGTTGTCATCACATATGTATATAATGCTGATTCAGATCAAATCTTATAAAGAGATATTATGACAGAATCACAGATACAATCTTGGCAAGAGATAGAGCAGTTGTCACCCGCGCAGCTATATCAGCAAGTACCGGCGTTAGAACAACAACAGTGATAGCTCTACGGATACTGCAAGCGGTTCATCTACACAGATAAGTGAACCCGGCAGGACTTGTAACTGCAAACGGTAACAAGTTACAGGAATAATGCTAACACTTCCACCATCATCACCAACCAGAGTAGACTGGAAGCTCGACCAGGATGCAGGCAAGTGAAAATGTAAAACTTTGTAGCTCAACAGTTTATAACAACGGTACATTGGTATCAACTGGCAACACATGAGATACTTGTAAGATACAACAGCAGCAGGAGATGCGGCAGTTATTATACCTTTTAACAGATTAAAGGCACTTAATTATGTACCGAATACAACGGCAAAACCGTTACTCAGTTTGACGGATGGTTTGAAGATGATGCTGCACAGTTCCTGTAAATGCAACAAGATTCTGCACACAACAGATTCAAACTTATAACACTTTATGCAAAATTTGGTGAGAACCCTAACGAGTGGTTTGATATCAACTTTGCGGCAGGAAGCAACGGTTCAATATCGCCCTGCAACACTTCATGTACCATATGACTACATGGAGTCAGGTAGCGGCATTACCGTCAGCATTATTAAGCGACAGCACAGTTACCTACAGCTATACCCCAGCAACCACTTGTTTAGAGCTGGAAGCGATCCAAACGGTGCCTTTGGCGCAGGAACAACACACTTACAAATCATGCAACATATACAGCATTCTTTAGCGCTGATCCAAACGTATTCGGTACTATCTGACCCATCACACCTACAGGTCGTATAGGAAATGACGGAAGCGGTGAGATAGTAATAGACGGTACAACACTGCAAATGTATATGTAATAAGCGATCCTGACGGAAATATCGTAGCAGTGGTACTGAGATTCAACAGGAAACAGAACTCGTAGTTCCCAAAACCTTATACCGGGAGCACACTACAATGTACAGGAAGGAAGCCCTGATACACAGGCAAACTGTAGGTCAGCCGATTTTCTGTAACAGGTACATCAGTTTCAACAATTACAGGATGTATATGTTCCGACAGTAGATAATAACCACAACATAGGATACTGATCCTGAAAATGACGGTATGGCATGATCATATCAACTGGCAGATCCTGACGCAGACTATGCTTATAGATGAGAACGAAATGTAGTGCAGTATCCGGAAGTGACAATGATGATGACTCGTAGAAACAACTTCAACAGTTACTTTCAACAACTTAAATCCAAATGAGACCTACACCGTAGTGGCAAGAAAGAAGGGCGACAGCTCAATCTCCAAATCCGCTTACAAAGTTACCTGACGGAAAATCAGATAATAGCAACCGGGAGATATGGCGACGCAATCGGCATGTAGTAGAAACAAGGAGTGAAGCGTAGTAACGGTAGGAACGACAACGTGTAGGAAATGACACATATCGATCAGGCAAAAGCAGGAGAAGACGGTAATCCATGCGTGATCGTAGATGCAAAACGGCAAGAACTTCTCACTGGCAGGTACTGCAGAAGAGCGGTAGGAGTCAGCGGAAATATAACACAGGCTGACTACTCATCTCACTCTTTTCAAATTCAAACATTGTACTTAAGGTTGTATACGAACCTACAAAGGTAGCGGGAGATGATGCGATCTTACAGAGACAATAAGAGTGGCAGTAGAGTTCGGACTTACCTGGTCAGATACCGACTTGCACATATGATCTTACAACACCGCTCTGACGATCACTTCATCGAGTGAACGGTGCAACAGCAGAATACAAGGTAGTATTTAACAAGAGAGATGCAAAACTGAATGAGAAAACAGCTGTAAAGCCTGTTTCAGTATCGGAGTCGATCATCCGATGCACATACAACAGCATACGGACTCGATATCCAGCTTGAAAGATATGTAAACGGAAGACTTGTAAATAACGGAATACTTGCAACAGCATCAAAATGCGACAGTAGACGTTATAGCACAGCTTCCTGCAGAAGATGTAGACCAGCTTGACTATCAGTTATTTGATGTAGACACCTGACAGCTTTCTAGGTAATATCAACTCTAGATATAACAATTACAACAGATGTAGCAAACAATGTGGACTCTAAGTTTCACAGGTAACTTGCAGCATCTCATATGTACTCTGTTTATTCAAAGACATTTAAGGTAACCTTTGTAGATATTAAGCCTGTACTTGATCATTTACACTTAAATGATACAAGCAGAAACTTCTATAGAAGTTTAAGGTAAGAAGAAAGAGAATGTAGAGGATGCTTACTACTCAAGTGATTATGCGGTAGTTACGGCATATGCACAAAATGATGTAGCAAACGGACTTGTAAACACCGTTTGAAGATACTCTATGGTGTACAGTATGACTATGTTAACTGGTCAAAGAAGGAAGATAAGCTTTCAGTATATGACACAACAAGTCCTGTAACAAAGAGAACAATTGTTTATGCATACTATTCCGACAACAGAAAAGAAGTTGCAAAGGCAAGAGTGATCTTGGTAATACTATAGAAGAAGCAAAGATCCTCACAGGAGACCCATACCTTAAGGTAGCAGAGGTGTTGAAATCAAATGAGGCTATAGCACATGCAGTTGAGACACTTTAGACAGGTAAGAGATCTTGTATCTCCTGACGGAACTACATATCTCAGACAGGCAAACTATGCAGAGCTTCAGCAGGCAATAGATGCACTTTAGAAGACTTATTGATAAGTATTCAAAGATAGCAGCCGACAGAGCCGGAGACAGAAACAGAAGAACTGTGCGTGCCAGCGGTGGCGGTAACTCTTCATCAGGTAGAGGAAGTAAACTTTGACACCCGGGAGAGAAGTCACAACAAAAACACAGCTATCAATGAAAACAGTAATGTAAGAGCATTCGTACTTGGTGTAGACGGTGCTTGGGAGACAAACCCTGTAACAGGCGGATGGTCATTCGTACTTAACGGTGGAACACCACTTAACGATATGTGGGGAATGATTACATTCAACGACAATACAGGTAGAAGGTATCACGTTGGTATTACTTTGACGGACGCTCAACAATGGCAACAGGTTGGGTATATGACTCAAAGAACGGCAACTGGTATTATATGAACACAACACCGGATCCTGAGCTTTGGGCCAGATGGTATCAGGGTTGGGTAAAGGATGAAAAGACAAATAAGTGGTATTACATGAATGATAATACAGGTATCCTTAAGACAGGATGGCATAGATCAGCATGATGGAAGATGGTACTACCTGAATTCAAACGGTGAGATGCTTGTCGGATGGCAAAAGATTGACGGAAAGTGGTATTACTTTTAACACCAATACTCCGCAAAATACTTATGCATGGGATGCCAACGCTTTCAAGTGGAACTACTTGAAACAATAGTGTAAGACCATTTGGATCTATGTATGCGGGAGAGAAGACTCCTGACGGATATAATGTAGATGCAAACGGTGCTTGGTACTAAGTGACGTAGGAGAAAAATGAAAAGAAAGACAATAAAAGCAAAATTGACGGTCGCATTGTCTGCGAGTAGGCGGCTCGTTATGCTCGCACCGCAACGCCGGCATATGCAGCAACACCTGCCCACAACCTAACGGTTTTAAGTTTGATTTTAGAACAAAGAATGAGTCAAAGGTGCCTTTTTGTAAAGGATTTATGTATCAGGTGGAACAGTCAGGAAGTGCTATTACATCTGACTATAAGGGAATGCAACTGATAGTAATTCGGACTTATACCGCCATATTTTAACAAGCCGGGTACTGATATAGCTTTTTGATGCCGCACAGGTCCGACAGCAACTGTTGACACCAATACAGGAGCTGAAAGTACAAGTTTGGAGTGGTGCAGGTTCACTTGGAATGGACGGATATATCATCACAGGATATACAGATGCGGCAAGCAACGGTAGAAATACGTTAACTGTTAATCCTTCAAGATTCCCAAACCAGCAGGCGACATACTATGCGACATTGGGAGCGGATACAACCAAGACATTTGATTATTCTACAAGATATGCTGTCACAAGTTATATACCTAGCGTAAAGACGGTGACTGACGGTCCTACACCAGTATATCCTATGACCATGCATACAAGACGACGTGACAAAGACAGTGAGAAATTGATGGAGATACGTTACATAAACTATCAATGCAAACATACAGCATAAGTGACAACCGTGCCACCGGTGTAACAACAAACAAACTTTTCGGTAGAATATTCTATGAAAAGATGATACCAAGAAGTTCAATATAAGAGTATTTGATGCAAAAGTATAAGAATTCGGCGATCTTGCAAACGGAAATGCTGCTGAGACAACACAGCAAAGAACAGCCGCAAATATTTTCACAGCCGGTACTACCGATGATAGCAGCGCTCCGTTCAATATATCTGCAAATACCGCTATTATAGGCGACGGGTCAGGTGCGATCAGACAATGTATATACTTGATGCTACAACTCTGCAACCATCACATATATAAAGGGTGAGCCCGCAACGGCGGCAGGAATGGACATTGCAAAATAATGCTATCACGAAGTTGGTCAGTTTACAACTGACGGAACAGGAAAAACAGCAGCTGCCGGAGGAACAGGTAAGGTTGTAACAACAATTATACCTGCAGCCGACGTACAAGATGCAGGCGGAAATACAGTGTATACAGCATTGAAGGCTGATACTACTTTCACAACAGGAGGAGCTCATCCTAGAAATACATATAAGATTAGCGACAGCTCCAAACCAGAATGTAACTATTACATACAACTATGTTCCAAACCCTGCTTTCTCAACAAATGTAAAAAGTAATCTATGTCGATCAGCTTGATAACAACATAACCGATAAGGTAGCTACAGCTATATCTGCTGCAGCAGGCCTGCGAGGCAGGAGCTGTAAGAACCTCTATAAGGAAAAATGGCAGTACCTACATATCTTTATGCAAGGCTAATGCACTTCAGACAGGTGAAACATCTATAACTTAGAGATACCTGCACCTGTATTGAATAGCCATGAGGTAGTCCCCGTCAGCACCTACAAGTTTGTCTAATCCAAAGATTACAACAGACGATACTACAAGATGGGGTAACTCTTATACAACTGCACTTGATAATGCATTCCGGCAACATGGTCAGCAGTCAAGTCCCAAGTTTACAGTTTCAACAACATGGACTGCTGCAAGTCAAACAGTTTATGTAACATATGAACAGGATCCGGGAAGCATTGCTTATTTGGCATACAGTGCAGGTCACAGGTGGAGATTTAAAGACAGTTGTAGCAGGAAATACAGTTGATTGGGATCCCTACAGCACCTGGACAGTCTATACCAAGTGTTACAAAGCAAAATGTACAGCCGGATGGTAGCTATGATGTAGTAATTGACCCAAATGCTGCAACAGATCCCCACAAAGATGCCTGATGCAGTGCCAAATCAAGGCTATAACAATGCAACATGGTATTATGGAACAACAGCTATCACATCTTTCCTGCAACTATTCATGTAGCGGCTTCAGGTGGTAGTGTAAGCAGTACAGTAACTCTTAAAGCTGAGTTTACAAAGAATACATCAAACTGGAACAGATATAATCTTGCTGCAGGAAAGTAGTAATGTACAGCTTCTTTTTAGGTACATCAGAGGATGTATTAAACATTGACAGCTTAGGAAATCCAGAACACTACTTTAGCAGATCTTGAGAACAGCACTTGGAAGTGGTGTAGTGTGTATCCAGGCTTTACAGCAAAGTGGTATGATGAGAACTGGAATGAAATTTCATATGGAGATGATATTGCAGGACTTGTTAATACTACATTGACAGTAGTCGGTGTTAACTCAACACCTGCAAGTGTTTATCAGCCAAATGTAACATGATCACTGATCCTCTAACAGCAAAGCCTGTACTTAGAGTGGATCCAAGTGCACCTGCATCCTATGATCCTACACTTCAGTATATAGTTACAGATCCTGCAACAGGAAATGTAGTAGCGGTAGTACCGGAAGCCAGCTGATGGCAAACGGAGGAGATTACGATCCCTGCTCTTGAGCCGGGAAATACATATAATGTATCAGTGGCACCTGCAAGTGCAACAGGTATTGCGGTAGGGAAGTCCTATTCCTTCAGTGCCGGAGCAGGGAACACTGGAAGTGCACGATCCTGTAGCTTTGACACCACAGGTAGCTGAGGACAGTGCAAACCCGGGCAGAACAAGTATTACAATAAATCCTACATCTCCTAATACAGACTATGCATTAGTAGATCCTTCAGGAAATGTGGTTTATCCGTTCACTACACCAAGTGCTCCGGGTGCCGCAGTAACATTTAACAACTTAGATCCAAATACAATTTATCGTGTAGTACCTCGTACAACAGGAACAAGTGCAACTCCGGCAAGCAGAATTGCAGACGGTGCGGTACTTCCTGTAGATACATCAAATGCAGGATTATCTGTAAATACATTTGATGTTACAGTATATGTACCTGCAGGAACAGTAGCTGATCCGACAACATTTAAGGTAAACGGAACTCCAAAGACTTCATTGAATGATTTGAAGAACCTTGCACCGGGAACAACAGTTGAGATATTGGCACAGCCTGCAGATTTAAGTGGAAATCTGTTTTAAGGAGTGGCAGGGAATTACGGGAGTAAGTACTTCAAGCTTTACATATCCTACAGGAGTGGCAAGCGGTAGAGTGGTATTTACTATGCCGAATAGACCTGTTACAATACAGCCACTTTATGATAACAATCAGAACTGGTCAACACAGTATAATGACAATATCGGATCAGGAAAGCAGATATCAGCAGGCTTCCCGTCAACTATTGCAGATACAGGAGACTTCCGTATTCTTATTGAAAAGGATAGTGTTCTGTAGCAACAAAAGATGAGATAGCAATGATGTTGGCGGATGATACCTTTAGAGGTGTTTTCCAGATGAAGATAGTTGTTCAAAAGAAGGATGCTTCAGGAAACTGGCAGGACTATGTAGATCCAAGCGGAAATCCTATTCCTTTAAGTACAGATATAGTAACAGGTTCTTTGATGACAGCTCAAGTAGTAAGTTCTTTTGAGGTAAGCACACTTGCAACACCTTCAAGTGCATCAGGTTCAATAGTAGCAACTGATATGAATGTATCTGATATAGAAGCAACAAATGCAGCTTCATACACAGGTCAGTTCAATAAGACTCTTGAGAGTGGAAAGACATATGTATTCGGTTATACAACACTAGTCGGTGCCTTTAAGGTAACAGTAAAAGATGCAAGAGATAACTCTATAGTAACAAGACTTACTCTTAGCAGTACAAATACAGTTAGTGATTTTTGAATCACTTTATAGAAGCGCGATACAGTCAGACTATGTAGACAATGACGGTATTACATGGCATTATGAAGGATTAAGTAAGGACAGAGGAATGTATGATCCTTATGATCCGACTCTTCGTGTAACAGCGGATGAGACAATCTATGTTTACTATTCAAATGATAAGGCTGAGCGTAGAAAAGCTGAGGCTGATTTAAAGGCGGCTATCAAGAATGCAAACAATCAGTTAAACAGAATCAATGATCCGGCAAAGAGAGCAGCCCTTCAGGCGGCTATCAATGCGGCACAGGCTGTAATTGACAGAATGAACAGAAAGTCATCTACACCTGAGCTTATAGCAGCACTTCAGGCACTTAATGATGCAGTGGTTGATGCAGGCGGAAGAGTACCGAACGGTGGCGGCGGTCGTGGTGGCCGTGGCGGTTCAGGCGGCGGTTCAGGAAATGCAAGCAGAAGATCAAGCGGATATACATCAGGTCTTAGAGTAGGTTACGACGGTAACTGGGAGCTTACAAATCCAGTAGAAGCTACAGCAAATCCTGACAGCAGTAAGTGGGTATTCAACCTTGCAAATGGCGGAAGAGCTAAGGGTTGGGCATACTTAAGCTATACTTACGAAGGAAAGACAAAGTCTGAGTGGTATCACTTTGCTGAGGACGGTATCATGGATTCAGGATGGTTCTTAGACGGAAGTACATGGTATTATCTGTCAATGAATCACAACGGATTCTTTGGTGAGATGATTAAGGGATGGCATCATGACGGCCAGGATGGAAGATGGTATTACCTTGATTCTTCAAGCGGTGCTATGCATACAAACTGGAGCAAGATAGATGGAGAATTCTATTTCTTGAATCCTACAGCACCTGCACAGACATGGTTCTTTGATAATGCAACAGGTAGATGGAATTTTTGGTAACATAACTCAAGACCCTTTGGTTCAATGTATCAGAATGAAACTACACCTGACGGTTATCATGTAAATGAAAGCGGAGCTTGGAGATAATCTATAGTTTATAAAAGACTTGTAGATATTTCTAGTCCGAAAATAATAGTGGGGAGTCACACGAAAGTGGCTCCCCTATTTACATATATGGAATAACATGTAATATAGTAATATAAATACAGTACGTAGATATGTGTCAGAATACAATGTAGAAAAACAGTATTTTTTTAGACAAAACATTAAAATTTAGGGAGGGTTTATCATATGAGTAATTTTGAACTTAAAGATTTTTGAACAAAAAAATGAATGAATTACTTGACTTTTGACGGCGTTGTGCTTGCTGTATGGGGTATGAAGCCGAATCACAATAAAGAAAAGTTTGCTGTAAGTTTTGATATCGGTATAGATCTGATTTTTGATTTATTATCATTCACAGAGTATGATTTTGAAGAAAAAACTTATGATCCTAATGTAAGTGATATATTTATAATAAATACATTCTATGAATGTCTTATGAATTTTTCCGATATGACGGTAGAATATGTAGGTGAAAAATGAAATAAATATATATGTACCGGTAGGAGATGCGTATGCACAACTTGAGATAAGGGATATAGAGTATCTTACTGTGACTGTTACAAGTTATAAAAAGTGGCATTTTGTAAAGGTGACAAAGCCGATCAAGATAGGAATATATGATTTTTGATGCAATGAGATATGAAAAAGTTCCCTGAAAACTTTTGTTAAGGAGATTCTAAATTTTATTGTTTCGGATAGAAACAGAATAGAATAAAAAGGTAGCAAAAAGGCTTTTTAAGCCTTTTTGCCACTACTGTCTCTGATAATTAAAGTTTCCGGTAATTAAAGTTTTTGACCGATTTATTCTTTTGGGTCTTTTTATTTTTCAAGAGTTGTTCCACAGCAAGTTTTCCTATTTGCTTTCTTTGCACATGAACTGTAGTAAGAGCAGGCGAAGAAACTGCAGAATACAGGTATATCATCAAAACCTATTATTGAGATATCTTTTCGGTATTTTTTTACACCCTTTTCTTTTAAGGCCTTTTATAGCGCCCAAGAGCAAGAGTATCATTGTCAGCAAAGAAAGCAGTCGGGAAGAGTATTTAAATCAGCCAGTTGTTCTAGCATATCATTATAAGCTCCAATCATAGTTGGAGAGATCATATAGGTATGCTCTTTACATAATCCATTTCAAGCCTTTCCACACTCTCTGTGAATCCTTTTTCCTCAGTTGAAAAATTTTTCAGAATATATATTTCCACCGATGTATCCTATGCTTGTGTGTCCGCATTTTTTCAGATAATCAAGAGCAATATAGACATTCTCTTCATTATTCATACAAACACTGTTGCAGGTGGTATATGGGCAAACATTGTCTACGACCACATAGGGAATGGAGATGGAATCAAATAGTGGATACAGTTCGGAGTAAACTCGGTACCTATCAGTATAATACCTTCGTATTGACTAAGATCCGTTTCTGACAGAAATTTTTCAAAGCTTTCCTTATGTACTCTCAGAACCATATTTAAATTTTCTTTTTGAAGTCTGCTCTCTATTGCGTCCAGTATTCCGGCTATAAACCCTTGATTTTCTTCAACAAAAACACCGCTTCTGTAATATTTGAGAACCAGTACATTTTTTTATTTTCTGTAATTCTTTTCTTTTTGTTGAGGGTAATAATTATATTCCTTCATTGCCGCCAACACTTTTTCTCTTGTTTCCTCACTGACGCCTCATTTATTACTATGGAAATAGTGGCAGGGAGAAAACATTTATCAGTTTTGATAACTCTCTAATGGTCATAGTATTCTCCAAAGAAATATTGTTCACTAAACAATAATTGTTTTCAGTAATCATAATACTATTTCAAAAAAATATTGTCAAATCGAATTATATACAAAATTGGACATGAGATGTGCAGAACTATGACATGAAAAATTTATCTTTTGGTGATTATATACTATAAAAATATTATTTTTGTTTATAAAAACATGTTAAACAGTTTGAGTTTAAGTTTATTAAACGATAAAAGGAGATTAAAAACAGTTGCTATACTATATGCATAAAAATATTATAATAATATATGCATAAGATAGAAATAATCAGATTGTATTGACATTTAAACATAATAATATTATTGTTTATATAAACGATAGTTCTTGATTTGTTAAATATTTAGTAAACAAGGAGGATGATATGAGAAAGGTCAAGAAATTAGTTAGTGCGTTGTTAATCGGTGCAATGGTTAGTGCTCCACTGATCGGATGTGGTGGAGGAGCTACAAAGAGTGCAGATACTACTACTGCAACTGTAGCGGACTCTAAGGCTGAGGAGAGCAAGACAACTGACGGAAGCAATCCTGTAGCGGGTAAGAAGGTAGCATATATTATGATTATGCCTTCAGCTACTATCTTCCAGATGTGGAAGGATTCATGTAAGAAGCTTTGTGATGAGCTTGGAGTACAGTTTGATTTCTTCTTCTGTGACGGTGACTTTTAATAAGTGGCAGGACACTATAAGAACATGTGCATCTGCAGGCTATGACGGACTTATTGTAAGTCATGGAAACCAGGACGGTTCATATGTATTCTTAAAGGGCATCTTGGATGAGTACAAGGATTTAAAGATTGTTACATTCGATACACAGTTCTATGCGGACGGTGAATACAAGAAGCTTGACGGTGTTACTCAGATGTTCCAGCAGGATAAATCTTTGGTAACCGTTCTTCTTGATGAGATGGTAGCTAAGTACGGTGAAGGTGTAAGACTTGTAAAGGTATGGAGAGGTCCTAACTACAACAGCCCGTTTGACAGAAGAGAAGAAGGTTGGCAGGAGTATGAGAAGGCGGGAAAGATCGTAACTGTAGGTGAGGTACAGCCTTTACAGGATTCCGTAGACTCTGCAAACACTGTAACGGCAGCATATCTTCAGAGCTTAAAGAGAGAAGATGTTGACGGTGTTATTGCATACTACGATATGTACGGACAGGGTGTATATAATGCACTTATCGAAAACGACAATATGAACGGTAAGAACGGTGATGCACTTCCTATGGCATCGGTAGATATCGATCCTGTTGATATTACAAATATGCAGACAAGACCTGATATATGGACAGCGGCAGGAACAACAGACTGGACATTAAACGGTGAGATCGCTATGAGACTTCTTTTACTTGAGATGGCGGGAGAGTATGACAAGATCTATGATCCGGCAACAGGAGAAATGGGAGTTGATGTTGTAGAGGTTCCGGGTACAGCTATTAAGGCATCAGACTTAAAGACAGATTCAAATGTAGAGAATCTTGGAAATGTAGCAGGAGAAACTTACGGTAATCTTAACTATCTCTCAGAAGCAGATTGGATGCCTAAGGATCTTTTACACAAATAATAGGGATGTAAATATAAGGCTGCTAAACAGTAGCGACTTATAAAATTAATGAATGAGGTGAGTTTATCAGATACATTTACTTTTATTTTTTAAAAAGTCATTGAAATTTTGATGACTCACCCTGTTTTAGATTGGATAATTATGGACAGAATAAAGTTAAGCACAAAAATGTGTCGATAGAATTCCCGGGAGTAAAGGCCTTAGAGGATATAAACTTTGAGGTAAGTACGGGAGAGATAAGGGCTGTTGTAGGAGCAAATGGTGCCGGAAAGTCCACACTTATGAAGGTATTATCAGGTGCCAATCCTACATACACCGGAGAAGTATTATTAAATGATAAAGATGTGGAGCTTAGAACTCCTGTAGATGCAAAAGAAAATGCGGTGTTCAGATAGTTTATCAGGAAGTGGATACGGCACTGTTTCCAAACCTTACCGTAGCTGAGAATATCATTCAGGGCGATTTGGTCATGGATAAGGGAAATGCCATCTTAAATTGGGGAGAGGTCTATAAAGAGGGCAGAAAGGCTCTTGACAGACTTCATATCAGCAAGGAAAGGATAAATGAAAAGGGATCTGGTTTCAAAGCTTTCACTTGCAGATAAGCAGATGGTACTTATAGCAAAGGCAATCAGAAGAAAGTGTAATTTCCTGATACTTGATGAGCCGACGGCTCCACTTAGTAATCAGGAGACAAAAGAGCTTTTTGAAGTTGTTGAGCATTTACACAAAACGGAGAATATAGCAATACTGTTTATTTCACATAGATTAAACGAGATACTTGAGATATGTGAAAGCTATACAGTAATGAGAAACGGAAAGTTGATCGGTACATATCCTATAGTCAGAGTCAACTACCACAAAAGGAAATAGTAGAACTTATGCTTGGAAGAACCTTTGAGGAAGCATACAAAAAGAGAAGAAATTTCTGATAGGTGACACTATTTTTTAAAAACAGAGAATTTGAGCGAAATCAACGGAAGAATCAATGATATAAATTTACATGTCAGAAAAGGTGAAATACTTGGTATAGCAGGGCTTGTCGGAGCCGGTAAGTCCGAACTTTGCAAGACTCTTTTCGGAGCATATAAGAGTACCGGAAAAATTATATTAAACGGTAAAGAACTGAATCTAAAAAATCCTGCACTTGCAGTTAAAAATAAAATAGCATTGGTACCTGAGGAGAGAAGAAAAGAAGGTGTACTTGTAGAAGAGAGTGTAAGCTTTAATTTATCTGCGGCATCTTTGGAAAAGTTTTGTAAATTGTCTTTCATAGACAAGAAAAAGGTAACAGATAATGCAAAAAGTTATATCCGTAGCCTTAATGTATCAACACCAAGTCCCAAGACAGCTTGTCAAGAAACTTTCAGGTGGAAATCAGCAAAAGGTTGCTGTAGGAAAATGGCTGGCTGCAGATTGTGAGCTTTATATATTTGATGAACCTACAAAGGGAGTTGACGTAGGTGCAAAGCAGGATATTTTTGATCTTATCCATGAGATAGCAAAAAAAGGAAATGCAGTTATATATGCAACTTGAGAGAACCAGGAGCTTTTGGCCCTCACAGACAGAATTTATGTAATGTACAATGGCGGTATAAGTGCAGAACTTATTACAAAAAAATACAAATGAAGATGAAATAATGTTTTTACAGCGTAGGTGGTAAGCAAAGTCAAGAGGAGGTAGTTTGATGGAACGCAAAAAATTAATAAAGTTTGGTATAGATTGGGCTGCTATCCTGGCACTTGCTCTATGTTTTATAGCATTTACAGCAATTAAGGGCAGTGCATTCATGTCACAGAGCAATATGGTAAATATTCTCAGAGCAATGGCAATAACCACGGTATTCGGTATTGCGGCTACAATTACCATGGCACCTGACGGATTTGATATGTCTGCCGGTACTTTGGGAAGCTGTTCAGCTTACGCTTTTGTATCGTCATACCTTTGGTTCGGTCAGTCACTGTTTATGTCGGTAGTAATAACTATAGTGACAACTTTGGTTTTTATATCAGCTTACCATGTTTCTTATTCTGGTATGTAAGATACCTGATATGCTTGCGACTTGTGCTTTGATGTTTGTTCATCAGGGACTTGGACAGTGGTATATAGGAGGCGGTGCGGTATCCACAGGTATGAGAACACCATGGAATGCAGAACCTCTCAGAATAGCTCTTTCAGATTCTTTTTCAGCAATAGGAAGAGCACCTTGGATTATTATAATTATGCTTGGCTGTGTGCTTGCGCATATATCTTCCCTTGATTTTACAAAGTTTCGGCAGATATTTGTATGCAATGGGTGGAAATAAGGAAGCCGCAAAAACTTTCAGGTATTGATATTAAGAAATACAGATATGTAGCAGGTATGATAACTGCAGTATTTATAGCAATCGGCGGTATTTTAGTTTCATCAAGAGGAAGTTCTGCACAGGTTATGTGCTGTGACAACTATTTGATGCCTTCACTTGCAGCAGTTTTTGTTGGAAGAACTGTAGGAGGTGCTGAAAAACCTAATGCTCTTGGAACAATGATAGGCTCAATGCTTGTATCCACACTTGAAAACGGACTTACTATCTGTGCAGTACCTTTTCTTTGTATTGCCGGCGGTAAAGGGTGCAGTACTTGCGTTGGCACTTATAGCGGCATATGCATATAAGAGAGAATAATATAAAAGGGAGTCGGTATGAGCAGATTTGACACATATTTCCAAATGGAAGAAAAAGATATAGTTGAGTATACTTTATTAAAAGCTACATCTATAGATTGGGATAAGGACAGCATGAAGGTAGTTATACCAAAAGGAGCATGGTAATCTTAACTATGTTTATAGGGTAACGGATGATAAGGGACATTCAATTTATATAAAGCAGGCAGGTACCGAAACAAGAATTTCAAAGGATATGAAGCCTTCAAGAGACAGAAACAGGCTTGAATCGGAGATTTTGATGTTACAGGAAAGATTTGCAAAAGGGATGGTGCCGTATATTTATTTTTATGACACTGTTATGTGTGCCTGCGGTATGGAGGATTGTTCAGACTTTTCGGTAATGAGACAGGCAATGCTTGAGCATAAAATATATCCTCATTTTGCTGAAAAGATAACGGATTTTTTGATAGAGACATTATTAAAAAGCAGTGATGTGGTAATAGACCATAAAGAGAAGAAGGTAATCGGAGGGAAGCTCGTTTCACCTGATCTTTGTGATATTACGGAAAAGCTGGTTTTTATGGAGCCATACAATGACCTCAATCATAGAAATAATGTTTTTCCTCCAAATGCAGACTTTGTAAAGAAGGAGCTTTATGAGGATAAGGCATTACATTTTGAAGTTGCAAAGCTGAAATTCAATTTTATGACAAATGCACAGGCATTGATACATGGAGATTTGCATACAGGTTCTATCTTTATAAAAGAGGACGGTTTAAAAGTATTTGATCCTGAGTTCGGTATACTTGGACCTTGTGGATATGATATCGGAAATGTTATAGCAAATCTTATTTTTGCCTATGACAACGGACTTGCTTACGGAAAGAAAGAGTTCACTGACTGGATTCTTAAATCGGTGGAAGAGGTCATAGATTTATTCATAGAAAAGTATAATAAATATTATGATGAGTGGGTAAGTGAGCCGATGGCAATGGTAGAAGGCTTTTAAAGAATATTATTTAGACGGTATTCTTAGAGATACGGCAGGATTTACTGGAACAGAGCTTCACAGAAGAACTGTAGGGAATGGCCAATGTTACTGATGTAACTACAATTGCAGATGAGAAAAAGAGACTTATAGCTGAAAAGAATAAATATTTTTGTCAGGTAAGGAGTTTTATACTGAAAGCGGACAGCTTTTAAATGTGGTAAAGATTATGTAGACACTATACTAAAAGTGTAAAAGCATTGGCAGAGGAGTTATAAATGGGTATTGAAGAATTTTTTGACAATATAATCTCAGTAAAGATGACGGAAGGTGGAGAACTGAATATCATTGACCAAACCCTTCTGCCGGGAGAGATAAAGAGAATAAACTTAAATACAAAGGAAGAGATTTGGGAAGCTATAAAGAAGCTTTAGAGTACGTGGAGCGCCCTGCAATAGGAGTGTGTGCGGCATATGGTATTGCAAAGACGGCTTCACAGATAAAGGCTCTAAACTATAGTGATTTTGAAAAGGAATTTTTGGAATTAAAAGAGTATTTTGCCTCTTCCAGACCTACAGCAGTAAACCTGTTTTGGGCACTTAACAGAATGGAAGATGCTCTGAAAGCAAATAAAGAAAAAGCATTGATGAGATAAAGGAAGCTTTTATTTAAAGAAGCCGAGGATATCAGAAATGAGGATGTTGAAATAAGCCGTGAATAGGAGTCTTGGCTTTAAGCTTTTGAAAAAGCTTAAAAGAAACGGTAAAGAGATCGGTATAATGACTCACTGCAATGCCGGAACATTGGCAACGGCAAAAGTACGGTACGGCGACAGCACTATGTATATGGCACTGAAAAACGGATTTAGCGGTGATGATATGCATGTGTACTGTGATGAGACCAGACCTCTTTACAGGGTGCAAGACTTACAGCATTTGAGCTTAGCAATGCCGGAATAAAGACTACACTGCAATGTGACAATATGGCATCTATTTTAATGAAATCAGGGTAAGATAGATATTATATTTGTAGGTTGTGACAGAGTGGCAAGAAACGGTGATGCGGCAAACAAGATCGAACATCCGGACTCGCTATTATAGCAAAAGCATTACGGCATTCCTTTTCTATGTATGTGCACCTACATCAACTATTGATATGAAGGCTGAAAGTGATAAGGACATCCCTATAGAGATAAGAGACGGGGAAGAGATTACAGATATGTGGTATAAAGAGAGGATGGCACCTGAGAATATAGGTGTATATAATCCGGCATTTGATGTTACCGATCACTCTCTTATAACAGGTATTATTACCGAAAAAGGTATTTGTAAATATCCTTTTGATAAGGCGTTTAAGGAATTGGGACTTTAGTACAGATAGGAGAAAATATGAAGAAGATAATCAATGTTCCTGAGAATTATACAGATGATATGTTAAAAGGCATTTATAGTGCACATAAGCAGGTTAAATATGTGGCAGACGACCTCAGATGCTATTGTATAGCAGATAAGAAACCGGGAAAGGTGGCAATAGTTACAGGTGGAGGTACAGGACATTTACCGCTATTCCTCGGATATGTAGGTGAAAACTTACTTGACGGCTGCGGTGTGGGAAGCGTTTTCCAGTCACCTTCGGCAGAGCAGATATATGAGATATCAAAGGAAGTGGAAGCGGAAGCGGAATACTCTATCTATACGGAAATTATACCGGAGATATAATGAACTTTGATATGGCGGCTGAAATGCTTTGAGATGGATGATATCAAGACCAGAAGCATTGTAGGTGCCGATGATGTACTGTCAAATAAGCTTCCTGAAACCAGAAGAGGTGTTGCAGGTATATTCTTTATGTATAAGTATGCAGGTGCTGCAGCTGCAGAGATGGGAAGCCTTGATGAAGTATATGAGGCGGCAAATACAGCTAAACAAAAATACAAGAACTGTAGGATTTGCATTGACACCATGTGTTATACCTGAGCTTGGACATGCCAAACTTTTCTCATTGGCAGAGAATGAAATGGCCTTCGGTATGGGAATTCACGGTGAACCGGGAGTTTGGAACGGTGATATAAAGAGCGCAAAAAGAACTTGCAGATGAGGCGGTCGGAGAAATCTTGATGATATAGAAATCGGAAAGCGGTGATGAAGTTGCAGTACTTATAAACGGACTTGGTGCAAGCAGCATTGAAGAGCTTTATATACTTTCAGGAGAAGTGAGTGAGATATTGGACTCAAAAGGTATCAAAGATCTATAGAAACATTTGTAGGTGAGTATGCAACAAGTATGGAGATGGCAGGTGCATCCATATCTGTTTGTAAGTTAAACAGTGACAAGGAAAAAGGCTTGGCTTGATATGGAAGTAAAGACTCCATTTATCAGATTATAGGAGTTGTTATGACAGAGATTAGAATAGAGGATCTTCGGAATTATTTGAGTTCATAGCTAAGGTGTTTGTCGAGAAAAAAAGATGAACTATGTGCAATGGATGCAAATATGAGCGACGGTGATCTTGGGCTTACTATGAGTAAGGGCTACAGTGCAATGCCTGATCTTATCAGAGAAAATACGGTAGAAAATAATGTGGGAAAGACATTGTTTAAGGCAGGCATGAAGATGGCTTCAGTGGTACCGTCCACTATGGGTACATTGATGGCAAGCGGTATAATGGAAGCCGGAAAGTCATTAAATGAAAAGGATAAAATAGATGCCAAAGATTTGGCATTGTATTTTGAAAGCTTTGCAGCAGGAATCAAGAAAAGAGGAAAATGTGAGGCGGGAGACAGAACAATATACGATGCACTTGTAGTGGCAGGCGAAAGAGCAAAAGAAGCAGCGGATGGAAGTTTGCTTGATGTAGCAAGCGCAGCACTAAAGGGTGCAAATGAAGGTGTTGAAGCTACAAAAGATATGTTGCCTAAGTTTGGCAAGGCTGCGGTATTTTCCGCTAAAGCAAAGGGCATTGCAGATCAGGGTGCTGTAGCAGGATATCTGATGGTAAAAGGAGTATGTTTATTTTTAGAAAGTAAGAGTTGATAATGAAGGTACTTAATTTTGGTTCACTAAATCTGGATTATGTATATGATGTAGACCATTTTGTGAGAGAAGGAGAGACGATATCCTCTACAGACATGAATGTATTTTGTGGTGGAAAAGGGCTCAACCAGTCTGTGGCATTGGCAAAGGCAGGTGTTAAAGTATACCATGCCGGAGCGGTGGGAAGTGCGGACGGATCTATGCTTTTGGAGGCACTTTCAGATGTAGGGAGTCGATATCTTACATAAAAAGGTATGATATGTCATCGGGACATGCTATTATACAAAAAAACAGAGCAGGTAATAATTGCATACTTTTATATGGTGGAGCAAACCAAAATATAGGTATTGACTTTATCAAAGAGGTATTAGAGGATTTTGATAAAGGAGATATACTTTTACTTCAAAACGAGGTGAGCAATCTTGCATTTATTATAGATGAGGGGCATGCTAAAGGGAATGAGCATTATTTTAAATCCCTCACCTCTAAATGAAAAAGATATTTGAATGTGACTTTGGAAAAAGGTGGAATATCTTATACTCAATGAGATAGAAGCTTCTGATATACTTGGGAGCTGCTTGCACAGGTGAAGATGAACTTGTAGAGAAAGTTGACAAAAAGATTTCCGAAACACGAAAGATAGTGCTCACATTTGGGAGAAAAGGGCTCTGTATATGTGGACAAGACCAGAAGATAAGACAGGAAATATACAAGGCTGATGTTGTTGACACTACGGCAGCAGGTGATACTTTCACAGGTTATTTTATAGCCGGCATAGTTGCAGGAACAGATGTATCAGAAAGCACTCAAACAGGCCGCAAAGGCTGCAAGTATAACAGTCAGCAGAAAAGGTGCCTCACCAAGTATTCCGTTTGCAAAAAGAGGTTTGCGAAAAGATAATATATAATCGTGTGTGATAAAAGTATCAGTTTCAGATTTGGTAAAAAATATGAGTTTAGTATCAAACCCGTATACATCGTTCAGACAGATATATAAACAGTTTATCAGTACAGTATTTCTATAAAATTTATTATCATTGCAGGAAATAGTACATCAAAAATTACTGCAATATATTATATTCCTTAACAACTTATACCTGTAATCTTTGTCGGTGTTGGCTTTGCGAAGTTTATCAATATTCCTTCGTTTAACAGTAATTCATTAAAGCTTACTGACCATATCGGCACCTTCCTGTCTGCCCTTCTCAGACCTTCTTCCAGACCTTTCTTCAATCCCTTTTTCAATCCCTCTATTTTCAATAATATCAAGAACTTCACACTATATTTTAGCCTCCTTTTCATTAGCTTCATTTATTGAATCTTCAAATCTATTATCCCCGTCATAACGGACATAAGGGTTAGCAGTTCATTTATATGCTTTTATTGTATAATCTTTTGGATTATATGAGTTGTTTGTCCGCAATTGATGCAAATAATCAACCAGTATCCTGAAATCACTTTTTAAATAATGCTGTCTTTTTCATCATCCAAATATGCTATCTCAAAAAGATTGATTTTATAATCATTGACAAAAAGGTTTTTAATCTGTCATCAACTTTAACAATATCGAGTATATTAATCGGATAGTTCCATCTCTTTTGTTTGTATCCTAAATATAATACCAAGGTAATCACGGAGTATTTAGTCTTATATCGGTATCGTCTTTTTAGTTTGTCTTCCATACTCGGTACCGTCATAACTGATTACTCTTAAAGGCATCAACTTATCGGGTACGGTTTGATTTTTCAAAACCGAATAAAGCAATATTTATACGGCTGTGTTGCCAATACTTGGCAACATCTCTATCCTGAGAATGGACGCTACCGTCAATCTTTAGCATGCTGGTTGTAGGTGTATCAAGTAGAGAATTTTTCATCCACTACATTTCTCACCATTAAATAAAAGTACATTTACTATGTCGGAAAAAGACATCGTTGAATTGTTCCAACATCTTTTGTGATATATCTTTCTCTTGCATATTTCGCTCCTTTATTATAACAAAAGAAATATTTTTAGAATCCACGTTACGATGAAACTTAAGAATATAAGTATAGAAATTTTATAAAAAGCCATGTGGGATTATTGTTAAATCTGTTTATATCTTTTATTATACCAATTAAAAATCTTTATTACAATACTGAGATTGTCTAAACATAAATGTCCGGTATAATGGAAAAATTTTGAATTTGAGATTATCCCTGCTTTTTGATGAACATTTATACTGTTACAAGATATTTTTCGATAATATTTATATTATTATATGTTATAATATGGACATGATTCTATATAGAAGGAGGATGATATGGCAAAAGTATTTTTCCGCTGTTTATTGATATAAGTAAACAAGACATTTTCTGGTGGTAGGGGCGGAAATATAGCTGCAAGAAGAATTCTGAAAACTTAAGGAGTTCGGTTGCAAGATAATAGTCGTAGCAAAAGTCTATAGCGGTAACTATAATGGATTTGCAGGACGACAGGCTGATTTTAAAGGAAAGAGCTTATGACAGTTCGGATGTTGTAGGTGTCGACTATGTTATAGCTGCTACCAATGACAAGGAGCTGAATGAAAAGATAGTATGGGATTGTAAAAAGCCGGTGTTATAGTAAATGATGCCTCGAATTATAAGAATTGTGATTTTATTTTTCCGGGGATTGTTACAGAGGAAGAGATGGTGATAGGAGTAACATCATCCGGAAGTAACCATAAAGTTGGCAAGAAGGGTGGCAAGTGCAATCAGATACAATATAAAAGATATAGTTGAGGAATGCAGGAAAGAACAGGAAGAAAATCCGAAGCAGGAAGATTTTGACTGAAACAGGGAGGACATATGTTTAGGACCAGAAGACTGAGAGCAAAATGCGGGTATAAGAAATATGGTCAGAGAAAACGAGGATAAGCAAGGATGCCCTTATTTATCCTATGTTTTTTGAAGAGGGAGAAAATATATTTGAAGAAATAGAGTCCATGCTGGACAGTATAGAATGAGCATAGACCGATGTGACAGTGTAATAGAAGAACTTTTAGATGCAGGAGTCAGTGCCGTAATGCTTTTTGGTATACCGAAAGCATAAAGATGAAGTAGGTAGTGAGGCATACCATGACCACGGTATCGTTCAGGAGGCAATCAGATATATAAAGAAAAATATCCGGGAGATTTATGTAATAGGTGATGTATGTATGTGCGAGTATACTTCACACGGGCATTGCGGAATATTAAACGGAAGTGATGTAGATAATGACACAACTATAAAGTATCTGCAAAGATTGCGCTTTCACAGGTAGAAGCCGGAGCCGACATGGTGGCTCCTTCAGATATGATGGATGGCAGAGTTGAAGAGATAAGAGCGATTTTTAGATGATAACGGATATAAAAATATTCCTATAATGGCATACTCGGCAAAGTATGCTTCTGCATTTTACGGTCCTTTCAGAGCGGCTGCAGATTCCGCACCTGCTTTCGGTGACAGAAAGAGCTATCAGATGGATGTGCACAATGTAAGAGAAGCACTAAAGGAAGTGGAAGAGGATATTTTAGAAGGTGCCGATATTGTAATGGTAAAACCGGCTATGAGCTTTTTGGATATAGTGACAAAAAGTCAAGGAGATTACGAATGTTCCGGTAGCCGCATATTCTGTAAGCGGTGAGTATTCCATGGTGAAAAGTCCGCGGCAAAGAACGGCTTTATAGATGAAGAAAAGATAATGTGTGAGATGGCGGTATCGGCATTCAGAGCTGGGAGCCGATATTTATATTACATATTATGCAAAAAGAACTGGCAAAATGTATTGACAAGGGGATAATCGGATGAAAAAGGAGTTATAGTTGCAAGTTTTGGAACAACACATGAGGACACCAGAAAAAGACAATAGATGTGATAGAAAATGATATAAGAGAAGCCTTTTAATGACAGTATTTTATCAGAGCATGGACAAGCGATATTATCAGAGTCGAAAATTAAAACGTCGTGAGAACTTTACATATCAACAACATAAAAGAAGCACTGGATGAGGCTGTACAAGAAGGCGTGGAAGAATTATTGGTGATAAGTACTCATATTATAAACGGCGTGGAACATAATAAAGTCAAGGATGCAGTACTAAGCTATAAGGACAGATTTAAGAAAAATAAAAATAGGGAGCTGCACTTTTGGAAAATGATGATGACTTTAAGTTTATCATAAAGGAACTGGATGAGATCTACAATAAAGAAGCTGACAGTGCATATCTTTTGATGGGGCATGGTTCAGACCATGAAGCAAATGAGATATATGAACAGCTTAGGAACAGATTTGTAGATACGGGAAGAGATGATATACATATAGCCTGTGTAGAGGGTTATCCGTATATTGGAAGATATTCTGCCACAGCTTTCTGAATATAAGTCCGTTCATCTGTCACCCTTTATGATAGTGGCAGGCGATCATGCAAAAGAATGATATGGCAGGTGATGATGACAGCTTCAAAACGATTCTTGAGGAAAGAGGAAAAATGTAAGTTTTGAACTTAAAGGACTTGGAGAATATGATTTTTGTAAGAAAGTCTTATACTTAGCACGCAAATGAGGCGGTATATGTTTCATAAAGATACAATAAGAATAGGTACAAGAAAAGTGCTTGGCACTGGCACAGAGTAAATTGGTGGGGGATGCTATAATAAATAGCTTCCCCATATAAAAATAGAGTATGTTCCCATGAATACGGTAGGTGATAAAAAGGCTTGATATTTCATTGCAGGAAATAGGTGGAAAAGGTTTATTTACAAAGGAGCTGGAAGAAGCACTGATAAATGGAGATATAGATCTGGCGTGCATTCAGCCAAAGGATCTGCCCTTAGAGTTTGACAACAGATTAGAAAATTATGCTGGTTTTAAAAAGAGCGGCAGTCAATGATATTCTTGTAGTTAAATAAAGATTTCAAAATACAGATATAAGAAACTTACCAAAGGGTTTTAGAATAGGTACAAGCTCAAAAAGAAGATCCGAACAGCTGAGGCTTTTAAACAAGGATATTGAAATAATGCCTGTCAGAGGAAATGTAATCACCAGAATAGGAAAAGATATTTTTCAGGTGAGGTGGATGGTGTTATATTGGCAAGAGCAGGAATTGACAGACTTATTGAGGATAATAAATATGCTGCAGAATATAGCGATATTTTTGATAATATAAGTATTTTTGATATCAAAAGAATGTGATATATTGCCGGCACCTGCACAAGGAATATTATGTGCAGAATATGCAAATGATGATATGGCAGAGATACTTGAAAAATACAGATAAAGAATGTGAGTCTTTATTTATTGCAGAGAGAAGGTATTTAAGTGTATTGCAGGCTGATTGTCATACAAAGTGCGGGGTATTTTTATATCAGCCGTTTTCAGAAAAATACAGTATAAAAGCTTACTTTTGACGGTAAATATATGGAAGCCGATAATATAGAAAAGACATTAGAAAAACTGCTGATTGCCATAGAGGAATTGGCGGTCAAATTAAAAGAGGAAAATGTTTGATAAAGTGTATCACTGGTAGGTGTTGGACCCGGAGATGAAAAACTGCTTACATTAAGGGCATGTGAATGTATAGAAACTGCAGATGTTATAGTATATGACAATCTGGTAAATCCAACTATATTAAACAGGGTAAAGATGAGTGCAAAGCTTTATATGCAGGTAAGATATCAGGAAATCATTATCTTACACAGGATAAAATAAATGAGACTATTGCAGAACATGCACTTACAGGTGAATATGTAGTCAGACTAAAAGGGGGTGACCCCTATATTTTTCGTGCGAGGCGGTGAAGAGGCTGAGTATCTCTTGGAAAGAAAGTATTGATTTTTGAAATAGTGCATGGAGTCAGCTCATTCTATGCAGGTCTTGGCTATGCCGGAATACCTGTTACATTCAGAGGGGAAGCGGCAGAGTTTCGTGTCTTTCACCGGCCATAAAAAGCAGGAGAAGAACTTGATTTAAATTTTACAAAATATAGCAAAGCTTGAGGGAAGCCTGGTATTTTTTTGATGGGAATATCAAACTTAAGTTTGATAGTACAAGGTCTGTTGTCAAACGGAATGAATTCGTGATATCGGAGCTGCTGTAATTGAGAACGAACAAGGTATAACCAAAAGAGTATTCAGAGGAAGCTCTCAAATATAGAAGAGATTTCAAAAAGAGAAAATATTATTTCTCCGGCTCTTATAGTGGTTGGGCAGATGTATGTGAAAAGAATCTTGCTTTCTTTCAAAAACATACATTACCGCTTTCAGGTAAAAATATACTCTTACTGCCACCAAGGGTTTGGTGGAAAAAGATGTCACCTGAATTTAAAAAGCTTGGAGCAAATACTTGTGAGATGAGTCTTATCGCTACAAAAGAGATAGAAATTGATAGAAAATACTTTTGTTTGACAGCTTGAACTTGCCACACATAGTTTTTATTTACCAGCTCAAACGGTGTGGATATATTTTTGAAAAGATAAAAAGCTACGATATCGATATCGCAGCTATGCAATAAAAAGATATGTGTATAGGTAGCGGAAGTGGTGAGGCGCTGAAAAATACGGAGTGAAATGCGGATTTTGTTCCAAGCAAGTTTGACTCAAAAAGTTTTGTGGCAGAAATTTTGCCAAAGCTTGATAAAAACAGCAGAGTACTTATGCTAAGAGCAAAGCTTGGAAATGACAATCTTCCAAGACGGACTTAAAAAGCAGGTATAGAATTAGCGATATTCCTATCTATGACACAATTATTGACTACAGAAGAAGTTTCGAGCTCAATAAAGAAATAAAGAAATTTGATTATGGTAGTGGTAGCGCAAGTGCGGCAAAGGCTTTTGTGTGAGATGATAGAGGATAAAACCGCTCTTTTAAAACAGAGTATCTATAGGGCCTGTAACTACAAAGGCTCTTAGAGAATTTGGTATAGAGGAATTGATTACAGCAAAACAATATGATGTAAAGGGGATAGTAGATGCAATCAGGGATTATAAAAATCGGAAAAATATTTCGCATATCTCAAAAATATATTCCGGCGGTGTAAACTCACCGGTTCGTGCGGCAAGGGCGGTACACAGAGATCCGGTATTTATAAAATCGGCTTTAGGATCAAAAAGATATATGATGTGGACGGAAATGAATATATAGATTATGTATGTTCATGGGGGACCTGCAATACTAGGGGCAGCGCTCATCCATATGTACTTGAAAAGGTGAAAAAGCATTAAAAAGGTCTCAGCTTCGGTGCTCCTACAAAGAAGGAGTATATATTGGCTGAAATGATAAATGAAGCAATGCCTGTTATGGAGCAGGTAAGACTTGTAAATTCAGGTACTGAAGCGACAATGAGCGCTATAAGACTTGCAAGAGGATATACAAATAGGGACCTTATTTTTAAAATTTCACAGGTTGTTATCATGGACATTCTGACGGACTTTTGGTAAAAGCCGGAAGCGGTGTAGCTTACAGAGGCAATTTCTTCAAGCGGTGGAGTACCTAATGACTATGCAAAAAAATACTGTTGTTGCGGAGTTTAATAATAAAGAAAGCGTCAAAGCATTATTTGATAAATATAATGACAAGATTGCGGCGGTTATCGTGGAGCCCTAGTAGCGGCAAATATGGGTGTTATCCTCCAAAGGACGGATTCCTTGAATTTCTTAGAGAAATCACAAAAAGAATAACGCTCTTTTGATATTTGATGAAGTAATAACAGGTTTAGACTGGCAAAGGAGGAGCATGAATACTTTTAGAAATAAAAGCCGGATTTGAGTTACTGTAGGCAAGATAGTAGGTGGAGGTATGCCACTTGCGGCTTATGGTGGAAAAGAAAGAGATAATGGCTAATATCAGTCCTCTTGGAGATGTATATCAGTGCGGGTACCTGAGTGGAAAACCTGATAGCAACAACAGCCGGTATTGCAACTCTTGAAGTATTGTTTCAAAAATCCTGAGATTTATGCAAATATAGATGAAAAATGCTAAAGCTTTTTGTTGAAGGCATAGAAAAGATAATGAACAAGGATGAGAAAATACATATAAACAGAGTGGGTTCTTTGTTATCGGTGTTTTTACATCAAAGAAAGTGAATGCTATGAGGATGTATTAAGCTGTGATCTTGATAAATATGCAAGTTATTACAGCTTTTTAAGAGAGAACGGTATTTATGTGGCGCCAAGTCAATTTGAGGCGGCATTTATATCCAATGCACATACAGCTGACGATATAAAATATTACTTTGGATGTAATAGCAGAGTTTGGGGGAAAAGGATGATTTTACTCCTAAGCTTAAGCTTGAAACACACCTCAAAAAGATAAGAGAATATTTCGCCTTCGAATGAGGATAAGAAAGAGACTTTAAAAATCATTATGTAGTGAAGAACTGATAGATGAAGCTGCAGTACTTATCACATGTAACAGAACTGAAATATATGTAAGTGGGAAATGACAGGAGTACAGCAGTATAATAAACATTATTTTTGGAAAAATGTGAAGAGATAATAGGTATAAATATTGAAAACCCTCAGAGATTATTTGCTTTTTCTACACCGGAAAGAGTGCAGTCTCTCATCTGTATAAGGTCAGTGCAGGTCTGGATTCAATGCTTATAGGGTGAAGACCAGATACTTGGGCAGGTAAAGGATGCTATTGAGTTTGCAAGAGAGTGCGATACTGCACATTTATATCTTAATACATTGTTTAGAGATGCCGTTACGGAAGCTAAGAAGATAAAAACAGAAACTTTAATTTCAAAATCAGGAGTATCTACAGCCACATTGGCACTGAAAGCGGCAAAGGATGTACTTAATTCGTTTTCAGGAAAAATATACTTGTGATAGGTGCATCCGGAAAAATCGGAGATATCGTATTAAAAATGCACTAAGCTATGACTTTGTACAAATATATGTCACAAGAAGAAGACATAATATAGATATGTCTCCAAATGTAATGGAGAGGGTAAGCATTATAGAATATAACGACAGATATGATTATATAAAGAATGCGGATGTTATAGTTTCGGCTACAAGCGACCGCATTTCACGCTGACTAAGGAGCATATTCAGGAGAATATTGTACCGGAAGTAAAAAGTATTCATTGATCTGGCTGTTCCATGTGATATTGATGAAAGAGTAAGAAACCTTGACAATATATATTATTACAATATGGATGACATGAAAAAGTTTGCAGATGAAAATAATGAAAAGAAGAAGATGAGCATTGAAAAAGGCATCTATGATGTAGAAGAAGGGTGGAGAAAGTTTTTGAAAATGGGCATTGTTTCAGGAAAAATTTAAAAAGTATTTTCAGATGCAACGGAAAAATCTTGAAAAAGAGATGGCAAGAATTGGAGAAAGACTTTGGAAACATCTGTTTTTACAAGATAAGAGACAACGGAAGTTTGGAAGCATTGCAGTCTATCATTGATATTCTTTCAATATGATATAGCAGATTGTATAATTGTTTAATAGCTGAACTATAATTTTCTATATTGAACAAATATATCTTATATATATGTTTATATAGTAAAATTACTCAAATGCATTTTTGTGAATAAAAATAGCATAAAAAAATATAAATCAAACAATAAAATATTGAAAAATAGCCTAAAAAGTATGTTATTATAGAGTTGCAGAAGAATTTGCAAATTGACATTAGATTGACTTGATATGTAAAGACAGAAAAAGAAGGATTGACCGGTCCTTATATCAGAGCATTTTAATGGGACGTAGATGATGCTTTTGGTATCAAATTCCATTTGGTTAGGGTCACAAAAAAACGTTAGGAGGTATAGTCATGGAGGACTATATTTTATCATGCAGCTCCACCGCAGATATGACTAACGGGTATTATCTAGTAGGGATATTCATCATATAGACTGTAAATACACTATAGGTGGCAAGACATATGATGAAAGTATGAGGAGAGCGTGCCTTTTGTCGGAGTTCTACGAAAGAATGAGAAACGGTGAAAGTCCGACAACAAGTCAAACCGACATGGCAGAATACAAGGGAATACTTTTAAGAAAGTTCTTGAAGATGGCAAGGATGTATTGCATATTTGCTTTATCATCAAGTATATCCGAATCGTATCTATCAGCGATGGCAGCAGTTAAGGAACTTAAAGGGGAGTATCCTGAAAGACAGGTACATGTAGTAGACTCTTTGTCTGCATCAGCCGGTATTGGACTGCTGGTAGACATCCTGGCAGACAAAAAGAGATGAGGGAATGCCTATTGACAAGCTGAAAAGTTATGCGGAGAATTCAAAGAAAGTATATCAATCACTGGTTCTTTTCTACAGACTTAACTACCCTACTTGAGAGAAGACAGCCTGACCAATTTTTACATTTTAAGATTGAAAAGACATTGAATTTCTGTCCGCTTATGTGTGTGGACGGAGAAGGTAAGCTGGTAGTTATTGAAAAAGTAAAGACCAAGAAAAAGACTATGGAGGCTATAGTTTCAAGAATGGAAACACAGGCCGTAGACGGAAAGAGATATACCGGAAAATGTTTTATCAGCCATGCAGATTCAGAAAAGAAGCAAAACAAGTTGGCAAGTATGCTTTGAGGCTCGTTTCCCGAATTTAAAGGGAAATGTAGAAGTAAAAGATATAGGCCATGTGAACGGTGCACACACAGGTCCCGGAACAGTTGCAGTATTTTTGTCGGTGACAAAAAGATAATTAATTAGAATTTTTGATAATTTTAAAAGAATGAAAAAGATGCTTATACCGCTATTGAAAGATTTCTTCTTAGTATGTCGGTATAAGCATTTTTGTTTATATTAACACTATTGTTCCATTTGCATTTAAGATATATAATTAGATGAGAAATATTATTGAAAGGATATATCATGGAGGCATTTGCGCTTATAAAGGAGAAACGAAGCAAAAATTATAGATTTGCCAAGTCCGAAACTTTCAGATCCATATAATGCTATATTGACACCGGTAGCGATATCGGTTTGTACATCTGATGTAAATACCGTATACGGATCCGGATCAAAGAAACCTGATAATCTTATTTTTGGGACATGAAGCAGTTGCAAAGGGATTGTAAAAGTCGGTGAAAAAGTCAGAGACTTTTAAAGTAGGGGGATATAGTGGTTGTTCCTTCTATGACACCGAATTTTCATGACAAAGATATACAGGACGGGAAATTTTTTTATGCAGGAGCAAACTTCAGTGCAAATACTTTGGGAAGAAGTACGCCGGGAGTTTTTTTGCAAGAGAGTTTGAAGTGGCTGATGCGGATTTAAACTTGGCTATTTTGCCTGAGGGATGTAAGTCTGGAAACGGACTTATGTGCACAGATATGGCAACCACAGGCTTTTACAGGTGCGGAAACGGGTGAATTTCGGAGATACAGTTGTCGTAGCTTTGGAATCGGCGGTGTAGGGGCTTATGGCAATATGCGGTGCCGCCCTTAGCGGTGCCGGAAAAATCATTGCGGTCGGAAGCAGAGGCGCAAGTATTCCACTGGCATATGAGTACGGTGCGAGGAGGTTATATCATATAAGAATGACGATGTTACGGAATATGTTCTAAAGCAACAAAAGGCAAGGGAGCAGATGTGGTAATAATAGCTGGAGGCAATGATCAGACTTTTTCAGATGCCATGGATATGGTAAGATATGGTGTCGGGAAGGTTGTAAATTTGAAACTTTTTACAGGTGAGGGAAGTATGGAGATACCGAAGTTTTTCGGGTAGAGGTATGTCAGCAAAAGCGTATATATGGAGCTTGGAAAAAGGAGGTAGAGTCAGAATGGAAAGACTGCTTTTCAATGGTAAAGCATAAAAAGATTTACACCTGAAAAACTGATTACACATACATTTGAAGGTTTTGAAAAATGTAGAAACAGGCTCTTGAACTTATGAGGACAAGGGCAATACTGTTATAAAAGACAATGATACTTACGGATGGTAGAATGAAAAATAAGTATAGTGGTACCCTGTTTTAATGAAGAGGAAAATGTGGTACCTATGGCGGATGCCATAAGAGAAGAGTTTAAGAAAAATCTTTCATCATATGAGTATGAAATTATTTTTATTGATAATGATTCAAAAGATAATACAAGAGAGTTGATAAGAGAACTTTGGTAAATCGGATAAGGGTATTAAAGGTATATTTAATGCGAAAAATTCTCGGACAGTTGAAATTCACCTTATTACGGAATGCTGCAGTACCGGAGATGCTACAGTGCTGATGGCTGCAGATTTTCAAGATCCGGGTGGAGATGATACCTAAATATGTGAAAAGCTTGGGAAGAGGGCTATAAAATAGCTATCGGAATCAAAAAGTCCAGTCAGGAAAATAAGATAATGTATCATCTTAGAAGTCTGTATTACAAAAACTATAAAGAAACTCTCAGTCGAGCAGATAGAACATTTTACAGGTTTTCGGACTGTATGATAAGGCATTTATAAATGTTATGAGAAATCTTGACGATCCGGTTCCTTTCCTGAGAGGAATAGTTGGTGAACTGGATTCAGAAGAAAAGAGATTCCATATGAACAGCGCAAAGAAGAGCCGGAATTACAAGCAATAATTTATACAGATTATACGATGCGGCAATGCTTTCGGTTACGGCATATACCAAGGTAGGACTGCGACTTGCCACATTTGCGGGAGTTATACTTTCAGGCATATCAATGATTATTGCATAATATATCTTATATTAAAGCTGTTGTATTGGGACAGATTTCGGCAGGTATGGCGCTCATACTTATCGGGTATGTTTTTCCTAGGTTCAATACAGATATTCTTTTATAGGACTTATAGGAGAGTATATACTCACCATTAACCAGAGAGTAATGAAGAGACCGTTGGTTGTGGAAGAGGAAAGAATCAATTTTGATGAATAAAGGCTGTACTGAAAGCACAGAATATTATAAAAAGGATAATACTTTATGAAATATAAGGTTGACTATGTTCGTATACGCGAGAATTATATCACATTAAACGGTTGGGTAGTGGGTAAGAAACCCGGTTCACAGCCTGCTTTTTGCATGTTTATAACAGTAAAATGGAAAGTGTTGACTTCAAATATGTTAAAGACCAGAAGAGATGATGTAAGTCAGGTGTATTTTCGGAAAGTATATGATGAAGATTACGGGATTTTGATATCAAAGTTTGATTATAAAAAGGGTGAAGACTATTATCTTGAGATAAAGATTGATAATCAAAAGAAAAAAGATAAAATACAATGAGGAGCTTATATATAAGCGATCAAGTGTGGCCTATAAAAGGATGGGAAAAACTTAAAGACCTTTGCAATATGGAAACTGTAAGGGTGGCTTTTAATTTCATGAAAAGAACGGCCTTTAGAGCTCTTATCAGAAAGTCAAAGAGTAAAATAAAGGGCATGGACAATGATTACGAGTACATTGAATGGTATGAAAAGACTAAGCCTACAAAGGAAGAGCTGGCTGCACAAAGAGAAGTTAAATTTGACTATTCACCTTATTTTCAATAGTAATACCTCTTTATGCGACTCCCGACACTCCTCAGAGATTTGCTTTGACTCAATACTCGCATAAACCTATACAAACTTTGAGGTTTGCTTTTGCATGACGGAAGGAAAACGGTAGGATAAAGAGAAGATTTGTAGAAAAATATATAGAAGAAAAACAGGAAGCAAGATAAATATAATAAGCTTGGGAAAAACTTGGTATTGCTGGAAATACAAATGAAGCTACTTAAGATGGCAAGCGGTGATTATATAGCACTTGCAGACTCATGATGATGTTATTACCGAAAATGCATTGTATGAATGTGCAAAGGCAATAAAATGAAGAAAACTGTGACTGTTTATACTCCGATGAGGATAAGCTGGATATGGACGGAGGATCACTATTTGATCCGTCATTTTAAGCCTGATTTTAATATCGACTTACTTGAGAGTGTGAATTATATCTGTCATCTCTTTGTAGTGAAAGAAGGAACTTGTTGATGTGGCAGGAATGTTTGATGCGGCATTTGACGGTGCAGCAGGACTATGATTTTATATTCAGAGTTACTGAGAATGCAAAAAGATTGTACATATACCGAAGGTTTTTATACCATTGGAGATGCTCATATGAATCCAACAGCTTCAAATCCGCAAAGTAAATTATATGCATTTGAAGTGGGGGCAAGAGCAATAAAAGGCACATATAGAAAGAGGGGATTTCATTGCCTGTAGAGAAGATAGACAAAGGGTGTTGACTACGGTATTTACCATAAATACTTTTATTATGGAAGATAAACCTTTGCTTTCAATCATCATTCCGAACAAGGACCACAGAGAGGATCTTGATTTGGCAATCCGCTCTATAATGACAAAGAGCAGTTATAAGAATATTGAGTTTCATTGTCGTGGAAAACAACTCTACCGATAAAAAGACTTTTGAGTACTATGATAAGGTTCAAAAAGGAGTTTGACAATGTAAAGGTTAGTCGTTGGGAGAGAGAGTTCAACTATTCTCTTATCAATAACTCGGTGAATTTTGCAAAAGCGGTGAATATCTTTTCTTTTTAAAACAATGATATAGAACTGATAAACTGACTTCAATAGAGGAGATGATGTGGTATGCGGTGAGAAAGGATGTCGGTATAGTAGGTGCAAGACTTCTCACAATGATGATACAATACAACATGCAGGTGTAGTAGTTGGATTTGGAGGAGTGGCAGGACATACCTTTATAGGTCTTTCAGAGGTTGGAAAACAGCTATTTCCTACAGAGCACTTACATTGCAGGATTATTCTGCCGTAACTGGCTGCCGCACTTACTACAAAGAAATCGGTATTTGAAGAAGTTGGTGGATTCAGTGAAGAACTGGCGGTTGCATTTAATGATATTGACTTTTTTGCATGAAGGTGAGGGCTAAAAACTATCTTGTGGTTTATAATCCTTATGCACTTTTCTATCATTATGAGTCAAAGTCAAGAGGACTTGAGGACAGCCCTGAAAAAGATTGAAAGATTTAACAGAGAGACTGCTATATTTATGAAAGAGATGGCCCTAAAATACTGGCAAAAGGGAGATCCGTATTATAATCCTAATCTTACACTACGTAAGTCAAACTTTGCACTTAGAGATTTGTTGAATGAAAAAAATAGGGCGAACCGTTTATTGACGAGAAGATAAAAATACCTTTAGGTATCCGGGAGAAAGATGAGTAAAGTAACAATAATAATACCGAATTATAACGGTATAAAGTTTATGAAGGATTGCATTGAATCGCTTAGAACTCAAACTTATAAAAATTTTTGAGATTTTGTGGTAGACAACGGTTCGAAGGACGAGTCCGTAGATTATTTGAGAGATCTTGAAAGTTATGAAAGCAATCTGAATATAAAAGTGATTTATCTGGATGAAAATCTTGGGTTTGCAGGTGAGTAAATGTAGGGACTTGCAGCCCTGTGACAGTAAATATGTTATTTTGTTGAACACGATACCGAAGTATTTCCGGACTATGTGGAAACACTTGTTAATGCACATAGAAAAGTTCTGAGAAGATATTTGCAATAAATCCACTGATGATAAATGCTCATGATAAGGAGCTTGTGGATGATGCCGGAGACGGATATTCTCCTCTGGTTGGGGATATCAGATAGGTGTCGGGAGAAAAAGGTGGCGGATTTTACAAAAAGAAGAGCTGTATTTTCAGCATGTGCGGTGCAAGTATATACAGAAAGAGTATCTTGGATGAAATAGGTTATTTTGATGAAATGCATTTTGCATATTTGGAAGATATGGACTTAAGTTTCAGAGCAAGACTTAGAGGATATATTATAGGTTTTGAGCCAAGGGCCAAGGTATATCATCTCGGAAGTGCGACTTCAGGATCAAAAATACAATCCTTTTAAGCAAGACTTACGGCAAGAAATAATATTTATTTGATTTATAAAAACATGACAAACCTGCAGATAGCATTTAACTTTTTCCCTCTTTATTGGGAACTTTAATTAAAAACGGTATTTTTTTCTTTTAAAAAGGATTTCTGACAGATTATATAAGCGGACTAAAGAGAGGCTTTTAAAAATCTTGGTAGAATGTGAAAGAGTCGATTTTTCGGAAATCAGAAAAACGGATATATTGGCTTTGAGGGCGAAATAATCGCAGGAACATTTGAATATGTGTATAGATTTATAAAAAGGCATAGCAGTTGAGAACTGTTACTAAAGATTAAGTAAAATGTAATAAATGATTTTGCGTTTGGTTGTAAAAATTGATTTATGATTTTTACGAATAATGAAAAGAAGTCTATCGCATAAGATTGCGATATGGAGCAATATATGATTAAAGAAAAACCAGAAGAGATTAAACAGGCTGCATATACTTTAGATGCTCTGGTTATATTTTTAAGTTATTTAATAGCTTATCTTTATAATGTATTATAATGATGATGCCTGCTTGCATTGTCGGCACAGGAGTATTTCAGTGCTCTGATAATAATTATACCCGGTTTTTGATACTCTATGAATTCTTTGAACTGTATACACCTAAGAGAGTTTCTGGGAAGAAGAAGTGAGATAGCAAATATATTCAAAAGCCAATTCCCATAGGATGGTTGATATTTACATTGACACTCTATTTGGGTGGTAAAAAATATGAATATGCATCACTTTCAAGAAGATTGGTAATTATCTTCTATATTCTGACAAATGTACTTATGATAGTTGAGAGAACTTCAATACGAATTTTCTTAATGAATATAAGACAGAAGGGGTATAATCAGAAGCTATATTTTTATTAATCGGGTATTCAAGGGCTGCTGAAGGATATATAGACAGAGTAAAACAAAAATCCTGAGTGGGGGATATAATATCAGGGTATCTTTGGATGACAATAAAGAAAGAGGATTCAGTTATAATGGTGTAAAAGGTGATAGGAACCGTAGCGAATCTTCATATGATATTAGAGATGAATGTACTTGATGAAATAGCAATAACTCTCAGTATAAAAGAATATGAACATCTGGAAGCTATAGTAAATGACTGTGAGAAACTGGTGTTCATACAAAGTTTATACTGATTACAATAACTTTATTCCTACTATTCCATACATAGAGGACTTACAGGACTGCCGGTTATAAATATCAGGCATGTACCGCTTACAGAATTGCATAATGCATATATAAAAAGAATTGTTGACATATTCGGGGCATTATTTGGTATAATACTGTTTTCACCATGGATGTTAATTGCCGCAATACTGGTAAAGCTGACAGACGGTGGCCCCATAATATATGCTCAAGAAAGAGTCGGTTTACACAATAAACCTTTTAAAATGTATAAATTCCGTTCAATGGCTGTACAAAAAGCCGTCAGAGGAAAAGTCAAAATGGACTACTCCGAAATGACCCGAGAGTCACCAAAATAGGTAGGTTTATAAGGAAAACAAGTATTGATGAAATGCCTCAGTTTTTCAATATCTTAAAGGGTGATATGTCACTTGTGGGTCCAAGACCTGAGAGACCTTTTTATGTGGAAAAGTTCAGAGAAGAAATACCGCATTATATGATAAAACATCAAGTCAGACCGGGACTTACCGGTTGGGCACAGGTTAATGGGTTTAGAGGAGATACTTCAATACAAAAGAGGATAGACCATGACTTATATTATATTGAAAACTGGACTTTAGGTTTTGATTTCAAGATAATGTTTTTGACGATATTTAAGGGATTTATCAATAAGAATGCTTATTAGCAGGAGGATCATAATGAGCGAAGAAAAAGAAGTCCAGAAAAGAAGAAAAATCAAAAATTGCTTTTTTCATTACTATGCTTATAGCAGAGATGCTTGTTCTGGTGTTATATTTGCATATGCCTATGTTTTGAAACAATATTCTAAAAATCCAACGACCGATTATGATGTGGAAGAGGTAGCAAATACCGGATTGTCGGAAAAAGCTTCAGGAGATGAGAGGATATAGAAATATTGCATTATTCGGTGTAGACTCCAGAGACAACAGTGTCGGAAAAAGGAAACAGATCCGATGTCATAATTATATGTTCAATAGATCAGGCCACAGGAGATATTAAGCTTTGTATCTGTATACAGAGATACATACCTTGATGTAGGTAAGAATTCATTCCAGAAGGCCACATGCATATAGCTATGGTGGACCTGCAAGAGCTGTTAAGATGCTAAATGACAGTTTAGATCTTAATATTACAGACTATGTTACATTTAACTGGAAGGCGGTTGCAACAGCAATAAATATTTTGGGCGGTGTAGATATGAAAGTCACAAAGCCGGAGTTTAAATATATAAACTCTATATTACAGAAACTGTAAAGGGAACAGGAATAGGTTCTGTACAGTTAAAGGCTCGGGCATGCAGCATTTGGACGGTGTTCAGGCTGTCGCATATGCAAGACTTAGATATATGGACACAGATTACCAGAGAACGGAAAGACAGAGAAAAGTTATTGAACTTGCTTTTTGAGAAGGCAAAGAAGGCAGATCTTAAGACTTTGAATGATTTTGCTTGGAAATATGCTTTCTATGGTAGCTACAAATCTACATGGCAGGACGGTCTTGATGTAATAAAATGACTTTCGGAAAAATATAACTTAAAAAGATACTGCAGGTTTTCCGTTTAAATTTGATGATATGACTCTCGGTACAAAGGGATTTATAGTAGTTCCTATAAACCTTGAAAGTAATGTATTGAGCTTCACAAGTATCTCTTCGGTGATGAAAAATTATGAGGTTTCCGCAAAAGTAAAAAGGCTACAGTGACAGAATCTCATCCGATACCGGAGTTTATAAAGACGGTGACAGTGTAAAGCGAGTAAAACCAGCGGCGGATATAAGTCGAATAAAAATAATGACGATGAAGATGATAAAGAAACCAAGAGTGAAGAAATCCACTACTGAAGACGAGACTAAAAAGAGTGTAGATATCTCATAGATAATAACGGAAGATATTATCAGCTTGATAAAGACGGCGAAACCGTTTGGATAGATAAAGATGAAGAAAATAATTATTACACAGACGGTGACGGAAATAAGTACATATAAAGCCTACCGAGAAGGGAAGTGCGGCTGAAAGAGATAAGACCACAGGCAACTCAAAAATCAGGGGTAAATGTAGGTCCGGGAGACAACACAGGCCTCAAAGGGTTCAAATGTGGAGATTATTAATTCGTCAACCGAGGCTCAGAATAAGAAAAACACTACAGCTGAAACTCAGACAAAGAAGGTAAAACGGTCCGGGAGAGGCTACTGTATCAAGCGGTGAGGCTCAGCCCAGAAAATCAAACGGTCCGGGTGAAACAAATCAGGCCCAGACAAAGTCCGGAAAGAGTCCTAAGGAATCTACAGTGGAACCTTTGACTACTACTGCAAAAGAAGAAACTGTAGCACCTGCACCCTAATGTAGTGGGACCGGGAAGTACAGTTTCACAGACTGTCGAAGCAAAACCTGAATAAAAAACACAATTTAAAACTAACTTTGAACACAATACAGACACAAAGCATTGGTAGACTATAAACCATAAAGGAAAGCTACCAATGCTTTTTAATATATGAAAGGAGCGCACGTAATCGTGCGAATAAGAATATGGGATTTGATAGAGATGAATTTGATAATGAGATAAACAATGCAGAGGAGCATACAACAAAACACAGCAGAGATTTCAAATACAAATACTGCAGATGAAATCGGCATGTATACTCAGTCCGAGCAAAAGGATATAGACAGTATTATAAAAAGACATACAGACAGTCTTGCAAAAAGCTGCAGAGAATATAGCCAAAAATGAAACAGAGTCAGGCGGCAGCGCTAATACGGTAAGTTTAGATAAAAACAAATACAAATGATGAGGTAAATAATAATGCAAACATTGAGGGAAATAGTAGAGAAACTTATAGAGGAACTCAGTCAGAAGATGTACGAGCAAGGACTCTACCGCACAGCCTCAAAAAGTCCAAGGTAAGGGTAAGGAGCGAAAGAAATCAAAAAGTAGGCAAGGCTGTAGGTCTTGTAGCAAGTGCGGCGGTATTCGGACTTGTTGCCGGCGGAGTAATGGTAGGTGTAAATACTGTTGCCAACAGCTATATTTCAAGTAATGTAGAAACTAAAAGACAATATTGTTATAGGAAATCAAACCGATATCAAGAGTGACAGTGAAAAGCACTGCGGCGCCTGCAACAAATCTTTCAAATATGGATGTGTCTACACTGTAGACAAGGCCATGCCTTCAGTAGTAGCTATCTATGGTAAAGCTGAGATCACACAAAACAGCTTCTTCGGACCACAAAGCTATGAAGCACAGTCAAGCGGTTCAGGTATTATAGTCGGAAAAACAGATTCAGAACTTTTGGTAGTCACAAACAATCATGTGATTGCAGATACCGACAGTTTGGAAGTTGAATTTAATGACGGAACAAAGGCGGCAGCTTCCGTAAAGGGCGGAGACAGTGACAATGATGTTGCGGTTGTGGCAATTAAGCTTTCAGATCTTTCAGAGGATACATTGTCAAAGATAAGTATTGCAAATATAGGTGACTCAAATGATGTAAAAAGTCGGTCAGGGAGTAGTTGCCATAGGTAATGCACTTGGTTACGGACAGTCTGTAACTGTAGGTTATATATCGGCATTAAACAGAGAAGTGAAAACTGAGGGAGGCACATCAAGAAATCTTCTTCAAACAGATGCAGCTATAAATCCGGGAAACTCAGGTGGTGCGCTAATTAATATGAAAAGGCGAAGTAATCGGTATAAATTCAGCTAAATATTCTGATACCGATGTTGAAGGAATGAGCTATGCCATACCTATTTCTGCAGTAAAGGATCTTATAGCTGAACTTTCAAGTAAGGAAACAAGAACGGTTGTTGCTGCAGAGAATCAGGGATATCTTGGAATACAGGGAAAAAGATATAGATGAGGAAATGGCTAAGGCATATGATATGCCACAGGGCATATATGTTTATAAGGTTGTAGAAGGCGGAGCGGCAGCTTCTTCAGACTTAAAGGCTAAGGATATCATAACAAAGTTTGACGGGCAGAGCGTAAGATCTATGGAAAGCCCTCAAAAAATATGCTTACATATTATGAGAGTGGAAAAACAGTGGATTTGACCGTTCAAAGATTGGATGAAAGCGGTAATTACGTGGAAAAGACTGTAACAATAACTCTTGGAAAGAGAGAAACTACAGAACAATAAGTTATTTTATAAGCAGCAGGTTAAAATGCCTGTTGCTTTTTATCAGATATAATGTATACTAAATTGCTATATAGGAAATGGGGTAGTAATAATGAGACTTAGACATATAAAGGGCTGTGAGGACTTTATAACAGATGCAAAGGAATGTATCAGAGAAGATAAAGCAATAGAATTAAAGGGAAGTATACAGGATATCTTTGAGGAGAAAAGACCTTTGCAGATGGAGATAGGAATGGGCAAGGGACAGTTTATCAGAAATATGGCGATAACACATCCGGATATAAACTTTATCGGTATAGAAAAAGTATGAAAGTGTACTTTATGAAAGCAATACAAAGAAAAAGAAACCTTGAAAAGAGAAGAGCATAGATAATCTAAGATTTCATGTGCAGATGCAAAAGAAGCTTTCAGAGATATTTGAGGCAGGAGAAGTGGATAAAATATTTCTTAATTTTTCCGATCCATGGCCGAAGGACAGACATGCAAACAGAAGACTTACATCACCGGATTTTTAAATATATACGATACTATATTGAAGAAGGACAGTAATAGAATTTAAGACCGATAATATCGGGTTATTTGAATATTCTTTGGATGTAGTAAAGATTCAAAGTGGAAACTTGATTTTTGCAGCTTTGACTTTCATTCTGAAAAAGGAATCTGAAGGAAATATAATGACGGAATATGAGGAGAAATTCTCAAGTCAGGGAAATAAGATTTGTAAAATGATTATAAGCAGATAAAAAAACACCTGCCCAAATAGGCAGGTGAAATAAAAACTCCAATGATGACGGTCATTGAGTTTGTTTTTATGCATTGATACTATCAACAGCCTTTGAAAGTCTTGCAACCTTACGAGATGCATTGTTCTTGTGATATACACCCTTTGATGCTGCCTTTGTAATTTCAACGATAGCATTCTTAAGGTTCTCCTGTGCAAGCTTTCTTGTCATTTGCTGCAACAGCACTGTCAACTTTCTTAATAGCAGTCTTTACTTTTGATCTGATAGACTTATTTCTCTCAGTTCTAACTAAAAGCAACTTGAATTCTCTTCTTTGCTGATTTGATATTAGCCACATTTACCTCAATAAATAAATAACTTTTTGTTGAATTAAAATTTTTAATTTTTAAAAGTTTATATTGAAGCCTGGACACGGACAGTTCAATCTAAACGCGAATATAATTCTAGGATATTCTAAGTGGAATGTCAAGGTTTAAAAAGGAAGTTTTGTTGATCCTAGGGTGAAAAGTTTATTTCACAACCCCTATGCTAAAGTTGCGTTTAGTCTTACACATATTTCAACTTTACAATAGTTGCGTTTAGTAGTACAATCAGATAAGACAGCTACCGGAAAGGTGGTAACACTATTACATCTTTAAACTCATTTTTCACATTTAACCCTTGAAGATGGACGAATTATTCTAACGGGTATTACTAACGGCTCCACTAAGACTGCCATTGCTGAAACTATTGGTAAAGATAAATCAACTGTTTGTAAAGAAATCAAGTCACATCGTAAGCTGACATACAGGTGCAGCATGCCGCTTGAATGTAGTAACTACAAGAAGTGCCCTTTTGGACGTGAATGCAAAACTGATTGCATACTTTACTCTCATCCACTGCAAAAAGACGACCGCTCTCCCGGTGCCTGTAACGGCTGCACAAACTGGCGTCATTGTCGTTTTAACAAATATAAATATTCTCCGGAAGATGCATGGAATGATTATCGTTATACACTGGTAGACTCAGACAAGGAGTAAATCTTACAGTTAAACAAGCTAAGGACATTGCTGATGTGATAGCACCACTCCTTAAACAAGGTTTATCTCCATATCAAATACTTGCTTCTCACCCTGAACTTGGTATTTCGAAAAGACTTTATACAACTACATAGAAGGCGATGTATTTCATGAAATAGTCGGTATAAGCGTTCTTGACCTTAGAAGGCAAGTCTCGTAAAAATTCCAAGAAAGAAGTCTAATGGTTTTAAGAAAAGGATGACAACAAACATCTGATTGGACGTAACTACAATGACTATAAAGCAATATATTGACGAAAATCCTAATGCTCTTTATAACGCGAGATGGATACAGTCTATAACAACGAAAACCACAGGGTCCATTTATCCAAACTTTTAAGTTTATTCCATCAGGCATCCTATTTTGCAATCTACCAAACTGAAAAGACTTCCACTGCTATGAAGAATGGAGTCGATACTTTAGAAGACATTCTCGGCAATGATGTATTTAGAAAATATGTAAATGTCTTGCTAACTGATAGAGGTTCTGAATTTTATGCGGCAAAGGATATGGAAACAGATATAGATGGCTCCACACGCACCAGGGTAGTTTCTACTGTGACCCGATGCAATCAGGTCAGAAAGGTTCTCTTGAAAACAATCACATACAACTACGTTACATACTTCCAAAACAAACAGACTTGACGTCTATTGGCTTAATCAATCAAAACTCCCTTAACCTTGTTATAAGTCATATAAATTCTGCACCTGTTGAAAAATTTGGTGGCAAGAGTCCTTTAGAGGTTGCTTCCTTTATGTATCATGACCTCTATGAAAAAAACTTATAGCATATGGTATCAAGGAAATAGAAAAAGATAGGATTGTTTTTAAAAACCCTATCTTCTAAAAATAGATAACTCTTATTATAGGTAGCTGTCAAGAGCGTCTCAAACAGGTATTTTTACAAGTGGAAGTTAGTCCTACACTCAAAAATTCGATTAAAATCCACTTATTTGTGATGCAAAAATTACACCTATACGCCCAAATAGCTCCCTATAATATTTTATATTGTAACAGTTATTGCACCTTTTTAGTAGTATAAATGTTATATTTCTTTGATTCTGTAACACTAAATGCAACTTACATAATTTTACTTTTTAAGTTGAACTAACATTTACACTTCAGCAGTTTTTGTTGAATAGATTTGATATTTATTTTATATGTCTTTATAATGAAACAAAGTAATAAAATATCCCATCTTCAACAGTTTGGGAATAGAAAAGTGGCTTTGAAACCCTGTATTTACAAGGCTTTAGCCACTTTTTAAGATATCTAAAAATGTTGTATGGAAAGTTCAAGTTGAAATCTTTTTATATTTTTATTTAAATCTTTGGCTGATAGTATTTCTTGTCCAATTCAAGATTAAAGATAGCATTTAATGACGTTAGTACTTGTGAATTATCATATGTTGACATATAGCATACATCTTCTAAATTAGCTACCTGCATGTTATTCAAAGTTTCTATAACATTCTCTACAGTGAAATGCGTTCCATACATATCCAGCTTCTTTTCCAGAATCCTATATATTAAAAGAGCTGTGTAACAGACCATAAAGTGTGCTACTATTCGCTCTCTATTTTGATGAAATACAGGTCTGGCTGAAAAATTGGTTTTCATTATTCTAAAGCAATCTTCTATCTTGTATCTGTTTGAGCTAATTTCTAAGATATACTTAGCTGAATCTTCAAGATTTGTTGCCACTGCATAGAATCCATCATACTTTTCTTCTTCATTTATGGCTTCTTGGTTAAGTTCGTAGGTATCTACAGCTTTTTCACCGGAGGATGTTGATGTGGTTCGTTTTATAAAACGAGTTATATCATTTGCCCCTTTTTTATAGGTTTCGGGGTCCAGCTTAGTAAGGAGCTTCTTAGCCCTTTCTATCTGGCGATTTCGTATAAATCTTTGATATTCCATCATTTTTCTTGAGAATGAGACAATGATTTTTTGTGGAACTACGGCCTTTGACTTAACTTTCTTAATAGTACCATTCTTACATGCCTTTTCTTCATAAAGTCCAAGGTCAAATGCCTTATCAGCAGGGATTATCTTGTATATCCTATCATCGTACAGTTCTGCATTAACTTTATCAAACCTATCAAAATCTTTCATTTGCTGAAGATAGTTGCAGGTTTATCATTAGATAATAGGCGATAATCAATATCACTAAAAATAGCTTCTTTTAACGTATTAGAAAGCTATCTTTTATGGATTGAGTAACAATAAAGCTCTGCCACCCATAGAATTAAAAATTTCTGATATTTAAAGACCCAAGACCGGCATCAGCACAATAAATAAACTTTTTGCCCTTAAAACATAGTTATTAGCTTTTTGTTCTAAAGGAATAGCAGTAGTTTGCTCATTATCAGAACCGGAAGTAATGCACATAGATAGTGGTATGCTGTCTTTGTCCATAAATAGTCCCATTTGTACAATAGGATTTGGTCTATGTCTTTACTCACACCATATTTTCGTAGACCTTAGTCACTTCACCGGTTACAGGATCAATATAATCTTCTGTCATTTGATTCTATTTCAAAGTAATAGTTTGAGCAGTCAAAACATACCGAGGTATCTCTTTATTAATTTCGTACTTGCATCATATAGATGAGAAATATACTCATCATAATGATCATACATAATGTCAAGTGTACAGAAGAATGTTCGTAACCAAATGTGGGTTGCCTCATAAAAGCTAACAAGATTCTGATGAGTACCTAGCTTGGAGTCAGGATTAAGTATACGAGAATAAGTGAGGAATCTATTTACCAGATTTGGGTCAAAACTGTATTCTAGTATCTTTTATTATATTTTTGAAGAAGGCTCCAATCTTGAGATCATGGTAAATTTGCTGAAGGAAAAATATCCTATGTTTAAAAAGTTTAGACTTAGATACTAAATCATCTTGATAGGGGATTTTTCATTAAAGTCAAACTTAAAAATCTAAAGCTACCGATTTATTGTTTTTAACTCCTCATTATATCTTTTGACCTCATCAAGAGCGTAAGCCAGAGGGTCAGCGGTGTTTTTGAAGTTCGGAATGTTTTCCTATGCGAACCACATTTTTAGTAGTAGTCTTTTTCCGTTTCGGATTCCTCTTTGAATAAAATAAGTAGGATCCTTCTGATTTTTTTGTCATACCAAAGTTTCATACTTCATTATATCATATAATACAACAAAATACAACAATAAAATAAAAAGAAATTTGACACAGAAAACCCTTTTATTTATAAGGCTTTTAGAGGCTGTTTGCATGTAACAAACTGTTGAAGACCCGTCATATAAATTCTGCACCTGTTGAAAAAAATTTGGTGGCAAGAGTCCTTTAGAGGTTGCTTCCTTTATGTATCATGACCTCTATGAAAAACTTATAGCATATGGTATCAAGGAAATAGAAAAAGATAGGGATTGTTTTAAAACCCTATCTTCTAAAAATAGATAACTCTTATTATAGGTAGCTGTCAAGAGCGTCTCAAACAGGTATTTTACAAGTGGAAGTTAGTCCCTACACTCATTCGATTAAAATCCACTTATTTGTGATGCAAAAATTACACCCTATACGCCCAAATAGCTCCCTATAATATTTATATTGTAACAGTTATTGACTTTAGTAGTATAAATGTTATATTTCTTTGATTCTGTAACACTAAATGCAACTTACATAATTTTACTTCTTGTTGAACTAACATTTACACTTCAGCAGTTTTGTTGAATAGATTTGATATTTATTTTATATGTCTTTATAATGAAACAAAGTAATAAAATATACAGTATGGGTAGTATGATTTAAAAATTAGCACTCAACTATTGACAGTGCTAATAATTAGTGTTATAGTATGCATATAACAAATAAGACATAGATAACAATATCGTTACAAGGTTTTATTTGTAAAACTATAATGAATACTATAGAAGGAGATATGATATGTTATTACCGGGAAGAAGTTACAATTTATTTGATGATTTTTAATAATGATTTTTTTGGAAGAGATTTTAGAAAAGTTTGAGGCTCCAAGCATGAAGACAGATGTAAAGGAAGTCGAAGGAAACTATGAGCTGAGTGTAGAGATTCCGGGATTTAATAAGGAAGATATAAGTGCAAGCTTAAAGGACGGATACCTTACAATCAGTGCAAAAGCATGAGGAAAAGTAAAGATGAAAAAGGATGAACAGGATAAATACATCCGCAGAGAGAGAAGATTCGGTTCATGTCAGAGAAGTTTCTTTGTAGGAGAAGCAATAACTGAGGAAGATATCAAGGCTTCATATAACAACGGTATTTTTGAAAACTCACTTTGCCAAAGGAAAAAGAGACTTCACAGGAGCCGAAGACAATTGCAATTGAATAATTTTTTAAGACTGCTGTAAAAGGCAGTCTTTTTTTCTTTTGTCTTTTTATTAAGTTATAGCATTATCTATTGTATATTGCGGTACTTAGTGCTATCATAATTTTTTTAAAGAGTATGAATTTATATATCGGAGGTTGTTTATGGCATTGATTTTTACCAAAGGGTTATGATCCCTGTATTAAGTGTAAGACAGACGCAGGAAGCGATAAAATATATCAGAGATACATTTCAAAAAGAATTCGGAAAAGAAATGAATCTGAGAGGGTTTCAGCCCTTTATTTGTATCAAAGTCAAGCGGGTTGAATGATAACTTAAACGGAGTTGAGCGTCCTGTAGCATTTGATATACTCGGAGTTCCCTAATGAGGAGTATGAAGTTGTTCAATCACTTGCAAAAGTGGAAGAGAATGGCTCTTGGTGAGTATAATTTTGCGCCGGGTGAGGCCTTTACACAAATATGAATGCCATAAGAAGAGATGAGGAACTTGACAATCTTCACTCATGCTATGTGGATCAATGGGACTGGGAAAAGGTAATAAGAAAAGAAGACAGAACTATTGAGGTTTTGGAAGATACGGTAAGAACCATATTTAAAGTGATCAAACATATGGAGCATGAGGTGTGGTATAAATATCCTGAGGCTGTCAACCATTTGCCGGATGATATATTCTTTATCACATCAGAGGATCTTAGACTTAGATATCCTGATAAGACTCGAAGGAGAGAGAAAATCTTATTGTTAAAGAACATGGCTGTGTTTTTGTGGAGAAAATCGGTGGTGCTTTGGGAGACGGAAAGCCTCATGACGGCAGAGCACCTGACTATGACGACTGGGAGTTAAACGGTGATATTCTCTTCTGGTTTGAGAATTTAAACTGTGCATTGGAGATATCAAGTATGGGTATCAGAGTGGATGAAGCGGCAATGGAAGCTCAGTTAAAGACCGCAAATGCACTTGACAGAAAGAGTTTACCTTTCCACAAGGCTCTTTTGGCAGGAGAATTACCATATACAATAGGTGGAGGTATAGGACAGAGCAGACTTTGTATGCTTCTTCAACAAAAGCACATGTTGGAGAGGTTCAGTCAAGTGTTTGGCCTGCCGATATGATTGAGGCTTGCAAAAAGAATAGAATGATACTATTATAAAGTCAGTAGCCGCTTAAAAATATGTCAGTTTTTAAATAAAGCCGACACCGGAATTTAAAAAGGAGTGTTTTTATGGCGAGAAAAAGAAAGAAAGCCGGCGCAATATCGGAAAAACAAATTTGCGATAATTTTTTTGTCACCGGAGTGGTTTTATCTGTAGCGATTATTCTCGGATTAAAGGTAAACAGTATAAAAACAGGAATTGGCAAAAAGAGAGTCCTACAATCAAAAAAAGTAATTGAAGAACTTGAGAGTGAAGACGAAAGATCAAAGAAACTTGAAGAACAAAGAAAATATGTTCAAACCGACAGTTATATAATAGAAATGGCAAGAGAAAAACTTGGACTTGTTTTTTTCCTGATGAGATTGCTATAAAAGGCAGAAAAATAATATGTTAGATATAGATACGTTTAGTCATTTCATAGAGGATAATAATCTGATCGAAAAAGATAGAATAGTACTTGGTGTAAGCGGAGGTGCGGATTCCATATGCCTGTTGCATACATTGAGTCGTATACAAAAAGCCTTAGAAATAAGGCTTTTTGTCGTACATATAAATCATGGTATAAGAGGTGAAGAGGCAAGTCGTGATGAAAAATTATGTAAAGAAATTTTGTGAAAAAAACTTGATATTTGTTTTTCAGCTTTCACCATGATATACCCGGATTGCAAAAAGATCATAAACTAAGTGAAGAAGAAGCCGGAAGAAAGATGAGATATGAGGCTTTTTGAAAAGTGTATCAAAAGATATAGCGTTAAAGGAAGGATTGGATTATAACAAGATCAAAATTGCAGTGGCTCATAATAAAAATGACAATGCGGAGACCATACTTCACAATCTTTCAAGGGGTAGCGGTATATCGGGATTAAAGGGTATTTTGGTAAGAAACAAAAATATTATAAGACCTTTACTGGCATTTTTCAAGGGATGAAATAGAGGACTATCTTAAAAGAAACAGTATAGATTATATGACGGACAGTACCAATCTGGAAAAATGATTATACAAGAAATATTTTAAGGAAATGAGGTCTTTCCGATACTTGAAAAACGTTAACAGTAATGTGATCAATAATTTTTATAAATCTTCTAAAATTGCGGCTGAGGCCGATGAGTTTTTGAAAGTTCAGCTATAAAATTTTGTGAAAAAGAATTTAAAAAAATCAAAAGGCAAATATGAATTTTTATTAGACAAAGAGGCCTTACTTAATGAGTCTCATATTATCAGTACATATATTATCAGGTATACTTTAAGAAAAGTATTAAAGAGTAAAGAGCTTGGAATAAAAGATATCGGTATGGTGCATATAGAGGATATATGGAATCTTGCAAAATCGGAAAACGGAAAAAGCTTGATTTAAAATACGGAATAAAAGTCTACAATGAATATGAAAATATAAGATTTGCAGATGAAGATAAAAAGAATCGGATAATGATAAATATGTAGTACCTGAAATAAACTACAAGATTTTTGGATAATTTCAATATTAAGGACATTCCGAAAGCCGGTAATATCAGGTGGCTTGATTTTTGACAAAAGTCCTTGAAAAATATAGTAAAATATAATAGAAAACCTATATGTATAAACAATATTATTAATAAAGATGATATGATAAAAAAATCATAGAGGAAAAATATTGTAATCAGAAGATGTGAAAGCGGAGATTTTATACATATAAAATCCGGCAGAAAGGCTGTCAAAAAACTTTTCACGGATGATAAGATACCTTTAAATATCAGAGGGAATATGTAGTTGTTGCAATGGACTTTGAGATACTTTGGATATTTAGAGAGCAATATATTCGGAGATGAAGCCGGGCTTGACAGAACAGGGAGAACTCTACAGAATAGATGAAAATACAAAAAAATATTTTAAAAATAGAAGTAAGTAGGAGATAGTATGAAAGAAAAAGTTGAAGTACTGATATCGGAAGAGGAGATAAGTAAAAGGATTTTTGGAGATTGCAGGGAAGAATCAATGCGATTACAAGGGCAAAGATTTGATACTTATATGTGTGTAAAGGGTGGAGTCATGTTTATGTGTGACCTTGCCAAGAGACTTGATTTGAATGTAAGACTTGATTTCATGAGTGTTTCAAGCTACGGTGCTGAAACTACAAGCTCAGGTGTTGTAAAGATAATAAAGGATCTGGACGACAGTATAGCAGGTAAGGATGTACTTGTAGTAGAAGATATTATTGATTCAGGTAATACTTTGTCATATCTTCTTGATATATTGGAAAAGAGAGGACCGAAGTCAATAAAGCTTTGTACTCTTTTAGATAAGCCGTCAAGAAGAGAAAAGGATGTTACTGTAGACTATGTATGTTTTGAAATAGAGGACAAGTTTGTGGTGGGATACGGACTTGATTACGACCAGAGATATAGAAATCTTCCATACATCGGGGTTATGGAGCTTTCTGACCAGATTGGAGAATAATGAAAAAAACGGATAATCCGGTAAGAATGTTTTTCTTACTGTTTGTTGTGGCACTTATAATATGGCTGATATTTAACATGGGAAATCAGCTGAGTATTACAAAACTTAACTCTGCCGAGTTTAACAGCGTAATTGAAGAGAATAATATCGGACTGATAGAGATAAGACAGAATTCACAAACTCCTACAGGTGAGGCTATAATTTACTTCAAGGATCAGGATAAATACGGTAAAGCTGAAGTACATTATTTTATATCTGATGTAAATGAGTTCATCAAAAAAATGGAGGCTAAGGATATAACTTATATCTTAGATGATGTTCTGAGAGAGAGCATATTTACAAATACCGTATTGCCGGTATTACTTGCGGCCGTCATGGTAATGTTCTTTGTCATGTATATGAACGGAAAGATTGCAGCAGGCGGAGCCGGCGGCAATAATAAGATGATGAATTTCGGAAAGAGCAGAGCAAGAATCGTAAAGACTGCAAATGTAAACTTTTCAAAGGTTGCAGGACTTGAGGAAGAGAAAGAAGAACTGGCTGAAGTTGTAGACTTTTAAAGGATCCCGGGCAAGTACACAAGGCTTGGTGCCAGAATTCCTAAAGGAATTATATTGGTTGGGACCTCCCGGGAACCGGAAAAAAACTCTTTTAGCAAAGGCGGTGGCAGGTGAAGCCGAGTACCTTTCTTTACAATATCAGGTTCCGATTTTGTGGAGATGTTTGTAGGTGTCGGTGCAAGCAGAGTCAGAGATCTTTTTGAGGATGCCAAGAAAAATGCTCCATGTATTATATTTATAGATGAGATTGATGCGGTCGGCAGAAGAAGAGGTTCAGGACTTGGCGGAAGTCACGATGAGAGAGAGCAGACTCTAAATCAGCTCCTTGTGGAGATGGACGGATTTGGAGGAAATCAAGGCATCATAGTGATGGCGGCAACAAACCGTGTTGATATTTTTGGATCCCTGCACTCCTTAGACCGGGAAGATTTGACAGAAAAGTTGCAGTAGGCAGACCTGATGTAGCTGCAAGAGAAGCAATATTGAAGATACATGCTTCATCAAAGCCTTTAGGTGATGATGTAGACTTACATTCGGTGGCGAGACAGACTTCAGGATTTACAGGTGCGGACCTTGAAAATCTTATGAACGAGTCGGCAATACTTTCCGCAAGGGAAGGAAAGGCTTATATTTGTGCAGATGATATAAACAGAGCGTTTATAAAAGTGGGAATAGGTACTGAGAAGAAATCAAGAATAGTAAGTGAAAAGGAAAAAAGCGATTACAGCATATCATGAGGCCGGACATGCCATACTTTTCAGAGAACTTGAAGGAGTAGGGACCGGTACATACTATTTCCATTATACCTACAGGTGTAAGTGCTGCAGGATATACAATGCCTTTGCCGGGCGAGGATCAGATGTTTAATACAAAATCCAAGATGTTAAATGACATAATGGTAAGTCTTGGAGGAAGAATAGCGGAAGAAATCATCTTCGGTGACATTACGACAGGAGCAAGCTCAGACATAAAAAGCAGGCGACAAAGGTTGCAAAGGCAATGGTGATGGAGTTCGGTATGAACGATAGAGCCGGACTTGTAAATTACGGCAATGAAGGTGATGAAATATTCATAGGAAGAGACTTCGGTCAGACAAAGGGATACAGCGAAGAGACTGCAAGTATGATTGATGAGGAAGTCAGAAACATTATCAATGACTGCTACAAAAAGGCGAAAGAGATAATATTGAAGAGAAAGTATGTGCTTGAGTCATGTGCAAAGCTTCTATAGAGAAAGAAAAGATAGGTTTTGAAGAATTTGAGGCGTTATTTTAAATGAATATTGAAGGTATTTTTTTAGTGATGAAACGATAGATTATATATCATTACAAAGCCTTAAAAATAGACAGGAAATACGAATACAGATAAGGGTTTTTAAGGATGATAAGCCGGAAATTTTTTGGTAAATCATTTTGACGGTAGTGAATCAAAGATGGAAAAAGCTTCGTTCAAGTGAATACTTTGATTATTACTACGCTGATTTGAATGATGTAAATTATTTTCAAAATATTATTTTTAAAATAAATGAGGGTGGAAGAACTCTCTTTATACAAGATTCGGAGTTACGGATTATTTAAAAAGAAGACACATTGTTTGAATACAATAAAGACTTCTCTTTGCCTGAGTGGGCAAAGGGAGCTTTTAATGTATCAGATATTCATCGACAGATTCAATCGTGGAGATGAAACCAATGATGTCGTGGATGATGAATATATATATAGGTTTACCTGTAAAACATAAGGAAAAATTGGAATGAATATCCTTCAAACTTTTGATGTGGGATATTTCTATGGCGGAGACTTGGAGGGCGTTTTACAAAAACTGGACTACTTAAAGGACTTTGGGGTTGAGGTGATATACTTTAACCCTCTATTTGTATCACCTTCAAATCACAAATATGATACGCAGGACTATGACTACATCGATCCCCATATAGGAAAAAAATAGTGGAGGATACGGATGGAGTTTTAGGTGAGTTTGACAGTGACAATAAAAATGCCGCAAAAGTATGTAAAAAGAGTTACAAGTAGGAAAAATCTTGAGGCAAGTAATGAAGTATTTATAAAACTGGTAAAAGAAGCTCATAAGAGAAATATCAAAGTGATTATAGACGGAGTATTTAATCACTGCGGATCCTTTAATAAATGGATGGACAAAGAGGTATTTATAAAAGAGCGGATGAAGAATATCCGATAGGTGCATACTGGTCAGAAGAAAGTGAATTCAGATCATACTTTAACTTTATCGGAACGGAATATGACGGCTGGTGGGGACATGATACTTTGCCGAAGCTCTATTATGAAAACAGTCAAAAGCTGGTTGATGAGATACTTAGAATTGCAAAGAAGTGGATATCACCGCCTTTTAATGTGGACGGTTGGAGACTTGATGTAGCGGCAGATCTCGGGTATACAAAAGAGTTTAACCATAAGTTTTGGACTATGTTCAGAGATGCGGTAAAATCCGTAAACAAGGACGCAATTATTCTTGCCGAGCATTACGGTGATCCGAGTTTTTGGCTGGACGGCAAGTGTTGGGACGGAGTAATGAACTATGACGGCTTTATGGAGCCGGTGAGCTGGTTTCTGACAGGCCTTGAAAAACATTCCGACAGAGAGGATATGAGCCTTAAGGGAAATGCAGATGTGTTCTTTATGATGTTAAAGAATGCGCTTGGAAAAATGCATTATGATGTAGCACTTGTATCTATGATTCAGCTTTCAAATCATGATCATTCCAGATTCCTGACAAGAACAAACGGTATTGTAGGAAGAATAAATACTCATAAATCAGAGGATGCAAGCTTTAGGTGTAAAGCTTGAAGTTATGAGGCAGGCCATAATGATGCAGTTAACTCTGCCGGGTGCACCTACCGTATACTATGGTGACGAGGTCGGAGTATGCGGTTTTACAGATCCGGACAGCAGGAGAACATATCCTTGGGGAAATGAAAATCTTGAACTTTTTAGAGTATCACAGATATATGAACAGATGGCATAGAATAAGAAAAGAGTTAAAACACGGCTCTTTGATAAAACTTATTTCAAAAGACGGTATAGTAGGTTATGCAAGAGTTTCAAAAGATAATGTATCTGTAATTATAATTCATACCGGAAGAGAAAAAAAGAAAATAGATATTCCGCTCTATCTCACAGGCATGAGAGATAATGCGGCTATAAGCAGAGTAATCTATACAAATCCTACAGGTTACAATGTAGGAATGGTAACATATTTTAATGATAACGGCCATGTGAGCATGGAGATAGAACCACATTCGGGATATTTACTGGTGAGTGAGAACTTGTAAAGCGACGGCTATATGGAGAATATATGGAACAGGATAATAAAAAAATATACCGGGAAAATTATTCAGTAATACTGATTTGAAACTGCTTATAGTTCCGCTGATTATCGAGCAGTTTCTGGCCATAGCTGTAGGAATGTCGGATACCGTTATGGTAAGCTTTGCAGGTGAGGCGGCAGTATCGGGAGTGTCGCTTGTTGATATGGTAAACAATGTGCTTATATCTTTGCTGGCTGCACTTGCAACAGGCGGTGCAGTAGTAATCAGTCAGTTTATAGGTGCAAGGAAAAACGACGATGCATGTACTGCGGCTGCTCAGCTTGAGATTATGACATTTTTCGGTTTCCGTTATTATTTCCATACTTGTTATAATATTCGCTCATCCTCTTATATCAATGCTTTTCGGTAATATAGATAACGAGGTGTTTGAGGCAAGCAAGCAGTATTTGACAATAACCGCAATAAGTTTTCCTATGCTGGCAATATATAATTCAGGCGCGGCTATATACAGAAGTATAGGAGATTCAAAGACTTCCATGAAAGTCAGCATACTTATGAATATAATAAATGTAGTCGGAAACAGTGTCGGAATCTTTGTATTACATATGGGAGTGGCCGGTGTGGCTATACCGAGTGTTATCTCAAGAGGTGTAGCCGCTATTGCTATAACAATACTTGCATCAAGGAATAAAAATGCTATAGTTTATTTGAAGATAGAAGAGGTATTCAGACTGAGAATGGACTATATGAGAAGGATACTTTATATCGGAATACCTTCAGGAATTGAAAACTCACTGTTTCAGGTCGGAAGAGTTGCTGTAGTTTCCATAATTTCAAACTTTGGAAGAGCGGAGATAGCAGCCAATGCTATAGCAAATAATCTTGACGGACTTGGTGTAAACATGGGCAATGCGATAAGTATTGCTATGATTACGGTCATAGGAAGATGTGTGGGTGCGGGAAATTATAAAGAGGCTAAATACTATGTAAAAAAACTGATGTTTATAGGATATGCGGTCATTATAATTCCTACTATATTTATATTGGGATTTCAAAAGCTTTTTTTATCTCAATATATAAGGTATCGGATGCCACAAGAGAGCTTACAGCCGTACTGGTATGGATACATATGGGAATGGCGGTATTCTTATGGCCTTTAAAGCTTTATACTTCCAAATGCACTAAGAGCAGGAAATGATGTGAAGTTTACAATGACGGTAAGTCTGTTTTCAATGGCGGTATTCAGATTTGCAACATCACTTTTATAGCCAATGTTTTTTTCATATAGAGCAATAGGTGTATGGTGTGCAATGATTATAGACTGGGTATTTCGATCGTCAAATTTTGCATATAGATTTATATCAGGAAAATGGTGGCATAAGGATTTGAAAAAAAGGGGAAACATGATAGTTGATTTACATTGTGATACAATCAGTGAAATATAAAAAAATAAAGGGTATAAGTCTAAAAGAGAATGATTTAATGATTGATATAAACAAGCTGAAAAAAATCAGATGTACTTTTACAATGCTTTTGCTATGTTTACATATTTAAAAGAGGTGGACTCACCGTATAAATATGTAAATGAACTGATTGATTTGTATGAAGACAGAAATTGAGAAAAATTCATCTGATATTGCTTTTGCAAAAAGCTATAGCGATATCCAAAAACAAGGAAAACAATAAGATTTCGGCATTTCCTCACAATAGAAGAGGGTGAGGCGATAGAGGGCAGTATAGAAAATCTTATACACTTCTATAACAGAGGTGTAAGGATGATAACTCTTACCTGGAATTTTGAAAACTGTATAGGCTTCGGTAATAAACGAATTATAGAAAACGGTGAATGTGTCGGCTATACCCCTGATAAAGACAACGGTCTTAAACCTTTCGGATTTGAAGTTGTGGAAAAAATGGAAGAGTTGGGAATAATAGTTGATGTTTCACATCTTTCGGATGCGGGAATTTATGATATAATTGATATTGCAAAGAGCCTTTTGTTGCGAGTCACTCCAAATGCCAGAACGGTATGCAATCATCCGAGAAATTTGACTGATGATATGATAAAGAAGATGGCAAATAAAGGATGCATTTCGGGGCTTAACTTTTATCCTGAGTTCTTATCGAAGGATTTTTCAAACAGAGAAAGAAAAGCCTATATAGACGATACTATAGATATGCTCAAATATATGGTAAATGTTGGAGGAAGCGAGTTTGTAGCTCTAGGCTCGGACTATGACGGATTCAGTGATATTTTAGAGTGGAAGGATGCCGGGGGAATGGGACTCCTGACAGATGCGATGGAGAGGGAAGGCTTTAGCGCAAGTCTTATTGAAAATATAACATATAAAAATGCACTCAGGATTATAAAGGAAGTGGTTAAATGATCAGAATAGCAGTGCTGATTTTGATACTTGTCTTTGTATGTGCAGTCTATGTACTACATGCAAAGATGGAAGAGGATGAAGAAAAAAGCGGAAATGATATCATAGATGATATGATTAAAAAAATAATGTAATTGATGAAATAGCAAAGGGTAAGGATAGAGGCTAATGAGTACAGCGGTTGTATTGGATAGTAACAGTGGTTTGACAAAGGAAGAGGCAAGAGAGCTTGGAATGTATATTTTGCCTATGCCGTTTATGATAGACGGAAAAAGAATATCTGGACGGTAAGGATATTACATATGATGAGTTCTTAAGATTACAAAAAGAACGGTGCCGATATAGTGACATCACAGCCTTCACCTGAAGATGTGATGGATCTGTGGACTGAACTTTTAAAAGAGTATGATTCAATAATACATATACCTATGACATCAGGGCTTTCAGGTTCATGTGATACGGCAACAATGCTTTCAAATGAGGATGAGTTCTTCGGAAAGGTGTTTGTAGTGGATAATAAGAGAATATCAATCACACAGATAAGTGCCGGTTTGGATGCAATAGAGATGCTTAAAAGAGGGCATGTCACCTGAAAAAGATAAAGGAAAAGCTTGAAGCCGATGCAGGCAAGTCAGGGAATCTATTTGATGGTAAGTGATTTGAAATATCTTAAAAAGGGTGGAAGGATTACACCTATGGCAGCCGCTCTTGCTTCATTGCTGAAGATAAAACCTGTACTTCAAATTCATGAATCAAAGATTGATGCTTATGGAAAAGCCAGAACATTTAAACAGGCAAAGCAGATAATGCTTGAAGCTTTAAAAAGGATCTTGCGAGAGACTTGATGATCCGGATGCTAAAAATTCCAGAGTAATGATAGCACAGTATGATGCGCTTGATTTTGCAAATGAATTTGCAGCAGAGCTTGAGCCTGTCTTTTGGAAAGGTGGATATAGTTAATCTTTCACTTTCCGTAGCAACACATATCGGACCGGGAACGGTTGCCGTTGCTGCAGCAAGAAAGTCAAGTAATAATTAAGATTATGGATGTTGAAAAGAAAAAAACGAAATTTAAACTGCCTCCTATAAATTTGAGGGTGCTTTTGTCTGTAGTATTTTTACTTTTCGGTGTCTTACCTATATTTATATATGGAGGAATTGTAAGTCGTACAAATTTTCACCTCAAGAGTGGATGCAAGAAAAATAGAGTTGCAGACAAAATGTCTTATGCTCAGCAATAAACTTACAAGAGGAAATTTTTTGAAAAATTCCGATAACAGAGAGGTTATAAGATCCGAGATAGATGCAGTAGCGGATATATATAACGGTAGAATAGTTATAATAGATAAATCCTATACAACTATTGAAGATACTTTTAATCTGGCAACAGGTAAGATAAACATCTCTCCGGAAATAATAGGATACATTCAACGGCACCAATACAAATATATACAATAAGACCAAGTCATATATACTGCAAACAATGCCGATATATGAGAATATTGATAATCAGAATATAGACGGAGTCTTAATGTTTATTGCGTCTACAGAGAATCTGGTCTCAGTAGCCGAAGGTGTTGGAAATACCGAGAGGTTTTTATATATAACACTTTCAGCAATAGTATTTGTACTCTCTGTTATCATAGGGCGGAAGACTGTTAAAGCCGCTTATAAATTTAAGAGATGATATATCAAGTATAGGCTATGGAAAGCTTGATCAAAAGATAGAGCATAATGAATATCAGCTGACCAAATCTATTTCTGAGAAATATCAATACCACACTCGCAAAGTTACAGGATGCGGATAAATCCAGAGATGAGTTTGTGGCTAATGTGTCTCATGAGTTAAAGACACCTATTACATCTATAAGAGTATTGGCGGATTCTTTAATGAGCATGGAAAATGTACCTAATGAGATGTATGCGGAGTTTATGCAGGATATTTCCGATGAGATAGACAGAGAGGCAAAGATAATAGATGACCTTCTCTCTTTGGTGAAGCTTGATAAGTCAGCTACCACTTTGGTAACCGAGCAGGTTGATATAAATCAACTTATAAAACAAATCTTGAAAAGACTGAGACCTATAGCACAAAAGCGTGATATAGAAATGACTTTTGAGACTATCAGAGAGGTAAGTGCCGATGTGGATGAAACCAAGTTGTCACTGGCCATAAATAACCTTATAGAAAATGCAATCAAATATAACAAGGATGGCGGTTTTGTAAAGGTAAGTATTGATGCGGATCATAGGTTTTTTCTATATAAAGGTAAAAAGACTCCGGAGACGGAATAGCACCTGAGTACCAAGATCTTATCTTTGAAAGATTTTACCGCATAGATAAGGCAAAGATCCAGGCAGACAGGAGGTACCGGTTTGGGACTTGCTATCACAAGGAATGTAGTTCATTTACATGACGGCATTATAAAAGTTTCAAGTAAAGAGGGTGAGGGAACTACGTTTACAGTCAGAATTCCTCTAAATCATGTAAAAAGGAGGGATAAGAAGTGAGAAACAAATTTTTGATCATTGTAATTGTTCTACTTTCTATAACTCTTATATCCTGTAAGAAAAAGGAGATACAACCTTTAGTGGAAAATGAATACAATATTTATTATTTAAATACAAATATTAATACTCTTGTGGAAAGCCGATACACCGCAGCTTCAGGTAAGAGCGATACAAACGGACTGATAAAAGAACTTATGACACATTTTTTAAAGGTGCCGGATGATTTGGAAGCGGTGGGAGCCCTACCTGACAAGGTTACATATCAGGGATTTGATATAGACGGAAATATTTTATATTTAAACTTTGATACAAACTATCAGGAATGGATGTGACCAGAGAAGTACTTGCAAGAGCGGCCTTGGCAAAGACATTTACACAGATAGAGGGGATAGAATATATAAGTATTCGTTCAGGAGACCAGCCTCTTGTAAATGCCTTGGGAGAAAATGTAGGGCTTATAAGTGCCAACAACTTTATAAATAATGTTTCAAATATAAACAGCTTTGAAAAAGCCACACTTTTTGCTTTACTTTTGCAGATGAATCAGGGGACAGAGCTGGTGACAGAGGCAAGAGATGTGTTTTATGATATCAATACGTCAAAAGAGAGAATTATAGTTGATGAGCTTATAAAAGGACCTGAAACAGCCGGTTTGAAGGCTACTATACCAAGTGATACAAAGGTGGTAAGTGTCACAATGAATGAGGGCATCTGTTATGTAAAATTTTGATGAGGCCTTCCTCAATGCAATACCGGATGTTCTTGACAGTATTACAATATACTCAATAGTGGATTCACTTTCCGAATTGCCTAATATAAGCAGAGTGCAGATTCTTGTGAACGGAAAATCCGATAAAAAATATAATACAATCTCTTTAGGGAACTTCTGTAGAGAGAAATCTTGATTATCTAAAAGAGGATTAAAAATGAAAAAGACCATGTGTACTTATAGTAACGGCCTGTTTGCTTGGAGAGCTTTTTAGGGTATTATTTCAGTATATACAGGCTTGCGGCAGGAATTCCCGTCGTGGCGCATGATCTTATTTGTACTAAATTACAAAAAATTATAAAATTCAAATTAATTTACTTTCTGATATTTTTTTCTGATATGCAGTATCTTTATTTTAAGAATCAAATATGAAATCCGATATATGAATAACTTTATAGCTGATGTGGATAATAATGAAAAAAACACTTCATTATGTGGAAGAGTTAAAAATATTATTTTCAAAGATGATAATGCAATGATTATCTGTGAAGGAGTAATCTACTATCTGAAAGATGAAATCTTTTTTAAATGACATTCACATTGGAAATAAGGGTGAAGTTTTGAAGGAAGTCTGAAGAGATAAGTAAAGGGGACCAACCCCGGTGAATTTGATGCAAAAAGCTATTATAAAACCAAGGGCATATATGTAAAAATGTCGGTAAGCGACTATATGGTGGTTGATAAAAGCTATGATAAGGTAGGTGAGTTTTTCTTTTTATTAAGACAATACCTTAGTACAAAAAAATAGATGAGACTTTTTGAGTCCAACAGAGCCGGATTTATAAAAAGCAATCATACTTGGGATGAGGGGAGAACTTGATAAAGGTACTTATAAACTGTATCAAAGAAGCGGAATAGCTCATATACTTGCTATTTCAGGACTTCATGTTTCATTGCTCGGTATAGGACTCTACAAGCTTCTCAGAAAAATACTGCAAAGAAGTTTTTTGCTTTCAGCAAGTCTTGCGAGTGTATTTTTGGTGTTTTACGGATTATTGGTAGGTGATGGTGTAAGTATTGTAAGAGCAAGTACAATGCTTATATTGTATTTTATTGCTGAGGTGTTGGGGAGAAGTTATTGTATTATATCCGCACTCAGTATCAGTGCGGTAGGCATATGCCTTATTTCACCGTTTGAGCCCTTCGGATTAAGCTTTCAGCTTTCATTTGCGGCAGTTTTAAGCCTTGGAGGACCGATTGCATTTATTATAAAAAGATTTAAGCCTGTGGAAAAGAAGGACAAATCCTCCTGTAGTTATAGAGTATTTAAAATTCTTGTCGTAAGTATCGGAGTTCAGCTTTTGACCTTACCGGTTACATTATATTATTTTTATACATTCCCATTATATGCTTTCTTAATCAATATTTTTAGTTATACCACTTATGAGCTTTGTGCTTTATTCTTCTATGCTTTCTTTGGTTTTTAAATATATTAAGACTGACTTTTATAAATATATAAGTGTAGTTTACTGTTTTAATTCTGAGATTTTATGATTTTCTTTGTATTGCTACCAAGTATTTACCTTATCACTATATTGCATTTAGCAGGCCGAAGTTTTTGCAGATACTTATTTATTATATTTTACTGCTTGGTATAATTGCGATATCTGTATTGAGGTGTAGAAAAATATATCTTTTACTTTTCTTTAGTTGCAGTTCTTATTTTATATCCTTTTTTAAAACTGAAAGTGTTGTGTATCTTGATGTGGGACAGGGTGACGGCATTTATATGCATATTGATGATTTGGATATATTGATAGATGGCGGCAGCATCAAAAGCCTTCTTTGGGTGAATACAGTATGGAGCCTTTTTCTTTTATATAAGGGAGTGGATGATATTGAGATGAGCTTTATCACACATTCGGATATCGATCATATAAGCGGAATACTGTATTTACTTGAAACAGATATAAAAATGAGAATATGTTTCTTCCGTATCAGGCAATGAAAGATAAGTCATATGATGAATTAAAAGAAAAAGCTGCAGTGGAGGCCGGGTGCAATATAAGATATTTGAGTATGGGTGATTGTTTTGAAAGAAAAAATTTAAAGATAGACTGTCTTTGGCCTGACAAATCGGATAAAGAAAATGTGAATGAGCAAAGTCAGACATTTGTTATAGAGACTTATGGAAAAAGACTCTTATTTACAGGAGACATCGGTAAAAAGCAGCGAGGAGAGCATATTAAAATACTTTGATATAGGAAAAGTGGATATACTAAAAGGTGGCTCATCACGGTTCAAAGAATTCTTCTCTAAAAGCTTTTTATAGAAAATGTAAGTCCCGATTATGCCGTTATATCCTGTGGAAAAAATAATCATTACGGACATCCAAGTCCTGAAACTATAGAGACATTAAAAGAAAACGGTTGTATTATATTTGAAACTTCAAAAACGGGGGCGATAGAAGTGAAACTTAGATAAAAGTATTTGTAATCAGTCTTTAAGGAAGTTGATATTGGTTTTTATCTTGGCTATAGTATGATATTAAATGATTTTTATTATACTTAAAAATAGAGAGCGAGATGAAGATGAAGAGAACGTGGTTTAGTGGACTGATCGGCAAACTTATAGCTATAGTATTGATAATAAATACTTTGGCCTCTTTTGCAAGTTTATGCAGCGGTTACACCTGTAAAGAGAAACGGTACTGTTAAAAGCGCAGTTGTAGAGCAAAAAGAACTTAGAGGAGTATGGTTTTCATATATTGACTGGAGTGAGATGCCGTCAGATGTTGAAGCATTTAAGAAACGTGCAGATCAAGTTATGGCGGATATAAAAAATCGCGGAATGAATGCTATATTTTGCCATGTGCACAGTCATTCGGACAGCTACGGTCAGAAGTTGAAAATCCTTCCCATTGTCAAAGTTTATGGTCACAAAAGATTCGAATCCGAATTTTGATCCTCTGGAGTATATGATTGAGAGTGCTCACAAACAGGGACTTTCATTTCATGCTTGGGTAAATCCTTATAGAGTTACCAATTCTATGATGAAAAATATACCGGATAATTCAATAGTGAAGCAGTGGATGGGAGATCCTTCAAAGCAGAGGAATGTATTATTACATGACGGCAATTATTATCTGAACCCTTCAAGTGCGGAGGTTAGAAGTTATCTTGTGAATTCAATCAGTGAAATTTGTAAAAACTATGAGGTTGACGGTGTACAGTTTGATGATTATTTTTATCCTTCATTAAATGACGGTGATCCGGCAAAGAGTTTTGACAAGGCGGAATATGATGCTTCAGGCAGCAGTTTAGGTATTACACAGTGGAGAAGAGAAAATGTGTCAATGCTTGTAAAAGATGTATATAAGGCGGTACATGAAAGCTCGTCCTCAGGCGGTTTTCGGAATCAGTCCTGTAGCGCTTTTTATCAAATCTGAGAAGTGATAAATCATATTTTGTAGATATTGATAAATGGATGGCTTCAAATGAATATATAGATTATATAATGCCGCAGCTATACCACGGTTTTGAAGCAAAAAAACAAGAACAGGTATATTGGCACCACATTCATATATAAATTGTTTAAACAGCTGGGTGGAGTTAAAAGAAAGAGCAACAGCAATGTAAAAAGCTGTATATAGGTCTTGGACTTTACAGAACCGGAAAGGATATAAAGGACGGCAATGCCGTTTCAGAATAGTTAAGATATAATGATATCTTATTAAGGCAGGTAAAAGGCGGCAAGAGAAACCGGAGAAGTTTCAGGATTTGGAATCTTTGCATACCAAAACTTTCAGAGAAGCACCGGCCGTTTTGGAACTTAATAATTTACAAACAGCATTTACAAATCAGTAGAATCCGGGCGTGTAAAATAGAAAGAATTATTTTACACGCCTTTTTAGTATTTACATTTATATGCTCTAAAATATGGAAAGGTCTGTAGGAAAGTGGTAAAATAATAGTGGTTATGAAAACCTAGCAAACGGTTTAGGTTTGAGACATGGACGTGAATGTTGAAAAATCAACTTGTAGAAAAAAAGTTTTTAAGGGGCTAATGAAATACAAAAGGGGTATATTTTAGTTTAATAAGTTTTTCTTGAAAAACCTATGATAAAGAAAAATTCAGTAAGGATAAGACTGAAGAAAGTTTAAAAAAGGCATCGCGGTTTATACAGACAAATGATTGAGAGTACTGAGGATATAGGCTCTAACAACCCTATGTCAGGCAATATTTATTCGGCATATGTTTTTATGGCTGTATGCCGGGCGAGGGATTTTGGGTGTAGATGATTTTAATGAGATCATTGTTGAATTTTTAAATAACAAATTGATCGGCAAACTCAAAGGCGGTTTTGATTTAAATAATCCTAAAGATATGAAAAAGGTTTTCCGACAGGATGCATAAAATGGCGGATTGGGCAGATAAACATCCGGAGTATAAGGATAAAACTATGGGACTTTAATTTTTTGATGAGGAGCTGCACAGTGACGGTTTTTATTACCACTTTACAAGATGTCCCTATTGAAAAAAATTTGCAAGAGATAACGGTTATCTGGATCTTTTACCCATGTGCTGCGATATCGATCGTCTTATGTTTGAGAAAGGAAGAGGGCATATTACATGAGAAGCACATTGGCATCAGGCGGGAAAATATGTGACTACTGGGTTGTAGGGGACAAGAATAAAGATCCTAGTGACAATGAGCATAAAAAAAGACGGCGAATAGCTGTCTTTTTATGATTGATAATTTATCAGTCATACTTTCTCAATAAGTGATTAAATACTATTTTTCCTATAAATAATTGGCTAATCAAGTATATTGATAAATAGATCACGATATATTCTGTATCCATGATATCTAATACTCCAAGTAAAGAATATGTCATGATAGATAGAGCAGTGATAAACATACCAAACAAATAAGCATATCTTCTTGATTTATCCCTAAAGCTTTTGTTTTAATTCATCTTGCTGTTCTATTCTTTCAATTTCTAATTTTTCCTCATATTTTTTTCATTATGCCTTTTCCAATAAAAATACTGAGCTATATTCACAATGCAGCCGGCTACAAAAGCACCTGTAAGTCCGTAAAATACTCCCCGACATTTTATTTGCATCAAAAGTAATAGCTATATATAACGATATTCCAGATAATATAACATAGATCAGTCCATAAATCATATTACTTCTTTTTCATGGTTTTCCTCCTTTTCATATATAAATATTTCTTCTATTGTCTTGTTGAAATATAAAGCTATATCAAAAGCTAAATCCAAAGACGGATTATATTTGCCGTTTTCAATTGCACTTACAGTTTGCCTTGATACTTTTAATTCTTTTGCCGAATTCTTCTTGAGTTAAACCTTTAAGCTTTCTTAATTTATCTAAGTTATTCTTCAAATACACTACCTCTTAATGTAAAGCTTCCTTTACATTAAAGTATAAATCAATTTTTGTTTATGTCAGAGCTACCTTTACACAAATTATATTTTCAATGTTGTAAGAATATTGAAAGCAGTTTTGGAAAAGCACAAAAATAAGATTGTTATTGTATTTTTGAAGATATATACATTAGAATTAAAGTATCTTATATGGTTTTAATTTCTAAAATTCTAAGTTTTCAAAAAAATAATCCAACAGTAAATTTTTTTGGTATAATAAGGAGGAGATATGCAAGATAAAGATATAACGGAGAAGATGCTTGAAAAGTACAATGATGTATTTGCTGATATCTTAAATGTACTTTTTGTTTGCCGGTAGAGATGTGGTTGATGAATCTGCACTTATGGATGCATTACCGATGAGTATGCTAAAGATTGACGGAAGAGTCAGAACACAGGAAAGAGATATAGCAAAAGTATTGGCGTAAAAATAAAAATCAATGTCGCATTATTTGGACTTGAAAATCAGACAGTACCAAATAAACTTATGCCTCTTAGAGTATTTGGTTATGACGGTGCAGAGTATGTAAAGCAAAGCAGAAAAGAAAACGGTGACAGGGCAAAGTATCCTGTGATTACATTGGTATTGTACTTGGGATATGAGAAGAGATGGAATTATCCGAAAAGACTTTTTGAAGTTCTTGATATAGATGAAGATATTCGTCCTTATGTAAATGATTTTTAAGATAAACTTATTTGAAATAGCCTATCTTGAAAGAGAAAAGATAGACTTATTTAAAAAGTGATTTTTAGGATATTGGCTGATTACCTGTATCAAATGAGGAAAATAGAGATTATATAGCTGATGAAACGAATATTGCTCATGTGGAAGAACTTTTAACATTAATGTCTGCAATGACAGGAGATAACAGATTTGAAGAAACGATAAACGATTTCAAGGGAAAGGAGAAAGTCAATATGTGTGAAGTACTGGATAGAGTAGAGGCCAGGGGATAGAAAAAAAGGAATTGAACAGGGTATTAAAGAGGTACCATAAACACGCTTACATCATTGGTAAAGGATGGATTACTTAGCCTTGATGAGCGGCAATCAGAGCAGAATATGAGTGCAGAAGATTTTGAAAAATATATAAAAATAAAATAGAAACTTAATGGAAGGGCTGTCGCACTAAAGTAATTAGTGCGCAGCCTCTGAGTGCAAAAATACAGCCGGTCTTCGAAAAAGCCCGGCTGTTGGTGTAAAATATAGTATGCGAAACCTATATTTTTACAAAAGAATTATACTTTAGAATGAAAGAGGATATCAACTAAAACTTCCTTTAAATTTGAGAACAATCATTCCGGAAGATGATTCTGTGCGATTACTAAGTCCAGTTTGTGGAGGAATGGTTGACTGACCTGTATTCTACCTATGAAAGAATAAATTCAGTATCGCCAAGAACACTTCTGAAGGTGTACTTTACTCTTACATGAACAGGGACTATTCTTCTCGTTCTATGGAACTGAATTGCAAAAAGAATATCAATTTCATGTTTCTTTTGGAGGTATCCCAACCCCAGATCATGCAACATTTGCACGGTTTCAAAAGCATCCATTTTCGCGCCTTGTTCCAAGCGTATTCTTGCTGAAATGTCAAATACTCTTTATGATCTTGGTGAAATTTCAGGCGAAACTATTTTTATTGATGGTACAAAAATTGAAGCTAGTGCAAATAAATATACTTTTTGTCTGGAAGAAAGCAGTGACAAAAATCAGGCAAAGCTCTTACAAAAACTTGCTGATTTTGTAGCTGAGTGTGAGCAACTTTATGATCGAGAATTGTTTGCGGAAATACAATCAAGATAAAGCACGTGAAAAAAAGTTGCGCAAAAAGTTGTATGCATTAAAAGAAGAAGAACAGGTAGTGTTTGTTCATGGAATTGGAAAAAGAAAAACTCCGCTTCAAAAAAAGTATTGAGACTCTAGAAGATTATCTGGAGCGGCTTAAAAATATAATCATCAGATACATATATGTGGAAAAACAACAGCTATTCAAGACAGACCACGATGCCACATTTATGCGAATGAAGGAAGATGCTATGGAAATGGACAGCTGAAGCCAACACAATCTTCAACATGGTGTGGATTCGAATCCCATCACATGGCTTACTATCGGCCCCAGCCTACAGATACTACAACCCTGATTCCATTTTTGAAAGACGCTCAGGAACATTTGAAATTCAAATATAAAAACATAACGGCAGATGCCGGATATGAAAGTGAAGAAAACTATCTATTTTTGGAATCAAATGGACAGCTGTCTTACATAAAACACCCAACTACGAAATTTCTAAAAACTCGTAAATACAAAAATGATATTGGAAAAAGATTGAAAACATGGAGTATGATTCTGCAGCGGATACCTATATCTGCCGGAATGGAAAAAGTTAGAAGAGGAACGTGTCCGCCATGTAAAAAGCAAAACTGGCTATGAGTGAAAAACGATTTATAAATGTGAGGACTGTAACGGATGTCCGTATAAGAGAGAATGTATCAAGGGCAACAACTGTAAAACACCTATGGAAGAAAAGGACAAAAACTCTTCAGGTTGCAAAAACATTTTTGGAACAAAGAAAAAGAAGATTTGGAACGGATTCTTTTCCGAGGAAGAATTCTTTTTCAGAACAAATCAGAGTATACAAGCAGAGGGCTCTTTTGGCGATTTGAAGCGGGATATGCAGTTTTCGAAGATATTTAAGCAAAGGAACGTCAGAATGTACTTGCAGAAAGCACACTGCTTGCCATGGCAAGAAACATAAATAAACTTCATAATAAGATTCAAAACAGAAAAACCGGAACACATTTGTTTCCGATAAAAAGAATCTTACATTAGGGCTTTACAAAATGAATTTTCAAGTCATCAAAAATGGCTTGTTAAAGTGCCGCTCTTGTTATCGAGTAGTATGGTAAATCTGGGATTTTTGGATAGGGTTTTGTTCTTAAAACAGCAAAAATGAAGCTGTCGCTTCACGATTTATTAATCGTTAAAGCGACAGCCCCTTTTTATAAGTCAAATGACAAACATATTCATATAAAATTAGAGTTCTTTCTTATTCTAAAGGTGCTATACTAAAAATGTTGTGAAATTATTATTGATATACTACTTATATAACTATAAATCAAAGAAGAGAATCTTATACAAAAACTTATACAAATTCATATTTGTTAAAGAGATTTTTACCATATTACGGCAAGTACTATCCAACATTAATACTTGATCTTATATGTGCGGGTTTTTTCAACTATGTGTGATGCGGTGTTGCCGATAATACTCAGATATCTGACAAATACTGCAAGGCAGATTTGAGCCTCCTGACAGTAAAACTTATACTGACACTTGGAGTAATATTTGTTTTTACTCAGAGTGGTTGATACCATATCAAACTACTACATGCAAAAATATGGGTCATGTGATGGGGGCAAAGATAGAAACGGATATGAGATATGATATTTTTTTCTCATATGCAGCAGCTCCCTTATTCCTACTATAATACAAATAAATCGGGTCAGATATTATCAAAATTACTACAGACCTTTTTGATGTTACAGAGTTTGCACATCACTGTCGGAAGAGTTTTTATAGCACTGGTAAAAACTTGTAGTTTCATTTGTAATACTGATAAATATAAATATAACTCTTACACTTACCATATTTATTATGATACCGATAATGGTATTCTTTATGTCTTCCACAAATAACCATATGAGAAAGGCACAAAAGGCACAAAAGAAATCACGTGGGTGAGATCAATTCAGGTATTGAAAACAATATTCTGGGCGCAAAGGTTGTAAAATCATTTGCAAATGAAGAGTTGGAAGTAAAGAAGTTCCATAAAGAAAATTTGAGATTTCTGGATATTAAAAGAGTTCTACAAACATATGTCAAATTTTTCAGGTGGTATACAGAATATTTGACGGAATTATGTATCTGACAGTTATAGTTCTTGGAAGCTACTATATGAAGGTCAGTAAAATAAATGCAGGTGATATGTTTCTTTACATTGTATATAAATATGCTTTTTAAATACAGTAAAGAAAATAGTTGACTATATGGAGCAGTTCAAAGAGGGAATGACAGGTATTGAAAAGATTCATTGAGATAATGGATGTAAAGAACGATATAGTCGATAAGGAAAATGCGAGGATCTTAACCGATGTACATGGCGATATAGAGTTTAGAAATGTAAGCTTTGCATATCCTGACAGTGATTCAAAAGGTACTTGATGATATCAGCTTTAGCATAAATAAAGGTGAGAAATATTGCTATTGTGGGTTCTTCAGGTGTAGGGTAAAACAACTATATCAAATCTTATACCGAGATTTTATGAGGGTCACTGGAAGGTGCAATACTTATAGACGGCACAGATATAAAGATTTCAAGCAAAAGTCATTGAGAGATAATATAGGTATTGTGCAACAGGAAGTGTACCTGTTCTCAGGAAGCATATATGAAAATATAGTTTACGGAAAAAAGGATGCAAGCTTTGAGGATGTAGAAAAAGCCGCCAAGATGGCCGGTGCCTATGACTTTTATTATGGAGCTTCGGATAAGTTTGATACATATAGGGAGGCGTGGAACTAAACTTTCAGGTGGACAAAAGCAGAGAATAAGCATAGCAAGAGTATTCTTAAAGAATCCACCGATACTTATACTTGATGAGGCAACTTCAGCACTTGATAATAATTCGGAAGCCATAGTGCAGCAGTCACTTGAAATACTGAGTAAGGGCAGAACTACAATCACAATAGCACATAGACTTTTCAACCATAAGAAATGCAAGCAAAATCTTGGTGCTTACAGAAAACGGTATAGAAGAGTCAGGGCACACATGAAGAGCTGATGAATAAAGAGGAATATATTTTTAACCTGTACAATAAGAATATCGATGAATTAAAGGAATAAATATTATGGAAAGTATTTTTGATTTGATAGATGAAAAAGAACTGGTGAGACATATTTTTCAAAAAGCAGTGGATATACCGAGTACAAACCCAAAAGGTAATGAAAAGCCTATGTGTGAGTATGTGAAAACTTATTGAAGGAAAATGCTATAGATTATTTTACGGTACCGGTGGAAGACGGAAGATATGATGTGTGCAAAGCTTAAAGGAAAAAAACAAATAAGGATGCTATTGTTTTCACAGGGCATATGGATGTTGTGCAGTTTCCGACGATGAGATAGAAAAGATGGAATACCGCCTTTTAAATCCACTATAAAGGACGGAAAATTATATGGCGAGGGGGAAGTGCCGATATGAAAAGTGGACTCATAGTGCTATATATTCTATGATACTTTTTGAAGAGAAACAATATTATACCTGAAGAGATATAATAATTGCGGCTACCATAGATGAAGAGAACTTTATGAAGGGATCGAAGGCATTATATCAAAAATAAGGTGTTTGATAATGCAAAAGTACCTTATATGTATGCGAGCCTACCGATATGAAGATATGCAATCGTCAAAAAAGGGTAGAACATGGGCTGATGTCTGTGTACATGGCATGACTGCTCACAGTTCACAAAAGGGTGTGGGCGAAAATGCCATATATCTTGCGATAAAAGCTTATAGAAAAGATAAAGAACACTGAATTTAAAAGATTATCCTGATACATTCTGGAGAACATTGGCTATAAATGCAGGCGTGGAGCCGCAGGTAGTACCTGACAGGTGTGTGTTTACAGTGGATGCCAGACTACAGGTAGGACATAAGACTGAGCATATATGGGAAAAACTGGATGAACTTATAGATGAAATAAAAGCGGAAAATCCTCATTTTGATGCTACATACGAGATAGCCGATATGAGAACATCATGGGATACATCAAAGGAAGACAGACTCATAAAGACTATTAAAGCCACATTAAAAAAGCTGGATATTGATCCGGGATTTGACACTTTACAGGCTCTACAGATGCAAGTATGCTTATAAAAAATGAACTTATACCTGTAATTATAGGACCGGGAGAGTTGTCGGTGGTACATAGGGAAAATGAATATGTCAAGCTCTCACAGCTCTTTGATTCATGCAGGCTGTATATTGACATAATGTATGGTATGTAATAAGTGCTTCATTTCCCACTATTATTGTAAGAATGCCGAAAAAAATGTTATTATAAGCATTATTATTCAAGGTTTTAACGATAGGAAGAAAAAGATGATTGTTGATCAGTAAAATTAGAAATTTTTGTATTATTGCACATATAGATCAAGTGAAGTCTACACTTGCAGACAGAATTATAGAAAAGACAGGGCTCTTGACCAGCAGGGAGATGCAGTCTCAGGTTCTTGACAATATGGATCTTGAGAGAAAGAGGAATTACCATAAAGAGTCAGGCGGTAGAGAACTGTTTACAAAGGGCAAATGACGGTAATGAATATATATCAATCTTATAGATACACCAGGACATGTGGATTTTAACTATGAAGTTTCAAGGTCTCTCGCTGCCTGTGACGGTGCCATACTTGTAGTAGATGCGGCACTGGGGTATAGAAGCACAGACACTTGCCAATGTTTATATGGCACTTGATCGTGACCTTGAAGTATTTCCTGTTATAAATAAAGGTGGACTTTGCCAAGTGCCGATCCTGATTTGGTTGCAAGTGAAATAGAAGATGTTATGAGGAATAGAGGCACATGATGCTCCAGAATTTCAGCCAAGATAGGACTGAACATAGAGGATGTTTTGGAAGCAATAGTTGCGAAAGGTTCCGGCACCGGAGGGAGATCCCAAGAGCACCTGCGGGCACTTATTTTTCGATTCAATATATGATTCATATAAGGGAGAATGTGTATTTGTCAGAGATCAAAGAGGAAGTGTAAAAAGGCGATCCTATAAAAATGATGGCAACCGGAGCTGTGGCGGAAGTTGTGGAAGTAAAGGGTATTTCGGTGCAGAGCCAGTTTATTCCATGTGATGAGCTTTCTGCAGGCATGGTAGGCTATATTACGGCAAGTATAAAGAATGTAAAGGATACCAGAGTCGGTGATACTATTACATTAAACAATAATCCTTGTGAAAAGGCATTGCCGGGATATAAGAAAGTAACACCTATGGTCTATTGCGGACTTTATCCGGCGGACGGTGCAAAAGTACAATGACCTTAGAGAGGCACTGGAAGCTGCTAGTTAAATGATGCTTCGCTTTTCTTTGAACCGGAGACTTCACTTGCACTCGGATTCGGATTCAGATGCGGTTTCCTTGGACTATTGCATTTGGAAGTAATACAGGAAAGACTTGAGAGAGAATATAATCTTGACCTTGTTACTACAGCACCGGGTGTTGTATACAAGGTATTTAAAACTAACGGCGAGGTTATAGAACTTACAAACCCTTCAAACCTCCCCGACCCTTCAGAGATAGAGCATATGGAGGAGCCGATAGTTTCTGCCGAGATAATGCTTACAAAGGAATTTGTAGGATCTATTATGAATCTCTGCCAGGAGAGAAGAGGTATTTATCTTGGTATGGAATATATTGAGGAGAATCGTGCAATTTTAAAATATGATTTGCCTCTGAATGAAATAATCTATGATTTCTTCGATGCATTAAAGTCAAGATCGAGGGTTATGCTTCACTTGATTATGACTTAAAAGGGATATGTACCTTCAAAAGCTTGTGAAGCTGGATATTTTTGATAAACAAGGAAGAAGTGGATGCCCTGTCATTTTATAGTGCATGCGGATTCTGCTTATGAAAGAGGCAGAAAGATGTGTGAGAAGCTTAAAGAAGAGATACCGAGACACCTGTTTGAGATTCCTATACAGGCGGCAGTAGGGTTCAAAGGTAATAGCAAGAGACCGTTAAGGCCATGAGAAAAGACGTTTTGGCAAAAAGTGTTACGGAGGAGATATCTCAAGAAGAAAGCTTCTTGAAAAGCAAAAAAGAGGAAAAGAAGAATGAGACAGATCGGGAAATGTGGAAATCCCTCAAAAGGCGTTTATGAGTGTACTTAAATTGGATGAGGATTGATAAAGTATGTCAATGAAAAAGTTGGAATTATATGTGCATATACCATTTTGCGAAGAAAAATGTAGGTATTGTGATTTCTTATCCTTCAGAGCTGATGACAGGAAAAGAAAGCCTATGTTACTCAACTTATAGAGGAGATAAAAGCGCGAGGACAAAAATTACGGTGAATATCTTGTGAGTTCAATTTTTATCGGTGGTGGTACACCGACTACACTAGCGGAATCTGGATACTTGATATTATGAATGCTATCCGTGAGAACTTTATAGTTGAAACCGATGCGGAAGTTTCTATAGAGTGTAATCCGGGTACATTATCAAAGAGCAAGATAATCCATATAAAAAGGCCGGAATTAACAGGATAAGTTTCGGTTTGCAAAAGCAGTATTGAAGGAGCTTAAAGAGCTTGGAAGAATACATACTTATAAAGACTTTCTTACAAAAGCTATCAGCTTGCAAGAGAGTATGGGTTTACAAATATAAATGTAGACCTTATGAGCGGTTTGCCGAATCAGACAATTGACAGCTATAAGACTACATTAAAAAGAGTATGTGCTCTAAAAGCCCTGAGCATATAAGTGCATATTCACTTATAATGAGCCTGACACTCCGTTTCTTTGACAAGTACGGAAGTGAAGAGGGCAGATGTCTCCTACCGGATGAGAATATCGATAGAGATGTATGCTCTTACAAAAATATTTTAAGAGAGCATGGATATGAGCGATATGAAATAAAGCAATTATGCAAAAGCCCGGAAGAGAGTGCAGACATAATATAGGCTATTGGACAGGAGTTTCTTATCTTGGTCTTGGAGTAGGCGCTTCAGGTTATGTGATGAACAGACGCTTTCCATGTGGAATCAGATTACAGAAAAATATGAGTGTAAAAGATGCAGCAGGATATTACACCGCTTTACTGTGATTTGGAAGAACTTGACATCAAAGGCAAATATGGAGGAATTTATGTTCCTCGGTCTACAGACTTACAAGAGGTGTATCAGACACGAGTTCAACGAGAGATTCGGTGTGGATATGTTTTGAGGGTATTCGACAGACAGATAAAGAGAAATATGATGTTAAAAGCTTATGGAATATAACTCACCATACTTAAGGCTAACCGAAAAAGGGACTTGATCTCAGCAATATGGTTATGTCCGACTTTTGCTGGATTAAAAGACTGAGAGGAAGTATGTTATATTTTGTAAATGATTATAGCGAGGGTGCGACACCTGAGATTTTAGACAAATTACAGGAAAATAATTTATCCAAGCAAGCGGGATATGGAAGTGACGAGTTTTTGTATTTTCGCAAAAGAAAAAGATAAAAGAAGCTATAAAGACCGATGCTGAAATTTTCTTTGTAAGTGGTGGTACTCAGGCAAACAAAATAGTTATCGGAAGCATCTTTGAAAAACTATGAGGGGTGTAATTGCGGCAGATACCGGACATATATCGAGTACATGAAGCGGAGCCATAGAAAACACCGGACATAAGGTCTTTGGATTGAAGTCTGAGGACGGTAGCTGGCGGCAGATGATATAAAAAGATTCTGCGAGAGTTTTACGCAGATGTAAATCATGAGCATATGGTATATCCCGGAATGGTCTATATATCACAGCCTACAGAGTATGGAACTTTGTATTCAAAGAATGAAATAGAAGAGATAAGATCGGGTTTTGTAATGAATATAATATTCCACTTTTTATAGACAGAGCAAGGCTTGCATATGCACTTGGAAGCAATGAATGCGATACCGGTTTGGAAGATATTGCAAATTTATGTGATGTATTTTATATAGGCGGTACGAAATGCGGTGCACTGATAGGTGAAAGCGATAGTATTTACAAATAAAGAACTCAGTAAACATTTCTTTACCAATATGAAGCTCTTTGGAGCTGTATTGGCAAAGGGAAGGCTGCTTGGAATACAGTTTGATACATTGTTCAGTAATGATTTGTACAAAAAACTTGGAAAAAACGGTGTAGATGCGGCTATGAAGATAAAGAAGGCTTTGATTGAGAAGGGATATGAACTTTATATAGACTCACCTACCAATCAACAGTTTATTGTAGTGGATGATGTTACAAGAGACAGATTATCAAATGATATAGGTTTCGGTTTTATGGAGACTCTTCAAAACGGAAAGCATGTTATAAAGATTTTGCACAAGCTGGGCTACAGAGAATGAGGATGTGGAGAGGCTGATAGCTGTATTGTAAAGTTAAATAGGCTTTATTTTAAATCTGATGATATATAAGGAGGCGTATGAAGGAAGAAAAGAAAATATTTGTCATAAGGCTACATTGCCTCCTAAGGAGGAATTCCTTAAGTATGTAGATAAGATATGGGAGGTGCCTGACTTACCAATATGGGCGATGTACATAATGAGCTTGAGAATACTTTAAGTAAAGTTCATGGATGATATGGATATAGTTCTTACAGTAAACGGGACATCTGGCATTGGAACTTGCATTACAGTCTCTAAAGATAGAAGGTGAAGTTATACAACTCCATTTACATTTTGCACTCTACAACTCATGCCATAGTAAGAAACAGACTGAAAGCCGTGTTTTTGTGATATCAAGGAAGATGATTTTACACTGGATCCGGAAAAAAATAGAAAAAGCATAACAAAAAGATACCAAAGCTATAATGCCTGTGACATGTATGTGGCAATGTATGTGATGTGGAAGCTATTGAGAGCATAGCAAAAAGCATGGGACTATATGTAGTCTATGATGCGGCACATACATTCAGTGAGAGATACAAAGGAAAAAGCGTGGCGGACTTTGGATGATATGAGTATATTCAGCTTCCATGCAACAAAGGTGATTTAACACCATAGAGAAGGTGGTGCTATAGCTCTTAGAGACAAGAATAGAAGAAAGTCTTTGGATTTTCTTTGAAAGAACTTCAGTAGTGCAGATAAAGAAAATGTTCCATATGTGGGCAGTAATGCAAAAGATGAATGAGTTTGCGGCCGCTATGGGACTTTGCAATATGAAACATCTTTCTGAGTACATAGAAAAAAAGAAAAGAGAATCTGTGAGCTATATACAGACAGGCTCTCAGATATAAAGTCTCTTAGACTCAATAAATATAATGATGACACTACATACAATTATGCATACTTTTCCGATAGTTGTGGAAAAGGGCTAGCAGAGATGAATTATATGACAGTCTGGCAAAGGAAAATATTTTTTTGCAAGAAAGTATTTTTATCCCATGTACAAATGCCTATGAATGTTATAGATGAAAAGCTTTGATGCAAACGAAAACACCCTATTGCACTTGATATTTCAAAAAGGTTTTTGACCTTGCCTATATCCTGATTTGGAAGAGGCTGATGTAGAGAGGATATGCGAGTGTGATCCGGAGAGAACTATGAAAAGCAAAAGAACTTAAAAGTTTTGGAAGAAAACGAGCTTTCAGGTTCCAAAGTTTAAAATAGCTATATCCCGGAGATGAATCGACTTTTCATATTTTGATTCGGAACTTTTGCCGTTCGCTCAAATGATGCACATGAGGGACGGTGAAAAAGTTTTTCCCTATGCAGGACAGTTTTTGACTGTTTTAAATGTTCCAAAATCAGAAGTGGATAAGGCTATAAAATCAGTGGTGAACAGTTATAAAAAGCAGATACTACGAAGAAAAACTTGGTATACAGGCTAGAAAACAAAATATCAAGTGTAATAATTCAGGAAATGGTGGCGTCAGAATACTCAGGAGTTTTTATTTACTGCCAATCCCTAAAGGGCATCTTAAATGAGACGGTGATAGTGGTAGGAAAAGGACTTGGAAGTAGTATAGTGGAGGATAAAAGCCGAAACAATTACCTATCACCACTACAGAGACGCAGCTACATATAAAGAGGGAAATGCCTTGAACTTTCCTGAGAAACCTTGTAAAAGGAACTTGAAAAACCGGAGCAAAGAATCGAAAAAGCTTTTTGGAAAGCCGATGGATATAGAGTTTGCCGTCAAAGACAGGAAAAATATATTTTTACAGGCAAGAGAGATTACGAGTCTTGATTTTACAAAAATATTCGTATCTTTAGATAACAGCAATATTGCTGAAAGCTATCCCCGGAGTGTGTTCTAAGCTGACAGAAGCTTTGCCGGGGAGGTGTACACAAAGGATATTTACAAGACTTATAGGAAGAGTGCTTGGAAAATCAGCAAACAGGTATGAAGACTTGTTTACGCATATGGTCAGTTACTTTGGGGGGAAGGATGTACTATGAAATCAGCAGTTGGTACGATATATTAAGACTATTACCCATTCTCTTCAAAAGATTATCCCTATTTGGCAAAAGATGCTGGGTGTAGAGGATGAAAAATTCACTTTTTCTAAAAAATGACCCAAAGCTTATTTGTAAAAACAAAACTTCTCTTTTTCAACTCTTTATCTGTTTTTAATTTCACAAAAAGATGGCGGATCTGTCTGTATTTTTCAAAAGAATTCCAATACTATAATTCAAAAAGTTGAAAATGAAGAAGATCCAAAAGAAAGCTGTACAGTCTTTTTGGAAATGGAAGATGTATTTCTTTTAAAAGAGTGGGACTGGACCTTGATAAATGATATGGTTTCATTTTTGTCCACACATTTTGCAGGGGAAACAAGGTGAAAAATACATTGGCACTGAAAGTAAAAAGCCTGTAGAAGCGTTAAATGAATTGGTGTATACATATTCAAAATTCGGTGCGGATTCAGATGAATACAAAGAAAAGAAAGCAGATTATATCAAAATACTATGGTGACAGAACTATAGGGGAGTTGAAAGCTTGAGACAAGGACATTGCCACAAATCCGGAACTGCTGGACAAGATGGTGGAAGAAAGAGCGATGCACTACCTATACAGGATACAAATAAAAGTCCTGTAAAGATAAAGAAAGTCTTTGGCAAGGAGTTCAACTAATTACCGAGAGATATCAAGGATGAACAGAAGCAGATTGTTTGGGACTCATGAGAAAACTGATAGATAAAATAGGTTCAAAAGACTGTGGGCGAAGATATTTATCATCTATCTCTTCCACAAATAAGAGATATGATATTTTTCAGGTATAGGACTTTACAGAGGATATAAAAAGAGGAAAAAGGCTGATGCTTGTATACAATGAGCTTCGACTGTTAAAAAGTTGTGCTTTTTGGGTAATCCAGGTTATTGATTTTTTTCACTATGGACAGAAGTATTTATGATGAAGAATCCGAGAGAGATTTTCTTACAGGAAGAGGAGTTTCAAGCGGAAAAACTTAGAGGTGAAGTTATAAAATAACACGATATGAGGACCGTTTCAATAAAGGATGTGAAAGGATAAGATAATAGCCGCATATTCCACAGATCGGACTGGTTTCTTCTTCTTGATGTAGCAAAGGGGAATTCTTGCAGAGAGGGTTCCTTGCTTTCACATACTGCAATAGTTGCAAGAGAGTTAAAAACCTGCAGTGGTTGGAATTTCGGATTTGATGAGTCATATAAAAAAGCGGTGATATAGTGGAACTGGATGGCGATAAGGGATACTTGTAAGGTAATAAAGGGAGAGCAAAATTGAGTGAGATAAATGTAAGCATAGTGAAAAAGAACAAGGATAAGGAATTGTTCCTCAGATTTCCTGCGAAAAATCTATGATGATAAACATATAATGCGGGATAAGGTTTTTGAAAGAGAAGTTTTTGGAAAAACACCAATATATTATGTAAAGGGTGTAAAGATAATACCGCTTATAGCAGAAGGATAAAAAAGGAAGAAGTAGTAGGTCGCTGCCTGCTTTCATTTTATGAGGACGATACAGCCTATATAGGTTTTTGAATGTATCAATGATAATGAGGCGGCAAAAAGATTACTTGCGGCAGGTGAAAATCTGGCTAGGGAAGAGGGAAAGAAAAAAACTTTTGGGGACCTATAGACTCTCCTTTCTGGGTGAGATATCGCTTTTTGCACCTCTGAAGATTTGCCATATATCGGAGAGCCTGCAAATAAGGGATATTATCAGGGAACTTTGGGAGGAGAAACGGATTTCAAAGTATCTGAAGAGTACTTTTTCAAACTTTCTTTGATGTTGCTGATGAAAGCTTTTGACAGCGAAAAAGGCAAGAAAGAGCTGCAGGAGTGCAAAAGATGAGGATATGTATTTACCATCCTGATGTAGATGATTTTGAAAAATATCTAAGGGATATATATCCTGTTCTGATAGAAGGATATAAAGACTTTTTGTGGATTTAAGATGATATCTGAAGAGGACTTTTGTAAAGCTCTATTCACCTTTAAAAATGGTAATAGATCAGAGATGGTTTTTTCTTGCATACAAGGACGGAGATTTAAAGGGCTTTTTAATATGTCTGCCCTGATTACGGAAATTTACTTTGTAAATCAAGAACACCTGCACTCTTACTCAGTGTGATGAATGTGAAGTCTCATGCAAAAAGATATGTACTTTCTTTGTATATGGGAGTTAAAGAGACTGCCTTGGACTCGGTTCGCACTTTCACAGCAGGTGGTGGACAGGTTGAAAGAAAAAGGCGAGCGGAATATCTGCACTTATTCACAGCGGCAAAGCGAGCGGAGGATATTTTAAGGATAAGATAAAAGAGCAAAGAAAGTATGTAATGCTTGAAAAATGCTTTAGTATCCGAGAGATATGGATGAAGAATAAGACATTTTTAAAAAGTATATACTGATGCCATAGAAGGGGTTTATATTTTGCTCTAAAGACAGAAAAATTATAAAGTATTACATTGTTATAAATATTATATTTTTCCTTTTGGACTTTTTGTTTTTAAAACTGATAAGGCCGGTTGGTTGGCATTTGTTATTACCTCTGCAGCTGTTTATGTATGGAATGTATAAATACTTCCATAGAACATATTTCAGACTTTTATTTCAGAAGAGGTACATCCTGAGATAAAAGGTTATTAAAGATATGGGTGCTGCCGGAGTGCTTTGCTTTGGTATAGCATTCTTTTGCCAGTACAAATTATGGAGATGCTATAAGTTACTTTAGGAGTTGCATTATGATAATATCACTGTATACAAGTATGCTTCCGGTAATCATCGGCGGAGTTTTTCAATATGCTCTTTTGTAAAGATAAAGGCACTTGATCCTTTTTACAGATACCCGGTAGACGGAGGTAAAAGTTTAAACAGCAAAAAGAATTTTTCGTACAGTAAAGACTTGCTTGGGTTTATAGGAATGATGCTTGGCACTGCACTTGCGACAATATTTTTGGGGATTATTTTTAAAACAAACAGGATTGGAGCATTACAATCTGATTTATAAAAATTATCCCAATACGGCTTGTTTTAATCTTTTATCCGGAGCATTATTTCGGATTTGCATATATGATCTTTTGAGTTACCAAACAGCTTTTTAAAAAGAAGATTTGATATTGATGCAGCGTTCAGAGGCAGATTTCAGCAAAATATAGCTACATTTGTATATGATCGAGATAGATTCCATGATTGGAGTGATGCTTGTGCTTGCAATACTTGCAAGGCTAAGCTTCATGCAATATATTTTAGCTGTTATTCTTGAGGTATTACCCATGTACTTGTAAATATGATTTTGATTTTTGTTTAAAAAGTAAGAAAGTATTTATAATATGAAAAAGATATTTTTGGGAGTATATCATCCAAGTGTTATACTGACCTATATAGGTGTATTGATATCAATATTCAGGATTTTCTTTTGCAGACAGCTTTATATCTTGTCACCATCTTGCTGATGCTTGCAGGAGCTTTGTGATGCATTTGACGGAATATTTGCAAGAGATGTATAAAGAACTGAGCTTGAAGAAAACTTTCGAGTTCAGATAGACTCATTTGCAGATCTGATCTCATTCGGATTATTTCCCGCAAAGATATACATAAGCTTTCTAAAAACATATATATCATCCTTTGTGCTTAGTGAGCCTATATATTTTGGCGGTAATAATAAGACTTGCATATTTTTAACTGCAAGGGAAGTGAGGATAAAAGTGTATTTTACAGGACTTGCTGTAACCTACTCGGCATTTTTATATCTGCTGTATGTGGTTATCTCAAAAGTATGTGGAAGCTTTTTGTTCTACCTATAGAGTGTTTATATATATTATGATCTTTGGCATTTTTTGTGGAATAAGAAAATAAGAAAGCCTAGCCTTTATATCAGAACAGCTTTTTGACTTCTTGCCATTGTGTTTATAGCTTTTATTGCTGATATAGGTGATACTTTGAAAATAATTGATAGAAGAAGCGGTAAAATAATAAGAAGAGGAAGACTCGGCAAAAAGTTATAGAATTTTTGTATCACAGTTTTTATTTAGGGAGGCTATTTTTAAAAACTTTTTCTTTTGCAAGGCCATATTTTTTCAAAATTGCTGTCGATATATTATAAAAGTCCTCTGTCTAAAAATAAGATAAAAAGCTTTATAAAAATATAGATTTGGATAGAGGGCTGTTACAGAGAGAAATTTCAAGAGCTTTGCTGATTTTTCAAGAAAAGAAAAGATAAATGTGGATAATGAAGGGTTTTTAGCCACTGCAAAGTGGGAAACTTAGAGTATTTAAAATAGGGTGAAGACGGAAAACTCTATCTTGGAAATAAAAACTTAGTATAATGATAAAGGGCAATGTTTATAATACAGATAAATTGTTGAAAGCTCCCATTTGCCCTGAATGGGCAAAGAGGTGGATATCTTTTATTATACAGACTGAGTCTTTGTGATTATCTACAGATATATCTATCCCGTTAACAGGAAGAGTGAGAAAAAGAAAAAGAAATTTCCGGAAGACTTGAAAAGCGTCAGAAGATGCGGCTATTGGAGAGCATTTGCGGAGAATAAAGAGGGTAATGGAATATTGGATGAGTGAGCAGAGATATGCTCCATATTGAGATAGGAGCAATGCTTGTCAGGACATATTCATAACCATAACAAACGCTTTGCTTTCAGATGGGTGAGAAAAGGGTTTTTCTCATATGGCGGTTCAAGTATAGTTGAGATAGTCGGCAAGGAAATAGAGATAGATGAAGATATCTTAGAAAACAGTAAAAAGAAATTTTTGAAACTAAAAATCCGAATCGGGAGAGGATAGGATATGGAAAAGATTAAAGAGCTTAGAGTTTATTTTAATGAAATGTTTCCGCTGATTCCAAGACTATGCCTTGGGTACATTGTGTTTTTGGAAATTACTGTATGTACTTCTAAATCATGGAGTAACGGGAAACAACTGCTTTTTATTTGATAAGGTTGAAGGGTCAGTCCGATTTGATATCTTATTTTATACAGCATGATGTAATAGGTGTAATAATCGGAGGATTTCTACAATATTCAGCTTTTTACTTTGGCTGCGCATGTGCGGATGACTTTAAAGATTATGAGCTTGACTGCAGACTTTTTGCAAGCAGACCGCTTCCGTCAGGCAGAGTACATAAGGATGATTTAAGATTTTTGCCACTATACTTATCGGAATAACAATTTTTATAAATCTATTGTTTATGAGAACTTTATATTCTGTCTGATACTCTACACTTATGGAAGTTTGATGGCGGTATGGTTTTTCCAAAGACATAAGATAGCAAAATCATTGCCCCTTGCCTTGGTTACACACAATCCGGTACAGATAGTATTGAATATCTATGTTATCTCTATATGCGATAATGAAGTATAAACTTCCGATATTTGATATTACAAATTTGATGGCTGTAATGACACTTTACTTCCCGCACTTATTTGGGAGATCTCAAGAAAGATTCGTGCACCTAAAGAGGAGACCGAATATGTCACATATTCAAAGCTGTTTCGGATATAAGAAATGCGTTAATTTTTGTATTTATTCTGACTTGGCTTGACATACTTACAAATGTAGTCTTGTATGGAATCTGAAATAAGATCTCTGTAGTGGCATTGCTTGCAAACACAGTGTAATGGTGTTCTATGAAATTCATTGAATATAAGAAGGATCCCGGCAAATACAGAATTGTCAGCAAGGTGGAAAGATACATATATACAGGAATGTATGATGATTGCAACTATAGTAATTTATCTGATAGTTGGCAAAAGATATAGATAAGAGTAGTGTATGAAATACGATTTTTAGTAGTTGGAGCGGGGCTTTTCGGAGCAATATTTGCATATGAGGCAAAGAAGAGTGGCAAAAGTGTTTTGGTAATTGATAAAGAGATCATATAGCCGGAAATATCTATACGGAGAATGTAGACGGAATAAATGTACATAAATACGGTGCTCATATTTTCCATACTTCAAATAAAAAGATTTGGGAGTATGTAAATAATTTTGCAGAGTTCAATAATTATATCAATGCACCTGTTGCTATATATAAGGATGAACTTTACAATCTGCCGTTTAATATGAATACTTTCAGCAAGCTTTGGAATATAAAAACACCTGATGAGGCAAAGGCGATTATAGAAAAACAAAGACAGGAATCAGGAATTACAGATCCCTAAGAATCTGGAAGAGCAGGCCATATCTTTGGTCGGAAAAGATGTATACGAAAAGCTTATAAAGGGATATACGGAAAAGCAGTGGGGTAGAGATGCAAAGGAACTTCCGGCATTTATTATAAAGAGACTTCCACTGAGATTTACATTTGATAATAATTATTTCAATGACAGATACCAGGGTATTCCTATAGGAGGATATACCGGAATAGTTGAAAAGCTTCTTGAGGGTATAGAAGTAAGAACAAATACCGAGTACAGAGATTTCATAAAGGAAAATCCTGATATAGCTGATAAAACTGTATATACCGGAATGATTGATGAGTTCTTTGATTATAAACTTGGAGTGCTTGAGTACAGAAGAGTATGCTTTGAGGATGAAAAGACTTGATACCGATAACTATCAGGGAAATGCAGTGGTAAACTATACTGAAAGAGATGTAAAGTTTACAAGAATTATAGAGCATAAGCATTTTCGAATACGGCAATCAGGACTTCACCATTATTTCAAAAGAATATCCTACAGAGTGGCAAAAGGGTGAGGAACCGTATTATCCTATCAATAATGAAAAGAACAATGCTCTATATGAAAGCTATGTCAAGCTTTCAAAAACAAGACCTGAGATAATCTTCGGTGGCAGACTGGGAGCATATAAGTACTATGATATGGACAAGGTAGTTGAAGCGGCACTTGATTGTGTGGAGAAGAATTTATAATATATGAAGTATGATCAAAAACAACACCCTTTGTGGCTTGGTATACTGTATGCAACAGCAATATATGGTTCAATAGTTTTAGCTTATACTGTATGCTATAGCATTGTTGCTGCTACTAGTAGTAATGATTCCTATGTATACTGTTTATATTTGTTTTGATATCACAAATGCGAAATATTTCATTTGCTAAAAAGGAGGAAGATGTAGACTACTGCCTGAAAACATATTTTATATATAAATATATAACGATGCCTGTTGAATTAATCTGTGCAGGAATAATAGGTACTATTATTTTTGCAATATTCAGAATGATAATTCATTGGCCAAAAGATAGATCTTATAGCTACTTTACTTGTGTTTATTATATCTTATGATTTCTTCTATATGCTTTTTATTATTACGATAATACCGTATTCGTTGATAGTATTTGTCTGTAATAGGGTTTGCCGTGTTTTATATCAATTGATTATGTCTTAGGTATTACACAAAAAAATACGGTATATCTTCTGCGGAAAGAACGATACATTTTTACTGCAGATGATACCGGTGTTGGATATTATAGACGGACTGTATATAAGTATAAAGTATTGGAATAGAGGCAGGGGATTGGCTGTTGTGACTGCTGTTTTTACCTTTTGCGTAACAGCATTGGTATTATCGATTTATTTGGTAAATAGATTTTAGGTATAATCTTGTGTAAATAAGTACGGAGGAAATAATTTGAAGAAATTCCGGCCTGTTTTAGATATATTCTATATAATTTTAATATATGCATGGCTATGCTTTTAATATAATTGTTTTGCATCAAATCTTATCGGAATCAGATGTAAGTATTCCTACTGTAATTGTTGCAGTGAATAATATATTGTTTATTGTGGTATATGTAATACTTATCAGAGTACAAATTATAAATATACTGAAGCTATAAAAGACAGAGGATATAGATTACTGTATAAATAACTATTTCTTTTATAAATACACACTTATGCCAATTATGTTAATTGGTAGAGGTCTGCCTGTTTTTATTTGCTTAGGCGGAGTAGGAGCCTTCTTTTTGGTATTTTTTTAATACCGTTTGTCATTATTACTTGGCCATTTATAATTGGTATGTGGATTTTACTACCTGTACTGCTGGTATGCACAACTTTAATAGAGTTGCCATGTTTTATATTAACTATTTGTATTTTGGACATTACAAAGGAAGCAAAAAGAAGATGACTTTTGAGAGAACTTCAGTGCATTTTATCCTTCAACGGATACCGGAATAGATTTAATAGACGGATTGCATATAAGTACAAAGTACTGGAATAAGAGGCAGGATGCTTGCAAGGATAACTTTCATATGTATTGCTGTAAGTATATTAATTGGAATATTGATAGACTTGTTTTTCCAGATTTGTAAAGTAACTTAAATAATCTATGATAGAATAAAAATAGTTTTGTATAAAGAGGGGCTGTAACGTAATTTTTATATGTTACAGTCCCATTTTATATTTAATGATTTTTTTAGGTATAAGTTCTTCTCTTACCATTCCATATTCTATTACATTTTCATTATCATCATATGTAAAGTATAGATAATCAGATAAACCGGATGTATTTCTGATATAATTTTAATTCGATTTTTTTGATTTCTTCTAATATTTCTTGTCTGTCATAGAAGCCAAGTTGATTTTTCTGTTGACCCTATTTCAAAAAGTCGATATAATAATTAACTGTGAGCATAGTTACATTATAAAATGTAGCGGAGAAAGATGGTTATCGTTAGCCATCTTTTTTTATGTAAAAAGTCAGGGGTATTAAATACTCTCTGATTTTTTTATGTTTTAAGGTTAATTTATATATATAAATCCAAGCACATTGGATTTTTGCTCTATTATCAATGTAGAAGCCTTGATATAGTATATATATCAAATAAAGGAGGTGATTCCGGTGTGAAGGATACAAATAGTATAGGTGGAATGATAAAAGCGTTTTATCAAAAACCGAAACAGAACGGAAAAACAGATTGCAGGCGAACTTGGAATTAAAAATACCACGTTTTCGGCACAGCTTAATAACGATACAGTCAGTGCAGAGACTCTTTTTAGATTGTCGGTATTACTTGATATGGATCTGAACTGGATGAAATATGCTCTGGGGTATCATGGTCCGGTGGGTCTTCTTGAAAGAGAGCAGATACCACGAATGCAGGAAGATTTTAGGGAGAATGAGCGAGAGTTTGTTTTACATAGGATTGATGATTTGATAAATGCAAATCCTAACAGCACTGCGGATGTAAGAAGAGAGCTTCTTAAGGAATTTCATGATAATATGTTTTATCTTTTTGGACGTACTTGTTCCCGAAGAATTCGAAATCTTTTTTTAGTAGTAGAGAGGTAAGGCAAAAGTACTATGTTGATACAAAAAGAAGCGCTACCAAAGAGGATGTCCTCTTTTGCAAGTATGCGAAATAAGCCGATTGCATGCTGAAAGACGGAAATAATGCATTGAATATTGTTATTGAAGATAGAAAGGATGAGTAATGTATATAATATTTTGTAATATTGCGTATTTGAGATACTATGACGGACGTGTCGCAGGAGAGATAAAGCCGAAAACAGGAGGTAGATGGGTTCAGGAAAATGAAGATGCACATGAAAAGTGGAACTTCTTAAATATGGACGGCCGTTGCTATGGCTTTGTTAGAACTACTGGAGAGAATTTCATATAGAAAAAAATTTGATAAGAAGTATAGACATTTTGATGAAACCAATAATGTTTTTAGTTGTTTGGTGTGCGCGCATCCTGAGAGAGGTACAGTGGTTGTCGGATGGTATGAGAATGCAACTGCGAACAGATTTTTAAAAGAATTACGCTGTACGCCTGCAAGCGGTATTGAAAGATATTATTGGTTTGAATGCAGTGCGGAGGATGCGTATCTCTTACCGGAAGATAAGAGAACTTTTATTATTGAAAGAGCGGCAAAAGATGGAGTAGGGAAAGGATTCGGACAGTCAAATACATGGTTTGCAGAATCTACATATGCTAAGGAGAATGTAATTCCAAATGTATTGGAGTTTATCAATTCACATAAAGAATTCAGAATCAATACATTGACAAAAGAATTTCTCGATACCGGGGATAAAACACCTCTCACAAAAGAGGAAGAGGAATATGCAAACGAATTAACAGATGATCAAAACCTGGAATATTTGCCATTCGGATATAGAATGTATGCAAATAATCCGACTGCCGATAATGCATATGCTAGTGCAATCTCTTTAAATAACTGTTATCAATACTCTATGGCAATACCTTGGTTTGAAAAGACCGTTGAACTGGATCCGGAAGATAATTATGCAAGAGGAAAACTGGCGTATATATATCAGCAAGTTGAAAAGTATGATAAATCTACAGAAACAGTTAAAGATTTGCTGGATAGAATATCTGCTGAAAGAAACCGACTTAAGAGATGAGCTGTATTGTATCTTGGCGGATAACTGTTATTTTTGATGACAAGATTGAAGAATCCATAATGTGGCTTGAAAGAGTTTTGCAAGATAGCAAGAATAAGGAATTGCTTTCTTATGCAGAGGATATGATAAAAAACCTTAAAAAGCTTTTAGAATAACTTTGGTCAATCGTTTGATATAAAATGGTCAGCTAGGTAAAAGGCCACCTATGAAAGTTAAAAACTTTTTAGGTGGCTCTTTATCATTTTAATTTAGTTTTCCTGCCGGTCCTACACTTGCCCGTGTGGAAACGGCAGCCGTAAAGTTTCGGGAGTTGCTGTTATCTCAGGGAACAATCTGAGACATAGCACCTGGAAGCGTCTATACGATAGTCTGTACCGTTTACATTTACAGTTGTATTGACAAGCATCTTTCCGCTTTCATCAAGATAGTATGAAACATTATTGACATTTATCATACCTCTTGCCATACTTCCCGAACTGTTCATGTAATACCAGTTTTTATCTACATTGATCCATCCGGTCTTCATAGCACCGCTTGGAGATAGGAAATATCTTTGGTTGTTTAAATCAATCCATCCGGTCTGCATCTTGCCCGAGCCGTCCAAATAGTACCATGTACCGCCGTCATTGACCCATCCGGTTGATATGGAGCCTGACTTGTCAATATAATACCAGTCGTTGCCATCCTTTAACCAACCTGTTTTCATTGCACCCGAGTCGGTAAGGAAATATCTGTTCTTTCCGTCATTTATCCAACCTGTTTGCATTTTACCGGTATTGTCCGTGTAGTACCAGGTGTTTTTATCATTGATCCAACCTGTCTTCATAGCACCGTTATTATCCATATAATACCAGGCACCTGAATCATTCAGCCAACCCTTATACATAGCACCTGACTTGGTGAGGAAATATCTTGAATTTCCGATATCTGTCCAACCTGTCTGCATCTTACCGGTATTGTCCATGTAATATCTTTGGTTACCGGTATCTATCCAGCCTGTCTGCATTCTACCGTTGTTATCCATGTAGTACCATGTGTTATTGTCATTTACCCAACCGGTAGTCATAACACCTGACGGAGCAAGGAAATATGTGTTTTTACCGTCTACAAGCCAACCTGTCTGCATTTTACCGTCTTTGTCGGCATAGTATCTCTTGTTTCCGTCATTTATCCAACCTGTAATCATCTTGCCGTCAGTGCTGTCAAGATAGTACCAGTCTGAATTTTCCTTGTACCATCCTTTTTTTGCGGCACCGTTTTTTGACGGATCCAGATAATAGCTCGCATTATTTGAAGTAAACCAACCTGTCTTTGCCGTACCGTTTGAATCCATATAGTAAGAATTGTTGGAGTCATGTACCCATGAATCCTTTACCATATTGTAGTCTTTGTAATAATATCTCTTTCCTGCAATAGTTCTCCAGGTATTTGCAGGAATCTTATCGGAAAAAGATTTATATTGGAAGTCAATATCTACATTACCTTTTATACCGTTTACCTTACCTGTACTTGTAGCCTGCCAGATAACAGGATCCGGATATGAATGCTTTACATTATATCTGGCAACCCAGATATCGTATTTTTTCAAGGCATTCATATCAAGCTTGTTTGCAATCCAATAGTCATTTGCATATACGATAGGATAATATCCTGCGGCTTCCACCTTATTACAGAATGTCTTTATTATAGCTGTAAGCTCGTCTTTTGGAAGTTTACCCTGTGTATTGGCATCCTCCACGTCAAATGCTACAGGATATGAAATAGGATAGTCCTTTATTATGTCCAAAACAAAGTCAGCCTCGGCATCAGCCTGTGCGACTGTCATTGCATAGGAATAAATATATACTCCGAGCTTTATACCTCTTTTGTTTGCTTCAGTAAGATTTCTTCTTATAACAGGGTCAATCTGACCTTTGTATCTGGTTCCGTGTATGATGAACTGAACATCATCTGCGGCAACCTTATCCCAGTCAACATCACCTTGATAATGTGAAAGGTCAATACCTCTTGCAACTACTCCGGTAAGGGATGATCCGTCAAGCATTTGATATACTCCCGGTGTTTGCATTGTCCATTCATTGGCTGCAAATGATGTAACCGGACTAAGCAAAGACAGTGCAAGTGACAAAGATATAGCCGTTTTTATAAATTTATTTAAATGCATTTTGTACCTCTATTTCGGTCCGGATGTTTCACCGGGTTTTAAACCTACTTCATCCTTGCTTGAGGAAGAACTTTGTGCATTCTTTTTGCTCTCATCAGCCGGACTTTTCGCTTCTTCTTTATTATTTTTCGCTTTTGCCTCATCAAGCGGTGAAGCGGGAGCTGTTGTTTCTTTGCTTCCGGGTTTAGCTTCGGCAGAAGCCTGGTCAGCTGAAGAGGAAGAAGAACTTGAAGATTCGGTTTTTGCTCCGGGTGCAACTGTAGGTGCCTCATTAGCGGCTGCAGTAGGTGCTGCCGTACTGCTTTTACCGTCTGATTTCTTTGTTTCGGATATAGCATTAGTGACACTGCTAGGAGTGCCACTAAGATTTGTACATACACCATTTGCATCAAATGTGTATTCTTTTTCCTTCTATATTTATAGATTTACCAGTTACCATCTTTCCGTCGGCATCAAAGTAATAATACTTGCCGTTTGATTGCAACCAACCGGTGATCATATGACCTTTTTCATTGAAATAGTAAGATGCACCGGAAATTTTCTTAAGACCGAATGTCATTTTACCGTGATTTTCGCCTTCAGCTTCTTCCATATAGAACTTATGAGTACCGTCATTTATCCAACCTGTTTTCATAGAACCGTCAGCATTGAAATAGTAGTAAACGCCGTCGATTTGATTCCATGATGTATACATCTTTGCGGAACTGGAGAAATAATAGGTCTTATCGCCAACTTTTGTCCAACCGAAAGCGGCTCTTCCGTCAGGCTTGAAATAATACCACGCACCGTCCATCTGTCTCCAACCTGTGGCCATGACACCTGTGCCCTTAAGGTAGAAGTAGTTTGAATCGCTCTTTAACCAGCTGTTTTGTACAAGGTTTCCGCTGCTGAGCGTGTAATACCAGTCATTATCAACTTTGAACCAGCCTGTAGCCATTATTCCGTTAGACTTAAAGTAATACCATTTGGAATCGATTTTCTTCCATCCGGTCACCATAACGCCTGTAGACAAATCCATATAATAATACCCGTTTGAAGACGGGAGCCAGCTTTTGTGCAATTGTCCGTTGTCATCGAGATAGGTCCAGGTACCGTTTGACTCTTTCCAACCGTTTGCAGCATATACCGCAGAAACGGCAGAAAGTGAAAGCAAGCCGCTTATCATACCTGTAACCAACATTTTTCTGATAGTATGTTTCATATGTCCTCCTTTTATTAGATTATCCGGGAATAAAACTGATTTTAATCTCACGATTCCCTATATCAAGTTATTATAGCATCTTAGTCAACAATAAAATAGCTCCTATATTATAACAAATATTTACGATTTACAGAACATCATTTTATCATCTTTCAGCTCAAAAAATATTTTTGTATAATTTTTTGAAAATAAGTTTTTAATTTAACAATGATACTGATAAAAACAACACGGATATAGACAAGTAAGAATTATATAGGTATAATAAGAAAACCGAAAAAAAATTTAGTATAAAATGCAATATTGAAAGTTTTTTGAGGTTTTTGGAGTATAGTAGGAGGTATGAGATATGGAAGCCTTAAAATATTTGTCACTGATTTCGCAGGTCGGCTTTACCATGGTTACACCGATTTTACTATGTACTTTTTTGGGTATGAAATTGGAGGAAAGATTTCACTTTCCGTTTACTCTGATATTTATGCTTATAGGAGTGATAAGCGGATGTATGTCGGGGTTTAGACTGATTATGAATACCATAAAAAAGATGGACAAAAAGAAAGAAGAAAACCTGCAAAAACAAGAAAATACTTTTGTTTTGCCAAAAAGAGAAAGTAGGATTTTTAAGAATAAGGATGAATAAGGAAACAAGAAGAACATGCCTTTATATGGGTATGGGAGTTTTACTTTATGAAATCATTTTGAGCCTGGCGGCAATTCCCTTTGCCGGAATTATGAAGTATTCCGTTTATCCGATTGAACTTGGGATACTTATAGGTAGTGTTTTGGTAATAGGCATGGTCATTGATATGGGAATATCCACAGAAGACAGCCTGTATGGGGGAACCCTTCTTTTGCACAGAGAAAGATTATGATTCATTCTTTGCTTAGGAAGGCGGCTTTATTTATTGTTGTAGCAATATTTTGGAACAGTAGATACATAAATGCACTCGCGATTGTCATATCTGTTTTCGGACTGAAATCGGGTGCATATATGTATCCATTGTTTAAAAAAATATTTGAAAAAAGAAGAAAGGAGGAGACATGAGCTTAAGTATTTTAGCTGAAAGTGCAGCCGGAAGCAAAAATTTGGATTTCATGATCCATGGCCTGTATAAGTATAAGCTTTTCGGACAGGAACTCTATTTGACTACGACTACAGTTTCCTTATTGATTGTTGTCTTATTGATTACAATATTTGCAATTTTTGCAAACAGAGCAATAAAGGCGGCTGATCCGTACAATGTCCCGAGCGGATTTGTAAACTTTTTGGAATGTGGTATTGAAGCATTAGAGGGAATGACCGATACTATACTTGGTGCAAACAAGGATAGATTCTTAAACTATATAGGAACAATTTTTATCTTTATTTTTGTTTCTAACTTCAGCGGTTTGCTCGGACTTAGAAACCCGACAGCGGATTATGGTGTAACTTTTATGCTTGGATTTTTTACATTCTTAATAGTAAATTTCCAGGGTATAAAGAACAGAAAGTTAAAACATTTTACATCGCTCTTTGAGCCGATACCGTTGCTCTTTCCGATAAATGTTATCGGTGAGATAGCAAACCCGATATCTATATCATTGCGTCTTTTTGCAAACGTGCTTTCAGGTGTTTTGATCATGGGGCTTTGGTATGGTATGATGCCGATCTTTTTAAAGATTGGTGTGCCGTCATTCTTACATCTGTATACAGATGTATTTTCAGGAGCACTACAGACATATGTTTTCTGTATGCTCAGCATGGTCTATATCAATGACAAATTAGAATAGTTCATTGAATAGTAAAATATTTTCATGGATTTAAGTGAGGAAGTGCCTCACTTGATATCATATATTTTGGAGGTTATTTATGAATATGACAGGACAGGATTTTATATTTGGTTGCTCCGCTATAGGTGCGGGACTCGCAATGATAGCAGGTATCGGACCGGGTGTTGGACAGGGTATTGCAGCAGGACATGGTGCGGCTGCAGTAGGTAGAAACCCGGGAGCAAGAGCGGATATCACATCAACAATGCTTCTCGGACAGGCCGTTGCCGAGACAACAGGTCTTTACGGACTTGTAGTTGCTATGATTCTTATGTTCGTTAAGCCTTTCGGCGCTTAATTTGGAGGTTTTATGGAAAGACTGATAGGATTTGACCCTCAGCTTTTGGCTGATTCAGCCATTACCGGCTTGGCGGTCCTTTTCTTGTTCTTTATTCTTTCCTATTTGCTTTTTAATCCGGCTAAGGATATGCTCAAAAAAAGAAGAGAGCGAGTTGCCGGAGACCTGGAAAGTGCAAAAGATGCAAAGGCAAAAGCTGATGCTCTTAAGGCGGAGTACGAAGAAAAATTGGCCTCTTTCCAAAAGCAGGCTGACGCTATCTTAGAGGATGCCAGAAAAAGGGCAAAGGATAGAGAAAACGAAATCATAGAAGAAGCAAAGGCGGAAGCTAGAAGAATTACTGACAGGGCTAACAACGAAATAGAGTTGGCAAAGAAAAAAGCCATGGAAGAAGTAAAATCAAATATAGTGGATGTTGCTTCGATTATTGCAAGCAAAGCAGTCAATTCTGCAATGAATGTTGAAGTGCAGGATAGACTTGTTGAAGAGACTTTAAAAGAAATCGGAGATGGTACATGGCAAAATTAGTGTCCAAAGTATATGGAGATGCTTATGTGTCGGTAGTATCTGAAAAGAACAATCTGATTGATGCACTTGAGGAGATAAAATCCGTAAAAAATATTTTGCTTGAGAATGTCGAGATTATAGAACTTCTTGATTCACCTAAGATGGATGATGAGGAAAAAATCGACTTTATAAAGGGAATATTTGAGAATCACATCAGTGTGGATTCAATGGGATTTTTATTGACTATAATCGAAAAGAAGAGACAGGCTGAACTTTTACCTATACTTGATTATGTTATAGATTGTGTAAAGGAGCTTCTTCTTATCGGAAAGGCAACTGTTACGACTGCGCTGCCGCTTGATGATTCAAAGAAAGAGAGAATAGTGGATGAGCTTTTGAAGTCATCACATTATAAGTCTCTCGAAGCGGAATATGTCGTAGATGAGAGTATCATAGGCGGTATTGTCATCAGAATCGGTGACAGAGTTGTGGATTCAAGTGTAAAAACAAGAATTGATAAGATGAGAAAAATGTTATCATAAGCCGTATTACCGGCAAAAAGTTTAAAGAAAAGAGGTACGAGTCTAGTGAATCTAAGACCTGAAGAAATCAGCTCAGTTATAAAAGAGCAGATAAATAAGTATTCAACTAAACTCGAGGTATCAGATGTGGGTACTGTTATCCAGGTAGCAGACGGTATTGCCAGAATACATGGTCTTGCAAAGGCTATGCAGGGTGAGCTTCTGGAATTCCCGGGAGATGTTTACGGCATGGTTCTTAACTTGGAAGAGGACAATGTCGGTGCTGTTTTACTTGGTGATAAGAAGAATATCAGCGAGGGTGATACAGTAAAGACCACAGGTAGAGTTGTAGAGGTTCCTGTAGGAGATGCACTTACAGGTAGAGTTGTAAACGCGCTTGGACAGCCAATCGACGGAAAGGGACCTATAACTTCAGATACCTTTAGAAGAATAGAGAGAGTTGCACATGGTGTTATCGAAAGAAAATCGGTAGATACACCGCTTCAAACAGGAATAAAGGCTATTGATGCCATGATTCCTATAGGAAGAGGACAAAGAGAGCTTATAATCGGTGACAGACAGACAGGAAAGACTTCTATCGCTGTAGATACTATAATCAATCAAAAGGGACAAAATGTTCACTGTATCTATGTAGCTATAGGACAGAAAGCTTCCACTGTTGCATCAATTGTAAAGACTTTTGAGGATTACGGTGCTATGGACTACACTACAGTAGTAGTTTCTACTGCAAGTGATCTTGCACCGCTTCAATATATCGCACCTTACTCAGGTTGTGCTATAGGTGAGGAATGGATGGAAAGAGGAGAGGATGTACTCGTAGTATACGATGATCTTACAAAGCATGCTGCCGCATATCGTACACTTTCACTTCTTCTTAAGAGACCACCGGGCCGTGAGGCTTATCCGGGTGATGTATTCTATCTTCACTCAAGACTTCTTGAGAGAGCTTCAAGATTGTCAGAAGACCTTGGCGGCGGTTCACTTACCGCATTGCCTATAATAGAGACACAGGCAGGAGACGTTTCAGCGTATATTCCTACAAATGTTATTTCTATTACCGACGGTCAGATCTATCTTGAGACGGAGATGTTCAATGCGGGATTCAGACCTGCTATCAATGCCGGACTTTCAGTATCAAGAGTAGGTGGTTCCGCACAGATCAAGGCTATGAAGAAGATTGCAGGACCTATAAGAGTGGAGCTTGCACAGTACAGAGAGCTTGCATCATTTGCACAGTTCGGTTCTGAGCTTGATGAAGCTACAAAGAATCAGTTGGCACAGGGTGAGAGAATCAGAGAAATCTTAAAGCAGCCAAACTACAAGCCGATGGCGGTTGAATATCAGATAATCATTATCTTTGCCGCTACAAAGAAACTTTTGCTTGATGTTCCTACAGAGAAGGTACTTGAGTTCCAGGATAAGTTGTTCAGATTTATAGAGAGCAAGCATCCTGAGATAGCTGCTGAGATTAGAGATAAGAAAGAAATTTCCGACGATTTGGCAAAAAGACTTACAGATGTTATCAATGAATGTAAGAAAGCATAGTGCAGGTGTATTATGGCTTCAATGAAGGAAATAAAGCGTAGGCGTGCGGCGATACAAAGCACTGCTCAGATTACCAAAGCCATGAAACTTGTAGCAACGGTTAAGCTTCAAAAAGCAAGGGCAAAAGCGGATGCTTCCAAGCCTTACTTTACCGTAATGTATCAAACTATCGCATCAATGCTTGAGAAAAGTGAGAATATATCTCATAAGTATCTTAAGAAAAATGACGGCGGTAAGACAGGAGTATTGGTTATTACAGGTAACAGAGGTCTTGCAGGAGGCTATAACAATGCTGTAAGCAGGCAGGTAATAAGCGAATTCAAAAGCAATGAAACACTTATATATGCAGTGGGTAAAAAAGGTAGAGATACACTCTTACATAAAGGCTTTGAAGTAGAGGGAGACTTTTCAGAGATTGTGGAAGAGCCGCTGTACAAGGATGCCGCAGATATTACAAAGGTATTGCTTGACGACTATGAAAGCGGAAAACTCTCAGAGATTTATGTGATATATACCAATTTCAAGAATACGGTGGTACATGATCCTGTACTTTTGAAATTGCTTCCTATCAGCAAGGAAGATTTATTACAGCCTGAGACTACAGAAAGTGAGGGTCCAAGAGCCCTTATGAATTATTCTCCCAATGAAGATGAAGTATTGGATGCTATAATTCCAAAATACATTTCTTCTGTTATTTATGGCGGTCTGATGCAGTCTGTTGCTTCAGAAAACGGTGCCAGAATGACCGCTATGGATTCTGCAACATCAAATGCGGAAGAACTTATAGATAAGCTCGGATTACAGTATAACAGAGCTCGTCAGGGTGCTATCACTCAAGAGCTTACAGAGATTGTGGCCGGAGCCAACGCCATAGAATAACGACCGGAAACGGATGAAGAAGAGGAAGGAGAAAAGTTGATGGCAGAGCCAAATATTGGCAAAATAACCCAGATTATCGGTGCCGTTTTGGATATTAAGTTTTCCAGAGGACACTTGCCACAGATCAATGAGGCAATAAAGATAGATACAGCTGACGGAGTGCTCACTGTAGAGGTTGCACAGCATCTGGGAGATGATATAGTAAGAACCATTGCCATGGGAAGTACAGACGGACTTGTTCGTGGAATGGAAGCAAGAGCAACAGGAGCACCTATTTCAGTTCCTGTTGGAGAAAACACTCTAGGGTAGAATTTTTCAATGTACTTGAGAGGCAATTGATAAGAAAGGAACCACCTAAGGTAGAGGAGTATCTTCCTATACATAGAAAGGCTCCAAGCTTTGAGGAACAGTCTACTCAGACCGAGATCCTTGAGACAGGAATCAAAGTAGTTGACCTTTTATGTCCATACCAAAAGGGTGGAAAGATTGGACTCTTTGGTGGTGCGGGTGTAGGTAAAACCGTACTTATCCAGGAGCTTATCAGAAATATCGCAACAGAGCATGGTGGTTATTCAGTATTTACAGGTGTAGGTGAGAGAACCAGAGAGGGTAATGACTTATACCACGAAATGACCGACTCGGGAGTTATCAATAAGACAACCATGGTATTCGGTCAGATGAACGAGCCGCCGGGTGCGAGAATGAGAGTAGGACTTACAGGTCTTACAATGGCGGAGTATTTTAGAGATCAGGGTGGAAAGGATGTACTTCTTTTCATCGACAATATCTTCAGATTTACACAGGCAGGTTCAGAGGTTTCAGCGCTTCTTGGACGTATGCCTTCTGCGGTAGGTTATCAGCCTACACTTCAAACAGAGATGGGTGCGCTTCAGGAGAGAATCACTTCTACAAAGAACGGTTCCATTACATCTGTTCAGGCTGTATATGTGCCTGCGGATGACCTTACCGACCCTGCTCCTGCAAATACATTCGCTCACCTTGATGCTACTACGGTTCTTGACCGTTCTATAGTGGAGATGGGTATTTATCCTGCGGTAGATCCTCTTGGTTCTACTTCAAGAATACTTTCACCTCATATAGTGGGAGAAGAGCATTATCAGGTAGCACAGAGCGTGCAGGAGGTATTGCAGAAGTATAAAGAGTTACAGGATATTATTGCCATGCTTGGTATGGATGAGCTTTCTGAAGAAGATAAGCTTACTGTAGCAAGAGCAAGAAAGATCCAGAGATTCCTTTCACAGCCGTTCTTCGTGGCAACACAGTTTACAGGAATTGACGGAAAGTATGTACCTCTATCAGAGACTATCAGAGGATTTAGAGAAATTCTTGAAGGAAAGCATGACGATATACCTGAGCAATATTTCCTAAATGCAGGAACTATCGACGAGGTTGTAGAGCGTGCCTCTAAATAGGAGGTAGTATGGACAAGTTTGCATTAAAGATAATGTGTCCCGATCATATTTTTTTTGAAGGGGATGCTACAATGGTGGAGTTTACCACAACACAGGGAAATGTCGGTATATATGCCAAGCATATCCCTATGGTAAATGTAATAGCACCGGGTAAATTATCTATACATTGTGAGGACGGAAGTGTAAAGACTTGTGCTCTTCACTCAGGTTTTGCGGAGATCTTACAGGATGAAGTTACAATACTTGCCGATTCGTGTGAGTACAGTGACGAGATAGATGTTAACAGAGCCAAAGAGGCAAAGGAGAGAGCTGAAAAAAGACTTTCTCAAAGAGACGGTATAGATGTTGCCAGAGCTGAGCTTGCACTCAGAAGAGCATTGGTTCGTCTGGATGTAGCAGGGATTAAATAAATTATAAGGATTGTATGTTGGTTTTTAAAAAGGGATGATAACATACAATCCTTTTTATTTCTTCACAGATTTGTCAAATTATGGTATTATAAAAGTTATTGAAAGTTATATTCATAACGGCTTTGAGGTTGAAAAAAGCTCAGCGAAAGTGAGGACGAACAATGAAGGGTATTATATTAGCAGGTGGTAGCGGCACAAGATTATATCCGCTTACAAAGGTTACATCAAAACAGCTATTGCCTATTTATGACAAACCGATGATTTATTATCCTATTTCCGTATTGATGGAGGCAGGGATTAGAGAGATACTTATAATTTCCACACCGGATGATACTCCGAGATTTAAAGAATTACTTGGAGACGGTGCACAATTCGGACTGAAACTGGAATATGCAGTTCAGCCAAGCCCTGACGGACTGGCACAGGCATTTATTATCGGAGAGAAGTTCATAGGTAATGAGCCTGTGGCGATGATACTTGGAGATAATATTTTCCATGGACATGGGCTTAAGAATCATTTGAAATCGGCAGCTTCAAAGACAAAGGGAGCTACAGTATTCGGATACTATGTAGACGATCCTGAAAGATTCGGTATTGTAGAGTTTGACAAAAACGGTAAGGCTATTTCCATAGAAGAAAAACCTGAAAAACCGAAGAGCAATTACTGTGTTACAGGACTTTACTTCTATGATAATGATGTGGTTGAGTATGCTAAGAACTTAAAGCCTTCAGCCAGAGGTGAACTTGAGATTACAGATCTTAACAGAATCTATCTTGAAAAGGGAGAGCTTGAGGTGAAAGTACTCGGACAGGGATTTACATGGCTGGATACAGGAACACATGAGAGTCTTGTTGAGGCTACCAACTTTTGTATATACAATGGAAACACATCAGCACAGAAAAGATTGCCTGCTTGGAAGAGATTGCGTATTTAAACGGCTGGATAAATGATGAAGAACTTTTGAAAGCTTATGAAATATTTAAGAAAAATCAGTATGGCAAATATCTGAAAGATGTATATGATGGTAAAGTACATAGATGATATACATCAGTCATATTTATGATCATAGGGCAGAATCTTTAAAGACTCAGTCCGTTTATAAAATTAAAACTATAAAAAGAGGTTAATATGAAAATTATTGTTACAGGCGGTGCCGGATTTATCGGCGGAAATTTTTGTTCACTATATGGTAAATCAATATCCTGAGGATATGATTATAAAATCTTGGATCTTCTTACATACGCAGGGAAATCTGGAGACTTTAAAGCCGGTGGAAAATGCACCTAATTACAAATTTGTGAAGGGTGATATAGCTGACAGAGAATTTATCTTCAAGCTCTTTGAAGAAGAAAAGCCTGATGTTGTAATCAACTTTGCAGCAGAGAGCCATGTAGACAGATCGATAACAGATCCTGAGAGTTTTGTAAGAACAAATGTTATGGGAACCACAACTTTACTTGATGCCTGCAGAAAGTACGGAATCAAGAGATATCATCAGGTATCCACAGATGAGGTATACGGAGACCTTCCTCTTGACAGACCTGATTTATTCTTTACAGAAGAAACACCGCTTCATACATCAAGCCCATATTCATCATCAAAGGCAAGTGCGGACCTTTTTGTACTTGCATATCACAGAACATATGGACTTCCTGTGACCGTATCAAGATGTTCAAACAACTACGGACCTTACCATTTCCCTGAGAAGCTTATTCCGCTTATCATAAGCAGAGCGCTCAATGATGAGGAGCTTCCTGTATACGGAAAAGGTGACAATGTAAGAGACTGGCTCTATGTTACAGACCACTGCAAGGCTATCGATTTGGTAGTAAGAAAGGGTAGAGTCGGTGAAGTATACAATATCGGCGGTCACAATGAGAGAACAAACCTTGAAGTTGTAAAGACAATACTTAAGGCGCTTAACAAGCCTGAGAGTCTTATTAAGTTTGTTACAGACAGACCGGGACATGACAGAAGATATGCTATCGATCCTACAAAGATGGAAACGGAGCTTGGTTGGAAGCCTGAGTATACATTTGATACAGGTATTGTAAAGACTATTGAATGGTATCTTAACAATAAAGACTGGTGGGAGCATATCATCAGTGGAGAATACACAAAGTATTTTGAGAATATGTACGGAGAAAGACTTTAATGAGAGTATTGGTAACAGGTGCAAAGGGTCAGCTTGGAAGCGATCTTCTTTGCGAGTTGTCAAATAGAAATATTGATGCGATAGGCATAGACATTGATGATTTGGATATTACGGATCCTGAGGCGACAAAGGAAGTAATAGAAAAAATCAATGGTGAAAAAAAGTTTGATGCAATCATTCACTGTGCGGCATATACCGCAGTGGATGCAGCGGAAGATAATGAAGCCCTTGTAACGAAGATAAATGCGGAAGGTACTAAAAATATTGCGAAGGTGGCAAAGGCACTTGACCTTTCCATGATGTATATTTCTACAGACTATGTATTTGACGGAGAGGGCGAAAGACCTTGGGAACCGGATGATAATAGAGGACCTCTCAATGTATACGGTATGGCAAAAATATAAGGGAGAGCTATATGTTGAAGAATTACTTGAGAAATACTTTTATAGTAAGAATTTCTTGGGTATTCGGACTTCATGGAAATAACTTTATAAAAACAATGCTAAGACTCGGAAAAGGAAAGAGGAGCTGTAAGCGTGGTAAACGATCAGATCGGATCACCCTACATATACTCCCGGATCTTTCAAGACTTTTGGTGGATATGATTTTTAACTGACAAATACGGAAGATATCATGCTACGAATGAGGGGCCTTTGTTCCTGGTATGAATTTTGCGCTGTGAGATATTTAAGCAGGCAAAATCTTGATGTAGCAGTCACACCTGTGAACTCCGGATGCTTTCGGTGAAAGGCAAAAGAGACCGCACAACTCAAGAATGGATAAATCAAAGCTGACAAAAGAACGGCTGAACTTTTGCCTTCATGGCAGGGATGCTCTAAAGAGATACTTGTCAGAACTGGAGGGAATAGCTAATGGGAAAAATATTTCGGTACAGACGGATTTTAGAGGAGAAGCAAATATAGACCTTACAGTTGAAACATGCATATAAAGGTCGGAAGATTTTTGGGAAGCTTCTACTCTAAAGGACGGGAAAAAATGCAGAGTTGCTATAGGTAAGGATACAAGAAGATCAAGCTATATGTTTGAATATTCTTTGGTTGCAGGGACTTACAGCATCCGGAGCGGACGTATATCTGCTTCATGTTACTACAACTCCAAGTGTATCCATATGTTGTAGAAGCGATGATTTTGACTGCGGTATAATGATTTCCGCAAGCCATAATCCATACTATGACAACGGTATAAAGGTAATCAACGGCAAAGGTGAAAAGCTTGAAGAGGAAGTTATAGAAAAGATAGAAAGCTATATTGACGGAACTGCAGATGCCATTCCTTTTGCAACAAAGGAAGATATCGGAAGAACTGATAGACTATGCTGCAGGCAGAAACAGATATATAGGATATCTGATCTCTATAGCTACCAGATCGTTTTAAGGGAAAGAAGGTGGCACTGGATCTTGCAAAACGGTTCGGCGTCAAGCATTGCAAAGAATGTATTTTGATGCTTTGGGAGCGGATACTTACGTGATTCATAACAATCCTGACGGTATTAAATATCAATACCGATTGCGGTTCAACACATATAGAGAGTCTTCAAAAATGTGTTTTTGGAAAACGGTTGTGATATAGGTTTTTGCCTATGACGGAGATGCCGACAGATGCCTCTGTGTTGATGAAAAACGGTAATGTGGTGGACGGAGACCTTATTCTTTATATTTGCGGTAAGTATATGAAGGAGAGGGAGCTTTTTCAACAACACCGTAGTTACAACAGTTATGTCAAACTTCGGACTATATAAAGCCTTTGAAAGAGAAAGATATAAACTTTTGAAAAAGACTGCTGTAGGGTGATAAATATGTATGAAAATATGCAAAACAACGGTCACTGCCTTGGCGGTGAGCAGTCAGGACATATTATATTTGCAAAACACGCCACAACAGGTGACGGAATACTTACCTCACTTAAGGTAATGGAGGTGGTGTTGAAACCAAAGCAGACACTATCAAAACTTGCAAGTGAAGTGGATATCTTCCCACAGGTTCTAAAGAATGTGAAAGTTGTGGACAAGCAAAAAGCCGGAGAAAACAAGGCGGTGCTTGAGGGCGGTAGATGCTGTAAGCAAAGCACTTGGAAATGACGGAAGAATACTTCTTCGTCCAAGCGGTACCGAGCCTCTTATCAGAGTAATGGTAGAAGCAAAGAGCATGGAAGAATGCGAAAAATATACCGATGAGGGTAATCAAAAGTAATGGGAAAAAGAAGGACTTTTAATATAGGGGGACAAAAATCAGAGAATGGGACAAAAGCTTAAAACTTAGATTAGGAAAAGAGGAGAGATTAAATGTATCATATTGAAAGATATAAGAGAAATCCCTGTAGTGGATTTTAAAGAGAGAACATGGCCGAATAAGCAAATAGAGAAGGCACCTATATGGTGTTCATCAGATCTAAGAGACGGCAATCAGGCATTGGTCGAGCCGATGGTGGTGGAAGAAAAGATAGAAATGTTTAATCTGCTTGTAAAGTTGGGCTTTAAGGAAATAGAGATTGGTTTCCCTGCAGCATCCCAGATAGAATTTGACTTCTACGTCAGCTGGTGGACAGAAAAACTGATTCGGATGATGTTGTGGTACAGATACTTTGCCAGTGTAGAGAGCATCTTATAAAAAGAAGCTTTGAAGCTATAAAAGGGAATTAAAAAAATGTATAATGCATATCTATAATTCTACCGATACATTACAAAGAGATGTGGTATACGGTCTTGACAGAGAAGGAATAAAAAATATTGCACTTGAAGGTGTGGATCTTGTAAAGAAGTATATGAAAGACCATGACGGTGAAATTATATTGGAATATTCACCTGAGAGCTTTATGGGAACAGAACTTGATTTTGCACTTGATGTATGTGACGCCGTTGTAGATGCATGGGGCGCTACAAAAGATAAAAAGATAATAATCAATCTTCCGAACACTGTGGAGATGACAACACCTAATGTATTTGCAGACAGAATAGAGTGGATGAGTACACATCTTAAAAACAGAGAGGCAATAATACTTTCCACACATCCTCACAATGACAGAGGTACAGGTACAGCTGTTGCAGAGCTTGCACTTTTGGCAGGAGCCGACAGAATGGAGGGTACACTTTTGGAAACGGTGAGAGAACAGGAAATGTGGATATATTAAATATTGCCTACAATATGTTTTCACAGGGTATTGATCCGAATCTTAATATCAGCAATATCAAAGAAATCATAGATGTATATGAGAGAACCACAAAGATGAGCATCGACCCGAGACATCCATATGCACGGAAAGCTTGTATTTACAGCCTTTTCAGGTTCACATCAGGATGCAATCAATAAGGGTGTTCAGGCTATGAGACAGAGAAACAACCCGTACTGGGAAGTTCCTTATCTGCCTATAGATCCTGCTGATATCGGTCGTGAGTATGAGCCTGTAGTCAGAATAAACTCACAGTCAGGCAAAGGCGGAGTTGCATTTGTTATGGATACATTCTACGGCTTCAAATTGCCGAAGGGTATGCATAAGGAATTCGCGGATATTATCCAAAAGATTTCAGAAGCACAGGGTGAAGTTTCACCTGAAGAGATCTACAAGGAATTTGAAAAAAAAATTACATTGAGAAGAAAAGAACCTCTGCATTTTCAACAAATGTATTATACAGATGCCGATGAGGACGGAGATTTCTCTACATATGTTAAGGTTACATACAGATTTAACGGCGAAGAGAAAGTATTTGAAAGCAGCGGAAACGGTCCCTATCGATGCTGTCAAGAGAGGTCTTGAGAAGGTGGTCGGTAAGGGACATGAAAGGTTCTTGATTACAATGAGCATGCTCTTGCATCAGGTTCAAATGCAAAGGCGGCTTCATATATCCATATGCTTGATGTGGAAAGCGGAAAGACCACATATGGTGTGGGTATTTCAGGCAAATATCACAAGATCATCTATCAGAGCTCTGTTCTCTGCGGTAAATAGATTGTTCTACTAAAAATGTATTTCATAAAGGAATAGCATACTAAAGTGTGTCTGTCTGATGTTCATATATATAATAATAGAGGTAAATATGAATATAGTTTATATAGCAAATGAAAAAATTTGCCGTGCATCTCGGGTGTAAGCCTATATTCGCTATATGAGAGAAACAGACATGAGAAAAGATATCAGAGTCTTCATCATTTCCACAGGAATTGGTGAGGGACTCTTTGAGACAAGATTGAAAAAGTATAGCAAAAGAAGTTTGGTAGAGATGTAGAAATAATAGAACTGAATGACACATCAAAATATTTTTGATACAGGCTATACAGGATTCTACATTTGATATCAGCAAGATGGGTAGACTGCTTGTAGGGTGAGATATTGCCGGAAGATGTCGATAGAGTACTTTATCTGGATTGTGATATGGTTATATTGCATTCTATAAGAGAATTATACAATACAAAGCTTGGAGAAAAATATAATGGCTGCAGTGGAAGAGCCTACAGTACTTGAGAGAGTCAGGTATGAAATCAGGACTTGACTATGAGGGCATCCTATGTAAATGCCGGACTTTTGCTGATAGACCTTTGAAAAAGTGGAGAGAGAATAATCTTGGAGAAAAAGACTATAAGCTACAGCAAAAGTATATGGGATAAGAGTCTTTTCGGTGAGCAGGATGCTATAAACGGTGTACTCAGATGGAGAGATAAAGAAGCTTTCTCCCTAAGTATAACTTTCTTCTCAAATTATAAATATTTTTCATACAGGGCATTTATTAAAGTTTATGGTGCAAAGCTCTTTCATACACTAAAGAAGATCTTAAAAGAAGCAAAAGAGAAAGACCTGTAGTATTACATTTTTGCAGGTGATGAGAGGCCTTGGTATTCGGGAAGTCTTTAATCCCGTATAAGAAAGCATATGATTACTTTTAAGAAAAGACTCCGTTTTAGAGATGTTCCCTATGAAAAGGGCGGGAAGAATCTGTATATGCTTATATATCATATGATGGATTTGGTTACATGTAGTTTGCCCGAGTGTCAGAAAAGATGAATATCCGAGTATTATATAGATAAAAGCTATACAAGAGGCATGTCTGAAAGAGAAAATAAGGAGACAAAGATGAAAATCAGCTTTAGTAGTATGAAATTATAATGATGCGGATAATACCTTAAAAAGTCTTAGGGAAATGTACGGCAGACTATGATGTATTTGATAAAGGTTATAGTGGTGGACAATGCCTCAAATGACGATTCAAGAATCAGACTGAAAAAGCTATTTGTGAAGATAATGAAAAAGGTTTACTTTTGTAGAAAATCATGAGAATACAAAGGGATATGGAGCAGGCAAATAATATCGGTATAGAGTGGCAAAAAAGATCTCGGAATGGATCTTTGCACTTTGATAGCAAATCCCTGATACGGACTTTGAAGAAAAGAGTGATTAAAAGTTTTAAAGTCCGCTATGGAAAAAAATGAGGATATCGGCATATGCGCTCCTTTGGTAGAAACAAATGATGTATACGGCAGCAGAGAAAATGTACTTAAAGGTGCTTCATGTTGGCCGATGAGAGATTTTCTTCATTCCTTGGCGGAGAACGGTCCGATATGCAGGCGAATCTTTACAAAGGCACTTCATTATGACAGAAACTTTTATAATGCCAAGATAAGAAAAGTAGGTGCTGTACTTGGGGCACTACTTATGGTAAGAGTTGACGCATTTATAAAGGTCGGAGGCTATGATGAAAAGATGTTTTTATACGGTGAGGAGGATTTGCTTTCAAAAAAGATGGAAGGCATAGGCTTAAAAACTGCCGTTATTACAGGGTATAAGTATAAGCATATACATTCGGCAAGCATCAAAAAAAGTTTAAAAAGCCTCTACTCACGCCAGAAAATCAGAGAAGAGTCCACAATGTATTTTTATAAAAATTATCTGAATATAAACCCTCTTCAGCAGATATTTGCAAAAGTTTTCTTTGCATTTGTAAGACTTGAAGTGATTATTTTCGGATTACTGTAGGAAAGTTTATGATAGAAATTTTACTTGCGACCTATAACGGTGAAAGATTTTTGCCTGAGCAGATAGAAAGCATAACAAGTCAAAGTTTTAAGGACTATAATATACTTGCAAGTGACGATAATTCAAGCGATTGTACTTTTGAAATATTAAGAAGCTATGAGAGTGTATTGGGCGAGAAGATAAAGGTTGTTCAGAGCAATACTCACAGTGCGAAAGAAAACTTTTACAATCTGCTTGATATGGCTGATGCCGAATATATTGCGCTCTGCGATCAGGATGACTTTTGGGAAAGCGACAAGCTCGAAAAAAGTTTGAAGGCCATACAAAGGCTTGAAAGAAGATATGGCAAAGAAACGCCGATACTTGTGCATTCGGATTTGGAGATAGTGGATGAAAACCTGAATTCACAAAACAAGAAAATGTCTGAGCTTACAGGTATAAGTGAAGCCATAAAGTATGCAAAAAAGGAGTCAAAATACCTTTATACAATAAGTACTGAAAGAAAAGTTTTTTTCAAGATATCTGGTTGAAAACAATATTACAGGAAATACGGTGATAATAAATAAAGCATTGCTTGATATATACAAAAGACCTGAGGTTTCTTTTATGCATGACTGGTGGCTTGGACTGATCGCTTTTACATTCGGTAAGGTGGGATATCTTAATGAGTGCCTTGTAAAATATCGTCAACATGAAAAGCAATGAACTTGGTGCAAAGAATCCTCTGGAACTTCGCAATATAAGAAAGAGAAACAAACAAAGGATAAGAGAAAATTACGACTGTATGTTTGCACAGGTAGAGGAGTTTTTAAGATTATATAAGAATGAACTTGGGAAAAAGCAGGTCGGCTGATACATATTATGCACACAAATACTTTAAATGCCTTTTGCAAATATGAAATCAAAAAAACAGAATATCAAAGATAAGAGATATCTTGAAATATTCATTTTTTAAAAGTTCAAAAAAATACTTACATTAGGAGAGATGTTGAATATCTGATGAATAAAAAAATAAAAAGTGAGATTTCCACATCTCTTTTTTTGGAAAAATACTTGAAAACAGGGGTTCATAGGGGAGTCAGTTTATAGTATCCGTACTCCTTGCAAGGCTTTTTAAGTCCGTCAGAGTATGGAATAGTTGCAATAGTTTTGATATTTACAACAATAGCAAATGTTTTTGGTACAAAACGGTTTTGCTTCAACACTGATACAAAAGTTTCATGCAGATGATTTGGACTTTTCATCTGTGCTGATTTTTTTAATGTACTCTTTATCGGTGGCGATATATATACTGTTATTTTTGGGCTCTCCTGTCATAGCCGATATATATAAAAATCCCGAGCTTATCGACATACTTAGAGTTATGGGCATAATAATACTGCCCGGAAGTATTATATCAATAGAAAATTCGTATGTTGCCAGAAATATGAAGTTTAAAAACACTTTTCATAGCAACATTTTTTTCGTCTGTGATTTCAGGCAGCGTGAGTGTAATTATGGCACTTGAGGGAGCAAAGGTCTGGGCCTTGGTTTTCCAGCAGATAGTCTATTATTTTGCACTCCTTATAATACTCGGTATAGGTATAAAAATATTTTCCGGGGACTTAAGTTCAGCTTGGATAGATTAAAAACCATGTTTGCCTATGGCTCGAAGCTCTTTGGCGCATCACTTATAGATACGATTTTTTTACAAATATACACGGACTTGTCATAGGTAAGGCATACAGTGAGGATATGCTTGGCTCATTCAACAGAGGTGAGCAATTTCCAAAACTTGTAGTAAGCAATCTTTCATCAGCTATACAGTCCGTACTTCTTCCTGCCATGTCAAAGAAACAGGAAAGTAAGGAGGATGTAAAATCACTTTTAAAGTCATCGGTAAGACTTTCCACATTTGTGGTGGCACCTATGATGTGCGGTCTGGCGGCGGTCAGTGACAATCTGATACTTTTACTGCTTGGAGAAAAGTGGAGGATTGCAATACCTTTTTTGCAGATGATGTGTTTTTCATATGTATTTTGGCCGATTCATGTATCAAACCTTGAGGCATTAAATGCTATGGGCAGAAGTGATATATTTTTAAAGCTTGAGATTATAAAAAAGATCCTTGGAATTGCCATATTGCTGATAGGAATAAGGTATAATGTATTTGTGTTTGTAGGGCTTAAGGCTTTTTCAGATTTGATCTGTGCATATATAAATGCGGCACCGAATGAAAGGCTCTTGGGTTACACACTAAAAGAACAGAGTATGGATGCTTTAAATAACTTCATACCTGCTATAATTATGGGAATTATTATTTACATTGCAGGTAAGCATATAGGAATCGGTATTTTAAGCCTTCTGATACAGATAGTGCTTGGTGTAATTATTTATATAGCATTGGCTGTAGTTATGAAAAATGAGAACTTTAAGATGATAGTGAGTAAGGTGAGATAATAATGAATATACTTTTGACCAGTGTGGGTAGAAGAGCATATATAATCGATTATTTAAGGGATATATATAAGGACCTTGGATTAATCGGAAATATTGTAGCAACAAATTCGGATATGAATACAACAGCTATGAGTGTAGCTGATAAGGCTTTTGAGTCACCGCTTATATATGATGAAGAATATATTCCGTTTCTACTGGAAATATGCAAAAATGAAAAAATAGATATTTTAATTTCACTCTTTGACATTGACCTTATGATACTTGCAAAGAATAAAACCGAATTTGAGGCTTTGGGTGTAAAGGTCATTGTTTCAAATGAGGATGTTATAAATATTTGTAATGATAAATTTGAAATGCTTAAATATCTTGAGAAGATAAATATGCCTGTGCCGGAGACCTATTTGGATCTTGATAAGGCACTTGAAGGGGCGGACTTTAATAATAAGACTTATATTTTAAAACCCAGATGGGGAATGGGCTCTCTAAGCATATTTGAAGCCGAGAATAAAAAAGAACTTGAAGTTCTCTATGAAAAGGCAAAGAGAAGTATTCAAAAATCTTATTTAAGATTTGAGTCAAATGCCGATATGAACAAAGCAATACTTATACAGGAAAAAATCAAAGGAGACGAGTTCGGGCTGGATATTTTCAATGATCTTAAAGGAGAGAACTTAAGTGTTACGGTAAAGAGAAAATATGCAATGAGATCCGGTGAAACAGATATTGCAGAGGTTACCAAAAACAGCGATCTTAAAACTGTAGGAAAGAAGATAGCAAAAAGCCTTTCTCATATAGGAAATCTTGATATGGATATACTCTTATCAGACGGGAAAGCCTATATAATAGATATGAATGCGAGATTTGGAGGAGGCTATCCTTTTACTCACAATGCCGGAGTAAACGAGCTGGAAGCAATTATAAGACTTTGCGGCGGCATGGAACTTAATGATTTAAGTGTTAAAAAATACGGCTGCTTTGCAAAAGAAATAACCATGGTGGAATTAAAATAGATTTGGATATATTATGGACAGTAAAGAAAGAAGCGCATATTTTTGGAATATGCTGGGAAGCCTTGTATATGCTGTTACCAGCATGCTGCTGGGTGTGGCTGTAACAAAGCTTGCAGGAGCATATGCAGGAGGAATATTTTTCTTCGGATTTTCTACATTAGGCCAGCAACTTTATATAGTTTCATACTTTGGAATGAGACCTATACAGGTTACCGATGTTTCAAATGAATACAGTTTCGGAGATTATCTGAGGCTTAGAGTTATTACCTCGGCTCTGGCTGTTTTGGCAGGCTTTGTATATACAATTATTATGACTAAGGACAGCTATGTCTTTGAAGTATATATGATTTTGTCACTGTATAAGATTTTTAGACGGATTTTGTGATATATTTGAGTCTGAAATGCAAAAGGCAGGACAGAGCTTGATATGACAGGAAAGGCAACACTTTTTCAGAACAATATTTTGTGTAGGCATATTCCTTGTTACACTTGGAGTTACAAAGGGATTTAAAATTAAGTTCTTTGGCGCTTTTACCAAGTATAGTGATAGCTGCAATAATCTTTTGATATACTGCCTTTAAGAAGATTAGACCCCTGATAAAGTTGTAAAAAAGAATCTTATATAAAGCTTTAATAAATAAGAGCAAATGGCTTTTTTTGGGAGCTTTTATAGATCTTTATATCTTTGCGGCCGCAAAGTATGCTGTAAATTACAGACTTGGAGAGGAGCTAAACAGCTACTTCAGCATAATATTTATCCCGACATCCATTATAAATCTGATGGCGGGCTTTTATAATAAAGGCCGATACTTACAAAACTTTCATTGCTGTATAAGACAGGTAACAGAAAAAAAGTTTATTTCGACAATATCAAAGATTGCGGTATTTATATTTGTAGCAACTTTATTTGGAATGCTTGCAGCTTATATTCTCGGAATACCTGCACTCAAAGCTTGTGCTTGGTGATGTGGGAAATGCAATAGAGCCTTACAGACCTGCCTTGGTTTTGGTAATACTTGGTGGCGGACTTTATGCAATAGTAAATCTCGGATATTACTGTTTGGTTATCTTTGAAATGACAGGAGTTATATTCTTTCAATATATGCTGTAGGGTGCGGTGTTTGCATACTTTATCAGTGATTTTATGGTAAAAGAGTTTCGGAATGAACGGAGCGGCTTTTGCATATATGATAACCATGCTGTTACTTTCAGTATACTTCCTTGTTGCAGTGATTTTTGGACTCAGAAAGGTTAAAAAATGAATTTAGTAGATGTAATAATACCTACATACAGACCTGACAATAAATTTTTGGTATCAATAAAAAGACTTTCTTGCTCAGACAGTAGCACCAGGTAAGATTATTATTATAAATACAGATAAAAGCTGTATGGGATAAGACCGGAATAGAAGAGAAATTAAAAGAGCTTTTTGAAGAAAGCGATACTGAACTTATATTGGAGCATATAGAAAAGCAGGATTTTTGACCATGGGTGCTACCAGAAACTTCAGAGTGTCAAAGTCAAAGGCCGAGTATTTTTGTTTGCATGACTCAGGACGCAGTCTGCTTTTGACAAGAAGACTATTGAATATTTGCTTAGAGGTATGGATAAGTCCATCAAGATGACTTATGCAAGACAGGTACCGGATAAAAAAATGCAAATAAAATAGAGAAGTTTACAAGAGAATTTAATTATCCTGCAGAGTCAATGATAAAGTCATTTTAATGAAAGACAGACGCTTGGAATTAAAGACATATTTTGCTTCAAATGTCTGTGCAGCATATGAAAGAGAAACTTTTGATGCTTTGGGAAGATTTGATACCGGACAGATTTTGAATGAGGATATGCTTTTATGCCTACAAAGCTTATAGAAAACGGATATTTTATAAAAATATGAGGCATGGGCAAAGGTAGTACATTCTCACAACTATACCGGAGTCACTCAGTTTAAAAAGAAACTTTTGATATCAGGTGTCACAGGCAAGCAATCCTCATATCTTTAAGAATATAAAAAAAGTGAGAACGAAGGGCAAGAAAAATGGTATTTAAAAACTATGGAACACCTTCTTGTCCACTCATTCATATATCAGTGCAATCAGGCTTATATATATCAGTGCCTGCAAATATGCGGGATTTTTGGCAGGGAAAAATTATAAGAAGCTGCCAAAAAGTGTTGTGAGAGCCTTCAGTATGAACAGAGAGTTTTGGAGATAGATATGGCTGATACATTGGTAATAATACCGGCGTTTAATGAAGAAAAAGAATATTGCAAATGTAATAGAGCGACTGACAAATACATTAAATGATGTGGACTATGTGATTGTAAATGACGGCTCCATTGACTCTACATCCAAGATCTGCAGAGAAAGAGGATTTAACATTATCGATTTGCCGGTAAACCTGGGCCTTGCAGGTGCATTTCAGACCGGAATGAAGTATGCATACAAGCACGGCTACAAGTATGCGGTGCAATTTGACGGCGACGGACAGCACAGACCCTGAATATATACCTGAAATGAGGAAAAAAATGTGAGGAATGTGATATAGTCATCGTTTCAAGATTTGTCACCAAGAAAAAAAGCCGTTTACTCATGAGAATGCTCGGGCTCCAGACTTATTGCTCTTGCAATAAAGTTAAGTACAGGTGCTACAATTCATGATCCCTACCTCAGGGTATGAGAATGTATAATGAAAAAGCTGATTACAGAGTTTGCACTCAGACTTAACTATGCACCTGAGCCGGATACCATATCCTATCTGATAAAAGCAAGGGTGTGAAAGTATGTGAAATACAGGGTGAGATGGATGAAAGAGTGGCCGGAATAAGTTATCTTACTCCTATAAATGCCGTCAAGTATATGTTTAGAATGCTTTGCTCCATTATATTTATTCAAAGTTTTAGAGAAGAAAAAAAAATATGACTGCTATACTAAGAATAGGTTTGATTTTGATATCAATAATGTCATTTTTTTGTCATTATAAGAAAAATAAGAAAATCAAAAGATAAGAATAGAGGATGGACTCTTCTGGGTGGTCTTTGCCATCATACTGATAATCTTTGCCATATTCCCGAGAATAATTTATTTTATATCCGATCTGGTAGGTGCAAAATCCCCGGCAAACATAGTCTATCTGATAATAATAGGCATGCTCCTTGTAAAGCTCTTCTTTATGAGCATACAGATGTCACTCCTTGAGAAACAAGGTGGTGAATCTGGCTCAGGAGATGGCGCTGAAGGAGAAAGGAGGATAGGGATAGAAGGGAATAAGAATCTAAATTTAAAATGTCTAAACTTTCATGGTATATTGGTGGAAGTGCAAAAGGATAATAAAAAAGCCTCAGGGATACCGGGGCTTTTTTGTTGCAATGCACTTGTAATATACATATCTTTTGCTATACTTATGTTAGATAGGAGGTGTGGAAATGGCAAAGGGAAATCTTACATTAAGGATGGACAGTGAGTTGAAAGCGCAAGCAGCGGAACTGTTTAAGGCGTTGGGATTGGATTTAAGTACCGCAACGGGCATTTTTTTACAGACAGGCTCTTAGATGTCATGGTCTACCGTTTGAGGTGAAAATAGATGAGCCGAATGAAACCACATATAAAGCTATGGAGTCTGCCAAAAATAATGAAGACTTATACGGCCCTTTCGATAGTGTAAAAGATTTGATAAGTAATTTGTTTTAATTTTCACTCCCCGAGAAACCGGGGCTTTTTTTGTTGAGAAAAATTTATAAAAGCGTAATTAGTCAATAAATTTAAGAGAAATTAAAAGTGTGTTGTATTTCTATCAAGTATATTGATTTAATCAATACCATTTATTATAATAATTAAAAAGTGCAGTTCATTATATCTAATAATTTTATATCTACATTTCTTATATTTTCTAATTTTTAAAAAGTTCTATTTATAAAGGAGGTTTATGTCTGACAGGTCTATACAAAAATTCAAAGAATATGTACAAAAGTTAAATCCATTGACGACATTATATTTAGAAAGATGGCGGAGAATAAGGAGTTTTGTGAAGAAATATTAAGGATATTTTTGCAAGATTATCAGCTGAAAGTCTTAAATAATAAGTCGCAATATGCTATAACTAATATAGAAAGACGCTCCGTTATACTTGATGCATATTGTGAGTTAAGAGACGGAAGGCGAGTGAATATTGAGGTTCAAAATGCTGACAATGTAAATCATCAAAAAAGAGTGAGATATTACAGTAGTGTGTTGACCACAAGCTTGATGAAAAAAAGGGAAAGCTTTTGACAATGTGCCGGAAGTGTGCATGATATATATTTGCAATTTTGATATATTCAAAGAAAATAAGAGCTCATATTTAATAAAAAGGGTGATAGCCGGAAGTAATACGGAAGTTGACAACGGGCTCAAAGAAATATATATCAGTGCCAATATAAATGACGGTACTATACTATCTGAATTGATGGGAGTTTTTACAAAAGATGATTGTTACAGTGACAATTTTTCCTGTAACATCTAAAATGAAATATGATTTTAAGTATGTTAAGGAGGGTAATAAGATGACGGATGCAATGAAGGAGTTATACGACATATTTAAAGAGGATTATGACATAGTGAAAGTCTAAAAGACAAGTGGATAAAAGAAGGTAGAAAGAGGCAGAAAGAGAGGTGTATATAAATACATTACTTATGCTTGTAAAAGATGGAATAATTTCAGTAGAAGATGCTGCAAAAGAGCAAACTTAAGCGTAAGTACGTTTCAAAAATATTTGAATGAAAAAGATGTAAATGCTTTTAGTAAGATTTAAAAACAATGAGGACACTGTAAAGGTGTCCTTTTGTTCAAAAATTTTTATGCATGAAAATCTTGATTTTATTCACAAAAGTGTATAATTATGAAAACTATAAAAGTAATTATAAAAATGCAGGAAAGGAAGAGGTAGTTTTTATGATAAGGTAGAGCATTGTCGGAGCTACAGGGATATGTAGGAGCTGAGCTTGTAAGACTGTTGTTGCAAAGAGATGATGTGAAAAATAGTTTGGGATTCGGTTCTAAAGAGCTTGCTGGTGAGAGCTACTCGAAGGTCTTTAGAAGTATGTATAAATATGCAGATAATATCTGTGAAAAACGACAATGTCTCAGAACTGTCAAAGAAAGCGGACATTATGTTACTTCTACAGCTTCCACAAGTTTCTGGCTGAGAATATAAATGATGAGTGCTTGCAAATGCTAAGGTAATAGACCTTTCAGCAGACTTCAGAATAAAAAGGACGTTGATGTATGATGAGAAAGTGGTATAAAGCTTGAGCATAAGTCAAAAATCTTATAAAGAGGCTGTATACGGTCTGCTGAGCTTTACCGTGAAGATATAAAAAGCAAGGCTGATTGCAAATCCGGGATGTTATCCCTACCTGTTCAATACTTTTCATTGCAGCCGCTGTTAAAGCATAAAGCTGATAGATGAAAACAGCATTATAATAGATGCAAAATCAGGGACTGCGGTGCAGGAAGAAGTGCCAAGGTTGACAATCTTTTTGTGAAGTGAATGAAAATATGAAGGCTCAGGAATCGGAAGCCACAGACATCACCTGAGATAGAAGCTCAGCTCAAAGGCGGCAGGAGAGGACATTGTAATTAGTTTTACACCTCATCTGGTTCCTACGATGATGAGGAATTTTTGAGTGACTGCGTATGCCGGACTGAAAGTCAGAGTCAGTGAAGAAGATATAAAAAATGCCTATGAGAGCGAGTATGCAAATGAGAAGTTTATAAGGCTTTTTAGAAAAACGAAAATGCGGAGACAAGATTTGTAAGGGAAGCAATTTTGTGGATATAGGCTATGTAATAGATAAGAGGACAAACAGGATAGTGGTGACCGGCGCCATTGACAACCTGATAAAGGGAGCGGGTCAGGGCTATACAGAATATGAATTTAATGTTTTGGGGTAGATGAAGAATGTGGATTAAAAAGTTTACCGATGTCAATATGATGAAAAAGATATAGAAATAGGACAATGAAAAATCGAGGACTACACTGAGGTGATGGCGCTTTGGAAAAGGTATAAAGGGCTTCAGAATCAGGGCGGTTGATGATGATTTTGAACATATAAAAAGATTCTTGACAGAAATATGGGGCTTAGTGTTGTGGCCGTGAAAGAATAATCAAATAGTTGGAACCATACTTTCAGGGTCATGACGGCAGACAGGCGTCTTTACCATGTATGTGTGGATTCAAAATGCAGAGGAGAAAATATAGCTGGAAAGATGGTAAAGGAAGCTAGAGAGGGTAAATGCCGAAGGAATAAGTAAGATAACTCTTATAGCATTCAAGCAAAATCTTGCGGGAAATATTTTTGGAAGAGTCAAAACTGGAAAGCAAAATAAGGAAATAAACAGCTGTGAGCTTGTACTGAACGAGGAAAATATATCAAGTATTAGCAGCATAACCAGCTATCAGCCGAGGAGCTTTATATTAAGAGTAAATCTTAACAGTATATAAGGAGAATGTGAAGATAATAAATAGCGGAATATGTCACCGAGGGGATTTTATGCAAGTGCAACAGAGGCAAATATAAAATATAAAAACAGAACCGATATGGCCATGATTTTTTCCAAAGTTCCTGCCATATCTGCAGGAACTTATACTACAAACCTTGTAAAGGCGGCACCTGTACTCTGGGACAGAAAAATAACGGACAGTGAAACTTATGTGAATGCAATAGTTATAAATTCAGGTATTGCCAATGCCTGCACCAAGGATGAGGGATGGAGTATTGTAAGCAGAGCGCAAAGAAAGCGGCATCCGAACTGGGAGTTGAAGAGATTCAATACTTTTGGCATCCACAGGTGTTATAGGTATGCAGCTTCCTATAGAAAAGATTTGCACCGGAATAGAATCACTTTCAAATTCTTTGGAGCAGAGCAAAAAAGGCTGCCAAATGAAGCGGCCAAGGCCATAATGACTACGGATACCGTTTCAAAGGAAATTGCGATAGAGTTTGAAATATCCGGAAAGACGGTAAAGATGGGTGCTATGTGTAAGGGTTCGGGGATGATACATCCGAATATGTGCACAATGCTCGGATTTATCACAACAGATGTGAACATCTCAAAGGAACTTTTATTAAAGGCGCTTAGAGATGATGTGGTGGATACCTTCAATATGGTAAGTGTGGACGGTGATACATCAACAAACGATTCTCTTATAATACTTGCAAACGGACTTGCGGATAATGAAAAGATAGCCTGTGAAAGGCAGTGAGGAATATAAGGTATTTAGAGAAATCTGAATTTCATCATCGTACGCTCTTTCAAAGATGATTGCAGGGAGACGGTGAGGAGCCACCGCGCTTTTGAAGTTGTCGTAGAGGGTGCAAAAGACTAAGGAGACTGCAAGAACTTTGGCAAAATCTGTAGTTACCTCATCACTAACAAAGGCGGCAATATTCGGACATGATGCCAACTGGGGAAGAATTCTTTGTGCACTTGGCTACAGCGGCAAAAGTTTGATCCCGACAATATGGAACTTTACTTTGAGAGTGAAAACGGAAAGATTTTGATATATAAGGACGGTGTATCTGTAGGCTTTGATGAAGAAAAAGCAACCAAGATATTATCTGCAAAGGAAGTCAGAGCTTTGGTAAAGTTAAATATGGGAGATTTTAGCGCAACGGCATGGGGATGTGATTTGACATTTGACTATGTAAAAATAAATGCGGACTACAGAAGCTAAAGAGGTGTTTATGGATCAAATTACTGAAAAAGGCGGGGACTCTTTATAGAGGCTTTGCTGCAAAGTATATACAGGCGTTTAATAAAAAGATAGTGGTTGTAAAGTATGGCGGTTCCGCAATGCTTGATGAGAACTAAAGAAAAAGGTAATACAGGATATCGTGCTGTTAAAACTTGTAGGTATGCAGCCTGTTATGGTTCACGGTAGGAGGCAGGAGATTTCCAAATGGCTTGAAAAAGGTAAATATTGAACCTCACTTTGTAAACGGATTGAGGTTCACAGATGATGCAACCATGGAAGTTGTGGAAATGGTACTTAATAAAGTGAATAAAAGAGCTGGTACAGATGATAGGAGAGCTTGGAATGAAGGCTGTAGGTATCAGCGGAAAGGACGGCTCACTCTTTGCATTGCCACAAAAGGAAGTTGACGGTGAGGACATAGGTCTGGTCGGAGAAGTGAGTGAGGTAAACCCCCGGATATTACTTTTTGACCTTTTGGAAAAAGATTTTTACCTGTCTATGCCCTGTAGGTTTTGATAAGGAGTATACAAGCTGTAATGTAAAT